>Ga0209062_1000047_pt1 | contig 486792 bp, 438 predicted proteins | sample Coa_R2_2_FD_187158 | JGI IMG/M metagenome (GOLD analysis project Ga0209062, IMG submission 187158) | Surface soil microbial communities from Centralia Pennsylvania, which are recovering from an underground coalmine fire - Coalmine... | ecosystem: Environmental > Terrestrial > Soil >...
TGACCTCAATCAGCTCGTCAATCGCCAAGCGGCTCTGCTCGATCAACTCCAGCATCGGCAGAAGCGCCTGGCCGTGGCGGACCAAAAACTCGGCCAGCTTCCGTTCGTTCCGCTTCCCTTGCTTGTCAATCGTGTGATACCTTTGTTTCACGGCGGTTCTCCTTTTCCAGGTTTGATCACCCCGATTCTATTCAGAATCAAGGGCGAACCGCCGCCTCAACTTTCAACTGCGGGCGGGACACCGTCGACCGGGGCCACCCGGGCGCTCTTGCATCGCGCCGGATGTGCGCCTATCTCTGACAACTGATGCTGCGCGGTTTCGGAATGTCCGGCCTGGGGTTGGACAACCCTTGCGATGGTGTTAACCAATTCCTGGTTTCTCCCGGAGACGGGGAGAAAACGGCCTCCGGTGAACATTGCCTTGGCGCAGATCGGCGCGGCAAGCCGGACACGGGGGCGCGAACCAGAGACGCGGAAGCGCCGAAAACACGGCCAGTTGCGGAGTTGCAGGCGGAGAGAGGCGTTAACGGGCGGGCGGGAATGGTTGCGGGGAAAAGGATTGGCTCCTCAGGTAGGACTCGAACCTACAACCCTTCGGTTAACAGCCGAATGCTCTACCATTGAGCTACTGAGGAGCAGTGGGTGCAGATTTTATTTAATCAAGCCGGCCCGCTTCTGTCAACGCGCGCGGGGATTTTGATATTTTAGTCTGGTCGCAAAGGAGATCCAGGATGCTCAGATTCTTGTGTGGCGCCTGGCTGCTGTTGGCCTCGGTTGCCCAGGCGCAGAGCGGCGCGAAAGACGGCGAGTGGACCACTTACGGAGGCGATCTCGGCAGCACGCGGTATTCGCCGCTGGATCAGATCAATGCCGCCAACTTCAATAAGCTGGAGATCGCGTGGCGGTTCCGCACCGAGTCGCTGGGGCCGCATCCGGAATATCAATATGAAGGGACGCCGCTGTTTGCGCACGGGCGGCTTTACGTTACGGCGGGATCGCGGCGCGACGTGGTGTGTCTGGACGCGGCCACCGGCGAGCTCATCTGGATGCACGGGGAAAACGAAGGGGAGCGGGCGCTGCACGCGCCGCGGCAGCTTTCCGGGCACGGGGTCGCCTATTGGACCGACGGCAAGGACGAGCGCATTCTTTATGTCACCACCGGATACCGGCTGGTGGAGCTCGACGCCAAAACGGGGATTCCAGTGGCGGGCTTCGGCACGAACGGCATCGTCGATTTGAAAGAAAACGACGATCAGCAGATGGATCTGGTCAACGCCGAGATCGGGCTGCATTCGACGCCGCTGGTGGCGAAAAACGTGGTGGTGGTGGGGGCGGCGTTCATGGAGGGCGGATCGCCGACCAGCAAGCGAAATGAAAAAGGCTACGTGCGCGGCTTCGACGTGCGCACCGGAAAACGGCTGTGGATTTTCCACACCATCCCGCGTCCGGGCGAGTTTGGGATCGAAACGTGGCTGAACGATTCCTGGTCCTACACCGGCAACGCGGGGGTGTGGGGGCAGATGTCGGCGGATCCGGAGCTGAACCTGGTGTATCTTCCGGTGGAGCTTCCTACCGGCGATTATTACGGGGGGCATCGTCCGGGAGCGGGATTGTTTGGCGAAAGCATTGTCGCGCTGGATCTGGAGACGGGCAAGCGCAGGTGGCATTACCAGCTTGTGCATCACGGGCTGTGGGACATGGATATTCCCTGCGCGCCGATTCTCGCCGACATTCCGGTAAACGGGCGCGTGGTGAAGGCGCTGGCGCAGCCGACCAAGCAGAGTTTTCTTTATGTGCTCGACCGGACCAACGGGAAACCGATCTGGCCGATCGTGGAGACGCCGGTTCCCAAGGGCGACGTGCCGGGGGAATGGTATTCGCCGACGCAGCCGATTCCGTCCAAGCCGCCGGCTTACGACAATCAGGGCGTGACGCCGGACAAGCTGATTGATTTCACGCCGGCGCTGCATGAAGAGGCGCTGAAGCTGATCTCGCATTACCGCTACGGCCCGCTGTTCACGCCGCCGTCGTTGAGCACGCCGGAGAGCCTGGGAACATTGACGTCGCCGGGCTCGCAGGGGGGGACGAACTGGCCGGGAGGGTCGTACGATCCGGAGACGCACACGGTTTATGTTTTCTCGCAGTCGGTGGTGGTGAATCTGGGGTTGATCAAACCGCCTCCGGAAATTTCGGACATGAACTACATCAGCGGGACGGCGGGCGTGACGCCCCGCCCGCATCGCGCGATGGGCGCGCTGCCTCCGCCGGAGGCGGGCGGGCGCGGCGGGCGCGGCGGAGTCAATCCTGCGGTGCGGCTTACGGTGGAAGGATTGCCGCTGCTGAAGCCGCCCTACGGGCGCATCACGGCGATCAATCTGGAGACGGGCGATTTCCGCTGGCAGATCGCGCACGGCGATACGCCGGATTACATCAAGAATCATCCGGCGCTGAAGGGGATGACGATCCCGCGGACGGGGCGGCCGGGACTGCTGGGTCCGCTGACCACCAAGACCCTGGTGATCTGCGGCGAGGCGGGATTCAACACGACTCCCGGGGGCGTGCGCGGAGCGATGCTGCGCGCCTACGACAAGATGACTGGCCGGGAGGTGGGCGCGGTTTACATCCCGGCGCCGCAAAGCGGATCGCCGATGACGTACATGCTAAACGGCGAACAGTACCTGGTGCTGGCGGTAAGCGGCGCGGGCTTTCCCGGCGAGCTGCTGGCGTTCAAGCTGGGGAAAGATTAACAAGTTCATAAAGAGGAGCTCCTCGAACCGGGCCGTTGACGGATCCCGGGGGAAACGGCTGCGATGACCCGCGGCAGCGCGGGGCTGGATCATGCGCCAGCGGGCAGCCATGACTCGCAGACGATCCCGGCGGTGCCTAGGACGAACCGGGGCTTGTCGGATCGACCCTCTCATGGCGAGCGTGCGATCTCCTCGGCCTCAAGACTAATGGGGCGGAACGGGGCCGGACGCCGGCGTGAAGTGTAAGTTTGTGCAAAACCGGCGAAAAAGATGCTTTGGGACGGCGTGAGGCGTTTCCGTGGGGCATAGAATGAACTATGCCTACCCCTGCCCGGTTTCTGACTTCCCTGCCCCTGCTTTTCTGGCTCGCCGCGGCGAGCCTTGCGGCGCAGAGTTCTGCGAGGAAGATCGCGGCGGTTCGCGTGTTTGGAAACGCGGGGCAGACCGGATTGTATATCGCCGATTCCGACGGCGGCGGCGAGCGTCCGTTGCTGGCGGCGCCCGCGACCGATTATGATCCGGCGTGGGCGCCGGACGGATCGTGGATTGTTTTCACCTCGGAGCGGGAGGGATCGGCGGATCTGTATCGCGTGAAGCCGGATGGCAGCGATCTGACGCGCCTGACCGACGATGCCGCATACGAGGATCAGGCGGCGTTTTCTCCGGACAGCAAACAGATTGTGTTCGTGACGACGCGAAACGGCGGGCGCGCGGTGTTGTGGACGATGGACCTGGCCACGCGGCGCGCCAAGGCGCTGACCTCGGGAAGCGGCGGCGATTTCCGCCCGTCGTGGTCGCCGGATGGACAATGGATCGCGTTCAGCTCGGTGCGCGGCAACGCGTTTCCGTTCAGCCATGGAAGATGGGAGCGGCTGCAACTGGCCGACATTTATGTGATCCGGCCGGACGGATCGGGGTTGAAGAAGGTCACGCATACGGGGAACTTCTGCGGCAGTCCGAAATGGATGAGCGACAACCGGCACGTGGCGGCGTATTGCATGACGGCGCAGCAGACGCTGGCGAACCGCTGGTATCCGTCCGAGGGGGGAAGCGACACGCGCCTGGTTTCGATCGACGTGACCAGCGGGGCGGTGAGCGATCTGGCGGCGGGGCCGGGAGTGAAGTTCAATCCTTCGCCTTTGGCCGGCGGCGAGACCGGCTACATCCGCAAGGATGCGGGCGGGCCGGGGGCGGGGATCTACTACGCCAGCGGGAGACGGGGGCCGCGTGGAGATATCCGCTCGGCTTCGTGGTCGCCGGACGGCAGGCGGGTGGTGTTTCACCGGCGATTGAGCGTGGCGGCGGCGCCGATCCGGAAAGCGTTCAGTGCGAATCCGCACTATGAGCTGAGCCTGACGGCGACGATTCTGCCGTCGTTCAATGCGGCGGGCGATCGATTTGTCGCGACGGCGCGGCCGGGGCCGACGCATCTGGGAGCGGCGCTGGTGATGACGGCGGCGGCGGGCGGGCACAGCGAGGTCATCCATGAAGAGAAGAATCGCAACGTGCTGGGGCCGCAATGGTCGCCGCGCGGCGACAGGATTATTTTCAGCATCGGGGAATTTCCGGCGTTTTTCGACGGTTTTCAGAAAACGTTTTTAAAGACGGCCGACCGGGTGGAGGGCGGAGCGCAAATCGCCATCGTCAACGCGGATGGAAGCGGGTTTGAAGAGCTGACGCGCGGAGACAGCAACAGCGCGTTCCCGTCGTTTTCACCGGATGGACGACGCTTCGTATATCGCGCATTCGAGAAGAACGGCTACGGTCTGCGGATCATGAATCTGGAGACGAAGGCGGTGACGGCGCTGACGCGGGAGTACGATAATTTTCCGGCGTGGTCGCCGCGCGGGGATCTCATTTTGTTCTCGCGGCTGGTGGAAGGCGCCTATGAGATCTTCACGATCCGGCCGGACGGGAGCGCGCTGAAGCGGCTGACTTACACGCACGGCAACGACGCGCATCAGGCGTGGTCGCCCGACGGGGAATATATCGTGTTTGCGAGCTCGCGGATGGGATTCAAGGACGAGGTGGTGTATACGGACGCGCCGCAGCCGTATGGAGAGTTGTTTGTGATGCGATTCGACGGGACGCAGGTCGAGCAGATCACCGACAACCAGTGGGAAGAAGGCGCGCCGGCGTGGCAGCCGGAAATGGGCGCGGCGGCGATGCGGCGATAAGGGGCGGAAGGCGGGCGCGGGGTTCAAAGCCGCCCTTCAGATCCCGCACACTAGAGAGATGCGGGTACGGGAACTGGCGGGGCGGATGGAAGCGAGCTGGGAGGGCGACGGCGAGCGGGAGATTTCCGGCGCGGCGGCGCTGGAAGAGGCCCGCGAGAATGATCTGTCGTTTCTGACCCGGCGCATGTTGAAACAAGCGGGCCAATCGCGGGCGGGATGCCTGCTCGTGCCGGCGGATTTTCCGAATCCGGGCGGGCGGACGGTGATCCGCGTGCGGGATCCGCGGGAAGCGATGGCGCGGGCGATCGCGATCCTCTATCCGGCGGGGGCGCGGCCGCGGGGCGTTCATCCGAGCGCGGTGATCGGGGAGGACTGCGAGATTGCGGAGGACGTCTACATCGGGCCGCTGGTGGCAATCGGGCGCGGGGCGCGCATTGGGGCGGGGGTGGCGATTCACGCGGGGGCGTCGATCGGCGAAGGGGTGGAGATTGGCGAGGGGTCGGTGGTTTATGCGAACGTGACGATCTACGGTCCGGCGCGGATCGGGCGCGAGGTGATTTTGCATTCCGGATGCGTGATCGGCGCGGACGGATTCGGATTTGTGCGGAGCGGGGGCGAATACCGCAAATTTCCGCAGATCGGGCGGGTGGAGATCGGCGACCGCGTCGAGATCGGGGCGAATTCGTGTGTGGACCGGGCGGCGCTGGGGGTGACGTCGATTGGGGAAGGAACGAAGCTGGACAATCTGGTTCATGTGGCGCACAACTGCAAGATTGGCAGGCATGTGGTGGTTGCGGCGCAGACCGGATTTTCCGGCGGGGTGGAAGTGGGCGACTATGCGGTGATCGGCGGGCAGGTGGGGGTGGGCGATAAAGCGAAGATTGAGGCGGGCGCGGTGGTCGGCTCGGGCAGCGGGGTGCTGACGTCGAAGATTGTGCGGGCGGGCGAGGTGATGTGGGGGACGCCGGCGCGGCCGCTGCGGGAGTATCTGCGGCAGCTTGCGGCGCTGGCGAGGCTGGCCAGGAAAGAGCGGGGGCCGGAGGCGGAGTGAGTCCTGCGGCCGGGGCGGGTTGGCCGTTTCCTATGAGTGGCTTGACCGCCTGCGCTGGCTGAGATATTGTACGGAAGCGGGGAGGGCATCGCTACGAAGACGCGGGCGCGGGTCGGAGTGGTGGCGGTGTTTGCGTCCGCGCTGGCTTCTGCGCAAAGCCGGACGTTTACCGAACAATATTGCGTCGTTTGCCACAACAATAAGCTGAAAACAGCGGGATTTTCGCTGGAAGGGCTGGATCCGGCGGAGGCGGGATCGCGCGCGGTGGTGTGGGAAAAAGTGGTGAAGAAGCTGCGCGCGGGCGAGATGCCTCCGCCGGGCGCGCCGCATCCATCGAAGGCGGCGGCGGACGCGTTCCGGGCGAAGCTTGAAAGTGAACTGGACGCGGCGGCGGCGCATCCCAATCCGGGCGCGCCGGCGATGCACCGGCTGAACCGGGCGGAATACACCAACGCGGTCCGCGATCTGCTGGGCATTGAGATGGAGGCGGGCGCGACGCTGCCCAACGACGATTCCGGCTACGGATTCGACAATATCGCCGATGTGTTATCGACGTCGCCGGCGCTTTTGGAGCGCTATATCGCGGTGGCGCGGGCGGCGAGCCGGCTGGCGGTGGGCGACACGAACATCAAGCCCACGCGCGAGCGGTATCTGCCGCGCGATACCGGTCCGCCGGGGTCGGGCCCGCCGCGGCCGGAACGGGCGAGCGACGATCTGCCGTTCGGCTCGCGCAACGGGCTGGCGATCCGCAAAGATTTTCCGGTTGACGCCGATTACGAGATTCGGATCGATCTGCCGGCGGATTCCGAGGGAGTGCCGGCGCCACCGGTGGAGATGAAGCTGGCGGTCACGGCGGGCCCGCATGTGCTGGGCGTGACGTTTTTCCGAAGCGATGCCAAGCCGGAGCGGGAATCGCCGCCGGCGAAGGGCGAGGCGGCTTCCACCAAGGTCACGGGCACGGAGAAGCTGGATGTGCGGCTGGACGGCGCGCGGATCGGGATGTATGACGTGCCGGTGCGGGGGCGGCCGGCGCAGGTGACCGGGGTGACGATGGCGGGCCCGTTTGAGATCCGGGGTCCGGGGGATTCGCCGAGCCGGCGGAAAATTTTTGTCTGCTATCCGGCGAAGGCCAGCGAGGAAGGACCCTGCGCGCGGAGGATTTTGTCGACGCTGGCGCGGCGGGCCTACCGGCGTCCGGCGACGGAGACCGACGTGTCGGCACTGATGAGTTTGTTCGAGGGTGCGCGGCGCGCGGGGGGCTTCGAGGCGGGCATCGAGAAGGCGATTGAGGCGATGCTGGTGTCGCCGAAGTTTCTGTTCCGGGTGGAGCGCGATTCGGCGGGAAGCGAGCCGGGCGCGGCGCACCCGATCAGCGATCTGGAGCTGGCCTCGCGCCTGTCGTTTTTTCTGTGGAGCAGCATTCCCGACGATTTGTTGTTAGATCTGGCGGAGCGGAACAAGCTGCGCGATCCGGCGGTGCTGGACGGGCAGGTGCGGCGGATGCTGGAGGACCGGCGGTCGCGCGCGCTGGTGGAAAATTTCACCGGGCAGTGGCTCTATTTGCGGAATATTCCGCTGGCCAAGCCGGATCCGGATGTTTTCGCGGCGTTCGATCAGAGCTTGCGATGGTCGATGCTCGAGGAAACGCAGTTGTTCTTCGGGGAGATTTTGCGGCGGAACGGGAGCGCGGTGGAGCTGCTGGATGCCAACTTTACCTTTTTGAACGAGCGTCTGGCGAGGCACTACGGCATCGCGGGAGTCTATGGGCCGCAGTTGAGAAAAGTCGCGCTGGCCGATGGCAAGCGCGGCGGATTGCTGGGGCAGGCGAGCATTCTGACGGTGACGTCGTATCCGAACCGGACTTCGGTGGTGCAGCGGGGCAAGTGGGTTCTGGAAAATTTGTTGGGAACGCCGCCGCCTCCGCCGCCGCCCGACGTTCCGGTGCTGGATCCGCATGGGAAAGACGGCAAGATGACGCTGCGGCAGGCGATGGAAGCGCACCGCGCCGATCCGGGTTGCGCGGCTTGCCATGCGCGGATGGACCCGATCGGATTTGCGCTGGAAAACTTCGATGGGATCGGGCGGTGGCGCACGCGGGATGAATCGGGCGCGGCGATCGATGCTTCGGGAAAATTGCCGGACGGGTCGGCGTTTGATGGTCCGGCGGGGTTGAGGAAGCTGCTGGCGGAGGAGCGGCGGGAGGAATTTATCCAGACGCTGGTGGAAAAGCTGCTGACCTATGCGCTGGGGCGGGGGCTGGAGTATTACGATCAGCCGGCGGTGCGGGCGATTGTCCGGCAGACGGCCGCGAATCAGTACCGGATGGGCGATTTGATCACGGCGGTGGTTCATAGCACGCCATTTCAGATGAGGAGGAGTCCGGAGCCATGATGGTGACGAAGAAGCATCTTGACCGGCGGCGTTTTTTGCGGGGAGCGGGGGCGGCGCTGGCGCTGCCGTTTCTGGAGGCGATGAGGCCGGCGCTGGCCGGTCCGGGGGCGGCGGCGCGTCCGGTGCGGCTGGGATTTGTGTACGTTCCCAACGGCATTATCGATCTGAAGGGGGAGTGGACTCCGCAGGGGGCGGGCGCGGGATTCGCGTTCGCGCCGACGATGCGGGCGCTGGAGCCGTTTCGCGAGCAGGTGCTGGTGCTGACGAATCTGGCGCAGTTGAACGGGCGGGCGTTGGGCGACGGTCCGGGGGATCATGCGCGGGCGGGGGCGACGTGGCTGACGGGCGTGCATCCGAAGAAGACGGAGGGGGCGGAGATTCATGCCGGGATTTCGGCGGATCAACTGGCGGCGCGCGAGCTGGGGGCGGCGACGCAGTTCGCCTCGCTGGAGTTGGGGCTGGAAGCGCCGGGTCTGGTGGGCAACTGCGATTCCGGATACAGTTGCGCCTACACCAACACGGTTTCCTGGCGGTCGGCGAGCACGCCGCTGCCGCCGGAGGTGAATCCGCGGACGCTGTTTGAAAGGCTTTTTGGCGACGGCGACAGCACGGACGCGGCGGCGCGCCGGGCGCGGCTGAGCGAGCAGCGCAGCATTCTCGATTTTGTTTTAGAAGACGCGGCGGACCTGAAGGCGGGGCTGGGCGCGAAGGACCGCAGCAAGCTGAGCGAATATCTGGAGGCGGTGCGGGACATCGAGCGGCGGATCGAAAAGGCCGAGAAGCAGAACCTGCAAATGCCGGCGATGGAGCGGCCGGCCGGGGTGCCGGAGGATTTCGAGGAGCACGCCAAGCTGATGATGGACATGCAGGTGGCGGCGTTCCAGACCGATATGACGCGCGTGGTGACGCTGATGCTGGCGCGCGAGGGCAGCAACCGCAGCTACCGGCAGATCGGGGTTCCGGACGGGCACCATTCCTGCACGCATCACGATTACGATCCGGAGAAGATCGCTAAGACGACGAAGATCAACGAGTATCACGTAAAGATGTTCGCCTATCTGCTGGGGCGGCTGAAGGCGGCCGAGGACGGGGACGGCAGCCTGCTGGACCATTCGATGATCCTGTACGGAAGCAGCATCAACGACGGCAACAAGCACACGCACGACAGGCTGCCGCTGGTGCTGGCCGGCGGCGGGGGCGGGAAGATCAAGGGCGGGCGGCATCTGGTCTTTCCGAACGATACGCCGATGAACAATCTGCTGGTGAGCATGCTGGACAAGGCGGGGGTGAAGGTTCAGGGCTTTGGCGACAGCACCGGTCCGCTGGAAGGCTTGAGCGAGCTGTAGGGCGATGGGGTGCGGGTGTTCCGGCGGGGGCGAGCGCTGGAGGCGGCGGTGGCTGGTGTGGGCGATGGCCGGGACCGCGGGGCTGGCGGCGGATCTGCGGCTCATCGAGGCGGTGAAGCTGCGGGACGAGAAGGCGGTGGAGGCGCTGGTTGCGGCGAAGGCGGACGTCAACGCGGCGCAGCCCGATGGGGCGACGGCGCTCAGTTGGGCGGCGTATCTTGACCAGGCGGGGCTGGCGCGGGTACTGATCCGGGCGGGGGCGAAGGTCAACATCCGCGACGAGTATGGCGATACGCCGCTTACGCTGGCGGCGTCGAACGGCGATGCGGCGATGGTGCGCGATCTGCTGGAGGCCGGCGCCGATGCGAAGGCGGCGCGCTGGAACGGGGAGACGGCGCTGATGCTGGCGGCGAACGCGGGCAGCGTGGAAGCGGCGCGGCTGCTGATCGAGCATGGCGCGGAGGTCAACGCGGCGGAAAAGGTGAAGGGGCAGACGGCGCTGATGTGGGCGGCCGCGGAGGGGCATCCGGAGGTGGTGAAGCTGCTGATCGAGCGCGGAGCGGAAGTGAACGCAGAGTCGGCGGCGGGCTGGACGGCGATGCTGTTCGCGGCGGTGAAGGATGACGCGGCTTCGGTGAAAAGTTTGATCGCGGCGGGGGCGGACCCGAATTTTCCGCTGCGCGACGGCAATCACGCGCTGATGATCGCGACTTCGTTCCGCGGCAATCGCGCGGCGGCGGCGCTGCTCGAAGCGGGGGCCGATCCGAATGTGGCCGACCGCAACGGCGACACGCCGCTGCATCTGGCGGCGCGCAGCGGCGATCTCGGTCTGATGCGGCTGCTGCTGGCCAAGGGCGCGAATCCGAACGCGGTCAACCACAAGACGGGCGGCGCGGCGGCGGCGCTGCGCTTTGCGGCGGGCGAGGCGACGCCGCTGATGCTGGCGGCCAAGAGCGGGCACGAAGAGGCGATGCGGCTGCTGGTGGCCGGCGGCGCGGATCCAAAGCGCAAGGCGCAGGACGGCGTGACGCTGCTGATGGAGGCCGCCGGAAGCGCCAAGGTGAACGTGGTGAAGTACGCCTATGAGCTGGATCCCGAGATCGGGGCGGCGACGAGCGCGGGCAGCCAGGTGATGCACGCGGCGGTGACCGGGACCGGCGGGATCGCCACGCAGGAGGAGATCTGCGAGGTGATTCGCTTCCTGCTGAGCAAGGGCGCGGATCCGGATCCGGTGAATCAGCAGGGGCGGACGCCGATCGCCATCGCCGACGTTCTGCCGATCGACAAAGCCGTGGATCTGCTGACGGAGACGATCGTGAAGGCGGGCAGGACTCCGAAGATTCGCAGCGCGCGGTAGCTGCGGCGGGCCCGGGCGGGTTCCGGGGATAATAGGCAGTTGATCGAGTTCACCTGCAATATCTGCGGCGCTGTGAACCGCTGCCGGCCGGAGCAGCTCACGCGCGAAGCATCGACGTGCCGGGAGTGCGGATCGAACGTGCGGACGCGCAGCCTGATGCTGCTGCTTTCGCTGGAGCTGTTCGGGGTGGCGATGACGCTCCCGGAATTTCCGCGGATCAAGAGCATCCGCGGGCTGGGGCTGACGGATTGGCCGGAGTACGCGCGGCGGCTGGGCGACCGGTTCGATTACCGCAACACGTTTTACGACCGCGAGCCGCGCTTCGATATTTCGAATCCGCCGCGCGAGGAGTTCGGCAAATACGATTTTCTAATTTCGAGTGAGATTTTCGAGCACGTGCTTCCGCCGGCCCTCGACGCTTTTTGCGCGGCGCGCGATTTGTTGAAGCCGTCCGGCGTGCTGATCCTGACGGTGCCATATTCGCTGGAGGCGACGATGCTCGAGCATTATCCGGAGATTCACGAGTTCGGATTCGCGCAGGTGGGCGGAGGCGTGGTGCTCGTGAATCGCAAAAAATCGGGCGAGATCGAGGTGTTCGAGAATCCGGTGTTTCACGGTCCCGGCGCGGGAAAAGCTTTGGAGATGCGCGAATTCACCGAAGCGGAGCTGAGGCGCGCACTGAACGAAGCGGGATTTGCGAGCGCGCGGATTTACGCCGAAAAATATTTGCCATACGGGGTCGTCTATCCGGAACAATGGTCGCTTCCGGTGGTGGCGCGCAAAGGGGAGTTTGCGTTTTCGGTGGAGGCGGCGCGCGCGGTGATCGAGGAATTGCGGGATTACCGCCGCCGGTTTGAACGGGAGATGAAGCGGCTGGACCGTTCGCTGTGGCTGCGGATCGGGCGCCGGCTGCGGCTGATCTGAGAGATCTTCGGCAGAGACACCCGGACGCGCGGCTGCCGAGTCCTTTATCCTCGTAAAGATGCCTAAACGCCTTTCCTCCGAATTGACCGCGGAATTTCTTGGGACGCTGGTGCTGATTCTTTTCGGCAACGGCGTGGTGGCGATGGATGTTCTGTTTCACAAGGGTGGCTACGTGAATATCACGCTGGCCTGGGGGCTGGCGGTGACGATGGGGGTTTACATCGCGGGGCGGATCAGCGGGGGACATTTGAATCCGGCGGTGACGATCGCGCTGGCGGTGTTTCGAAAATTTCCGTGGGGGCGGGTGATTCCGTATATCGTGGTGCAGACGGCCGGGGCGTTTACCGCGGCGGCGATCGTCTATTGGAATTACCGGCCGCAGTTTCAGGTGACTGATCCGGGGCTGGAGCACACGGCGGGAGTGTTCACGACGTTCCCGGCGTTTCCGGGGCAGCCGATGGCGGGGCTGCTGGACCAGACGATCGGGACGGCGCTGTTGCTGCTGATGATCTTCGCGATCACCGATGAGCGCAACACGCCGCCGGGCGCGAACATGGCGCCGCTGATGATCGGATTGATTGTGGTGGTGATCGGGATGGCGTTCGGCGGCATGCACGGATATGCGATCAATCCCGCGCGCGATTTCGGCCCGCGCCTGTTCACGGTGGCGGCGGGGTTCAAGAACAACGGCCTGACGGATGGCGCGGCGGTGTTCTGGGTGCCGATCCTGGGGCCGATCGCCGGCGGGTTACTCGGCGCGGGCGTTTACGATCTGCTGGTCCGCCCGCGCCTGCCGCTCAAGTGAATTTACGGGACGGGGGTCAGGTGACCCAACACGACCAGAGTGCGGCCGCTGGAGGTATCGAAGACTTCGAGGGTGGGAATCAGCTTGCAGACCGGCTGCGCGGCGGCGACGGGGGTGGGCCCGGGCGTGAGCGGCTGGCTGACGATGGCGCGGATCTGGATGCGGTCGCCGCTGCTCAGGGCCAGATCGGTGTCGCTGTGCAGATCGAGGAAGGCGCTTTTTCCGGGCGGAAGCGAGACGGCGGCTGATTTGAGGATGGAGTTGTTGGCATCGAGGAAGGAGATTGTAGCGGAGCAGATGACTCCCAGGGCGGGGGCGACGGCTCCGGGGTTCAAGACATTGAACCGGGCGGTCTCGGAATCGGCGATCCCGACCATGCCGGTGGTTTGCACCGCGGCGACGGCGGGAACTGGGGCTTGCGCCAGCGAAAGCGCCGCGCCAGCGAGGAAAAGGCAGCAGTAGCGGGCGAAGTTCATTTTGATTTACCTCCGTTGTCCATAGATTAAGAAGGAAACGCAAACCAGATTGTTTCCATCCAAGGAACCCGCGGCGGCGAGGCGAGTTGTGCGAATGGAAAGAGTTTAATTTCGGGCGGGCGGAAGAAGACGCGGTGATGGGTGATTTATGCTGAGGGAAGCCATGGTGAGAAACACGGTTCTGCCGCTGATGGTTTTGCTGTGCGGCGCCGGCGGGGCGCGGGCGCAGGCATATCGTTTCGGCCACGTCTGGGACGGCGAGAAGATGATCAACGACGCGGTGATCGTGGTGGAGAAGGATCGCATCCAGAGCGTGGGCGCGGCGGGGCCGGCCGGCGCGATCGACATGACCAAGTACACGGCGCTGCCGGGTCTGATTGACGTACATACGCACATGACCTACGTGTTCGATATGAACCGGATCAGCGCGGCCGGACGCGGCGCGGCGGCGGTGTATCTGGCGCGGGACAACGCGAGGAGGACGCTCGAAACGGGAGTGACCACGGTGCGCAACCTGGGCGCGAGCGATTACCAGGACATCGCCATGCGCGATCTGATCAACGCGGGGCTGATGGAGGGCCCGCGGATGTACGTCTCGGGCTACGGATTGCAGATCACGCGCGGGGGGCGCGGCGGGCCGCAGACGGCCGATGGTCCGGCGGAGGTGATGAAGGTGGTGCGGCAGCAGATCGGGGCGGGGGCGGACGTGATCAAGATGTACGGTTCGACGGGTTCGGGCCAGGACGTCACCGGATTCCAGACGTTCACCTACGAAGAGATCAAGGCCGCGGTGGAGGCGGCGCACGCGATGGGCAAGACGATCGCGATTCACACTTATGGTCCGTCGGCGGCGCGGGACGCGGTCCGCGCGGGAGTGGATTCGATTGAGCACGCGACGGACATGGACGACGACACCATCGCGGAGATGGCACGCAAGAAGATTTTTTACGTGCCGACCATCGACCACAATCGCTATTACGTCGAGAACGCGAAGCTGCTGCGCTATCCGCCGTCAGCGATCGGGCCGTTGAACGATTACATCGCGCGGAATCTGGAGACGGCGAAGAAGGCGTTTCGCGCCGGCGTGCGATTCGCCATGGGCTCGGACGTGGTGTATACGATGTTCGGCGAAAATACGCGCGAGCTGGGCTGGTTCGTGAAGGCGGGGATGACGCCGGAGGAGGCGCTGAAGACGGCGACGGTGAATGCGGCGGAGCTGCTGCATCACGAAAACGAACTGGGATCGCTGAAGCCGGGATACTTTGCCGATATCTGCGCGGTGGAGGGGAATCCGCTGGAGGATATCAACGCAGCGATTTACAAGGTCCGCTGGGTGATGAAGGCGGGGCGGGTGGTGGTGGATAAAACGCGGCCGCAATGAAGGAAAACATTCCGCCCCGTTTACGTTTTGACGAGATCGTCGCGTTTGTGCGGTCCATGGATCTGCCCGATGACGCGGCGCGGCGCTATCTGGAGGTGCATGTGAACCGGATCGGCCGGACGCTGGGGCTGGTTCCTCCGCCCCGCGGCGGGCGGCGCGCGCTGGAGCTGGGGACTTACATGCACATGGCGCCGGCGCTTCAATGCGTCCTGGGCTATAAAGAGGTGCGGGGGACCTATTATGGTCCGGCGGGGCGCGTCGAGGAAAAGATCGTGACGGTGGGCGGGCGCGAGGTGTTCCGCTGCTTCATCGATCTGTTCGACGCGGAGAAGGACCGCTATCCGTACCCGGACGGGCATTTTGAAACGGTTCTGGCCTGCGAGATTTTCGAGCACATGCTGCACGATCCGATGCACATGCTGGTGGAGATTCACCGGGTGCTTGAAGAGAACGGGACGCTGCTGCTGACGACTCCGAATGTGGCGAGCTTCACGGCGGTGGCTCGGGTGCTGGAGCAGAGCGGCAATCCGCAGCTTTATTCCAAGTACGCCGATCCGCGGCGGGCGTACGCCGAGACGGAGATCGGGCATGTGCGGGAGTACACGCCGCCGGAGCTGCGCGAGGCGATCGAATCGGCGGGATTCGAGATGGAGAATTTCTTCAGCGAAGTGATTCCGGGGTATGGGACGGAGAGCTGGGTGCGGGAATTTCTGGAGCGCAACGGATTCTCCACGGCCTTTCGCGGCGAGCAACTTTACGCGATCGCGCGGAAGCGCGGGGCGAAAAAAATCGTCCGGTATCCGGAATTTCTATACGAATAGAGGCGCGGCTCACCCCCGCTGGAGCGGAGAATGGATTTTCATCCGCGCGGAAACGCGGGACGAATCCCGCATGCCCGGATTGACTTGGATGCGGTGCGGCGATAGATTGATCGCAGAATGGCAAAAATTCCGCTTCATGTGAACGGGAAGGCGCATACGGTGGACGCCGATCCGGATTGCCCGCTGCTGTACGTGCTGCGCGGCGATCTGGAGTTGAATAATCCGCGCTTCGGATGCGGCCTGGCGCAGTGCGGGGCGTGCACGGTTCTGGTGGACGGCCATCCGGCGCGGTCGTGCGTGCTTCCGGTATCGCGGGCGGCGAACAAGCAGATTGTCACGCTGAACGGGCTCGGCACGCCGGAGCATCCGCATCCGATCCAGACGGCGTTCATCGAAGAGCAGGCGTTTCAGTGCGGCTACTGCTTGAACGGATGGATCCTGACGGCGAACGCGCTGCTTGACCGGAATCCGCATCCGAGCGAGGAGGAGATGCGCGCGGCCTTCGCCGGGCTGGTGTGCCGCTGCGGGAGCCACGTGCGGATTTTCGACGCGGTGCGCCGCGCCGCGGGGATGATCCGCGGCTCCGGGCAAGCGAAGGATCAGGATTGGAGGAGGGCATGAGCATGCTTGCCACTTCCCGCCGGGGTTTTTTCGGAGTGGTGGTCGGATTTAGCATCGCCGATTCGGCGATTGCGCCGCGCGCCGCCGCCGATACGGTGAAGCCGCCGGCATCGGACCGGCTCGACTCCTGGATTCGCATCGGGCGCGATGGCGGCGTCACGGTTTTTACGGACAAGGTCGATATCGGCATGGGGCTTCAGACGGCGTTGAGCCAGATTGTCGCCGAGGAACTGGACGTTTCGCCGCGGCGTGTTTCTTTTGTCCTGGGTGATACGGCGATGACGCCGGATCAGGGCGGGGTCGGCGGCAGCACGTCGATTTCGAACGGGGCCAGGCCGCTGCGCAACGCGGCGGCGACGGCGCGCGCGCTTTTGCTTCAGCTCGCGGCGGAGCGATTGGGCGCGCCCGCGGGTGAGCTCACGGTGGCCGATGGAGTGGTGATCGGCGGGGGCAAGAGCGTTTCTTACGGCGAGCTGGTTCGGGATCACGAGTTGAACGGCGCGCTGCGCGTTTCCGGCCGCGGATTCAACGTGAACGTGGAAGGACAGGGCAAGCCGAAGGATCCTTCGCAATACAAAGTGGTGGGCAAGCCGCTTCCGCGCGCCGAACTGGCGGCGAAGATTTTGGGCACGGCCGAGTATTCCACCGATGTTCGCGTGCCGGGCATGCTGCACGGCCGCGTGATGCGCCCGCCCGCAGCGGGGGCGAAGATCGAGAGCGTGGACGATTCGGCGGCGAAAAAGATTCCGGGATTTGTGCGAACGGTGGTGAAGGGGAATTTCGCGGGGGTGGTGGCGGAGAACGAGTGGGCGGCGATTCGCGCGGCCAAAGCGGTGAACATCACCTGGAGCAAGCCGGCGGCGGAGCTGCCCGCCGATGTTTTCGCGCATCTGCGCGCCACGGCGCCGAAAGCGAGCCGTCCGGGGCTCAGCCGCGGCGACGCGAACGCGCTGGCGAGCGCGGCGCGAAAGATTGAGGCGAGCTACGAATGGCCTTTCCAGGCGCACGCGACGATGGGGCCGGGCTGCGCCGTGGCCGATGTTCGCGCCGGCGGCGTAACCACGGTCTGGTGCGGATCGCAGAAAAACCACGCGCTGCAAAAAGGCATCGCCGATCTGCTGCGCGTTCCGCCGGACCGGGTGCGATGCATCTGGATGCCGGACGCGGGTTCTTACGGGCGCGCGGGCTACGAGGATGCGGCCGCGGACGCGGTGGTGCTTTCGCAAGAGACCGGCAAACCCGTTCGCGTGCAGTGGATGCGGGCGGATATGACCGCCTGGGGGTCGAAAGGACCGGCGGCGGTGATCGATCTGGCGGCGGGATTCGACGCGGCGGGGAACGTCAGCGCGTTCCGCTTCGAGTCGCGATGTTTTTCCGGCAGCGAGGTTCTTTATGTGGCCGACGCGGCGGGAAATTTTCTGGCGGCGCGGCTGATGGGATTGCCGAATACCAGCGCGGGAACGGAGTTCTGCAATTTTGGAGACTGCTGCCCGGTTTACGAATTTCCCAATCTTCAGTCGGTGGCGCACGTGGTTCCGGGGCTTGACGATCCGGCTTCGCCGCTGGCCGCCACGCATCTGCGCGATCCCAACGGCCCGCAGGGGACCTTCGCGATGGAATCGTTTATCGATGAAATGGCGGCCGCGGCGGGGTCCGATCCGGTAGAGTTCCGGCTGAAGTACACCAAAGATCCGCGGGCCAGGGCGGTGATCACGGCGGCGGCGGAGCGCGCGGGCTGGAAGCCGCGAAAATCTCCCGGCGGAGACGCGGGCGCGGTGAGCCGGGGACGGGGCATGGCCTACGCGGTGCGCGGTGGAACGTATGTCGCGACGGTGGCCGAGGTGGAGGTGAACCGCCGCACCGGCGCGGTGCGGGTGACGCGAATGGTGTGCGCGCACGACTGCGGATTGATCGTGAATCCGGACGGATTACGCGGGGTGGTCTGCGCGAATCTGATTCAATCGATGGGGCGGGCGCTCAAGGAAGAGGTTCTGTTCGATCGCGAACGCGTCACCAGCGTCGATTGGAACACGTATCGGGTGGCGCGCGCCGGCGACGTTCCGGAGCATGTCGAGCTGGTGTTGCTCAATCATCCCGAGCTCCCGCCGGGCGGAGCGGGCGAGCCGTCCAGCCGTCCGACGGCCGCCGCCATCGGCAATGCGATTTTCGACGCGGTGGGCGTGCGCCTTCGCCGCGTTCCCATGAACGCAGAGCGCGTAAAGGCGGCACTGGCGCGGGCTTAGCTTCTTACGGAAGCAGCTTGACGACGAAGTAGCTGACCTGTGCCGGAGCTTCGTTGTTTTCCGCCGCGCGGGTGAGTAGAATGCCGGCGGCGAGTCCGACGGCCACAGTCAAACAGACTTCATGAGGTTCTTCCTGGAAGTCACTGCGGATTGTATCCGATGCGGACGCCGACGGAGGGCTACTGTATACTCGCGGCAGGAGGTGTCGCTTGCGTTCCCTCTTGAAATGGACCGGAATCGGGCTGGCGGCGGTGCTTGTGATCGCGATCAGCCTGCCGTTTTTCATCAATGTCGACCAGTTCCGGCCGGCGCTTGAGGCCGATTTATCCTCGGCGCTCGGCCGGCAGGTGAAGCTCGGCAATTTGCATCTGAACATTTTCAAAGGCGAGGTGACGGCGGACGATTTGTCGGTGGCCGAGGACCCGGCGTTCGGGAAACCGGCATTTTTACAGGCGAAATCGCTGCACGTTGGCGTCGAGCTGTGGCCGTTTCTGATTTCCCGGCCACTGATCGTGACGGATCTCGATTTGGATCAGCCGGAGATCGTGCTGGTGCAGAGTCCCACGGGAAGCTGGAATTTTTCCTCGCTGGGGGGAAAGCCGAGCGCGGCCCCAGCGCCGGCGGGGGGCGCGGGCGGGCGGATGCCGCTGAATCTTTCGGTGAAGATGGTGAAGATCAGCGGCGGGCGCCTGACGTTTCGAAGAACGGTGGGGCATTGGAAGCCGCTGGTGCTGGAGAACGCCGATGTGGAGCTGCGCGATTTTTCCGCGGCGTCCGTGTTTCCGTTTTCGCTTTCGACCAAGGTGCGCGGCGGCGGATCGATCCGGCTTGACGGGAAAGCGGGGCCGATCAATCCGTCGGATTCCTCGATGACGCCGGTGAGTTTCAATCTGAATGTGAGCGGGCTCGATCTGGCGGGATCGGGGATGAATGATTTCGCGCCGAAGGTTTCCGGTGTCGCCGCGCTGAAGGCGAGCGGAACATCGGATGGAACGAAACTGCAGATGCAGGGGACGTTTCATGCCGAGCGCGTGAAGCTGGCGAAAAACGGGAGTCCGGCGAATCGTCCGATCGAGCTGGATTTTTCGGTGGATCACGATTTGCGCGCGCACTCCGGGACGCTGCGGCGGGGCGACGTACATTTGGGCAAGGCGCTGGCGCATTTGACGGGCACCTACGCGGAGAAGGGCGAGGCGATGGTGTTGGCGTTAAAGCTCGACGCGCCGGGGATGCCGGTGCCGGAGCTGGAGGCGTTTTTGCCCGCGCTCGGCGTCGCGCTGCCGGCGGGCGCATCGCTGCAAGGCGGCACGGCGACGGCGGAACTCACCATGACCGGACCGGCGGACCGGCTGGCGAGCGGCGGATCGTTGTCGGTGGAGAATACGCGGCTGGCGGGCTTCGATCTGCCGGCGAAGATGTCGGCGATCGAGAAGCTGGCGGGGATTAAAGCGGGACCGGATACGGAGATCCGGACGTTGAGCGCGGATGTGACGTCGGCCCCGGAAGCTACGACGATTCAGAATTTAAAGCTGGTAGTCCCGTCGATCGGAGAAATGACGGGCGGGGGCACGATCAGCCCGGCGAATCAACTTGACTTCAAGATGACGGCTGCGGTCCAGACATCGGGCGCGATGGCGGTGATGCGAGATAAGCCGATTCCGTTCCTGGTGGAGGGCACATCGTCGCAGCCGGTATTCAAGCCGGATCTGAAGGCGGTCGCGGGCGAGGAGTTGAAATCGGTGGGAGGCGATGTAGGGAAGGCGGCGGGCGGGCTGATCAAGGGATTTTTGGGAGACACGAAGAAAAAATAGGGCAGATGCGGGCGCGCGCTTCCGGCGTGAATGCCGGCGCTGGTTGGGCGTGCGAAACAGCGGAGCGGGGATCTCCGCGCAGGAGGCATCCCGCCCTTCCCATTAGAACGACCACAGGAGGCTGGTGTAGCCGGTGTTGGCGCGATAATTTTCCAGATTGCCGAGCAAGCCGAAATCTTCGCGATATCCGTAATACTGGTAACCCGCGTTCCATTTGAGCCTGGACATGATCGGAACGGTGAGCCGCGCCAGGGGAGACTGGAAACTGAGCGGAAAGGTTTGCACATTGTAAAGCGCCGCCGGGACGCTTCCCGGCGCGAGGAGCGAAGAACGGCCGTCGCCGGGGTCGCGCGTGATGCTGTAGCCCAGATACAGATCCGCGCGTTTGCCGAGCGCCAGCCGCAGCCCGAAATTTCCGGCGTGAATATTGCTGACGTAGATCGATTCGCCGGTTTGCAGGCGCTGGCGCGGCAATCCGGCGAAGAAGGCGATGCCGCCGGCGGTGTCCAGATGCAGATGCTGATAGCCGGCGTCGAAGGCCAGCCAATCGCGCGCCGCCCAACTGAGGTTGGCGAAAGAGTCGCGGGCGTGCGCGCTATAGGCGGTGAGTACGGTGGAGTTGTTGTTGTAGTTTTGCCGGTATCCCGCCGAGGCGGCGAGCGATTTGCGGCGGTATTGCAGCCGCGCGTCGATGGAGTGGTAATTTTTCTCCGCGATCGGATCGAAGGGATTATCGCTGCGGCCGATTTCGGCTTCGGCGTGCAGGCGCAGCGGCGCGGCGAGAATCCAGTTGAATCCGGCGGCGCCGGCCTGGACGTGATCGTACTGCGAATAGGCGGTGTTGGTGAACGGCGCGCCCGGCGTGGTGACCGATTGAATGGAGCGGATCTGGCGGTCCGAGTAGCGGTATCCAGCGAAGAAATCGAACCGGCGCGAGACGCGGTAGCGCGCATCGGTCGAATTGGTGAGAAGGCGAATCCCGAGGAATTGAAAATTGAGAATGTCCGCGGAGAGCGTGGCCAGATCGATCTCCTCAAAGAACGAATTGCCGGAGATGCGCGTGTTGCTGTAAGAAGTGTTGTTGGTGATGGTCAGGCGATCCCAGGGAAAATAGCTGACGTTCAGATCGCCGGTGGTCATGGGGCGCTCGGCGTTGCCGTAGGTCATCACCAGGCGGTTTTCGGCGCCGATGAGTCCGGATCCGGCGGCGGCTTCATCGAGCAGAAAATTGTCTTTGGCCTTGGAGTAGGTGAATCGCCCGTTGACGGCGAATTTCTTGCGATCGGCGAGCAGCGCCGCCATCCACGCGGGCGTGGTTCCATGGACGGGCTGGGCGCGGTTGAAACCGCCGAGGGTGGTGAGGCCCGGAACGAATCCCGCGGCGCCGCCGGGTGCGAGCGTTTGCGGCGAATCCTGCTCGGCGTAAAATTCCCAGCGCCGCATCACCGATAATTTGATTCCGGAAAATTCGGCTTCGCCGCCGATGCGGTAATCGTTGAACAGGCGGTGCACATTGCTGAAGAGCGCGAACACGTTGCCGGATTCGCCCTCGAACAGATCTTCGCTGGAAAGCGCGGGGCCGTTTTCGGAGTTGCGGCCGTAGCCGGCGATGAGGCGCAGCTTGCTTTGCGGAAACAGGACGAGGTTGTGATCCTGCCAGCGGCGCGTGAAATTTTCGACGTGGTAGCCCGCCGAGGTGACCAATCCGGGGTCGAAGTAGTCATTCTGGCGCCATTGCAGGTCATATTGATAGAGGCGACTCTTGCGAATCCGCAGCACGGCCGATTCATAGGGATCGTTGCCCAGGCCGGAGGCGGTGAGGACGATTTCATCAAACCACGCGCCGCGGCCGGTTCTCGAATGGACGCTCAAAAATCCGCTGAACAGGCGGACCCCATTGTGATAGTTCACGTCGGCGTCGTATTTTTGAACATCGCCGCCGGCTGTGGCGAAGCGGTAGCCCAGTTCCCAGTTTTGGACGATGTTATATTCGCCGGCGTTTTCTCCCGCGGCGGGTCCGGCGGATTCGCCGGAGGCCGGCGCGACGGCCGGCTGGGCGGAGGCGGGAATCCACAGGAGGAATACAAGGGCGGGCGCGATTTTTTGAGCGGCGATCATCGAAGAAAATTCGCGTCGGCGTTGGAGCCGTGGATGCGCACGTGACACATGGTGCAGTGTTGAAACTGCGGCAGCAGCAGATTGTGCAGCGCGGTCTGCATCGGCACGCCGCTGTTCTGAAGTCCGAAAGCGCCGGCGCCGTTGTGGCATTCCAGGCAAAGCGTGTAGGTCACCGGGCGGCGCAACAACTGGGGATTGGACGAGCCGTGCGGAGTGTGGCAGGCCTCGCATCCGCCGATGCGGACGGCGGCATGCTCGAAGACGAACGGCCCGCGCTTATCGACGTGACATTTGAGGCAGGGCTCCTCGTCAAACAGACGCTGATCGACCATGCGGGGGCGGATCCCATTGCGCCAGGTTGGAGCGAAGGCGCCGTGCGGATTGTGGCAATCGGTGCAGTCGATGACGCCCTCGTTCACGCGATGCTTCACCGGCAGATCGAACTGCGCGCGGACCTCGGCGTGGCAGCCGTAGCAGAGCTCGCGCTGGATTTTCGCCAGCAGGAAGCGCGGCGCCGTGGACTTGTGAATGGAATGGCAGTTGTTGCATACCACGCCGGCTTCGGTGTGCGCGGAGCGGCGGATGTTGGCGCGGGAAAGCGTTTTAGAATGACAGGCGAGGCAATCCGCCAGAACTTCCTGGGGCGGCATTTTCGAAAAGGCGCGCGGGATGGGAGTGGCGCCGTGGGAGGCGACGTGCAGGGAGCCGGGTCCGTGGCAGCTCTCGCAGCCGGTTTTTTCCGGAGGCAGCTTGCCCGAAGCGACGTTAATATAATGAGGATTTTTATAGAAATCGGCCCAGATATCGCCATGGCAGGTGCGGCAGGCGTCGCCGCCGACGTAGCTCTGGGCGGCGGCGAAGGCGGGCGCGAGCAGAAGAAGCTGGAGCAGCTTCAAACGATCCTCCAGTTCATGGGCGACGCCGCCGGGCGGCGAAACGTTTCTTCGAACGGTTTCATCTTTACCGAGATTCTCGCATTTCAGTGGTGTTTACAGGATAGGGTGAGAAAAGCTTGAGTTGGAAGAAAATAGCGACCGGTTTTTGCTTGTTTGCGCTGGCGGTTGTTCCGCCGGTGATTTACAGCTACGAGTACGGCCCCGATCCGGGCTACACGGGCGCGCCCGGCGATAATCCGAAGGGATGCGACGCGGGCGGGACGTGTCATGTATCGACGCCGAACACCGCGTCGGGATCGATTACGATCAACGTGGGCGGCGGCGCCACCACGTATGTTCCCGGAGGTCCGGCGCAGACGGTGACGGTGACGGTGACGGATCCGAACATGAACAAGTTCGGCTTTCAGCTTACGGCGCGGCAGGACAGCAACGCGCAGAAAGACGCGGGTACGCTGACGGCCGGATCGGACGGATTCACGCAGGTGATCGATTGCAGCAGCAGCCCGAGCGGGGGATTTTTTAAGGGAGTATGCCCGAGCACCCTCCATTGGATTGAACACACGCTGATGGCCTTCGATTCCCCGTCGAACAAGAAGCCGGGATTCACCTACACCTTCAGTTGGACTCCGCCGGCGACCAATGTGGGAACCGTCACGCTGTATGCGGCGGGCAATGCCGGAGCGGGGGGCGCGGGTGGTCCGGCTGTCACGCCGACCGACACCTATCTGACGAAGCTTCAGCTTTCGCCCGCCGCGCCGGCCAGCCCGCCGGCAATCAACTCCGGCGGCGTTACCGAAATTTTCGGATCGGGCGGGTTGATTCAGCCTGGCTCGTGGATTTCAATCAAAGGGAATAACCTAATCACCGGCTCGACGCCGGCGATGTGGAACGCCGACTTTCCGCAGACGCTCGGCGGCACCAGCGTGACGATCAACAACAAGCCCGCCTATCTCTGGTATGCGAGTCCGACGCAGCTCAATGTGGAGGCTCCGGATGACACTTCACGAGGCACGGTGAACGTGACGGTGACGACTTCGGCGGGAAGCGGCAGCGCCACGGTCACGCTGGCCGACGCCTCGCCGTCCTTCCAATGGATCGACGGCAATTCGCACGTGCTCGGCATCATTCTGCGGCCCGATGGCAGCGGCTCGCAGGGATCGGGGGCGAACAGCTATGATCTGCTGGGTCCGACGGGAACTTCCCTGGGATTTCCGACGGTGGCGGCCAAGGCGGGGGATACGGTGGTGCTGTACGGCGTGGGTTTCGGCCCGACGAATCCCGCGGTCCCGGCCGGCCAGATTTTTTCCGGCGCCGCTCCCGCCGCCGACTCCGTCACGCTGACCATCAACGGCAAAACGGTCAAGCCGAGCTTTGCCGGGATCTGGTTCACCGGAGCCTTTCAGATCAATCTGACGATTCCCTCCGGGCTGGGAACGGGCGATCAGACCATGACGGCGACGGTGAACGGCGTCACGTCTCCGCCGGTGCTGATTTCGCTGCAATAGCGCGGGGTGTTTGCGAATTACTGGGCCCGCGACAGCGTGCTGCCGAGGGCGGCCTTCAAGGGCGGCTGCCTGAAGACGGCCGAAAACGCGGCGCCGTCGTTGGAGGTTCTGACCCAGATGGTCTGGGAGCCCTTGGCGAAATGAATTTCGATGGGCACATCGGCGGAGAAGTCGTCGTCCACCGCGGTCTGCGAGACCGATCCGGAGATGCGCGTTCCGCGGACGGTGTATTTGAGCTTCAAGCCGGGGATTCCGGTGGCGTACACCCAGTTATCGAAGAACACGCCGATAGCGGATTTGTCCGCGCCGGGCGGCGCGAATTCCTCCGCCAGCGCCTGAAAATCCGACGTCGACAGGGATCGAAATTCGTAGCGGCGGCGCATTTCGGAGAGCATTTTTAAGAATCGTTCATCGCCCAGGCGGCGCCGCAGCATGTGCAGAATCCAGGCGCCTTTTTCGTAGGTGATGGTGCGCCATGCCGATTCGCTTCCCACCGACTCCAGGCGCGGTCCCCAGGTGATGGGACCCGCCGATTCGAGCGTCCGGCCTTGCAGATCCTTGGCCAGCAGATGGTCGCGGTAGGCGGCCAGGACTTCGTCGACAGCCCGGGCTCCTTTTTTTTGCTCCAGCCACAGCAGCGCCGAGTAACTGGCCAGGGCCTCCGGCAGCCACTGATCCTGATAGCTTTCCGAGGTGATCACGTTGCCCCACCACTGATGGGCGACTTCATGGGCCTCGATCAACTCGGAAAAGAAGAGCTGATGGGTGGAGTCGCGCAGCGCGGCCGGGCGCTGGCTTGGATTGAGGTAGGAAATGGTTGACAGATAAACCAAGCCGGGGAATCCCTGGCCGAAGGCGCCGGGGATGGGGGAAACGGTGAGGGTGTTCAAGGCCGGCGGACCGAAACGCGCCGCGAAAAATTCCAGCGCGGAGGAAACATCGCCGGCGACGGCCTTCAGCCGCGCGCTCGGATCGGGCGCCAGATCGACCGGCGTCGCCGCGGCCTGGGTGATCCGTTCCAGCGGCGAGCGGCGGCCGGACTGCGGAATTTCGGGCGGTGGCGGAGGCTTTGGCTGAAGCGCGGCCTGAAGGTGGCGATTCCCGTAGACGTCGATGGTGAAGCCGGGCGCCGATCCGGAGACTTTTTCGTACTCGCCGAGATTGAATCCGGCCATGCGAATCGGATTGGGCGTGCGCCAGCGGGTGATTCTCACGTCGCCATCGGTGCGATCGTCCACCTGCTCGCCGGGGGCGACCAGCGTCAGGCGCTTCGGATAACGGAACGTCAAATCGTAGGTGGCGAAGGCGTCGGCCGAGCGCGGGTACCAGGTGGCGCGCGCGGCGACGAAGTAGACGCCGTTGCCGGCGGTGGAGACGACGGCGCCGTGATGCTCGAACTCGAACTCATGCTCGCTTGCGGCGGCGAGCGCGGCCGGCGCGACCACTAAAAACACGTCGTTATCGCTGCCGCGCAGCGCGCGCCCGCGCAGCGAATCGTGCACAAAAACCTCGGCCGGCGCGCCGTCGATTTTCACCGAATCGATTTGCATGGCGCCGGAAATTTCGAAGGGAAACACGCGCAGCGGTTGGCCGCCGACGTGCAATTTGACGCGTGTCGAGACCTTCATGCCCAGGTCCGCGTCAAGCGAGGCGTCGATGCGAAACGCCGAGGGAACAAACCACGGCTTTTCCGGCTTGAGCAGCCCCTTGCGCGCGTCGCGGGAAGCGAAACTGGTCCAGACATCGTAGCCGAGGCGGCCGTTGCGCTCCTTCAACTGCCCGGCGGCGATCTGCTCGCGGGCCCGCGGATCGTAGAGCACGTCGAAATTACCGAGGTCCCGGCCGGCGATGGCCATGAAGAAGACGCCTCTTCCCTGCTCCGGCGCGAGCAGATCCTCGATCATGCGCAGCTCGAAGCCGGTTTCGATGTTCAGCAGCACGGGCGACCATTTTCCGGCGAGGATGGCGCCCATCTCTGGGGCTTTTCTGGCGGCCGAATCGCGGATCTGCCCGGTCAGCGCGGCCGGCGCGCCGCCGGAAAAAATCATCAAAGCCTGGCGGAAATGCTCGTCGAGATTGGCGGACTGCGTAAAATACGCGAGAGACTGGCGCTCGCCGCGATTGGGCGCGATCATCAGGACCTCGCCGTCGCCACCCTCGACGTCGCCGGTGAACACGGCGGCGCGGCGCGCTCCCTGCACCGGCTTGGAAAAGATCAGGTAGCCGTCGTTGAAATAGACGTGAATGTCCTGCTGCTGATAACTGAGGTCGCGGACGCGGTAGCATTCCGCCGGATCCAGTCCCGCCTCGCGGATTTCGCGGGCCAGATCGGCCGCCGAAGGCAGCGCCGCGAACGCGCAGGCCGAACAGATCAACGCGGGAAGAAAGCGTGCCACTCGCTTCAGTTTACCGGATATACTATTCGAGAACCGGAGGGGCCGACAATGAAAATCGCTTGTGTCTTTTTCTCTCTCCTGATTCCGGCGGCCGCCGCGAAGTGGGAGGGAGCCTCCATTCATTCCTTCAGTTTTGAACCGAATCGGGGGCAGGCGGCGGATGGGGCCGATTTTCTGGCGCATGCCGGCGCCGGAACCGTGTTTGTGCGCGGCGCGAAATTCACCATGATGGCGGGAACCAGCGGCGGGTTGCAGGTTGAGTTTACGGGCGCGAATCGATCCGCGCGCGGCGCCGGCATGGAGCCGCAACAGGGCGTGAGCAACTATCTCATCGGCAACAATTCGAGGACTTGGCTCCGCGGCGTTCCGCATTATTCCAAAGTTCGCTACGGGGGAATTTATCCGGGCGTGGATCTGATTTACTACTTCAATCAAGCAAACCTGGAGCAGGATTTCGTGATCGCGCCCGGCGCCGATGTTTCGCGAATCGTGCTGCGAATCGACGGAGCAAGGCGCGTTGCTCTCGATTCCAACGGCGATCTTTTGATTGAGACCGAGGCCGGCACGGTGCGCGAGAAGAAACCGCTCACCTATCAGGAATCGGACGGACGCCGCGCGCCGGTCGAGGGGCGATACGTTGTTGACGGCCGGAATGTGCGTTTCGCAATCGGGAAATATGACGCGCGAAAGCCTCTGGTGATCGATCCGGTGATTCTGTTCTCGACCTATCTTGGCGGAGGCGGCAGCGATCAGCCGCAGTCGATCGCGGTAGACGCGCAGGGGAATGCGTATGTGACGGGTTGGACGACGTCCATGAATTTCCCCACCAAGGGCGCGCTTCAGCCGGCCAACGGCGGCGGCAATGACGTGTTCGTCACCAAGATCGACGGCGGCAGCGGCGCGATTCTGTATTCGACCTATCTGGGAGGAAGCGGCGACGACTTCGCCAGCCGCATCAAAGTGGATAGCGCCGGCGAGGCGGTGATTACCGGCACCACCTATTCGACGAATTTTCCCGCCTCCGGCGGCGTGCAGCGCAACTCCGGCGGCGGGATGACGGATGCGTTCGTCGCGAAGCTCAATGCGGCGGGAAACGGGCTGGTTTTTTCCACTTATCTCGGCGGCCGCGGGATGGATGCGTCGTTCGCGCTGGATCTGGACGCGCAGGGCAATATTTACGTCGGCGGGACAACGGATTCGCCGGACTTTCCGCTCTCGCATCCGGCGCTCCAGAACACTGTTGTGTCCGGCTTCGTGCACGCGTTTCTCACGAAGATCAACCCGGCCGGGACGCAGCTTGTCTATTCCACCTATTTCGGCGGCAACGGTGCGGATGTGATCACAGCGCTCGCGGTGAACTCGCTTCAGGAGCCTTTTATTGTCGGCTATACGACATCGACGAACTACCCGACATCGCCTGACACCTCGCGTTGGCCTACGGAGTCGGGATTGATGGACGGCTTCATGGCACGCATCGCGGCGTCGGGATTCGCCATCGAATACATCTCCTACTATGGAGGGTCGCTCGACGATATGTGCACCGGTATCACGATCGAGCCGGACGACACCTCCACGGTGTATATCAGCGGGGTCACGGAGTCTCCCGACTTTCCGACGGCGACGGGCCTGCCCACCGGTCTTACGACGGGCAATGCGACTCCTTTCATCACCAAATTCGCGCTTCCGAACGAGATCGGCAGTTCGCTGCGCGCCGCCCAGAGGAACAAGGCCGATGATTACGATTGGTGGGTTCCCATCGAACCGGCGCAAGATCCGGATTGGGACCAGTTGATCAAAGACCTCGAAAAGGACATCAAGGACACCGAAACCACCGAGAAGAATCTTCAGAAACTGATCAAGGACATCGAAGACAATCCACTGATCAAGAAATTGATCGAAACCGGACTCAATATCTGGGACATCATCGTGGATCTCTATCACCTGGTGACCTTCACGCCGCCGGAGGGTTCGAGCCGCAGCGGACCGCATCCATTGGCGACCTCTTCGGCGCCGCAGTTTCTGTTTGCGTACAGCTCGGTTGATGGAAGCCCGCTGCCCGCGCCACAATTCCCGTCCGGCGCGGCGGGAGCTTTGACCACGGTGACCGCGGGTGCGCTCGATTCCTCCGGCAATGTTTATCTGGCGGCGCAGACCACCGACGCGACGCTTCCGGTTTCTCCCGCGGGAGCGCGGCCGGGCGCGGCCGTGCCCACCGGCTACGTGATCCGGCTGGCGGACACCGGCTCCAGCAACGGCCCCGTGATTACATCGGTGGCGAACGCGTTCGGCGGCAGCACGGTGATCGCGCCGAATACGTGGGTCGCGGTCAAGGGCGTCAATCTGGCGCCGGCAAATGATTCGCGAAGCTGGCAGATGTCCGATTTCATAAACAACCAGATGCCGACGTCGCTCGATGGCGTCAGGGTGACCATGAACGGAATCAATGCGTACGTCAGCTACATCAGCGCGGGGCAGGTGAACGTATTGACGCCGCCGAATCTGCCCTCCGGCTCGATTCAGGTGGTGGTGAACAACGGAAGCTCGGCAAGCTCCTCGTTTTCCACGCAAGGCGCGGCGATCTCGCCGTCGCTTTTCGTCTTCGGCGCCGGTCCGTATGTGGTGGCGACACACGCCAACTACACCGATATCGGACCGACGTCGCTTTATCCGGGGCTGACGACGCCCGCGCACGCCGGGGAAACGATCGTGGTTTACGCCAACGGATTCGGGCCGACGCTGACGCCGATCGTCGCGGGATCGGCGACGCAAGGCGGGACTCTGGCGACCATGCCGGTGGTTCAGATCGGCGGGCTCAACGCGAACATCGCCTATGCCGGACTTGCCGCGCCCGGGCTATATCAGTTCAACGTGCAGATTCCGTCCAACGCGCCGGTCGGGGATCAGACGATCGTGGTGCAGTATCAGGGTGCGAGCACGCAGAGCGGCGTTCTGCTGACGATACAGTAAGCGCGAAAGCTCAGCGCAGCCAACTGCTGTTGAACGCGCGTTGGAAGGAACTGGGGTGCGCGGCGGAAGGCTCTGGGGGAGCGGCATTGCCGCGACGATGGCGGCGGATGGCCGTCACCATCCAGCGGGTTCCTTCATAAGACCGCCAGTAGAGGTTGGCGCGGTAGGAGTCGCTGCGGAAGCTCAGGATTTCGCGGCGGACCAGCCGCTGGACAAATCTGCCGTGCTCGGGCAGCGGCTCCGAGCTGGCGACGGCCAGGCGCGGGCTGCCGCAGTCGTTCAGGCGGATGACGGCGAGGCGGCCGTCGGTGGTCATCAGATCGCCGGTGGCGTTATGCGCCGACAGCGGCGCTCCGGGGCGATCCCACCAATCGACCAGGCTGGTGCAGGAGGTAAACTGCAAATCGTAGGCGATCTTGTCCCGCTCGTGATCGATATCCTGTTCGATGCGGTGGGTCACGCCGGCGCTGTCGGGGCGCAGATAGGCGTAATCGACGTCACGGGTGGCGGCGCCGAGCCAGATCTCGCTGCCGTTCCAGGTTTGCGGCTGCTTCCAGATCCGCACATGATGGCGCTTGGCGATATCGTTCAGGTTTTTTTGCCAGGCCATATCGGGCGGGCGGTCGTCCAGGGTCTGGTGCGAGATCGGCGCGGCGGAGTAGCCGAGATTCTCGACGACGGCGCGGGCTCCGGCCAGGCGAGCGCGCATGGTGGCCGGGCTCGGCGGAGTCCATCCGGCGGCGCGGAAGGCCTGCTCGATCTGCTGGCGGGTGCCCAGGAAAATCACGTTGATCAAATCCGAGGGGCGCCCGGCGCGCGAGAGGGTGCGATAGGGCATTTCCGCCACCAGTTGGCGAAGCTGCGCGTCCTCGGCGGGGGTGAGTTGTTCGCGGTGGTCCGGCCGGGCGAGGGAAAGCAGCGGTCCGGTCAAGGCCAGGGTGAGCTCGGACCCGGCGGGATAGTAAATTTCCGGCTCCGGCACGTGAACCAGAGCCAGTTTGGCCACCAGCAGCGCGACGTGGGCGTGCAGCTCCCAGGCGAGCACCGTGCGGATGTATCCGCTGACGCGGTAGCCGATGCTGGCGGTGGAGCGGACGCCTAAAATTCTGCCCTCGGCGGTGACGCGCTCCCGGCTGTTATCGACTTCCAAGACGCGGCTGGCGAGCGGCGAGGCGGCGCCGCCGGGCTGGATCAGCCGATCGAAAGCCAGCTCGAGCGTGGCGGTCTCATGCTTGAGCCCCAAGCCGACGCGCTTGACGCTTTGCACGCGCCCCAACACCGAACTGCCCTCGGGCAGGAGGATTTCGCCATCGGGCGCCAACACCGGAGCGATCAGGACTCCGTTCACCGGGTCGCCGGGCTGGCTGGCGTAGGATCCGACGGGGGTGGTGAGCCGGATATGCAGTTGCGTGCCGGCCGGCATCTGACGCAACCCCATCAGAGTCACGGCGAGCGCCGCCAGCGAATACATAGATCTCTATAGTATTCCACTTCGCGGGCATTTTCGCGCTTCGCCGGCGGCTCTTTTGTTAGAATAGCTACACCAAATGACCCTTCAAGAGCGGATCCAGGCGGTGATCCGGAGCGTGGCCCGGAAGCCCGCCCCGGCGGACCCGGAAGAATCCCTGTTTGAGTCCGGCGTACTGGACTCGTTCGCCCTGCCCGACATGGTGAGCGCGATCGAGAAGGAGTTCGGCATTCAGGTGCCGGACGCGGACTTAAATCCACGGAAGTTTGATTCGGTGGCGCGTATCGCCGGCTACATCGAAGAGCGCGCGTCCTGATCCATGGCCTTTTTGAGAGCTGTGGGCCGCTTTGTGCCGGAGCGGGTGGTGGCCAATGCGGAGCTCGCGGCCCGGCTGGGCTGTGAGCCGGAGTGGATTCGCGAGGTTTCGGGCATCGTGGAGCGGCGCTACGGGTCGGAGAGCGTGGTCGAGATGGCCACGCTGGCGGCGGCGGACTGCCTGGCGCAAGCCGGCGTTGAGGCGTCCTCGATCGGCTGCGTGATCGTTTCCAGCGGATCGGCGCAGCGGCGATTTCCGGGACCCGCGGCGGAAACGGCGGCCCGGCTGGGAATCGGCGGCGCGCCGGCGATCGATCTGCCGGTGGCCAGCGCGGGATCGTTGTTCGCGATGGCGCTGGCGGCGGATCTGGCCGGCCGCTTCGGGCGCGTGCTGGTCATCGCGTCGGAAAAAATGTCGGCGGTGATGGAAGGGGCCGCGCCCGACCGCAACACGGCGATTCTGTTTGGCGACGGCGCGGGCGCCTGCCTGGTGGATGCGGCGGAGGGTTGGGCAAGAATCGAGAATTTCAAGCTGCACTCCGACGGAGCCTTCGCCGATCATCTGCGGCTCGACTTCAACCAGGGGCTGCACATGGACGGCCGCACCGTGATCCTGCAAGCCGCGCGAAAAATTCCGGCGGCGATCCGCGAAGTTCTGCAAGCCGCGGGCCTTGCGCCCGCGGACGTCTCCGCGTTCCTGATGCATCAGGCCAATCAGAACCTGATCGTGAAGGTTGCGCAGGCGCTGGAGGCGCCGCCGGAGAAGTTTTATTCCAACATCGCCCGCTACGGCAACACCTCCTCGGCGTCGATGTTGATTGCGGCGGCGGAGTGGCGGAGGGAAAATCCTCAAGCGGGCGGGCCGGTGGTGTTTGCCGCCTTCGGGGCGGGATTTCACTGGGGCGCGCTGCTCGCGCTAGGCTCATAGGATTGGATTCGGTCTCGATCGTCGTTCCCGCGTATAACGAAGAGCGGCGCCTGCCCTCGACGCTGGCGTCGCTGGCGGCTTACCTGGACCGGAAGAAGTTCGGGTTTTCGGAGATCATCGTGGTCGATGACGGCTCGCGCGACGGGACCGCGGCGCTGGTGGAGAACTCGAAATATCGCGGGCTGCGGCTGCTGCGCAATCCGGGCAACCGCGGCAAGGGCTACACGGTGCGGCACGGGATGCTCGAAGCGGCGGGCGAATGGATTTTATATACCGACGCCGATCTGTCGGCGCCGATTGAGGAGCTGGACAAGCTGCTGGAGGCGGTGCGGCGGGAGAGCGCGCAGGTGGCGATCGGGTCGCGCGCGCTGGACCGCTCGCTGGTGGGGGTGCATCAATCGGCGTTCCGGGAGCTGTCCGGGCGGGCGTTCAACCTGGTGATGCGCGTCGTCACCGGCCTGCCGTTCCTGGACACGCAATGCGGCTTCAAGCTGTTCCATGCCGAGGCGGCGCGGGCCATTTTTTCCCGCCAGACGCTGGACGGCTTCAGCTTCGACGTGGAAGACCTGGTGATCGCCAAGCAACTGGGGATCAAGGCCATCGAGGTTCCGGTGGTCTGGAACAACGTCGAAGGGACCAAAGTCGGGGCGTTTTCGGGCGCGGCGTCCTTTGCGGCGCTGATTGGAATCCGCTGGAAGGCGCTGTGCGGGGCCTACGCGGAACGGGGGCGGAACGGCCCGCGCCAATAGCGGCGGCTCAGCGTCCCACGATCACGATTTGAAAACTGTCGGGAACCGGCTGCGGGCGTCCTTTCTTTCCATCCTTGGCCGGCGCTGGCGGGCCGAACTCCGCCGCCGGGAGATAGAGCTTGTGCGCTTTCTGGTCGGCGCCGATGGTCCGCGCGCCGCGCATCGTGGGGATGGTGGCCAGGGCGGCGAATTTTCCGGGCGAAGTTTCGCCGACCATGGTGATGGTGCCGTCGCGGCCGTTGGCGCTGAAGGCGTAGCCGTCGTCGTAGGCGACGCCATCCGGACCCTGGCCGATTTCCACCTGCGCGAGGACCTTGCCGGCGGCCGGATCGCTGACGATCATCATTTTGTTATCGCAAACCGAATACAGCCGCCCCTTGGGATCGATGGTCAAGCCGCTGGGGCTGTCGCAGGGAGCGATGGAGTAGCGGCGCGAAACCAGCGCGTTGCGGGCATCCAGCACCACGATTTCGTTGGTGTCCTCGATGTTGGCGTAAACGTTTCCCTTGCCGTCCACCTGTGAAAATTCAGGCTTGCCGTTCAGCGGGATCGATGAAGTGATGACGTTGCCGGTTTTGGCGTCGATGGCGGTGGAGTCCTTGCTGCGCCCGTTGAAGGTGAAGACGCGGTGGGTGGCCGGCTCGTAGATGATTGAGTCCGGATTCTGGCCGGTTTTGATCCGGCTCAGCACTTTCAGAGTCTTGATATCGAAGACGGTGACGTCGTTATCGCGGCCGTTGCTGGTAAATCCCTTGCCGAGGTCGGGCGCGATGGCGATTCCGTGCACGCCGTTGGTATCGGGAATGGTGCCGGCGATTTTGTCCGTGTTGGTATCGATCACCTCGGTCTGCGTGCCGTGCGAGACGTAGAGGCGGTGATTGGCGCTGTCGACATAGACGTAGTCCCAACTTCCGGGTCCGCCGACCTTGATGTGGCCGACGACTTTGTAAGCCGGCGGAGCGGCGATGGCCGCGGCGGCGAAAAGCAGCAAGATGGAGGTTTTCATGGGTGGCTCCTTGTCCCGGCCGTTACGGCGCGTGATGAGACTCTAAATCATAGCCGCGGAAGCTGAAGATTTGCTGAAGGGGGGCGAATCAGCCGGTATTTTCCAGGCGACGGAGCGCCCCAGGCTCGCAGGCGCCGCCGGCGTGGGAGGCGGGCGCGCCGATTGCGAGGCCCGGGCGCGCAGGGAACTTGACTTGAAACACCGATCCCTCGCCGACCCGGCTGCGGACCTCGATTTGGGCGCCGTGCGCCTTGGCGATGCTTTCGGCCAGGGACAATCCCAGGCCGTAGCCGCCGCCGGCGCGGGCGCGGTCGGCGCGGTAGAAGCGCTTGAAGATATGGGGCAGATCGGCGGCGGCGATGCCCACGCCGGAGTCCTCTACGGCGACCACCACGTGCGCGCCGGAGCGCGCGGCGCGGACCCACACCTGCCCGCCGTCGAGGGAATACTTCACCGCGTTATCGACCAGCAGCATGAGCAGGCGGTGCAGGGCGGGCGCGTTGGCGGAGATGAGTAGCGGATCTTCGCCCGCGATGGGGTCGATCCGGATGCCGCGCAGCCCGGCGAGGCCGGCCATTTCGCCGCACACCGCCTGGATCACCTGGCGCACGTCCACCGGCGACAGGGGCATTTCCACGGTTCCGGTGTCGCTTCGCGCCAGGACCAGCAGGTCCTCGACCAGGCGCGTGAGGCGCTCGGTTTCGGCGCCGATCTCGCGCAGCGCGCCGCGGTAGACCTCCGGCTCACGGGCGCGGCGCAGCGCCAGCTCGGCCGTGGTGCGAATGACGGCGAGCGGGGTGCGCAGCTCGTGCGAGGCGTCGGCGACGAACTGCGACAGCGTGCGCACGGCCGCTTCCAGCCGGTCCAGCATCTGGTTCAAAACGCGACTGAGCCGCGCGATCTCGCCGCCGGCGGCGGGAACCGGGAGGCGCTCGGACAGATTCTCGATGCTGATGGCGTGCGCCGCCGCGGCGATCTGATCCACCGGCGCCAGCGCGCGGCGGCTGAGCCAGGCGCCGCCGAGGGAGGCGATGGCGATGACCGCCGGGATCAGGCTGAGCAGAAGCCAGCGCGCCAGATCGAGCGTGTGCAAGACCATTTCGAGCGGCTCGCCGGCGGTGAGGTGATAGTGTTCGCCGTGCAGCGTGAAGTCGCGGCTGATGACGCGAAACGGGGCCGCCGCGGGCGCCGGCCGGTCCGGATAATCGAAGGCGAATCCCCGGTCGGAGCGCAGCCGCAGGTAACTTTCCGGCGGAAGGGCCTGGCAAAACTCCTGGAGTTCGTCCTTGAGAGTGGGACCGGAGAAGTGGGCCGATTCCGCGGTGAAGTAGCGCTCGAAGCGGTCGGCGCGGCCCGCCAGGTCCTGATCCAGGTCGTGCATCAGGCGCTGGCGCAATCCGAACCACAGCAGCGCGGCGAACAAGGCGAGCGCCGCGGCGAGGACCGCCGCGTACCAGGCGGTGAGGCGGAAGCGGAGGGAGCGGGCGCGCACGGGTCAGCCCGCCTCCGGCGCGCGCAGCATGTATCCGAAGCCGCGCACGGTGTGGATCAGCTTCGGCTCCTGCTGGTCCACCTTGCCGCGCAGCAGGCGCATGAACACCTCCAGGGTATTTTCGTTCACCTCGCTGGCGAAGCCCCACACCGATTCGAGGATGGTGGCGCGGCTGACGGCGCGTCCGGCGTTCCGCATCAGCAGCTCCAGCAGGCGGTATTCGCGGGGCGTGAGGCTGAGTTCCTTGCCGGCGCGGGTGACCCGGCGGGCGGCCGGATCGAGCCGCAGATCGGCCACCTCCAGGATCACCGGGCGGGGGATGGCGCCGCGGCGGCTGACGGCGCGCAGGCGGGCCAGCAGGATTTCGAGGGAAAAGGGCTTGGTCAGGTAGTCGTCGGCGCCGGCGTCAAGGCCGCGGACGATATCGGCGGGAGCGTCGCGGGCGGTGAGCATCAGCACCGGCGTCTGGTTGTGGCAGGCGCGGAGCTGGCGGGCGATGGAGAATCCGTCCATGCCCGGCAGCATCAAATCGAGGACGATCACGTCGAAGGGCGAGCCGCGGGCGATTTCGAGTCCCTGCCGCCCGTCGCGGGCGACGATGACCTGGTGGCCTTCTTCCTGGAGGGTTTTTTGAAGGAGCTCGGCCATGCGGCGCTCGTCCTCAACCACCAAGATCTGCATCTGCCTCGATGTTAACAAAGGGTGCGGCGGCGGGGATACGTGCCGCGCGCGGATCCTTCAGGGATTTTTCAGAAAAACGTGCTTCACTAGAGTGTTGATGACCTCGCGAATTCTCCTGTGGTGCTGGGCGGCGGCCGCCGCGTGCGCCCAGACTTCCGCCGGCCGCTCCCCGATCACGCTCCGGGACGCGATTGCGCGCGCGCGTCAATATGGAGGCGTGGTGCAGAGCGCGAATCTCGCCGCCGAGCAGGCGCGCGAGGATACCAAGCAGGTTCGCGCCGCGCGCCTGCCGCAGGTGAGCTGGCTCAATCAGTACATCAACACGCAGGGCAACGGAACGCCCTCCGGCGTCTTCGTGGCCAACGACGGCGTGCATGTCTATAACGAGCAGGCCGCCGTTCATCAGGAGCTTCTCTCGGCGGCGCGCCGCGGCGAGCTGAACCGCGCGCTGGCCGCCGAGGCGGTTGCGCGGGCCAAGGTGGAAGTGGCGGCGCGGGGGCTGAACGCCACCGTCATTCAAAATTACTACGCGATCGTCAGCGCGCAGCGCAAGGCCGCCAATACGGCTCGCAGCGTTCAGGAAGCGCAGCAGTTTCTGGAGATCACGCAAAAGCTGGAGCAGGGCGGCGAAGCGGCGCACGCCGACGTGGTCAAGGCCCAGATCGAGGTGCAGGCGCGGCAGCGCGATCTTAAGGAAGCGGAGCTGTCCGTGGTCAAGGCCAAGATCGCGCTGGGGGTGCTGATCTTCCCGGTCTTCACCGCGGATTTCGAAGTGGCCGACGATCTGTCGCAGCCGCCGGCGCTGCCGCCGCTGGCGGAGGCGCAGGGGCAGGCCGCGGCCACCAGTCCGGATCTGAAGGCGGCCGAGGCCGGCGTCAACGAAGCGGGCCAGGAGGTGACGGTGGCGAAGTATCAATATCTGCCGTCGCTGGCGCTGGATCTTTTCTATGGCATCGACGCCAACCAGTTTGCGATCAACTCGCGCGAGGCGCAGGACACCGGCCGCAGCACGCTGCCCAACTACCAGGTCGCTGAGCGCCATAATCTGGGATACGTGGCGCAGGCGACGCTGAACGTGCCGGTGTGGAACTGGGGCGCGATCCGCAGCAAGGTGAAGCAGGCTGAACTGCGGCGGGAGCAGGCGCGCAACGATCTGGAGCTCGCGCGCCGCACGCTGGACAGCAATCTGGCGGCCGCCTACACGGAGGCGCAGGGCGCGCTGGCGCAGCTCGATTCGCTGCGGCAGTCGGCGGATCTGGCGGCTCAGAGCCTGCGCCTGACGCTGCTGCGCTATCAAGCCGGGGAAGCCACGGCGCTGGAGGTGGTGGACGCGCAGACCACGCTGGCCCAGGCGCGCGGCGCCTATGACGACGGCCTGGCGCGGTTCCGGATCGCGCTGGCGCTGCTGGAGACGCTGACGGGGAGCTTGTGATGATCTCTCGAAAAACAATTCTGACGGCGCTCCTGGCCGGCGCCGCCGCGCTGCTGGCGGGATGCGGAAAGGCCGCCTCCAAGGAGGACGCCGGCGGCGGCGAGCAGGAGCCTCCGGCCAACGTCACGGTGGAGACGGCCGCGCTGGGCGCCATCGACCGGGTGATCACCGCCGATGCGGTGCTGTATCCGATCAACCAGGCCAACGTGATGCCCAAGCTGGCGGCGCCGGTGCGGCGGATGCTGGTCAATCGCGGCGATCATGTGAAGGCGGGGCAGGTGCTGGCCGAGCTGGAAAGCGCCGATCTGGCGGCCGCGGCGAACGAGAGCAAGGCGCTGTACGAACAGTCCGAGGCGGCCTACCAGATGCTGACGCGGGCCACGGTTCTGGACGACCGGACCAAAGCCGAGGCGGACGTTCAGGCCGCGCAGCAGACCTACGATGCCGCCAAAAGAGTCTACGAAAGCCGGGTGGCGCTGCAAAAGGAAGGGGCGCTGGCGCAGAAGCTGGTGGATGACGCCAAGGTGGCGATGGTGCAGGCACAGAGCGCGCTCGAAACGGCGCAGCGCCATCTGGAATCGCTGAACCAGGTGAGCCAGCGGGAGTCCATCCGCGGCGCCGAAGCGCAGATGAACGCCGCCCGGGCGCATTATGAAAACGCGGCGGTGCAGCTTTCCTACGCCAAAGTGGTGAGCCCCATCGACGGGATCGTGGCGGACCGGCCGGTGTATCCGGGCGAGATGCCGCCGAGCGGCTCGCCGATTGTATCGATCGTGGATATCTCCCGCGTGGTGGCGCGGGCCAACGTTCCGGTGAAGGAAGCAGCGGCGATCAAGGTCGGCAACCCGGCGCGGATCGCCGGTCCGGACGGCGATCTGCCGGGCCGGGTCACGGTGGTGAGCCCGGCGGTGGATCCGAGCACCACCACGGTGGAGGTGTGGGTGCAACTGGCCAATCCGGGCGAGCGTCTCAAGCCGGGCGCCACGGTGCGCGTGTCGATCATCGCCGAGACGATTCAGAACACGGTGATCGTGCCGGCGGCGGCGCTGCTGAACTCCGATGAAGGCGGCCAGAAGATCATGATTGTGGCCGGCAACATCGCGCGGGAGCGAAAAGTTTCGGTGGGCGTCCGCCAGGGCGACCGGGTGCAGATTTTGAGCGGCATTCAACCGGGCGATCAGGTCATCACCGCCGGCGGCCTGGGCCTGGACGACAAGGCGAAGGTGATCGTGCAGGCGCCGAAGGCGGAAGAGGAGGCGGACGAAGACGAGGACAACAGCGACGAGCCGGAGCCGGGTCCCGGCGGCAAGCCCGCCGCACAGCCCCAGGAAAAGAAATGATCGGCGAAATTGTCAAGCCCCAGAGCCCCGCGGCCTCCGATCACTGGACGGCGCGCTATTCGCGGCCGCTGATCTTCGTCATTCTGACGATGGTGGCCATGGGCGTGTATCTGGCCTTCACCATTCCGGTGGCGGTGTTTCCGGCGACCGACTTTCCGCGGATCATGGTGGGGATCGATAACGGCGTGGCGCCCATCAATCAGATGCAGGTGACGGTCACGCGCCCGATTGAGGAAGCGATGAACCGGGTGCCGGGCCTGGAGGCGATCCGCTCCACGACCAGCCGCGGATCGGCGGAGGTCGACCTTTTCTTCAACTGGAAGGTCGACATGGTGCAGACGCTTCAGTACGTCAACGCCGCCCTGGCCCAGGTTCAGCCGACGCTTCCGCCCACGGCGAAGCTGACCGCCAACCGGCTGACGTTCGCGGCGCTGATGCCGATTGTGGGCTACAGCCTGACGTCGGACACCATTCCGCAGACGCAGCTCTGGGAGCTGGCGCAGTACACCATCAAGCCGCGCCTGAGCCGCGTCAACGGCGTTTCGATGATCATTTTGCAGGGCGGCCAGGTTCCCGAGTTTCAGATCGAGCCGGACCCGGCCAAGCTCAACCAGGCGCAGGTGACGGTTCCGGCCATCCTGGACGCGGTCGCCCGCAGCAACATGATTGATTCGCCGGGCCTGATTGAAAACAATCACGAACTTTCGCTCACGCTGGTGACCGGCCAGGCGCACGATCCCTCCGAAATCGCCAACATCGTGATCCGGACCACGCCGTCGGGCGTGCCGGTCCGGATCGGCGACGTGGCCAGCGTGCATCCGTCGGTGATGCCGGTATACACCATCGTGACGGCGAACGGCAAACCCGCGGTGCTGCTGAACCTGTTCCGCCAGCCGGACGGCAACACCGTGACCATCGCCCAGGAGGCCGCGCGGGAGCTGGAGGAAATCCGCAAGACGCTTCCCTCCGGCGTGCACATTGAGACTTTTTACGATCAATCGACGCTGGTGCGCGATTCCATTGCCAGCGTCCGCGACGCGATTCTCATCGGGCTGATTCTGGCCGCGGTCATCCTCGTTCTGTTCCTGCGCGACTGGGGCAGCTCGCTGGTGGCCGCGCTGGTGATTCCGGCGACCATCGCGATCACGCTGATCGCCCTGCGCCTGCTCGGGCAAAGCTTCAACCTGATGACGCTCGGCGGGCTGGCGGCGGCGGTGGGGCTGGTGATCGACGACGCGATTGTGGTGGTGGAAAACATCGTGCTGCACCGCGATTCCGGCCAATCGCGCGGGGAAGCGATCCGCAGCGCCATCCGCGAGATTCGCGTTCCGCTGGTGGGATCCACCGTCACGCCGATTGTGGTGTTTGTGCCGCTGATCTCGATGGCCGGCGTAGAAGGGACGTTCTTCCGCGCGCTGGCGGTGACCGTCGCCACCGCTCTGCTCACCTCGCTTCTGCTGGCGCTGACCTGGACGCCGACGCTCAGCCACTATCTGCTCCGGCGCACGGGCGCGCACGGGGCGGAAGGCGGCGGACTGATGGGCCGGCTGAGCCGCGTCTACGACCGCACGCTCCGTTTCGTGCTGGCCTATCCGCTGGCGCTGGCGCTGGGCTGCGCGGCGCTGATCGCCGCATCGTATGTCTGCTATCGTTCGCTGGGCAGCGATCTGCTGCCGGAGATGGATGAAGGCGGCTTCGTGCTCGACTACCTGATGCCCGCCGGTTCCTCGCTTGACGACACCAATCAGGTTTTGCTGGGCGTTGAAAAGATCCTGAAGGCGACGCCGGAGGTGGAGAGCACCTCGCGGCGCACCGGCCAGCAGCTCGGACTCTTTCCGGTCACCGAAGCCAATCAGGGCGATTTCACGGTGCGCCTGAAGACGGACCGGACGCGGACGATCGAAGAAGTCATCTCCGATGTCCGCGCCAAGATCACCAAGGCGTATCCGCAGCTCGACATCGAATTCGTCCAGGTGCTTCAGGACATGATCGGCGATCTGACCAGCTCGCCGGAGCCGATGGAGATCAAGCTTTTCTCGCAGGATCCCAAGCTGCTGGCCACCTGGGCGCCCAAGGTGGAGGAGCGGGTCAAGAAGATCAAAGGCGTGGTGGATTTGAAAAACGGCATTGAGAACACCATCAGCGGGCCGGCCATTGTCATGAACGTGGATCCCATTGTCGCGGCGCGCGCCGGCTTCACCCCGCAGGAAATCGAGCTGGACGCCAGCGCAGTGCTGCAAGGCGAGCCGGCCGCCACACCGGTGGTGGTCAACGACCGCTCCTACACCATTCGCGTGCGCTTCCCGGACAACACCCGCTCCACGCTGGATCAGATCCGCAACACGCTGATCACCAGCTCCTCCACCGGCAAGACCGCCACCTTGGGATCGCTGGCCGCCTTCAGCGAGGAAGCCGGCCAGACCGAGGTGGTTCGCGAAAATTTGCAGCGCCGGGTGGCGGTCACCGGGCGCTTTGAGGGAATGAGTTTGGGCGAGGGGATGGCCAAAGTGCAGCAGGCCGTCGCGGAAATGAATCTGCCGCCGGAGATCCGGGTGGTTTACGGCGGCCTTTACGAGGAGCAGCAAAAATCGTTCCGCGATCTGCTGGTGGTGCTGGCGCTGGCGGTGGTGCTGGTGTTCACGGTGCTGCTGTTCGAGTTTCGGTCTTTCGCCGCGCCGATTGCGATTCTCGCCTCGGCTCTGCTGTCGACGTCCGGTGTGTTCTTCGCGCTGCTGGTGACCGGCACCACGTTCAACATCTCCTCGTTCATGGGGCTCATTATGGTGGTCGGAATCGTGGCCAAAAACGGCATTCTGCTGCTCGATGCCGATCATAAATTCCGCGCCGAGGGGGCCAGCCCGCACGACGCCATGATTCAGGCCGGCGAACGGCGTCTGCGCCCGATCCTGATGACCGCGCTGGCCACCGTGGCGGGCATGATTCCCTTGTCGCTGGCCATCGGCGCCGGCTCGCAGATGCTCCAGCCGCTGGCCATCGCCGTGATCGGGGGGCTGCTGGCCTCCATGGTGCTGTCGCTGCTGGTCACGCCGGCGATCCACTACTATCTGACGCGCGGGTAACGGCGCGCCCGCTTCCACAGCCTGGTGATTCGATCACTCGGCGGGCGCCGGGGCGGACGGGCGCGAGCGGAAATAATGGATGATCATCGGCAGCACGCTGGCTACGGCGATGGCGATGACAACCTTTTCAAAGTTGCGGCGCACCAGGGGAACGCCGCCCAGATAGAAACCGGCCAGCGCCATCGAGGTGACCCATCCGAAGCCGCCCCAGATGTTGAAGGAAAGGAAGCGGCGGTAGCGCATCTGCCCCACGCCGGCCATGAACGGCGCGAAGGTCCGGACGATCGGCACGAATTTGGCGTAGATCAGCGTTTTGCCGCCGTGTTTTTCGTAGAAAGCCTGGGTGCGGCGCACGTACTCCTGCTTAAACAGGCGCGAATCGGGACGCCGGAAGATCGCCGGACCCGCCCGGCGGCCGAGAAAATATCCGCTCTGATCGCCGGCCACCGAGGTGAGCGCCAGCAGGGCGATGATGCGGCCGATATCGAGCTGGCCCGCGCCGGCGACCACGCCCACGGTGAACAGCAGCGAATCGCCCGGCAGAAATAAGCCGGCCAGCAGGCCGGTTTCGGCGAAGACCACTCCCGCCAGCAGGGCATAGCCCCACCAGCCCGTAATCACGGAGGAAAGCAGATGGATCAGTTGCTCCGGATCGGTCAGGCTGCGCCAAACCTCCAGGATCGTCTGGATCATCGACCCTGATGGAAGGACGCCGCAAACTGTCGGATGGTATTGGCGTAGATTTTGACTTTTCCCTCGGCCGTGAGCTGATTCACCACCGAGTCCATGAACAGCAGATACTGCTGCTGGGCCTTGGTCTGTTTCAGGTCGGCAAGAACCTTGGCGCGCTCGGCGGTCAACTTCGACGGGTCGACGTGCTGCTGATCGAGAATCTTGTAGATCACCATTCGTCCGGCGATCTCCACCGGGCCGATGACGGAGCCGACCGGCTTGGAGAACGCGTCCGGAACGAGGGCGGCGTGGCCCAGGCCCTCCACCGAGTCGTTGCGGGTAAAATCGGCGGAGGTGGTCACGTCGAGCTTCATCGATTTGGCGACCTTGCTCAGATCCTCGCCGGCGCGAATTCTGGCGGCTGCCTCCTCGGCCTTTTTCTTGGCCAGAGAGATCGCATCCATGCTCACGACCGCGTCGCGCACCTTCGATTGCGCCTGTTCGAATGTCGAGGGCGTGGGCGGAACTTTATCCAGCAGAATGGCGATGACGAGGCGGTTGGCCGGCAGTTGCAGGACCTGGGAGACTCCGTTCTTTTGCAGCCCGTTGAGCGCGCCGTCGATCTCCGGGCTGACGCCGAGCGAGGGAATCGCCGAGCCGGGCGCGGCGTCCTTCACGGTGATCAGATCGGCTCCGTTCTGCCGGGCGATCTCGGCGGCCGACTGCGGGGATTTTTCGAGCGCCGCGTGGATCTGGTCGGAAAGCTGCTGCATTTTGTCGGAGACCTGCTGCTTGCGCAGGTCGTCGGCGATGGACGCCTTGACCTCATCGAACGGCTTCACGCGCGCCTGCTCGTGCTCCAGAACCTGCGCGATATCGTAGCCGATGCTGGTGGTGATGACGTCGCTGATCTGGCCCGGTTTCATGCTGAAGATGACTTTTTCGAATTCCGGAAGGCCCTGGCCGCGGACCAGCCAGCCCAGATCCCCGCCCTTATCGGCGGCGTCGTCGGAGTTCTTCTTGGCCAGCTCGGCGAAATCGGCGCCGCCGCGGAGCTGCTTCAGCAGATCCTGAGCCTTGGCCAGAAGCTGCTTCTTTTCGGCGTCCGATTTATCCACCGTCTTGAGCAGGATGTGGCGCACGTGCACGCGCTCCGGCGTGCGGAAATTATCCATGTTGGAGGCGTAGGCGGCGTGCAGTTGCGCGTCGCTGACGTTGATCGTCTGCTGGACCTTTTCCTGATCGAGCACCACCACTTCGAAGGTCCGCCTCTCCGGCTCCGTGTACTGGTAGCGATGTGTGTCGAAGTAGGATTTCAGCTCCTCGGGCGTCGGCTTGACCTGCTCCTGAAATTTGGCCGGCGGAAAGGCGATGTATTCAATTTTCGCCTTGTCGAACCGCCGGGCGATGGCGTCATTGACCTCATTGGGCGTCACCACCGTCGCTTCGTACTGGAGATTCTGAATTTTCTTGAGGATGATGTCGTTGCGGGTGGCGTCGATTTCGTCCTGAAGCGTCAGGCCGTTCTGCGCCAGCAACGCCTCCAGTTGATCCTTGTCGACCAGGACGCCATCCTTGAAGAACTGCGGGAACTGGCCCTTGATATTGTCCAGCACCTCCTGGTCCGTCGCGGTGACGCCGAGCTTCTTGAACTCATAGACGACGGCTCGCTGCTGGATCATGGAGTCGACAAACTGCGGCATGTAGGTTTCGAGCATCGCCGGATCCATCTGGCCGCCGAGCATCCGCGAAGCGGCCTGCGCCGCCTCTTCGGCGGTGAGCTTCTGGCCGCCGATTTCGGCCAGCACGATCTGGTCGCCGGTGTTGCCCGGCGTGCTGGTCCCATAGCCGGGGATCAGGGTCACGACCATGGAGACGGCGATCAGCAGAAGAAGGGCGCTGAGGATGTAGCGGATGGCTTTCTGACGGCTGCGGAACAAATTGAACATATTTGGAAGCTCCAGGAGACGGGGCGGATCAGTTTCATTATACCCTGCCTCCTCCCGCCCCGCGAGCGGCGAGAAGCGCCAGCGCCTCGGGAAATCAGAACGAGGAGCCGGGTTTCATTTTGGAGCCTGGCTCGGGCGCGGTTTTCAGGGGCACGGCGATGTCGAACCAGCCGATCATCATTTCATCCCAGGTCTGCGGGCCCCAGAAAATCGTCTTTCCGGGATCCGGATTGAAGGGATTGTTGGGCGAGTTGTCGAACACCGCGCGCGCCTCGATGCGCGTGCCTTTCGGCAGCAGCTTCGGCTCCGCCAGGTAATAGTAAGGCTGCCAGTTGAAATCGTACTTGGGAATGCTCAGCAGAACTTCAGTTTCTCCGCTGGGATAGAGCGCGCGAAATTCGAAGGATTTTCCGCGCAGGTGCATGTGCGCCCGCAAACCCACCAGATAGGCTTCCTGATGCAGCGTCACGCTTGCCGAGGTGTGATAATCGGGCTCACCCGGCGGAATGGCCAGCCAGTGGGCGGCGGCCTGCCCGGCGATGATCTGGCGCGACGGCGGCTGTTTGGCGAACACCAGACCGATTTTGGTGCGGTCCGCCGAAGCCTTCCCGTTGGTCTGGTAGTGCATCTGAAAAACCAGGGTTGAACCGGCCTTGATCAATCGCGCTTCGCCCGGCTTCCAAATTTGCGGCGACATGCCCGGGGCGTATCCGGCGAGATACTCCTCATTCTGCATTCCGCTGCCATCATCGACCACGACGATGGCGTGATGCACCACGCTGCGGTCTCCGGGCCGGACTTCCACCGCCTGCACCCATTTATCCTCGGTGAAATTGGTCTTCACCGGGATGTATTGATAATCGATGACGCCGCTGGCCGGGACCCGGAAGGCCTCCGGCATCTGGAACACAACGTCGGGTTTGGGGATCCTCCAGCCTTCGGTGAACGGGCGCGGAGGGGGCGCATCGGCGGGATTTCCTTCCGGCGCGCCGCCGTCCACCCAGGCCACCACAGTCTCTTTTTCTCCGGGCGCCAGCGACAGATCGTTGGAAAACTTGCCATAGCGCGGATCGGCCTGCCACGGCGGCATCTTGCCTGAGAGCAGCGCGCTGCGAATCGCCTTCGCCCACGGACGAGCCTGTTGATACGTTAACAGCGGCATCGGCGCGGCTTCGCCCGGACGATGGCATTGCTGGCACCGGTTTTGTAAGATTCGTTCAACTTCCCTGTGAAATGTCGGGGTTGCGGCGGAGCAAAGAAGGCAAAAAAAGGGTACGGAAACAGCCGTGGCGACGCGAAACACTTCTTTATGAATCCTTGAAAAAACCTAAAGCTACATCATAATGCGAAACCGGCGAATCGTTTCATCCTTTTTTGCGGATCAGGCGATTTCCCCGGGCGGCTAGGGCGGCGTTTCCGGGCGCGGTAGGGCGGCGGCCCGCGCGGGAACCGGCGCCGGCGAATCCTTTTAAAATGGGGACGTGATGCGTTTTCCCGGCCGGCACTTTCTGCGGAATCTGGTGGAGCGGCGGACGCTGCTGGCGCGGCTGGTCCGGCGCGACTTCGAGCAGCGCTATGTCGGCTCGGCCGGCGGATGGCTGTGGGGAGCGATCCATCCGCTGGTTCTGCTCGGCAGCTATTACTTCATCTTCGAAGTGTGCCTGCACGCGACGCTGCCGCCGGGCGAGGTGACCAATAATTATCTGATGTATCTGTTCTGCGGATTCCTGCCCTGGCTGCTGTTCCAGGACACGGTGATCCGCTCGGCCGGATCTCTGGTCGAGCATTCGAATCTCATCACGAAAACCGTTTTCCCGGCCGAAGTCGTGCCGGTGTCGATTTTTCTATCCTCGCTGCTGCATCATCTGATCGCGCTGGCGATCGTGGTGGCCTGCGCGGCGATTTTTTTAAAAGCGGTCAGCCTGAAGATTCTGCTGCTGCCGGTCTATATGTTCTTTGTGGGGCTGCTCGCGGTCGGGGTCGGCTGGATTGTGTCGAGCCTGCAAGTTTATCTGCGCGACACGGCGCAGGTGGTCAGCGTGGTGATGACGCTGTGGTTCTGGGCGACGCCGATCATGATCACGGAAAAGCAGATCCCGCCGCGTTTTCACGCGCTGATCGAGTTGAATCCGATGTCCTGGATCGTCAGAGCCTATCGCTACCGGCTGCTCTCGACGCAATGGCCAAGCTGGCGGGAACTCTCGATTCTGTTCTTTTACTCCGCCGGCGTTTTTCTCCTCGGAGGACTGTTTTTCCGTCACCTGAAGCGCGGATTCGCCGATGTTTTGTGATCCTCACCGCGGGTACGGATGCCCGCGCAGCGACGCCAGGGCGCGATAGATCTGCTCGGCGAGTACGGCGCGCGCGAGCTCATGCGGCAGGGTGAGCGGCGACAGGGAAATCAGCAGATCCGCGCGCGATTTCCATTCCTCCGGGAGTCCATCGGCGCCGCCGACGACAAATAACAGATCGCGCTCGCCGATGAGCCGGGCAAAGCCGCGCGAATCCAGGGCGCGGCCCGCGGGATCGAGCAGAATTTTTTGCGCCGCGGGGTGTTTTTGGAACGGATCGAGGCGGCGCGGATCGATCTCCCGCATTTCACATTTTGCAAAACGCGAGGATCGTTTGACGTACTCCTCCGCCATGGCGTTGGCGTGCGGATCGCGCGCCTTGCCGATGTAGTACAAAAAAATCTTCAAACTTTGCGGAAGAACGGGATGCCGTCGCGGTATTCGGCCAGCTCGACTTTATCGCCGATCTGAACGCGCCCGCCCGATTTTTCCGCAATCCGCGCGGTGAGGCGCCTGCCGTCCTCCAGGGTCACGATCGCCAACTGATAGGGCGCATCGTTGACGAACTGCTCCGGCGCGGCGTAGATCAGCGTTTCGGTGTAGATGGTGCCGCTCATGCCGCCGCTCCCAGGATGGTCACCACCGCGGTGGCGCCGCTGCCGCCGAGATTCTGCGCCAGGCCGATCGAGTGGCGCTGGAGCTGCCGCTCGCCGGCTTCTCCGCGGATCTGCGCGACCACGTCGCAGATCTGCGCCACGCCCGTGGCGCCGACCGGATGACCTTTGGACTTCAACCCGCCGCTGGTGTTGATCGGGCGCGGCCCGTTCAGAGCCGTGCAGCCTTGCAGCGCGTAGGGTCCGCCTTCGCCTTTCTTGACGAAGCCCAGATCCTCGCTGGCCACGATCTCGGCGATGGTGAAGCAATCGTGCACTTCCGCGAACTGAATATCGTTGGCGGTCACGCCGGCCATTTTGTAGGCTCTTTGCGCGGCTTCCTTTACGGCTTTAAAAGTGGTGATGTCTTCCTTCTGGTCGAGCGCCACCTGATCGGAGGTCTGGGCGATGCCCAGCACGCGGACCGGCTTATCGGTGAACTCCGTGGCGCGCTCCAGTGGAACGAGGAGCACCGCCGCCGCGCCGTCGCTGATCAGCGAGCAATCGTAAACGGTCAAGGGATCCGCGATCGGCTTGCCGCCGAGGGCCTGCTCCATGGTGATCACCTTGCGCATGTGCGCCTGCGGATTTTTGGCGCCGTTGGCGTGATTTTTCACGGCGACGGCGGCCAGCATCTCGCGCGTGGTTCCGTACTGATACATGTGCCGCCGCGCGATCATCGCAAACAGCGCCGGAAAGGTGGCGCCGGCGCGGCCTTCGCCGCACATATCGCCGGCCCCGGCCAGAATTTCGGTGACTTTAGGGGTCGGCTGCGAGGTCATTTTTTCCACGCCGCCGACCAGGACCACGTCGTAGAGTCCGGCGCCGACGGCGGAAACGGCGTGGAAAAAAGCCGATCCGCTGGAGGCGCAGGCCGCTTCAAATCGCGTGCAGGGGACCCCGGTGATGTCCATGGCGCCGGCGATATAGGGCGCCAGGTGGTTCTGGCCGACGAAGGAGGGCCCGGCGAAGTTGCCGAGATAGAAAGCCTCGACTTGTGAGGGCTTTACGTGAGCATCTTCCAGGCATTTGAGGCCCGCCTCGACCGCGAGCGAGCGCAGATCCCGGTCCGGAAACGCTCCAAAGGCGGTCTTGCCGATGCCGATTACCGCAACTGGTCTCATATATGATTAGAATAACGCGAGAAGACGATAGATTCATTTGCACGTTTGCGGAGGACGCGGCGTCAGGGTTAGTAAGATGGCGAGCGTCCCGTCGGTTTTTGAGCAAATGAGCGAAGCTCCCGGCTTTACCCGATACGACGCGGCGGCGCTCGCCAACGAGCAGCAGAGCCGTTTTGTGGCCGACAATCTGCGGCGCGTATTTCTGCTGATCTACCGGATTGTCGGCAATGTGGCGGATGCGCAGGACCTGACCCAGGAGGCCTTCATCAAGGCGCTCCAGCGGCAGGATCAGTTGAAGGATCTGGAGAAGGCCGCGCACTGGCTTTCCCGCATCGCCAGCAACACGGCCATCGATTTTTTGCGCCGCAGCGGGCGGGTGAGTTTTTCCGGCATCGAGGAGGTCCCGGAGCCGCTGGCCAGCTCGCCGCGGGAAAGTCCGGAGCAACTGGTGCTGCGGGCCGAGCACCGCGAGCGTCTGGAGTCGGCGCTGGGCGTGCTGACGGATCGCGAGCGCACGGCCCTGCTGTTGCGCGATGTGGAGGGATTGCCGGCCGGGGAAGTGGCCGCGCGGCTGAACTGCTCCAAGGCGACGGTGCGCTCGCATATCGCCAACGGGCGGGTGAAGCTGCGCCGCTTCCTTGAAAGAAGGAAAGCATGATGGGCGCTCGGAACAAGACGGCACACCCGGCCGAAACCGATCTGGCCCTGTACGTTTCCCGCGATCTGCCCCTGTGGCGGCGGATCCGGGTGGGCTGGCATGTTTCCCGCTGCCGGTGGTGCCGGCAGATGGCGGAGATTTACCGCGGCGTCCGGATCCGCCTCCGCGAAACCGCCTCGGAGATGCCGGCTGGGGTGAACTGGAACCAACTGGCGGCGGAGATGACGGCCAATATTCGCGTTGGACTGGCCGCCGGGGAGTGCGTGGCGCCGCGCAAGCGCAGGACAGCGGCGCTTGGCTGGCGGCCGGCGGCGGCCATGGCGGCGCTGGCGGCGCTGCTGATCTGCGCCTGGGTTTTGAACATGCCGTCGAGCGCGACCCAGGAGCTGGGGCGCGCCGTGGCGGCGATCTGGAGCGGATCGTCTCTCCGCGGCGGCGCGGCGGCGCGCGAGGGCCGCGGGCTGGTGGTGGAGTTGAGTTCTTCCGGGATCGAGTTGCGCGAAAACGGCAGCACTGTTCTGGGCGTTTCCCGGGATCAGGCCAGGCTGGTTGGCGTTTCGGCCAGCGTCGAAGGATCGGCCAGCGCGCGCTACGTCGACGACGACACCGGCCAGATGACCATCACGAGCGTGTATGCGCAATAGAGCCATTCTCGCCGCGCTGGCCTGCGCCGCCGGCGCGCCTTGGCTGCCGGCGCAGGGCCTCAGCCGCAAAGTGAATCTGCCGGCGGACTCGCCGGTGACGCTGGTTTCGGTGGATTGGGGCGGAACCGAGGCCACCGCGCGCGGCGGCGCGTTCTTCCTGGACGTGCATGCCTCGCTGGCGCTGCGCAACTCCAGCCAGAAGCGGGTGCGCGCGATCACCTTCGCGGTGCTTTCGCAGGAAGTGACGCCGGGCGGCAAAGGATCGGTTTCGGTGCCCAGCCTGGATGTCGCTCCCGGCGACGTTTTTCCGGTGGGGATCGATCTGCGGCTGCTGCGGCCGATCGCCGGAGGCGCCGGAGTCGAGGTGAAGCTGGACGGGGTGCTGTTCGACGATCTGAGTTTTTACGGTCCCGACAATCTGCAATCGCGCCGCACCATGACGGTGTGGGAGCTGGAGGCCCGGCGCGACCGGCAATACTTCAAGAAGCTGATGGAGACCGCCGGAGCGAAAGCCTTGCAGCAGGCGATGCTGGAGAATCTGAGCCGGCAGGCGGACCGGCCGCTGGCGGCCATGCAGATGGTGCGCGGCCGCGCGACCAACCTCGAGCCGGAGCGCGATTTGAGCTTCGCCTTCCTGGAGATTCCCGACGCGCCGGTGCTGGCCATGAACGGCATGGCTCGCGTGGCCGGCAGCGAAGCGCATGCGCCGAGCGTGGAGGTCCGCAACCGCAGCGAGCGTCCGGTCCGTTATCTGGAAATCGGCTGGATCGTGAAGGATCAGCAAGGGCGCGAATTTCTGGCGGCCTCCATGCCCGCCGAGGTGAGCCTGGCCCCGGGAAAAACCGGCCAGGTGGGGCAGGACGCGGCCTTGCGCTTCCCCGAACGCACCAGCATTCAAGGCATGAGCGGCTTCATTTCGACCGTCGGATTCGCCGACGGGTCCTACTGGATTCCCAGCCGCGCCGCGCTGAGCGACGCACGCCTGCGCCGCCTGATCTCCCCGTCGCCGGAGGAGCAGCGGCTGACGCAGATTTATCAGAAAAAGGGCTTGAGCGGGCTGATGGAGGAATTGAAGAAGTTTTGAGCGCTTCGACTCCCTGGCCGGACAAGCCGGTGAAGACGCTTCCGCTGGAGATCACCCCCGGCGAGCTCCGCCGGCGGCTCGACGTCGGCGAAGAGATCCGGCTCATCGACGTCCGCGAGCCGCGGGAGTACGAAACAGCGCGCATCGAAGGCGGCGAACTGATTCCCATGCGCGGGATTCCCGCGGCGCTCCTCAAGCTGCGGGCGGAATCGATGCACGCAACCCTTGTCGTCTACTGCCATCACGGTGTCCGCAGCCTCAACGTCGTCCACTGGCTGCGCGAGCAAGGCGTGGAGTCCTGCCAAAGCCTGGCCGGCGGCATCGACGCCTGGAGTCGCTTGATCGATCCGTCTGTGCCACGATATTAGGCATGACGGTTTACCTGAAGCCCACCTGAACCACCTGCCGCAAGGCGAAGAGTTGGCTTCGCCAGAAGGGCGTCGACGTCCGGGAGATCGATCTGAGCAAGGGCTTGAGCGAATCGGAGCTGGACCGGTTGATTGGCGCGCGCGACTATAAACAATTCCTCAACACGCGCAACGAGCTCTACCGCGAGCGCAACATGAAAGCAAATCCGCCCTCGCGCGCGGAAGCGATCAAGCTGATGGCGGCGCATCCCAATCTGATCAGGCGTCCGATCCTGGTGAACGGATCGAAAATCGCGGTGGGCTTCGAAGAGGAGGAGTTCCGCAAAACCGCCGGCGTCTAAGCGGGCCGCCTGGCGCGGGAAGGCCGCCCGAAGCGGGCTATCCCGGCGCCCGGCCCAGGCCCAGGAAAGCGAGCCCGGCGAAGATCAGCGCCAGCCCGCCCGCCTTTCCCCAGGTGAGCGGCTCATGGAAAAAGATCCTCGACCAAAGGATGGTCCAAAGATAGCCCAGCGCGACCATCGGATACAACACGCTGAGCTCGCCTTCGGTCATGCCCCGCACGAAAAAGACCGACGACAGCGCGTACAGCGCGATGCCGGCCAGCAGATGCCAGTTGGTGGCGAGCGAGGCCAGGCCGCCGCGCAGCCTTCCCGCCGCCGCCTTCAAAAACGCCGCACCGAAGCTGCCGATGAATCCGGCGGCGAACACGTAGAGCATGGAAGAAAGCGGCGTCATTTTTGCTGGCCCGATCCGGCGCCCAGGGCGGCCACTCCGCCGCAGATCAGCGCGATGCCGGCCAGCTTGGCCGCGTTCATCTTATCGCCGAAGACCGCCGCCGACAGGATGGTCACCCAGACGAAGGTGAGCGCGATGACCGGATACACCGCCGACAACTCGCCATGGCGAAGCGCCACCACCAGCAGCACCATGCTCAGCGCGTAAAGGGAGTAGCCGAGGAAAAGCTGCGGCGTAGTCAGAATCGCCAGGCCCGTCGCCAGCAACGTCGGATGGCCAAGCGCGTTGGCGCCGTTTTTGATCAACACCTGGGCGCCGGCGTTGACCAGCGTCACGCAAAAGACCAGGAAAATCGCAAAGCGCCGCTGCGCCGGGGTGGCTTCGGTCAACTTTCAGAATAATCGAACCGCGCCGGCCGCCACAATTACTCGCCGCTTTGCTGGAGCAGTTTGGCGACCAGCGCCGTCCATCCGGTCTGATGGCTGGCGCCCAGGCCGGCGCCGTTATCGCCGTGAAAATATTCGTAGAACAAAACGTAGTCGCGGAAATGGGGGTCGCGCTGGAACTTTTCCACGGCGCCGAACACCGGACGCCGCCCGGAGCTGTCACGCAAAAACAGACGCGCCAGGCGCCGCGACAACTCCGCCGCCGCCTGGCCCAGCGTGATGCGATGGCCGGAGCCGGAGGGAAACTCCACCAGCAGATCCTGGCCGTAATAATGGTTATACTTCTGCAAGGATTCGATCAGCAGATAGTTCACCGGGAACCACACCGGGCCCCGCCAGTTGGAATTTCCGCCGAACATCGCGGTGCTCGATTCGGCGGGCTCATAGCGGATGCTGTGCTGCTGCCCGTCCAAGGCCACGGTGAAGGGGAACCGCTCGTGAAACTTCGAAAGCGAGCGGATCCCGTAGGGCGACAAAAACTCGCTTTCATCGAGCATCCGCTCCAGCACCCGCGCCAGACGCGGCCGCACCAGCACGCTGAGCAGCCTCCGCGACTGCACCCCCTCGCGGGTCAGCGAAGCCACGTTGGAGGCCAGGTTGGGGCGGTGCCGGAGAAACCACTCCATCCGGCGCCGGAAGCCCGGCAGTTTTTCGATCACTTCCGGCTCCATGGTGTCCACGGCGAACAGCGGAATCAGGCCGACGATCGAGCGCACCCGCAGCAGCGTGGAACGGCCGTCGGGAAATCTCAGGCGGTCATAAAAGAATCCGTCGTTTTCATCCCACAGCCCGCCGTCGCCCAAGGCGTTCATGGCCGCGGCGATGTACAAAAAGTGCTCAAAAAACTTGCTGGCCACATCCTCGAAGATGGGATCGACCTGGGTGGCCAGTTCCAGAGAAATTTTGAGCATATTGAGGCAGAACATCGCCATCCAACTGGTGCCGTCGGACTGCTCGATGTAGCCTCCGCCCGGCAGCGGCGCGCTGCGGTCGAACACGCCGATGTTATCCAGGCCGAGGAATCCGCCCTCGAAGATATTGCTTCCGGCCGAATCCTTGCGATTGACCCACCAGGTGAAGTTCAGCAGCAGTTTGTGAAACACGCTTTCCAGAAAGGAATAATCGGCGCGCCCGGAGAGTTTGCGGTCGATCTGAAACACACGCCAGCAGGCCCAGGCGTGCACCGGCGGGTTCACGTCGCTGAAATTCCATTCGTAGGCCGGGATCTGCCCGTTGGGATGCATGTACCATTCGCGCAGAAACAGGCGAAGCTGCCCCTTGGCGAAATCCGGGTCCACCAACGCCATCGGGATCATGTGGAAGGCCAGATCCCAGGCCGCGTACCAGGGATACTCCCAGGTGTCCGGCATCGACACGATGTCTTTGTTGAACAAATGGATCCATTTGGCGTCGCGCCCGCGAAGGCGCGTTGGGGGCGGCGGCGGCTGGGCCGGATCTCCCTTCAGCCAATCCTCGATCACGAAGTGATAAAACTGCCTGGACCACAGCAGCCCGGCGAACGCCTGTCGCTGCACGCGTTTGCCGTCCTCGGAAAGATGCGGAGGAGAAAAGCCGTAAAACTCGTCGGCTTCGGCGATGCGTTCCGCCATGAATCCGTCGAAGTCCCGGATCAGCCGCGTTGGTTCGGCGGCTTCGTAAAGGCGCATGCGCAAAATGCGCGGCTCGCCCGGATTCAAATCCAGCCGGTGCCAGGCGCAAGCCTTGGTGCCGCGCCGCGCCGGATTCACCGCGTCCAGCCGGTTGTGAATCACCCGCTGGTGAAACGCGTCTTTGGTGTAGCTGGCGTCGCCGCATCCCCACAGGGCGCGCGTGTTGGTGTCGTTTTCGGTGAACAGAAGCTCGGCTTCCCCGTCCACCTGGAAGCGATACCAGCCAAGCGAGGGATGCCGCGCCTCGATTCCCTCGCCGCCGGCCGCCAGCGAGGGCCGGTTCGGGTCTCCGTTCCACGACCAGGTGTTGCGGAACCACAGCGTCGGCAGCAGGTGCAGCGTGGCCGGCTCCGGCCCGCGATTCACCACCGTCAGGCGAATCAGAATGTCGGCGACGTCGGCTTTGGCGTACTCGATAAAAATGTCGAAGTAGCGGTCGTTGTCGAACACGCCGGTGTCGATCAGCTCATATTCGGGATCGTTCCGGGTGCGCCGCCGGTTGACTTCGATCAGTTGCGCGTAAGGAAACTCCGCCTGCGGGTATTTGTACAGGCACTTCATATAGGAGTGCGTTGGCGTGGAATCGAGGTAGTAGTAAAGCTCCTTGACGTCCTCGCCGTGATTCCCCTGCGTGCCGCTGAGGCCGAACAGGCGCTCTTTGAGGATCGGATCGCGTCCGTTCCAGAACGCCGGCGCGAAACATAACCGCTGATGATTGTCGCAGATGCCGCCGATGCCGTCTTCGCCCCAGCGGTAGGCGCGAAGATGCGAATGCTCGAAGGGAAAATAATCCCAGGCGTCTCCGTCGGCGCTATAATCCTCGCGGACCGTGCTCCATTGCCGCTCCGACAGGTACGGCCCCCAGCGCCGCCAATGCGCCTCCCGCCGCGCGGTGGAGATCAGGCGCCGTTTTTCCGCGTCCACTCAAATGATTGTACCGGCTGTTGGCCTGGGAGGCTCGGCAGCCAGATCTGCGCGCTAAGCTTTAATAGCATCGCGGAACAATTGGAATTCCGGCGGATCGGAGAGCAGCACCGCCACGACGTCGAAGCGCACCCGCTCCCACGGCGTTCCCGTCCTTCGCGCAAACGCCCGCGCAACGCGGATCAAATGACGGCGCTTCTCCTCGTCGATGGCCCGTTCCGGCGGGCCGAAATCCGCCGCCTCGCGCGTCTTCACTTCCACGATCACCAGAGCGTCGCCCTCGCGGGCGATCAGATCGGCCTCGGCCGCGCCGGCCAGACGGTAGTTGCGCGCGACGATCACGAATCCTTCCGCTTGCAGAAAGCGATGCGCCAGATCCTCGCCGCGCCGCCCGCTCGCCGCCGTTGGACTCCACAATTTGCGCCGGCGCACATCACGCAGCCGGTCCAGAATCTTTCCGATCATTTAACGACAGCCAGCCGCCATTCGATCACCTTGCCGCGGACGATGTAGCACAAATAATATTCCCAGAAGCGGCGAAAACGGGGAAAGCGATTCACCAGCAGCTCGAATCCCAGCCACTTCCAGAAAGCTAGTAGCTTTACGCGGACCAGAATCTCGCGGAACTTCACCGGCGAATAATAGCCGAAACCGCCGTGATCCTCGCCGAAGTAGCGCAGCGAAAAACTGTTCAGGTGCCAGCGATGAGTGGGATCGCAGAACGAGCTGAAGTCGGTGTAGTGCGGCGTAACAATGAAAACTTCGCCCCCGGCCCGCACCAGCCGGTGAAATTCCTCCATCGACCGCACCACGTCGGAGACATGTTCAATCACGTGAACGGCCTGCAAGGCGTCGAAACTGGAATCGCGGAAGGGATAAGGAAAATGATCCAGATCGCAGAGGACGTCGGCGCGGCTGGCGGGATTGCGGTCGATGCCGATCGCGCCCTTTTTCTTATTTATCCCGCAGCCGACGTCGAGAATTCGCATGGATGAGGAAATTTTCGCACCACGCCGCGCCCGAACGCATCTAACGGTTCAGGTGAGGACGGTCCGCAGACTGCATCGCCGGCTTCGCGAGACGCGGATGTTCGCGCGCGCCATGCAATCGGCGTCGCACCCGATTGTGGCGCAGGTCGTGCCCATCCGCCGCTGCAATCTGGATTGCGCCTACTGCAACGAATACGACAAGACATCGGCGCCGGTGCCGCTGGCGGTGATGTTGCGGCGCATCGACCGGCTGGGCGAGCTGGGCGCCGCGATCATCACCTTAAGCGGCGGGGAGCCGACGCTGCATCCCGATCTGGACGCCATCATACGCCGCATCCGCCAGCGGGGCGCCATCGCCACGCTCATCACCAACGGCCTGCTGCTGACCCCGGAACGCATCCGCGCGCTCAACCGGGCCGGGCTGGACTACCTGCAAATCAGCATCGACAATCTGCAACCCGACGACGTCTCGAAAAAGAGCCTGCGCGTGCTGGAGCGGAAGCTGGAGTGGATGGCGCGCTACGCCGAGTTCGAGGTGACCATCAACTCCGTGCTGGGAGCGGGCGTCCGCCATCCGGAAGACGCGCTCGCCATCGGCCGGCGGGCGCGCGGGCTGGGCTTCACCAGCACGGTGGGGATTTTGCACGATCACAGCGGCCAACTGCAACCGCTCGCGCCGGAGCACAAAAAAGTCTACGAGCAGTTCCGCCGGCTCCAGAACGGCCTGTTTTCCTTCGCGCACTTCGATCATTTCCAGGACAACATCGCCCGCGGGCTGCCCAACGATTGGCACTGCCGCGCCGGCGGCCGTTTTCTTTATATTTGCGAAGACGGCCTGGTGCATTACTGCTCGCAGCAGCGCGGGCGGCCGGGAATCCCGCTCGAGGAATACACCGTCGACGACATCCGCCGCGAAGCGGCGCGGCCCAAGGAGTGCGCTCCGTTCTGCACCATCTCCTGCGTGCATCAAACCGCGATGCTCGACGAGTTCCGGGAGCGCCCGCGGGAGACTGTGGCGGCGATTCTGGACCGCCGGCGGGCGCTCGATCCGCAGTTCCGGCCGCCCGCGCTGGTGAACGCGCTCTCCTGGATGTTTCTCGATCCGCGCCGCCGCGGGTTTTTCGGCAAGTGGCTGGCGGCGATGCTCGGGAGCAAGGACGGAATGCGCCTTCAGCGCTGATTGGCCCCGCCCCCGCTGGCGCCCGCCGGCGCGCTCATCGGCAGCTTTCTCTTTCCCCAGGTCGGCGGCGGCGGCTCATGATCCATGCGGTTGACCGGATGCTCCTTCAGCATCCGCAGCGCCTCGGCTACGGCCCGCTCCAGTTGCGGATCGTGGCCCGCGATCACATCCTTGGGCCAGTTCTCCACATCGATATCCGGCGCGACGCCCTCGTTTTCGACCGCCCAGTGGCCTTCCTTGGCGAAAAATCCGCCGCGCGGCGCAATCATCGATCCGCCATCGACGAACACCGGCGTATCGGCGGTGTGCACCAGCCCGCCCCAGGTCCGCTTGCCCACCAGCAGGCCGACCTTGCGGTATTTGAACATGTACGGCATCAGGTCCCCGCCGGAGCCCGCCATTTCATTGATGATCATCACCTTGGGCCCCCAGATGCCGGCCTCCGGGCTGGTGAACGGATAGCGGTCGCCGGCGGCGTTGTTGAAGTAGCCGTCGAAGGTCCGTTGCAGCGCGTCGATAATGTAGTCGGCGGCGGAGCCTCCGCCGTTGTACCGCTCGTCGATGATCGCGCCGAGCTTATCCTGCTGGGCGAAGTAGTAGCGGTTGAAGCTGGCGTATCCGGGCTGCCCGGTATTGGGCAGATAGACGTAGGCCAGTTGCCCGTTCGACAACTTATCCACCAGCCTGCGGTTGGATTCGACCCACGCCCGCGTGCGCAGCGCCTGCTCATTGGCCACCGGCACCACCGTAATCTGATGGGCGCCGTCCATCGATGGCCGGCTGTTGACGGTCAGCACGGTTTGCTTATTCGCGGTTCCGTCGAGCAGGCGGTAGATGTTATCGGGGGCGCGCAGTTCCTGGCCGTTGACCGCCAGAATATAATCGCCCGCCGCGACGTTCACGCCCGGCGCGGCCAGCGGGGCGTGCAGATCCGGATTCCAGCTTTCGTTGTCGTAGATCCGGGTGATTTTATATCTGCCGTTGTCGATGGTGAAATCCGCCCCCAGCAGGCCGCCTGGCGAGGGAGGCACCGAGGGCATATCGCCGCCCCGCACGTAGGAGTGCCCGATGGCGATCTCCGATCCCATCATGTCGAGCAGATAATTCAAATCGGCGCGGTGATTCACGTAGGGCAGCAACTGCCCGTACATTTCCTTCATGCGCGGCCAGTCGGCCCCATGCATGTTGGGGACGTACAGATAATCGCGCTGATTTCTCCAGCCCTCGTAGAAGATCTGCTTGAACTCCTCTTTGGGCTCCAGATACATGGTCAATTTGACGTTGAGTCTTCCCTGCCCCGCTTGCGGCGGCTGGCGGTCGGCGTCGACCAGGAAGATCTGGGGAACCGGCGGCGGCGTTCCGGCAGCGGGCGGCGCTCCGCCGCGGCCGCCTCCGGCGCCGGCCGTACGATAAACCAGTTTGTGGCCGTCCGCGCTGAGGTCGTAGGTGGCGACGCCATTGGCGAAGACGGCCGCGCGCCGGTCGCTCAGGCGATAGCGCATTAAAGTGTTTCCGCCGCCGCCCTGGCCGCGCCCGCCGCCGGTTTGCAGATAATAAACGGTTCCCGCCGCGCCGGCGCGAAGCTGCGAATAGGGCCGCTCCGGCACGCTCTGAACATTGATGATTCTCGATTGGATATTGTCGAAATCGATCTCCACGTTCACCGGAGTCCTGGGGGCGCGCGCCGCCGGCGCTTCACCGCCCTCGGCCGCCGCCGCGCCCCGGCCGCCCCGGCCGCCCGCCGGGGCCGCGCCGACGCCCTTATCCTCGTCGCTTTCCGGCAGCAGCGGGCTGGCCTCGCCCTTCTTGAGCACCGCCAGATACAATCCGAAATTTTCCTCGTGATCATACGACGTCATATCCAGCCATTGCGACCGCAGCCCGAAATCGGTGGACGCCAAAAACCACAGATACTTTCCGCTGGCATCCCAGGCCGGCCAGACCGCGTCGGCCAATCCGTCGGTGATCTGCTTGGTCTCCCCGGTCTCGACATTGGCGACGAAAATGGCGTGATAGAGCGATTTCAGATGGCTGGCGTAGGCGATCCATTTGGAATCCGGACTCCACACCGGATTTTCCGTCCTCTGCGGCACCATGAAGGGGTCCGATCCGACGACCTTCGCCTTTCCGCTCGCCACGTCCATCACCCAAATTTTCAGATCGGTGTCGGTGTAGACGATCTTTTTGGAGTCCGGCGACCAGGACGGCGTGTAGTAGTGCTTGGGATGCTCCAGCGGGATGGCGCGCGGCGGCGTGATTCCGTCCTGCGCCTCGATCATCAACTGATATTCGCCGGATTTGTCGCTGAAATAGGAGATAAACTTCCCGTCCGGGGACCAGGCCGGATCGTGCTCGGCCGATCCGCTGGAATGGCTCAGATTGCGTACGTCGCCGTGTTCGGCCGGGATGGTGAAAATCTCACCGCGGGCTTCGGCCAGCACGCGGGCGCCGGTCGGCGACAGGGCGAGCGAAGTCATCCGGCTGGTGACGTCTTCCCAGCGCGGCATCATCCACGGGAAATCGCCGCTGGCGGTGATGTTGACGATGTGATGCCGTCCGGTTTTCGGATCCAGTTCGTGGACGTATCCGGCCTGCTCAAAGACGATCGCTCCGGCGCCGGAATCGAGCGTTTTGACGTCAAAATCGGTGAAATGGGTCACCTGGGCGAGCTTTTTGGACTTTAAATCGTAGGACCAGATATTGGCGACGCTATCGCGGTCCGAGATGAAATATACGGTGCTGCCGACCCACACCGGGTCCATATCCTTGGAGTCGGTCCAGGGCGGCGAAACCAGGTCGTAGGTTTTCAAATCGACGATCCAGATGGGGCGATTCTGGCCGCCGCGGTAGTTTCTGCGCTCCTCATCCCAGGAGTTATTCATGCGGTAGGCGATGTATTGGCCGTCCGGCGAGATTTTTCCTTGATAGCCGCGCGGGATGGGCAGCGGCTCTTCCACGCCGCCCTCGACCGGGACCTCCCAGAAGCGCGGCGCCGGGCTGGGAGCCCAACTGGCCCGCGAGGAGGTGAAAATAATTTTCTTCCCGTCGGGAGTCCAGCCCTGCACGGTGTCGGCGCCCGGATGCCAGGTGAGGCGTTTGGGCTCGCCGCCCTCGGCGGGGACGACGTAGACATCCTCGTTTCCGGCGTAGGAGGCGCTGAACGCGATCAACTTGCCGTCCGGCGAAAAATGAGGATTGCCGGTTTGTCCCTGAAAACTGGTGATCCGCCGGGCGGCGCCGCCGGCGCGGTCCACCACCCAGATATTCTGCGCGTAGGCGAACGCGATTTTATCGGCGCTGACCGTCGGCTGGCGAAGCATTCTTGTCGAATCGGCGGACAAAGCGGCGGGAATCAGAAGAACAAGAGGCAGAAGGATGCGCGTGAACATAGGCGGCTCCGTTTCGTAATAGTGTACTACCGCGGGGGAACAGACGCCGCGGCCGGCGGGAATCTTCATAATAGAAGTATGCGGGCGGAAATCCGCGGAACGTTCCTTCCGCCGGCGAGTCTAAATCTCGTAGAGGAAGTGGTATGCAGTGCCCAGAGCGAACCAGACGTCTTGATCACTTCGAGCGGACCGCGCGAGCCTACGCGGAAGCCATCGGCGGCCTGCGCGACCTGCAAGGGTACGAACTGATCGCGCAGGAGCGTCTTGTCAATCACATCCGCGAGGCTTGCGACGCTGCGGCGGCGGCCCTGGCCGAGCACCAGCAGTCCCACGGCTGCGCGCGCGCCGGGGTTGCCCAGAACCTGGAAAACAAAGTCGCCTGAATTTGTTTCAGAAGATACTTTGCTGGCGCTTCAGGGTTCCGAAGGTGCCGATATTGGAGATCGCAAAGGAGGCCTGCCACTGGCTGTCGTCGCGCAGCCCGACGTTGAATCGCCGGTATTGAACGCTGAAGCCGCAGCAGTCGGTGTTATACGTCACCTGGGCGTCCCACCATTGCAGCGTTGCTGCCTTCAGATCGTAATAGATGTCGAAGCCGGTGTTCCATCCGCGGCTGTTGGGATTGCCGTAGCCGATGCGGGTGTGGAACTGATTGGCGCGCGGCTCCAGAAACGAGGGCTCGTCGATATCGGTATGGCCGAACATCCAGAACCACTTCTGGATTCGCCCGTCGATCGAGACGCTGCTGTTGGCCAGCCTGCGGAACAGCGGATCGTAATCCAGGCGCCATTCGAAGTTCACCCGCGACTGCACCCGCAGCTCGCTGGAAACCGGCGAGTAGGAGCGCGGCGCGTTCAAAAAATCGAACCCGGTGAGATCGATGGCCGGCAGGATCACGTTGCGCTGGCCGGCGATGACCGCGCCGCCGAAGGTCGGATCGAAGTATTTGTCCCAGCGAACCTGCCAGGTGAGAAAGTCGGAGATGGCGCCGTTGCGGTCCTTGGTCATCAGGCGGTTGGTGATGGAGAACTCCACCTGGTTGGTGTTGGCCAGGATATCGGTGGAGTCGAACCGGATGATGTCGTTGAAGTTATCGATTCCATTGACGTATTTGTACGTCACCCGCGGCTCGATCACGTGCTTGACCTTTTCTCCCATCCACTTGGGCGGATGGTTGAAAATCCGTTCCAGCGCGGGCAGCACCAGATCGACGGTGACGTCCCGCTCATTCCGCAACAGCGGGCTTCCGTGGATCACGGGAAGTCCGGTTTGCGGATTTTCGTCCAGGCTCTGGCCATACTGCGTCTCCCGGATTCCAAAGGTCGGGATCACCTGAATGTCGTGCCAGCGGAAGGCCGTGCTGATGTGGGGCGAAAAATCGACGCGGTCGACAAAACGGGCGGTTTGATAAAGCGGCTCGGTGCGGTCGAGCAGGCCGATGCTGCCTTCGAAAGACACCCAGAACGGCCACTTGTCCAGGTCCAACTGGTGTTCGCTTAGGTTGGCTTCGACCGAGGGCAGCTTGCGGATCTCGATGGTCTGGCCGGGGGTGGTGCTTTGAAACTCGACGTCGCGGGCGGCGGCGAAATAGAGTCCGAGATCGTTCCAGTGCTTGGTGAGAAAACCTACGGATTGTGTTTCAGAAAAGACGGCTTCATTAAAGGATTGCGTGAAGTCCTGAAGGAAGGCGAACGAGGACAGATAATCGAGCTGGCCGCGCGCCTGCCAGCCGTTGCCGAGTTCGTATTTGGCGAAGGCATCGACCCGCACCCCGCTGGAGGCGAGCGGTCCGCTCTGGGTGGCGTCGACGCCGAAAACGTTCAGGTCGAAGCCGTCGTTTTCGTTGAACTTTCCGCGCAGTTCGAGATAGTTGGCAAGGCCGGCGGAGGTGTAATACAAGCCGCGATACGTCAGGTCCATGCTGCGGTCGATGGCCCAATAGTAGCCGAAGCCGACCATTTTTCCATGCTGCGAGCTGTTGCCCACGTCGGGCAGAAGGAAACCGCTTTTGCGCGGCTCTTTTTTGAGCGATTTGTAAAACCAGGGGACATAAAAGACCGGCAAATTACGCAGATAGAACCAGGCATGATGCGCCACGGCGTTATCGCCGGGGACCATGTCGAACTCGGGCGCGCGCAGGATCCACCAGGGGTTGGGCAGCATGCAGTCGGTGAGGAAGCCGTCGTGCAAGATGTAGCGGTCGCCCACGCGTTCCGCCCATTTGGCCCGAAAATAGAAGGGATTTTGGGTGGTCAGGAGACCCGGCCGGGCCTGGACTTGCGATTGGGAGGTGCCGCTGACATTAAAAAATACGCCGGTTTCCTGGTCGATATTGTACTCGGCGCGGTCGCAATCGAGCATCTCGCCGCGGTTGTAATTGACGTAATGGACATGCCCGCGCGCCTCGACGTCGCTGGTTTCGGTGTTCCAGTCGAGTTCGTCGGCCTGCAAGAGCATATCGCTCGATTCCACGCGCACGCTGCCGCGCAGATGGCGCCAGGGGCCGTCCACAGTCTCATGATCCGCATCGACGTTGTAGTCGCCGGGGGCCGGGGCGTTTTCGTGCGGAATCCGGATTTTCTGGTTTACGTTGGGGCTTGGGGCGGGCTGCGCCGGGGGCGCGGGTAAAGCGGGACTGAATGTCTGGGCGGACAAGGCGAAGGGGAAAATGATGGTTATCAGGACAAAAAAAGCGCCTCGTAAAGCATAAAGTTCGTGACAAACATCACCGAATATGATAGGAAGGAGTGAGAGGGTAGTACTACAACGGCTGGAGTCTTGGCGAACGCTCAATCGAGCACCGTAGCAGACGTCAGTCACGAGAGTCAAGCAATCGGGATTCCAGGCCAAAGGAGCGGAGAAAGAGCTCGATGCGTTGCCGATACTGCCAGGCGGTAAACGAAGCCGAGGAAAGGCGCTGCGTCCGCTGCGGGCGCCGGATGCAGTCTTCCGGCCCGCTTCCTGTTTCCCCGGGATATCTTTCGACCTCGGCGGCGCCCGCGCTGGACGATCTGCCGTGGCGCGAGCCGGCGCCGGTCCCCCCGCCGGCGGCGCGCGAGCAGGCAAGCTATCAGCCGCCGCTGTTCCGGGACGCGCCGGGAGGGCCGAAAGTAATTCCCATTCCGACGCTGACGCCGGTGAAGCCGCGGGCCCGTGAAGATTTCTCACAGGTGAAGCGGAACCGGCCGCGGCGGCGCCCGCCGGAAGGTCAGCAGACCCTGGATTTCAACGGCCAGAAGGCGTTCGAACCGGAATTGCAGGCGGTGATTTATTGCGATGCGCGGGTGGCCTCGCCGACGCACCGTCTGCTGGCCGCGGCCATTGACGCGAGCATGATCTTCACCGCCGTGGGCATATTTCTGGCGATCTTCTTCATCTCCGGCGGCGTGATGGCGTTTTCGAAACAGAACATCCCGTTCTTTTTGTGCGTGGTTGTTCTGATCACGGCGCTCTATCGCAGCTTCTGGTATCTGGCCGGCGGCGATTCTCCGGGAATGCGCCTGGCTGGACTGCGGCTGGTGGATTTCGACGGCCGCCGTCCGGACCGCGATCAGCGCGGCATGCGGCAGATCGCCAGCCTGTTGAGCATCGTTTCGGCCGGGCTCGGTTTAGTCTGGGCGCTGGTGGACGAGGAAAGCCTCACCTGGCACGATCATATTTCGAAGACGTTTCCCACCGCGGGCTGAACTCCTTTGCAGTCATAATGCTTCCGGAGCCATCGGCCGATTTTCTCAACTGATGCTCCCGCGCTGGCTTCGCCTGCTGCTTCTGCTCGCCCTGCTCTTCCCGGCCACTCGATTTCTGTACCTGAATCGCGAGATGCCGAGCTTCGGCCGCGCGCACGACGACGGGCTTTTCTTCGTCTCGGCAAAAGGACTGGCCGAAGGCCGGGGCTATCGCATTCTGAGCCTGCCGGGCGCGCCGCCGCAGACGAAATATCCGGTTCTTTATCCGCTTTATCTCTCCCTGATCTGGCGGATCAATCCAAATTTCCCCGACAATCTTCATTTGGCCGCGCTGTTTTGCTGGATGCCGCTGATGGCCGCGCTGGTGCTTGCGTTTTTCTATTACCGGTTGGCGCGCTGGCCGGAGCCGCGCCTGTGGGTGACGTTCGCGCTGCTGGCGCTGAATCCCTGGATGGAGATGATCGGCTCCACGCTGTTTTCCGAGATGCTGTTCCTGGCGTTTTTGCTGGCGGCGCTGATCGCGCTGGAAAAGGCGGGGATTCGAATGGCTGCTCTGGCGGGCGTGCTTGCCGGATGCGCCTACCTGACGCGTTCGGCCGCGATCGCGCTGCTGGTGTCGGCGCCGGCAGTGCTGCTATGGAAACGCGAGCGCGCGCGAGCCGCGGCGTTTCTTGCGGCGATGCTGCCGTTCGCCGCCGCGTGGATGACGTGGACGCATTTCCATACTCCCACCGCGACCGATCCGACCACCATTTATTACACGAATTATTTCGCGCTGGAGCGGGCAAACGTCGATTTCGGAAATATCGGCCTGGTCGTCTGGAAGAACCTGGACAGTTTTCTGAGCGCGGCGGGCGGCTTCTTTCTTCCTAACGTGATCTCCGGACCGGCGATGAAGATGCTGACGGAGGCGCTGGCTGTAGGGGCTGTGGCGGGCGCGGTGCGGCTGGCGCGCCGCGGCGTGTTCGTCCAGTATGCCCTGTTTTCGCTGATTTCCACGCTGATTGTCCTGGTCTGGACCGAATGCAATGAGCGGCTGATCCTTCCGATGCTCCCGCTGCTGGCGGCGGGCGCGGTCGAGGAGGCGCGTCATTTCTGGAGGCTGATTGGCGGCGCGTTCCGGCATCGCGACCGTTCGCAGCGCGCCGCAGCTTATGTGACGATGTCGGCGGCCTCGATGCTGGCGGTGGCGGGAATCTCGGCGCAGCTTTGGATCTCGCTATTCGTCCTGCCAGGATCCATTCCGAAGAGCTCCGCCGCGGATCTCGCCGCCGCCGGGGCGTGGCTCAAGTCGAATACGCCGGAATCGGCGCGGGTGCTCTCCGGCGACGATCCCGTGCTATACCTTTATTCCGGCCGGCAGGGCAACGATCTGCCGTTCATGTACCGCTGGATTTACGCCGAAGAGAACGAAAAGTTTCTCGAATCGTACCGCAATATTGTGTCTTACTGCGCCTCGCACGGCTTCGCTTACGTCCTGGTGGCCGGCGGACAGGATACGGCGCTGCTCACCAATGACCGGGATCGCGCGCAAATCCTTCGCGAAATCGCGGAAAACCCCGGGTTGAAGCCGGTTTTTCACGCCGGGCAGGCGACCATTTACAGAGTTGCGCCGCAAAAAATCACCGAAGCGGCGCAGGCGCGAGCCGAGGAATGATCAGTTGATTTTTTGATAAACCTCGGCCGCGGCTTTCGCGGTATTGGAGTGGATGGTCACGGTGTCCTCCAGTTGCAGCGCGTAACCTCCGGCGAGCGTCACCACCGCCGGCGCGCCGTTTTGGCGGGAAAAGTCGAGCACCAGCCGGTCCCGTTCCTTTAATCCTTCGATGGACAGATTGAGGCCGCCGAGCTGGTCGCCGCGATAGGGATCGGCTCCGGCGACATACATCACGAGCTGCGGATGAAATTCGGCAAAAGCCTTGCGGCAGGCCGCGCGGAGCAGATCCAGATACTCCTGGTCGCCCACGCCGTCTTCCAGGTCCACGTCGAGGTTGGAGGGCGGCTTGATGCTCGGGTAGTTGCGCCATTGGTGGAGGGAGAGCGTGAACACGGACGGATCGGAGGCAAAGATCGCCGCGGTGCCGTTGCCGTGGTGCACATCGCAATCGATCACCATGGCGCGTTCGATCAATCTTTCCTGCTGCAATTTGCGAATCGCGACGGCCACATCGTGAATCGCGCAAAAACCTTCGCCGTGGCCGGGGAAGGCGTGATGAAATCCGCCGCCGACGTTGAATCCGAGGCCATGCTCCAAGGCCAGCCGCGCGGCGAGCGTCGTGCCGCCGGCGGCGAGCCAGAATGCGTTCACCATCTGCGGCGAATAAGGGATTTCGAGCTTCATCAGTTCCAGGGCGCCGAGCGTGCCCTGCTTCAACCGCGTGACCCATCCGCGCTGATGCACCAGCAGGATGTCTTCGTCGGCGGCTGGCGGAGGCTCGACGAAATCGCCGGCTTCGGCGAATCCTTCGGCCAGCAGACGTTCGCGAATCAGGCGGTATTTTTGGGAGGGAAACACGTGCGAACCGAGGTTCAGGTCGTAGCCGTCGTGATAAACCAGCTTAAACGGAAGCACAGGCGCATTCCTCCGATTGCAGAGCGGTGACAATGGCGGCGCCGTAAATTTCCTCCTCCGACGAGCCGCGGGAGAGATCGTTAAAGGGCTTGGCCAGGCCTTGCAGGAACGGGCCGAAGGCGGCCGCGCCGCCCAGGCGCTCGACCAGTTTATAGGCGATATTGGCGCTGGCCAGGTCGGGGAAGATGAGGGCGTTGGCGCGGCCGGCGACCGGCGATCCGGGAGCCTTCCGCCGGGCGACGTCAGGCACCAGCGCGGCGTCGCCCTGCAATTCGCCGTCGGCCTGCAAATCGGGAGAGGACTCGCGCAAGATCCGCAGGCTTTCGGTCACCTTACCGATCGAAGGATGCGCCGCGCTGCCTTTGGTGGAGAAGCTGAGCAGCGCCAGACGCGGCTCGGCGCCCATCACCGCGCGGACGGACCGGGCGGTAGCCAGGGCGATGGCGGCGATCTCCTCGGCCGAGGGCTGCACCACCACGGCGGCGTCGGCGAAGGCGAGCACTCCATCCTCGCCGAAGCGGGAATCGGCGGCGCACATGAAGAAGACTCCGGAGACGGTGCGAATCCCGCGCGCGGTTCCGATGGCGTGCAGCGCGGCGCGAACCGTTTCGGCGGTGGTGTTGACGGCTCCGCCCACGCCTCCATCGGCATCGCCGGCGGCGACCATCAGGGCGGCGCGATATAACGGATTGCGGGCGATCCCCGACGCTTCCTCGCGGGTGACGCCTTTTGCGCGGCGGCGTTCGAAATAGAGTTCGGCGTATTTCGGGGCGTCTTCTTCCCGGTCCAGCAGAACCGGCTCGATGAGCCCTTCCGCGGCCAGCCGCCTTGCTGCGGCGATCACGCGGGGATCGCCGCCTTCGGGAAAAACGATGCGTTTTTTGCCGAGGCGGCGCAGCCGTTCGATCTGGCGCGAAAGAAAGCGCGCTGCGGAGCCGTTCATCGCTTCAATTTTAGACGGTCATGCGCCGGCGGCCGAGGGCGGCGCTATCTGCCATGAAACAGGCGGACCGCCAGAGAATCCGGCAGGCCCGCGGCGCGGATCTTCGCCGCCGCCTTTTCGACGTCGTAAGGCGTCCGGCGGTATTCGATGCGCCGTTCCTCGGTCCAGTAGATGGCGTAGGCCGCGCGCGGATCGCCATCGCGCGGCTGTCCCACCGCGCCGGGATTCAGCAGAAAAAAATGGCGGGGCTCCAATTCGAGCATGCCTTTCGGAGCGATGGCCCGCACTCCGCCGCGCGCCACCAGGAAACCGCCCTGCAAATGGGTATGCCCGAAAAACGTCGCCTGCGCCTGGAGAAAGGGCAGCATGTGGGACGCCTCAAATGCGGTGGCCAGATACTCGTCTTCGTCGGCCGGGGAACCGTGGGTCAGGTCGTAATCTTCATAGCGCAGGGGCCCGCGGGGAAGGTTGCGCAAAAATTCTGCGTTTTCTTCGGCCAGAACCGAGCGCGTCCACTCCGCCGCCCGGCGGGCAGAGCCGTTGTACTCTTCCAGCGAATCGGCGGAGGCGCAGGCGCGGTCATGATTGCCGCGGACCGTGACGGCCACATGCGCGCGGGCCCACTCGACCACGGCGTTGGGATCGGCGCCGTAGCCGACCAGATCGCCCAGGCAAATAATGCGGTCATATTGGCCCTCGGCATCGGCCAGCACCGCTTCGAGCGCCTCCAGATTGCCGTGAATGTCGCTGAGGATCAGGCGCGGCACAATTTTAACAGCGCCACCTCGGGAGCGCACGCCAGCCGGATGGGCGCGCCGATGGTCCCGATGCCGCGCGAGACAAAAATGGTCTTGCCGTCCTTCCGGTAGATTCCATCGATGTAGCGGGTGAAGAACGTGGCGATGCTCAAGCTCGCATCCAGGATTTCGACGCGCACCTGGCCGCCGTGGGTGTGCCCGGAGATGGTGAAATCCCATCCTTGTTTGACGGCCGCGGGAAACACGTCGGGGTTGTGCGACATCAGCACGTTCAGCGCGCCGGGCGCGATCAGTTGCCCGGCGCCGGAGAGATAGTGCGAGTGCATGCGCTGATAATCAACGCCGGCAAGATTGATCACCGCGCCGCCGAAGCGCAGCGTCTCGGCTCTTTGGCGGAGAAAGCGCATGCCCAGGTCCGCGCCCCGCTTTTCGACGTAGTCCTCCACGCCGGCGTAGCGTTCGTGATTGCCGAGGCAGCCATAGATTCCCGCGCCGGCGCGCAGGTAGCGGAGGCGGTCCAGGCATTCGTCCAGAGGATCGGCGGCGGTTGAGATGAGGTCGCCGGTGACCAGCGCCAGATGGGCGCGCGTTTCGTTGGCCATGGCCACGGCGCGGTCCAGGTCCCGCGCGGAGAGAAACGGGCTCAAATGGATATCGGTCAACTGGACGATTCGCAGGCCTTCCAGGTCCGGATGCAGGTTGGGAATCGCGATATTTTCCTCGCGCAGCCGCAGATCGAGCCGCTCGATAAAGACTCCGTAGCCGATGGCCGCCGCGGGGGCGGTAAACAGGGCCGCATGGGCGGCGCGCAGGAGGTTCCGGCGCGCCGGGCTGAACTCCGGACGTGCGCGCGGCAGCAGGTGCGAGGTGAGGAAAGCGACCAGAAACAGCATGGTGAACAGCGCCCAGGCGAGCATCAATCCGCGCCCCCAGCCGTACCACCACGGCGAAACGTGCCTCATCACGCGATGGGCGCGCAGGGCGAAAGCGAGCACGGTGGTTAAAGCTGAAATCGCCGCCAGAGCGACGACGCCGCGGCGCGCCCAGCGGGGCCAGCGCGTTCCGGGAACCCGCAAAATCCAGAACGCCCCCGCCGCCTGCACCAGCAGGATAATCGTCAAACCGATCATGTCGGCGAGATTGCTCAGGACGTAGCGAAGCAGCACCACTTCTATGTTAACCCGCGCATCTTCTACAATCTAGAAATGTCCCTTGTCGTTGTCGGCTCGGTCGCCTATGACGGAGTCGAAACCCCGCATGGCCGCGTGGAGCGGATGCTCGGCGGCGCCGCAACCTATATTTCTCTTGCTGCGAGCTTTTTTACCCGGCCGCGCCTGGTGGGAGTGGTCGGCGACGATTTCGCCGAACAAGACCGGCAACTGCTGGCCGGCCGCGGCGTCGATCTGGAGGGCCTGGAACGCGTTCCCGGCAAGACGTTTTTTTGGGCCGGAAGATACTCGGCGGACATGAACGACCGCGAAACGCTCGCTACGGAGTTGAACGTTTTCGCCGATTTTCATCCGAAATTGCCGGAAAGCTACCGCAAGGAGCCGTATTTGCTGCTGGGCAACATCCAGCCGGCGCTCCAGCGCAGCGTTCGCGCGCAGATGAACGGCCTGCGCCTGGCCGGCGGCGACACCATGAATTTCTGGATCAAGGACTACCGCGAGGAGCTGCTGGCGACCATCGCCGAATGGGATTTCCTGCTGGTCAACGACAGCGAGGCGCGCCTGCTTTCCGGCGAAACGAACCTGCGCAAGGCCGCGACACGGATTCTGGCGATGGGTCCGCATACTTTGGTGATCAAGCGCGGGGAGTACGGTGCGATTCTGTTCCGCAAGGATTCCTATTTCATCGTGCCGGGGTATTTATTGGAAGATGTTTTCGATCCCACCGGCGCGGGCGACTGCTTCGCCGGCGGCTTCATCGGATATTTAGCCGAACAGGGTTTTGATCTGCGAGCGGATCACATCGGCCGAGGCGATTTAAGCCGCGCGGTGATTTACGGATCGGTGATGGGCAGCTTTTGCTGCGAGCGTTTCGGCGTGGGCCGCTTCCGCGACCTGACGCGGGCCGAGATCGATGCGCGTTTCGAGGAGTTTCGCCGATTCACGTCGTTTTAAGACGCGGCGGCATCCGCCTGTGCGGAACTAACGCTTCATCGTCGCGATGACGGCGCGCGGCGTGATGTCGATGCGGTCGACGCCATAGCCGAGATCGAAGGGCTCGTTGATCCTGGCCTCCGGGTACAGCGGCAGGAAAAATGTCCGGACCAGGAAATCGAGCACGGTTTCGGTCATGACCACCCCGGATAATTCCACGCGCGTCAAATAAACCGTGCAGCGGCCGCCGCCGGATTCCACGCGCACCCAGACCTTCAGCGGACGCTCCCCGGCGAGCAGCCGCGACAGGAACCAGTTCGGCTGCGCGCCCTTGGCCTGGCGCATTTTCAATAGATCGACCAGGGCGAAGCCGCTGGCGGAGCCGTCGAAAAGCTCCACGTGCTCGCCGCGGATTCCTTCGGGCACCACCTCCGGCACCGCCACGCGCGCCCACGCGTCGATTTCCTCGGGCGTGAAGGACACCGCCGAGCCCGGCTTGACGCGCCGGCCCTCGATGGCCTGCAGCTTGCGCTCGGCGCGATCGTACAACGAATCGGCGGCGGAGGCCAGCAGCGGCCCGGCAATCACGATCGCGATGAGGGTCCGCATCCATCCCCAGTTTAGTCGAGCGCCCGGCGGGGTATGATGAAGCATGACTGCGGCGCAGTTTCGCAGCCTTGCGCTGAAGATGAGCGGCGCAAGCGAGCACGCCCATCACGGCCACCCGGATTTCCGCGCGGGCGGCAAAGTGTTCGCCACGCTCGGCTATCCGGACGAAAATTTCGCGATGATCAGGCTCACGCCGGAGCAGCAAAGCGAATTTTGCGCCGTTCATCCCGAGGCGCTGGCGCCGGTAAAGGGAGCCTGGGGCTTGCGGGGAGCGACGCAGGTGCGCCTGGCGAAAACGGACGCGGAGATTGCGGGCGCGGCGCTGAGCGCCGCCTGGCGCAACATCCAGCCGAAAGAGCGGTCAAGACGCTGATCCCTGCCAGCTTGCCCGCGCCTTTTGCGCCTGCGTGGTGCGGGCGATTTCCGCTAGAGCAGCGCTTCAAGGGCCGCGGCTTCGGTGACCGGCGCACGGCAGGTGTAATTCTCACAGACGTAGGCCGTGGCGCGGCCGTCCACCGGGGGCATCGGCTGCGGCGCGTCGCGCGCGAGCAGAATCACCGCCGAAGGGAGGAAATGCCGGCGGATTGCGGCGAGCATCTCCGGGTCGGTGCTGGTGAGAACGATTTCCTTGGGATCGGCCAGGGCGAATTCGAGGGCCGCCAGCATCTGCGGCAGGCCCGGCGCGCCGGAGTCGAGCTGCGCAGCGAAAGCCTCCAGCGTGCGGTCGGCGGCGCGCCGGAGATCGGCGCGGCCGGTGATGCGGGCCAGCCGCAACAGCGCCAGCGCGGCCGCCGAATTTCCCGAGGGTTCGGCTCCATCGTAGTCGTCTTTCAGGCGCAGGATCAGGGAATCGGAGGGCGGCGTGCTGAAAAACGCTCCGTTCTCGCGATCCTCGTACAACTCCAGCGACCGTTCGGCCAGGCGCAGAGCGAACTCCAGATCTGCGGCTTCAAAGGAGGTCTCATATAAATCGAGCAGGGCGTTGATCAGGAAGGCGTAATCGTCGAGAAACCCGTCGATGGCCGCTTCCCCGCCCCGGAAACGGCGCAGCAGGACGGCCCGGCCGGAGTCCCACAGATTCCGGCGCAAAAAGGCGGCCGCGGCGCGCGCCGCATCCAGGTAGCGGGTCTCGCCGAGGATCTGGGCGCCTTTGGCCAGCGCCGAAATCATCAGGGCGTTCCAGGAGGTAAGGATTTTATCGTCCAGGTGGGGCCGCGGGCGGCGCGCGCGTATTTCAAACAATTTGGCCGAGGATTGTTCCAGCCGTTGGCGCGCCTCCTCCGGCGGGATTCCGAACCGCCGGGCCGTTTCTTCCAGGCCGCGGGCCTGATAAAGAATGTTGCGGCCGATAAATTCGCCGTGCGGGTCCTGCTCCACGTTGCCGTTTTCCTCCACGCCGAAGCGGTAGCAAAAGAGATCGGCGCCGGCTCCCAGTGCGGCGCGGATCTGCGCGGCGGTCCAAAGGTAAAACGCGCCTTCCCGCTTTTCGCGCGGATGTTCGGGATCCTCGGCGCTGTCGGCGTCCTCGGCCGAATAGAACGCGCCGCCGGGATCGGCCAGATCGCGCTGAACGTAGGAAAAAATATCGCGGGCGACGGCGGCGAACCGCTCCTCGCGGGTAATTTGGAAGGCCTCCAGATAAGAGACGGCGAGCTGCGCCTGGTCGTACAGCATTTTTTCGAAATGCGGGACGAACCAGCGCTCGTCCACCGAGTAGCGATGGAACCCGCCTCCCAATTGATCGCACATGCCGCCGCGGGCCATTTCGCGCAGGGTCAACAGAACCATATCGAGCGCGTCGCGATTGCCGGTGCGGGCATAATACCGCAGCAGAAAATTGTGGACGCTGGGGCGCGGGAATTTCGGCGCGCCGCCGAAGCCGCCCCACTGCGGATCGAACATGCGGCGGAAGGCGAAATAGCCGCGGTCGAGCGCATCCTTGCCCGGCATGCGGCCGGCCTCGCGCGAGTTGGCGTATTGTTGCAGGCGGGAGAGAATCTGCGCGCCGGAGGCTTCGACGCGCTGCGGATCCTCGCGCCAGGCCCGCGCCAGGCTCTCCAGAATCGCCGGAAAACCGGGCCGGCCGTAGCGATTGTCGGGCGGGAAATAAGTCCCGCCGAAAAACGGCCGCCCCTCCGGCGTCAAAAAGACGGACATAGGCCATCCGCCGCTGCCGGTGGAGGCCTGCACGAACAGCATGTACACCCGGTCGATATCGGGCCGCTCCTCGCGATCGACCTTGATTGAAACGAAATTCCGGTTGAGGATCTCGGCGATGGAGGGATCTTCGAAGGACTCGCGTTCCATGACGTGGCACCAGTGGCAGGTCGAGTATCCGATGGAGAGAAAGATCGGCTTGTTTTCGCGCCGGGCTTTGGCAAAGGCTTCTTCGCCCCAGGGATACCAGTCGACCGGATTTCCGGCGTGCTGGAGCAGGTAGGGACTTTTTTCGCGGGCCAGACGGTTGGGCATGCGGCAGTTTGATTGTATCGCCCCGGCGGCCGGGGAGTCCGGGTGACGGCGGTGCGGCGATGTAGCACAATCGAGGAGTGGCTCTTGATGAAACGCACGACCCGTCGCTGGAAAGCTGGGTCGAGTCCGCCAATTCGCCGGACTCCGATTTTCCGATACAGAATCTTCCGCTCTGCGTTTTCCGGCACGGTCAGGCCGCGCCGCGGGTGGGGGTCGGAATCGGCGATTCGATTCTCGATGTTCCGGATTATCCCTCCATCGAGGCGCTGATGGAGCGCGGGCGCGCGGCCGCCTCCGAGCTGCGGCTGAAACTCAGCCGCGTTCTTCGCGTCGGCAATCCCTATCCGCCGCGCTCCTTATTGTTCAAGCAGTCCGAATGCACGCTGTTGATGCCGGTGCGCATCGGCGATTTCAGCGATTTCTACGCCTCGATCTTTCACGCCACCAACGTCGGCAGCATGTTCCGGCCGGAGAATCCGCTGATGCCGAATTACAAGTGGCTCCCGGTCGGCTATCACGCGCGCGCTTCGTCGGTGATCGTCAGCGGCGAGCCGGTCCGCCGGCCGCGCGGGCAGATTCAGGAGGGTTCGAATCCGCCGGTGTTCGCTGCCTCGCGCCAGCTCGATTACGAATGCGAGGTCGGCTGCTTCATCGGTCGGGGCAACCCGTTGGGGCGCCCGATTCCCATCGAGGAGGCCGAGCGGCACATGTTCGGCGTGTGCCTGTTGAACGACTGGTCGGCGCGGGATTTCCAGCGCTGGGAATATCAGCCGCTGGGCCCGTTTCTGGCGAAGAGCTTCGCCAGCACGATTTCGCCGTGGATTGTGACGATGGACGCCCTGGAGCCGTTCCGGGTGCCGCGCTTTGAGCGGCCGGCCGGCGATCCGGCGCCGCTGGCTCATCTGGACTGCGCGGCGGACCGCGAACGCGGCGGCATCGCGCTGCGCGTCGAAGTGTGGTTTTCCACGGCCCGGATGCGGGAGGAAAAAATCGCGCCGGTGCGGCTGAGCCGCGCCCGGTTCGAACAGATGTACTGGACGCTGGCCCAGATGGTGGCGCATCATGCCAGCAACGGATGCAATCTTCGCCCCGGCGATCTGCTGGGCAGCGGGACCATTTCGGGTCCCGCCAAGGAGGAGCGGGGCTGCCTGCTCGAATTGACCTGGCGCGGCAGCGAGCCGCTGGAGCTGCCCACCGGAGAATCGCGGAAATTTCTCGAGGACGGAGATGAAGTGATCCTGCGCGGCTTTTGCGAGCGGGAGGGCGCGCGGCGGATCGGGCTGGGCGAATGCCGGGGAATCATCGCGCCCGCCGGGGAGTCTTGAGCAGCAGGTCTCCGCTACAATTGGGATTTTAAAGATGAGCGTCATCATCACCGGCGCGGGAGGCGGACTGGGGACGGCGGTTTGCCGCGCGTTTCTGGAGCGGGGCGCGCCGGTGATCGGCGTGGAGCGGTCCTGGCGCGAAGCTCCGGCGTTTCCCGCCGTCTCCGCCGATCTGAGCACGAAGGAGGGATGCGGCGCGATGATCGCTGAGGCCCGGAAGCACGGGCCCATCGACGCGCTGGTTCACCTGGTCGGCGGATTCGGCGGAGGCTCGCCGGTGGCGGAAACCTCGGATGAAACATGGGACCTAATGATGACCGTCAATCTGCGCGCCGCGTTTCTGGCCATCCGCGCGGCGCTGAAGCCGATGCTGGAGGCCGGGCGCGGCAGGATCGTGGCCATCGGATCGCGCGCGGCGGTGGAAGCTTCGCCGAATTTCGCCGCCTATGCCGTTTCCAAAGCGGCGCTGGTGGCGCTGGTGAAAAACGTCGCGGCGGAGGTGAAGGACCGCGGAATCGCCGCCAACGTGATTCTTCCGGGCACGATCGACACGCCGGCCAACCGCCGGGCAATGCCGGACGCCGATTTTTCCAAGTGGGTGGCGCCGGATTCGATCGCGAACCTGATCGTGTGGCTGGTCCTGGACGCGGCCGGCGTCTCCGGCGCCGCAATTCCAATCTACGGGAGGGCGTGATGAAAAAATTATCGGAGGCCGAGATTCAGGCGGCGCTTCCGCCGGAATGGCGGTTGAAGGACGGCAAGCTGCATCGCGAATACAAGTTCGCCGATTTTCCGCACGCCTTCGGATTTATGGCTACGGCCGCGCCGGTGATCGAGAAGATGAATCATCACCCGGCGTGGTCCAACGTTTATAATCGCGTGCTGGTCGAGCTGTGGACGCACGATGCGGGCGGGATCACGCAAAAAGATCTGGATCTGGCGGCCGTGCTCGAAAACACCGCGAAAAAACTCTTATGAAATATGCCGTGGCTCTTGCGCTGACGTCGTTGGCGCTTGCCGGTGATTTTCCGGGAGGCCCGGCGATTGACGCGGCGATCGGGCAGGCCGTCTCCGATCAACTGATCCCCGGCGCGGTGGTGATCGTCGGCCATGACGGAAAAATTTTGTACCGCAAGGCGTACGGCTATCGCGCGCTGGTGCCGGCGCGCGAGGAGATGACGCCCGACACCATCTTCGACGCGGCGTCGCTGACCAAGGTGATCGCGACCACTTCCTGCGTGATGAAGCTGTTCGAACAGGGCAAAATCCGCATCGCCGATCCGGTGACGAATTATCTTCCCGATTTTCAGGGCGGCAAGAGCGACATCACGATCCGCGATCTGATGACGCACTTTTCGGGGCTGCGGCCGGATTTGGACCTGACGCCGGCCTGGTCCGGTTACGATATCGGCATTGGCCGCGCGCTCGCCGATAAGCCCACCGGGCCGCCGGGCAGGCGATTCGTCTACAGCGATATTAATTTCGAGCTGATGGGCGAGATCGTGCGCCGGCTGAGCGGCAAACCGCTGGACGAGTACGCGCGCGAAGTGATTTTCGAGCCGCTGGGAATGCACGACACGATGTTCAACCCGCCGGCTTCGCTGCGCCCGCGGATCGCGCCCACCGAGATCGATTCCGCGACGGGGAATCCGCTGCGCGGCGTGGTGCACGATGAGACGGCGCGCTTCATGGGCGGCATCGCCGGGCACGCCGGATTGTTCACCACCGCCGATGATCTGGCGAAGTTCGCGGAGATGATGCTCGGCGAAGGGCCGCGGATCTTTTCGCCGCTGACCATCCGCAAATTCACCTCGCCGGAATCGCCGCCGGATCAGCCGGTGCTTCGCGGGCTCGGCTGGGACATCGATTCGCCGTATTCCTCCAACCGCGGCGAATTATTTCCCATCGGCTCTTATGGGCACACCGGCTTTACCGGAACCTCGATCTGGATCGATCCGTCGACGAAATCCTTCGTCATCCTGATGGCCAACTCGGTTCATCCGCATCGCGGCAAAAATCTGACGCCGCTGCGCGCGCGCGTGGCGACCATTGCGGCCGCGGCGATCGGCATCGACGCGCCGGGCGTGACCGTAGTCGGCTATAACGAATCCGGCGGCTCGCGCCGCATGATCACGCCCAACCACGACGTGCAGACCGGGCTCGATGTGCTGGAGTCACAAAAATTCGCGCCGCTTCAGGGTCATCGCATCGGATTGATTACGAATCAGACGGGCGTGGATCGAAACGGCAGGCGCAACGTCGACGCCATGATTGCCGCCGGCGTGAAGGTGACGGCCCTATTTTCGCCGGAGCACGGCATCACCGGCAAGGAGGATCGTCCGGATATCGCCGATACGAAAGACGCCGCCACCGGCCTGCCGGTTTTCAGCCTGCACGATAACGGGCGCTACCGCCTGACGCCGGAGATGCTGCGCGATGTGGACACGCTGGTTTTCGATATTCAAGACGCCGGCGCGCGTTTTTACACTTACTCCTGCACGCTGCTGTACGCGGTGGAGGAAGCGGCGAAAGCAAAGCTGCCGATTTATGTGTTGGACCGGCCGAACCCGGTCACCGGCGCGCACGTCGAAGGTCCTCTGCTGGACGCCAATCTGCAAAGCTTCGTCGGATGCTACGCGATGCCGATCCGCCACGGGATGACCTTCGGCGAGCTGGCAACGATGGCCAACAAAGAGCGGAGCCTGAACGCGGATCTGCACGTGATCCAAATGAAAAACTGGCAGCGCGGCGACTGGTTCGATTCCACCGGCCTGAGCTGGATCGATCCATCGCCGAATATGCGCAGCTTGAACGCGGAGGCGCTGTACAGCGGCGTGGCCATGATCGAGGCGGCCCGCAACATTTCGGTCGGCCGCGGCACGGACTCGCCATTTGAGCAGATCGGCGCGGATTGGATCCGCGGCCAGGATCTGGCGCGTTATCTGAACTCGCGGATGGTTCCGGGAGTGCGCTTCTATGCGACGCGCTTCACGCCGGCGTCTTCGAATTTCAAAGGCCGCCAGATCGAGGGCGTTCGCTTGGTGATCGTCAATCGCGAGCAGCTAAATTCCGTGCGGCTGGGGCTGGAGATCGCCGCGGCGCTGCTGAAGCTGTATCCCGGAAAACTCGATCTGGAGCCTTGCCGTTTTCTGATCGGGAGCCGCAAAGTGATCGATCAGCTCAAATCGGGCGCGGACCCCGGGGCCATCGAGCAGAGTTTTCAGGACGAGACCGCGGGGTTTCTGGAGAAGCGGCGGGCATATTTGCTGTACTAGCGGGCGCCGCCGGCTTCAGTTCTTCTGCCGGAAGCCGGCGGGAATCGCCACCTCCGACGCGCCGACCTGGGTCGCGATCTGAAGCACTTCATTGTTGAACGTCATCACCGTGGCGCGTCCCGGCGTCGAGTTTTCCTGCTGCTGCTGTTGCTGCTTTTGCGCGCGATTACGAATCGCGCGGCGGCCAAGACCGCCGATCAGCCCGCCGACCGAGGTCGGAATGCCGCCCGAATCGTTCGACTGCGCGCTTTGCTGTTGCTGCTGTTGTTGCTGCTGCTGGATCTGCTCGGGACTGGCCACCGCCTCGGTCACCATCGTGGTCAGGATCGCCGTTCCATCCATATTGACCTTCTCGGTGTTAAACTTGCCGAGAGCCTGGGTGAGCATCGGATACGCGGCGGCCGCGGCGGCCATCTGATCGGCCGAAGGCATGGCGGCGAACGCCGGCCCGCGCAGTTTTTCGGCATAGCGGCGGTCGAAATCAGCGATCTCTTTCATCGCGTCGATCTTCCTGGTCAGCCATTCGTGCGTGGTCATGACCATTCCGCCGGATTGCTCCAGCGTTTTCCCCTTTTCGTGGACGGTGATGGTCATTACCACTTCCCGGCAGTCGTATCCGTTGATGTTTCGCGTCTGGCCGGTCTGCTTCAGGTCAAAGTCGATCTGCATCTGCTTGGCGTCGCTCGGCGGGGGCGCTGCCTTTTTCGGCTCACCCGAGGACTCCTGCTTCTGCTGAGCCTGCCTGGCTCGCTCCTGCGCCTGTTCCATCTGCCGGCGGACGTCGTCGAAGGTCTGCACCTTGTAGGTCTTCGACCGCATGTCGAGGTCGTAGATCTTTTCCTCGTCCAGATCGATGATCTGGCCGGTCGTATCATTCAGCGTGATCTTGCGGTTGCCTTTTACCGCGACCGTATCGACCACGCCTTCGCGCATGGCTTTGCCGCCGAAGAAATTCATCATGCGCCCCAGCATTCCCGGAAACTGGACCTGGCTTTTTTCCTGCGTCTTGATCTCGGCTCTGAGCGAAACTGCCGAAAAAACAAGCACCGCGCCCGCTACGAATTTCATGGGGATCCTCCAAGTAAAGCAATGGGACAATTTTATGACATGCGGGCTCCCAAGGAAAGCGCCTTAAAATAAAGGAATGGAGTCGCGATCGGCGGCGGCCCGCGTCATCGACCGGTTTTTCGAGTTTTCGCTGCTGGGCATGCTGGCCGCCGGATACTTCGCTGTGGCCGGCTCCGGTTATCTGGACTGGCCCACGGCGGCGCTCACGCTGATGGGCCTGTGTTTGCGCGGCCTGATGGTGGCGGGCGTGGTCGAGCTGGAGTTCTCCAACCGCCTGGTGGCGCTGGTCACGCTGGGCTACATTCTGTTTTATCCGCTCGATTACCTTTTCGTTTCCGGGACGTTTTTGCAGGCCACGGTGCATCTGGTCTGCTTCCTCGCCGTTCTGAAGATTCTGACGGCGAAGACGAACCGCGACTACACTTACGTGAAAATGATCGCCGTGCTGGAGCTGCTGGCGGCGGCGGTCTTATCGATCCGCCTGAGCTTCTTCGCCTATCTGGCGCTGTTCTTATTGCTGGCGATCGCGGCGTTTTCAAGCGGCGAAATCAGGCGGTCCGCGCAGTTGCGGCGCGCGGTGGTGCGCGGCGGACTGGCGGCGTTTCCGCGAAGGCTCGCCGCGCTGACGGTTTTCCTGTTCAGCGGGATTCTGGTCCTCACCACCGGAATGTTTTTCGTTTTACCGCGCACCGCGCGGGCCGCGCTTGACCGCTTCGTGCCCCAAAAATACCATCTGCCCGGCTTCACCAATGGAATCACGCTGGGCCAGATCGGCGAGATCAAACGCAGCAGCGCGCCGGTGATGCACATCAAGGCCTGGCCGGAGAGCGAAGGGCTGCTGGATGTGAAATGGCGCGGCGCCGCGCTTTCGCGCTTCGACGGCAGGCGCTGGGACAATCCGCCGGGGCGGGCCGATCTGGAGCTGCCCATCGAGCACGGCGTGCTGATGGTGAACCGCAACTACTATCGTGCGCCGACGCGGCCCGGGCGGACGCTGGTCTACACCGTTCATCTGAACGATATCGCCTCCGACACGCTGTTTATCGCCGGCACTCCGCAGACCATCAGCATTGACGTGCCCTTCGTGGAGTTGACGCGCGCCGGATCGTTCACCGTGCCGGAGCTGGGCGGCAGAGGAGCGGGGCTGACCTACGGAGTCTACAGTTTTCTCGAAGACGAAACCGCGGCGGTGCAGGCCACGCCGGAGCCTTTGTCCCCCCGCATGCGCGCCGAGCTGCTGCAACTGCCGGCGATCGATCCGCGGATCGCCGCCCTGGCGCGGAACATGACGGCGGGCGCGCGCGAGGAGGCGGAAAAAGCCGAAAAAATCGAGTATCATCTGCGCCACGACTACGGCTACACGCTGGAGCTGCTGCCCAAAACCGTTCCCGATCCGCTGGCGAATTTTTTGTTCGATCGCAAGAAGGGGCACTGCGAGTACTTTGCCTCGGCCATGGCAGTGATGCTGCGCACGCTGGGGATTCCTTCGCGCGTGGTCACCGGATTTCAAAGCGGCGTCTATAATCCGATCACGCACCTTCAGGTGGTCCGCGCCTCCGACGCCCACAGTTGGGTGGAAGCCTGGATCCAAGGCCATGGCTGGATGACGTACGATCCGACCCCGCCCGATCCGCGCGCCGCCGTCATGGGACTGATGGCGCGGATGTCGCTGTTTTTCGACGCGGCCGAGCAGTTCTGGCAGGACTGGGTGGTCAGCTACGACCTGGACCGGCAGATTGTCCTGGCCTCCCGCATGGATGCCGGCGCGCGCAGGATCAGTTTTCACTGGTTCTCCCGCGACTGGCTCGATCCGGCGGTGCGCGCCGCCGCGCCGTGGGCGCCGGCCGCCGGATTCGGAGGAGCGCTGGCGATCTTATCCTTCGTTTTCGGCCGCGAAGCCGTGGCGCGCTGCAAGCGCCGGATGCGGGTGCGGCGCATGGCGCGCGGCGAAGGCCAAGCCTCCGACGCGACGCTGCTTTATGAGCGGATGCTCGGCAGTCTGGCGCGCCGCGGTTTTCAAAAGCCGCCGTGGCTCACGCCGGGAGAGTTCGCGCGGGTGCTGCCGCCCACCGAAGTCCGCGGCCTGGTGCAGGAGCTTACCGCCTTCTATAACGAATTTCGCTTCGGCGGGCGCCGCGAGGTGGCACCGCAGATGATGGAGCTGTTGGAGCGCCTGGAAAGGACCCATTGAGCCGGCGATGAGAGCCGCGGTTTTGATGCTCGTCCTGGCGGGGCTTCTGCGGGCCGACTTCGAGTATGAAAGCCGGCTGGAGATGACCGGCGCTGGAGTCATACACTCCGCGGCCGCGCACTACATCAAGGGCAGCCGCATGGCCACCATTAGCAAGGCTCACGCGACCATCGTCAACCTGGATAACGGCAGCGTCGTGGAGATCGACTTTTCGAAAAAAACATTTATTTCGACAGACGTTTCGAAGATCAAGCCGGCCGTTGCGGGGGCGGCGTTCGACGTTTCCGAAAGGCTGGGCGGGTCCAAAAACATCGGCATCCTGACCGCACGCGAACATCTAGCCGCCGCCAACGGGCCGCCGGGCCTGGCCCGTCTTTTTATCGATTATTGGACGATCACGCCTCCGGGCGCCGCCGAGATGCAGGATTTTCGCCGGCGCATGGCCGCCAGGCTCGGCTACGCCTGCGCCTTCGGGCTGGAGGACGCCGTGCGGATCCAGCCGGATCTGTCGCCCGCCCTGGAGCAAGCGGGCAAGGTGCTGGCCGAATCCGCCGAAGTGCCCGCGGAGATCCTCATCCGCATCGGAAGCGCGGAGCTGGCGCCCGGCGCGCCGTCTTCTGAACCGGCGGGCATTGCGGGCCGAGTCGGCGGCCTCGTGCACCACGGCAGACATGCATCGAAAGAGGACGAGCCGGGACTGATAGCCAAGCTGGTCCTCCATCTCGATCATTTCAGCGCCGCTCCGGCCGAGGAAGCGAAATTCGCCATTCCGCCGGGATTTAAGGAAATCAAGAACCGCTAGGCCAGCAGCTTCGCGATCAGGTCCGATAACGCCTTGGGGACGTATGGCTTTTGCAGATATGCCGTTGCCGGAGTGCGCGGCTGGTAGGGATAGCCGCTGGAAATGATCGCCTTGAGCGAGGGATTCTGGGAGCGCATACGCTCGATCATGTCCTCGCCGCTCATGCCCTCCAGCGTGAGATCGGTCATCACCAGGCGATAGCTCGCGGGCCGGGCGTGGAAGGCGGCGAGAGCCGCTTCAGCGCTGGAATGGGCCTCCACCGTGTAGCCGAGCCGCTCCAGGTAGCGCTTCAGCAGATCGAGCAGAGCGGCTTCATCATCCACCAGCAGCAACCGGCGCTCTACCACAAAGACAGGGGAACGTCGCCCGGGCTCCAGCCGATGCCAAGGCTTACTCGCGATCCGTCGCGGCGATAGCCGATCGCATTGATATCCTGATGGCGGAAATCGTAGCGGGCGACGGCATGAAACGCACGGGTCAGGTTGTAGGTAATGCCCAGGCCGCCGATAAATGCGCTGTAAGGCTGGAGGCCCTGGGAAATCGCGCCGAGGCGGGAATAGCCTGCCGACAGGCCGAAGTTCCAGTTGTGGATCCCGGTGTAGCTGTAGGTCGCGCTGCCGGAATCCTGCCGGGAGGTGAGATAAATTCCGTTGCCCGGAGCGATCGTCTTGCTGTAGGTCGCGCTGAACAGCGAGGTTTTAAACTTCCCGGTCAGGCTCGCCGATCCGTAAGGATAATACGTGGTGGAGTGATAGGTCTGAAAGCCGAAGGACGTTCCCAGCAGCGCGGCGACCACCGGATTCAAGGAAATCTGCTCCACCGCCTGAACCCCGGACTGCGCCGCGCCCGCGCCCAGCGAAAAATTCCAGCGCCGCGTGATCTGCGCCGCCACAAAAAGCTCGGCGATGTTGAGATCCGCGTAGCCGTAGCTGCGGACAAACTGATAGTGCATGCGCTGATACAGGGCGCCGACCGTCTTGGTGCGGCTAAGCCGGTGCTGCACCGCGCCGTAGCCGGCGTAGCCATAAACGCCGATCAGACCGCTGGCCGCGTATTGCGAATCGAATCCCTGGCCGCCCACCGTGAAGCTGGTGCGCGGAGTCATCACGTAGGTCATGCTGGCGCTGCCCTGCAAATAATACAGGCGGTTATCGAACAGGATCGCGCTCTGCTGGCCGACTACGGTCCCTTCGGGCGGCGTGTAATATCCGGGCACGCCGAAGCCGATTTTCGTGGTGCCGGCGGTGCCGCGCAAGCCGAAGATCAGCCGCCGCGACTTCTGATAGGTAAAGCCCAGCGTGGCGTTGGCCGCGCTGCCGTCGAAATAAGAATCGTTGTCGTAATGATAGTAGTTGCCGCGCAGATCCAGCCCCAGCACAGCCCGCTTCCAGGCGTGCTGGCCGTAAATTCCGGCATCCACCTGCTCGCCGTACAACCCGTTGACGGTATAGAGCTGGCCCTTGGAATTTAAAGAGAACGGTTCGAGCCCGTTGTCGTAGACGCCCATGACATCGGCGAAAAAGCGCAGATCCACCTGTTCCCCGCTCCGCTGGCCGATGTTGCCGGCGCCGGTGCTCAGAATGCCCGGCCCCAGATAATCTCCGCCGATTTGCGCCAGCGCGGTGAACCAACATCCGCACCACAGCGCCGCCAGAATTTTGGTCAAGGCTGATGACTCCGATCCGCTGGACTAAAGGGACGCAACTCTACCGAGTCTGACGCCTGCCGCGCGCTCCTGTCAAGCGAATGGGCGAGAATGAGTTGAGATGAAACTCGCGCTCATCGGATATGGCAACGCCGGACGCGCTCTGGCGCGGCTTCTCGAACAGAAACGCGCCGCATTTCCGTTTCGCATCACGGCGATTCACACCCTGCGTCACGGCACCGCCTATGACCCCGCCGGGCTGCCCCTGGAGCCGGAGTTCGGCCCGCCGGCCGCCTCGATCGGCGAATTTTTGGACCGCTCCGGCGCGGAGCTGGCGGTGGAGTTGACCACGCTCAATCCGGCCAGCGGCGAACCGGCGATCACCCACATCCGCGCCGCCTTCGCGCGCGGCAAGCACGTGGTGACCGCCAATAAGGGTCCCATCGCGCACGCCTACGCCGATTTGCGCGAGGAGGCGCGGCGGGCGGGCGTGGAGTTCCGCTTCGAGTCGACCGTGATGGATGGCGCTCCGGTGTTCAATCTGGCCCGCCACACGCTTCCCGGCTGCCGGATCCAGGGATTCACGGGCGTGTTGAACTCCACCACCAATGTGGTCATCGAGGCGCTGCGCCAGGGGCGCAGCCTGGAGGACGGCATCGGCGAGGCGCGGCGCCTTGGCGTTACCGAGGCCGACGCCAGCTACGACATCGACGGCTGGGACGCGGCGGCCAAAACGGCGGCGCTGGCGAATGTTTTCATGGACGCGCGCGTGACGCCGCTCGACGTCGAGCGCCGCGGCATCGGCCGCCTCACGCCGGAAAAACTTCTGGCGCTCAAGCAGCAGCAAAAAACGATCCGGCTGGTCAGCCGGGCGCATTGTTCGCCGAACGGGTTAAAGCTGCGCGTCCGCGCCGAGGTGCTTCCGGAAAACGATGTTCTGGCGGGCGTTCAGGGTACTTCCAGCCTGCTGCTGATCGATACCGATCTGATGGGAACCATCGGCGTGTTCGAGCGGAATCCGGGAGTGGAACAGACCGCCTACGGCGTCTTTAGCGACATCGTCGATATCGCGAAAACGCTATAAGGCATAAGATGGAGAGATGGCAGCACCACACTCACATGCTACGCCTGAGCGGATTATGCAATTCGCTTTCGGCTATTCCGCGCCGCTGATCATTGAAGCGGCCGTTCGTAACCGGGTCTTCGACACGCTCGCCGGCGGCCCGCGGACCGTCGAAGAAGTGAGCCTCCAAACCGGCGCTTCCGTCCGCGGCTTGCGGATGATTATGAACGCGCTGGTCGGCTTCGATCTGCTGGTCAAGGACGGCGGCGGCCGGTATGCGCTGGCGCCGGAAAGCGACGCGTTCCTGGTCAGTTCGCGGCCGGCGTTTTTCGGAGGTATGTTTAAGCACGTCAGTTCGCAACTGATCAAGGCCTGGCTGGATCTGTCCGAAATCGTCCGGACCGGAAAGCCGGTCAAAGCCGTGAACCAGGAAGCGGCCGGCGTGGAATTTTTTAAAGAATTCGTCGCCGATATCTTTCCCATGAGCGCGGGACCCGCCGCCGCTCTCGCCGAAGCGCTGAAAGTGGCCGACGCGCGCGAACCCTACCCGGTTTTGGACATCGCGGCCGGATCGGGCGTGTGGGGGATCTCGATCGCCCAGCGCTCGCCGATGGTGCGCGTGCGCGCCGTCGATTGGGAGGGGGTGCTCCCGGTGACGCGGCAGATGGCGGAAAAATTCGGCGTGGCCGACCGCTTCCAGTTCGTCGCAGGCGATCTGAAGGACGCCGATTTCGGCTCCGGCCACAAACTGGCGACTCTCGGCCACATTCTGCACAGCGAAGGCGAGCGGCGCAGCCGGGCCCTGCTCCGGCGGGTGTTCCAGGCGCTGGCGGGCGGAGGGACCATCGCGATTCAGGAGTTTCTGGTCAATGAGGACCGCACCGGTCCGCCGATGGGCCTGGTCTTCGCGGTGAACATGCTGGTGAACTGCGAAGAGGGCGATACGTATTCGCTGAAGGAGATCGGCGGCTGGCTGGAGCAGGCCGGGTTTGTCCACGTCCGGACGCTGGAAGCTCCGGGGCCTTCGCCGCTGATTTTGGCGACAAAGCCGTAGTCCCGCCACCGCCCGGGAAGGCGGCCCTGGCGGTTCCTCTCCGGCCCGGGCGGCGAAGTGGCAAGCCGCATCGCCCTCCGGCGATGCTATTCCTGGCGCAGCGCGACGACCGGATCCACGCGGGTCGCGCGGCGGGCCGGCACGAACGCCGCCAGCAAACTCACCGCCGCCAGAATCGCCGCGGCCGCGGTAAACATCCCCGGATCGGTGGCCCGCACGCCGAACAAGAAGCCGGCCAGCACGCGCGTCAGGCCAAAGGAGGCGGCGAGCCCGGCGGCGATCCCGATCGCGGCCAGCCGCAGGCCCTGGCTGAGAACAAATCTCAGCATCGAGCCGGAATCGGCGCCCAGCGCCATGCGGATGCCGATCTCCTGCGTGCGCTGCTCCACCGTGTAGGACATGAGCCCGTAGATCCCGATCGCCGCCAGCAGCAGCGCCATGGAGGCGAACACGCTCAGAAGCAGGGTATCGAAGTTTTCGCGGACCGTGGAATCGGCGATCACCTGCTCCATGCTGCGGGGCTTGGATGGCGACAGTTGCGGATCGAGGCGAATCAGCTCGCGCGAAACCGCCGGCAGGGACGCGAACGGATCGGCCGCGGTGCGGATGGCCCAGCTCAGCGGCACCAGGCGGTTGGCGAGTTGGTCAAGCCTTCCGTGATTCTGGCTCTGCGGGACGTACATGACCGGCATCGCTCCGTCGCTCAAACTGACTTCGGTGATGTTGCCGACCACTCCGACGATTTCGCGCGGCGGCTCCTCGAAGTCGGGGCCCAATCCCTGGCCCATCCGGATGCGCTGGCCGATCGGATCCTGGTTGGGAAAATATTTTTTCGCGAATCGTTCATTGACGATCGCCACGCGCGCAGAGTTGCCGGTGTCGCGCCGGTCGAAGAATCGCCCGCGCAGCAGCGGAACGCCGAGCGCTTCCATATAGTGGGCCGAGACGAAGCGCCATTGTTCGTCGCCCTCCCATTTGCCGTCCTTTGGCGCGCGGCCCTCGATGTTGAATGGCAGATCCACCTCCGGGGCGTCGGTGGGCAAGGTGATCGTCGCGCCGGCGAACTGCACGCCGGGCAGCGCCTCGATCCGCTCGGTGGCCTGGCGGATCAGGTCCGCGACCTGGGCGGTCGATGCGTATCGCTCGCCCGACATCGCGGTCTTGATGGTGAGCACGTTTTTGGCATTGAACCCGGGATTGACGCGCCGCAAGCCCGCAAACGTGCGGACCATCAGGGCCGCGCCGGCCAGCAGCACCACCGCCAGCGCGATTTCGCCGATCACCAGCGCGCCGCGAACGCGGTTGTGGCGCAACCCGGTGCCGGACCGGCCGCTGGCTTCCTTCAGCGCCGAGTTCAGATCGAGCCGCGAGAGGCGGATGGCCGGAAACAAGCCGAACAGCACTCCGGTCAGGACCGACACTCCCAACACGAACCCCAGCACCCGCCAGTCGAGCATGCTGAGCGCGCTGGCCGCATGTCCGGGATCGTTGATGCGCGGGATGTTCCCCGGGCTGAACGCCAGCAGGATCTGGACGCCGGCCCATCCGAACAGCAGTCCCGCCGCCCCGCCGCCGAGCGCGAGCACCATGCTCTCGGTAAGCAGTTGCCGCACGATGCGCCCGCGGCTTGCGCCGACCGCCGTACGCACCGCGAGCTCGCGATGTCGGCCGGCGGCGCGCGCCAAAAGCAAATTGGCGACGTTGGCGCAAGCGATCAGCAGAACAAAGCTCACCGCGCCGCCCAGGATCAGCAGCGCCGGGCGCACGTCCCCGCCGATGGCGACGCGCAGCGGCACAATTCCGACGCTTTCGTTTTTGTCGACAAAATCCGGATGCTCGGCGCGGAACTGATCGCCGAGCACGTTCAGCTCAGCCTTCGCCGCTTCCATCGAGACGCCCGGCCGCAAGCGTCCCGCCATCAAATAAATGTGTCCTTGATTGGTGCTGTTGGGGTCGAACTGTTCCGGAAGATAAAGGTCGGCGGGAGGCTCCGGCTGATAGGACTCCGGCAGCACACCGAGCACGGCATACGGCTCGCCGTTTAGCTCGATCGCGCGGCCGGCGATGTCCGTGCCGCCTCCGGTTCGCTTCCAGGCGGTGAACGTCAGCACAACGAAATTTCCGGCGTGCGGCGAATCCTCCTGCGCGGTGAACGTACGTCCCAGCATCGGTTTTACGCCGAACACGTCGAAAAACTGCGAGGTCACGTGCAGCGCGCTGATCGGGTCCGGCCGGTCGCCGCGCCCGAGGTTTAACGTCACCGCCCCCGGATCGTACAGCGCCACCGCCTGAAAGGCCGAGCACTTCCGCCAGGCCATGAACTTTGGAACCGAGATCGATGAACTCGCGCCGTTGGGATACTGGCGCCGGACCTGCACGATCCGCTCGGAATCGGGAAACGGCAGCGGGCGCAGCAGAACGCGCTCGATAACCGAAAAAATCGCGGTATTGGCGCCGATGCCGAGCGCCAGCGCCGCGGTCGCGATCACCGTGAACCCGGGGTTTTTCCGGAGCAACCGCAGGGAGTAACGGAGATCCGCCGCGAAGGTACGCATAATACCCTAGCGTACGCGGAGGAAAGCGCCCGGGTTCCCTTTATCTCTTATCCTTGGAGTCCTTGGACGAACTTTCAAGCGCCTCCTGGCGCCGCGCGCCGCGCAGCACATCGCCGAGCGCGTAGTTCCCCTCCTGGCAAGCGTACTCGTAGATCGGCTTGTCCGTCTGAGGCCAGGTCATTTCCCCGGTCCAGGGCTGATCCCAGGTGTCCGGATCCTCCACCGTGAATCGATACAGTAGCGTCCGGGCGTCGATGCGCTTGATCCGCTCCACCACGTGCAGATTCTCGGTCGATCCGTGGAATCGCGTTTTATCGGTGAAATTGGTGGTGTCGATCACCAGCGTGTCGCCTTCCCAGTGCCCCACCGAATCGCCCATCCAGCGGCGCATGTAGGACGGCAGATGTTGAGCGTTCATGCGCACGATGCGCGCGTCGTGAATCATCTCGGTCAGGATCATGATCGAGTCTTTGGTCTGCACGATTTGATGCAGGTCATTATAGAAATAGTCCGGCAGCGCGGGCGGGCCCGCCGTGGAGCCGAATCCTAAAATGCAGCGCAGGCTCAAGGGAAGCTGTTCCGGATCGTCCGCCTCCCCGCGCCGCACCGGACGGCTGGAATCCTCGGCCTGGTCCGACGTCGGCAGGACGCGCAAGGCGCCGGCCCGCCGGGCTTTCGCCTTTTCGTTGAACGGCGGAATGCGCCCATTCGGCGGATCGACAATGATCGAGGTGCGGATCTGGCCGTCGACCACCGTATAGGCGGTGCCCTGATTCAACCACAGCCGGTCATAGCCGCCCACGGCCCCGCCGCCAGCCTTTTCCAAAATCTCGAAGAACGATTTGCCCGGCGTGGTGTCGCCGCCGACGGGCAGTTCCTTGGGCCGGTTGGGATCGAGCTTGGTGGCGTCTTTGGACCGCCGCGCCAACTCCATCTGCTGCAACTTTTGCGCCTGCTCCTTAGTCAGCACCGGGGGATCACCAGGCAGGCGTTCGAGCGGCGTCATGGTCGCCAGATCGTAGACTCCCTGCAAATCGGGATGTCCGTCGGGCATGCGCGGAATGGCGGAGCCGGCGGATGTTTTAGCGGTCTGCGCCGCCAGCGGCAGGGTGAGCGCGAGCGCGGCGCTCAGGATCGGGGAGAGTCGCATCGGAATAGTCCTCCTATTGGCTCAGCGGGTGCTTCCGGTAGGGTCCATACAGCAGTTCTTCCACAAACTCCACGCACTTGAAGTCCAGGATCATGGCGTTCTTTTCCTGGCGCCGATAAATCGGCATGCTCATCTTCCACGGGCGCGTGAAGACTTCCGGATCCTCGATGGTCGCCTCGTAGTGAATCACGTCCGGACTCACGCGAGTATAGCGCTCGGTCACGTGCAGCTTGTCGCTATGGAAATTCCCGGCGCGGTCGAACCAGGTCTGATCGTTCATTCCAGTGACATCCACCACCAGCGTATCGCCCTCCCAGTGGCCCACCGACTGGCCCATCCAGGAGTCGAGCGGCGGCGGTCCCGGATCCTTGAAATAAATATTGCGCACCGCGCCGTCGTATTCATAAACGAAGGTCATGGCGGAGTTGCTCTGTAAAATCTGGAACGGGTACGGCATGTAGGTAGCGCGCGGAACGCCCGGCAGATAACACTTGATCTCCGGATCCTTATTAAGCCAGTCTTCCTGATTCTTCTTCTTGATCGCCAGCGCCTCGGGTTTGTACGGAAGCTCCCCGCCCTCCACCACGCCGAGGCTCGGCGGCACCGATCCCACCGCGCCCAGGGCCAGCACCGGCGCGGCGGGAACCGGCCCGTAGGGACCTTTGCGAAGCGCCATCGCCGGACGCGCCATGTGTCCTTCAATGTCGAAGTTTGCCTCGTTGATGGTCTGCCAGATGCCGTTCAGGTCGGCATGGCCGTCGGGTGCGCGCGGAGCCCGATAGGTCTGTCCGGCGGCGGGGAAGGTCGCGATCAGAACGATCGCCATTCGGCGAAACGCTTTATCCATCCCATTTATCCTATTTCAAAAACCGCCGCAAAACCAGGGGGCAGCCGGCTCCAGGCGGACCTTAGGGAATCGCCATGTTGCGGAAAATTTTCCATTCTCCGTTCGGCTGTTTTTGCCAGACGGTAAGATAGCGCCCGCCGATCTTGCGCCCATCGGCATAGGCGGCATCGGCGCGGCCCCATTCGAAGACGAAATCGCCCTGCTGCACGGCCCCCGCGCTGGCGACCGAGGCTGCCGCCGCCCGGCCGTATTGCAAGAAGCGCTCCTTCATGCGCGCCTCCACGGCGGCCCGGCCCTTGATGCAATCTCCGTTGGCGGAACAGTCCAGCGCGTCTTCGGCGTACGCCGCGGCGATCGGCGCAGCGGACGCCTCCTTCATTCCTTTAATCCATGCCCGATTGCCGGCGTCGATGTCGCGGCGCGCGGCCGGATCGATCGCGCCGTTTTGCGCCGAACAGGCGAGCGCCGCTGCGAAGAACAGGAAGATCCGCGCCGGCCGGCTCGCCATTTTTACTCCTCCAACTGCTCGGGAAAGACGGCGTAGCCTTCAGGCGGCGGGTACAACTGCTCCAGCGCGAGCAGGCGCTTGCGCAGAAAGCGGCTGGGCAACTGGCGCGGGCCCGTATCGACGTCGATATCGCAGCAGATCCCGTGCAGATATAGCGTAAGCGTATCGATAAACGACTGGCGCGCGTATTGGCGAAACGTCTTGCCGCCGCGCACCCCGCCGCGTGTTCCTTTGGTTCGCCGCAGGGCCTGCTTCAACCGCCAGCTCGGCTCATCCACTTCCCCGTGCACGTCCGCGTTCAGCTCCTCGCGCAGCAGGCGGGAATACACCGCCTCGGCCTCCTCGCTCCAGTGATCGCCGAGCAGGGTGGCCAGTTGGTGATAGAAGCAGTAGTGATATTCGGACACTTCCTGATCCTTGAGCGCAAACACCAGCACGGTTTCATCGGCCATTTGCAGGTGCGTGGCCGCGGTCAGGCGGCCTTCAGGGGGCTTTTCGATGGAAACGTAATCGCCCGCTTTCGACCGGTTGCGGTCGCGCCCGTTGGCGCGTTCCAGATAAGGCACCAGAAGGATCGAAATTTTCGGCAGCGCCGCGGCGATGGCGGGGGGAAGAGCGGCCACCGGTTCCTCCAGATATTCCTTCAGATCCTCTTCGCTCATGGGAATCGAGGCGCAGAAATAGGCGATGCTGTTGCTGAGAGGAATCATCTCAGAACGGAACCGCTCCGCGAACTGGCGTACGCTGAGTTTCAAAAGGTCAGGATGTGACGACATTAAGAAGGAGTTACCGCTTTCATTCTACGCCATCGGCTTAAATTCGTGGTTCCAGGCGAACTCCCCACAGCTCCAGCCGCCCTTCGGGCCGCGGTTGGCCGGGAGGCCGCTGATAAATCAGCTTCAAATCAGCGATCTCCGCCGGCGCGGTGAACTCCAGTTCGCCCGGACCGCTGGCCGGCGCGCGCACGCCGGCGATGCGCCACTCGATTCCGCCCGGCGGAGGGATCCCGGAGCTGGAGGCGTTCCACCGCAGCCGGTAGCGCCGGCCCTTTTCGAGCAGCAGGGTCTGGCGGAGCAGCTCGCAGGATTCCGGCTCGCGGCCGTCGAAGTCGATGCGATGCATCAGGCGCGGCTGATCGATGTCGGTGTGCGTGACGCCGGAGGGCGTGCTCAGCCGCCAGTCGAAACCGTGCCCGTTCGCGCCGGGCTCGAAGTCGCCGCGGACCTCCGCGTCCAAACCGAGCGCGATGCGCGGAGCGGAGTTGAGCGGATTCAACTCCGCCGCGCGTTTCCACAGCGGCCCCGGATCGCCGCCGTCGTATTCGATCTGCAAGGCGCGGAACATCAGGTACTCGGTGTTGTCCGGAGCCAGGCGGACCGCCTCGGGCGACCGGGAGCGGAAGGCGGAATCGGCGCGCGCTCTCTCGATCGCGGAAATGGAGGCGGCGGCCAATCCGGCCAGCGCCGCCGCGCCCGCCATCCGCGAGATGTCATACATCCGCATCACGCGAATTTTGCTTGATCGCCTGCGCGCGCGACCGTATACTCGGAAAGGCGTGTTTCGAAATTTTCTCGTCGCAATTTTTTCTCTCAGCGCCGCCTTCGCGGGCGATGCCGTGATCGGCATCGCCACCGCCAGCGGACATTTTAACGTGGCTTCGAGCCAGGTGTGGGGCAACGCCACGCTGTTCGAGGGCGCCGCGGTCGAGACCGGCGGCGCGTCGAGCGAACTGGCGCTGCGCAACGGCGTGAAGGTGCAGCTCGGCGCATCGTCGAAGGCGCGCGTTTTTGCCAATCGCGCGGTGCTGGAGCGCGGCACCGGCCAGGTGGCGGCGCCCGCATCCTATGAAATCGACGCGGCCGGATTGAGAATCGACGCCCAGGGCGCGCGCGTTCGCGTCGGCATCACCGATCGGATCGAAGTGGTTTCGTTCTCCGGCGCGCCGCGCGTGATGACGCAGGCCGGCGTCCTGCTCGCCGCCGTTCCCGCCGGACGCGCCATGAGCTTCGCCATGCAGGCCGGCTCGAGCGGTATCGTGACGCGGACCGGCTGCCTGTTATATAAAGACGGCCATTTCATCCTTCAGGACGAAAACACCCAGGAAGTGGCGGAGCTGCGGGGTTCCAATCTGGCGCCGGACACGGGCAACCGCGTGACCATCACCGGAACAGCCAGCCCGGATCGTCCGTCGGTGAGCCCCGCGACCCTGGTGGTAAACGTAACCGTCGTGAAGCAGCAATCGGCGGGCGGCTGTCTGAGTGTCGCCTCCCTGCTGGGCGCGAAAACGGAAGCTCCCTCGGGCGCCGGCGCGGCTTCCTCACCCCAGGCCGCAGCGCCACCGGCGACTCCCGCGGCTGGCGGTGGAGGCGGATTGTCGGCCGGCGCGAAGACCGCGATCATCGTCGGCATCGCCGGCGGCGCGGGCGCCGGAGCCGCCATCGCGCTGGCGGGCAAGAAAAGCTCCACCAGCCCCTAGCCGCGCGCTAGGTCTCGCGATAGCGGCAGAGCCCGATCATCGTTTTCGCGTCCTTGATCTTGCCCGCTTTCACCCACTTGCGAAGCTCGCCGGGGGTAAACCAGCGGGTTTCAATGCGTTCGTCTTCCATCGGCGTGGCGGGGCCGGCGGTCAGACCGGTGGCGAGAAAGATCGTCATTTTCTCCGCCAAAAAGCCCGGACTTGGATAGAATTCTGCGATTTTTTTCCACTTTTTCGCGCGATAGCCCGTCTCTTCGGCCAATTCGCGGCGGGCGGCCTGAAGCAGCGTCTCGCCCTTATCGACGCGGCCGGCGGGCAGCTCCCAGAGATACTGGCGCGCCGGCAAACGATACTGGCGGACCAATAAAATGCGCCCCCTTTCATCCACCGGCATCATCACCGCCGACCCGCCGTGGCGCACAATGGCGCGCTTGATCTCGAATCCGCCGGGATCGAGGGCGTGATCGAAAGTGACGCGGAAAATCGGCGTCTGAATCAGTTCTGCGGACGAAATCAGTTTCATTTTTTGCGAATGCTCTTTTCGAATTCGGCCAGCGGCAGGGTGTTCAGAACATCGGACGGCGCAAGCCATCCGCGCCGCGCCACCAGCACGCCGTAGGACATATGGAGCAGATGCCGCGGATGATGGGCGTCGGTGGAGATGACGAACTTGCAGCCTTTCGCTTTCGCCGCGCGCACCATCGCCGCGCCCAGATCCAGACGCTCCGGGCTGGCGTTGATTTCCAGATACACGTTGCGCCGCGCGGCTTCGGCGAAAATCAGATCGCAGTCGAAGGGAAACGGCTCGCGATGCAGCAACACGCGCCCGGTGGGGTGGCCGAGCACTCTTATATACGGGCATTCGAGCGCGCGCATCAGGCGGTCGGTCATCTCCGCCGCTTCCAGATTCATATGGCTGTGGACGCTGCCGATCACGAAATCGAGTTCGGCCAGAGCATCGTGGTCCAGGTCCATGGCGCCGTCGCGGCGGATATCGCACTCAATTCCGGAAAAGATCCGGATGCCGGCAGAATCCATTTCGCGAACCCGGTGCGCGAATTCGATGGCGCGTTTTTCATCCAGTCCATTGGCCATGGCGAGCGCTTTTGAATGATCGGTGATGGCGAGGTATTCATAGCCGCGCTGCCGGCACGCCTCGGCCATTTCTTCGAGCGTCGCGCGGCCGTCGGTTTCCGTGGTGTGCATGTGGAGATCGCCGCGGATATGGCCCAGCTCGATCAGCGCCGGAAGCCGGCCCTCGGCGGCCGCTTCGATTTCGCCGCAATTTTCCCGCAACTCCGGCGGAATCCAGGCGAGCCCCAGAGCCGCGTAGATTTCCTCCTCCGCCGCGCCGGCCACGCGCTGGTTGTTTTCGATCTTCGCCAGCGCGTATTCGCTCAGCGTCAGGCCCATTTTCAGGGCGCGCTGGCGCAGCGCGACGTTATGATCCTTGCTGCCGGTGAAGTATTGCAGCGCGGCACCGTAGCTTTCCGCGGGCAGCGCCCGCAGATCGACTTGCAGCGATTCGTGGCCGTAGCGGATGCTGGCCTTGTTGGCGCCGCGGCCCAGCACCTCCTGGCATTTCGGATGCGCGACAAATTTTTCGAGCGCCTCCGGCGCCGCGGGGCCGGTGACCAGCAGATCGAGGTCGCCCACGGTTTCGCGCCCGCGGCGGAGACTGCCCGCGGGCGTGATCCTTTCGATACCCGGCGCGGTTAAATATCCGGTCACTTCGGCGGCGGCCTCCTGCGCGAAGCTTAAGAGAAAACGGCCGGCGCGCTGGCGGTAGTGGGCGATGGAGCGCAGCACTTTTTCTTCGAGTTTGGCGCCCATGCGCGGAAGCTCGCGAAGCTTTTGCTCGCGGCAGAGCCGTTCGAGATCGTCGATGGTGGCGCAGCGGTAGGTTTCAAACAAAAGCCGGATGCTTTTGGGGCCGAGCCCCTGAATCTTTAAAAGCTCCAGCGCGCCGGCCGGATACTTTTCGAGCATCTCATCGCGGCGCTCGAAGCTGCCGCGCTCCTCGATTTCGGCGAGGACCAGGGCGATGCCCTTGCCGATGCCCGGAATATCGGTCACTTTCCGCGCCGGATCCCGGAGGATGGCGGAAATCTGCTCGGGATGCGATTCAATCACGCCCGCCGCGTTGCGGTAAGAGCGGATGCGGAAGGAATCCTCGCCGGCGACTTCCATCAGATCCGCGGTTTCGTAGAGAAGCCGGGCGATCGCGCGATTGTCCATGGGCTGATTCGATTTTAGCGAAGCATGCCGGAGGCGCCGCGCGGGCGGCGGGTGTATACTACGCTGCGATGACCCGGTTTCCATCGATTTTGCCTTTACTCGCGGCGGCGATGAGCTGGCCTGCGGGCGCGCAGATCGCGCCTCCCAACGAGCTCGGCGTGGCCATGGGTCACGTCCACCTGAACGTAAAAGATATCGAGGCGCAGCGCAACTTCTGGACCACCTACTTCGGCGCCCAGCCGCTGAAGAGATCCGGATTGACGGGCGTAAAAGTTCCCGGAATGCTGATCCTGTTCCGCCAGCAAACTTATACGCGCGGCGCCGAGGGCACGTCGATGGATCATTTCGGCTTCAAGGTGCCCAGCACCTCAAAGCTGGTGGCGCGCCTTCGCGAGGCGGGATACAAAATCGAGCGCGAGTTCAAAGGCACCGAGGGTTTCCCGAACGCCTACGTCATCGGGCCGGACGAAGTGAAGATCGAGTTGCAGGAGGACGCGTCGATGGCCGCGCCCGCGCTCGCCTACCACCTGCATTTCATGAACGCACCGGGCGATCAGATCAAGCTGCGGGACTGGTACGCCAAAAATTTCGGCGCGGTGGCCAGGAAACGCGGCCAGCACGACGCCGCTGACATTCCGGGCATGAATCTGACCTTCGGAATCGCGCGCCAGGCGCCGTCGTCGGGGACCAAGGGCACCTCCACAGACCATATTGGATTCGAAGTCAAAGATCTGGAGGCGTTCTGCAAACGTCTGGAGGCCAACGGCGTCAAGCTCGACGTGCCCTACCGAAAAATTCCCGCGGCTGGAATCGCCATCGCGTTCCTAACCGACCCGTTTGGAACCTATGTCGAGCTGACCGAGGGCCTCGACCAGTATTAGCCGCTAGGGCGCCGGGAGCTGCACGCCCTGATCTTCCAGAATGGAGCCGACGGCGCGCTGCAGCGCCGCTTTGGCCTTGACATAGGCGCTCTTCGCCGCCACCTCCGCCGAACGCGCCTGCGCCACGTAGCTTTGATACTGGATGACGAAGAAGGTGGTCGATACGCCCTCGTTGTAGCGGGTCTGCTCCAGCGCGAGCGACTGTTCCTGGAGCCTCCGCGTTTCGGCGGCCGCTTCGTAGGCGGCGCGCGCCCGGTCCATGGCGATCAGGGCGTCCTGCACTTCCAGTTGCGCCTGATTCCGCAACTGCCGCTCCCGGATCTGGGTTTGCCGCACCTGCAATTCATCGCGAACGGCATCGGCTCGTGCGATCCGGTTGCGCAAGGGCAGATTGAGCTGGAAGCCGATGGCGTAGGTCGGGTTTTTGCGCGTGACAAGCTGATCGAGGACGGCTCCGTAACCCCCGCTGAATCCGGCCGGGGCGCCGATCACCAGCGGCTGTCCGGCCAGGGCGTTGTTCTGCGCGGTGGCGACCAGGTCCAGATCGGGCCGCAAATTGTTGCGTGATCCCTGCAAGCTTTCGCGCGAGATTTCCACCTGGAGGGCGGCCTGCTGAAGATCGGGGCGGAGCTGGTAGGCTCCCGCGAGCAGTTGCTGGACCGGCCGCGGCGGCTCCGCGTCCGGAACCGGCAGCGGATCGGTGGGAACGATGCGCGCGTTGCGCACCTCGGCGTCCTCGGCGCCGCGCCGGGTGAGGACGTTTTTGAGGATCGCCTCCTGTTCGGCGAGCAGGCCGCGCGAGTTGATCAGATCCTGGAGGCTGGCCGAAACCTGCGCCCGCGCGCGGCTCAGCTCCAGCGGCGCCAGCGTGCCTTCCTCCACCTGGGCCTGATTGTCCTCCAGCAGTTTTTGGGCGAACGCCAGCGTCTCTTCTTTGACTTTCACGTCTTCGGCCAGCGCCACCAGATCGGTATACAGGCGGACGACTCCATAGACCACTTCGATGAGCTGTTGGCGGAACAACAGGCTGGAAATCTTTTCCTCTCCCGCGGCGATGCGGATGAAGCGGCGGTTGACGCGGCGTCCGAAACCGCGCAGCAGCGGCTGCGTCACGGTGAGCGCCACGTCGGAGCTGATATAGGGATTCACGGCAAAGGCCGTGGCGTTGGAGTTCGTCTCCGTGTTGTTGAAGGAGAGATTGAGGTTCGCGCCGCTGCTGAAACCCTGATTGACGCCGATATTGCCGGTGGTGATATTGCTCTTCAGCACCGGAACGCCGGCGGCGGCCGGAACCACTTCGTCCGTGGTTTGATGCGTCCAGCTATAATTTGCCGTCAGCAGCGGATCGAGCGTCGGCAGCGGCGGTCCCGACGAAAGAGCGATGGTTCCGAGCAGCGAAAGATTCACCTGCGGCTCGCCGAGCACGCCCAGTTCGAGCGCGTTGCTCGCAACCGTGGTTCCCGGCGCGGACTGCGTGGCGGCCTGCGTCAACAGCGGGCTTTGCGGGCCGCCGACGCCGGCCGGCGGCTGCGCCAGGGTGAACAGAATGCCGCGCGGCAGTCCGCCGCCTTCGGCGCGCCGCACCTCGGTCCGCGCCAGCGGGATCGCGTACCGCTCCAGCTCCACGTCGAGGTTGTTTTCAATCGCCAGGGCGATCGCGTCGCTGAGCGAAAGCGGCAGCGTGCCGCCGCGCAGCAGATCGTGAAAGCGGGGTGAATTCTCAAAATCCGGGAGCGCGACGTTCTCCGGCGAGTAAGGCCGGAAAATTCCGCGCGCGGCCGGTTCGATGCGGGGTCCGCGGTCCTGCGCCTGCGCAGCGGCCGCTAAAATCAACGCCAACCAGTGCTTCATGCATTCTCCAGAAGGTCTAGGATACCCAAGCGGCCGGCTGGGATTCCCAAAGGCCCGCGGGCGATATGCGATATTAGATTTCGCTCCGCTTGTTGACCTACAAGCTCACCCTCGAATACGACGGATCGAAGTACTCCGGCTGGCAGACGCAGACGAACGCGCGCACGGTGCAGGGCGAATTGCAGCGCGCCGCCGGGGAAATTTTCGGCGCCGAGGCCGATATTCAAGGATCGGGCCGGACCGATGCCGGCGTTCACGCGCTCGGGCAGGTGGCGCACGTCAAGGTAAAAAATCCGCGCCGCGAGCTGGCTCCGGCGGAGCTTCTGGAGGCGCTGAACGATCGCCTGCCTTCCTCCATCGCGGTGGTCGACGCGGCCCGGGCGGCCTCCAGCTTCCACGCCCGCCACGATGCGGTCGCCCGCGCGTACTTCTATCAGATCTCGACGCGCAAAACCGCGCTCGCCAAGCGCTATGTATGGTGGATCAAGCAGCCGCTCGACCTGGAAAAGATGAGCCAGGCGGCGGCGCACATCGCCGGACGCCACGACTTTGCGGCGTTTCGCGCGCCGGATCCCAGCCGCCGCGGGGAGTCCACTATCGTGGTGGTGAATTCGGCCGAAATCGGCCGCGACGAGCACCTGATCGTGTTTCGCATCGAGGCCTCCCATTTTTTATGGAAAATGATCCGGCGCCTGACGGGAGCGCTGGTGAAAATCGGCTTGGGCGAAGTCACCGTGGAGGAGTTTCGCGGCCTGCTTGAACGGGGAAGGAATCCGAAGCTGGATGTGGCGGCATGGACCGCGCCCGCCTCGGGGTTGTTCCTCGAATCGGTCCGATATTAGCGCAGGCAAACCGCGAACGCGTCCGTTGATGGGCGCCTGAATTTTCCGGGCGCTTGAGGAACGCAACTGCGCGCACCGGAGGAAGAGAGGGGCGCACGAAAATTTCCGGCGCCCTCCCGCGTGCGAGAAAACCGCGCTTACCAGCGGTTGCGCGAGCCGCCGTTGCGCGGCCGGAATCCGCCGCCCGATCCGCGTTCCGGCTTGGGCCGCGCTTCGTTCACGTTGAGCGCGCGTCCCTCCAATTCGCGGCCGTTGAGCCCGGCGATGGCGCGGTCCGCCTCGGCGCTGTTGCTCATTTCAACAAAAGCGAAGCCCCGGGCCTGGCCTGTATCGCGATCCGTGATCAGGTTCACCCGATCGACCGTCCCGTACGCTTCAAACGCCGACCGGAGCGAATCCTCGGTGGCGGCAAAGCTGAGGTTACCTACAAAAATGTTTTTCATTGTCTCTCTTCTTAACGTTTAATTGATAAATCGGGGCAGGATCGGACGAGGACGGCCAAGACCGGACTGATGCGAAAGTGCCAAAAACTGTACTCCTGAAACTATACCACAAAGCCACGCACGTTTTCCGAGCTTCTTCCCAAATGAAAAGAAGCTCTCATCCCAACGCATTGGCGATCCAGCCCCGCCTGGGAGGCCGGCGCAAAGCCAAACTATGGCAAAACAGACACAGGGAGATCGGCTAGTGTGTCTATTTAGCCACACTTATGACCGAGCAAGTCTTTTTTTTTCAGTAAACTAGCTTTGTACCCGAAACGTCATTACAATTACAGTTGGCAATTAGAAGTTGGTGTGAATTGGAGCCAGTGGAGGCCGCCTTTTGAGATTTGAGACAACGGTGCAGCGCCCGGTGGAAGCATCGGGCGTGGGTCTGCACAGCGGTGTACCGGTTCGTATCCGCATTCTACCCGCCCCGCCATCGACCGGCATCGTTTTCATTCGCACGGATCTGGACGGCTTCTCGATTCCGGCAAGCTGGCGCTATGTGCAGAAGGTGAGCTACGCCACCAGCCTGATGCGGCAGGGCGTCCTGATCTCCACAACAGAACACCTGCTCAGCGTTTTTTACAGCATGAGCGTGGACAACGCGTTTGTCGAAATCGACAATCTGGAGGTTCCGATTCTCGATGGCAGCGGGCAGCCGTTTGTGGACCTGATCCGTTCGGCGGGGGTGAAGCAGTTCCGGCGGAGACGTCGTTTTCTGCGCATCCGGCGGCCGGTTTCGGTGGAAGCGGGCGGCAAGCGGATCAGCTTTCTGCCTGCGGACCGGTTCCTGCTGACCTGCGACACCTTCTACGATCATCCGCTGGTGGGGCGGCAGATTCTCGAGATGGAAGTGACGCCGGAGCGATACGCGGCGGAGCTGGCGCCCGCCCGCACCTTCGGCTTCGAGTACGAGCTGGACCAGATGCGCCATATGGGCCTGATCCGCGGCGCGTCGCTGGACAACGCGGTGTGTTTCAATCGCACCTCGATTCTGAATCCGGGAGGCTTGCGCTTTCCCGACGAGTGCTGCCGCCACAAGGCGCTCGATTTAATCGGCGATCTGGCGCTGATCGGCAAGCCGGTGCTGGGGCACGTGATCGCCGAGCGGGCCGGCCATGCCATGCACTACGCGCTGGTGAACCGGATCATGTCGGACCCGACGCTGTACGAGATCCTGAGCTTCGATCAACTGGCGACGCGCGTGGCGCACGCGCTGGTGTCGTAGGAAAAAACTCAGGACCGTTCCACAATCACGGCTGTGCCGTAACAGAGCACCTCGGTGACGCCCTGCATCACTTCGGTGGCGTCATAACGCATGCCGATCACGGCGTTGGCGCCGAGCTGCTCGGCGTGCTGGCACATCAACTGGTAGGAGTGCTCGCGGGTTTTTTCGCAAAGATCGGTCAGCAGCGTGATATTTCCGCCGACGATAGTCTGCAAACCCGCGCCGATGGTTCCGAAAATGGAGCGCGACCGCACCACGATCCCGCGCACGATGCCTAAATTCCGCGTCACCCGATAGCCGTCCAGGTCGAACGCCGTCGTCACCAGGCTGTGATCCATGGCTGAATTATCGCATTCATTGCGCGCCGGACGCGGATCCTTCGCCTTTCAAAAATTTCAGAAGCGGCGGGAAAAACATCTCCGGCGCCTGCAGATGCGGGACATGGCCTAATCCCGGCAAAAGCACCAGCTCCGCGCCGGGGATGGTCTGGGCGATGTGGCGGGCGCGTTCGGCGAAATCGGGCGTATCCTGCTCGCCGCCGATCACCAGCGTCTTCACCTTGATTTTGGGCCAGTCGTAATCCACCGGATCGAGGTAGGTGATCTGCTGATAGATGGCGCGCACCATGGCCCACCGCGGCCAGTCCGAGGAGAGGGTGGGCGCGTAGAGGATCCGCACGTATTTCTCGTATTCCGGTTTCCAGGCCCCCGGCGGAAAATAGCGCCGGATGTTGGCGTAAAATCCCTGCCAGCGCTGATCGTCGGTCTGCGCCATCATTCTTTTATAGGAGTCTTCGGCGGAGACCCAGGGCCGTTCGTAGCGGGGATCGTGCAAGCCGATGGGGTTATAGATTACCGCGCGCTCGGTGATATCGGGAAACGAGGCCGCGAATCGCGTGGCCAGCATCCCGCCCATCGAGTGGCCGATCACTGAAACCTTGGTTATTCCCAGGGAGGTGATCAGCTTCCGGCTGTTCAGCGCCATATCGTGAAAATTGTAGGGGATGATCGGCTTGGATGACCGTCCGAACCCGATCTGGTCCGGCACGACCACGCGGAAGCCCTCCTGGCGCAGCCGGTCGATGATCGCGCCGAAATAAAATCCGCCGAAATTCATCCCGTGGAACAGCATCACGGTGCGCCCGTTGGGCTGTCCCGCGGCGGGAACGTCCATGTAGGCCATCCGGACGTCCTGGCCGTACATAGTCAACGGGAGATAGTGCACCGGATAAGGATAATCGACGTCCTCGTAGGTGATGCTCCCCGGTTTGATATCGGTGGGAGCCTTCCTCGCCGCATCCTGCGCCAGCGCGATCAGACCGCAAAACAGAAACACAGATGCCCGCATGTGCCCAATCATACCCCAGCGCCGGCTTCCCCGACGACGCGATGCCGGCGGCCGCCGCTACCGCTCCCGCGCGGAGGTGCTCGCCGGGGTGGTGTTCTTGTGCATCAGATATTTGTCGTACCAGGCGAGATAACGCTCATAGCGGTCGCGCACGAAACTGGGCCGGGTGATGCCGTGGTGTTCGCCAGGATAAATGATCAGTTGGGTATCGACGCCCAGGCTGCGCAGCGCCTGATACATCTGCTGGCCGCCCTGCACCGGGACGTTGAAATCCTGTTCGCCGCCGAAGAAGATCGTGGGAGTCTTGATGCGGTCGGCGTGCAGGAACGGATACGAAATCTTGACGTACGTGTCCCAGCCCTGTTTGGTCCAGGGCGGGCCGATCTCGTTATCGTACTGGATAATGTACTGGTCGGTGCCGTAGAAGGAAACGGTGAAAGCGGTGCCGGCGCCGCTGGTGGCGGCTTTGAAACGGGGATCGCTGGCGATCATGTAGTCGGTCAGGATGCCTCCGTAGCTCCAGCCGCCGACGCCCAGCCGGTCCGGATCCGCCACGCCCATGGCGATGACTCCGTTGACGCCGGCCTCCAGATCCTTTACTTCCAGATCGCCCCAATCGGCGGCGATCGCTTTTTGGTATTTTGAGCCGCGCCCGTCGCTGCCGCGATAGTTCATGCGAAGCACCGCGTAGCCGTGCGCGGCGAAGAACTGGGTTTCGAAGCTGAAGCCGTGCGCGTCCTGTCCTTTGGGACCGCCGTGAATGCGCAGCAGCAGCGGAACCTTCGTTCCCGGCTGATAGCCCACCGGATAGGTCAACAGGCCGTGAACTTCATTCCCATCGGCGGCCTTGAAGCTGACCTCTTCCGTTTTGCCGAGCTCCAGCTCGGCCATCACCTCATCGTTGGCGTGCGTGAGCTGGCGAAGACGCCAGTGATCGAGCGCGTAAATTTCGGCGTGCTGCGTGTCGCTTCCCGAAGTGACCACGGTGCATGCGCCGGCGCTCGAGGAAAAGTTCACGACCACGGGTTTCGACATCAACGGCTCGGCCGCGCCGCCGCTGAGCGGGATGCGCACCGGATAATGCGAGCGGTCGTCGGTGACGTAGGCGATGATCGCTTTGCCGTCGCTCGTCCAGCGCGGCGAATTGAAGCCGCGGTCCATATCCAGCGCGGCTTTTACCAGCGTGGGCGCGGCGGAGCCGTCCGCCGGCACGATCGCGATATGCTCCTGGCTGTAGGCGCCCCACTTTTTATCCTCCCCGGCCATGAACACGAGCCATTTTCCATCCGGACTCCATTCGGCGCGGCCGCCGCGGCCTCCGCCGGCGTGGACGCTGAACGGTGTGATCTGTTTTTCAGCCGAGCCGGGTTTGGCTTCGGCGATGTAGAGCTGCCCGCCCGGATCGCGATCCGGATCGGCGACGTGGTTGCTGCTGAAGGCGATCCATTTTCCATCCGGCGACCAGCTCGGCGCGCTCTCATCCCACTTGCTTTGCGTGGTGAGGCGCTCGGCCTTCTTCGTCGCCAGATCGAAAAGATAGATGAAACTATGGCGTCCGGAGAGCAGATAACCCTGCACGTCCTGCTTGAAGTGATAACGGTCGATGACGATGGGCTTGGGCGCCGGACCCCTGCCGCCGCGCCCGCCATTAGCCGGAGCGTCATTGGCGTCCGGGTCCGGATTGTTGGGATCGGGATCGCCGATCACGATCGCGATGCGTTTGCCGTCCGGCGACCACTCATAGCCCTGGATCCGGCCCTTGACATCGGTGAGCTGGAGCGCCTCGCCGCCGCTTAACGGAAGCAGCCAGATCTGGTTGCCGCGCGCGGGCCCGGGACGGGTGGAGGTGAAGGCCAGATATTTTCCATCGGGACTCCAGCGCGGCGAGTTTTCGCTTTGCTCGCTCGAAGTGACCTGGCGGTTTCCCGATCCGTCGTAGCCGATCATCCAGATGTGCGAGTTGCCGGGGCGGTCGTTTTTCACATCGATCTGCGACAGATCGTAAGCGACCATTTTTCCATCGGGCGAGCACTGCGCGTCGCGGACGTCCTTAAATTTGGCAAGATCGTCGAGCGAGAGCGTGCGGCGCGGCTGCGCAGAAGCCGCCCAGGCGCCGCAGATCCAGATCAACAGCAGCGTGCGATTCCGCATGGCAATAGTCTACAACTGTTTACCGCCCCGCGCGATGCGTGATGCCGCGGTCTTCGTTGACGGTCAAAAACTGATCCGCGGCCACCTGGCCCAGCGCCTGTCTGCTTCCGTCCGGCCATTCGATGCGGATCGACGCTGAGGTGTCCTTGCCCAGCCCGAAGGTCTGCGCCAGGTCGCTTTGCGAGCAGTAGCTGGACCCGCTGCGGACCATGCTCCACTGTTTGCCGGATGCGCTTTCCACCTGGATTACCGCGCCGATTCCGTCGCGATTCGATTTGGTTCCGGCCAGGCGAATCGTGATCCAGTGGTTGCGATTGCCGCCGTCGTTGCGGAACAGGTGCGCCGGTCCGTTGTTGGTGGAGACGAGGATGTCGAGATCGCCGTCGCGGTCGAAATCGGCGTAGGCGGCGCCGCGCGCCACCATCGGCTCATGGAAAGCCGCGACGTTTTCGAATTTTCCGCCGCCGAGATTATGGAACAGCAGCGGCAGCTCGCGATAGAACACCTTCGGCTGCACGCGGTTAATCTCATCCTCGATATGCCCGTTGGCGGCGAAAATATCCGGCCAGCCGTCGAGATCGTAATCGAAAAAGAAAGCGCCGAAGGTCAGCGAAAGCAGGCTGGCGCGGCCCACGGCGGAGCGCGGCGCCTCATCGACGAACAGCCCGTTGCCTTCGTTGTGATACAGGCCCAGCATCTGATTGGAAAAATTTCCCACCAGCAGATGCGCGCGGCCGCTGCGGTCGTAGTCGGCCGAATCCGCGCCCATGGCTCCGCGCGCGACGCCGTCCTCGCCGTAGGCGACGCCCGCCGCCATGCCCTCCTCGCTGAACGTGCCGTCGCGGCGGTTATGGTAGAGCTTGTTCGGCTGCGTATCGTTGGCGACGAAAAGATCGGGCCAGCCGTCGCGGTCGTAATCGAGCACGGCGACGCCGAGCGCTTTGCCGGACGGGTCGCCCACGCCGGATTTTTCGGTGGCGTCTTCAAAACGCCCGCCGCCGAGATTATGATAAAGACGCGACCGCGATCCCTTGTACGATTCCGGAGTGCAGTACGATTTGGTCGCGCCGTCGAGCGAGCACCACAGATCGAGTTTGGGCGACCATTCCACGTAATTGGCGACGAAGAGATCGACCTTGCCGTCGCGATCGTAATCGAGCCAGGCAGCGCTGGTTCCGAATGCGGCGTTGGCGATGCCGGAAGATTTGGTCACGTCGCGGAACTTCCCGCGTCCCTCGTTGTGAAACAAATGATCGCCGCCCAGCGCGGTGAGGTAGACATCGTCGCGGCCGTCGTTATCGTAATCGGCGATGGCCACGCCCATGCCGTGGATTTCGATGTCCAGCCCGCTGCCGGCGGTGATGTCGCTGAACGTTCCGTCGTGATTGTTGCGATACAGCGCGGCCGTGGATCTCCGCCCGCGCGGGGTAAAATCCTTGCCGTTGACCAGCAAAATATCCGGCCAGCCGTCGCCGTCGGCGTCGAAAAACGCGCATCCGGAGCCGAGCGTTTCCGGCAGAAATTTTTTTCCGGAGCGCCCGGCGTTGTGGGTGAAACGGATCCCGGCCTCAGCCGTCACGTCGCGGAAGGCGACCGGCGATGCGGCGAAGGCGAGCGGCGCGACCAGCAGCAGCAGCTTCATGGGCGAATCGAGCTTTCGTGATCGTGGATGGGCTGCCGCTCGTTGTTATCCTCGGGACTGCCGGCGCGGCGGCGCGCGGTGATCGATTGCGAGGCTTCGTCGGCCTTGAAGCGTTCAAACAGTTTCTGCTCCCGCGCGGCGGTTGCGGCATCGCCCAGGCCGCGCGCGCACAGCATCCAGGTGTAGTGCATTTGCACGTCCTCGGGATCAACGGCGGCGGCCTGGCGAAGAACACCGATCGCGCCGGCGTAGTCGCGCTTTAAGAACAAAATGCGCGCGATCTGATTTAACACCACGCGGTCGCGCGGATACATCGCCCGCGTCCTTTCGAGCGATCGGAGCGCTCCGTCGTAATCGCCCTCGGTTTTCTGGATCTGCGCCTGGAAGAACCAGTTGCGGCCGTGATCCGGCGCGAGCTTCAGCGCCTGCGCCAGGTACGGCTTCGCCGCGTTGGTTTCTCCTTCCTGAATCAGCGCGCGGGCCACGTTCAGCCACCCGTCGGCGTAGTCCGGTTCGGCTTCGGTGACGCGCTGAAAGGCGAATTCAGCGCCTTTCAAATCGCCTTGCAGAAGCAGGCCGATGCCCCAGTCATTCCAGCGTTCACGATCCTGCCGGCGCGTGACCGGCGACCAGTTTGCGCGGCCAACAGGTAGCGTGGCGCGCGCCTCGGCCAGCGTCACCACCGGCACGTCGGGGATGCGGCCGCGAATCTTGCCCGAGACGTTGGCGGGAATCCTGTTGAACTGGTATTCGAGATTGTCGAAGGCGGCGGTGCGCAGTTCGGCGCGCTGGCCGGGTTTCGGCTCGCCCGCGTAGGCAAACTGCGTGTAGTACCAGGAAAATTTGCGGTAATTCAGACGCGCGGTGAGCTGAATCGGACCCCGGGCGTTCTTCGGCACCCTCACGAGGAAATGCGCGACATCGGCCGCGCCCGGCGGGATCAGATGCGCGTACAGCAGGCTGCGCGCCTGCCACGCGTTTCGTTTATTGATCGGATTGCCCGCCGCGTCGAGCTGATAGGAGCGATAAAAATGCGCGCCCGGCTCCACCGGGCCCTTGCCGTTTTCGGTAAGGTTGCCGCTCCAGAAAATCACGCGGCCATCGGCGTCGCAGGCCTGCAGCTCCAGCCACACGTCGAAAGCGTCCACGGTCCCGCCGGGAAAAAAGTGGCCGATCGCGCGGGTTCGAACCACGACATCGACCCGCACGGTGGCGCCCGGTTCGAGCGCGGCGCCGGAAGCGTCGATGGGCGCGGAAATTTTGCCGACATCGCGAATGGTAGCCGGCGCGGACGCTTCGGCCTCTTCGCCGACCGCGAAAGACGTGTTGGCCTGGATGGAATCGGTCCGGCGCAGCATCGCCGTTTCGCCGCGGCGATCCTCCACCGGAGCGATCGCGAAGATATCGGCGGTAATGAATCCGGATTTGAGAAACTCCTCCACGGCGCGCATCTGTTCCTCATCGCCGTTGGCGTAGGCCACCGCCATGTTCGCGGCCGCGAAGCGATGCGAATGAACCTTGCCGCCGCGATTGCCGGGATCGCGCGAATCGACCCGCGGCATGTGGCAATCGGCGCAGGAGCGCGGCTCCGGCGGGTAATAAAAAGACCGCGCGCCCTGCCCCGATACGCCGCTGGCCTGCCAGTTGTCGTAATCGTTGAAGCCGCGCAGCCAGCGATAGTGGTTCACCGGCGCATCCAGATGAACTTTGTGGCAGGCCGAACAGAACTCGGCCGGCTGCTCGCGCAGGAACGGCTTCAGAAACGTGCGCCGGTGCGGCTTCGGATTGGCGTACGTGAGAAAATCGCTGAGCGAGCGCAGCAGCGGATTGCGGCTGCTCGCCAGCTCATGCAGCGGCGGATATTCCACGGTGAAATCGCCGTTGCCCATCGAGCTTCCGACGTGAACGATGGCGTGGCAGGACATGCATCCGAGCCCGGCCTGCGCTTCCGGCGTATCGATCTGCTCCTTCGCCGGGCGGTCGAACCGGCCGTTAAAGAACATCGCGTGATCGTGGCAGCCGGCGCACCACCGGCTGGGACGCGTGCCCACGACGTCCTGCATGTGCTCGATCGATTTTCGATAGAACTGATTATTGAATGACGCGAAGTGGTGCATGGAGCTTTTCCACTGCGCGTAGATATCGCGATGGCATTCGCCGCACTGCGCCGAATCGAGGAAAAAGTTCGCGGGAATGATTTTTCCCGTCGTGGTTTGGGCCGAGGACGGCGCAAACGGCGAATGCTCGCCCGCGCCTTCTTCGTTCATCGAAAGCGGTGCGCTCGCGGGATTTTCGATGCGATCGGCCGGATCGGGATGAAGGCGCCGGTAAATCCCGGCGGACGCCGGTAGAAAAATAAAAATCAGAGAGGCGGCGAGAAGCAGAAGCCGGTCCGCGCGCGATCGCGCGATGAAAACGGCCAGCGCCGCGGCCGCGATCGCGATGTGCGCGATCAGAATCGCCCGGTGATCCCAGGTGTTGCCGCGCGCGATCAGATACGCCGCGGGAATCGCGGACACAAACAGGATTCCGGCTTCGAGCGGGAATTTGCGCAGCGCCACCACAGCCCAGACCGCCAGCGCCGCGCCGAGCGCGATATGAAGAAACACGTTCGCAACATAAAAGATGGTCGCGTGCGCGAAGGCGGCGAGATAGCCCGCGTTTACGGCGAGCGCGGCCAGGCCCCAGATCGCGAAACGGCGCGTCTTCATGGCTCGCTCAGCGGGCGGATCAGGCGCAGCGCCGGCCTGGTGTTGTATTCGCGCAGATAATTTTCGTGTTCGGCGTCGCGCGGGTAATGTTCGGTTTCCGGATACGGATAGCGGCTCATGCCGTGAAAAGGCAGCGGCTCGACGGACTGCGAAAACGCCGTGTTGGCGTCGGCATCCTTGGCCCAGCCGTCCACCAGCAGAAGAAAGTCGCGGGTCCAGCCGGGCGGCGGCGGCGTCAGATGAGCCGCGTCGAAGCGCATCGCGATCTCATCGCCGGAAGCCATGATCACCATTTGATCATCGGAGGCGGCCAGCAGCTTTTCGACCGGCCCGTACCGGGTGTAATTTCCCGGCGTCGGATTCCACATCGAAAACGGCGCGGGATTCCGATAGTCGTAATGCTCGGGCTGTTTCCGCGCGGCATCGATCGCCGCCCTGGAGAATCCGCGGAAATGCAGTTCGGCCGCCAGCATCGGGATCTCCGTGAGGCGCGCGGGCGGCGGGGCGCTGTCTTCAACCAGAAAGATTTCATCCCAATAAACGCACAGATTCGTGACGATGCGGACTTCGCGCGACGCCGAAAGAAATTTGCCGGTCAGGTCCACGGCGATCGGCTTGGGATCGCCCGACGGGATGCCCATGTCCTCGATTACGGTTTCCCAGTTTCCGTCTCTATCCTTCACCTGAAGATAGGGGAATGTCAGATCGCGGTGCTCCTGGGCCGCCGCGAGAAAAGTGCTGCCATCCGGCCAGTCGAACCAGCCATAAAGGATGAGCACGGCGCGATTGTCCGGCGCGGCGGAGCCGAAATTGAGATCGAGATGATGCATTTCCGCGGCCGCCGCCGCATCGCGCCGGAACGAATCGGGATAAACCGAATCGCGGCGCAACAGCGCGGACGTGACGTCGGCGCCGTTCTGATCTCGCGCGGCCACGGGGTAAATCCGATTCTTCACTCCGAACAGGCGGAATTCGGGAAACGGCGGCGATTTGAATTTTTCATTGGTGACGATCTCGATGTCCGAGGGATGATCCACCGCCAGCAATTTGATCTGATCGATGAAGGATACCTCGCGCAGCTCTTCGGTCAGCCGGATCTGGTATTGGCCCTTGCGCGCGGCCAGCGCGCCCGCCGGAATCGCGACGTATTCCTGATGATCCACGGGAAAATATTGGCCGCCGCCGGAGCTTGCGCCAAGCGGCGATACTCCCAGCACATCGGTGAGGAACTGGAATCCGCCGCCGTTCCAGGTGAAGATCATCGGGCAGGAGCCGGCCAGCCGCGGCGCTTCTTTTATCGAAACGATCTTGTTCGCGGGCTGACGGATTTCATTCTGAATCAGGCCGTTTGGCCAGGTTATGCGAACCACGTCCGCCTGCGCGCGCGAACCGATGCGAAAAACCAGCGGGATGCCGTTGTAGATCTGTTTTTCGTAATACGCGCCCGCTTTCACCTCCACTTTGGAGCCGATGGCGGTCTTGATGTTTTTCACGCCGGTGAGCGCAATCTCGATCCAGTTGCCGTAGTCGGGCGTCGCGTCGCGCAGCAGCTCGAGCGTTTCTCCGCGGAATGACGGAATGCTCAGGCGGCCGCTGCCGTCGAAATCGGCGCCGCGCGGGATGTGGGCCGGTTTTGGCGCGGCTTCGAACTTCCCGCGATTCGCCAGATAGAAATCCGGATCGGCGATCAGGTCCGTGCGGCCGTCGCGGTTGAAATCGTACGCGAACAGGTTCGCGGCCCCGGCGCGCAGCGCGTCGATCGGAACCGGCCGATACACACCGCCGAGCAGATCCCGGTACAAAACGCCCGCCCGATCGGCATAGGAGACGATCAGATCGAAGCCTTGCGTATCCGGCTCGAGATCGAATCGCGTGGCAGCGATGGCGCGGCCCCGGGCGAATGGGAAGAGGCGCGTCTCATCGCTGAATCCGGCCGATCCGTTGTTGCGCAGCAGCTTTGAATCGTCGCCGATCAGAAATAAATCCAGATCGTAGTCGTGATCGAAATCGAGCCAGACCGCCTGGCGAAATTTGCCGGAAGCGAGATCGGCCTGCTTGCGAAATTTTCCGTTCGCGTTGCGGTAAAGCTCCGCCCCGCGCGAGGTGATGACGCACAGATCGGGGAGCCCGTCATTGTCGAAGTCGCCGGGCGCAATCGAGACGATATCGTGCAGTTGTTCCAGCCCGGACCCGCTCGCCTCGCTCCGGCCGTTGCGCAGAAGAACCGCGCGCGACGCGGACCAGGCGATCAGGTCGGGCCGCGCGTCCAGGTTCATGCGGATCGGCGCCGCGCCGCGAAATCCGCGGCCGGCCGGTTCGGCGCGATAAACAGAAGCCGTAAGCGGAGCCGGCGGGGACGGCGGGGGATCGTAGATTTCGGCATACCGGCTCCAATCCATATCCTCGGGAACCGCCGCGCCTTCCTGTTCTTTCTTGAGCTGCTGGAAAACGCGCAGCTCGCCATCCGCGGCGGCGGCCCGGCCCGCCTGGCGGTACAGGCCATAAAGCTGAAAGTGCGGCGCGGCCAGATGCGGATTCAAATCGCGCGCCGTCTCGAACTCTTGGATCGCGCCCGTGGCGTCGCCTTTCGATTTGAGGATCGTTCCGATCTGGTAGTGCGTTACCGGCTCGTCCGGAACCAGCCGCTCCATCTGCCGGAATTGCGCCAGTGCCTGATCGAAATCGCCCTGCTTCTTATAGGCGATCCCGAGATTGAACCAGGTGTGCGGAACCCGCGGATCGAGCTGCTGGGCTTTCTGAAGCTCCGCGATCCCGCGCCGCGTTTCACCGGCGCGCAGCAGCGCCAGACCGTAGTTCACCTGCTCGCGAACGGAGCCCGGATCGAGAGCGAGCGCTTTCTGGAACTGTTCGACGGCCTGTTTTTCGGTCGCCGGATTTTCGTAAAAAGCCTTTCCGAGCGCGCGATAGGCCGCCAGTTGCGCCTGGTCCGGGGTCTCGCGCTGGGCCAGCAGGGGCAGTCCGAAGCACACCAGAGTCCAGGCGGTGGATCCCAGTCGGCGCATTCCCTTGAGCATACTTCAAGCGGCGCGCAAGGTCCGGACCGCCCTGGGCGGAAACCTGGCGGCCGTTGCCGGCGTCCAACGTTGAGCGTAGAATCAAGGTGAGGTATTTGAACCGCATGAGGCCTGTCGCTTTCCTCACTGTCTGCTGCGGGATCGGCTCGGTCTTCTTATTGACGGCCGGCCAGACTTCTCAATCGGGCCAATCGTCCTCCTCCTCATCGGCGCAGCCGCAGAAGCGGGAGACGGTCGCCCGGCCGATGACCGAACGCGAGAAGAAAAAGCAGGAACAGAAGCTCAAGAAAGAGCTGGAAACGCCGTGGAAGAACTGGCTGAATCAGGAAGTCGCCTACATTATCACGGACGAGGAAAAGAAAACGTTTCTGGGCCTCAAAACTGACGAGGAGCGCGAGCAGTTCGTCGAACAGTTCTGGCTGCGGCGCGATCCGACGCCGGACACCGAGGAAAACGAATATAAGGAAGAACACTACCGCCGCATTGCCTACGCCAACGAGCATTTCGCCTCGGGCATCCCCGGCTGGAAGACGGATCGCGGCCGCATCTACATCGAATATGGCCCGCCGGACGAGATCGAATCGCACCCCTCCGGCGGCACCTATGAGCGGCCTTATGAAGAAGGCGGCGGCACGACTTCGACCTATCCGTTCGAAATCTGGCGCTACCGCTACATCGAAGGGATCGGCACGAACGTGATTTTGGAGTTCGTGGACACCACCATGACCGGCGAGTATCACTTCACCATCGATCCGTCGGAAAAGGACGCGCTGCTTTATGTTCCCGGCGCGGGCCTGACCATGATGGAGCAGATGGGGCTCGCCTGCAAGACGCAGCGGTTCCAGCGAACCGACGGCACCCATCTCGGCACCGGATCGATGCCGCTGCCCGAGAGCATGAACGAATTTAACCGGATCGAGCTGATGGCGAAAATTTTCCAACCGCCGGCGGTCAAGTATAAGGATCTGGAAGCCGCCGTCAACTCGACCATCAAGTACAATTTGCTGCCGATGAAGGTCCGGGCCGATTACGTGCCCATCACCGATTCCTCGGTCCTGACTCTGATCACCATCCAGTTCGCGCGCAAGGATCTGCAATGGAAGCAGAAGGACACCGTTTCGACGGCCAGCGTGAACCTCTACGGCCGGATTACGACCATGTCGGGCCGCCCGGCCAACTGGTTTGAAGAAGCGATCACCCAGGATCTGCCGACCGAGATGCTGCAACAGGCCGAAAACGGATCGGAGATGTATCAGAAGGCCATTCCGCTGAAGCCGGGACGCTACCGGCTGAATATCGCGGCGAAGGACATCGTGGGAGGCAATCAGACCACCTACGTGACGGCGCTCGACGTGCCCCACCTTGATGAAGATAAGTTGTCGGCGAGCTCGCTGATTCTGGCGGACCTGATCGAAAAAGTGCCGACCAAGAGCATCGGCACCGGCCAGTTCGTGATCGGGACCTCCAAGGTCCGGCCGCGGATGGACGCCACTTTCCAGCGGAGCGACAAACTGGGCATTTATCTCCAGCTTTATAACTTCCAGCCCGACGAAAAGACCAAGAAAGCCGATGGAACCGTGGAATATCAGATTGTGAAGAACGGCTCCAAGGATCCCGTGTTCACCTACAGCGAGCCGGTGACGTCGCTGGAAGGCGGGGCGGCGCAGGAGACGATTGAAAAGCGCCTTCCGCTGAGCTCTTTTGAGCCAGGAGATTATACCTTGAACATCCGGGTCACCGATAAGAAGCGAAACCAGACGCTGAACGAGTCGGCGTCGTTTAAGGTAATATAACAATTTAGTAAACGCGGGAATTGATGCGGACGCATCCCACAGCCGCCGGCGTTTTCCGGGGTGTATTGCTCCTGGCGGGGCTGGCTGCGCCGTCTTTTGCGGGTTCGCTGTCCGGCGGGATTCTCGGCCAGGTGAGAGATTCGGCGGGCGTTGGCCAGATGGGCGCCACCGTTCTGCTCTACGACCGCTACGACCAGCTTGTACGCCGGGCGATGACCAACGAAGACGGAAAGTTCGCCTTCGACGGGCTGCCCCCGAGCATTTATTCCCTCCGTGTGACGCTGGCGAGCTTCGTGCCGGCGCTGCGGCGCAACATCGCGGTCGCCGCCGGATCGGAAAACCTGCTGCAAATCAGCCTCACCAATCTGTTCAGCACGGTGGAACTGGTCTCCTCGGGACCTTCGCGGGGATTGCTGCTGAGCGACGACTGGAAATGGGTGCTGCGGTCGTCGTCCTCGACGCGTCCCATCCTGCGGCTTCTGCCCGCGCCAGGCAGCTCGCGGACCACCGCTTCGGCCAGCTCTCTGTTTTCCGATACGACGGGGTTGTTGAAGGTCACCGCCGGCGATGGCGAATCGTTCACCGCAGGCGGCCAGGAGGATTTGGGAACCGCCTTCGCCGTGGCCACGTCGATTTACGGAACCAGCCGGCTGCAACTGAGCGGCAACGTCGGATACATCGGAAATTCCACCATCCCCGCCGCCGGGCTCCGCGCAACCTACTTCCACAACGCCGGCGGTGAAACCGGACCTCAGGTCACGCTTACCGTGCGCCAGCTCTATCTGCCCAATCACGACGGCGCCGATAACGGTCCCGCGCTGCGCACCATGGCCCTGGCCATCCGCGACAGCGTCGATTTGACCGATCAGTTGCGCGTCGAGTACGGCATGACCACCGAATCCATCTCTTACGACGAGCGGATGACGTATCTGAGCCCGTTCGCGCGCGCCACTTACGATTTGGGCCCGCGGGGCGTGGTCCGCCTGGCCTACTCGGATGGGGAGCAGCCGGCGTCCTTCGCCGCGCCTGCGGCCCCTGCCTCGGCCGAGCCCGGCACGGCCACGGCCGCGCTCAACAGCGATCTGGCGGCTCTGGCGCTGCTGCCGCGCATTTCCCGCCGCGACGACCGGTTGCAGGTGCAGCGCACGCAGAGCGTGGAAGCAGGTTATGAGCGCGCCATCGGATCGCGCACCTATTCGGCCAGTTTCTATAGCGAATCGGCCGATAACGCCACCCTTATGCTCGCCGCCGCGAAAGGATATGTGCCGTGGACCGATTCGCTGCCCGATTTGGGATCGAACGACCGCATCTTCAACATCGGCAGCTATAACCGGCTCGGCTACACCGCCGCCGTGAAGCAGCCGCTGGGCGAGCGCGGCGAGCTTTCCCTCGCCGGCGGATACACCGGATCGCTGGCCGCCGCCCCGACCCGCGGCGACTCGCCCGACGGCAACGGCTCCGGCGATCTTCGCGCCTCAATCCGCGAAGTGGCCCGGCCCTGGGCCGCCGTGAGTTTCTCCGATACGCTGCCGGTGACCGGAACCATCCTCACCACCACCTACGGAATCACCGATTCCCACGTATTGATGCCCGATCATTACTACATGACCCAGAACATCACGCAATCGGCGGGCTGGAATGTGCGGATCCGCCAGCCGCTGCCGTTGTTTGGCGGGCTGGGCGGCCGGCTGGAGGCGACCGCTGAGTTACGCAACCTGCTCGCGCAGGGCTATCTTCCGCTGCCTAGCTCCGGCCAGAAGGCGCTGCTCACCAACTCGCCGCGCGCCGTCCGCGGCGGCCTTGCGTTCATCTTCTAAAGAGCCTTTAGGTTCCGCAGTTACAGTACGTTAGTTCACATACTTTCCCATTGACACGATGGGCAGGCGTGAGTCACAATAAGTTCACACTTTCCTCGTCGGAGGCAAAAATGAAGCGCAGTTTTCTTTTGGGAGCTTTTCTGCTCTGCGGACTGGCCGCGCATGCGGGGGAGATCCCTGCCGGAACCATCACGTTGGATTCGGTTTCGCCCACCAAGGATATTTTTACGGGCAACTGGGATTGGTGGTATACCATCTCGGTCACCGGCGGAGGCAAAGACGGCCTTGCCGACATCAGCTCGGTGGAGATTTTCGATGTCGCCGGCGTCACCGCTGCCGGCGGGCCGTGCTTTGGCTTTTGCGGATGGTCGGCGAGCTTTACGGCGCTAGGCGGCAATCTCTTCGATGTCACGTTCACCAATAATTCCGACAAGCACGGATCGAGCCTGGACGGGTTCTGGATCGAATCGACGTACAATACCGTCGGCGAAGCCAACTACAGCCTGGTGTATAAAGATCTCGATCCGTCGGGCGTCGTTGGCGCGCCCGCTATGACGCCGGAACCGGGCACTTTTTTGCTCACCGGGCTGGTCCTGGCCGGACTTGCCGGCATGGCCTTGCGCCGGATCTGAACCGGCCGCGGGGCGGCGCTATATCCGCCCTTCGCATTAGGTGACGTTGGCTTCCAGCGTGCCTACTCCCTCGATCCGCGCCCGCACGCGGTCGCCGCGTTTGATTCGCGCTCCTTTGGGGCATCCGGTCGAAATCAGATCGCCCGGATACAGCGTCATATATTCGGAGTGAAAGCGCACCAGCTCGTACGGGCTGTGGCGCATATTGCTCACGAAATCGCGCGAGCAGATGCCGCCGTTGTGTTCGGTGATCACCTCAAGCCTGCTCACATCCGCGATTTCATCCGCCGTCACGATCACCGGGCCGAAACTGAAAAATGTGTCGATGCTCTTGGCGCGGGTTAAATAACGCGGGTTCTTCCGCAGCACATCCAACGCGGTCAGATCAAGCGTGGTGGTGTAGCCGAAGATCACGTCCTTCACCTCTTGGGCGGGCACGGCGCGGCATTTTTTCCCGATAATCACGCCGAGCTCGCCTTCGGCGTCGACGTCATCGGAAACATGCGGCGGCGGCAGCACGATCTCGCCGCCGGGCCGGAACATGCAGGAAGCCGGCTTCATGAAGCTGCCCGGCTCCTCCGGCTGCACCGCGTTGATATCCTCGGCGTGTGTTTTGTAGTTCAGCCCGATGCACCAGATCTTTGGCGGCACGTCATAGGGCAACTGCGGCGCCGCTTCGGAGAACGGAATGGTCTCGATTCCCTCCAGAGTGCCGATTTCGCGCTGCGCTCCCGTCTGGATGATGGCCAGCACATCATCCGGCACGCGCAGGCCGAGCCGGGCGTTGATCGTCTCCACCGGCGCGATTCCGCGCGGGGTGACCACGCCGGCGTGCTTCTGATTTTGATATTCAAAACGGATAAGTTTCATCTTGCATACGATAGCGGCTTTCGATGACTCCTTGTCAAACTGCCGCCGCGCGGAATCGAGAGAATCGGCGTGAGATAGACTAAGTATCGCCATGACCCTTGCGCGAGCGGTTTGGTTTTTGCTGCTTGTCCTGCCTCTCGGCGCGGCGGTCGACTTCAACCGCGACATCCGGCCGATCCTCTCCGATAAATGCTACGTCTGCCACGGCCCGGACGCCAAATCGAAAAACGTGCCCTTCCGCCTGGATAGCGAAGCCGCCGCGAAGGCCGATCTGGGCGGCGGCCGGCGCGCCATCGTGGAAGGCGACCCCACCCGCAGCGAGCTGATCCGGAGAGTGACGGCGGATGCGCCCGCGCGGCGGATGCCGCCGGTTTCTTCGGGCTTGAAATTAACGGCGGGCGAAATCGCCACGCTCAAACAATGGATCGCCGAGGGCGCGCGCTGGCAAAAACATTGGGCGTTTCTTCCGCCGGTGCCGCCCGCGATTCCGCCGGTGAAGAACACGTCGTGGCCTCGCAACCCGATCGACGCGTTCGTCCTCAGCCGTTTGGAACGGGAAAGTCTACAGCCGTCGCCCGAGGCGAGCCGCGAAACCCTGATCCGGCGCGTTTCGCTCGATTTGACGGGCTTGCCGCCGGCGCCCGCCGAAATCGACGCCTTTCTGCGCGACCGCTCGCCCGATGCTTACGAAAAGGTCGTCGACCGGCTCCTGGCCTCGCCGCGCTATGGCGAGCGGATGGCGTTCCGCTGGCTCGATAACGCGCGCTACGCCGATTCCAACGGCTATCAATACGACGGCGAGCGCAGCATGTGGCGCTGGCGCGACTGGGTGATCGGCGCCTTCAATCGCAACCAGCCGTTCGACCAGTTCGTGCTGGAGCAGATCGCCGGCGATTTGCTGCCGAACGCCACGCTGGATCAGAAGATCGCCACCGGATTCAACCGGAATCACCGGGCCAACACCGAAGACGGCATCATCCCGGAAGAGTACGCGGTCGAATACGTGGTGGACCGCGTGGAGACGGCTTCGGCGGTTTTTCTGGGCCTGACGCTGGGCTGCGCGCGCTGTCACGATCATAAATACGATCCCTTCACGCAGCGGGAATTTTACCGGCTGTTCGCGTACTTCAACAATGTTCCGGAATCGGGCCGGGCCATGAAGTACGGCAATTCGCCGCCGCTGATCGCCGCGCCCACGCCGGACCAGCAAAAATCTCTGGCCGAGCTCGACGCCCGCATCGCGTCCGTCGAAGATTTCCTGCGCCGGCGCGAGCCGCGCGCGATGCCCCGTAATCTGGAGACGGTCGGCGCCGATTGGGCGCCGTCGCGGCAGTTGAACTTCGTCCTCGGTCCGCAATCGGCGAAGGCGGTGGATGGGACCGCGAAGTTCGAGCCGGGACGCGTCGGGCAGGCCGCCGCGTTCGACGGAAAGATTTATTTCGAAGCGCCGCGCGCCGCGCAGTTCGATATTGAAGACCCGTTCACCTTGTCCGCCTGGGTCTGCCCCGATGGGACGCCCGATGGCGGCATATTGACCCGGATGGTGGACGATCCGAAAGGACGGGGCTTCGGCCTGCACCTCGATCACGGCCTGGTTCACTTCCATATGACCTACGCCTGGGCCGACGATGCGATCCGGATCGAGACGGAGCAGCCGGTTTCCTCCGGCGAATGGCACCAGATCGCCGTGACGTATTCCGGCTCGCGCACGGCGGACGGCGTTCGGATTTATATCGACGGCAAGCCGCAAAAGACGAAAGTTCTGCTTGACTCGCTGTGGCGTCCGTTTCATAACGCCGGCGCGAATTTCGCGCAGCCGCTGCGCATCGGCGGCGGATGGGGACCGCAAAGGCGATTCCGCGGGCGGATCGAGGACGCGCGGGTTTATTCGCGCGTGCTCGATCCGGAGGAGGTCGCGGCTCTGGCGGCCGGCGAACCGGTCGGGCGGATCGCCCGCAAGCCGGAGACGGAGCGAAGCGCGGCGGAACGGCTCGCGCTGCGGTCGTATTATCTGGAAAACGCCGCCCCCGCCGAGCTGCGCGCCGCCTTCGCCCGTCTCGCCGTGCTTGAAGACGAACGCGACAAGATGGTGCGCGCGTTTCCGACCGTAATGATCATGGCCGAAGCGTCGCCGCCCAAAAAGACCTTCGTTCTGACCCGCGGCGCCTACGATCATCCGGCCGAGCAGGTTTCCCCGGGCGTCCCCGCCGTGCTGCCGCCGCTTCCCGCTGGCGCGCCGGCCAACCGCCTGGGATTGGCGCAATGGCTGATTTCTCCCGGCAATCCGCTGCTGGCGCGCGTCACCGTCAACCGCTTCTGGCAGATGTATTTTGGAACGGGCATCGTCAAAACGGTGGAGGATTTCGGATCGCAGGGCGAGTGGCCCTCGCATCCGGAACTGCTCGACTGGCTGGCGGCGGAATTCGTCCGCAGCGGATGGAACGTGAAGGCGATGCAAAGGCTGATCGTTACCAGCGCGGCGTATCGCCAGTCCTCGCAGGCATCGCCGGAGTTGATCCAGCGCGATCCGGAAAATCGTCTGCTAGGGCGCGGGCCGCGGTTCCGGCTTCCCGCCGAGATGATCCGCGATTCCGCGCTGGCCGAATCCGGACTGCTGGTGGAAAAAATCGGCGGCCCTTCGGTGAAGCCGTATCAGCCCGCCGGATTGTGGAAAGAGATCGCGATGCAGGATACCGGCGACTACGCCCAGAGCCACGGCGGCGATCTGCACCGCCGCAGCCTGTACACCTACTGGAGAAGAACCGTGCCGCCGCCGGAGATGGTGAACTTCGACGCGGCCAATCGGGAAACCTGTGTGGTGCGCGAGACGCGAACCAACACGCCGCTGCAAGCGCTGAACCTGATGAACGACGTCACGTTCATTGAGGCCGCGCGTTTTTTGGGCCAGCGCATGATGAAGGAAGGCGGCGCGACCGACGAAGCGCGGCTCAGCTACGGCTTCCGCATCGTCACCGCGCGCCGGCCCGGCGCAAGGGAGCTGGCGATTCTCAAATCCAACCTCGCCTATCATCGCGAGTATTTTTCAAAACACTCGCCGGACGAGTATCTGGCGCAAGGCGAGGCGCGCGCGGATCCGTCGCTGGATGCGCGCGAGCTGGCCGCGTACGCCTCGGTGGCCAGCCTGATGATGAACCTGGACGAAGCGGTGACCAAACAATGAATCCGATCGAAGACCGCAAGCTGCTGCTGACGCGCCGCCACTTCTTCGGCCGCTCCAGCACCGGAATCGGCGCGGCGGCGCTGGCCTCGCTGTTCGCAGGCGAGGCGCGCGCCGCGGGCGGCCTGCCCGATTTTCCGAATTTCGCGCCCACCGCCAGGCGTGTGATCTATCTTTTCCAGCACGGCGCGCCGTCACAGCTCGACCTGTTCGATTACAAGCCAAAGCTCAAGGAGCTGCGCGGCGCCGATCTGCCGGATTCGATCCGCAAAGGCCAGCGCCTCACCGGAATGACGGCGTATCAGACGCAATTTCCCACGGCGCCCTCGATTTTCGAATTCGCGCAACACGGCCAAAGCGGGGCCTGGCTCAGCGAACTGCTGCCGCACACGGCCCGGGTCGCCGATGAGATGTGCATCATCCGCTCGCTTCAGACCAACGAGATTAATCACGATCCCGCGGTCACGTTTTTTCAGACCGGCTTTCAGATCGCGGGCCGGCCCAGCCTCGGATCATGGCTGGCCTACGGGTTGGGCAGCGATTGCGAGGACCTGCCGGCGTTCGTCGTGATGGTTTCGCAAGGCGTCGGCGGCACACAGGCGCTGGCCGACCGCCAGTGGGGCAGCGGTTTTCTTCCCACCAAATACGCGGGCGTGAAATTCCGCTCCGGCGCCGAGCCCGTGCTCTATATTTCGAACCCGGCGGGCTACGATCAGACGGCGCGGCGGCGTTTTCTTGACGATCTGGCCGCGCTGAACCAGATCGAAGCTGCGAATTATCAGGATCCGGAAATTGCGGCGCGCATCGCTCAGTATGAGATGGCCTTCAAGATGCAAAGCTCGGTTCCGGATTTGACAGATTTATCGAAGGAGCCGCCGGAGACCTTCGAAATGTACGGGCCGGATTCGCGCAAACCGGGAACGTACGCGGCCAACTGCGTTCTCGCCCGGCGGCTGGCCGAGCGCGGCGTGCGCTTTGTTCAGCTTTTTCATCGCGGCTGGGACGCGCACAGCAACCTGCCGAAAGAAATTCGCGGCCAATGTCTGCAAACCGATCAGCCGACGGCGGCGCTGATCCAGGATTTAAAGCAGCGGGGATTGTTGAAAGACACCCTGATCGTCTGGGGAGGCGAATTCGGCCGCACCGTTTATTCGCAGGGCACGCTGACCGAGACCAACTACGGCCGCGACCATCACCCCCGATGCTTCACCGTGTGGATGGCGGGCGGAGGCGTCAAGGGCGGGCTCACCTACGGCGAAACCGACGATTTCAGCTACAACATCGTCAAAGATCCGATGGATGTGCACGATTTGCACGCGACCATCCTGCACTGCCTGGGCGTGGACCACACCCGCCTGACTTATAAATTCCAGGGGCGGCACTTCCGGCTCACCGACGTCGCCGGCAACGTCGTTAAAGCGCTTCTGGCCTAGAGCCGCCGCTCCGCCTCCTCTGGCGCTCCGGCTCAAAAATCGCCATTGACAGCATCCAAGAACACCCTTAACATCTAGGGTGTGCCGCCTCTCAGCAACTCGCTTGAAAACGCGGATCGTTACCGCCCGATGATTTTCCTGCTGGATGATTCCGATGCGCGCGCTATTAACCCGCCCCGGAAAGTCTTTCGCCGGCTCCGCCGTGACCGGCGGCGGATTTTCCGGATGTATGCGGCTGAATTTCGCCGCGAATCGATTCGGGTGATCGAACAGCGTCTGGCCGCGATCGGGAGAAATGGGGAATGGGACGATCTCGGTCCAGCGCTGGCGCGCGCCGGAAAGCTCGCCGGTATCTGGTTATCTTTCTATAAAGCCTGGGCTTTGCACGGCCTGCACCTGCAAAATGCGCCGGCCATCGTCAGCGCAAGCCTCCGGGGTTACGAGCAGCTCTTCGCTCCAAATCCCGCTTAAGTTGCTCGACGGCGAGCAGCGCCTGTTCGCGCCGGATAAGATTTTCGCGCTCCTCGGTGGAAAGCGGCGGAGGCTGCGGAGGGATTTTTTCGCCGGCTGGACTAAGCCGAACAATCCATGCGGCATAACAGGCAATTGCGGTGATCAGAATCGCGAAGCCGGCGCTGCGCCGCCCGATCCACTCCAGGTTCATTAAGCCGAAAATAAGCGCATTTAGCGCCAAATAAGCCGCCAAAATGACGCTATGGGCGATGGTATTCGGCCGCAGCCGGATCCGGAACGGGAAATACACCACCACCGACAGCATCGCCACAATCGCCAGTGCCATTCCCACATCCCGCTGAGCCAGCGTGTAGGCGGCCTGGATGAGAGAATGGTGCAGCGGCTGGCGGACGTCCACCCCCAGGGTCGCCAACGCGACCATTGCCGCCAAAACGCAAATTCCGCGGAGAAAAATGCTCCCCCATTTGCCTAAATCCGAAATTTGCGCGCGGGCTCGCGCGTAAGATTCGAAAACGACGCAACTTTGCAGTAAAAGCAGCAAAATTCCCGACCACGACCAAACCTTTTCGTAAACTTTTGTATCTATTCGTAAAAATTGAAGGGCTGCCAGATCGCGCGCGAACAGAAATAGAAGGTAAGCGGTGAAACAACGGAAGGAGCGAGCCAGCCCGGCGAACATCAATCGCACCGCAAGCGCGACTTCCAGAACCACGGAAAGATAAGCCAGCGCAACCATGTCCGGGCAGTCGTTCTAACTGCCCGGATTGTCGCATACATCGCGCCGGAGTGTCTACGACAAGTTAGTACAGGTTGCCCTCGACCTTACGCCGCCTGCGCCACCAGGTCCTTGGTGCAGGGGTTGCACGGGGGCGGCGGAAGATCGCGCTCAGCCACCAGATCCTTGGTGCAGGGGTTGCACGGGGGCGGCGGAAGGTCGCGCTCAGCCACCAGGTCCTTGGTGCAGGGGTTGCACGGGGGCGGCGGAAGATCGCGCTCAGCCACCAGATCCTTGGTGCAGGGGTTGCACGGGGGCGGCGGAAGATCGCGCTCGGCCACCAGATCCTTGGTGCAGGGGTTGCACGGGGGCGGCGGAAGATCGCGCTCGGCCACCGACCTGTTGGTGCAGGGGTTGCATGGGGGCGGCGGAAGATCCCGCTGCGCCACCGAGTTGTTGGTGCAGAGGTTGCAATCCGGCGTTAGAAAGATCGTGTGTTTCGGCGCGGGAGCCGTGATCGTGACGGCCGCCGCAAGGACCATCATAGAAATCGCATTCATCTGAACTTTTCCCTTTCTGCCGGAACTCCGGCGGTTTGCAGTATAACGCCGAAAGTTATATGCCGCTAGGTTTTGGAAGTACCAGAGAGGTTCTAGTCCCCGCTCCAGGCGCATTAAGGAGGGCCAAACGGGGCGTTTGCGGACGAAAATTAGGGAAATTCCCTAGGTAAACCGCTGGCTCTGGTAAACGTTGTAGGATAGAAAAAGCGTCTCGCCGTGCCAACCGAAATTTCCCATTTGCAAACCCTTGAAGCTGAAAGCATTCACATTATCCGCGAAACCGCCGCGGAATTTTCCCGGCCGGCGATGCTTTATTCGATCGGCAAGGATTCCTCCGTGCTGCTCCATCTGGCGCGAAAGGCTTTTTCGCCGGCGCGTATCCCGTTTCCGCTCATTCACATCGACACCACCTACAAATTTCGCGAGATGATCGAGTTCCGCGACCGCCTAGCCTGCGAGCTGGGCTTGAAGCTGATCGTCCACACCAATCGTGCGGCGATCGCGGAGGGGGCGAATCCGTTCCGGCTGGGCACCGCGAAATGCTGCGCGCAGCTAAAGACCAAAGCGCTGCTGGACGCGTTGCGCGATCATCGGGTGGACGCGGCCATCGGCGGCGCGCGGCGCGAGGAGGAACGCTCCCGCGCCAAGGAGCGCATCTATTCCTTCCGCGACGCGTACGGCCAATGGGATCCGCGCAATCAGCGGCCGGAGCTGTGGAACCTGTTCAACGGCCGCATCGAGCAGGGCGAAACCATGCGCGTTTTTCCGCTCTCCAACTGGACCGAGCTGGACATCTGGCGCTACATCGAACAGGAGCGGATCGAGGTGGTGCCGCTGTATTTCGCCAAGGAGCGCGAGGTGCTGGTGCGCGGGGAGCTGCTCATTCCGGTGGAGCACAATCCTCCGGCGGGGCCGGGAGAAACCGTAGAGCGGGTGGTCTGCCGGATGCGCACTCTCGGCTGCACCTATTGCACCGGTGCGATCCGATCGGAGGCCGACACGGTGGCGAAAATCATCGAGGAGCTGGAGCGGGCCGAGCGGTCCGAGCGGGAGAACCGCCTGATCGACCACGACCGGGACGGATCGATGGAGATCAAAAAGCGCGAGGGATATTTTTGAATGAAGGGGATTCTTCTCCAGGCCGGGCGTATCGAACATGGCTGAGCGCGAGCTGCTGCGGTTTCTCACCGCCGGCAGCGTGGACGACGGCAAATCCACGCTGATCGGGCGGCTGCTGCACGACTCCAATGCGTTGTATCAAGACCAGCTCGCCAGCGTGCGGCGGGCGTCGCCGGACTCCTCCATCGACTTTTCTCTGTTTACCGACGGGCTGCGCGCCGAGCGCGAGCAAGGCATCACCATCGACGTGGCCTACCGCTATTTTTCGACGCCGAAGCGGAAATTCATTCTGGCCGACACGCCGGGCCACGAGCAGTACACGCGCAACATGGCCACCGGAGCGTCCAACGCCGATCTGGCCGTGCTGCTGACCGACGCGCGCAAGGGGCTGCTTCCGCAGACGCATCGCCACGCCGCGATCGCCTGGCTGTTGGGAATCCGCCAGTTCGCGGTGGCGATCAACAAGATGGACCTGGTGGGGTTCGAGGAGGCGGTATTCCGGAAGATCGCCGGGGACTTCCGCCGTTTTGCGGAAAAGCTGGGTCCGATTGATCTGGTTTTCATTCCCACCTGCTCGCTGGACGGAGACAACATCGCGCGGCGCAGCAGCCGGACGCCGTGGTATGACGGCGCGACGCTGCTGGAGCATCTGGAATCGGTTCCGGCCGGCCCGCGGCGGAGCGGGCGGATGCGATTTGCGGTGCAAACGGTGCTGCGGGCCGACGGGGAACCTCGCCGCTACGCCGGGCAGATTGCCTCGGGGGCGCTGCGCGCCGGCGATCCGCTGATCGCGCTGCCTTCCCTGCGCGGCTCGCGGGTGGCCTCGATTCGCATCGGGGACCGGGAGCTGGATTCGGCCGCGCCGCCGCTTTCCATCACCGTTTCGCTTGAGGACGATCTGGACCTGGGGCGCGGCGACATGCTGGCGGATCCGGCCTGCCCGCCGCGCGCCGGCAGGCGCATCCGCGCCACCCTGCTGTGGATGAGCGACCGTCCGCTGGAGCCGGGCAGGCCGTATCTGATCAAGCACACCACGCGCCAGGTTTGCGCCAGCGTGACGCGCGTTTATGGCGCGCTGGATCCGGCGACGCTCGAGCAGCGTCCGGCGGCGACGCTGGCGCTCAACGAGGTCGGCGAGTGTGAAATCGAGTGCCATCAGCCGCTGTACTTCGATCCATACGCGGAGAACCGGCTAACCGGGAGCTTCATCGTCATCGATCCGATCGGCAATGGAACGCTTGCCGCCGGGATGATTCTTTGCGAAGCGGAGGAGGCCGCCGCGGCGCCGGCTTCGACTTTGGGCCTGACGGTGTGGTTTACCGGACTCAGCTCCGCCGGCAAGAGCACCATCGGCCAGGCGGTGTATGAAAAACTTTGGGCGCGCGGCTACAAAGTGGAATGGCTGGACGGGGACGCGGTGCGGCGGAATCTCAGCAAGGACCTCGGCTTCAGCAAGGAGGACCGCGATGAAAACGTGCGGCGGGTCGGGTTCGTGGCCGAGATGCTGACGCGCAACGGCGTCATCGCGCTGGTGTCACTGATTTCGCCCTACCGGCAGGCGCGCGAGGAAGTGCGCCGGCGGATCGGGAATTTTCTGGAGGTCTATGTTCACGCGCCGCTGGAGGTCTGCGAACAGCGCGACGTGAAGGGTCTGTACCGCCGCGCGCGCGCCGGCGAGATTCCCGGGATGACGGGCGTAAACGATCCCTACGAGCCGCCGCTCAACCCCGATCTGGAGTGCCGCACGGACCGGGAGACGGCGGCCGAGAGCGCGGCGAAGGTGATCGAGGCGATCGAGCGGCGGCTGGCGCAGGCCGCGGCGGATCAGAGCTGATCAGGGCGGAGGCCGCGAAAAAATCGCTCCAGATGCGGCTGGCAGCGGAAGTGTTTGGCGCCGCGCGAGTCGATCCATACCGCCGCCGCGCCGCCGTGCCCGGCGGTTTCCGGCGCCTCAGGCGGGCCGAAGGCGATCCGGATGGCGACGTCCTCCAGTTCCAGAAGCGATCCGGCGCCGGCGGGATTTTCGCCGCGCGATAAAAAGTCGGCCAGCGGGTTCTGCCGCAGATCCGGATGAGCGCGGCGATAGGACTCGCAATCGAAGAAAGGATGCGGATTGGCGCACCCGGTTTCCAGGAAGTGCAGCAGCGGGTCGGCCGCGCGGCGCGCCTCGGCGCATCCGGCGAGGTAGAAGCCGGGGGCGAACCATGGATTCGGTTTCCGCCGTTCGGCGGCGCCGTGCAGGATGTAGTGCAGCAGGGGATCCATGCGCGCCTGAGCGACGTCCGGATAGCGGCGCAGGTAGTAATCCGGATCGAACAGCGGGTGGGGACGGCCGCCGTGGCGGAGGTAGTGAGCGAGCGGATTGGTTTCCGGCGGGATTTTCTCGCGCCTCGAAAAAAATTCCGCATCGAACAGGGGATGCGGATTGCGCCCCTCGAAGGCGCCGCGGGTTACGTAATGCCACAGCGATCCGCCGTACCAGGCGCGGTCGAAGATGCGCCGGAACGGGCTGGCTGGCCGGCTCATCCGAAGGTCGAGCAGAAAGCGCAGGCCGTGCTTCCACCGGCGGAACACGCCGGCCCTGGCAGGCATCTCCGGCGGGGGCGCCGGCGCGGGCGCCCACAGGCGGGGCGCGGGGGAGCGCAAAACTCCTCTTTTGATCTCGCTCAGCCGCGCTTCGGCTCCCGGCGTCGACTCGAACCTGCGGCGCACCTCCAGGCGGGCCTGTTCGAGCAGCTCGCGATCCATCTGATTCAGGCGCGACAGCTCCGTGAACAGATCCTCGCCCAGCGCGGCGCGGAACCCTTGGAGGCGCTGCTCGAGGGTGGTTTCCGGCCGGGCCGATTCGTTGACGCGCTTGCGCGCGCAGTCGATGGCCGGAAAGATGGCCCGCATCGCGTACTCGGCGGCAACCAGGCTCTCCTCGAAGCAGCCGACGACGCCGAGGAACGACGCTTCTCTCATGCGGCGCAGTGCGGTCTCCAAATCCGCGGGGCCGCGCGGGAGGTCGTTCACCAAACCGTTGGCCAGCAGATTCACCTGAACGTCGGTGACGGTCCAGGGCATGCGATCGATCAGGGTGCGGACGAAATCGCGGGCGGTATGGCGGTGCGCGAGCTGGCGGATCGGATCGGCTCCGGCCGGTTTGCCGCGGAAGTAGTCGTAAACGGACCGGATCCGATCCAGGGGATCGCGCAAAAAGCACAGATCGAAGAATAAAAATCCGGGCTCCTTGGGAACGGGATAGAAGATCTGATGGCTGGAGAAGGCCTGGCATTGAGGATGGCGCTTCAAGATCGCGATGAGCTCGGGGTTTTTGATTTCGGCGTCGGGATTGGGGTGGTCAAAGGAGAGGAATCCGCCGAGCAGGCTTTGGCGCAAAATCTCCTCGAGCGTGGAGCCGCCATTTTTCAAGATGTGATAGTGCAGCAGAACCGGCCGCATTTATTGCGTTCCCGCGAGGAGGTCCCGGAAGGCGGCGCCCACGGCCATATATTCGTCGAGCTCGATCGGCTTGCGGAGGTAGGCCTGGACGCCGAGAGCCAGGGCGCGGTTCTTCTCGGCGGGCGAGCCCGAGGAGGTGAAGACGGCGACGGGAACCTGGCCCATCAGCGGATGGGCGCGGAAACGGCTGAGCACCTCGATGCCGTCGAGCTTGGGGAGGTTCAGGTCAAGAATCACCAGCGCGATGCCGGGTGGGGAGCGCAGCCCGGCCAGAAATTCGAGGGCTTGCTCGCCGTCCTCCAGGGCCACGACCGGCGCGGTCATTCCGTGTTCGGCGAAAGCACGGCGGAGAAGATCCACGTCGGCGGGGTTGTCTTCGATGATGAGAATTTGCGGCACTTTCTCCGATTCTATTTTTCCTGGCGCAGCAGTTCTTTGACTTGGCCGCCGATTTTCAGGAACTCGTCCAGCTCGCTCGGCTTTTGGATATAGCGGCGGATGCGCAGCGCCTCCACGCGGGCGCGCTCCCGCGGCAGCGAAGCCGAGCTGAGCACGGCGACGGGCACTTCCGAGAGCGCGGGATTAGCGCGCAGGCCGCCCAGGACTTCGACGCCGTCGCGGCGCGGCAGGTTCAAGTCGAGGATGGCCAGGTCCGGGGGCTGGTCGGCGGGCGAGTGGCGGCGGACGAAGTCCAGCGCGTCGCCGCCGTCGCCGATCACGGTGAGCTCGCAGTCCAGGCCGGCCTGCTTAAAGGCCAGGCGCAGCAGTTCGACGTCGGAAGGATTGTCCTCGACCACCAGGATTTTATAGCGCGGCGCGCTCATGCGGTGCTTCCCCGGCGGAGGCGGCTTCGCGCGCCGGCGGCGCCGCTTCCGGCAAAGTGAAGATGAATTTTGATCCGGCTCCCACTTGCGATTCTACCCAGATGCGGCCCCCGTAGCGCTCGACCACGCGCTGGCAGATGGCCAGGCCGATTCCGGAGCCGGGAATCTTGCGGCCGTGCAGGCGCTTGAAGGGAACGAAGATCTTTTGATGATACTCCGGCGCGATGCCGATGCCGTTGTCGGAAACTTCGATTCTCATTTCCCCGCCCTGGCGCCCGGCCGCGATGCGGATGCGGGGCGGGTCGGCGGAGCGGTATTTTATCGCGTTGCCGATGAGGTTTTGCAGCAGCGACACGAAATGTCCTTCGTGGCCGCGCGCACTGGGCAGCGGATCGGAGGCGATCTGCGCGCCGCTTTCTGCGATGGCCGCCTTCAAGTGGCTTTTGGCGGTTTCGAGGGCGGCGTTCAGGTCGACGTTCTCCACCGGCCGCTCGATTTCAGCGCTGATGCCGGTATAGGCCAGCAGATCGGCGAGCAGGGTTTGCATCCGCCGCGCGCCATCGACGATGTTGTCGATGAAGGCCGCGGCTTCCCCGCGGAGTTCGCGGCCGTAGGTCCGGATCAGCAGTTGGCTGTAGGTGGTGACGATGCGCAGGGGCTCTTGCAAGTCGTGGCTGGCCACGTAGGCGAAACGCTCCAGGTCCTCATTGGAGCGGGCGAGGCTGGAGTTCAGCCGTTGCAGTTGCCGGTTGATTTCCACCACGTCGGCCTGGGCTCGCTTGAGCGCGGTGATGTCGGACAGCTCGGCGACCCATCCATCGACCTCGCCGTTTGCGGCGCGCGTGGGGACGTAGGTTCCGCGGATCCAGCGCGGGCCGATGGTCTTGAAATCGGCTTCGACTTCGTATTCGACGCGCTCGCCGGCGAGCACGCGGTCGATGAAGGGGCGCAGGGCGGCGAAGGCGTTCTCACCGATCACGCCGGCCAGCGGCTGCCCGGCGATCTGGCCGGGGGGCAGGTTGAGCCAGCGCGAATACTGGCGGCTGGCCCAGATCAAGCGGTGATCGCGGCCGCAGCGGGTCACCGCCGAGGCCATGGTATCGGTGATCATTTCGAGCTGGTCGCGGGCGTTTTTGGCCTGGGCCAGAGCCTGTTCGCGGTCGGCCAGAGCTTTTCTCAGGTCGTCGTCGCGGGATTGGATGCTGAACAGCATGGCGTTGAAGCTTTCCACCAGCACGCCCAGTTCGTCGCGCGACTGTTTCCGGGCGCGAATCGTATAATCGCGCGTCTCGGCGACATGAGCGGCGTCGCGGGCCAGCTCCTCGATGGGCGCCACGATGCGTTCCCGCAGACGCACCGAAGAGCGCACGGCGATGGCGCCGGAGATCAGCAGGACCGCCAGAACCAGCAGGCCGTAGAGGCGCAGGCGCTCGGCGATTTCTCCCAGATCGTAGAGCAGGGCGAGGTGGCCCACCGGCCGGTCCTTTAACGCAATGGTCTGGAAGACCTCGATGCGGCCGCCCCGGAGCACCAGACCGCCGAAGGCCCGCGGGGGCGGGCAGGTCTGGCCGGCGGGCGAGTAGGAAGCCAGTACCGAGCCGTCCAGACGGTAGATGCAGGCCGCCAGCACGTGCGGGCGCTCGCGCAAGGCGGTGAGGGTCTCGCCGGCCGATTTGGCGTCGTCGAAGGCCACCGCCGCGGTGCTGTTTTCGGCGATGATCCGGGCCAGCGCGGAGAGATCCCGGCGCAACTGCTGCCGGAACCAGACCGTATCCAGCACCAGAAAGGAAAGGCCGGAAAGCAGCAGCGCCAGGGCCGTCGTGGCCAGGATCGCGACCAGCAGCTTCCGTTCAATCGGGATGTCACGAAACGGGCGCATTCTAGTGGCCGCCGCCTCCACGGCCGGCGTAACGGGCGATTTTGAGCGGGCGCGAAATGATCCGCAATCCCGCGCAGCGGGCCGCCGTTTGATTGATGTTGCACCGAACCCGTTTGTTTTTCAGAACCCGGCGGATGGCGCCGCCGATGGGCAGAAAGTCCGCGGTCCGGCGTGCCGCAGGTACGCCCCTGTCCGACCGCGGGATCGGCTCTTTATTGGGCGAAGGGAAGGCGGCCCTTATCTCGCGCTCCGGCGAGGCCCCGCTGCCGCGGGCAGCCCGTGCCGCCAGCTTCACAGGTTCAGACAGCGAGAGCGGCGCGAGCGTAAGGTGTTTGAGGGTGGATCGATCCCGCGGCGCGGCGCCGCCGAGTGAAAACGTACCGGCGGCGCAAGTTTCGCGGCACATCCTTGTCTGGTTAGACTCAAACGGCGCCGTCACGTTACCTTGCGGGGAACTGTTTTCATTCAAAAATCGCGGGTGTTATTCTGGGGACAGAGTGTTCCCCAAGCTGATTCACATTGGAAGCTTTTATCTGCCGACCTATGGGGTGCTGGTCGCGCTGGGATTTCTGGCGGGTTTAAGCATCACCACCCGGCTTGCGCGCCGCAGCGGGCTCGATGCGGAAAAAATCACCAATCTGGCGGTGTACTGCGCGCTGGCGGGCTTGCTGGGCGCCAAACTGCTGATGTTTCTGTTCGACTGGCGGACGTTCCTGTCGGATCCACAGCAGATCTTTTCGCTTTCGACCTTGCAGGCCGCGGGCGTTTTTCAGGGCGGGCTGGCGCTGGCCTTCGCCACCGCGTTTTTTTATATGCGGCGCAGCGGGCTGCCGTGGCTGAAGACGCTGGATGTGTTTGCTCCGGGTGTTGCCCTGGGCCATGCCATTGGCCGCGTCGGATGCTTCATGGCCGGATGCTGCTGGGGCACGGAGTGCTCGCTGCCCTGGGCCGTGCGCTTCACCAATCCGGACGCGGCGGAGTTGACCGGGGTCCCATTGAACACGCCGCTGCATCCTTCGCAGCTTTATGAGATGGGGACGGAAGCTCTGCTGTTCGTGTTCCTCTACTGGCGGTTCGGCAAAGCGCACGCGGCCGGAAAGATCATGGGCTTGTACCTGGTGCTGAGCTCAGCGGCGCGATTCGTCATCGAGTTCACGCGTTTCCACGAGCAGGGGCTGTACTGGGGACTTTCCTTGACCCAGTGGATCGCGATCGCCGTCGCGGGCGCGGGCGCGCTGCTGCTGGCGCGCAGCGAAGTGGTCAGCGGGAAGCCGGCTCCCGCGGCCGCCTGACCGGTTGTTCCAATCATCCGGGCTGGATTCCGCCTAATGCCCAGGGGAGTTTCCGCCGTTATAAAGAGTGGATGAAAGCTCCTGGCCGCCGCGGATTTGTGCTCATCGCGATGTCCATCACGATGCTGCTTCTGCTGGCCATGCTGGGGCTCGCCTTCGACCTGGGTCGCGTCTACATCGCGCGAAACGAGGCGCAGGTGTTTACCGATGCCGCGGCAATGGCGGCGGCTTCCCGGCTGGACGGCACTGCGCCAGGGATCGAACGCGCGCGGCAGGCGGTGGCCCGCCTGCCGATGAAGTGGGACCTGGGAACCCAGGAGTTCACCGGCGTGGTGGTCGAATTTTCAAGCGACGGGACGAAGTGGGAGCGCGATCCGAAAGACGCGGGCGCGACAATGGCTCGCGTGACCGCTCCCAACAACAGCGTGGACATCTGGTTTTTGCGCGCGGTGGGCGGGCCCAATGTGTTCACGGTGCCGGCGCGGTCGGTGGCGGCCTCGAATCCGGTGAGGCTGACGCAATGAAGCGCGAACGCGGGCACGCCATGCTGGAACTGGCCGTGTCGGCGGCCGTGATGGTGTCCTTTCTCGCCGGGACTTTTCAGTTCGGATACACGTTCTACGTCTACAACCAGCTTGTGACGGCGGTGGGCAACGGAGGGCGCTACGCGGCAATGCGGACCTATCGGGCGGCATCGGAGCAGGACATCGAAAAGGGCCGCGCGGCGATCCGCAACATGGTGGTCTATGGCGATAGCCGCCCGGTGAGCGGCGCCGCGCCGGTGGTGGCGAATTTCTCGCCGGATCAGGTTGACGTCGAATGGACCAAAGGCGAATCGGGCGCGCCGGAATGGGTTTCGGTCTCGATCCGCGAGTTCACGGTGGACGCGGTGTTTGCCAAGTTCACCTTTCGCGGGCGACCGGGAGTCGAGTTCCCCTTCGTGGGAAGATACGCGCCCACGGAGCATGAGCCGTGAAGAGGCGCCGCAGCCGCGGGCAGGGATTGGTGGAAGCCGCGCTGGTGCTACTGGTCTTTCTGGCGCTGCTGGTTGGAGCGCTCGATTGCGGGCAGGTGCTGTATTCGCATCAGGCGCTGGCCGCACGGGTGGAGGAAGCGGCGCGCTGGGGATCGGTTCATCCCTTCGATGGGACCGGCGACCAGATTGCGAACTTGATCCTGTACGGCCAAGCCGAGGAGCCGCGCGCGGCGGCGGCGCCGTTCCTCGGCCTGACGCGCGCCAACATCGTGGTGCGCTACCGGCCGGCCACTCCGGAGCGCCCCGACGACGAGACCATCAGCGTCGCCATCGTGAACTACCCGTCGCACTTCTTTTCGCCGTGGATCGCCAGGACCATCGTGAACGCCCGGCCGGTGCTGGCCGCCGCGCCGGTGTCCAGGCCCGCAACCAGCCGGTAGCCGGCGGCGGGAATCCGTTCATAATGTATCCTGAAATCCTTGGCGATCCTCAAACCTTTTCAGGCATACCGCTATTCGGCGGCGGCGGGCGATCCCGCCCGGCTGCTCACGCAGCCCTACGATAAAATCACTCCGGAAATGAAGGCCCGCTATCTCGCGGCGAGCCCTTATAATTTGGTCCGCATTATTCTGGGCGAAAGGCGCGACTCCGACGACGAGGCCGATAATGTTTACACCCGTGCGGGGCGCTATCTGGAGGAGTGGATTGGCCGGGGCGTGCTGGTGCGCGACCCGGTTCCCGCCTTGTACGCCTATTTTCAGGAGTTCGAGGCGCCGGAATCCGGCGAGCGCCTGCTGCGCAAAGGATTTATCGCTCTGGGAAAGATCGAGGACTATTCGGCCGGCATTATCTACCGGCATGAGCAGACGCTGGACGGTCCGAAACGCGACCGCCTCGAATTGTTGCGGCACACGCGGGCTCACTTCGGCCAGCTATTCATGCTGTATCCGGATGAGGAAGGCGCGGTGGAGCGCCTGCTGCCCGAGCCTCACTCCGCTGCTCCGGCGATGAGCGTGGTGGATGAGTTTGGCGCGCGGCATTCGCTGTGGCCGGTGACGGAGGCTTCGCGCATCGCCCGCATCGAGGAGCTGATGGCGCCGAAAAAGCTGCTCATCGCCGATGGGCATCATCGCTATGAAACGGCGCTCGCGTATCGAAACGAGAATCCCGGCGATGCTGCCGCGCAGTACGTGATGATGACGCTGATCAACATGCACTCGCCGGGATTGCGCATTCTGGCGACGCACCGGGTGCTGCGCGGATTGCCGCATTTCGATGCGGAGGAGTTTTTCGAGAACGCGGTGAAGGCGGGATGGTCGGTTTCGGCCTGCGATTCGGTGGAACGATTGAAGCACCGGCTGGCGGCGCGCGAGGAGCGGCGGGTGCAGATCGGCGTGATCGCGGCGGGCGACATCCGCTTGATGCAGCGCGCCCGGCGCGAAGGACAGCTCGACGTCGCGGTGCTGCATCAGGACCTCCTCGGCGGGCTTCTGGGAGTGACCGAGGAAGCGGTGCGCGCGGAACACCACATCGAATACGTCCGCGGCATCGACGCGGCGGCGCAACGGGTGGGCGAAGGCGCGCAGGTCGCGTTTCTGCTGGAACCTCCCTTGATCGGCGACGTGGCGCGAATTGCGTTCGCCGGCGGGATTATGCCGCAAAAAAGCACCGATTTTTATCCAAAACTGCTCAGCGGGATCGCGATTTACAAACTATGAAAACGATCAGGGCGGCGGTGCTCGGCACCGGGTTCATGGGCAGGACGCACACCGAGGCGATCCGCCGGCTGGGCAACGTGGAGGTGGCGGCGGTGGCCGGATCGAGCGAGGAAAAAGCGCGGGCCTTCGCGGAGGCGTGGTCGATCCCGCGGGCCTGCGGCTGGCGCGAGGCGATCGATGCGGCGGAGGCGGTGCACGTCGGCACGCCGAACCATTTGCATTATCCGATGGTGAAGTATGCGCTCGAAGCGGGCAAACACGTACTCTGCGAAAAACCGCTGACGCTGACCGCGGCGGAGGCGCGCGAATTGCACGCGCTGGCCGAATCGAAGAACGTCGCGCATTGCGTGAATCATAATTTGCGGTTTTATCCGCTGGTGCAGCAGGCGCGGAGCATGATCGCGGCGGGGGAATTGGGCGAAATTCTGGTGGTAAACGGCACCTATTTTCAGGATTGGATGTATTTCGATACGGACTGGAACTGGCGCGCCAGCGCCGAGGAAGGGGGCGAGCTGCGGGCCATGGGCGATATCGGCTCGCACTGGATGGATCTGATCCAGCACCTGACCGGCATGAAGATCACGGCGCTGTGCGCGGACTTGCAGACGTTTCACCGGACGCGCCAGCGGCCGAAAGGCCCCGTCGAGACGTTTACGGGACACAGGTCGCCGGCCGCCGAAACGGAAACGGTTCAGGTGGCGACGGAGGATTTCGGGATGGTGCTGATTCATTTGGGCGACCGCGCGCGCGGATTTTTCGCGGTGAGCCAGGTGGCGGCCGGCCGCAAGAACCGATTCGATATTGAGATTTACGGAAGCAAGTGCAGCCTGGCGTGGAATCAGGAGCGGCCGGACCAGTTGTGGATCGGGCGGCGAAACTCGCCCAACGGGCTGCTGATCAAAGATCCGGCGCTGATGGAAGCGCGGGCGGCTTCGTTCGCGGACCAGCCGGGCGGGCACAGCGAGGGATACGACGATACGCACAAGCAGATGTTCAAGCGATTTTATGCCCGCGTGGCGGATCCCTCGGCGCCGGCCGATTATCCGACGTTCGCCGATGGGGTGCGCGGGATGGAGTTGCTTGAAAAGGTGCTGGAAAGCTCCCGGCGGCGGAGCTGGGTGAGCTGCTGAAACGCGGTCCTTGCCAGCGATATTTCGAACTATAATGAGCATTGCTTTATGAAGAACCTGGTTTTTGCGGCAGTTGTTTTCGGCGCCTGCGCGGCGGCGCAGACGCAGCCGGCCTCGATTGCGATCCGCGGCGCGAAGATCGTCACGGTGAGCGGGCCGGTGATCGCCCGCGGCACGGTTGTGCTGCACAACGGCCTGATCGAGGCGGTGGGGGAGAATGTGCAGCCGCCGGCGGGCGCGGAGATCATCGACGGCAGCGGGCTCACCGTCTATCCCGGCCTGATCGACGCGCTGAGCACCTGGGGCATTCCGCAGCCGGGCGGGCGCGGCGGGCGCGGAGCAACAACTACGGCGCCGGCCGAGCCGCGCGCGAACGGCCCGGAAGACCGGCCGCGTACGACGAGCTGGATCAAAGCGGCGGATGAAATTCAACCGAACGACCGGCGGATCGAATCGGCGAGAAATGCCGGATTCACCACTGCGGTGGTTTTTCCGACGCAGGGAATTTTCGGCGGCCAGGGATCGGTGGTGAACCTGGCGGGAACCAAAAGTGAGGATATGGTGCTGGTTCCGTCGGTGGGGCAATACATCGCCATGAACGCCGGGCGCGGATTCGGCGGCGGCTTTCCCAGCTCGCTGATGGGCGTGATCGCCTATATCCGGCAGATCTATCTGGACGCGGATTACTACAAGCAGGTGAAGGCGGCCTACGACCGCAATCCGCGGGGGATGAAGCGGCCCGAGTACGACCGCGCGCTGGAAGGCGTGATCGAGTCCAAGCGGATCCTGCTGCCGGCGCAGCGCGAGGTGGAGATGGACCGCATGGCGCGGTTCGCGGCGGAGCTGCGGCAGCCGGCGATTCTTTATGGAATGCGCGAGGGATACCGCGCGGGGGATTTGCTGAAGCGGGCGAATCTGCCGGTGCTGGTGAGCCTGCGCTGGCCGGAGAAGCCGCGCGATGCCGATCCGGATGAAGTGGATACGATGCGGACGCTGGAAAACCGGGAGAAGTCGCCGTCGACGCCGGAGGTGTTAAAGCAGGCCGGCGTGCAATTTGCGTTTTATAGCGACGGGCTGGACGCTCCGCGCGATTTGCAGCGGGCGGTGAAGAAGGCGATCGACAGCGGCCTGTCGCGTGAAGACGCCTTGCGCGCGCTGACGCTCTCGCCGGCGGAGATTTATGGCATCGCCGACCGGCTGGGCAGCATCGAGCAAGGTAAGATCGCGAACCTGGCGGTGACGCGCGGAGAGATTTTCGACGACAGTACGCGGGTGGAGATGGTTTTTATCGACGGGGTGAAGTACGTTCCGACGCCCGAGCCTGCCGGGCGCGGCGGGGCGGCGAGTGGAAACCGGGTGGAAGATCGAGGAGAGCAGCGATGAAGACCTTTCTTGCTTTTTTACTGGCGTGCGCTCCGCTGGGAGCGGAAGTGACGGTGATTAAGAACGCGACGATCATGACCGAATCGGCCAGGGGAACGATCAAGGGCTCGGTGCTGGTGCGCGACGGCAAGATCGCGGAAGTGGGCGAAAACGTGATGATCCCGGCGGGCGCGACCGTGATCGACGCCTCCGGGCAATGGGTGATTCCCGGAATCATCGACTGCCATTCGCACATCGCCGTGGATGGCAACGTGAATGAAGGCAGCGTTTCGGTTTCCTCGATGGTGAATATCAAGGACGTGATCAATCCCGAAGACATCGCGATTTACCGCGCGCTGGCGGGCGGGGTGACCACGGCGAACATTCTGCACGGATCGGCCAACTCGATCGGCGGGCAGACCATCGTCATCAAGATGCGCTGGGGCAAGGACGCCCAGGGCTTGATTTTCGAGGGGGCGACGCCGGGCATCAAGTTCGCGCTGGGGGAAAATCCGAAGCGCGCCGGGAACCCGCAGCCGGGCGGACGCGGTCCGGCGGCTCCGTTGCGCTATCCCGCCACGCGGATGGGTGTCGAGGACACCATTCGCGAGGCGTTCAACGAAGCCAAGCAGTACAAGGCGGAATGGGACGCCTACGACGCGGCGGTGAAGGCGGGCCAGCATCCCCTTCCGCCGCGCAAGGACCTGAAGCTGGAGCCGCTCAAGGAGGTGCTGGAGGGCAAGAGATTCGTGCACGCGCACTGCTACCGGGCCGATGAGATTTTGATGCTGATCCGCATCGCCGATGATTACGGATTCAAGATCAAGACGTTCCAGCATGTGCTGGAAGGCTACAAAGTGGCCGACGAGATCGCGGCGCACGGCGCCGGCGCATCGACGTTCAGCGACTGGTGGGCGTACAAAATGGAGGCGATCGACGCGATTCCCTATAACGCGGCGATGATGGCGAAAAAAGGAATCGTGGTGAGCCTGAACAGCGACGACGCGGAGCTGATGCGGCGGCTGAACACGGAAGCGGCGAAGGCGATGAAGTACGGCGGGATCAGCCGCGAGGATGCGCTGGCGATGGTCACCATCAATCCGGCCAAGCAACTGGCCATTGACAATCGCGTGGGCTCGATCGAACCCGGCAAGGACGCGGACCTGGTGATTTACGATCAGGACCCGCTGTCGAATTTCTCGAAAGTGCAGAAGGTGCTGATCGACGGGAACAAATATTTCGACCGGGACCAGGAAGTCAGCGGGCGGCCGCGGAAGGAAGCGGAGAAGCAGAAGCTGATCGAGATGGAAAAGCAGCAGCAGCGGATCCCGACGGGCGGCAGGAGGGGACAATGAGGGGAAGATATTCAAGCCTCGCCTGCGCGGCGATTTTCTGCTCCGCCGTTTTCGCCGCGGCCAACGATACGTTCCTCATTCGCAACGTGGACGTCTATCCGGTTTCGAGCGCGCCGCAGCAGAACGTTTCGCTGCTGGTGCAGGACGGAAAAATTGCGGAGATCGGCGCGAAGATCACGGCGCCGAAAGGCATCCGGATCGTGGAGGGAAAAGGACTGCGGGTTTATCCCGGCATGATCGATTCGGGGACCAACCTGGGGCTGTCCGAAGTTTCGGCCGAGCGCGTGACCGTCGATACGAATGAACTGGGCGAGTTTATGCCGCAGCTTCGCGCGCTGATCGCGGTGAATCCGGATAGCGAGCACATTCCGGTTTCGCGCGTCAACGGCATCACCAGCGCGGTTACGTATCCGGGCGGCGGACGCGGCGGGCGCGGCGGCGCGGGCGCGCAGATCATCGCGGGCCAGGCGGCGCTGATTCATCTGGCCGGCTGGACCTGGGAACAGATGGAGATCAGCCCGGACGCGGCGGTCCAGGTGATTTTTCCGTCGATCGGCGGAGGCGGGCGCGGCGGCGAGAACGCGGATTTTCCGGATCCGGCGGCTTTCGGCGGCGCCGCGCAGAGCTATACGGAACGCAAACGGCAGTACGATCAGGCGATCCAGCGGCTCAACGACTTTTTCGACGCGGCGCGCCAGTATCAGAAGGAGCGCGCGGCCAACGCGGCCGGATTCAAACGCGATCTGAAGATGGAAGCGATGATTCCCGTGCTCGAAGGCAAGGTTCCGGTGGCGGTGACGGCGCAGCAGGAGCGGCAGATCCGCGATGCGATCGCGTTCGCCGAGAAGCAACACGTCCGGATGGTTTTGATCCAGCCGCGCCAGGCGCTGAAGGTGGCCGCGGAGCTGAAGGCGAAGAACATCCCGGTGATTTTGGGACGGACCGAGGCGCTGCCGGAAAATGAAGACGCTCCTTATGACCAAGCGGAGTCGCTTCCGGGCGAGCTCCATAAGGCGGGCGTGAAGTTCGCCTTCGGCACCTTTTCGAACGAGTTCGTCCGCAACCTGCCTTATAATGCGGCCCGCGCGGTCGCCTATGGGCTGCCGCACGATGAGGGATTGAAGGCGGTGACGATCAACGCCGCGGAGATCTGGGGCGTAAGCGACAAAATCGGATCGATCGAGAAGGGCAAGTGGGCGGATCTGATGATCACCAACGGCGATCCGCTGGAGACGCCGACGCAGATCAAGCACCTTTATATCAAGGGTCAGGAAATCGAGCTTACGAACAAGCAGATCCAGCTCTACGAGCGCTATTCCAAGCGGCCGTAGGGATCAGTTATTGCGGGCGGCGCCGACGCGTTGTGCGTGCGAAATTCGTACTGCTGGATTTCCAGAGCCGCGCGGCCGTGCTCGCAGCGCACCACACGCCCGCGGGCGACCAATTTGATCGCGGTCTTGTTATCAAGCTGGGCCGGCCAACTGATGGATAGCTCCAGCCGCCGCCCGGGCAAAAGAATGTGCTGGGTGGTGAACAGGACTCCGCCGCTGGAGATGTTGATGGTTTTGCCGTCACCGGCTTCTTCGAGGCTGCGTTTATTCAGCACGCGATAGCGAAGATCGCGCGAGATGGGAAAGCGGTCCGTCTGGCGGCGATCCGCGGCTTTGGGCTGCAGGGTTGAGTCGGGCGTCGTCTTATTGGTCACAAGGATATCCTCGGCGGCTTTCGCCAACATTCATGAGTGTGCGGCGTTGCGGCGGCGGGCGCAATACCGTACTCGGCGCCCCTCGTATAGAACTTCGGTACTTGCGGTTTTTCCCGCCGTCATTTGCGGGCGGTTACGGTGATCTCAATGTGCGCGCCGGGCGCGGCGAGCCTTGCGACGCCGACCGTGGTGCGGCTGGGCCGCGGCTCCTTGAAGGTTTGGATGTAGACGGCGTTCATCCGCTGGAACAGGTCCATATCGGTGAGGTACACCTGGACCGCGACGGCGTTGGAAAAATCCATTTTCGCGGCGCGCAGAACCTCGCCGATATTGGCCAGGCATTGCTTCACTTCGTCCTCAAAGTTCTCAGGCACCTTGCCGGTCTTGGGGTCGGAGCCGGTCTGGCCGGAGACGTAGAGCGTATCGCCAACTTGAATGCCCGGGCTGAAGTTCGGACTGGGCCGGGCGCCGGGGGGAACCACGGCTTTCTTTTGCGCGGACGCGGCCGCGATGACAAAGAAAAACAGAACCGCGAGCTTAGGCATGGAGGATATGATACCCCAGGAATCACTCGGACGGCCGCTTTCTCCGGGTCCGAATTTCCTTGAGCCGCTCGGCGATCTTCTGCTCGGCTCCGCGCGCGGTCGGATGATAGAACTCGGAGCCGCGGAGATTGCCGGGCAGGCACTCCATGGTATTGAGGGCGTCCTCGAATTGATGGGCGTGCTGGTATCCTTCGCCGTAGCCCCACTGTTTCATGGCGCGGGTGGGCGCGTTGCGAAGCTGCATGGGCACCGGTTCGGCGGTGTTCTGTTGCGCGCTTTGGATCGCGGCGTTCAGGGCGCGATACGCCGCGTCGGATTTGGGCGCGACAGCGAGATAGATGGCGGCCTGCGCCAGGGCCTGATCGCCTTCAGGAACGCCCAAAAAATGGGCGGCCTGCTGCGCGGCGATGGCCTGCTCCAGCGCGCGGGGATCGGCCATGCCGATATCTTCGATGGCCATGCGAACCAGCCGGCGCGCGATGTACAGGCGGTCCTCGCCGCCTTCGAGCATCCGCGCCAGCCAATACAGCGCGGCGTCCACGTCCGAGGAGCGGATGCTTTTGTGCAGCGCCGAGATCAGATTGTAGTGCTCTTCGCCGGCCTTGTCGTAGAGCAGCGTTTTGCGCCCGATCACGGATTCGATGGCATCACGCTCCAGCAATCCTTCGCGTGCGACGGCGCTTGCCAGTTCCAGGACGTTGTACGCGGTCCGCGCGTCGCCGTTGGCGTAGATGGCGATCTGCTCCAGCAATTCACGGGAGGAGGCGAGTTGCAGGCGTTCGAGCGCACGCTCGAGCAGCGTGACGATCTCCTCCACGGTCAGGGCCCGGAGAGCGTAGACCTTGGCGCGCGAGAGCAGCGCCGAGACGACTTCGAAGGAGGGGTTTTCGGTGGTGGCGCCGATCAGAACGATGTCGCCGCGCTCGACATAAGGGAGAAAGGCGTCCTGCTGGGCTTTGTTGAAGCGATGAATTTCGTCGATGAACAAAACGGTGCGGCGTCCGATGCGGCGGGCGCGTTCGGCGTCGGCCATGACGGCTTTGATTTCCTTGATTCCGGACAGCACCGCGCTGAAGGGCACGAAATCCGCCTTGGTCTGCCTGGCGATGAGGCGGGCGAGCGTGGTTTTGCCGACGCCGGGAGGTCCCCAAAGGATGATGGAGGTGAGCTCGTCGCGCTCGATCTGGGCGCGCAGCGGTTTCCCGGGCCCGAGGATGTGTTCCTGGCCGACGAAATCTTCGAGCTTTTCCGGACGCATGCGCTCGGCCAGCGGACGCTTGGGATCGTCGGCGGGCGCCAGCGGCGCGGTTTCAAAAAGGCTCATTTCAACACCAGAATATCGGAGACTTTGAAGACGGTATCCGGCGGGACCCCGGAAGCGTCGTCGTTCTGGGTGCCCGCGACGACGTAGCCGGCGCGAAGCTGATCGATGGGGAACCAGGGCTGAACCTGCCGCGAGAGGGAGCACGGCGCGCGCGGGCCGCCAGGCGAATCCGAGCATTCCGCCAGTTGGCCGCCGTTCCACACTTCGACGCGCAACCGCCGCTGATGGATAAAAATTTTGTATGTGTAGACGCGCTTGAGGTCCAGCCCATAGAGGCGGAAACCATGCTCGGCGCGGGCGCCGCCGTTTTCCTGCTGGACATTTGAATAATCCGGGCCGAGCGCGGGGTCGTTCGTCTTGCGGCACAGGCTGGATTCGTCATTGGAGCAGTTGGCGTAGGCGGACCAGTAGACGAGGACGTTATTGTCGGCTAAATCGCGGCTGAAACCGTATTCGTTGCCGGCATCCGAGCAGGGGCGGTCTGTGAAATACACGATTTCCATCGCGCCGCGATGGGCCGCCGATCCGGAAAACGCGGCGGTGGCGCCGAAGCCCTGCATGGGCGACTGCAGCGCGCTGACGGTGAATTCGGAGGCATTGGCCGCCGGAAACGTCCCGTTGAGAGGCCGGCCGCCGGGGGAAAACCAATGAACATCGGGCCGGTCGGTGAGCTGGCAGACGGTGCGGCCGCCGCGCCCGGCGACGAAGTGATAGGAAAATTCGGGCGACGGGTGCGGATTTTTGGGGCTGAAGCGCGCATTTTCGACGCGGCGATTGCCGGCGTACAGAAAATATTGATATGGCTCGGACGGCGTGGCGATGGAGATCCAGCGCGGGGGAGCGAGACAGGGCAGCGGCGCGAGCAGCAGCCACAACAGCCCGCCGAAGCGGGGCGCGCGGCTCATGCTCTGGTCCTCTGGCGGCGGGCTTCGTAAAGCAACACGCCGGCCGCGACCGCCGCGTTCAGCGATTCGACGCCGCTGGTCGGAATCCGGACGCCGGTTGCCTTGGCGGCCAGCCTGGGGCTGACGCCGCGTCCCTCGCCGCCGATGAGGATCGCGGTCCGGCCGGAGAAGTCGGCGTCGGCGAGCACCGTTTCGGCTCGCGGCGAAGCGGCGTAAAGGGCCACGCCCCGCTGATCGAGCGCGGCAAGCAGCAGGTTTTCATCGGCGGCGGCGACGATGGGCAGGCGAAAAATCGATCCGGCGGAGGCGCGCAGGCTTTTCGGATTATAGGCGCTGGCGCTGCCCTTGAGGAACGCGACCCCGGTCGCGCCGAAGGCCTCGGCCGCGCGCACGATCGCGCCGGCGTTGCCGGGGTCCTGCACGCCGTCCAGCACCACCACCAGAGACTTGCCGCGCAGGAGCTGCTCGACCGTCCAGCGAGGCGGCCGGACGAGCGCGATGACGCCCTGCGTCGCGGCGGTGGAGGACAGCGCCGCAAACAGCGGATCGCGGACCGCGATCACCCGCGTGCGCTTCAATCCGCGGACGTGCGCGGCCACCGTGCCCTTCACCGATTCGGCAGCGATGACGCATCCGATCTCGCAACCGGAGGCCAGCGCCTCCTCCAGCAGATGAAAACTTTCGGCGACGGCGAAACCGTCCGCGGTGAGGGATCCGCGCGCGGCCGCGCGGCGGATTTCCTTGAGCAGCGGATTGCGCTCGCTTGAAATCGCCTCGGTCATCCCGTCTTACAATGTTGGCATAAAGCAAATGGGCCGGTGGATGTTTCGATTGTCGGGCTTGATCCTTGCGCTCGCGACAATTTGGGCGCTCGCGGAGCTGCGCTCGATCGCGCTGGCCATCGAACATCAGTCGAATATCGATGAGGCGCGTCCGGCCGACGTGATCCTGGTGCTCGGAGCGGCGGAGTACCGGGGGCGGCCCTCGCCGGTGCTGGAGGCGCGATTGAACCACGCGCTGTTTCTTTATCGCGAAGGTCTCGCGGCGCGTATTTTGACCACCGGAGGCAGCGGCGGCGATCCGACGTTTACCGAAGGCGAAGTGGCGCGCGCGTATCTGAGCAAGCACGAAGTGCCGCCGGAGGCGGTGGTGGTCGAATCGGAGGGAGCGACGACGGTGGAAAGCACCACCGCCGCGGCGGAGATCATGCGGCGGCTGGATTTGAAGTCGTGCATCGTGGTGAGCGACGGCTACCATATTTACCGGGTGAAGAAGATGCTCGAATCGCGGGGCATCCGGGTCTACGGCTCGCCGCGCCCGGAGCCGCATCGGACGCGCTGGCGGGAGCAGTGGCTGTATTTCCGGCAGGCGGTCGCCTACAGCTTGTGGCGGATGGGGATCGCGGTGTGAAGAACCGCGCCAACCGCGCCGTTCCGCCGCTCAGCGGATCACGCCCCGGCTTTTCAGCAGCTCGACGGTGGACTCCACCGGCAGCGCTTCCACGGTGCGGCCGTTTCCCGTGGTGGTGACGGCCTTGAACAGCGAGTTGTAGATCGCTTCCTCGGTCGCTTCGATGACGGCGGGAAACAGCGGTGAGACGGCATCGTTGGACAACAGCTTTGATTCGCGCGACGTGGTAAACGCGATCGCGTAGTCGCCGCTGCCATTGGAGCCGGCGGAGCCGGTTCGGCCGAGTCCCATCATGGTGCGCGCGCCCATGCGCAGCAGGTTGCGATGATCGACCGGCGCGTCGGTGGCCACGATCATCATGATGGATCCGTCGGCGGCGGCGGGCGGAGCGGCGCGCGGGCGTTCGACCGGCACGCCGCAAACGGTCAGGCGGCCGCCGAAGTTCGATTGCACCAGCACGCCGACGGTGAACGGGCCGGCGCGGCGCGAGGCGGTGCCGATTCCGCCCTTCCATCCGAAAGCGATGGTCCCGGTGCCGGCGCCCACGCATCCCTCTTCGACAGGGCCCGATTTTGCGCCCTGAATCGCGGCGAAAACTTCATCGCGCCCGCAGTAGCGCCCCTGAATGTCGTTCAGCACGCCGTCGTTGGTTTCTCCGACCAGCGGATTTATCGAGCGCACCTCATGATTGCCTTCCAGCGCCAGCATGTAATCGATCAGAGCGTCGGCTACGCGAAAAACATTCAGCGTTGAGGTGAGCAGGATGGGCGTCTCGATTTCCCCAAGCTCGTTCACCTGAGTGGAGCCGGCGAGCTTGCCGAAGGCGTTGCCGATGAACACCGCGCCCGGAACCTTTTCGCGGAATAAGTTCCCGCCGTGCGGGAGAATAGCCGTGACGCCGGTGCGGATTTTCTCGCCGCGATGCAGGGTGGCATGGCCCACTTTGACGCCGGCGACGTCGGTAATCGCGTTCAAGGGCCCGGTGGGGAGCACGCCGGTCACAATTCCCAGATCGCGGGCGCGCGGACGGGAATCCATGCATTTCAGTGTAAACCGGAACATCCCGCCGCGCGTATAGCTTAGCGTATGCTCCCGAACGTGCTTCAATGAAGAGATGACGTGTCGGGAGAGAAAGGTATGCGCGCAGGTTCGCGTCGAATTTTCATGATGAAGCCCTGGATTTTCTTTCTTTTCGCAGCCGGCCTGTCGGTGGCGCAGATCCGCGAGGCCCCGGCGCAGCGCCGGCTGGCGCAGGCCCGCCAGTTGCGGCGCGCGCAAAGTCAAAATCAGAGCATAATGTTCCGGATGCGCAGCCCACGCGCCGCCGTGCCGCGGGCCAGCTTCGACAACAGCGGGAATTCGATGCTGAAAGGCGCCTACTTCGTCCGCCAGGTGCTGCTGGTGGCCGATTCCAACAGCAGCGCGATCACCCAGGCCGTCAGTCTCACCGGCACGATGACCTTCGACGGCAACGGCAACTATTCCTTCAGCGGCCAGCAGTTGAATTCGGCCAACCAGTCGGCGGCCTCCAGCTACTCGACCAGCGGAGTCTATGACGTGTCTTCGAGCGGGCAGGTGCAGATCCAGACGCCGGTGGGGATCGACAGCCAGGACACGGAGTTCGGAGGAGTCGGAGCGGCGGGCGAAGTGATTGCCAGCGCCACCGAGAATGGCTATCAGGACCTCTTCATCGCTATTCCCGAAGGCCCCGCCAGCGCCGTATCGGGCGTTTATCAGGCCGGTTTCATCGATTTTCTGCAAGCCAAAGCGGGCAACGTCCGCAACGGATATTTCACCCTGACGGCGAGCGGCGGCAACAGCTTCGGCAACGTGACGGTGAACGGGCAGATGCTGAATCAGGGCAGCACGGCGGTCACGCAGTCGCTTTCCGGCGTGAGCTATTCCTTCAGCGGAAATATCGGCACCATCACCTTCCCCACGGCTTCCAACCCGCTCACCGCGTTAATCAGCGGAGCCAAGACGTTCGCCGTTTCACCCGACGGCAACATTCTGGTGGGCGGAAATCCCAACGGGTTCGATCTGTTCGTCGCCGTGAAGAGCGCGAGCGCGGTGACCAACGCGACCTATACGCGGACTTATTTCCAGGGCGGGCTGGAGAACGTCACCAATAGCTGCGGGCAACAGAACTGCATCGACGCCTTCTACGGATCGGTGCTGCCGAACGGGCAGGGCGTGGGGACGCAGCACCAGCGCGAGGCTGGCTATAACTTCAGCGCCTTCGACTACACCGCCGATATCGTCTACAATTTTCCTGCCGCAGGCTCCTATGCCGACTCGAGTTTTGAATGGCTGATGGGAGCCAACGGCGAGGCGGTGCTCCAGGTCGGCCTGAACGGATATTACACGCTGATTCCGCAGTTCCAGGCGGCGGCGCTTTCCGGGAATAATCCGTTTCTGAATCCCGACGGCATTCTGAACGCGGCCAGTTTCGCTCCGATCACCAATTCGGTGGCGCCGGGCGAATATGTGGCGATGTTCGGCACGGGTCTGGCTTCGACGCAGTCGGCCGCGTCGCTGCCCTTGCCGACCACTCTGGGCGGCGCCACGGTTCCGGTCAACGGCGTTTCCGCGCCGCTTTACGCCGCGTCGGCCGCGCTGATCACGGCGATCGTTCCGAACGAAACGCCGGCTTACGATGTGGCCGCGTTTCAGATCAGCAGCGGCGGAGCGACGTCCAAGCCGGTCACGCTTTACACCGCCGGCACCGCGCCGGGCGTCTTCACCGCCACGCAAAACGGGGTCGGACCCGCCGATGTGTTTCACGCCAACTATACCTACGTGACGCAGAACAGCCCGGCGGCGGCGGGCGAGACGGTGTTCTTCTACGCGACGGGTCTGGGGTCCACCTCGCCGGCGGTGGCCGATGGCGCGGCGGCGCCTAGCAGTCCGCTGGCCGCGGTCAACGATCCGAACTTCGAAGTCGATATTTACGATTCAACCGGGGCTGATACGCTGGTCCAAAAATTCACCGCCGTGCTCGCGCCGACGCTGGCGGGGGTGTATCAGGTAAACATCACCATTCCTTCCGGCATCGCTTCCGGGGAAGCTTATCTGGACGTCGGAACCACGGACGGCTACACGTCGGAGGCCAAGATTTACATCAAATGATCCGCCCGCGGCGAATGCTACACTAGCAGGTTAATGCGGTTTTCCCCCGGCGCCGCTTTGTTCGCAGCCGCGTGTTCTCTCGTGGCGGCGCAAAATTCAACCCGGGCGGAGGCGGATCCCCCGGTTCTCCATTCCGCCGCCGATAAATTTACTTACGACGTCGAATGGCGGCTGATTCACGCCGGAACGGTGGTGATCGAGGCGGATCGAAACCGCGCCAATCTGCGCCTGGACTCGGCGGGCCTGGTCAGCAGCCTGTTCCGGATCCATGACGTTTACTCCGCCGACTACGATCAATCCTTCTGCGCCGCCGCCTGGGTGATGGATTCCGAGGAAGGCAAGCGCCATCACGAAACCAAGGCCACCTACGACCGCTCCCAGCTTCGCGCGACGTATTTGGAGCGCGACCTCATCAGGAATGCGGTCCTGCATAACGATTCGATCCCCATTCCGTGGTGCACGCACGAGGTGATCGGAGCGCTCGCCGTGCTGCGGGAGAGGAAGGTGGCGCCGGGGCAATCGACGCAGATTCCGATGAGCGACGGCCGCCGCGCCGCCAACGTCCGGGTGGAAGCGCAAGAGCGCGAGGAGATCAAAACCCCGGCCGGTTCCTATAAGGCGATCCGCTACGAAGCGAACATGCTGAACGGCGTGATCTACACGCGGAAGGGCCGCGCCTTTATCTGGCTCACCGACGACGAGCGCAGGCTGCCGGTGCAGATCCGGCTCAAAATGCAGTTCCCGATCGGAACGGTCACTTTGTCTCTTTCCAAGGAGGAGCATCCGTGAGCAGACAGACCACGATTTTTGCGCTCCTGGCGATAGGCGCCGGCGGGTTCGCCCAGACTCCGCAGGCCCTGATGTCCGCCAAAGACGTCAACGAGCTGTGCCTCCGGTCAACGCAGTTGATGGAGGCTGGAGGCGTCGCTGTGCCGGATCTGCGGCGCGCCGCCGCGCCGGTGATCGAAAACGCCAAACAGGCCTGCGCGCAGCTTCAGCTCCGCCGCAACGCGGGCCAGCCGACCTATGTCCTGCTGACGAACCTGCACGCTTATCTCGCACTGGCCGACGCGGTACCCAAGCCATTTCCCTTCCCCGACGCCGCGCGCAAGCAGTTCGCGGATTTGCGCGACGACGCCACGCGGCTCGATTCGCATTTCCGCGCGCTGCTCGATCTGAAGGACAGCCAGCTCCGCAGCCCCGACCGCGACAATCTGCAACGCTACGCGGAGGCGAACCGCAAGGTGCAGCCGCCCGATCCGAAAAATCCGCGGGTGGTGTTTTTCGGCGATTCGATCACGGATTTTTGGCGCCTGAATGAATACTTTCCGGGGCGCGATTTCATCAATCGCGGCATCAGCGGCCAGGTCACTTCGGAAATGCTGGGACGGGTGAAGGCCGACGTCATTGACCTGCATCCGGAAGCGGTGCTGATTCTGGCCGGAACGAACGATCTGGCGCGGGGCACGCCGCTGACCGACATTGAAAACAATTATCTGATGATCTCGGACCTGGCGTCGTTCTACAAGATCAAGGTGATCTTCGCCTCAGTAACGCCGGTGAGCGATTATCACAAAGATCAGAATCCCTCGTATGCGCAGACCGAATCCCGGCCGCCAGCGTATATCGCGGCCTTGAATGAATGGATCCAGCAGCTTTGCCGCCAGCGTGGCTACACGTACCTGAACTACTTCGATGCGCTGGCCGACCAGGCCGGCCTGCTGAAGGCGGATCTGAGCGACGACGGACTGCATCCCAACGCGAAAGGCTACCGGATTATGGCCCCGCTGGCTCTGGAAGCGATCGAAAAGACGATTCATCCGCAAACCACGGCCGCTCCGGCCAAACCGGCCAGGCGGCGTTCCGCTTCGAACTAGTGCCGCCATTGTCAAATTCGTTGACCGGGGTGCGGAGCTTCCGCCGTCAAACAGGAGAGGGATGATATGGCGTGGAGATGGATCCCGGCGATGGCGCGTGGTCTGGTTTTCGCCGCAGCGGCCGCCGTTTACGCGCAGTTCACCGATACGATGACCGCGGACCAGGTGGTGGCGTTCATCCGCTCCTCGATTCAACTGCGCCACGACGATTCGAAAGTGGCGCAATATTTGAAGCGTATCCATCTCACCGACCGGCTGGAGGATCGCCGGGTGGAAGAGCTGGAGGGAATGGGCGCGGGTCCGAAGACGGTGGAGGCGCTGCGGAAACTTGCCGAGGCGTCGGCGAATCTTGCGGTCGCCCCGCCGCGCGCGCCGGCGCCGCCGCCTCCGGCGATTCCTCCGCCCGATCCGGCCGAGCGGCAGCGCATCCTTCACGAAATTATCGAACGCGCCCGCGCCTATTCGAAAACGCTGCCCGATTACATGTGCGTACAGGTCACCCGCCGCCACTATGATCCCACCGGCACGGAAAACTGGAGGCTGGCCGACGTGGTTCAGGAGCAGGTCAGTTATGTGAACGGCAAGGAGGACTACAAAGTCACCATGATCAACGGCACGCCGGTGACCAATGTCGAGCACATGAAGCTGGGCGGATCGACGTTATCGGGCGATTTCGGCAGTATTTTTTCGGAGATCTTCGACGAGAACACGGCCGCCGAATTTCAGTGGGACCATTGGGCGACGCTTCGCGGCAGGCGCATGTACGTGTTCGCCTTTCACGTTCCGAAGTCGCGGTCGGGCTTCACGATTTACGCGCAATCGGCGGGGCAAACGATCGTCGCGGGATACCGCGGGCTGGTCTACGCCGACCGCGACACGTACGCGGTCATGCGGTACAAGTTCGAATGCGAAGACATTCCCCCGACGTTCCCGATCCATCAGGTACAGCTCGACGTAAACTACGATAACGTCGATATCGCCGGCCACACCTACGTTCTTCCATTGCGCACGGACCTGAAATCGAGCGAGAGCCGCTATATGACTTGGAATGAAGCGTCGTTTCATCTCTATCGCAAGTTCGGGACGGAGACGACGATCACCTTCGACACCCCCGATCCGGTTCCGGATGAGAAACTGCAAGAGGAACCCGCCAGGCCGGACCAGAGCAAGCCCCCCAGGAAGCAGCAATGAAGCTCCGCGCGGGCAGGTAAAATAGATGAAGGAACCGCGCGCCAGCCTCCGCCGGCCGCGCGCACACGGGGATGGAGTCGAAATGAAGATCGCCTGGCTGATTCTGATGGCCGCCGCGGCGGCGTTCGCGCAAAGGGATCCGGCGCCGCAGGGCTTACCTCCGCTCGACGATGCGCAGCAGAAAGCCCTGATTGAAGCGACCATCGCCCACGCGCGCGCCTATCCCAAGGAACTTCCCGATTATCTTTGCACACAGATCACCCGCCGCAACGAAGATCCCAAGGGAACCAATCAATGGCGGACTCTGGAAACGGTCAGCGAGCAGCTCACGTTTATCGGCGGCAAGCAACAATACGAAGTGCTGCACGTCAACGGCAAGAGAGCGGGCGAAAACGCCAACCGCCCGGCGTGGGCGATGCCGGCGAGCGATTTCACCAAGTTTCTGGAGTGGACGTTCGATCCCAAGTCGCAGGCGGAAATCAGTTGGTCGAACTGGGATGCGCTGCGCGGCCACCGGGTTCACCTGCTGGGATTCACTGTGCGCAAGGAACATTCGCCGTGGACCATCCAGAAAGGTAAAGGCGAGCCGATCACCACCGGCTATTTCGGAGTGATCAACGTCGACGCCGAGACGGGAGCCATTCTGAAGCTGGGCATCATCTCCACCGATCTTCCGAAGACGTATCCGGTCAGCGCGGTTTCGATCGAGCTGCACTGGGAGTACGCCAAAATCGGCGATCACTGGTATCTCGTGCCGTTCCGGGCCGACGTCCACACCAAGGAAGGAAAAGCGCTGACGTGGAATGAGGTCGAGTTCCACGACTACCGCAAGCCCGGCGCCACGTCGGCGACGGCGAAAGCGCAGTAGCGGCCGGGTAGATCCGGCCGCTTTTGAGATCGATCGGTCTTACGCCTCTGCCCGGAACATATTCGGCTCATCCGCCGAGGGACCGTACATGCCGGGAATCGCCACCTCGTTCAAGCGCAGATAGACGCCCAGTTGCCCGCGATGATGGATCATGTGATTCAGCACCATCCCGCGCATGACCTCGATGCGGGGCATCTCCATCAGCTTCTTGCCGGCGAAGCTCAGCGTCCAGACTTTGCTCCACTCCGCGTCACTTGTGGATTCGAGCTTCTTGCGAGCCACGCCCACCGACTCGTCGAACATGGCCAGCAGCTCCGCGCGCGATTTGGCCAGGGGAGGTTTGAAATCCGCGGGGATGTCAATGCCGCCGCCGGACAGCGTGTCCTTCGCCCAGGAGGGAAACCAGGCGATGTGGGTGGCGAGTTGCGCCATGGTCATCGACTTGGGATGCGGTTTGTAATCGAATTTGCCGTCGGGCACCAGCTCCAGAAGCCTTCGCGTGTTGGCCATCTCCCGATCGTATTCCGGCAGCAAAGATTGGCTGATTGTCATTTTTTCTTTCTCCTTGTTTGTTTCAAGACCACATTGAGAACGATATCAGACATTGCGGACAGATTCGGTCCGCAATTCGTGGGACACTCAAAAAAAGATGCTGGACACCTCGGCCCGTCTGCTTCGCCTGTTGTCGCTGTTTCAAGCGCGGCGCTAATGGTCCGGGGCCGAGCTTTCCGACCGCCTGGAGGTGACGGCGCGCACCTTGCGGCGCGATGTCGACCGCCTCCGCAGCCTCGGCTATCCGGTTCAATCGGCTACGGGAGCCGCGGGTGGCTATCAACTGGGCGCGGGCGCGACGCTGCCGCCGTTATTGCTCGAAGATGAAGAAGCGGTTGCGGTGGTGGTCGGCCTGCGCACAGCGGCCAGCGGTAACATCTCTGGTATAGAAGAAGCATCGGTGCGGGCGCTGGCGAAGCTCGAACAGGTGCTTCCGTCGCGGCTCCGGAAACGTGTTGCGGCGCTTCATTCGTCCATTTTGACGCTGGCCGTTTCCGGTCCGGCCGTGGATGCCGGAACGCTCGCCGCGATCGCAAGCGCTTGCCGCGATTCGGAAAAGCTGAAGTTCAACTACCGCAAACGCGACGGCGCCGAAAGTCATCGCGAGGTAGAGCCGCACCGCCTGGTCAACACCGGCAGGCGGTGGTATCTGGTCGCCTGGGACAGCGATCGCGGCAACTGGCGGACGTTTCGCGTGGATCGCATTCTGCCGCGGCTTGAATCGGCCGGGCGTTTCGCGCCGCGCCGGCCGCCTGAAGGCGGTTTTGGGGAGTACGTTTCGCGCAGCGTCGGCTACGCGCCTTATCCGCATCAGGCGTCGGTGATCTTCCATGCGCCGCTGGAGCAGATCGCCGAAAATCTTCCGCGCGCCAGCGGCATGCTGGAAGCGATCGACGATCGACGCTGCCGGCTTCGCACCGGCGCGTTTTCGCTGGACATGCTCTCGGTCTGGATCGCGATGATCGGCGCCGAATTTGAAGTGGAGCATCCTCCGGAACTGATCGAGCGCGTACGCTCGCTGGCGGCGCAGTTCCACCGCGCGGCGGCGAGATCGCAGGCCGCGGGGGAAACGGCCGGTTAAGAAAGCGGCTGTCCCTTGGGTATGGTGAGCTACGCTGAAAACATGCCGGATCTTCGCCGGATCGCGGAGCGGGTCGGCAGCGCCATGTCGTTCGGCTTGCGCCAGCAGGTGACGCGCGCCGGCGTAGCCTTCGCGGTCACGCTGGTGGTGATCGCGCTGGCGGCGTTCCTTTCCGCCAACAACCTGTTGTTCTTAATTCTGGCCGCGATGCTTTCCACGCTGCTGGTTTCCGGATTCATCAGCCGCCTGAGCATCGCCGGGCTGGAGCTTGATCTGGTCCTGCCCGAGCACATCTGCGCGCGCCGCAAAATCCGGGCAGGAATCCGGCTGCGAAACTTGAAGCGCTGGATTCCGTCGTTCAGCATTCATCTTGCCGGCGCGCCGGAAAGCGGAGTGGAGGCGGTGCTGTACTTTCCGGTGGTGCCCGGCGGCGCGGTGCTCGAAGAACCGGTGGAGCTGTATTTCGCCAAACGCGGGGCGCAGCGCGAACGAAGTTTTCAATTCTCCACGCGCTTTCCTTTCGGATTTTCCGAGCGCCGCGAGATGGTCACCGCCCGCCATGACGTGATCGTCTATCCGTGCCTGGATCCGCAGCCCGGATTTGAGGCGCTGCTGGCGGGCGTGCGCGGCGAAATCGAGGCGCAGCAGCGCGGGCGCGGCCACGACTTCTACCGCATCCGCCCCTATGAGCCGTTTGAAAGCGCGCGCCACGTCGACTGGAAGGCGACGGCGCACACCGGAGACCTGCAGGTGCGCGAATTCGCCCGCGAACAGGATCACCGCGTCTTGATTTATTTCGACCTCGACGTTCCCTCCGGCTTCGAGGAGTGGTTCGAATGGGCGGTCGATTGCGCGGCATTTCTGGCGTTTCATCTGGCCGGGCATGGGGCGGCGGTGCGGCTGGCCTCGCAGGACTTTGATTTGAGCTTGCCGGAAGAAGGCAATATTTATACTATTCTTAAATACCTTGCTTTGGTGACTCCGAAGAGAGGAAAAGTTCCGGTAGCTCCCGATGATCCTGACAGTTTTCACATCGTATTCAGCGCGAACCCGGAGCGGATGTCCGCGCTCGGCTGGGGCAGAGGCGAAAGCCGCGGCGCGCGGCTGTTATCGCCAAAAGACGAATTGGCTCGGGATTAGCCGCCGCAGCCGCCTGATTCTTTTTTGCGCGGCGCTGCCGGTTTACGCGCAGGTCAACGCGTCGATTTCCGGACACGTCGAGGACGCCAGCGGCGGCGCGATTCGCGGGGCCAAAATCACCGTGACCAGCGTCGAAACCGGCGCCATCCGCACCACCAGCACCGACGATTCCGGAAATTACCGCGTCCTCCAACTCCCCGTCGGCGAACAGCAGGTCAAGGCGGAGCAGAAGGGTTTCAAATCGGAGATCCGCGGCGGCATTCATCTTCAGGTCGGCCAGGAAGCGGTGGTGAACTTCAAGCTCGAGGTTGGCGAGTTTGTTCAGGCGGTGACGGTGAGCGAGGATGCCCCGGTGGTGAACACCACCACGGCGCAGGATTCGGGCGTGGTGGGCGAGCGCGAAGTCAAGGACCTGCCGCTGAACGGCCGCAGTTTCGACAACCTGATCACGCTGAATCCGGCCGCCATCAACTACAGCGCCATGAAAAGCCCCAACACCAGCACCAGCGACGGCAACACGTTTTCGGTCGCCGGACGCCGCACCTCGGAGAATCTGTTCCTGCTGAATGGGATCGAATACACCGGAAGCAGCCAGTTGGCGATCACGCCGGGCGGGGTGAGCGGGGAGCTGCTGGGCATCGACGCGGTCCGCGAGTTCAACGTGCTCACCGACACCTATGGCGCCGAATATGGCAAGCGCGCCGGCGCGCAGGTCAGCGTGGTGACGCAGTCCGGGGGGAACGCGGTGCACGGCTCGCTCTTCGAATTTCTGCGCAACAGCGATCTGGACGCGCGCAACTTCTTTGATCAGGGCTTCGTGCCGCCGTTCCGCAGAAATCAGTTCGGCGGCGCGCTGGGCGGCCCGCTGAAGAAGGACAAGTTGTTCCTGTTCGGCAACTATGAAGGGTTCCGGCAGGCCCTGGCGCTGACCAGCGTCAGCGTGGTTCCGGATCCCCTGCTGCGGCAGGGCGAGCTGCCGGATTCCTGTTCCGGAAAATACAGCATGTACTCCAACCTGAACCCCGCGATGCTGAAATACATGGCGCTGTGGCCGCAGCCCAACGGTCCGGAACTGATGGCGGCGACCGCCGGCTCCTGCCCGTCCGGTTCGCCGCCGAGAGTGCCCACCGGCATCGCCGAATCCTTCAATAATCCGCGCGAAAATATCCACGAAGATTTCGGTACGGCACGCGGCGACTACATCATTCAAGACGCCGATACGCTTTCGGCCGCCTACACGATCGATACCGGCCATAGCCTGATCCCGCAGGCGGACCCGCTGTTCGGCTCCGCGGAGGTGCTTTCGGCGCAAGTCGCGAGCCTGCAGGAAACGCACGTCGTCTCGCCGCGGATGCTCAATATTTTCATCGCGGGATTTTCGCGCGCGGAATTTAATCTGAATTCGGCGCTGCTGGCGCCGTTTCCGGCAGCGGACGCCTTCGTCACCGGAGCGGGGCCCGGGGGAATCGTCATCGGCGGCGGCGTCACCACCACCACCGGCAGCTCCAACGTCACTTCCGCCGGTCCCAACAACGCGGCGGGGAGCTGGAACCGCCGCAATCTGTACACGGTGAGCGATAGCGTGCAGATGACGCGCGGGATTCATCAATTCAGCTTCGGCGCCTGGTTCCAGCGCATGCAGGATAACGAAGACAGCGCGTCGCGCCAGCTCGGGCAGGCGAGCTTTGCCAGCCTTACCACTTTCCTCCAGGGAACCGTCAGCAGTTTTCAAATCGTACCCGATCCCAATGAACTGGGGTGGCGCAGCCTGTTCGGCGCCTGGTATGCGCAGGATGTGATTCGGATGCGGCCGAACCTCAGCATCCAGATCGGCGTGCGCGACGAGTTCACCACCGGGTGGAACGAGGTGTCGGGGCGCGCGGCGAATTACTTGACCAGGGATTTCGTGTTGCAGCCAGTCCCGTTCGTTGGAAAATCCGCGTTCACGGTGAATCACGCGACGCACCTGTGGGCGCCGCGCGTCTCGCTGGCCTGGGATCCCTTCGGCCGCGGCACGACCTCGATCCGGGCGGCGTTCGGAACCTACTATTCGCTGATCGACGACTTGAGTTTTCTGTTGAACACCGTGCCGCCCTACAACGGATCGGTGTCCTATTCGAACATGCCGCTGCCATCGCTGGTTCCGGTCGCGCCGGGAATTCCTCCGGCGCCCCAGTGCACGGCGCCCAATCAGAGCGGATGCACCATGTACGCGCCGCAAGGTGTGCAGCCGGACGCAAAGACTCCCACGGTCCAGGAATGGAATCTGACGATTGAGCAACAGCTCGACCGCAACACGTCGCTGCGCGTGGCTTATCTCGGCTCGTTCGGTTATCACGGATTGCTGAGCGTCGATCCGAACACGATTCCCGCGCAGGTATGCCAGAGCGCGGCCGGATGCTCGGCCGGAGGAGTGGCGACCGCGGCCAGCCTGGCGTCGACGCCGCATGTGGTGCCGCAGGGCGCGCAGTACATTCCGGGTCCCGGCGCGTCGCGGCCTGATCCTTACCTGGGCGCGGGTTTCTTTTGGTACACGGAAGGCAACACCAGCTACAACGCTCTGGAAACGGATGTGGTGCACCGGCTGGCGCGCGGCCTGCAATTCCGCGCCAACTACACCTGGTCGAAGGACCTCGATTTCAACTCGGCCTTGACCGGCGCGCAGGCCAACAATCAGCCGCAGATGGTCCTCGATCGCAACGACCTGAAACGCGATTGGGGTCCTTCGGCGCTGAACATCACCAGCCAGGCGAGCATCTCCGGCAGCTACGATCTCCCCTTCGCCCGCAAATCGCGGCTGGGCGGATGGCAGATCAACGCGATCGTGACAATGCTCAGCGGTTTTCCGGTGACGCCGCAGGTGGGCTCGAACCGGTCCGGCGACGGCGACACGCGCAATCCCGACCGGCCCAACTTCAATCCGTCGTTTACCGGCCCTGTTATCAAGGGCCAACCGAACCAGTGGTTTGATCCGAAGGCGTTTCTGCCGCCCGCTCCGGGGACCTATGGGAACGTCGGGCGCGGCACGCTGGTCGGTCCCGGCCTGGCTTCGGCGGACGTGTCGTTATTCAAAACCACGCGCCTGGCCGAACGGATGAGCCTGCAAATCCGCGGCGAATTTTTCAACGTGCTCAATCACGCCAACTTCGCCACGCCCAACGCGGCCGTGTTTTCCGGCACGGCGATCAGCGGGTCGGCCGGATTGATCACCGCGACGGCAACGACATCGCGGCAGATTCAATTTGGCATGAAGCTGATCTTTTAGATTTCCCGCCTGCCGCTCGCCGGGCGGGCTATTGCTTCAGCGCGTCCTGTAATTTCGCGGCGAAGGGCGAAACCGGCCCGGAAGCGCTCTTCTGTTCCGGCGGCTTGGGCGCGGCGGACGGCTTCGGCGGCTCCCCTTGCAGATAGCGCCGCTTCTTCAGCAGACTGCGGTCCAGCGCGGAACTGTAGCCGGTCCAGACGCCTTCCACGTACGGATCCTTCTCGACGGCGGATCGGGCGCACTCCATCTTCGAATCGAGATTATCGATATGGTGCAGCAGCAGCGCTTCAGCGAACACCGGCACCTTGGGCGAGCCGTACTCCAGCTCGCCGTGATGGCTCAGCAGCATGTGCAGCAGCAAATCGCGAAGCAGCGGCGGGAAATCAGGCACCAGGCGCAGTTTCTCTTCCACGATCCGCAGGCCGATCGCAATGTGGCCCAGCAACTGGCCCTCGGTCGAGTAGCGGAAGCCGCGGGAATAGTTCAGCTCGCGAATTTTTCCGATATCGTGCAGGATCACCCCGGCCAGCAGCAGATCGAGGTCGATTCCCTCATAGTGCGCGGCCGTGAACTTCGCCAGATGGCAAAGCGACAGGACGTGCTCGATCAATCCGCCGAGCCAGGCATGGTGAACCGATTTGGCCGCCGGAGCGGTGCGGTAGGCGGCGGCGATCTCCGGATCGGCGAACACCGCCTCGAGCAGCGCGCGCAGATGCGGGTTGCCGATCGAGCGGATCCACCCCTCCAGCTCACGAAACATCTCATCGCGGTCGCGTTTTGAGACCGGGAAGTAGTCGGCAACGTCGATCTCGGATTCGGCCACCGGCGTGACTTTGTGAATGGTCAACTGCGGCCGGTTCTGAAAGATCTGGTACAGGCCCTTGACGCGCACGAAATCGTCGCGCTCGAAGGCGTCCATCACCTCGGCGGCGTTGTCCCACATTTTCGCGTCCAGCTCGCCGGTGCGGTCCGCCAGGACCAGAGAAAGATAGGGTTCGCCGTGTTTTTTCTGACGGATATCTTTGTGCTGGACGCGAAACGTCCCCTGGATCACCTGATTGGCTTCCAGTTCGCTGATGTAAGGGGATTTCACGCCGCGGAGTCTTTGATCCTTCGCCTGGCCATCGGATTCCCGACTTTAGTGGGACGACGACGTGCCCTGCACCTTGGTGCTGGTGCCGGGAACCGGAATCACCCACAACAGCTTTTTCTTGACCGTCTTGGCCGCGACCTCCTCCTTGGTCACGGTCTCCGGCTTCAGGGCCGCGGGATCGCTCCAGGCGGTGTTTTTGCCCGGTGCGGCGCCGGAGTCTTCATAACCCTGCTTGATCTCCAAAAATGCCTGCTGCCGCAGCTTGGTGAGATACTCGCGTAGCAGCGGATCGAATTTCGGCGCCGCCAGCTTGTTCTCCACTTCGCCGCGAACCTCTTCGAAGTCGGCCAGCCCCGCTTTCTGATGCTCCACCACTTTGAAAATGTAGAAGCCGGCCGGATGATCGAGCTTAAAGGGATCGCTGATGTAGCCGCGGGGCTGATTCCACAGCGCGTCTTCGATCTGCTTGGCCAGCTCGCCTTTCTGCATCGGCGGCATTTCTCCGCCGGTGGCCGCGTCGGGGTCGTCGGAGTTGGCCAAGCCCAGATCCTCGAACTTCTCCCCTTTGCGGGCGCGCGCCACCAGATCCTTAGCCTTGCGTTCGGCCAGCAGCACGCCTCCGGAATCCTTGCCTTCGGTGGAGATGTACAGTTTTTCCAGGAACACGCGCTCCTGGCGCTGGAATTCGTCCTTGTGCTCGTTGTAATACTTCTCCAGATCTTCGCGCTTGAATTCGAGTTTGCTCGAAACCTCCTGCCGGATGACGCGATCGACATAGGCCTGATTCTTCAACTCGGCCTTGTAGTCTTCAAACGACATCCCGGTCTGCTGGCGCACGAACTGCTGGAATTTTTCCGGATCGGCGATGCCGGAGCGGCGCTGCGCGTCGGCGAGTTTCTTGGTCACCTCCGCGTCCACTTTCAGGTCGAGCTCCTTGCCTTTTTGGATCAGCAGCAGGCGGTCGATGCGCCCGCGAAGAATGTTGCGCGAGGCATTATCCACGGCCTCCTGAAGCGCGCGGCCGGTGAGACCCTGGCTGCGAAATTCGGCCTCGGCATCCTTGCGGTCCTTCTCCAGCTCGCTGCGCGTGATGATGTCGCCGTTGACCTTGCAGACGATCTCCTCGATGGTCGTAACATCAGCCGCCGAAGCGGCCGCTGCCGTTACACACACGAATACTACCCAGCAACGCATACCAAAATTATGGCACGGCGGGCGCGGGACGGGCGGGCTCTTGTGCTACCGTAGCTTGGGATGCTCGGCATCGATCGGCGGACCCTGCAAATCGCCTGGACCTTGTTCTTGTTCGCCCTGGTCCTGCTGATCCTTTACCGCATCGGCTACACGCTGATCCTCTTCGCCGTCGCGCTGATTTTCGCGCACCTGCTGGCGCCGGTGGTGAACTTTGTGGAGCGGCTGTTTCCGCCGCGGGTGCCGCGGCTCTGGTCCCTGCTGATCGTTTATGTGGCCGTGCTCGCCGTGTTGACCGCCATTGCCCTGCCGCTTGTGCAGAGGGTCTCGGCGGAAGCCGCGTCGCTGGCGCAGAGGCTGCCAGGCATTGTCGAAAGCGATCCCTGGAGCCACGTTCCGATGCCGCGGTGGATGGAGCCGCTGCGGCCTGATATCAACGGCTTCCTGCAACAGGAAATCGGCAATTTCGGGCGGTCCCTCGGAGGAATGCTCACGCAACTCGGCACCCGGCTGGTCACCGGAATCGGCTCGGCTCTCGGCGTCGTGATGATCCCGGTTCTGTCGTTTTTCTTTTTAAAGGACGGCGCGCTGATGCGCGACGCCATCGTGGACAGCTTCGACCCCCGCCGCCGGGAGCTGGTGAATCATATTTTTTCCGATATTCACCTGCTGCTCGCCCAATACATCCGCGCGCTGGTCCTGCTAGCGCTGGCGACGTTCACCTTCTATTCCATCTTCCTGGGGCTGATCGGGATGCCGTTTCCGCTGCTGCTGGCCGGAACCGCGGCCGCGCTCGAATTCATTCCCGCCATCGGGCCGCTCGCCGGCGCACTCATCATCGTCATCGTAGGCGCGGTCAGCGGCTTCCCTCACCTCATCGTGCTGGTGGTCTTCTTCCTGCTGTACCGCATCTTTCAGGATTACATTCTGAATCCGTATGTGATGAGCGCGGGCGTCGAGATTCACCCGCTGCTGGTCTTGTTCGGCGTGCTCGCCGGCGACCGGCTGCTCGGCATTCCCGGCATGTTCTTTTCCGTCCCGGCGATGGCCGCGCTGCGGCTGATCCTGCTCCGCCTGCGCCGCCGCGCCCGCCTGAGCTGAATTTTTTCCGCCTGCGCCTGGCCGCGCGCCGGATCCACCCTCCGCCGCGGCTCCGCTATAATTTAGGAACGTCCATTATGATTCGTTCTATTGCCGCGGCCGTCCTTTTCAGCACCGTCCTGTACGCGGCCCGGCCCGATTTCAGCGGTGAATGGAAGATGAACGGGGCCAAAAGCGAGTTCGGGAAGATGATGGCTCCGCAAATTCTGACGCGCTCCATCCGTCATCACGACCCGTCACTGGCCTACAGCAGCTACCAGAAGGGCGCGCAAGGCGAAGTCCGGACCGAAATCAAATACACGACCGACGGCCAGCCGTGCGTCAATCAGGAATCCAAGGGCACCGCGCGCTGGATCGGCGACGACCTGCTGATCGAATACACGCGCCCGTTCCACGGGCTGGAGATCAGCTCCAAAGAGATCTGGTCGCTCAGCGGCGACGGGAAGACGCTGACCATCAGCAGCCACGTTTCCATCCCCCAGCAGGGCGAGTACGACGTCAAGCTGATATTCGACAAGCAATAAGGAGCACCTACCATGAGGACCGCATTGAAGGCCGTATTCGCGCTCGCCGCCTGCGCCACGCTGGCGGCGGCCGCCGACAAACCCAACTTTTCCGGCGAATGGTCGCTCGATTTGGAGAAGAGCAACTTCGGTCCGATGCCGCCTCCCGCCGCGCTGACCCGCAAGATCCAGCATAACGATCCGGAGATGATCATGGAGCAGACCACCACCGGCGGCCCGCAGGGCGACCAGACGGTGAAGTTCAAATACTCCACTGACGGCAAGGAAACCAGCAATGACGTGATGGGAAATCCGGCCAAAACCACCGCGGCCTGGGACGGCGGAGCCCTGGTCATCAGCATGTCGCTCGACGCCGGCGGCAATGAGATTAAAATCACCGACCGCGTCACGGTCTCCGACGACGGCAAGGTGATGACCGACGCGCAGCACCTCGTTCTGCCGCAAGGCGAGTTTGACCTGACCTACGTCCTGAATAAAAAGTAGCCGGGCGCGGCTACATCCCCTTGTCGGGATGCATCGCGGCGATGTAGCGCAGATTGCGGTAGTTCTGGCGGTAATCGAGCCCGCAGCCGACCACGAAGCGGTCCGGAATTTCAAAGCAGCGGAACTCCACCGGCACCTGCACGATGCGCCGCACCGTCCGGTCCAGCAGCGTGCAGACCGCCACGGACCGCGGCTCGCGGCCGGCCAGCGTCTGCAACAGGAAGCGCGCCGTAAAGCCGGTGTCGACGATGTCCTCGATGAGCAGCACGTCCTCGTCCTGAATCGGCTCGTCCAGATCCTTGGCGATTCTCACCATCCCCGGCGCGCCGCCGCGGAAGCTGGAAATCGACAGAAAATCGATCTTCACCGGAGTTTCCAGAGCCCGCGCCAGTTCGGTCAGAAAAAATACCGCGCCTTTGAGCACCGCGATCAGTTTCAGTTCCCGCTGGCCATACTTTTCGCGGATCTCGGCGGCGACCTCGCGGATGCGCGCCGTCACCTGGTCCTCGCTGAACAGGATGCGGTCAATCCCGGGCGGCGCTGGCGATGCCATATTTGAAAATCAGGTCCTGAAAATCCTTCTGATAAAACACTTGGATGTTAATATGCGGATAAATCGCGCGCAAAAGCTTTATTTTACGGTTTTTTCGCGTCACCAGCGCCTGCTTCATGGTGGTCAGTTCGACGTACAGATCGAACTCCGGAAGATAGAAATCGGGGGTGAACGCCTCCGTCACATTGCCGTCCTTGTCCCACTGCAGCGGAAACGAGCGCGGCTCGTACTCCCAGGGAATCCGGTAGAAATCGAGCAGATTCGCGAACAGCTCCTCGCTCGGATGGCCGAAGGCGGCGCGCCGCAGGCGGGCCCGGCCCGCCGGCGCGATCCCGTGCCGCGCCAGTTCCAGCCGCGTCCGGAACTGGATGCGCGCCTCCGCCGCGGCCGAAAGCAGGCCCTGTTCGACTAATCCGCGCGCCTGGACCGCCGCGCGCAGCACCTCCGCCATCTGCGCGGCGTCCAGCGCCTCGGCGTTCAGCACGATGTCGAATTGGGAAGGCGACGCGCCGGCGCGTCCCAGCCGGGCGCGGCGGCTGCGGCGCGCCGCGGCATCCATTTCGGCGACGATTTTTTTGGCCTCCGGCCGCTCCAGGCGCCGGTCGAGCATCACGTTGCCGACGCGCCGCGACTCCGGCGCGACCACCCCCGCGCGCAGCAGCATGGGCATGGCTCCAAACAGGGCCTCCGCGCCAGCGGCGGCGATCACCAGATGATGTTCCGCCGCCATGCGCGCCGCAATCGAGGTCACCGCAGGCCGCCACGCCCGCGCCGCGATCTCGGAGCCGGAAAACTCGTCGCGGAGCCATTGCTCCAGCCGGGCTTCGGTGATGAGTTCGAATTTCAGCAGCCGCGCCACGATGTGGGCGGCCTCCTCCCAGCGCGAAGCGGGCTCGCCCGAAATCGTCAGGAGCGCCATGTAAGAGAAGGCAAAAAGTCAGCGTAGCGCTTGCTTCCGGCGCAGCCGGTCCGCGGTCACTTCAGCTCCAGGATCTCTTTTTCTTTGGCTTTGGACACCTGGTCGATCTTCTGGATCTGTGCGTCGGTCATCTTCTGCACTTCCTCCAGCGCGCGCCGCTCCTCATCCTCGCTGATCGCCTTGTCCTTCAGCAGTTTTTTCAGTTGCTCGTTGGCGTCGCGCCGGATATTGCGCAGCGCCACGCGGTGCTCCTCGGCGATGCCGTGCAGCCGCTTGACGATCTCCTTTCGCCGCTCTTCGGTCAGCGGCGGAATGGGCACGCGGATCAGCTTGCCGTCGTTGCCCGGGTTCAGCCCCAGGTCCGAGCCGCGGATCGCCTTTTCAATCGCGCCGATCTGCGAAACGTCCCACGGCTGTATGGTGATCAGCGACGGTTCCGGCACGTGCAGATTGGCAAGCTGATTGAGCGGGGTCGGCGTTCCGTAGTAATCCACGCGAAGGTTGTCGAAGATGCTGACCGAGGCGCGGCCGGTGCGGATGCTGGCCATATCGCGCTGCAAATCGCTCAGCACCTTATCCATCCGCGTCCGGGCGTGTCCGGTGACGTCGCGGACGCTGGCCAGCGCCGGCGGGTGAGTGGCTTGTTCTGGTTTCATAGATATGCTTTCAGTGGATGAGAGTGCCGATCGGCTCCCCCATCGTCATACGCATTATATTTCCGCGGACATTCAAATTGAAAACCACGATGGGCAGCCTGTTGTCGCGGCACATGGCCACGGCCGAGGCGTCCATCACCCGCAGGTTCTTCGAGAGCACGTCGGAGTAGCTGATCTCCTGAAAGCGTACCGCGGCCGGATCCTGCAACGGATCGCGGTCATAGACGCCGTCGACGCGGGTCGCCTTGGCCACGATCTCCGCCTTGATTTCCAACCCGCGCAGCGTCGCCGCCGTGTCCGTCGAAAAATAGGGATTCGAGGTGCCCGCCGCGAAAATCACCACCCGCCCTTTCTCCAGATGACGGATGGCCCGCCGGCGGATATAGGGCTCGGCCACCTGGTGCATTTCGATGGCGGTCATCACCCGCGTGGGGACGCCCTGTTTTTCGAGCGCATCCTGCAACGCCAGCGCGTTGATGACCGTGGCCAGCATGCCCATGTGATCGGCCGAGACGCGGTCCATGTCCTGGGCCGCCGCGGCGACGCCGCGAAAAAAATTGCCCCCGCCCACCACCAGCCCGATCTGCACTCCGGCGCGCGCCACCTCGGCGACCTCGCCGGCCAGCGCCTTGACACGCCCGGCGTCGATGCCGAACGATCCCTCGCCAGCCATCACCTCGCCGCTGAGCTTGAGCAGGACGCGTTTATACATTGCGCGAAGAAGCGGATTCACCGGGAAACACGCCAGGCTCGCCTACTCCGCCGGATGGCCGCCTCCGGATTCCTCCGCCGCGGCGTCGCCCACCTTGAAGCGGACAAAGCGCGCGACCGAGATGTTTTCGCCCAGTTTGGCGATCTTGGTCTTGATCAGATCCTGAACCGTGGTCGTCGGCTCCTTGATGAACGGCTGTTCGTAGAGGCACACCTCTTCGTAGAATTTATTGAGCCGGCCCTCCACGATCTTATCCACCATCTTTTCCGGCTTGCCCTCTCCCAGCGCGCGGGCCCGCTGGATTTCGCGCTCCTTTTCGAGCGCCGCCGGCGTCACGTCTTCCCGGCGGACGAAGCGCGGATCGGCCGCGGCCACCTGCATCGCCAGATCGTGCACCAGGCTTTGAAAATCCTCGGTCCGCGCCACGAAGTCCGATTCGCAGTTCACCTCAATCAGCACGCCGAGCTGGGCGCCGGGATGGATGTAGGTTCCGATGACGCCCTGCTTGGTGCTGCGCGCCGATTTCTTGGCGGCGGCGGCGATGCCCCGCTTGCGCAGAATCACTTCCGCTTCGGCCAGATCCCCCTTGGATTCGGTGAGCGCGCTCTTGCACTCCATCATTCCGGCTCCGGTGCGATCGCGGAGCTGTTTCACCAGTTGTGCGTTGATTTCCATAAAAATTTCCCGTCCCAAAGCCAGAGCAAAGCCGCGGCGGGCGGACCGCCGCCGCCGGCCCGCGTATCGCGGCGAACTCAAAAAAAACTCGGTTACGAATTGCGCGAGGACACTTCCTCGGCCGCCGCTTCCGACGCCGCGCCCTTGCGCGGCAGCGACACCGAGGGCAGCTCCTCGTCGGAAACCTGGCTCTCCGCCATGAGCTGCTCGGCGTATTGCGGATCGATGAACTGCGAATACTCCGGGATCTCCTCCACCGGAGTCTCGTCGGCTTCGACGATCTTTTCCGCCGCGAACTCCTGTTCGCTCGCAAGCTGCCGGCCCTCGATCACCGCGTCGGCGATCTTGTTGGTGAACAGCCGGATGGCGCGAAGCGCGTCGTCGTTGCCCGGAATCACGTAGTCCACCTTATCGGGATCGCAATTGGTGTCCACCACGGCCACCACCGGAATCCCCAGCTTCCGCGCTTCCTCGACCGCGATCGCTTCCTTGTTCGAGTCGATCACGAACAGCACGTCCGGCAGCCCGTTCATGTCCTTGATGCCGGCCAGATTCTGGCTCAGGTGCTTGCGCTCCCGCTCCATCCGCACCACTTCTTTCTTGGCGCGGCCCTGCCAGTCGCTCTCGGCAGCCATCGCCTCCAGTTCCTTGAGCCGCTTGATCGACCGCTGCACGGTGCTCATGTTGGTCAGCAGCCCGCCCAGCCAGCGCTGGTTCACGTAGAACTGCTGGCAGCGCCCGGCCTCTTCGGCGATGGCCTCCTGCGCCTGCCGCTTGGTGCCGACAAACAACACCGTTTTGCCCTGCGCGGCCATCTCGCCCACAAAGCGCATGGCGTCCTTGAACAGCTTCAGCGTCTTTTGCAGATCTATGATGTAGATCCCATTGCGTTCGCCAAAGATGTATTCCTTCATCTTTGGATTCCAGCGCTTGGTCTGGTGCCCGAAGTGAACGCCGGCTTCGAGCAGTTCTTTCATGCTAATCGACGGCAAAAACCCTCCTTTTGGGTCCGAGTCTCATCCCGAATCGCGGCCCAAAGCGGAATTTGCGATTCAGGCACGTGTGGATCTAGGCCGGACCGAGCGTGGTCCGGCTCCGGAACTTCAGCGCTTGCTGAACTGGAAGCGCTTGCGCGCGCCCTTCTGGCCGTACTTCTTTCGCTCATGCTGGCGCGCGTCGCGCGTCAAAAAACCCAGCTCCTTCAGCTTGCCGCGCAGCTCCGAGTTGAATTCGATCAGCGCGCGCGCAATTCCCAGCTTGGCCGCTCCGGCCTGCCCGGAAATCCCGCCGCCATCGGCCGTGATGATCACGTCGAACTTGTCGGCCGTTTCCGTGGCCAGCAGCGGCTGCCGGACGATGGCGCGCGCCGCTTCGCTCGGGAAATAGTCCTCAAACGCGCGGCCATTCACTTTGATCTCGCCTTTGCCGGAACGCAAAAACACTCGCGCCACCGCGGTCTTGCGCCGGCCGGTTCCTAAATATTGTACGAGCGGCACTCTCTCCTCAAATCTCCTAAATGGCTAACGCCGTGGGCTTCTGGGCCTCGTGCGGGTGCTTGGGACCCGCGTAAACCTTCAGCTTCCGGTACATCTGCTTCCCAAGCTTGGTCTTGGGCAGCATTCCCTGAATCGCTTCCTCGACCATCCGCTGCGGGCGAGTTTCGCGCACCACGCGCGCGCCGGTTTCCTTCAAACCGCCGGGATAGCCAGAGTGGCGGCGGTAGATCTTCTGTTCTTCTTTGCGTCCGGTGAGCCGGACCTTGGCGGCGTTGACCACCACCACGTGATCGCCCGTATCGAGAAACGGCGTATAGGCGGGCTTGTGCTTGCCTTGCAGCAGCATCGCAGCCTTGCTGGCGATGCGGCCCAACACCACACCCTCGGCATCGATCAGGTGCCAGTGCCGCTCGATCGCGCCGGGCGAAGGAATCGCGGTTTTCATGTAGACAGACCTTCTCCGTGCAAGTTCTTAACCATTTAAGATTAGCGGATGAGAACAGGATGTGTCAAACCCGGGTTCAACCCTCGCCGCCCCGCTCGCCGGACCGCTCAAGCCGCGCTCGTTCAACATCTTCGCTTAGGATTTATTCCACCGCTGCCCTAAGGCTAAATCCCTAAAACCGGCGCATGTCTTGTCAGCCAACTGCCGCCGATCTATAGGATTAGTGTTGCTCTGGCACATCCTGCGCGTAAAACCTTTCGCCGGGCTGTCGATCCTGCTGTGCCTGGCCACAATCTTCGCCTGCTTCCGGCTGGAACGCCGCCGCCCGCGCCAGAGCAGCGACCGCTTTCTGATCGGGGTGCTCGGCCTGCTTAGCGTGTACCAGGGCCTGCGCATTCTGCACGACGCCGGGCTGGTCTCGATCATCGGCAACACCATGGACGACGCCATCGAGGTGGTGATCACCACGCTGTATCTGGGGGCGGCGCTGCTGCTGCGCTGGTCGGCGGCCAACCGCCTCGACGCCGAATCAGCGATCCGGCTGGCGCAGGCTGCTCCTCCACGATCCTCGCGGCCCATGGAGCCGTTGCGCGACTTCAGCCTGGAATCGATCGGTTGGGCGATGCCGCGCGTCTCCGACGGCGCGTTCAAGCTCTATGCGTTTTTGTGCCTGCGCGCCGGATACGGCGGCGGCCGCGTTCCTGTCGGCTTGCCGGACATCCGTTTACAACTCGGGAAAACGCAGGAGGAACTCGACCGGTTTCTGGGCGAGTTGCAGAAGGCAGGAGCCGTTCAGGTCAGCCGCGAAGGCAGCAGTCTCAACATTGAGCTGGTCCCCCAGACGCGGCGCGGCTCGGCGCCGGTGCTGGATGAAATTCCCAGGGCGCACATCAAACTTCCGGCTTAGACGGCGCTGGATCCCTCCGCTCTCCGGCCTAAACCCGGCGGAAAATCCATCCGAAGTGGGGAGCTAAGCCAGAGCGTGCTCGGGCGCGCGCCGCCGCGCCAGCACCTGATGAATCGCGCGGCACTCTTCGACCAACTGTGCGAACTGCTCGGGATACAGCGACTGATGGCCGTCGGAGAGCGCGTGATCGGGCGTGGGATGCACCTCCACCAGCAGCCCCGCCGCGCCGCAGGCGACCGCCGCCAGCCCCATCGGATGCACGCGATCGCGTTTGCCGGTTCCATGGCTCGGATCGACCACGATCGGCAGATGGCTGAGTTTCCGCACGGCGGGCACCACGCTCAGATCCAGCGTGTTGCGGCTATGGTCGTTGAAGGTGCGCACACCGCGTTCGCACAGGATCACGTTGTAGTTGCCCTCGGAAAGAATGTACTCGGCGGCCATCAGATACTCCTCCAGCGTCGCCGACATCCCGCGTTTGAGCAGGACCGGCAGCCGCGACCGCCCGGCCCGCCGCAGCAGCGAAAAATTCTGCATGTTGCGCGCGCCAATCTGCACGCAATCGGCGTATTTTTCCACCAACTCGAAGGTCTCCACGTCAACCGCTTCGGTGACGATCCCCAGGCCGGTCTCCGCGCGCGCCTCGGCCAGCAGTTTCAAGCCCTCTTCGCCGAGCCCCTGAAAAGCGTACGGCGAGGTCCGCGGCTTGTACGCTCCGCCGCGCAGAAGCTGCGCGCCGCCGGCCTTCACCGCGCGCGCCGATGCCAGGATCTGCTCGCGGCTTTCCACCGAACAGGGACCGCCGCAAAAAACCAGCTCGGATCCGCCGACCGGCACGCCCTTGACATAGACGATCGAATCTTCCGACTTCACTTCCCTGCTGACGAGTTTATAGGGCTTGGTGACGCGGATGGCCTCGGCGACGCCGGGAAAATCCTCAAACTCGGCCGGATCAATCGGGCCGGGGTTGCCGGTGATCCCGATGGCGGTTTTCTGCGCGCCCGGAATGGGATGCGGCCGGAATCCCAGGCTCTCGATTTTTTTACAGACCCGCTCGATATCGGCCGGCGTGGCCTGCGCGGTCATCACGATCAGCATTTCTCTATTTAGTTTACTCCCCGGCGGCGGACTTTACCGCGCGGCGCGGCCTTCGCGTTTCAGCGCCTCTTTTTGCGGGCCGCGGCCGCAGCCCGGCCCTTTTTGGGCGGCGCCAGCTTCACGCCAGCCCGCCGGGCCTTCGACAACCCGATGGCGATTGCCTGCCTGGCGGACCGCGCGCCATGCTTGCCCTGGCGAATGTGCTCCATTTCCTCCCGCACAAACTCGCCGGCCTGCGTGCTGGGCGCTTTTCCCTGGCGCGCATCCTGGCGGGCGCGCTGGATGGTTTTTTTGTCCGGCATCATTTCCCTCCGATCTTTCGCTTGCAATCGGAGCACCGGCGGCGAACTGTCACGCTACGCTCCATGCGGGAAACGGCCCTGGCCGGCGATGCCGGCCGCTATTCGTAGCGCAGCGCCTCCACCGGCACGATGCGCGTGGCGCTGCGGGCCGGATAAAGGGTCGCAATCAGGCTGACGGCGAGCGCCGCCGCCGCGATCCAAACCCCGTCGATCCAGCGCGAATCAAACGGCACGTACGCCAGCGAATAGACGCTCTCATCGAGCGGGAAGAGGCGGTAGGTGTTGGCGAAATAACAAAAGATGTACCCGGCGGTGAGCCCGATGGCCGTCCCCACCACGCCGATCAGCGCGCCTTGCAGCACGAAAATTTTGCGGATCTGCGAGGCCCGTGCGCCCATCGACATCAAAATCGCGATATCGCGATGCTTTTCCATCACCATCATCACCAGCGTGATCAAAATGTTCAACGCCGCGACGATTTGAATCAGGCCGATGGTGATCACGGTCACAATCCGCTCCATTTTGAGCGCGTTCAGGATCTGATGGTTCTGCTCTTCCCAGGTGATGGCCTCCAGCTTGGGCCCGATCACCTTTTCCGCCTCCCGCTCCACCTCGGGAGCCTTATAGATATCGTCCAGGCGCAGTTCGATGGCGTTGACGACATCCTCGAAGCCGAAGGTTTTTTGCGCCACGCTCAGCGACGTGAAGGCCCAGTTGTTATCAACGTCGTAAAAACCCGTCTCGAAAATTCCGGCGACCAGAAATCGCTTGAAGGACGGCTGCCAGCCCGCCGGCCCGAGATAGCCTTGCGGGATCATCAGCGTAAGCGGTTTGTTCACCACCGCGCCGGTGTACTCGGCCAGCCGCGCGCCCAAGACGATGCCCGGCAGCCCGCCGGAGTCGCGCAGCGGCTCAAGCGAACCGGCCTTGAGATGGGTCAAGGCGTCGGGAACCGGCGCACCGGGCGCGAGCGAAATACCCTTGATAATCGCTCCCGTGCTGCGGACCGGACCGGAGATGTAGGCGGGATCGTAGAGGCTCGGCGCCGCGCTGGTCACGTGCGGAAGCCGGGCGAGCCGGGCCGCGATCTGCTCCCAGTTTTCGATGCCGTTGCCGGCTTCCTTTTCCTCGATCGACACCGCCGCCGTCGCCCCCAGCAGGTTTTTTTGCAGGGTCGCGCTGAATCCGTTGGTGATGGCCACGGCGATCACCAGCGCCATCACTCCGGCCGCGACCCCGATGACCGAGATTACCGTGATCACGGAAATAACCACCTGCTTGCGTTTGGCCCGCAGGTAGCGGGTGGCGACGAAAAATTCGAACGGCATAGGGAGGCGCGCGGTTTTATTCCGGCCGGCCGGCGGCTGCCGGGTCCTGTCTCAGCCGCGCGGCCATGCCGATCTGCCCCTCGGCCCGCAGCAGCGGGAACAGAATGACGTCGCGGATGGAACGGGAGTTGGTCAGAACCATAGCCAGGCGGTCAATGCCGATTCCTTCGCCGCCGGTGGGCGGCATCCCGTAGGACATCGCGCGCAGATAGTCCTCGTCCATCTGATGGGCCTCTTCATCTCCAGCATCGCGCATGGCCAGTTGCAACTCAAAGCGCCGGCACTGCTCCCGCGGATCGTTCAGTTCGGTGTAGGCATTGCCGATCTCCATGCCCGCCGCGTAGATTTCAAAGCGGTCCACAAACGCCGGATCGCGCTCGTTATTTTTGGACAGCGGCGAAACCTCCACCGGATACTCGTAGATGACGGTCGGCTGGATCAGCGTCGGCTCGATCTTCTCGAAGGCTTCCACCAGCGCGTGCCCTTTCAGATCCGGATTTCCCACCGCTTCCCGCATGGTCAGGCGGCGGATGTTGCCGAAATCCAGTTTTTCGCCCTGATAGTCGACCACCGCCGATCCGGTCACGTCGATCGCGCACTGCTTCAGCAGCTCGCAGGAAAAATCGATCAGCAACTGGTAATCAGCGTAGGCCCAGTAGAACTCGAGCATGGTGAACTCGGGGTTGTGCTGCGTCGAAACCCCCTCGTTGCGGAAATTCTTGTTGATTTCGTAGACGCGCTCCATTCCGCCGACGATCAGCCGCTTCAGGTACAGCTCCGGCGCGATGCGCAGGTACAGATCCATGTCCAGTGTGTTGTGATGGGTGATGAACGGGCGCGCATTCGCCCCGCCGTAGACCGGCTGCATCATCGGCGTCTCCACTTCGATGAATCCGCGGGCCTCCAGTTGCCGCCGCAGCGAGGCGATCAGCCGGGCGCGCGCCTCGAAAACTTTCCGCGACTCCGGATTGGCGATCAGATCCAGATAACGCTGGCGGTAGCGGATCTCGACGTCCTCCAGCCCGTGCCATTTTTCCGGCAGATTCAGCAGAATCTTGGATAAGAATGTAAGTCTTTCGGCGTGCACGCTCAGTTCGCCCGTGCGCGTGCGGAACAGGTAACCGTCCACCCCGACGATATCGCCGAGGTCCAGGATCTCATACAGCTTGTACTCGTTTTCCGAAAGCGCGTCCTTGCGCAAGTAGACCTGCAGCTTTTCCCCGCATTGCTGAAGGTGCATAAATCCGGCCTTGCCCATTCGCCGGATGGTGGCGATCCGGCCGGCCAGGCGCACCCGCGGCCGGCCGCTCAACTCCTGAGCCGTTTTCGATCCATAGCCGGCGAGAATCTGCGGAATGGTGTGGCTGAAGTCGAAGCGCTGCCCGTAGGGCCGGAAACCGAGTGCGGCGATTTCATCGATGCGGCGCAGCCGCTGCTTGAAAAGATCGTCTTCCAGGGACATGAGTTAATGGAAACCGCGATAATCCAGCTTACCGCGCCCGGCCGGGCCTTCCGGAGTCCGCTATCGCTTCACGATCACTTCCCGCAGATGATCCCGGGTGAGGAAAAATTTTACCGAGGCGAAATCCTGAAACAGCTTTTCCAGGCTCCGGTTGTTAAAGAACTGCGCCGGTTTGCGCCGGCCGCGCGGAACCAGAAGGATGGTCTTGTGATCGGAGATGCGATAGGAATAGGTCGGGATCGTTTCGGCGCGTTCCTCGGCGTGAAAAAACGCCAGCAGCGAGGAGCCGGGCCGCAGCACCTGATGCAGCTTTTTCACCACCGCTTCCAGCAGCGGCCCGCTTAAAAATTGCAGCGTGTCCCACACCAGCGCGCCGTCGAAGGTGCCCGGATCGAAGCCCAGCACCGACTGCAAGAAGGGCCCGGTTTTGAGCGGGTTGGCCTGATTTTCGTAAAAATCGCCATCGCCGAAGCACTGATCGAGCTGATGCACGAAGTCGTCGGAATACAGGCGGTGCCCGTAGTTGATCAGAAACGTGATGGTCTGCTGGCTGGCTCCGGCGAAGTCGAGAATGGAAAGACCGGGCCGTTCCTCAAGCGACGTACAGAACTGATCCAGGCCGTGGCTGTGGCGCGTCTCCAACTATCTCTTATTATTATCACCGGCGCCGGCGGCGACTGGTGCGGCGTTGGATACCGCGGCGGCGGCCTGCTGCGGCCGGGCGGCGGGTCTGGGCTCCTGGCGCGCCGCGTCGGCCCGGACGATATCGATGTTGCCCTTGAAATAAGCGCCGTCCTCGATGACGATGCGCGCGGTGCGAAGGTCACCCACCAGTTTTGCGTCCCTGCGGATCTCGATCTTGTCGCTGGTTTCCACGTTGCCGTGAATGGTTCCCAGCACCACCACTTCGCGCGCCTTGACGCCGGCCACCACCTTGCCGTTCGGCCCGATCGTCAGGCGATGCTCCTGCAACTCGACCGTTCCTTCCACTTCACCGTCGATGGTCAGATCCTCGCGGCTGAAGATCTGCCCTTTGACGATCACCGATTTGCCGAGCACGGCCGATCCGGCGCGCTGCGGCTCATGATGCGGCTCCATTGCGCTGGCGCGCGTCGGAAGTGTAGACATGGGAATTCCCTCCTTGGCAAGCTCGGATGCGGTCGGCGGCGCCGAGGCCGGCTTGTGCTGTGTAATTTCTTCTTCTTTGCGGCGGTTCCACATGGGAGCGCCTCCTTCCCGTTCTTAACCCCGTAAGAGGCCTGGAATCGTGCCGCGCGAGCGAAACGTCGCGGCCGTTCAACTATACTACTACGGCTCCCATTTGGCGCACTACGGCGCGGCCGGCAAACCGCGTAACATAAATGAACAATGCGAGATGCCGCCGGGCCGGGAAACGTTTCAGCCTTTTTCGGCAGCCAGGCCAACCGCCGCTAAAGACCGCGCCCGATCCGGCCGATGGATCCAGTGTGGGGGACTTCTATCTCGACGCGCGCCTGGACGCCCTGCGCCGCAGCCAGAACCCCGACGGTGGATGGCCCTATTTCGCCGGCAAACAGTCCTGGCTCGAGCCGACGGTCTACGCGGCGCTGGCGCTCGACGGCGAACCGGCGGCCGACCGGGCCTGGAAGCTGCTCAAATCCTGGCAGATGCGGAGCGGAGCCGTTCGTCCGGCGGCGGATGTGCAAGTGGAAAGCTGGGCAACGGCGCTGTGCGTCACGCTTTCCGCCGCGCGCGGCGAATTCGGCGAGCCGTTCGAGCGCGCGGTGCAGTGGCTGCTTAAGACCCAGGGCGAAGACTCGAATCTGCTGACCCGCGCCGCATCGGCCGCCGGATTGTTCAAGCCCGACCGCAATCCCCACAATCACGGCTGGCCCTGGAAGCCGGGAACTTCATCGTGGGTTGAGCCCACCGCCCATGCGCTGGTCGCGCTGAAACTCGCCTCGGCGAAGCTGCCGGACAAAAAAGAAGTGGCGGAACGGATTCGGACCGGACAGGCCGCCCTGTTCGACCTTCGCGCCAGCGATGGCGGCTGGAATTACGGCAATCGAACCGTGTGGGGCGTCGATCTGCCTTCCTATCCGGAGACGACCGCCCTGGCGCTAATCGGCCTTCAATCCAGCGGAGCAACGGATGTGCTCGAGGCCGCCAGAAAGATCAACATCGAGCGCGTTTCTCCACTGGCGCGCGCCTGGCTGGCGATCGCGCTGCGGCTTTATGGCGTCGAAACGCCGGCGCCCGCGGCCCGGCCCACGCCCGATCTGCTGCTCACCGCGGTGGAAGCGCTTGGATGCGCGAACTATCGGTACTTCAAAACCGGAGGGGAAGCGTGATCTCGCGCCGCGATTTCTTTCCGCTGGCGGCAGCCGGGACACTCGCCGGATACGCCGGATTCGAGGGCGGAAGAGCGGGGCGTCCCGCGCGGCTCCTTCGTTCCAGCGTCGCGGTGCTCAAAGCCGCGTCCTATTCCCAGGATCTGGCGGGCCGGATGCTTCAGGGCATCCGCGAGCTGAAGCTCAACCCGCGCGGGCTGAAAGTCTTGCTCAAGCCCAATCTGGTGGAGTTCGACCCCAACACCTGCATCAACACCGACGTTGCGGTGGTCGCGGCGGCCTATGAGGTTTTTAAGACGCTCGGCGCCTCGGAGGTGATCATCGGCGAAGGTCCCGGGCATCGGCGCGATACTTACGCGTTGGCGGAAATGGCGCGATATCGCGGCGAAATTGAGCAATTTGACGCCCGTTTCGTCGATTTAAACCGCGACGACGTCAGCCCGGTGATCGGCTTCGCGGACCGTCCCGAGATGTACTTCCCGAACACGGCGCTGCGCGCGGACCTGATCGTTTCGCTCGCCAAGATGAAAACGCATCATTGGGCCGGCGCTACGCTTTCGATGAAGAACTTCTTCGGCCTGGTTCCCGGAAACGTCTACGGCTGGCCGAAAAACGAGCTGCACCACATCGGCATCGATCGCTCCGTCTTCGAGCTTTCCCGCGTATTCCGCCGCAGCTTCGCGATCGTCGATGGAATCGTCGGCATGGAAGGCAACGGCCCCATTCAGGGATCGCCCAAGCCGGTGGGTGTGCTGGTGATGGGCTCGGATCTGCCGGCCGTGGATGCGACGTGCTGCCGTATCATGGGCATCGATCCGGACCGCCTGGAGTATCTGCGCCTCGCCTCGGACCGGCTGGGCGTCACCGAGGAAGCGCGCATCGAACAGCGCGGCGAGACGATCTCCTCGGTCCGCACCAATTTCCGCCTGATCAAGCCCTTCGAAAGCTACCGGCTGGCCTGAAAAGAAACTTCTCGCGCCCTGCCCGCCATCCGGCGGCAGAACGGCTTTGAAAATCACGGAACTGGCCCGAGCAGGCGAGCGTAGAATGTGAGTGAGGCTGCCATGAAAACCTTACCCTACGCCGTTTTCGCGATGCTGGCCGGTTCCGCTTTCGCCGATACCGTTAGTCAGAACCTGCTCAACCTGGTGATGCCCGATACCGTGATCCTCTCCGGCGCGCAGGTGGATCAAATGACGGCTTCGCCGTTCGGCCAATATCTGCTTTCGCAGTTCCAGCCGAACAATCCCGGATTCCTGCAATTTGTCGGCGCCACCGGATTCGATCCGCGCTACGATCTGCAATATCTGCTCGCGGCCACGTCGGTGCAGGCGGGCAATCATCAGGTGCTGATCCTCGGGGTGGGGAATTTTCAGCAGAACAAGATCACCACGGCGGCAACCGCGCAAGGCGCTACGATGTCGGCGTACAAGGGCGTAACGATTCTCACCGGAAAAAACAACAACCTCAACGGCTCGCCCGGCGCGCTGGCGTTTCTCGATAACCAGACCATCGCCATGGGCGCGCTGCCGGTCGTTCAGGGCGCGATCGACCGGCTGAAGTCCGGAGCGCGGTTTACCGGTGCGCTGGCCGCGCAGGCGCAAGCCGCCAGCGGGACCTATCAGGCCTGGTTCGCCACGGTGACGCCTCTTTCGGATTTTCTCAACGGCAAAACGGGCGGCAATCTCGGCAATCTGTCGCAGAACAATCTGTTCCAGTCGATCCAGCAGAGCTCCGGCGGAGCCAATTTCGCGCCTTCCGGCGTCACCGTTGCGGCGGATCTGGTGACGGCGTCGCCGCAGAACGCGCAGGCCGTCGTCGATGTGCTGCAATTTCTGGCGAGCATGATCCAGGGCAACGCGAATCAGCCCAAGCTCGGCGCGCTGGCGAATGCCACTACGTTTGCGGTGAACGGATCGACCGCGCACGTGGTGCTCGGGCTAAGCGAGCAGCAGGCCGAACAGCTCGTCACGCATCCAGCCAACGCCGGTGCGCGCCGGCGCCGGGAACCGGCGCAAAGATAATCGCTACTGCTTGCCGGAATCGATCCCCAGCCGCGTTTGCAGGACGCGGAGCAATCGCTCCAACTGCTGGATTCGCTCGGCCTGCGTATTGTTTTCCTGGCGGAGCCGGCGCACCTCGGCTTCCAGCTCATCGCGCCGCTGTTCGAGCTCCCGTAACTGCTGCGCGCTCTGCGGCGCCTCCGGAGGCCGCCCCAGATAGCGCGAAGCTTCCTGCGTCTTCCCGCCTGCGGCGTCCTGAACGGTCATCCGGACCTCCACCGTTCCGGTTTTTCTCAGGTAGGTGAATCGGCCCGCCGCCAGTTGCTGGCGATTCAAGTTCACGGTTTCGGTTTGCGCTCCATCGGCGATGGCCAGGGTCCCGGAAACCGCCTTCATGACCGGCTTCGCCGAACGGTTCCACTCGATCAGCAACTGGCCGTCGTGCTCCAGCAGCGACAGCGAAATCGGCTCCGGCGGGGAGTTCGCCATCCAGTAGCGTAAACCGGCCAGAGCGGCGATCACCAGCGCCGCCGCCCATACCACCAGCCACAGCCAGTTCCGGCGGCTCGGCTTGACAGAGGCGAACTGGGGCACGGTGAAGGCCGGCGGCTCTTCGGCCCTTGCCGCGGCCGGCTGCGCCTGGACGCGAATCGCCTCCGGAAGTTCGCGCCAGTGGCGGGCCGCGGCGTCGCCCGGCTCCGCGCGGCGGAGGGAAGGCTCGCGGCGCCTGCGGCCGGAACGGTCGCCTGTCCGTTCGATGAACACCGGCGCGCGATCCGGAAAATCGAACTCCAGGTAGCTGCGGTCCGTCTTCACCGAGCCTTCGGCGTCGCGGACGAAAAATCCGGCGCGCATCGCATTGTTTCTGCCCGGCCGCACCACCATGGTGACCTGCCACGGCGCCGGAAAAAAGATCGAGTAAATCTCCTGGTCCGATTCGCTCAGCAGGATTTCGCTGCGCGTATGCGAGAGAAACCAGCCCACCGAAACCAGTCCCTCCAGTTGCGGATCGTCCTTATCGCGCAGAAGCTGCTCATGCAGGCTCATCCGGTCCTTGTCGGAAAAAACAAATCCGGGGCCGCGCGCGTGCTCGCAGGCGATGGGCCGCATCGCCAGGATGCGGACGGAGCGCTCGTGATGGGTGCCATACAGCACGCCGCCCACCTCAATTCCGCCGCGCGAAAGCCGCTGGAATCCTTCGGCCACCTCGCGCCGGATCTCCTCGATCACCACCAGCGAATATTCGATGCTCAGCGGGCTTTCCGGCGGCGCCCACACTCCGAACTTCACGTCCGGACCGGGCGTCAGCGGCGGATTTAAAGGCGCGCTCATAAGGGAAACCGGTGCACCGGACCGGGCCGCGTCACCACGCGGGAATTGGTCACATCGTCCTCATCGCCGGTGTCCTCGTCGCTTTCATGCACATGGGCATAATACGTCGCCGCGGCCATTCCCCCGGCCAGAATCAGCGCCAGAATCAGGCAGGCGACGGTCTTCGCGTTCCAGGCGCGATCGTGACACACGGCCGCCGCGGTCCCGGCCACCGTCACCACGGCCAGGCCCACCGCCAAAACAAACTTCGTATACCACGGCATCAGATCCAGGTGCCCTTGACCGCCCACCTGGCTCCACAGCTCGAAAATCGCCAGGATCGCCAGTAAAAACTCGGCCATGAACGCCAGTCGCAAGGAGTTGGGGGACATCACCGGAGCGCGATGGATCAATACACGCGATATTCTATTGTACGGCGAAAACGATGGACGATCTCATCTCATTTTTGCGTATCCCCAGCATCAGCGCTCTGCCGGAGCACGCCTCCGACGTACGCCGGGCGGCCGGATGGGTCCGCCAGTGGCTCGCCCAGGCGGGACTCGACCATGCGCGGCTGATCGAGGGCGAGGGCAATCCCCTGGTTTTCGCCGAATGGACCAAGGCTCCCTCTAAGCCAACCCTGCTGCTGTACGGCCACTACGATGTGCAGCCTCCCGATCCGCTGGAGGAGTGGACGTCGCCGCCGTTCGATCCGCAAATCCGCGGCGGCAATCTTTACGCGCGCGGCGCGGCCGATGACAAAGGCCAGCTTTACATTCTGATGGAAGCCGTCCGGCGGCTGCTGGCGGAGCGCGGGAAGCTGCCGGTGAACGTGAAATTTCTGATCGAAGGCGAGGAGGAGTCGGGCGGCGGGCACATCGAACGTTACGTCTCCTCCGCTCCGGCCGAGCTTCGCTCCGATGCCGCCGTCATCTGCGATACCGCGATGTTTGCGCCCGGCCTGCCGACCATCACCACCGGCCTGCGCGGCATCGTATATGGCGAAATTCATCTGCAAGGCGCGCGCGCCGATCTGCATTCGGGCGATTATGGCGGCGCCGCGCCCAACGCCGTCGAAGCCGCCGCGCAGGTCATCGCGGCCTTGAAGGATCGCGACGGGCGAATCCGCATTCCCGGCCTTTACGACCGGGTGCGCCGGCCCGGCGACGCCGAACTCGCCGCCTGGCGCAGCCTGCCCTTCGATCCGGAAGAGTATCGGGAAAAAGAAATCGGCTCACCGGCGCTCGCCGGAGAGCCCGAAGCTCCGTTGCTGGAGCGATTATGGGCGCGCCCGACGCTGGAAGTTCACGGCATTCGCGGCGGATTCACCGGCGAAGGCGCGAAAACCGTGATCCCGGCGCGGGCGGTGGTCAAGATCAGCCTGCGCCTGGTCCCCGACCAGCGCCCGGAGGAAGTGGTTGGCCAGCTCGAAGCCGCCATCGCGCAGGCTACGCCGCGCGGCATTACGGCGAAATTCCATCTGCTCTCTTCCGCGCCGGCCAGCCTCGTCGATCCGGACAACCCGTTCGTCCAGAAAGCCGCCGGGGCAATGGAAACGGTGTTCGGCCGCAAAACCGTTTACGTGCGCTGCGGCGGATCGATCCCCATTGTGGGTCTTTTCCAGGAAGCGCTGGGCATCCCGAGCGTGCTCGCCGGTTTCGGCCTGCCTGATGACAATATCCACGCGCCGGACGAGAAGATGTCGGTGGATAACATCCGCCGCGGCATCGATGCCATGATCGCCTATTTCGACGCCCTGGGGGCCTGAACCGGCCTTTGCTCAGGCCACCAGGCGAAGGAAACTCTCGCCCCTTGCGATTTTCGCGCCGAAATTCTCCGCGATGGTCTGGCCGATATCGGACAGCGTCGCCCGCGTGCCCAGATTCACTCCCGCGCGCCCCGATTTGGAGTAGACCAGCAGCGGCGTGTACTCGCGGCTGTGATCGGTGGAAGGCGTCGTCGGATCGCAGCCGTGATCCGCGGTCAGAATGGCCAGATCCTCTTCCCGCAGCTTTGCTTCGAGCGACGGCAGCCACCGGTCCACATCTTCGAGCGCCTGCGCGTAGCCCTCCACGTCGTTGCGGTGACCATAGAGTTGATCGAAATCGACAAGGTTCACGAAAATAAAGCCGCGGTCCAGCGAATCGAGCGCGCACAGCGTCTTGGCCATCCCTTCGGCGTTGTTCCGCGTCTTTTCATAGCCGCGAATTCCCCGCCCCAGAAAGACGTCGAAAATTTTGCCGACGCTTGAAACCTCCACGCCCGCCGCGGCGAGCTGATCGAGCAGCATGCCCTTGGGAGGCGGCACCGCGTAGTCGCGCCGGTTGGCCGTGCGCGTGAAAGCTCCCGGCGATCCGGTGAACGGCCGCGCGATCACGCGGCCCACTTCATACGGACCCTGCAAAATTTCGCGCGCGGTTTCGCAGATTTTGTACAGCTCAAACAGGGGAATCACTTCCTCGTGCGCCGCGACTTGAAACACGCTGTCGGCCGACGTGTAGACGATCGGCGAGCCGGTGCGCATATGCTCCTGGCCAAGCTCCTTGATGATTTCCGTTCCCGAAGCGGCTTTATTGCCCAGCGTCGCGCGGCCGATACGGCGTTCGAATTCGTTCATGACCTCCGGCGGAAAGCCGCGGGGAAAAAGCGGGAACGGTTTTTCCAGATGGATTCCCGCCATCTCCCAATGTCCGGTGGTGGTATCCTTTCCCGGCGAAGCCAGCGCGCACCTGCCGTACGATCCGATGGGCGATGGGTCCGGCTCCAGCCCGGCGATGGGCTTGATGTTCGCCAGACCGAGCCGGGAAAGGTTCGGCAGATGCAAGGCGCGCCGTTTGGCGATATTCCCCAACGTATCGCTGCCCGCATCGCCGTAGTCCGCCGCATCGGGCATTTCCCCGATCCCCACGCTGTCCAGCACGATCAAGACCACCCGGCCGAATCTCATATCCCTCTGATTATCACGCTTGCCGGCGCGCCGATGCGGTCCCGCCCGGCGCTAAAACAACCAGGGCCGGATCCGATATGCCCTGTGTCAGCATTCGACGACTCAAGAAGGAGAACCAATGTACAGACACATTCGAAATCTGGCGATGATCGCCGCTCTGCTCGGATTCGGTTCGGTTATGCGCGCGGAAATCCGCGTCAGCACCGACGACGCGCTGAAAGCCGCCGTCAAAAAACCCGCCCCCGAATATCCCGCGATGGCCCGGCAGATGCACATTGCCGGGAAGGTCGAAGTGCAGGTCACCATCGACGTGGAAGGAAACGTGGAAGACGTCAAGATTCTTTCCGGAAACGCCCTGCTCACCAGCGGCGTGGTCAGCGCGGTGAAGAAGTGGAAGTTCACGCCCTTTACCCAGGACGGCAATCCGACCAAGGCCGTGGCCGCGCTGGAATTCGATTTCAAGATGTAGTTGTTTTCCGACATTAGAGGAGACCCACCAATGCGCTGGAACACCACGCTCGGCGTGAAGCTCGCCGCGAGCTTCGGCGCGATGCTCGCCCTGATTTTGATTCTCGGCGGCGCGTCGCTCAAGATAAACATGGACTTGGGATCGGAGCTGGACAGCGCGGTCCGCGTGACCGCGAAAAAGCAGATGCTCGCCGGCCAAATCCTGGCCGAGGCGGCGGAGATGACCTCACTCGAGCGCGCCGTCGCCTCCAGCACCATGCTCCAGCAGATGGATAAAGCCAGTGCATTTCAGACGCAATACGCGGCGGCGGAGAAGAGCGCGCGCGGTTATCTGGCCGAATTTCAGGCCATGCCCAACTCGGAGGAGACGCGGAAGCAGCTCGCCTCGATGGATCAGGAACAGAAGGCGCTGGCCGACATGCACCAGTCCTTTGTCGATCTGCTGGCCAAGCAGAAGATGGACGAGGCGCTGAAACTGTTCGACGAATCGCTGCTGCCGCGCCTGGGCAAATTGAGCGAGCTGGCGCGCGGCCTGGTGGATCAGCAGGCGGCGCAGCTTGCGGTGATCTCGAAAACGGCGGTTTCGATGGAATCGAGCAGCCGCGGGATCACGGCGGTTCTGCTGGTGCTCAGCGTGGCCATTGGCGCCGGGTTGATGTGGTTCGGGCGCGGCATCACCGCGCGCCTGCGCGACGTCACGGCGCAGATCGCGGCCTGCGCGGCGGGCGTTTCCGAAGCCTCCAGCCAGATCTCTTCGGCCAGCCAGGCGCTGGCCGAAGGCGCCAGCCGCCAGGCGGCCTCGCTCGAAGAGACCTCGGCGTCGAGCCAGGAGCTGGCGTCGATGACGCAGAGCAACGCCAAAAATTCGCAGCACGCGACGCAGTTGATGGCCCGCGCCGACGCGAAAGTCACGGAGGCCAACCGCACACTGGAGCAGACCGTTTCCAGCATGGCGGCGATCGCGCAGGCTAGTGAAAAAATCGCGCGAATCATCAAAATTATCGACGAAATCGCCTTCCAGACGAATATTCTGGCGTTAAACGCCGCCGTGGAAGCGGCGCGCGCGGGCGAGGCCGGCATGGGATTCGCGGTGGTCGCCGATGAAGTTCGCAACCTCGCCGGACGCTGCGCCCAGGCGGCGCGCGACACCGCCGGCCTGATCGCCGAATCGATGGAAACCACCCGCGAAGGAAAATCGAAACTGGACCACATGGCAGGGGCGATCCGCGGCATCACCGAAAGCACTGCGGAAGTCAAACGGCTGGTGGATGAAGTGAGTGTTTCCAGCGCCGAACAGGCTCGCGGCATCGATCACATCGCCAAGGCGCTCGGCGAGGTGGAGCGGATCACCCAGCAGGCTGCGGCCAGCGCCCAGCAAAGCGCGTCGGCCAGCGCGGCCATGGCCGGCCAGAGCGAAGCCATGGATTCGGTGACGCGGCAACTGGTGGCCATGGTGGGCGAGTAGAGGGAAACCGCGCCCAGGCGCCGGCCCCGCCCCCGCCGGAGACGCAAGCCTGGCGGCCTTCGCCGCAACTGGCTAAACTAAACATAGTGACCCCTGAAGAAACTACGGGTTCCCTCCCTTCTCCAGCGCCCACCCCCGGCGCCGCGATCGAACAGGTGGAAGGCTCCGCCGAACCCGTTCTGGAGCAGACCGCGCCGCAGGAGCCGCCGCGCGGCACCATCGCCGAGTGGACGATCACCATCCTGCTGCTGCTGTTTTTAACAACGTTTCTGGTTCAGGCGTTCGTCATCCCCACCGGATCGATGGAAGACACGCTGCTGGTGGGCGATCATCTTCTGGTGGATAAGCTTGCCTTCGCCATCGACGGCCCGCTCAGCAAATATCTGCTGCCTTACCAGCCGATCAAACGCGGCGATATCATCGTTTTCCGCTATCCGGTGGATATTTCGCAGACTTTTGTGAAACGCTGCATGGGCGTTCCCGGCGACCGCATCCGGATCATCAACAAACAGGTCTATCTGAACGGCGTCAAGCTCGACGAACCCTACGCCGTCCACAAAACCGACTACATCGATTCCTACCGCGACGACTTTCCGGGCGAGCCCAACGCCAACGTGTATCCCGGGGCGATCGACATGCTCCAGCATCACGTGGTGAACGGCGAAGTGGTGGTGCCGCCCGGCTACTATTTCGCGATGGGCGATAACCGCGATATTTCGCTCGACAGCCGGTATTGGGGATTTGTGCCGCGCGCCAATATCATCGGCAAGCCGCTGATCATTTACTGGTCCTTCGACGCGCCCTCCAGCGAGCTGAACACCTCGGCGGTGGATTTCCATCATCTGCTTGATCTGTTCGAGAATTTTTTCTCCAAAACCCGCTGGCGCCGGACTTTCATGCTGATCCACGGCTATCCGGTGGGGGGTGCGCCGGCCGCGGGTTATCCTGTGAAGTAAGACATGAAACAGTTCGCCGACTCGGTCCGCGATTTCATCAACGAGTGGACCATCAACATCCTGATTCTTCTGTTCGGCACCACCACCCTGGTGCAGGCGTTCATCGTTCCGACGCCTTCGATGGACCCCACCGTCCGGGTGGGCGACCACCTGCTGGTGGACAAGCTTTCCTACGCCCCGCCGGGTCCGGTCACCAAATATCTGCTGCCCTACACGGAACCCAAGCGCGGCGACATCATCGTTTTCCGCTGGCCCATCGACATTCAGCAGAACTACGTCAAGCGCCTGATCGGCATGCCCGGCGATCATATCAAAGTGGTCAATAAAGTCGTCTATCTGAACGGAAAAGCGCTCAATGAGCCGTATGTGCAGCACATCTCGCCGGTGATCGAGCCGTACCGTGACAACTGGCCTTCGGACGCCACGGACCTGAACGTGTATCCTCCGGCGCGGGAAATGCTGGCGCATAATGTGGTCAACGGCGAAGTGGTGGTTCCACCGGGCGAATACTTCGCGATGGGCGACAATCGCGATAACTCCAGCGACAGCCGCTACTGGGGATTCGTGCCGCGCGGCAATATCATCGGCAAGCCGCTGCTGATTTTCTGGTCCTACGAAGCGCCGACCGAGGATTGGGTGGGTGACAGCGCCGGCCACTTCATCGACATCGCCGAGCACTTCTTCACCCGCACCCGCTGGGACCGCGAGCTCAAGCTGATCCGCCCCTATCCGATTCCGTAGGCGGGCTGCTGCTGCGTCATGCAGTGCAGCGTTCCCAGCCCGAGCACCAGATCGCGGCAATAGATTCCGATCACTTCGCGGTCCGGGAACAGGCGCGACAAAATGTTCAACGCGGCGCGGTCGTTCCGGTCGCCGAAGACCGGCGCCAGCACCAGGCCGTTGGCGATGTAAAAGTTGGCGTAGCTGGCCGGCAGCCGCTGCCCGTTGAAGTACACCGGCTCGGGCATGGGCAGCGTGGCGACGCGCAGATCGGCTCGCGACTTGAGGCGCGCCAGATTATCGCGCAACGGCTCGTAGTTGGGGTCGGACTTATCGCGCTCGACGGCGGCCACCACGGTGTTGGAGGAGGTAAAGCGCGCGATGTCGTCGACATGGCCGTGGGTGTCGTCGCCGGCGATGCCGCGTCCGAGCCAGATCACCTCGTCGGCGCCCAGGAATTTTCGGAACGCGCGCTCCAGTTGACGCCGCGAGACGCCGGGATTGCGCGCCTGCAACTCGGACAAGAGACATTCCTCGGTAGCCAGCAGCTTCCCCGCCCCGTTCACATCGATGGCGCCGCCTTCCAGCACCAGCCCGGTTTCAATCAGCGGGAGGTTCAAATCGCGCGAAACACGCGCGGGGACGGCGGCGTCACACTGATAATTCGTGTATTTGGCCCATCCGTTGAAGCGCCAATGCACGATGGCGGGCGCGCCGTTGCAGACAAACAGCGGGCCGTAGTCGCGGGTCCAACTGCGATTGGTGGGGTAGGGGAAAAACTCCACCGCGTTGAGGTCGGCGCCGCATTTTTTCAACAGGCCGCGGACGCGCGGTTCTTCTTCGGTAAGGATGCGGACCCGCTCCACCCGCGCCAGATGGCGGACAATTTCGCCGTATAGCCAGGGAATCGGCGCGAATTTGCCGGGCCAGTCGAGTTTTTCGCGGGGCCAGGCGATCCAGGTGGCTTCGTGCGGCTCCCATTCGGCGGGCATGCGCAATCGCGGCATGAGCGGGTCACCGGGCGAGCCAGCGATTCAGGATCGGCGCGTAGGCGTCGATGCGGCGGTCGCGCAGAAACGGCCAGTGCTGCCGTGTCTCTTCCACCCGGCGCGGATCGCATTCGACGACGAGAATCTCTTCCTCCCGCTCGGAGGCGCGCGCCAGGATCTGGCCGAACGGGTCCGCCACGAAGCTCGATCCCCAAAACTCGATTCCCGCTTCCGGCGGACCTTCATACCCGACGCGGTTCACCGCGGCGACGTAGAGGCCGTTGGCGATGGCGTGCGCGCGCTGGATGGTCTGCCAGGCGTCGCGCTGGGCCGCGCCATACTGCTCCTTTTCGCTGGGATGCCAGCCGATGGCGGTGGGATAGAACAGAATATTGGCCCCGGCGAGCGCCGACAGCCGCGCGCCTTCCGGGTACCATTGATCCCAACAGACCAGCACTCCCACCCGCCCGAAGGGGGTGTCGAAGTTCGGGAAGCCCAGGTCTCCGGGGGTGAAATAGAATTTTTCGTAATACAGCGGATCGTCGGGGATGTGCATCTTGCGGTACAGGCCGGCGATCTGGCCGTCCACGCCGAGCACCGCTGCGGTGTTGTGATAGAGGCCGGCGGCGCGGCGCTCGAACAGGCTGGCGACGATGACGATGCGCAGCTCGCGCGCGAGCGCGCCGAGGGCGTCGGTGGAAGGACCGGGAATGGGTTCGGCCAGGGCGAACATCCGGTGGTCCTCCTGGAGGCAGAAGTACTGCGACCGGAACAGCTCCTGAAGGCAGACGATCCCGGCTCCGCGCGCGGCCGCCTCGCGGACGCCCCGCTGCGCTTTGGCGAAATTCTCGTTGGCATCCAGGCCGCAGCTCATCTGCACCAGGCCGATCCGAAACTTGCCGGCGGACATAAGATTCCATTATCGCCGAGCGGCCCGGCGGCGCCGCGCGATGTCCCGGCGCGTCAAAATGAGATGGTGACGATCGATTCGCGAATCATCCGCGGCATCGCCCGGGATTGCGGATTCGAGCTATCAGGCGTCGCTCCCGCCGAGCCTCCGGCCGACTTTGCGCGCTTCGAATCCTGGACCGCGCGGGGCCATGCCGGGGAGATGCGCTACCTCACCGACCACCGCGGCGGGCTTCGCCGCGACGTCCGCAATCTTCTGCCCTCGGCGAAATCGGTGATCTGCGTGGGCAAACTCTATAACCAGCGCGGCTCGCCCGCCCCGCCTGGCTGCGCGGTCATTTCGCGCTACGCCTGGGGCGGCGATTATCACGAAATTCTGCGCGCCGGCCTCGAAAAAATGGTGGTGCGCCTTCAGGAACACGCCCGCTTCGAATGGAAGATCTGCGTCGATACGGCGCCGCTTCTCGAACGCACCTTCGCGCGCCTGGCCGGCCTCGGCTGGATCGGCAAGAACACCTGCCTGATCAACGAGCCCTTGGGCTCGTGGTTTTTTCTGGGCGAGCTGATTACCTCGCTGGATCTGACGCCGGATTCGCCTCCGCCGGACCGTTGCGGGACCTGCACGCGATGCATCGAGGCCTGTCCCACCGGCGCATTCGTTCCGGCGGGCGACTCCTGGGCGATCGACGCGCGGCGCTGTATCGCCTATTTCACCATCGAGCTGCGCGGAAGCATTCCCGAGGAGTTTCGCGAGCCGATGGGTACGCATGTGTTCGGCTGCGACATCTGCCAGGAGGTGTGCCCCTGGAACTGGCGGGCGCCGGTGACGGATGCGTTTGAAGATACTCACCAGGCGCCGGCTCTGGAAGTCTGCGCCGCCATGACCGAAGAGGAGTTCCGGGAGGCTTTCCGCCACACCGCGCTGGCGCGGCCCAAATATGCCGGGTTTCTGCGGAATGTGGCGGTGGCGATGGGCAACAGCGGCCTGCCGCGCTTCCGCCAGCCGCTCGAACGGCTGGCGGCTCATTCCGATCCGGTGGTGGCCGAGCATGCCCGGTGGGCTCTGGCCCGCATTCAAGAATCAAACACATACAGCCGATAACCAAGCTTAGATGCCTTTGCCGCATCGGCTTCGAATTTCCGCCCCGGTTCGCCGGCGCCTGCTCTCGGCGGTCCTCGCCGGAGCCGCGGGATACCTGGTAAACCACTGGCAGGTGCCGATCTTCGGCGGAGCCAAACTCACCTTCGGCGCCATTTTTTCGCTGGCCGTTTCGCTGCATCTGGGACCCGGCTACGGCGCCCTTGCCGCGCTGATCGCCGAAGCGCCGCATACAACGCAAGGAATTTTCTTCGCGCGCGCCGGCATTTTTATTCTGGAAGCGCTGACGGTAGGCTGGTGCGCGCGCCGCGGCGTGGTGGCCCTGGTCGCCGATGGCGCGTACTGGATCGTCATTGGAGCCGCGCTCGCTCTTCGGAATGGCCCGGCCGCCGTGGCGATCAGCGCCATGCAAGTTTCGGTAAGCGCGGTCGCGGTTCGAAATATTCTCAACGGCCTGATGAACGTCACCGCGGCCGATCTGCTGAGCCGCTGGCCTTATCTGGCGCGGATCAGCGGCGCCGCTCCGGCCCGGCCGGTCCCGCTGCGCCTGCATCTTTCCCGCGGGTTCCTTTTGGCGACCACGGTGCCGTTCTTGGGGCTGAACGTGGCGCTGGACTGGATCCACGCCTCGCGACTGACCGCCGAAGCCGGCGCGCATATTCATGAGACCGCGGCGCGGGTGGCCGAAGAGGCGGACGCGTTCCTGGAAAAGCACCAGAGCGGGCTGCTCACGCTCGCGGCGATTTTTGAGCAGCCGCCTCCGCGCGGGCCCGCCGCCAACGCGATCCTTCATCAGATGCATCGCGTGTATCCCCTGTTCCGGACCATCGCTTATATCAGCCCGCAGGGCCGCGTTCTCGCCGCCGACCCCATGTTCGCGGCCAACGGCCAGTCGCTGATCGGCTACGATGTTTCCGACCGCCAGTATGTAAAGCAAACGGTCGCCACCGGGCGGCCCTACATCTCGGATGTGCTCATCGGGAGGCCGCTCGGCGGCGTGCCGATCGTAGGCCTTACCGCGCCGGTCAAGGACGCCGGCGGATCCGTACGGGGCATCATCTACGGTTCGCTCGCCTGCTCGCGTCTTCAGAATCTGGACGAGGCGCTGCGATTTTTGCGGAGCGGCGAAATTTTCCTTCTCGATCCAAAGGGCCAGATTATCTCCTCCAGCCGCGGCGCGGCGTTCGCCGCGTCGGAGGAGCTGCCGGAGGATTGGCGGCCGAAAAATAACGGCAGCCTGTACCAGGAGATCCTTACCAGAAGCGGCGGCCGCGCCGAGCGACGCCTGGCCAGCACTCAGCAGACGGCGGCTGGCTGGAGTGTGATCCTCTCTCAACCGATGAACGCGGTTCTGGCCGAATCGGCGGACTATTACCTGGCGACGGCGTTCTGGATTCTGATCGGACTGATGGCTTCCACGTTCGGCGCCGCCTGGATGAGCGCGCGGCTCACCCGGCCGGTGGAAGGACTGGCGGCGCGCGTCCGCAGCTTCGTGATGAACCGGCGGGAGGCGCCGGCGGTCGCGCTGGCCGCTCACGCGCCGCTGGAGCTGGCGCAGCTCGTCGAGGATTTCGGGCAGATGGAGCTTCGCCTGAATCAATCCTACAGCGAGCTCGAGCAGGCGCTCGAAGAGCGCGGCCGGCTCAACCGCGAGCTCAGCTCGGTTCTCGCGGACCTGGAAGGAAAGGTTCAGGAGCGCACCGCGGAGCTGGCCGAAGCCAAGCGCCGCGCCGAGGAAGCCAGCCGTCTGAAGAGCGAATTCCTGGCCAATATGAGCCACGAGATCCGCACGCCGATGAACGGGCTGATGGGCATGCTGGACGTGACGCTGGAGACCCAGCTCGATGAGGAGCAGCGCGATTTTCTGGAAACCGCGCGCGCCTCGGCGGGCAACCTGCTGCAACTGCTCAATGACATTCTCGACTTCTCCAAGATCGAGGCCGGCCGCATGGAGCTGGCGCCGTCGCCCTTCGCCCTCCGCGCCCTGGTGGAGCAGTCTCTTCGCACACTGGACTTTCTGGCCCAGCACAAGGGGCTCGAGCTGCGGCGCGAGATCGCCTCCGACGTTCCGCCGGTTGTCATCGCCGATCCGGTGCGTCTCCGCCAGGTGATCCTGAATCTGGTGAACAACGCGATCAAATTCACCTCCAAAGGCTTCGTCGCGGTGCAGGTGAGCTTGGATCATTACGAACAACACGAGGCCGTGCTGCGCTTCACGGTGGCCGATTCGGGCATCGGCCTGACGGCGGAGCAGCAGAAGGTGATTTTTGAGGCCTTCCGCCAGGCCGACGGATCCACCACGCGGCGCTACGGAGGAACCGGTCTGGGCCTGTCGATCTCGCGCCGGCTGGTGGAGATGATGGGCGGCCGGATTTGGGTGGAAAGCGAGCCCGGCGTCGGCAGCCGGTTCTGCTTCACCGCGCGGACCGGCGTCGCCTCGGCCGCCCTGGAACCGGTGAGCTGACCTTACAGGCGCGAATGCCGGCCAACGTCTGCGGGCCAATGCGCTGGTAGAGTAAGATTCATGCAGATCCCCATCTATCAGGTGGACGCCTTTACCGGCGAGCTATTTCGCGGCAATCCCGCCGCGGTCTGTCCTCTGGATCGCTGGCCGCCGGACAATATTCTGCAATCGATCGCCGCGGAAAATAATCTTTCCGAAACCGCCTATTACGTGGCCAACGGCGAGGGGTACGATCTGCGCTGGTTCACGCCCGCGGTGGAAGTGGATCTGTGCGGGCACGCCACGCTGGCCAGCGCGCACGTGATTTTTTCGATTCGCCGCGAAAAATCCGGCGCGAGCGTTTCGTTTCGATCAAAGAGCGGCGAGCTGAAAGTGACTCGCGACGGGGATCTCTACGCGCTCGATTTTCCGGCGCGCCCGCCGGAGCCGTGCCGCGCCCATCCGGCGCTGGCCGAAGCGCTGGGCGCAAAACCCGAGCAGATTCTGGCGGCGCGTGATTATCTTTGCGTCTTTTCGAGCGAGGAAGAAGTTCGCGCGCTGGAACCAAATATGGAGAAGCTGGCGGCGATCGACCGTTTTGCCACGATCGTCACCGCGCCGGGGCGCGATTGCGATTTTGTCTCGCGGTTTTTCGCGCCGGCCAAAGGCGTGCCGGAAGATCCGGTCACCGGCTCGGCGCACTGCACGCTAATCCCGTACTGGTCGGCGCGCCTGGGCAAGACGAAGCTGCATGCGCGGCAGTGCTCGAAACGGGGCGGCGAGTTGTTCTGCCAGATGCGCGGCGAGCGGGTGAGCATCGCCGGGCGCGCGGTGAAATTTCTGGAAGGGCACATCGAAATTCCGGACTGAGGTTCGGAAAGCGAGGATATCAGCGCGGCTGCGGCAGCCGCGGCCGCAGCCACAGAAACGCGATCGCGGAGGCGGCCTGCGCCGCCGCTCCCAGCGCGACCACGGCGAGGAGCGAGTGCGCATAGAGCAGCCCCATCGCCATGGTGCCCGCGAACCAGCAGACGCCCCACACTCCGTTAAACGATCCGAAGGCGCTGCCGCGCTTGTTCATCGAGACGACCTGCGAAATTCCCGCCCGCAGGCAGGCGTCCTGCGAACCCATGCCCGCGGCCCAGCAGGCGACGCTGGCCAGCGCGGCGGCCCGCCCGCCCAGAAATCCAAGCGGCAGCGACGCGATGGAAAAAACGGTGCCCAGCACCAGAGCCGAAACGCCATGGCGGTCGAACATTTTGCCGAAGGCGAACGCCAGCGCTCCTTCAAGTCCCATCGCGATGGCATAAAGCAGCGGAATCTCCGCCGGTCTGGTCAGATGGTCCTGCGCGAAACGATAGACCAGCAGCGGCCAATCGACGAATCCGAACGCGAGCAGGCCGGCGGCGAAGGTGTAATACCAGAAAATTTTCGGAACCGGCTGCGGATTCGGGTTGCGCGCCGAAGCGCCGCGCGAAGGATGCAGGAGGCGCGCCGTGGTCAAGGCGGCCAAGGTCCCCAAGGCGGGAACGGCGAGCCACAGGAACGAAGTGCGGAAACTTCCCGAGCGCATCACCCCGGCCATCATGAACAGGGGTCCGATGACCGCTCCGGTCTGATCCATGATCGAATGCAAACCGAATCCGAAGCCGTGGCCGACTTCTTCGGTCGCTTCGGACAGGAGCACGTCGCGCGCCGGCCCGCGCAGAGCCTTTCCGGCGCGTTCGGCAGCGACCAGAACCGCCGCCAGGCGCCAGCTTCCCGCAAACGCCAGCGCCGGCACGGCGACCACGTTCATCGAGTACCCGAGAAACGTGATGCCCCAGTAGGCGTGGGTGCGGCTGGCCAGCCGCCCTGAAAAATAGCGCAGGCTCTGGCCGAGCATCTCGCCGAGCCCGGAAATAAAGGCGACCTGCGCCGCCGTCGCGCCGAGACTTAACAGGTAGGGGCTGATGGAGCTGTGTGCGCCCTCGTAGGTCATGTCGGCGAAGAGGCTGACCACGCCGAGGCAGACAATGAAGCCGATCGCGGCGCGCCGCTTCTGGCCGGCAGCGGTCAAGCGTGACCCTCGCTCAAAGTTTCGATGACGGAGAGAATTCCCAACAAAAGCAGGACGCTGACGCCGGCGTAACGGATCATCTTCGGCGGCACGTGTTCCTGGATCCATCCTCGCACGCCGGCGCCAATGGAGGCGGCGAGAATTCCCTTGGTAACCATGGCGCCGACCGCGCCCGTCCAAACAATCAGAGGCGCATGATACTTGGCCGACAGCGCGGCGGCCGTAATCTGCCCGGCGTCGCCCCATTCGGAGAAGAAAATCGCGGCGAAGGAGACCATGGCGGCCTTGGGCGCCGAAACGGCGCCGCGCGCCGCGCGCCGTTCATCCTTGCGCCAGACCGCGATGGCGACGCCGACGAAGCTCGCCGCGGTCAGGCCCGCGACAAACAACGGCGGCAATTTGGAAATGAGTTCGCCAAGGGCGACGGCGGCCGCCATTTTGAGCATGAATGCGCAGGCCATCCCGGCCATGATCGGGACGGTTTTATACCGCGCGGCGAGAACGCCGGTGGTGTAAAGCAGCTTATCTCCTACGATCTCCGCCAGGAAAACGGCGCCGTAAGTGGCGAGAAAGATTTCCAGCAGCATCGGAATCAGGATGCCACAGACCCAGGTGCGCCGGGGAGCGCCCGTTTCGGGAATATGGAGATCGGGCAGGATGAGATCCGGTTTGCCAGGAGGAATGGCGCCACAGCCGGCCCGGGGTGCGCACGCCGCGGGCGGCTGGGTGGACGCGCGCGGGAAATCGCCGATAAAGCCTCTGGCAACAGCCAGATGCCGGTTCGTCGTCCCCGACGTGCAAAATTTTCATGGCCCCGCGATTAAACGTTACAACGGACGGCCGCAAGTGCAAGAGTGCGAGACGCGAAAGAATTTGGCCTAAGGCGTGCATCGGCGGCAAGTGGAAAGAGAATCAACGAACACCTTGGGCTCGTGGGGTTGACGTGATTCCACCCTGGATGTCATCGTGACGTCCGGAATAACACGCGCCCGACACCATGCCGACATCCGTAGGGCTTTTGCTCTAAGACACCTTAGAGGGTACGACTGTGTTATCACTTTCTTTCCAGCTTCAAAATGGTAAAACGAGATATACAATCCGAACGTAAAACTAAAACAACGAGGACGCGAGGAAACCCAGGCGACAAACCTTCACGCGATCAGAAGAACGGAACCGTAACGGTTTCGCTGCGCATTCCGATCGGGATGCTGAAGGAGATCGATGACGCTTTACAAGGGCGGCCGTATCGAATTCCGCGCCATCTATGGCTGCTGGAGGCAATCCATGAGAAACTCGCCTCGGCGCGGCGCGAGCGTGACCTCAGCGGCGCTACCGGAGATAGAGCGCGTTGAAGAAGAACTTATAGGCGCCGTGCGACTGGCCGCGCCATTGAGGACGGAACCCAAGCAGAATCACATGCCCTTGGCCATACTCGGCGTCGAGAGCCGCGATTTTGCCTTGGATCCGGTCCGGTCCGGCAAGGTAACCGCTCTCAAGCGGCGAGCGGTCGCGCGGATAACGCGCCAGGACCGTACCCTTGAACGCCGGCTTGACCTCAAACGCCGGACCGCGCTCGAACATGACGATCGGCTCGGGCGAGAGTCCGGCGACCAGGGGATTTTTCGGATCTTCGATATGGACCCTCACCAGACAGCCGGAACAGAAGAACTGATCTGGAGTCAGGCCGGCCAATACGTTGGTCACCGGGAGTTGCAACTGTTCGATGGCGAAAAGCGAAGCATTATTGAACGTAATCAAAGTGCCGCCGGCGGCGACGAAATCGCGCAGAGCGTCGGCGCCGTCCTCGCCGATGCCTCCCGCGTAGCGCTCCGGAATCACTCCGGGCCGATAGCCCTCTAGTATGGACCGCGGGCTGGCGTCCGGCAGCAGGATCACGTCATAGTTGTCCCGTAAGTGGCCCGCGCGGATGTCCGCGTTGTAGAGATTGGTGAAGGGAAAGTTAAACTGCTCGAAAATCCAGCGGGTCCAGCCTTCATCGATATTGGCCTGCCAGGCCCGGTACAGGCCCAGACGCGCGGGCTTGATGGGCTTGCCGGCCTGCCTGGCGGGCGCCGACTTTAAATGATTTTCGGCGAGAATGGCATCGAGTTTCGCCCGGTCGATATTGGACACCGAAATATCGTTGCCGGAAAAGCTCACGGTTCCCTTCGCGGCCAGAATCTGATTTACGGCGCGGAAGCTGGCATTGGCGTTGTGATCAAACGGCGCGGCCAAGCCTTTGATGGAAGTGACTCGTTCCAGGCTCTTTCGAAACTCCGGAGTCAGTGGAGTGGTCACGGCGTGGACCTCGACGTCCATCTGATACGGAAGAGTCCAGCCCGTGACGTCGTAGGGACGCTGCGTAAGCTGCGGGTAGACCTGCGGCTCAAATAATTCCTTCACCATTCCCGCGAAGGGTTGATTCATGGCAATCACCCAGGCGTCGGGGTTCGTAGTCTGATCGACTTCGATGCCCTGAAGCATCAGCTTCTCCATCAACAGGCCGGCCGTGGGCGCGTCGTGCTGCCGGCGGGGAATGATATAGGCGTAAGGCGGCTCTTTTTCGAATTTTTCGATAGTATCCCGCGCCGCCCGATACTTGTTGTACTGCATCTGCTCATGATATTTGACCGCCAGATCGAGCACGGCCATATCGGCGCCATACATGTATTTGCAGGCGTCGGAGAGTCTCCACCAGCCGCCCTTCCACGGGCTGGCGTAAAGTATCTCCGACTCAAGCCCCTGCCGGAACTGCGGAAATTCATCCACCGTATAGAAATGCGGCGTGGCGTAGCGATACAGCGCCGTCTCGGTAAAGAAAGAAATGGTGTGGCGGAAGTTCCCGATGTTATCGAGATAGCCGGGATACCAAACATCGAAGCTTTCCTGATGCATGGAGCCGGGCAGGTCATGCTGATCGAGATACTGCGCGATGCTCATCCCGATCAGATTCAGCCAGCGCAGCATCAGGGGATGCATGTTGCTCGAAATCGGGTCGGCAAATGGGGGAAGATAGATGCGGCCAGGAAAAGGCGCGCTCTGATGCTGGGTGTAAAAGACGAGCGGCTGGGTTTCCAGAGTGGCTTTGGTCACCACGCGCGACTCGATCATATTCAACATGTAGCCATCGCGGTTATTGTCGTGGCCGACATATTCCTGCCACAACTCCGGCAGCGGGCTGACTTCGTACTGCGTCCCCAGATTCTGCCGATACCAGTTCGCAACCATGTTTTGACCGTCGGGATTGATGGAGAACCACAACTCGACAATCAGGTTTTCCCGGATCGCCCGGTATTCCGGCTCTTCGCGTGCGACCAGGTCGTAGCCGAGCTGAATGGTGTGCTGAGCGTTGGCGACTTCGCTCGCGTGCAGGCCGCCGTCGATATGAATGATCGGCTTGATGTCATGCGACATCTGCCGGGCCTGTTCGTCGCTGATGCCGCGCGCCACCGCCAGCCGCCGCGACATTTCTTTATAGTGCTCAAGCTGGGCCAGGTTTTGCGGGCTGGAGATGAACGCCATGTACCAATCGACGCCGCGGGTCGTCTTTCCGACCTGGACCAGCTTGATGCGGTCGCTGGAGGCCGCGAGTTTTTTAAAGTAACCTAAGGCGTCGTCGTAGGTGGCCAGATAGAAATCATCGCCAGGCTTATGGCCGAGCACGGATTCCGGAGTGGGTACGGCGGCGAACGCGCAGCCCGCGCAAAGGAGCAGAAGGAATTTCTTCACGGGATCACCGCCAGTTGATATTGGTCGAGCACGTCTTCCATTTTTGTGTTGCTGAAATCCTTTGTGCGCAGGTCCGCCGCGAGTTTCTTGAGCTGTAGGGAATAGTTCGCTTCCTTTCGCGCGGCGGATTCATCGGCGACCTGCGCGCGCAGATCATCGAGCAGCGGAATGCGGTCGCGCTGAAAAGCATCGAGCGCGGCTTCCAGCTTCCTTCCCTCCTCGGCGGCCTGCGGACCGCGCGCAGTGAAGTAGGCGCGATTCTGATTGAGCAGCGCCGCCAGTTCGTTTTTCAGCGATTGCGCCTGCGCTTTCCACTCCGCCTCAGGATTGGCGCCGCCGCGTCCGGCGCGCCCGCCGCTGGCGCTGGTTGGCCCGGCGGCAGCCTCGGGCGCCATCGACGGATTGTAATAGAGCGCATTAAAGAGAAATTTGTAGGTGCCGTGTGATTGACCGCGCCACTGGGTACGGAAGCCGATCAGGATAATGTGGCCGCCGCCGTAATTCACGTCGAGCGCGGCGGCCTTACCCTCGAGATGCTCTGGGCCCAGCAGATAGCCGCTGCGCAGCGGATTGCGATCCCGTGGATAAGAAGCGAGCACTTTACCGCGAAAATTCGGCTTGGTGTCGAAGGCCACGTTGCGTTCGAACATCACCGTGGGATCGGCGGGAAGCCCCGCGGTCAGCGGATGGCCGGGCTCGCGAATCTCCGTTTTGAGCAGCGTGCCGGAGCAGAAAAACTGATTCGACCGCAAGCCTTCGAGAGCGTTTGTTACCGGCAATTCGAACTGCTGGATGGGGAAAAGCGACGCGTTGCCCAGCGCGACCAGCGTTCCTCCCTCCTGCACGAATTCGCGGAGCGCGTCGACACCTTCCTCGCCGATGCCGCCGGCGTATTGACCTGGCACGGTGCCCGGCTGCAACCCGTCGACGATCTGCCGCGCGCCCTGCTCGGCGAAAACAATGGTGTCGAATTTATCGCGCAGATGGCCGTCCTGAATATCTCCGTTGTGCAGGCGGGTGAAGGTGAAATGGAACTGTTCCAGAATCCAGCGCGTCCAGCCCTCGTCGATATTGCCGGACCACGGTTCGTAAATTCCGATGCGCGGCTTCTTCACGGGCCATGCCGCGGGCGCTTCGTTGAGCGATTTCGCGTCGACGCCGTCGCGCTCCAGAATCGGAGCCACGCGGCCGGTCGCGTAGATGACCGGAGCGGACTTGTCGAAACTGACCGTGCCGCCGGCGTCGAGAATGTCATTGACGGCCTTCAGCGCGGCATTGGAGTTGTGCGAGAAAGCGAACACCGGTCCGCTGCCTTCGACTTTGCCGGCGATGGGATCCAGCTTCTCGATTTTGCGCAGCGCGCGGCGCGAGTCCTCGCTCACGGGTTCGTCGACGGAGACCACCTCCACGCCCATCTGCATGGGGAGCGTCCAGCCGGTCACGTCGTAGGGGAGTTGCGGGAGCGCTGCGGGAGCGGCGCCCTGGCCTCGGCCGCCCGCGGCTCCCCGCCCGGCGTTCGCGGCTGCCGCCGGCGCGGCTTGCGGACCACGTCCGCCAGCGCCTCCGCCGCCTCGACCGCCTCCGGCTCCTCCGCCGCGGCCGCCATCGTTGGTGATCGGCGCTCCGGTGGAATGAAACTCCGGATATTTCTGCACGTCGAACAGCTCTTTCACCAGCGCGGCGAACGGCTGATCCATTAAAACCACCCAGGAGCCAGCGGGATACGTCTCGCCATTGGCGCGAAAGCGATCCGATGCCTGATGCACCTCAATTCCGTCGATCAACAATTTTTCGACTAATGTTTCGGCGGTCGGCAGGTCGCGTTGCTCGCGCGGGATCACATAGGCGTAGGGCGGTTCCTTCTGGAACCGCTCAATGGTCTGTTTGCCGGCCTGGTAGCGCGTGTATTCGATCTCCTCGCGGTACTTCGCCGCCGTATCCAGCACGGCCATCGACGCCAGCAGCATGGTCCGGCAGGCGTCGCTCAAGCGCCACCATCCGCCCTTCCAGGGGCTCGCATAATAAACTTCGGCGCGCAGATCCTGCTTGTCGCGCGGAAATTCATCCACGGTGTAAAAGTGCGGCGTGGCGTAGCGATAAAGCGCGGTTTCGGTGAGGAACGAGATGGTGTTGCGGAAATTGTTGACGTGATCGACGAATCCGGGATACCAGTCGTCATAGCGTCCGCGGTGAATGGCGCCGGGCACGCCGTGCTCGTCAAGGTAGGCGGCCATCGACGTTCCAAATTTATTCACCCATCGCCACATCAGCGGATTGGTATCGGCGGAAACCGGATCGCCGAACGGAGGAATCCAGATCCGCGCGGGAAACGGCGCCGTCTGATGGTGGTTATAGAAAACCTGCGGATAATATTCGAGCTCGTATTTGGTGATCACCCGCGACTCGATCATGTTGTTCATGTACCCGTCGCGGTTGTTGTCGTGGCCGATGTACTCCTGCCACAGTCCCGGAAAATTGCTCACTTCATAAGCGGTCCCGAGATTTTGCTTATACCAGTGCGCCACCATATTCTGGCCGTCGGGATTGATCGAAAACCACAGAAACAGAATCACGTTGTCGAGGATGGAGTTGATCTCGGGCGTCGTGCCGGTGACCAGATCGTAGGCGAGCTGGATGGTATGCTGCGCCCCGGCGACCTCGGTGGCGTGCAGCCCGCCATCGATATGAACGAAAACCTTGCCGTCGTGGGCCAGCGCGCGCGCGTCGCTATCGGTGAGGCCGCGCACCAGCGCCAGACGCCGCGCGATATCGCGGTATTTTTCGAAATCGCGGAGATTCCGCGCCGAGGAGATGATCGCGATATACCAGTCGCGCCCCTGCGTGGTCTGGCCGACCTTCACCAGTTTCAGCTTGTCGGTGGATGCGGCGAGCTTCTGGAAATAGCCGAGCGATTCATCATAGCTGGCGAGATAAAAATCGTCGCCGGGGTTGTGGCCCAGCACGGACTGCGGCGTCGGAACTTGCGCGGCGAGGCCCGCGGCGAGCAGGATGATCGGGAACAGCCTCATAAGAAAAATAGGCTAACACTCCCAACCCGCCGGGCGGCGGGTTCGCCGAGCCGGCGTCTTGAGCGCGGCGCGGCAGTGGCGCAATTTGGCCCGCTTGACTATCTCTTAATGCTCTTCACGGCCGCCAGCGCGCGCTCGCGGGCCGCGTCATGATCGATGATCGGATGTGGGTATGTCCTTCCCAGCCCGACGCCGGCCTTCTCGCGGATCGCCGCGGGCGCATTCCAGGGTTGATGGATCCACTGCTCCGGCAATCCCGAAAGCTCGCCAACCCAGCGGCGGACGTAGTCGCCGGCGGGATCGAATTTCTCGCCCTGGAGAACCGGGTTAAAGATCCTGAAATAGGGAGCCGCGTCGGCGCCGCAGCCCGCCACCCACTGCCAGCCCAGCGTGTTGTTGGCCAGATCCGCATCGACCAGCGTGTCCCAGAACCAGGCTGCTCCTTCCTGCCAGCGGATCAACAGATGTTTGACCAGGAAAGAGGCGGCCACCATGCGAACCCGGTTGTGCATCCATCCGGTGCGCCACAGCTCACGCATTCCCGCATCCACCAGCGGATAGCCCGTCTTGCCTTGCGTCCAGGCGCGCAGCGCCTCAGGATCGGTTCTCCATGGAAAGGCCGCAAACTCCGGCCGGAGCGCCCGCTCCGGAGATTCGGGATGATGGTACAGCAGATGGGCGGCAAACTCGCGCCAGCCAAGTTGCCGGAGATAGGCTTCGCGCGCGGCGTTTCCTTTGGCGGTTCGATCGTCCATCCCGTCCAGGACCGCGCGCCAAACCTCGCCGGGGCTAATTTCGCCGAAGTGCAGGTGCGGCGAAAGGCGGGAGGTTCCCGCGACGCCTGGCCTATTCCGGCCAGCCGGATAGTCTTGAATGACCTCTTGAAAGCGTCTCAGTTGACTCTTCGCCCCTGCCTCTCCCGGCTGCCAGCTCTGACCAAGTCCGCCGGCCCAATCGACGGACGGCTCAAGCGACAGTTCCGAAAGTTGCAGCGAGTGCGGCCAGGTTTCCGGAGCGCGAAGCTTTCGGGGAGCGTCTTGGGAAGCTGGCGCTACCGGCCTGGCAAGACAGGCTCGCCAGAACGCGGTAAAGACGCGAAAGGGCTGCCCGCTGCCACTTCGAATCGTCCACGGTTCAAAGAGCAAACTGCCGTTGAAGCTCTTCGCGGCGATTCCGCGGGCTCCAAGCCGCGATTTCACATCGGCGTCCCGGGCGACGGCGGCCGGCTCGTAACGGCGGTTCCAAAATACGCGGGAGGCGCCCGATTCGGCCAACAGATCATTCAAGGCTTGGCCCGTTGGACCGCGGCGAAAGATCAAGCGCGAGCCGCGCGCCCGGAGTTCCGCATCGAGGGCGGCAAGCGAGCGGTGAAGCCACCATTGCGAAGCGGCGCCGGGCCGCCAGGCGCCTTCCTCCTCCGGCGCCCAGATAAACACCGGAATTACCGGACCTCCACTTTCGGCCGCGGCGGCCAAGGCGGGATTATCCGATAAGCGCAGGTCTTGGCGAAACCAAACCAGGGCCGGCGCCGCGCCCAGGCTTCCTGCTTTCCCCCTCCCTGCGGACGCCTTCGGCGGCCCCGTCGATTCAGCGGCCATAACGCGAACTCACCGCCGGCTGGACTCTTCGCCACAACTGGCGCACTAAGGGGACCAGGCCGGCATAGAGGATGGCCAGAGCGATCATCCCCAGCGCCAACCACGCAATCAGCGCGTGAATGGTGACAATCCATAATGCGCGAACCGCCTGTCCCACGCCTTCCCTGATCAGCGCCAGGACGCCGCCGAGCGAGACCGTCGAGGCGTCCGCCCGAAACATCCACGCACCCAGCCGGTAGAAAGGAATCAGCAGGAGGAACTGGAGCGGATAGACCACTCCGTTGACCAATTGAATCGCGGGAAGATTCAGCCGAAGCAGGATCGCCGCCAGGGCGCACAAAAGAGTCGTCGAACCCAGCACCGGCGTGACGCCCAGAATGATGCCCAGCGCGATCGTGAGGGCGATCTTTTCCGGGGACATGCCTTGGCGCAACAACTGAATGAATGGTTTCAGCCAACGGCAGTCCGGTAGGGAATCCGTGCCTGTCATTGCGTGGATGCCAGCGTGCGGACTTGCGCTGCCAGAGCTCCGCACCAGGCGCCCTGGCAAAGTGCGGCGCAGCGCCAAATGACTGTTCCGCTCCGGTCGACGGGTTCAAATATTGTTTCACCAACCTTTGACTCACTCGCCGGGCTTGACAAAGAAACCATGGCAGTCACCAAAGAAACGCACAGGATTCGTTGACTCATACTCCCTCGCCCAGCCGTCCGCCAGTTTTCGCCACCTCCAGGCCGAACTCTGCCGCCGCCGGCGTCTCGCTTTCCCCATTCGGGCGCCACGGCTCGCCATAGAGACTGGCGGGGTTGCCGCTCTTTGTGAGCATCAACTGAATGTCGCTGATGTGGCGTTCGCGGAAGGCGCCCTCGCAATACGCCAGATAGTAGTCCCACATCCGGCAGAAGGGTTCGTCGAAGCCCAACGCCCGGACTTCATCGATCGAGTCGCGGAACCGGCGCCGCCACTCCGCCAGCGTATAGGCGTAGTGCAAGCCGATGTCCTCGACGTGAAACAAGGAAAGCCGCGTCGAACGCACCAGGGACCTGAGAATCTCTCGAAGCGAGGCCAACTGAGCGCCGGGGAAGATGCGCCGCTGGATCCAGTCGCTCTGTTTCCGGTAAGCATCAAAGCGGTGTTCGCTCATGGTGATGGCCTGCATCACCATGGAGCCGTCCGGGGTCAGCAGGCGATCGCATGCCGAGAAGAACGCGTCGTAGTAGTTCAGGCCGACCGCTTCGAACATCTCAATACTCACCAGCTTGTTATAAGAGCCCCGCAGATTCCGGTAGTCCTCCAGCAGCAGGCGGATCCTCTTCCCCGCCTCTCCGGCGCGGGCGAAGAGCCGGCGGGCTTCGTCATGCTGCTCCCGGCTGATGGTTGTCGTCGTGACGCGGCAGCCGTAGTTGCGGCAGGCATGCAGGGCGAATGCGCCCCAGCCGGCGCCGATTTCGAGGACGTGGTCTTCGGGTCCCAGACGCAATTTACGGCAGATCCGGTCGAGCTTCTCGATTTGCGCCTCCTCGAGCGAGTCGTTTGCGTGGCGGTAGACGGCGCTGGAATAGACCATGTTGCGGTCCAGGAACAGACGGAAGAAGTCGTTGCTCAAGTCATAGTGCGCCTGGATATTGCGGCGGCTGCCGGCGATCGTATTGCGGTTCATCCAGTGGCGCAGCCGGTGAAAGAAGCGGCTGGCGAGGGAAAAGAAACGGTTGCCGCCTTCCAGCTCGGAGTGATTGCGGACGGCCAGGCGCACCAGCGCGACAAGGTCCGGCGAAGACCAGTCTCCGTCCACGTAGGAGTCTCCGGCGGCATCGTTGCCGCCCCAGAGCAGGCGGGAAAAGAAACGCTCGTCGTGGACGGCAAGCACGGCCCGCAAGCCCGCACCGGCTTCGCCAAAGAGATAGGTCCTGTCCGGGCAGATCACTTCGAGCGCGCCGTGACGCAGTCTCTCCAGCATGTGAAATACAGCTTTCCGAGCCAAGCTCATGCTCATGTCCGTTTGGTTGCCTCCTGAACCGGGGGCCGCATCCGGGCGGGATGGGTATACACAGGAACTCGCTTCAACAAAAGACGCAGCGCCTGCCAATGGATCGCGCCGATCACTTTGCCGGTCATCCAGGGATGCCGCCGCAGGGCGCGGCCAAGGTTTTGCGCGCTCCAGGGCTCATATTCGAGCGCCAGAGTCGCATCAAAGAAAGGCTGAAGGATTCCGGATTCGCCGCCGCGCTCGACGGTGTTCATGTGAGCCACGAATTTGGCTGCCGGTTCGGTCAGGACGAATTCGTAATCCAGATTCATGGCCATGAACGGCGACACGTGCATCGTCTTGGGGCAACGGTACCGCAGGGAGTTCGGCGAAGGCTGGCGGTTCCCGCTCCATAGCCAGTAGTTGCGGCTCTCTCCGAAAGTGCTGTTCACTTCGGCCAGGATCGTATCGAGGCGGCCGCTCCGTTCGTAGCAGAAGTAAAAGGAAATCGGATTAAAGCAGTAGCCCAGATAGCGCAGATGCGTCAGCAGAAAGATCGGGCCATCCGGCAAGGGGACATCATGGGCACGGGCATCTTGCGCTACGCGTTCGCGCAAGGAGAGCCGGGGACCGTCAAGGTGATCCCGTTCGTGAAAGCTGGCCCAGTTGAAGCGGTTGTAACTGGTCCAGGGCGACCGCGCCATCAGCTCCGGGATCCGGTCGATATCGAGCCACGCCATGAACAGCGTGTAGGTGAACTCATGCCTGCGCGGACGGAACCGGCGATGCCGCAGCGTCCCCTTGTAAAGGCCGGGTTCGGGAATCACAGGCAAGAGACCCCCAAGGCCTCAGCCACCCGCATTCCGCTTCGCACCCCGTCCTCGTGGAAGCCGTAAAACCAGTAAGCCCCGCAGAAATGCGTGTGGTTCTTCCCGCTGATATCGGCCCACCGTTGTTGGGCGCGGACCGCCGCCCGGGTGTATAGCGGGTGCTCATAGACCATCCGGCGAAGAGCCCGCCTCGAACTGATGCGGCCATTGGCATTCAAAGTAACGCAGTAGTCCTCCGGGGTCCGGAGCGACTGGAGCCGGTTCAAGTGATAGGTCACCGTGACCTTGCCCGAATCCCCCAGCAGATAGTTCCAGGAGGCCCTCGCCGCCGCCCGCTTGGGCAGCAGCGTGGAGTCTGTATGCAGGCACGTTTCATTGCGGCTGGTTGTAAAGCACCTCAGGACTTCGCGTTCCGCCTCGGTGGGCCGGGCAAGCAGCGGAAGAATCTGGTCGCCGTGGCAGGCGAAAACAACTTCATCGAAATGCCGGGCGGGCCCGTTTTGGAATCGCAACGTCACCCCGGAATCGGAACGGTCAACGGCGGCAATCTTTGCTTCCTTGTGAATCCGCCCCCGGAAGGGTTCCGTCAACGGGGCCAGGTAGGAGCGGCTTCCGCCGCGGATCACTCTCCACTGCGGATGAGTGTTGATCCCCAGCATGCCGTGATTTTGCATGAACCGGATCAGCGTTACTGCCGGAAACACCGGCATCGCGTCGGGCGCCATGGACCAGACCGCCCCCGCCATCGGAATCAGGTATCGATCCACAAAAACCGGAGCGTATCTTCCCGCATCGAGAAAGTCGCCCAGCGTCATGTCTTCGGCTGCCGGATCGGCGAGAATCCGGGGAGCTTCGCGATTGAAGCGCAGGATCTCCCGCAGCAGGGTGTAATGATTGCGCGAAAAATAATGACGTTTTTGCGCGAAAAAGCCGCCCAGGCCGCGGCTGGAATACTCAAAACCTCCGTCATAGCCGGTCACCGCGAACGACATGTCGCTTGGCTGCGTCTCCACCCCCAGCTCCGCCATCAGCCGGCAGAAATTCGGATAGGTGCGCCGGTTATGAACAATAAAACCGGTGTCCAGCGGGATGGACCCCTGTTCGGACTCCACCGTCACCGTGTGGGTGTGACCCCCCAGGCGATCGTCGCGCTCAAACACGTGTACTTCATATCTGCGGCTCAGATAATACGCCGCCGATAATCCCGAAATGCCCGAGCCAATCACCGCCACGCGCTTCACATCCGCACCTCTAAAGCGTGGCTCTCGCCGTATTTCGCGTTTCCGCGCCCGGCGGTATCCGTCGGAACGGCCGCAAATCTTTCACGATTCCCAACCAACTGAGAGTTTTCAGGGTCAGGTAGGTGATATCGAGTTCCCACCAGCGCTCGCCCTGCCGGCAGCTTCCAGGCGAGAAATGGTGATTGTTGTGCCAGCCTTCGCCAAAGGTGATCAAAGCCAGCCAAAAGTTGTTGCGGCTCTCATCCGGCGTATCGAAGCGCCGGGTGCCCCACAAGTGAGCCAGAGAATTGATCGCGAAGGTGCAGTGGTAGAGCACCACCGTTGAAATCACATAGCCCCACAGGAATGCCGGCCATCCCCCAAGCAGAGCCACCACCGCGCCAAACGCCACCGTCGGGACCCAGTGGTGCCGGTCCAACCAGCGAATTTCCGGGAAGCGGGCGAACTCCGCCACGGACCGCGGATCGTATTCGTCGAAATCGTTGGAGATCACCCAGCCCACGTGCGCCCACCAAAAGCCGCGAATCGCCGGTGAGTGCACGTCCCGGTCCCGATCCGCCTCCCGATGGTGCCGGCGATGCAGCGCCGCCCACCACAAAACCCCCTTCTGCGCCGAACTCTGCGCCAGCCAGGCCATCGCAAACTGCCCAATCCGGCCCAGCTTGTAACTCCGGTGCCCGAAATACCGGTGATAGCCCGCCGTAACTCCAAACATGCGGATCGAGTAGGTCACGGCCAGCCATGCCAGCAGAGACCTGGTCGGAGGGGTCCAATACACCGCCGCCACACCGGCATGAAGCAGCAGGAAGAAGAAGACCGCCCCAAATCGGTATTTCGATTTAAGCAGGAAGCCGGTCATGATCCAGGATTATCAAAGCTCCTTCTCATTGTCAATATTTTGTCCATGACAAATATTTGACAGAACGAGGAATTTTAACTATAGTAAGTACGGATGGAGACCCGCTATCCGATTCGAGCGGTGGCGAAAATTACCAACCTGAGCCTGGACAGGCTGCGCGTCTGGGAGCGCCGCTACAAAGCGGTCGTCCCGGAACGCTCCCAAAGGGGGCGGCAGTATCGCCCGGAGGACATCGCGCGGTTGCTGTTATTGAATGAGTTGGTTCAAAAAGGGCACGCCATCGGTGCGATTGCCTCGCGGTCCGATGAGGAACTGCGGAGGCTTCTGGCCCAGCAGCCTGTTCAGCCGGCCGCGGCGCTCCCGCCCGCGGCGGATATGCTGGCCCCGATTCTGGCGGCAATCGAGAGTTTCGACGCGCCTCGGGCAAGCGACGAACTCAGCCGTTTGGCGGCCGTTCTGAGCCCCCGCGACCTGGTGTATCAGGTTACCGTTCCCCTGATGCGCGAAGTGGGAGTCCGCTGGCACAACGGAACGCTGGCCATCGCCCAGGAACATCTGGTCTCGCAGATGCTTCGTACGCTGTTAGGGAGCATGATGCGTCTGTTTCGCCAACCGAACCCGGCAATGACCATGGTTCTGTCCACACCCGCCGGCGAGCCGCACGAATTCGGCATTCTTGCCGCGGCGATGCTGGCTTCCCTGGCGGGAGTGGAGCCGGTCTATCTCGGCCCCAACCTGCCCGCGCGCGAGATTGCCGATGCCGCCCGCAAAACTTCGGCAAGGGTTGTCGCGGTGAGCGTCACTTCCCCGTCCGAGACGACACAGCCGGAGCTAAATGCGCTCGCGGCGGCGATGCCTGAGGACGCCGAACTGTGGGTGGGCGGCGCGGCCAGCACCGGTCTGGATCTATCCAACCCCGGCCGCAAGACCCGCCTGATCGAGGATCTGCCGGCTTTTGAAAGAGAGTGCCGCCGCTGGAGGAGCTAGACGAATGAAGACGGCGCTCAAGCTTCTGTTCGCGGCGATTTTCCTGTGGATGACCGTGCTCACCATCCGGACCAGTCTGGCGGCCAGCCTGTGGAGCGCCTGGGACTCTTATGCGGCGAATCCTTGGGCCGTCGCCACCCTCTACGACGCCTACTTCGGTTTCATCACCTTCTGGGTATGGGTGGCGTACAAAGAAAGCACTCTCTGGTCGAGGGTGTTATGGCTGGTCCTGATTCTCTGTCTGGGCAACATCGCCATGTCGCTCTACGTCCTTATCCAGCTCTTCCGCCTGAAACCGGAGCAATCCCTGGAGGCGCTGTTTCGGAGATGAACAGCGGCGTAACGCTCGTGCTCACTGGCGCCGCCGGCGTGGCATTGCTGATGCTGCTGTTGTGGCTGATCCATCTGCGAACCGGCAATGCCGCCATCGTCGACGCGGGTTGGGCGGCGGGACTCGCATTGCTCGGAGCGCTCTATGCGGCGCTGGGAGGCGGATATTGGCTACGCGCGGCAATGATCGGCGCGATGTCGGGAATTTGGGGACTGCGGCTGGCGATATATCTCCTGGCCACGCGCGTCATCGGCCATCCGGAGGAGGGGCGCTATCGGGAGCTGCGGGCGCGGTGGAAGACGAATATCCCATTTAAGTTTCTTTTGTTCTTCGAATTCCAGGCGCTATTATGCGTGGCGCTGGCCTCGCCATTTTTCCTCGCCGCGCGGAACCTGGACCGGAGACTTTCCGCGCTCGAGTGGGCGGCCGCGGCTCTCTGGACGCTGGCCATGGCGGGCGAGGCCGCCGCCGACGCGCAACTGAACAAGTTCAAATCCCAGCCCGCCAACAGAGGCCGCACCTGCCGGGTGGGATTGTGGCGGTACTCGCGCCACCCAAACTACTTCTTCGAGTGGCTGATCTGGATTGCGTTCGCCGTGTTTGCGCTGGCGTCCCCCGGCGGATTCTGGGGACTGCTCTCGCCCATTCTCATCCTGTACTTCGTGCTGCGCGTCACCGGTATCCCCGCGACCGAAGCCCAGGCGATCCGCACGCGCGGTGAAGAATACCGGCGCTACCAGCGCACCACCAGCGCCTTTGTGCCGTGGTTTCCGAAGACAATTCCTGAGGAAAAATCATAATGGAAGCCTCCCATCCCGCGGCGGAACGGCGCATCCGGCAGCCCAAGGCCGCCTGGTACGAAGCTCTGGTCGAGCGCGATCTGGCGCCCGATTGGATTTTGCGGGCCGCCATCCGGCGCCATCTCGCACAGCGGCTCCGCGAGGAAGACAAGGGCGATCCGGAAAGACAGCAGGTCCACTTGATGAGCTATATCGAGCAATTGAAAGCCAGCCCGATCGCCATCCATACGGCCGCGGCAAATCAGCAGCACTACGAAGTTCCGGCGGAGTTCTTCGCCTCGGTTCTGGGAAGCCATCGTAAATACAGTTGCTGCTATTGGCAAGACGGCGACTCGCTCGACGAGGCCGAGCGCCGCATGCTGGAGCTCACCACGCAGCGCGCCCAGATCAGAGACGGGCATTCCATCCTCGATCTCGGCTGCGGATGGGGCGCGTTCTCGCTGTATGCGGCCGCGCGGTTTCCCAACAGCACCGTCGTGGCCGTCTCCAACTCCCGCTCCCAGCGCGAGTACATCGAGAAGCAGGCCGTGGCGCGCGGCTTGGCCAACCTGAGCGCCGCCACCGCAGACATTAACGATTTCGAAGCGGGCCAGCGCTTCGACCGGATCGTCTCCGTCGAAATGATGGAACACGTGCGGAACTACGAGCGCCTGCTTCACAAAGTTGCGTCATGGATGAATCCGGACGGCTTGTTGTTCGTTCACGTATTTACCCACCGCCGGTTCGCCTACCCCTTCGAGGTCCGCACCGCGGCCGATTGGATGGCCCGCCACTTCTTCACCGGCGGCCAGATGCCCAGCGACGGACTGCTGCTCTATTTTCAAAGAGACGTCAAGATCCGCCATCATTGGGTGGTGAACGGCCGGCATTACCAAAAGACCGCCGAAGCGTGGCTGGCCAACCTGGATCACCGCCGCGGCGAATTGCTGGAGTTGTTTTCGAGTGTTTATGGCCGGGACGAGGCGCGGAGGTGGTTTGTTCGCTGGCGAATCTTCTTTATGGCCTGCGCGGAACTGTGGGGCTACCGCCGCGGCGCCGAGTGGCTCGTCTCGCACTACCTGTTCGAAAGAGCGCAGGCGGCGCCGGCTTGATCCATCTCGCGGCTCAACGGGAGAGATCGGCCGCGGACATTCGCGCTTGCGTCACTCAGGCCATCAAACGGCGCTTCGCCAGTCCAATCGCAAGCAGACCAGCGAACACAACCGGCAGGGTGACGGGCTCCGGCACGGCCGTAAACGAAAAGTCCGCCGACACTAAATGGCCCCTCACATCGTCATAGTGAATCTTCACATCACTGACAGAAAATATTGAAGCTGGCCCTCCGGAGATGTTGTCCGGCACCGATACATCAAACACCCAGGCGTAGGGAGTCGTTGCGGTACTCGGATTTGGAGCCGTCGCGGCAAACGCCGATGAGGTGTCGGCGCAAATGAAAGCGCCTGTGCCATTGCACCCGCCGGAGCTCAGTCCGCCGGACTGCGCAGTCCAGTTCGCCGCGCCGTTTGGAGCCGCGTCCAACGCTGAGGAGACGCTTCCGCCCATCAGGTTCAAGCCGATCGCCACGGCATCAATATGCACCGGCGAAAGGTTGGTACCCAGCGTATTGCCGCTGGTGTCGGCCAGTAAAGTGACGTCAAAGACGGATATCGTCCCGTTATCACTCTCCAAGGAATACGTGAGAGCGTATTTGGATCCATCGCACGTCGCGCAAGATGTTAAAAGAGTTGCCCGGACGGACGGCGAGAGGAAAATCGCCGCAAAGCATAACAGCGAAAATCCTCCAGGAACATGTCTTCCGATTACGGATCTCATGACACAAACCACCTTCGCTCCGATTTGCATTTTCGATCTCCTCTTCGAATACACAGTAAGTATACGGCAGTCGCCCCAAATGCGACTAGGTTTTTTCACTGCGAATGACAGGGAAAAGTACTATCGGTACCATTGAAGTGCCTTCACTTCGAGGCCGGGGATGCGCTCGCAGTTATTTCATAACGGATGGCGGTTCTGCGCCAGCTTCTGCCTCGCTTCCCGGACCATGAGCAGAAATCGCCGCGCCAGTTCCTGAATCCATTCCGGACGCCGGGCGCGGATGGCTTCCTGCGGGATCAGATCCGAGCCGATGCCCAAAGCGGAAGCGCCGGCCAGAATAAAATCCCCGGCCGTCTGCTGCGTCACGCCGCCGGAGGCGATGAACTGGACGCTTGGAAACGGCGCTTTCAACATCCGGATGTACGGCGCTCCGCCCACTTGCGAGCAAGGGAAAATCTTCACCATGTCCGCGCCGGACATCCAGGCGGCGGCCACTTCGGTCGGCGTCAGCGCGCCGGGCAGCACCGGAACTTTCTCGCGGACGGCGTATTCGACGATCGCCGGGACCAGGCCCGTCGTGGTGAGAAACCGGGCTCCCGCCTCCAGCGCCAGGCGCGCGATGTCCGGACGCCAGATGGTCCCCGCGCCGAGAATCATTTCCGGAATCTCGCGGCGCAGCGTGCTGACCACGTCGAGCGCGCCGGGAATCGTCATCGTAATTTCGGCGACCGGAATCCCCCCCGCGAAGACGGCGCGGCCCGCGAACAGTGCGTCCTCCGCCGTCGCCACCCGGATCGCCGGTATGATGCCGATTTCGTGAACCCGCGCTAGGATTTCCCGTTTGTCCATGGAGTTGTCTTCCTAGCGTAATCGAAAGCCGCCGCGCGCGCGTTCCCGGCACGGACACAAGCGGCGCCGGCGCGCTGGCCGCGATAAACTTTGAAGCGGATTATGGAAACACGCAAGTTGGGAACTCAAGGACTCACCGCCGCGGCGATCGGGCTCGGCTGCATGAGCATGTCGCACGGCTACGGAACGCCCGGCGATGAAGCGGAATCGATCGCGACGATTCATCGCGCTCTGGATCTCGGCGTGACCATGCTCGATACCGCGGAAGCCTACGGCCCCTACGCCAACGAGGAGCTGATCGGCAAGGCGATCCGCGGGCGGCGCGGCGGCGTGGTGATCGCCACCAAGTTCGGCATCGCGATGGACTCGGGAAAGATGCGGGTGGATGGCTCGCCCGCCAACGTTAAGCGATCCGTCGAGGGTTCGCTCCGGCGGTTGGGCGTCGACGCCATCGACCTTTACTATCTGCACCGCAAGGATCCCGCCGTACCGATCGAGGAAACCGTCGGGGCCATGAAGCGGTTGGTGGAAGAGGGCAAGGTGCGCTATCTCGGGCTTTCCGAAGTGGGCGCGGAAACCTTGCGGCGCGCGCACAAGGTGCATCCGATCAGCGCGGTGCAGAGTGAATATTCGCTGTGGGAACGCGGAATCGAACAGTCGGTGTTGCCGGCCATGCGCGAGCTCGGCGTGGGACTGGTGCCGTTCAGCCCGCTGGGGCGCGGCTATCTGACCGGCGCGCTCGAATCGAGTTCGGCGTTCGTGGCAACGGATTTTCGCCGCAATCTGCCGCGTTTCGACGAGGAGAACATGAAGGCCAACCGGCGGCTTGTGGAGATTGTCAAGCAGGTCGGCCAGCGCCACGGCGCGACTCCGGCGCAGATCGCGCTGGCCTGGATCCTCGCCGTGGCCCCCGATGCAGTGCCGATTCCCGGCACGCGCCGGCGCAAATATCTGGAAGAAAATCTCGGCGCGGTTCAGGTGCGGCTGGATCCTCAAGACTTGGCGGAGCTGGACCGGCTGGCTTCGATGACCGCCGGCGACCGTTATCCTCCGGCGATGGCGAGCGCCGTCGAGCGGTGACGTATCGGGCGGCGATTCTCTGCTAATCTGAAACCGAGGAATGCCGGGAAGGCGGTGCGAATCCGCCACTGCCCCGCAACTGTAAGCGGCGCCCCACGGCGCGACCGGTCACTGCCGAAAGGCGGGAAGATCGTCGCGAAAAAGCCGGCCGCGAGTCAGGAGACCGATTCCTCGAGTTGCGCGCCAGAACGTTTCGAGGGAGAACGTCGCCATGAGAACCCGCCGCTTCCTGTCATTCTTCATCGCCGCCGGACTTTTCGCGCAGCCGCAACGGATCGTCTCCACCGCGCCCAGCATCACGGAGCTGCTGTACGCGCTCGGCTTGGGCGATCGCGTGGCCGGCGTGACGCGCTACTGCACCTATCCTCCGGACGCGCTGAAAAAGCCGAAAATCGGCGATTATGTGAATCCGAATGTGGAAGCGATCGCCGCGCTGAAGCCGGATCTGGTGATCGTGCAGACCAATCCCGTGCGCCTGACCGAGCGTCTGCGGCGGCTGCATCTCAACGTGCTCGAGGTCGATCAGCAGGACATCGCGGCGATTTACGAATCGATTCGCGAAGTCGGGCAGGCGACGGGCGCGGCGGCGCGCGCGGCGGAGTTGATCGATCGCATTCGCGGAGGACTCGATGAGGTTCGCGCGCGCGCAGCGAACCTCACTCCGGAAAAAATGATGCTGGTCGTGGGCCGCACGCCGGGGCGGCTCGACGGCCTGATCGTCACCGGGCGCACGTCTTATTTAAATGAAGTGATCGGCATCGCGGGCGGCGAAAATGTGTTTCGCGACGCGCGCGCCGCCTATCCGCAGGTCTCGCTCGAGGAAGTGCTGGCGCGCGATCCGCAAGTGATCGTGGACATGGGCGATATGGGCGACGACGCCGCCATCACCGCCGCCCGGCAGCGCGAAGTGATTGAGCTGTGGCGGCGCCTGCCGTCGCTCGCGGCGGTTCGCGATCATCGCGTCTATGCGATCCCTCCCGGCGGATTCCTGGTGCCCGGCCCCCGCGTGGTGGAAGCGGCGCGCGAGCTCTTCGCCATCCTCCATCCGGAGTCGAAGTGAGTTTCCGCGCGCGAAACCTCGCCTTCGCCTATGGAGTCGCCGATGTGTCCTTCGACCTGGACGCGTGCGGGTTCGTGGCCATCGCCGGACCGAACGGCGCGGGGAAATCGACGCTGCTGGGCATCATGGCCGGACTTCGGCATCCTTATCGCGGCTCGTGCGCGTATGAAAATGTCGAGCTGCGGCAGTGGCGGCGCCGGGATTTCGCGCGCCGCGTCGCGTTTCTGCCGCAAACCGTGCGCGTCGAGTTTCCCTTCACGGCCGAGCAGGTGGTGCTGATGGGGCGGACACCGTACGGCGGCGGCTGGTACGAATCGCCGCAGGATTTCGCGGCCGTCGAAGAGGCCATGCGTACCGCTGACGTTCTGCCGTTCCGCGCGCGCGATTTCCGGTCGCTCTCCGGAGGCGAGCGCCAGCGCGTCATCCTCGCCTCCGCGCTGGCGCAGCAGCCGCGAACCCTGCTGCTCGACGAGCCCACCACGTTTCTCGATCTGCGGCATCAGCTCGCCATGTATCGCCTGCTCGCCGCGCTGGGCGCCGGCGGAATGCTGGTCGTTTCGGTGACGCACGATCTGAACCTCGCGCTGCAATTCGCCGATCGCGCGCTGGTGATGCGCGACGGCCGCATCGCCGGAGACGGGCCGCCGCGCGAGGTGTTCAGCCCGGATCTGATCGAGCGCGTTTTCGGCGTGCGCGTGGAGATCGACGGGGGATGGATTCGCTATGGACGGTAAACCGGAGATCGTCAGCGGCCAGGCCTGCGTTCCCGCCGAGCGCGACAAGCCTGAAAGGATCGCAAGCCGCGCGGCGTCCGCCACGCTGATCGCCGCCATCGCCGCGATCGCCGCCGGACTGGCTTCGCCGCTCATCGGCAGCGCGCATATTTCATTAAGCCGCGCTTTCGCCCGCGCCTCGCCCGATTACGAGATTTTTTTCTACGCGCGGCTGCCGCGGGTGCTGCTGGCGATGATCGGCGGCGCGGCGCTTTCCGTCACCGGCGTTCTGTTCCAGTGCATGTTGCGCGATCCGCTGGCGGAGCCGTACACGCTGGGCGTATCGAGCGGCGCCTCGGTTGGCGCGGTGCTGGGGATCTGCTTCGGCCTGCGCGCCACCGGATTGCTTTCGCTGGGCGGCGCGGCACTGGTGCTGCTGATCGTGCTCGGAATCGCCATGGAAGGACGAAGGCTTTCCTCCTTCACGCTGATGCTCGCCGGCGTGACCATGAACAGCATCGCATTCGCGATCATTCTGTTCCTGCACAGCACCGCGACATTTTCGCAATCCTTCGCGATCTCGCGCTGGCTGATGGGCGGCCTCGACGCGGTGGAATATTCGACGCTCGCCTGGCTCGCCTTGATCGTGCTGCCGGTGTGCGCCGCGGTGATCCGGCTGGCGCGGCAATGGAACCTGCTCGCGGTGGGCGATGATTGGGCTGCCTCGCGCGGCGTCTCCACCGGAGCGCTCGTCATCTTTGGCTACGTCGCCGGATCGGTGCTGACCGGGCTGGTCACCTCCCTCACCGGCCCCATCGGATTCGTCGGATTGATCGTGCCTCACGCGCTGCGGCTGCGTTTGGGGGCGGATCACCGCGTGCTGCTGCCGTGTTCTTTCTTCGCGGGCGCGGCGTTTCTCTGCGTCTGCGATACACTGAGCCGTACAGTGATCGCGCCGACCGAAATTCCCGCGGGAGTGCTGACCGCGCTCGCCGGCGGGCCGTTTTTCATCTGGCTGCTGCGGTCGCGAAGGAGAAGCCTGTGGCTGTGATCCTGGTGGGCGGCGGCGCCCGCAGCGGCAAAAGCCGTTACGCTCTGGAACTGGCGCGCAAGCGCGGCCCGCGTCTGGTGTTTCTGGCGACGGCGCAGCCGCTCGATCACGAAATGGAAGCGCGCATCGCCCGCCACCGCGCCGAGCGCGCGCCGGAGTTCACCACCATCGAGGAGCCGCTGGAGGTGGGCGACGCCATCGCGGGCGCCGACGCCGACGCAATCGTCGTCGATTGCCTGACGCTGTGGCTGTCCAACGTGATGCTCACCTTTGGCCGCGACGTCGACCGCGATTCGGAAAAGTTGTTCTCTGCCGCGCGCGCAAGCAAGGCAGCGGTGATCCTGGTCACCAACGAGGTTGGCTGCGGGCTCGTTCCCGATAACACCGTGGGCCGCGATTTTCGGGATCACGCCGGGCTTTTGAACCAGCGCGCGGCTTCGGTGGCGGAGGAAGTTTACTGGATGGTCTTCGGCCAGCCCCTTCGCGTCAAATGAGATTCGAAATGAAGCGGCGCCGGCCGCCCGCGCCGCAACTTCACGCGCGCGAGGCGCAATGTTAATGCGGCGCGTTCTCGGAGCGATCTCGTTCTTGACGATCTTTCCGACGGGCGGAAATCCCGCGCCGCCGGGAGAGTCCGCGATTTTCTTTCCGCTGGTCGGCGCGATTCTCGGCGCAGCCGGAGCGGGAATCTTCCTCGGCCTTGCCCGCCTGCTGCCGCTCTCGATCGCCGCGCTGGTCGTGGTCGCCTTCTGGGCGGCGATTTCCGGAGTGCTGCACGAAGACGGCCTGGCCGATTCCGCCGACGCGTTCCGCGCCGGGCGCTCGCGCGAAAAAATGGCGGCGATCCTGAAGGACAGCCGCATCGGGACTTACGGCGCCGTGGCGATCGTGCTGAGCGTGGTGGCGCGCTGGCAGGCGGTCGAGCATATTTATGGAATCAACATTTTCGCGGCTTTTGTTGCGGCGCAAGCCGTGCCGCGCGCGGCCATGGTCGCGCTCGCCTGGGTGTCGCGTCCGGCGGGATCGGGGCTGGGCCACGCCTTCGCCGCGACGCTGACCACTCCGGCGGCGCTGCTCGCCGCGGCGCAGGGAATCGCCGCGTCCTTCGCCTGCGGGGTGCGGCCCGGGTTGACCATCGTGCTCGGAAGCTATCTGATTCTGCGGCTCGCGCAGTTCTATTTCTATCGCCGGATCGGCGGAGTGAACGGCGATTGCCTGGGCGCAGCCGAGCAGATCCTCGAAATTTTCATTCTGGTCCTGTTCACATGCCGGGCTTGTTCGTGGTGAGGCACTGCGAGCCGGCGGTTACTGGCGTTCTGCTCGGCCAGTGCGATCCCCCGCTGAGCGAAGCCGGCCGCGCGCATGCCACGTCTCTGCCGCTGCCAGAACTCGCCGCGATTTACTCCAGCCCGCTGCGCCGGGCGCTCGAAACGGCCGAGGCGATCGCGCGCGGCGCGCCGGTTCAGATCATCGATGATCTGCGCGAGATCACTTACGGCGCCTGGGATGGCCGCCCCTGGAGCGAGATCGAAGCCGAGGAGATCGCCGTGCGAAAGATGGCTGACTGGCGCGGCGTGACTCCGCCCGGCGGCGAGCCTTGGCGCGACTTCGAGTCTCGCGTGACCCGCGCCTTCCAGCGGATTTGCGCCGGCCCGCGCCCGGCGGCGATTGTGGCGCACGCCGCCGTCAATCGCGTCATCGCCAATATCGATCAGGATTACGGCGGCATATATGAACTTTGATTCCATCGTTCCCATCGCCGACGCCGAACTCGCCGCACGAGTGCAGCGCCGTCTGGATTCGCTCACAAAACCGCCCGGCAGCCTCGGACGCCTCGAATCCCTTGCCCTGCGGATCGCCCTGATTCAACAAACCGAAACGCCGTATATCGGCCGCAAAGCGATGCTGATCTTCTGCGCCGACCACGGCGTTGTTGCCGAAGGCGTGAGCCCATATCCGGCGGAAGTGACCGCGCAGATGGCGGCGAATTTTCACGCGGGCGGCGCCGCCATCAATGTTTTATGCCGGCATTACGGAATCGAGCCCGTGATCGTCGATGCCGGCGTCGGCCATCCCACCAAAAATTTCGCGCGCGAACCGGCCATGACCCGCCAGCAGGCCGAGCGCGCGATCGCCCTCGGAATGGAGCATGCCGGCCGCGCCGATCTGCTGGGAGCCGGAGAAATGGGCATCGGCAACTCGACTTCGGCCGCCGCGATCTTCGCCGCCGTCAGCGGCCTCGATCCGGGCGAAACGGCCGGCCGCGGAACCGGCCTCGATGACGCCGGCGTCGCCCATAAAGCCGAAGTGATCCGGCGGGCTCTCAAGCTGCATCGCCCCGATCCGCACGATGGCGTCGGTGTACTCGCCGCAGTCGGTGGATTCGAAATCGCCGCGATCACCGGATTGATCCTCGGCGCCGCGCGGCTGCGGCGCGTTGTCGTGCTTGATGGATTTATTTCCTGCTCCGCCGCGTTGATCGCCAGAACCATCGCTCCCGCGGCGCTCGACTATGTGCTCTATTCCCATCGCTCCGCCGAGCGCGGGCATCGGCGGATGCTGGAGTTTCTCAACGCCGAACCGCTGCTCGATCTGGATATGCGCTTGGGCGAAGGCACGGGCGCCGCGCTGGGAATCAATCTCGCCGAAGTAGCCGTGAAACTTTTGCGCGAAATGGCGACGTTCCACTCCGCGCGCGTCTCCAATCGAGATTGATTGCGCAACTGCCTCCTTCAAATATCTATCTAAATTCGCTGGGGGGTGATTTTCCAGTCACGCCCCAAGGAACACACAAGAGAAGGAGTTGCGCTTATGTCTAAAGCTCTGTGGACTTTGTGTTTCGCCGTGTTGTTTGCTCTGGCGGTCGCTCCGGCGCGCGCCGACGAATGGAATAAGCAGACCATCGTAACGTTCTCCGGCCCGGTGGAGATCCCCGGCAAGGTGCTGCCTGCCGGAACGTATCAGTTTAAGCTCCTCGATTCCCAATCCAACCGCAATATCGTTCAGATCTTCAACGCCGACGGAACCCAGCTTTACGCCACAATCTTGGCGATCCCGGATTACCGCCAGAATCCCACCTCGGAAACGGTTATGAAGTTCGAGGAGCGGCCCGCCGGAACACCCGAAGCGTTGCGCGCCTGGTTTTACCCCGGCGACAACTACGGCAACGAATTCGTTTATCCGCGCAGCGAGGCGGCCCAGATTGCGCGGCGCACCCATCAGAACGTTCTTTCCATGGGCGATGAGATGAAGAAAAATATCACCGCGCCGGCCAAATCCGCCAGTGAACCCAGCGTCCGCGAGCTGTCGAACACTAAAGTTACCGCCACCACGCCCAACGGCGATCAGGTGGACATGAGCCAGGCGGTTCATTCCAAGAAGCAGTGACTCAGGCCAGTTCGCGTTCGCAGCCGCGCAGTGCGGGATCGTCTTCGTTCCGCGCGCGGAAATAGGCGCGAATATCGTCCCGCAGCCGCGGCTTGTTTCCGGCAAGCTGCCAGATGCCCTGCCAGTCCCTTACCAGATCGGTGGCGGGGTCGTAGTTGTGCTCCCGCAGAATCTTCCAGCGTTCGCCATAGGCGCGCAGCACCTTGGATCCGTGAAAGAAATGAATGGCGTGATTGTCGATGTAGCCGATGTTCTGCTTCAAAACGCCGGCGCGCTCCTGCCACTGCCGCACCGCCCGCATGTAAGGTTCGCTGCACCGGGTGAGCTCCGGCGCGCTGCTGGCCTTGCCCGCCAGCCCAAACGCCATGTGCCAGTCCGCCGAACCGAGCACGCAGATATCCAGCAATCCGCCGACCGCATCGAAGGCGGCGCGGCGGAACGCCCAGGCCCCGCCCGTCGCGCCGGGACCGGCCGATCCATAGTAGCCCTTGGCCGTTCTCGCGGAGCCCGGATGGAGGTGCTTCCAGGCGAAGCTCGGCATGATCCGGTAAGGGCGGTGCTCCGCCGACAGATCGCTGTAGGTCGAAAACAACTGGACGAAATCGTAGTGCTGGAGCTGATGAATCGCTTCCAGCGCCCAATCGCCGCGCGTCATGTGAAAGTCCGCGTCGATGATCGCGCCGTATTTCCAATCCGGCGGGAAATGTTGGATGACGGCGTTCAGGATATTTTCCTTGTGCCACAGCTCATGCGCGGTGCGGAGCTGCACGTCGTTTGCGTCTTGACCGGTGACTTCAAACGGCCGCTCCCCATAGGCGAGCTCGCCCACGTGCAGGACTACGTTGGGGCTGGCCTCCATGTGCCGGCGAAAATCGTTCATCAGCAGGCGCCGCGTCCGCCACCGCAGCGGATTGCTGTAAGCGCAGGCCACATGCAGCGTGCTTTCCTCCGACCACCGTCTCCAGGGGCCGTGAACATGGGGGTGGGTCGTCATTCCGGTTCGACGATAGCGGCAAGTGCGCGTTCCCCAATCCGGAGCGATCGCCGATGTGATGGAGATCCGGCGGGTTAGCCTGCCGGCGGCGGCGGAAACGGGCGGCTTCGGCGCGTCCGGAATCCGTCCCTGGCGGTCACCGGAACAAATTCCGCAGCAAAAACAAAACGTTGGCCGGACGCTCCGCCAGCCGCCGCATGAAATACGGATACCACGCCGTTCCGTACGGCACGTACAGCCGCAGCCGGTAGCCCAGTTCGACGATGCGCTTCTGCAAGTCGCGCCGGATGCCGTACAGCATCTGAAATTCGAAATGGTCCGGCGCGATGCGCCGCTCGCGCGCATAGCGCAACGCCTCGCCGATGATGGCTTCATCGTGCGTGGCGATGGCCGGATACGCCCCGTGATCGAGCAGAGTTTTCATCAGCGTCACGTAATTCCGGTCGACATCGCGTTTTTCCGGAAAAGCCACTGACGGTGGCTCATCGTAGGCTCCCTTGCACAACCGCACCGGAATGCCCAGCGCATTCATCCGCTGGATATCCGCGGCGCTGCGGTACAGATAAGCTTGAATCACCGTGCGCGCGCAGCCGAATTCGGCGGCGATCCCGGCCGCGATCTCCAGCGTGCGGTCGGTGTACGCGCTCGACTCCATGTCGATCTCCACGCGGCTGCCGATGGCCTTGGCCCGGGCGCTCAGCCGCCGGACGTTTTCCACGCACACCTCCCGGGAAAGATCCAGGCCGAACTGCGTCAGCTTGATCGACACCGTGGACGGCAGTTTGCGCTCCTCGATGCGGGCCAGCGCCTCCAGATACGAATCGCGCGAAGCGGCGGCTTCCTCAATAGTGGTCACGTTTTCGCCCAGATGATCCAGCGTGGCCCAGATCCGCTCCCGCTCCAGATGTTCCAGCACGCGCAACGCATCTTCCAGCGTCTCCCCAGCGACAAAGCGCCCCGTGAACTTCTTCGACAACGGGGATCGTTCCATCCATCGCCGCAGTCCCCGGCGCGCGGAAAGGAACAGAAAAAAGTGCCGCAGCATCATGGACGCGCCTCCGGCGGAGCCGAACGCGGCTCGCGCACCGGAGTATCGATGATCACGGCGGGAGCCGCGTCCCGCGCCCCCACGCCCAGTTCGCGCATGCGCCTGAGCGACGGGCCCAACCGCGTCTCCCACGATCCCGCGGAACGGTTGTAAGCCTCCACGGCTTTGGCCAGATGCCGCCCGGCGTCCGCGTAGGACTCGGCGAACAGCCGCGCGCGCTCATGAAATTCGCCGGCGATGCGGCGCACTTCCTCGGCGTTTTGGGCCAGCCGCTCCTGCCGCCAGCCGAAGGCGATGCCTTTCAGCACGCTGATCAGCGTGACCGGCGTCGCCAGCAAAACCTTCCGCTCCAGCGCGCGTTCGAGCAGTTCCGGATCGCGTTCGAGGGCCGCGCTCAGAAAATGATCCCCGGCCAGAAACAGAACCACCATCTCCGGCGCCGGCTGAAGCTGCGCCCAATATTCGCGCCCGCTCAACAACGCGATATGGCGTTGCACCTGCTGCGCGTGCCGGTCCAGCGCGGCGCGCCGGGCCGCTTCATCCCGTGCCGCCTCCGCGTCGAGATAAGCCGACAGCGGAACCTTGGCGTCCACCGCGATCGCGCGGCCTCCCGGCAGACGGACCACCATGTCGGGCCGCTGCCCGCCGCCCGCCTCCTGCTCGTAAAAATCGCAGTACGGGACCATGCCGGCGAGCTCGGCGGCACGCCGCAGCGTCAGCTCCCCCCACCGCCCGCGCGAGTTCGGCGCCCGCAGCGCCTGCGACAGGGCCACCGTTTCGCGGCTCAAGGCGGCGATCTGGTTTTCCAGTCCGCCGAGCATGCGCTGCCGCTGCGCCTCCAGCTCGCGGATCTGCGATTCGATCCGGCGCAGCGCGTCCTCCTCAGGCGGCCGCCGCGGCCGGGCCCGCATCCACAGGAAAGCCACAAGAATCGCTAAAACAAATCCGGCAAGAAATGTAGCGGCGGCGCTCATTTTTTCAGTTTGGCATAACCCGCGCCCCGCAAAGCGCGAATCCGCCGCGTACGCTACTGTAGAGATCATGCGCACTACCGCCGCCTGCGCGGCGCTGATTCTCGGCAGCGCCCTGTGGGGCGCCAGGCCCGCCTCGAAGCCGAAACGCCCGCCGCTTTCGCCCGAGCAGCGCGCCGCGCAATCGATCCTGCGCGGCATGAGCCTGCGCGACCGCGTGGCCCAGCTCGTCATCGGCGTGGCTTACGGCGACGTGCCCAGCCGCAAATCGCGCGAGTACGAAAAGTACCGCCATTGGGTCCGCGATCTGCGCATCGGCGGCTTGATTATCAACAATCACGTGCAGTACGGGCTGGTGCGCAACGCCGAACCGCACTCCTTCGCCCTGTTTCTCAACCAGATGCAGAAGCTGGCCAAGACGCCGCTGATCGTCGGCGCGGATTTCGAGCGCGGCGCCTCGATGCGCGTCAGCAGGGGTCCGAAATTTCCCTACAACATGGCCATCGGCGCGGCCGGCGATGTGGAGGAAGCGCGCTACGAAGGCCTGGAAACCGCCCGCGAGGCGCGCGCGCTCGGCGTCGAGTGGATTTTCGCCCCGGTCGCCGACGTCAACGTGAATCCCGCCAATCCGGTGATCAACATCCGTTCCTTCGGCGAAAATCCGGACGATGTCGCGAAATATGTCGCGGCGTTCATCGAAGGCGCGCATTCGGATCCGAAAAATCGTGTGCTGGTCACCGCCAAGCATTTTCCCGGACACGGCGATACCAGCATCGACAGCCACCTGGGCCTGGCGCGGCTCGACGCCTCGCGCGAGCGCATGAACGAGGTCGAATTAAAACCGTTCCAGGCCGCCATCGCGCACGGCGTCGATTCCATCATGACCGCGCACATGGCCGTGCCCGCCATCGAGCCTGAGGAGATCCCCGCCACCGCGTCGCCCAAAGTGCTGACCGGGCTGCTGCGCCAGGAGCTCGGCTTTGAGGGCCTGATCGTGACCGACGCGCTCGATATGCTCGGCTTCGCCCAACAGTTCGATTCCGGCGGCGGCGCGGTGCGCGCGCTGGAGGCCGGCGCCGACGTGCTGCTCATGCCGCCCGATCCGGAAATGGCCATCCGCGCCGTGCTCCGGGCAGTCGAGCGCGGCGAGCTTTCGCGCCAGCGCATCGACGACAGCGCGTTGCGCCTTCTGGCGGCCAAGGTTCGCGTCGGCGTAATCAAAAGGAAGCTGGTGGATATCGACGAGGTCAGCGACGCGCTCGATTCCCCGGAGGCCGCCGCGCGCGCGCAGCAAATGTCGGACCGCGCCATGACCCTGCTGCGCAACGATCAAACGCTTGTGCCGCTGGCCAATCCGAATCAAGCCTGCCTGGCGGTGGCCGTCGCAACGCGGTTGTCGCAGTACGGCCAGCAAATGGCCGCCGAATTCCGCCGCCGGGCTCCCAACGCCCGCCTGACCTTCGTCGATCCTTCCATGCCTCTGGCCGCCATGAACGCCGCCTTCGGCGATCCTGGCCCGTGCTCGGCGGTGGTCATCGCGGTCTTTTCCACCGGCGGACCCCTCGGCGGCGACCTGCCGGAGTTCGTCGCGAAACTCACCGAATCGCCGTCCGTGCTGCTCGCCATGGGCAGTCCCTACGTGCTCGGCGATTTCCCCAAAGCCCGCGCCGCTCTGGCGGCGTTCAGTCCCACGCCGCCGTCGGAGATATCCGCGGTGAAGGCGCTGTTCGGCGAGATCGCCATCCAGGGGCGTCTCCCGGTCACCATTCCCGGGCTGGGCCAATACGGCGGCGGGATGGCCTTGCCGCCGCTTGCGAAAAAATAGGCGCGGGATTCGCCTTCCGGAGCCGCGCCTCAGTAAAATCGAATTTATGATTGAGATCACCTGGCTCGGACACGGCACCTATCAGTTGCGCCTCACCACCGGAGAAGTGATCCTGGTGGATCCCTGGATCGACGGCAACCCCGCCTACCCCGCGAAGTTTTCCATCGATCGGCTCGATGTCATGCTGATCACGCACGGCCACTTCGATCACGTTTACGACGCCGTCTCGCTCGCCAAAAAATTCTCGCCTCAGGTGGTCGCGATCTTTGAAACCGCACGCTGGCTGGAGTCGAAAGGCGTCAAGAACGTCGTCGGGATGAACAAGGGCGGCACCGCGATGGCCGGCCCCATCGCCGCCACCATGACCCACGCCGTTCATAGCTGCGGCATTCAGGACGGCGACAAAATTATCTATGGCGGCGAGGCCGCCGGATACGTGGTGCGCCTGCCCGACCGCCGCAACGTGTATTGCGCCGGCGACACCAACGTCTTCAGCGATATGCAGCTCATCGAGCGCCTCTATCATCCCGAGCTCGCCTTCCTGCCCATCGGCGATCTGTTCACCATGAGCCCGCGCGAAGCCGCGCTCGCCTGCCGGATGCTGAATGTGCGCAAGGTGATCCCGGTGCACTTCGGCACCTTTCCACCGCTCACCGGACGTCCCGAACAACTGGCCGAGCTGATTCGCGATCTGCCGGACACCGAAGTCTGGGAGCTCAAACCGGGCCAGCCTGTGCAGTGGTGAACGGTTGAAAGCCCGCTCCTCTTTCGACTGGTTGATCGTCGCTCTGCTGGCGATCCTGCTGCGCGCGCCTTTTCTCAACCAGCCGATTCAGGGCGACGACCCCTATTATCTCTACGGCGCCGAGCACGCGCAGATCGATCCGCTGCATCCGCTCGACACCAAATATTATTTCCAGGGCGATCTGGTCGATATGCGCGGCCACCCGCACGGCCCGCTGAACTCGTGGGCTTTGGCCGCGCTGCTGGCGATCACCGGCGAAATCCGCGAGATTCCCTTCCATCTGGCTTATATTCTCTGGTCGATCGTCGCGGTGCTGGCTATGTGGTCGCTGGCGCAGCGCTTCTGCCCGCAGCCGAAATGCGCCACGCTGCTGTTTCTGGCTGTTCCGGCGTTCGTCGTGAATGGCGCCTCGCTGGAAGCCGATCTGCCGTTTTTAGCCCTGTGGATGCTCGCCATGGCGAGCTTTGTCAAGGCCGCCGAAGAAAAGTCGCGCGCGGCGCTGATCGTTTCGGCGGCCTCCGGCGCGCTGGCGGGAATCGCCGCCTATCAATCGATTCTTCTCGCGCCGATCCTCGCCGCGTATCTGTGGCGGAAGCGACGCGATTGGACGCTCGCCTGGCTGGCGGTTCTGTCCGCTCCGGCGGCGATCGCGGGCTGGCAGCTCTTCGAATATCTTTCGCGCGGCGTGCTGCCGGCCGCCATGCTGGCCGGATACATGAGCACGTATCATTTGCAGGCCGGCTCGAACAAGCTGCATAGCGCGGCCGCGCTGATCGTGCACGCCGGCTGGATTCTTTCGCCGCTCCTGGTTCTGCTGCTGCGCGGTCCGCGATGGCGCTGGATCGCCGCAGCCGCCGCGGCCGCCGCCGGCGCGTTCTACGATCTCAACCCGCTCTTCTGGTTTTCGCTCGGCTGCGGCGTGCTGCTGCTCTGTTCCGCCCTCGGCCGCGGTTTTCTCACCGTCTGGATTTGGACATTTTTCGCGGGCGCGGCGCTGATCTTTTTCGCCGGCTCGGCCCGTTATCTTCTGCCCATCGCCGCACCGGTGGCGATTCTCGCCGCACGCGATTGCCGGCGCGGGCTTCTGCTGGCGGGATTCGCTCTGCAAATGGCGCTTTCGCTCGGGCTGGCGATCGTGAACTACCAGCACTGGGACGCCTATCGCCAATTCGCGCGGTCCCTCAGCGCGGAAACCGCGCAGCATCGCGTGCGGGTCAATGCCGAATGGGGATTGCGTTACTATCTCGAATCGCAAGGCGCGCTGCCGCTGCCCGCGGACCAGATCCTTCAGCCCGGCGACATCGTCGTCACCAGCGACCTGGCGCTGCCGCTGAAAACCAACTCGCTGGTTTCGCCGATCGCGGAGGCGCAAATCGATCCGCGCATCCCTCTGCGAATCATCTCGCTCGGCGGCCGCTCGGCCTATTCGCATGCCGCCCGGGGATTGCTGCCGTTTGAAATTTCGCGCGCGCCCATCGATCGCATCCATGCCGGCCTGGTGGTGGAGCGCGCCCCACGCCTGACCCAGATCGATCCCGCCGATCCGGAGGCCGCGCCGCAGATCCTGCGCGGCATCTACGCCCCCGACCGCTGGATGTCGGATCAGGCCACCGTCCTGCTGAAGCGTCCCGAGCGCATCACGCCCCTGCGCGTGGCCATTTTCATTCCTCCGCAAGCTCCGGCGCGGCATTTGAAAGTCTTCGTCGACGGCCGTCTCGCCGCCGAAGAAAGCTTCGGCAATCCCGGCGCCTACGTCATCGCTATGCCCGGCGAGGATGGGCCGCCGCAGGTCACCGTGACCCTCGCCGTGGACCGCACATTTTTCGCCCCCGGCGATCAGAGAAAACTCGGCGTCGTCGTCACCCGCATCGGCTTCTGGTAAGCTTCCTACTTCAGCGTGATGCGCGGAACTCCCGCCTGGTTCAGCTTCTTTTCGATCGCTGGCACGGTTTTCTGAACCAGCGTATCGAGCGCGGCCGCTTCCTTGGCGAACTCCTGCTGTAGATCCTCCAACTCCTGCCGCTGCGTCAGCGTCGGCACAAACGGCGATCCGCTCACCTGGCCAAACAATTGATTGACGCTGCGGTTGATCCGCGCCATCTCCGTTTTGACTTTTCCCGAATCCTTCACCGCCGCATCGAGCGAGTCCTTAGCCGCCGCCTGCGCGTCCGGATTCTTGGCAAGCGCGCTCAACTGCGTATCGAGCGATTCCGCTTTGGTGTTCGCCGGATCGGTCTTCGATTGCAGCGCCATGACCTCGGTAATGATCTTGCGCCGCGAATCGATCTGCTCGGTGGTGAGCGTCACCGCGGGATCGGCTTCCACGTGAACCGGCGTCGTGTAGTCGCGCCCCGCGACGGTGAGCCGCGCGACGTATTCGCCGGGATCCACCAGCGCCGCGTTCGGCCCGCCGCGCCCTCCCCCGCCCGCGCCCGGCTGCGCCCCTTGCTCCTGTTCGCCGCCGCGCCCTCCCCCGCCGCGTCCCCCGCGCCCCGCCGCGCCCCCGCGGGCCGACTGCACCAGGGGCTTGCCCCGCAGATCCCACTGCACGCGATTGATTCCCTGCTCCTTGGTCGCTGCCAGCTCGCGGACCACCGCGCCGCTCTTGTCGAGAATCGCCAGCTTCACCTCGCCGGAAGGCGCCGACTTCAGGTAGTAGCTGATGGTCACGCCCGGCGGCGGATTTTCGCCGGTAAACCGCTTCTCGCCGAGAAATTCATCGTTGGTGAAGACCCGATAGTCGAACGCCGCCGCGGGCTTGGTGGTGAAAAGATGGACCTCGCTTGAAAGCACCGCCGGCGTCAGCTCCTCGAGCGGCGAAATATCGATCACCCAAAAACTGCGCCCATGCGTGGCGGCGATCAAGTCGCCGTCGCGCGGATGCACGATCAGGTCCGCCACCGGCGCGGTCGGCATCCGATTCATCAGCCGCGTCCAGTGCGCGCCGTCGTCGGCGGAAACATAGGCGGCCGACTCCGTCCCCGCAAACAGCAGGTGCGGATTCTTCACGTCTTCGCGAATCACCCGCACCGGCTCCGCCGCCGGCAGATCGCCGCGAATCGAAGTCCAGGTTTCGCCGTAGTCGTTCGATTTGAAAAGATACGTCGTGAAATCATCGCTGCGGTGGCCGTCGAAAGCCAGAAAAACGGTGCCCGCGTCGTAGCGCGACGCCACCAGGCGGCTCACCCAGCGCTTGCCCGGCATCCCCGGAACGTTCGCCGTGATATTTTTCCAGTTCTTTCCGTCGCGCGTCGCCCACACATTGCCGTCGTCGGTTCCGGCGTAGAGAACCGTCGAAATCTTGGGCGATTCGGCGATCGTCGTGATGGTCCCCACCTTCGCCGTGGTTAGCTCCGGACTGATCGCCGTCCAAGCATCGCCGCGATTCGTCGATTTGAATACAAAATTGCCGCCGATGTACAGCGTGTTGGAATCGTGCGAGGAAATCAGAAGCGGCGTCTCCCAGTTGAACCGGTACGCCGGCTGCCCGGCGCGCGCCCGCGGCTTGATCGACGTGTTGCGCCCGCTGCGCAGATCGTAGCGGACCACCCCGCCGTTCTGCGATTCGGCGTAAATGACGTGGTAGTCGTTCGGATCGACGCGCACCTGAAAGCCGTCGCCGGTCTGCACCTTGAACCAGTCGCTGTACTTGATTCCCACCTGATTGCGCGTCGCGCTCGGCCCGGCCCAGGAGCAATAATCCTGCGATCCGCCGTAAATAAAATACGGCTTTCGCATATCGACGTCCACCGAGTACATCTGGCTCAGCGCCATCTGCCGCGTCTGAAAATCCCAGCTCCGGCCGCCGTCCCAGGTCATATACACGCCGCCATCGTTGCCGTCCAGCATGTGCCGGGGGTCTTTGGGATCGATCCACAGCGCGTGATGATCCACATGAATGTTTTCGGCCACCACGCGAAACGTCGCCCCGCCGTCGAACGATTCGTTGTTCTGCGAGCCAAGCACGAACACATGATTTTCATTGGCCGGATCCACGCGCACCTGGCTGTAATAAAACGGCCGGATGTCCACCGGATTCATCCAGCGCCAAGTCTCGCCGCGGTCGTCGGAGCGGAAGACGCCGCCGTCGCGCATCGTCTTAGGCCCGGTTGCCGCCGGGGGAGGCCCGCCTTCCTCGCCCGTCTCCGGCGGAACGGTCGTCGCAGTCTGCACTACGGCATAAACGCGCGAGGGATCGCTCGGAGCGACAGCCAGGCCGATGCGGCCAAGATCGCCTCGCGGCAGGCCTTGCGACAGCTTGCGCCAGGTGCGGCCGCCATCGGTGGTTTTATAAATTCCGCTGCCGGGACCGTATTGCTTGGCGGGGTCCCCGCCCGCGAATCCATCGCGCCGCACCTCCCAAGCCGCCGCATATAAAGTATTGCTGTCGCGCGGATCCATCGCCAGATCCACCACCCCGGTGTCTGGATTGATCTTCAAAACCTGACTCCAGATGACCCCGCCGTCGGTGGTTTTATAAACCCCGCGCTCCGCATTGGGACCCCAGATGTGGCCCAGCGCGGCGACGTAAACCACGTCGGGATTTCGCGGATCGATGCGGATGCGCGCGATGTGCATCGTTTCCTTGAGGCCGAGATTTTTCCAGGTTTTTCCGCCGTCGGTCGATTTGTAGACGCCGTCGCCCCAGCTCACGCTGTTCCGCGGATTTGCCTCGCCTGTTCCCACCCAGATCGTGTCTGGATTGGAAGGATCGGCCGCCACCGCGCCGATCGCGCCGACGGCTTCGTGCTCGAAAATCGGCTGCCACGTAGTGCCTTCATTGACGCTCTTCCAAACCCCGCCTCCGCCGGTGGCGATGTAAATCGTCTGCGGTGAATCGCCGGCGGCGGAAATGTCAACGACGCGCCCGCCCGCTCCCGCGGGCCCGACGGATCGCCAGGTGAAATGCTTCAGAAGATTTTCGTCCAGCCGCTGGCCGCAAAGAACGAGGGAGAGTAGGAAAAGGAAATACTTGCGCACGACCCCTGAACGTATCGCACGGCATCGCGCGCCGTCAACTATCCCGCCCCGGTTGCGCCGCCGCACGCTACGGCCGGTCGTCGCTCCAGAAATGCCACGGACCGCCATCGAGATCCTGCACCTGATCGGCGTGCCGCTTCAGATACCAGCACGGCGGGTCTTCATAATGCGAGAACATCGAGTTCACGCACTCCACCATTTGCGGCTGTTCCTTGCGCTGCTCGATCTGCCGGTTCTTTAAATGAACCGCGAAGCGGTAGCGCACTTCCACCTGGCCGAACGCGTCTCCGTCGGAGTTGACCTTGTGCCGGAGGACCAGCCAGTCGCACGTCCACGCGGCCGCGCCCGCCAGAGCCAGACCCACCACCGTTCGCCGGATGATTCTGCCGATCGTCAATCGCGGCTCCCCTCGAATTTCGATAAACTCGGGACTCAGGAGAATTGACGATTGTCGACTATGCGCACGTTACTCGCATTCCTTCTCGCCGGAATCGCTTCGGCCCAAACCATCGACGGCAGGCTTTACTCGGAGATGCGCTGGCGGTCGATCGGGCCGCCGCGGGCGGGCCGTGCCCGCGCGCTGGCCGGCGTGGCCAGCCAGCCCAACGTCTTCTATATCGGATTTGATAACGGCGGCGTCTGGCGCTCCACCGATTACGGCTCCACCTGGACGCCGCTGTTCGACGATCAGCCCACCGGATCGATCGGCGCCATCGCCGTTGCCCCTTCCAATCCGAACATTATCTACGTCGGCACCGGCGCTGGCATTATCCGGCCGGATCTCGCCACCGGCGACGGCGTCTACAAATCCACCGACGCCGGCAAAACCTGGACCCATCTCGGCCTGCGCGACTCCCAGATGATCGCCAATATCGAAGTCGACCCGCGCGATCCCAACAGACTGTTTGTGGCCGCGCTCGGCCATCCCTATGGCCCCAACGCCGAACGCGGAATTTTCCGATCCACCGACGGCGGAGCCACCTTCGAAAAGGTCCTCTACAAGGACGAGTACACCAGCGGCAACGACGTTCGCATCGATCCCAAAAATCCCGACGTGGTGTACGCCGCGCTGTGGCAGCAGCAGCAGGGATTTTATGAAAACGGCGCCTTCGGCGGCGCCGGTGGCGGTATCTTCAAGTCCACCGACGGCGGCTCGCACTGGACGCAGCTCCACGGCGGCCTGCCCGCGGTCATTGAGGCGAACCTGGCGATCGCGCCGGGAAATCCGCGCGTGATTTACGCGATGATCGCGCATCCGGCCGGAGAAGGAGCGCCTGCCGGCCGCGGCGGCCGCGGGGGCGGGCCCAACGGAACCATCGGATTCTATAAATCCACCGACGGCGGCGAAACCTGGCGATTGGCCGCTGATGATCCGCGCATCGCCGAAACCGGGTCGCAGCGCCACCCGCCCGATCCGCGCCCGCTTGGCCGGATCGGCGGCGGGGATCTGCCCACCCTCAGCGTCGATCCGTCGAACGAGAACGTCGTCTATAGCTGCTCCACGGTTTTCTGGCGTACCGAGGACGGCGGCGCCACCTGGACCGCCGTGCGCGGCGCGCCCGGCGGCGACGATTATCAGAAAAGCTGGATCAATCCGCTGCACCCCAACATCATTCTGCTGGTCAGCGATCAGGGCGGCGTCGTTTCCGCCAATCGCGGCCAATCCTGGAGCAATTGGTACACGCAACCCACCGCGGCCATGTATCACGTCACCGCCGATAACGCGTTTCCCTACCGGCTGTGCAGCGGCCAGCAGGATTCCGGCTCGGCCTGCGTCGAAAGCCGCAGCATGGACGGCGAAATCACCTTTCATGACTGGCACCCCGTCGGCATCGAGGAATACGGCGAAGCCGCGCCCGATCCCAAGGACCCCGATCTCGTCTACGGCGGTAAGGTTAGCCTGTGGAACCGCCGGACTTCGCAGAAGGCCAACGTCGGCCCTCCCGGCGGCGGCCGCGGAAACGAGCCGCTGCCGCCCGGAGCGCCGCCGGCCCGCACCGTGCGCACCCAGCCCCTGGAATGGTCCCCCAAGGATCCCAACGTTTTGTTCTACGCCACCGCCGGCGTGTGGAAGACCACCAACGGCGGCCATAGCTGGACCCCCATCAGCGGCGACTTGACCCGCGGCGATAAATGGGAGATCCCCGCCAACGCCGGCAAATACGCCTCCACGGTGACGCCGGCCGCGCTCGGATCCGTCACCGCGCTTGCGCCCTCGCCGCTCGACGTGAACGTGCTGTGGGCCGGCACCGGCGATGGACTCGTGCAGGTCACCTTCGACGGCGGCGCCAAGTGGTCCAACGTCACGCCTTCGGCGATCAAGCCCTGGACCCGCATCTTCAATCTCGAGGCCGGGCATTTCGACACCAAAACCGCCTACGTCGCCGCCAACACGCTGCGCCTCGACGATCTGAATCCGCACTTCTGGCGCACCCACGACGGCGGTAAAACCTGGACCGAAATCAACAACGGAATCGCGCCCGGCGCCGTCTCCAACGCCATCCGCGAAGATCCCCGCAAAAAAGGACTGCTCTACGCCTCCACCGACACCCAGGTCTGGGTTTCCTTCGACGACGGCGATCACTGGCACTCGCTGCGCCAGAATATGCCCGCCATCTCGGTGCGCGATATCGAAGTGAAGGATGATGCGTCGTGCCTCTGCTCGGATCTGGTCGCGGGCACCCACGGCCGCGGATTCTGGATTCTCGACGACCTCACGCCGCTTCGCCAGGTAAGCGAAGCCGCCGCGGCAGCGGGCGCCTATCTGTTCAAACCCGTCACCGGCATTCGCATCCGCTTCGGCACCAACGATCCGACGCCGTGGCCGCCGGAGCTTCTCGCCGGAGAAAATCCGCCCAACGGCGCGATCGTCGATTATTATCTGCCGCGCGACGCAGCCGAAGTGAAGATGGAATTTCTGGACGCCGCCGGCCGCCCTGTCCGCACCTACTCCAGCCGCGATCCGGTGATGAATCCCCATCCCGCCCTCGACCCGGCCGCCTACAACAAACTTTGCCAGGAGCGGCCCACCGCGCCATACTGCAATCTGCCGCTGTACTGGCCCGCTCCGCCCGATGTGCTGAAAATTTCGGCCGGCATGCACCGCTTCACTTGGGACATGCATTACGACCCGATTCCGGGAACGCCCGGCGCTGGCCGCGGCGGTGAATCCGCGGTGGGCGCAGTGCCGCATCGCACCTATCCTTCGCCCGCTTCGCCCTGGGTCCCGCCCGGAACCTACACCGTGCGGCTCACCGTCGATGGCAAGTCGATGACCCAGCCGATCGTCATCAAAATGGACCCGCGCGTCAAGATCACGCCCGAAGTGCAGCAGATCTTCACCTGGACCACGCGCATGGAGCGCAACGCGCGCGCGGCGCTGGCAGCTTATCAGGAAGCCCGCGCGCTGCTTGAGAAAACCACCGACGAAGCGCTGCGCAGGCAGATCGAGGAACTCGCACCCGCCGAACCGGCGCAGCCGGAAACCGGCGGCCGCGGCGGATTCGGCGCGCCGCCCTCAAGACCCGCGCCGAATCTGGCCAATCTCCCCGGATTATTGATCGGGGCCGTGATGCCGATGCAGGCCTCCGAAATGCCGCCCACGGCGGCGCAGCTTCAGGCGTGCGCTCGCGAAGAAGCCGCTTATACCTCGGTGATGGCCAAATGGACCGCGCTCAAAGCGAAACGGAGCGCCAATTAGAGCGGCGCTTGCCTGGTTTGCAATCCAGGCTCTTCCGCGGAGCCCCGGCGGTTGTTCTTACCCGCCGGGGCCGCCGCATTATCCGTTGAAATATCTCAGCGCCATGCGGATCGCGCGGTCGTAAAGCGCCGCGCGCTCCGGATCCGACGCGCCAAGTGCAGCCCCATCGCGCTCGCGGGCAAGGCGCAGATCCGCCGCCAGCGCCGCGTTCCATACCTTGCGTCCCGCCTTCACATACGCCCGCATGGTCCGCAGACCGAGCCCTTCGGCCACTTGCGCCGCCTGCAGCCGGGAAAAACCCGCCTCGCGCAGCGTCTCCACCGCCGCGCTGAAGCACGGCAGCAGCAGCGCCGACGCAAACTGAAAGCCCGCCCAGCACAGCGCCTTGGCGGAGGAGGGAATTTCAATCAGCCGCCGGCGCTCGGCCGCGGCCAGCCGGCGGATCTCGCGCAAAACCTCGGCGTCTCCTTCCGCCACCAGGATCCCCTCCTCGCCCGGAATCGCCTCCAGCGTGGCGATCCGCGCGCCGGGAGCCAGCCTGCGGAAACTCCCGCTCTCCCGCCGCACGCCGCACACCACGATCATCTTTCCCTCCGGATGGGCCGCCGCGGAAAATTCGCGCAGCGCGCCCTCCAGCGCCGCTTCCGGCAGCGCGATCCACACCAGCGCGCACTCGCTCAGCTCCGCATAGCCCCCCGCCGGACGCCCGGCGCGCAGCGCATTTCCCACCCGCCGCGCCACCCCCGGCGAGGTGCCCTTGATCGGCCCCAGCGAGCGCCACGCCGCCGGCATCCGCGCCAGAAAGGATCTGCCCAGTCCGCCGGCGCTGATCAGGCCGGTCTTGGGCGGCTTCATGAGACGGCGGCAGCCACGCTTTGCGCGCGCAGCTTCTTGATCCGGTCGCGGAACTCCACCGCCGCCTTGAAGTCGAACTGGCGCGCCGCTTCGCGCATCCGTTCTTCCAGCTCGGCGATGTAGCTCTCCCTCTTGTCCGGCGGCAGCGATTCGATCTCGCTCTCCGGCTCCAGCGGCACCGTCACGTAATCCGCTTCGGCCACCGCCGCCAGCGCCGCATCGATCGCCTTCACCACCGATTGCGGCTCGATTCCATGGGCCTCGTTGTAGGCGCGCTGCAGCGCCCGCCGGCGCCTGGTCTCCTCGATCGCCCGCCGCATCGAATCCGTCATCACGTCGGCGTAGAGAATCACCCGCCCGTTCACGTTGCGCGCCGCGCGCCCCATGGTCTGGATCAACGACCCCGCTGAACGCAGAAAGCCTTCCTTGTCCGCGTCCAGGATCGCCACCAGCGACACCTCCGGCAGATCCAGCCCCTCGCGCAGCAGATTTACGCCGATCAAAACGTCGTAGGTCCCGCGCCGCAGATCGCGCAGAATCTTCACGCGGTCCAGCGTCGATACCTCCGAGTGCAGATAGGCGCACTTCACTCCCGCCTCGCTGTAGTGCTCGGCGAGATCCTCCGCCATCCGCTTGGTCAGCGTCGTCACCAGCACCCGCTCATTGCGCTCGGCGCGCAGCCGGATCTCGTGCAGCAGATCGTCCACCTGGCCGCGAATCGGCTTCACCTCGATCTCCGGATCCACCAGCCCCGTCGGCCGGATGATCTGCTCCACCACCACGCCGGACGTTTTCGTCAGCTCGTAGGGGCCCGGCGTCGCCGACACGTAAACCACCTGGTGCACCCGGTTTTCAAACTCCTCAAATGTCAGCGGCCGGTTATCCAGCGCGCTCGGCAGCCGGAACCCGTATTTCACCAGCGTCTCCTTGCGCGAGCGGTCCCCGTGATACATGCCTTGCAGTTGCGGAATCGTCTGGTGGCTTTCGTCGATGAACAGCAGCGCGTCGTGCGGCAGATAGTCGAGCAGCGTCGGCGGCGCCTGTCCCGGCAGGCGCCCGGAAAAGTGCCGCGAGTAATTTTCAATTCCGTGGCAATATCCGATATTCCGGATCATTTCCAGGTCGAACATGGTCCGCTGGTACAGCCGCTGCGCCTCGATCCGTTTGCCTTCCTTTTCAAGCTCGCCCTTCCACCAGGCCAGCTCATTTTCGATGCTGCGCAGCGCATTCGACCGCGTCTCGGCCGACATCACGTAGTGCGTCTTGGGATAAATTGGCAGCCGCAGGTAGGTCTGTTTCACCTGCCCGGTCAGCGGATCGATCTGTTCGAGCGATTCGATCTCATCGCCCCACAAGCTGATGCGATAGGCGCTGTCATCGTAAGTCGGAAAAACCTCGATCACGTCGCCGCGGACCCGAAAAGTCCCGCGCCGGAAATCTCCCTCGTGCCGCTCGTAAAGAATGTCCACCAGCCGCGAGGTGATCTCGGACCGCGGAATTCTCTGCCCCTTTTCGAGCATCAGCAGCATCCCATAATAAGCCTCCGGCGAGCCGAGGCCGTAGATGCAGCTTACGCTCGCCACGATCACGCAGTCCCGGCGCTCAAACAGCGATCGCGTCGCCGAGAGCCGCAGCTTGTCCAGCTCATCGTTGATGGTCGCCTCTTTTTCGATGTACACGTCGCCCGAGGGAATGTAGGCTTCCGGCTGATAATAATCGTAGTAGCTGACGAAATATTCGACAGCATTTCCCGGAAAAAATGTCTTGAATTCCTGGAACAACTGCGCCGCCAGGGTTTTGTTGTGCGCTAAAACCAGCGCCGGCCGGCCCAGGGCTTCGATCACCTTGGCCATGGTAAAGGTCTTGCCCGATCCGGTGACGCCCAGCAGCACCTGATGCTGGTCGCCGTCCTTGATCCCGCGCACCAGCGCCTCGATCGCCGCCGCCTGATCGCCGCGGGGCTGATAGTCGATGCCCAGCCGGAAAGACACTCCCTTTCAGTATAAAGGTTAAGATTGATAGGGGCCGGAAGGTGTGACCGCGGGCAAACGTTTTGAGCGGGAAATGGTTCGAGGCTGGCTGCACGAGCCGGCCGCACCCGCCTCCGGCGCGCTGGTATTAACGCACGGCGCCGCGGGAAACTGCGAGGCTCCGCTGCTTCGGGCCGCCGCCCAGGCGTTCTCCCAAAAAGGCTGGATGGTGCTGCGTTTCGATCTTCCTTTCCGCCAATCGCGCCCGCACGGCCCGCCCTTGCCGGCGCAGGCGGCGCGCGACCGCGAAGGCATCGCGCGGGCCGCCGATGCCCTGCGCGGGCTCTCCGGCGCCGGCGTCTGCCTCGGCGGCCACTCCTACGGAGGACGCCAGGCAACGATGGCGGCGGCGGAAAATCCCGCGCTCGCCGCCGCGCTCCTGCTGCTCTCCTATCCCCTGCATCCGCCGGGCAAACCGGATCGGGCGCGCACAGAACACTTCGCCCGGCTGGGCGCGCCCGCCCTGTTTGTCCACGGCACGCGCGATCCCTTCGGTTCGATCGCCGAAATGGAGCAGGCTCTGCGGCTCATTCCCGCCCGCGCGGAGCTCCAGATCATCGACGGCGCCCCGCACGGCGTGCCCGCCTCCGCCTCCGATCAAATCGCGCGCCGTTTTCTCGAATTCTGCGAAAAATCGCGATGAGCCGCTATCTCCGCCTTCAGGATTTCGTCTGGCTGGTGCTGTTCGCCGCCATCGCCGTGTTCAGCCCGGTGCATGATCCGGTGGTGATCGCCTGCCTGATCGCCATCGGCTTGGTGCAGGTGCTGGAGTCGCGCATCGGCCCCAAGTTCGCCATCGTCTTCAACCTCGCGCTGTGCTACCCCCTGATGTATTTCAGCCAGCCCTTCCCCATCGAAATCAACTCCAGCTACTGGTACCTGCTGTTCCTCCCGGTGGTCTCCGCCGCCAGCAACTTCGATTTTCTGGGAAGCGCGCTGGTGGCGGTCCTCGCCGCCGCCGAAAACGCTTCGCTGCTCATCTGGGTCTGGGAGTATAACCGCATCTCGCCCGACGCCCCCGTGATCTTCGACCGCGATAACCAACTGGAACTGGTGCTTCGCCTGCTGTCCCTGTTTCTGGTCAGCTACGCCACCCATCAGCTCGCCAGGGCCAAGCGCGAGGAGGCCGCGAAATATCAGCGCGCGGCCGAGCAGCTCGCCGCCGCCAACCGCAGCCTGAAGGAAGCCGAACAACAGGTCCGGCGGTCGGAGCGGCTGGCGGCCCTCGGCCAGCTCACCGCCGGCCTGGCGCACGAGCTCCGCAACCCCCTGGGCACCATGAAAACTTCAGCCGAGCTGCTGGCCCGCAACGTCGAAAAGGAAAACGAAATCGCCCGCGAAATGGCGGCCTTCATCCGGGACGAAGTCGACCGCACCAACTCCCTGATCACGCGCTTTCTCGACTTCGCCAAGCCGCGCAGCCTCAAGCCGCAGCCGGTGGACCTGGCGGCCATGCTCGATCACGTCATTCAAAAATTCGAGCGCGAAAACCGCTGGAACATCTCCGTCTACAAAAACTACTCCCCCGAAATTCCTCCCGTCCCCCTGGATGCCGAGTTGATGGAACGCGTCATCCTGAATCTGATGACCAACGCGGCGCAGGCCAGCCCGCCCTCCGGCGCCATCACCGTCAAGACGCGTCTGGCCGGCGACATGGCCGACATCGCCGTGATCGACCGCGGCTCGGGCATCGATCCCAAGGATCTGGAGAGCATCTTTAACCCGTTCTTCACCACCAAATCCGACGGCGTCGGCCTCGGTTTGGCCATCTGCTCCAAGATCGTGGACGAGCACGGCGGCCAGATCAAGGTCGAAAGCGCCCCCGGCGAAGGCAGCGTGTTTCACGTCTTTCTCCCCGTTCGCCGACAATAGAATTCTATGAATCGCAGATCGATTCTGGTGGTCGAGGACGAGGAAAAACTGCGCCGCGTGCTGGGAATGCACCTCTCCGCGGCCGGTTACGAGGTCAGGGCGGCCGGAACCGCCGAGGAAGCCATCAAGTACGCCGGCGACGCCGACCTGATCCTGACCGATCTGCGCCTTCCGGGCATGGACGGGCTGGCGCTCATCGAAAAACTGAACGCGCAAAACTCCCAGGCGCCGGTGATCGTCATGTCGGCGTTCGGCACCGTCGAAAACGCGGTGGAGGCGATGAAAAAGGGCGCCGTCGATTTCCTGCCCAAGCCTTTTTCGCTCGATCACCTCAGCGTGGTGGTGGAAAAGGCGCTCGAAGTGAGCAAGCTGCGCGATGAAAACCGCCAGTTGCGCGAGGCGCTCGGAAAAAAATATCAGTTTGAGAACATCATCGGCCGCAGCCCGGCCATGCAGGAGATTTTCGCCACCGTCGAACGGGTCGCCGGCACCCGCGCCACGGTGCTGCTATGCGGGGAAAGCGGCGTCGGAAAGGATATGATCGCGCGCGCCATCCATCAGCACTCCCCCCGCCGGGACCGCCCCTTCGTCAAGATCAACTGCACCGCGATCCCGGAAAACTTAATGGAAAGCGAGCTTTTCGGCTACGAAAAAGGCGCTTTTACCGGCGCCAACACCTCCAAGCCCGGCAAATTCGAGCAGGCCGACACCGGCACCGTTTTCCTCGACGAGATCGGCGACGTGCCGGCCTCCATCCAGGTCAAGCTGCTGCGCGTGCTTCAGGACCGCGAGTTCGAGCGCCTCGGCAGCAACAAGGTCCTGCACGCCGATGTGCGGGTCATCGCCGCCACCAATGTCGATTTGCGCGCCGCGCTCGAGCAGGGAACCTTTCGCGAGGATCTGTACTACCGCCTGAACGTGGTCCCCCTGAACATCCCGCCGCTGCGCGAGCGCAAGGAGGATATTCCGTTTCTGGCCGACCATTTCGCCAAAAAATTCGGCGGCGAACTGAGCGAGAGCGCCATCGAGCGCCTGATGAGCTACCACTGGCCCGGCAACGTCCGCGAGCTGGAGAACGTCGTCGAGCGCAGTATCCTGCTGGCGCGCGCTCCCCGCGTCGAAGCCGCGGATATCCGCATCGACGCCGCCGCGGCCCGCTCGCGTCCGGCCGGCGCGGGCGATCACTTCCTGCCGGAAGGCATGACCCTGGACGAGTACGAGCAGTCCATCATCCGCGAGGCCTTGAAGCGCGCCAACGGCAACAAGAGCCAGGCGGCAAGATTGCTCGGGTTGACGCGCAACGCGCTGCGCTACCGGCTGGCGCAGATGGGAATCGAGTAGCCCGGTTTAACCGATCTTGGGCCGGATCACGTCGATTAATTCTTGCACCGACGCCGCGCTCTTTTTGAGCATCGCCAGCTCGCTCTCCTCCAGGCGGATCTCGTAAATCTTTTCGATTCCGCCGCGCCCCAGCTTCACCGGTACGCCGACGAACAGCCCGCGAATGCCATACTCGCCTTCCAGGTACGCCGCGCACGGCAGGACTTTTTTCTTGTCCTTGAGGATCGATTCCACCATCTCCGCCGCGGCAGCCGCCGGAGCGTAATAGGCGCTGCCGCTCTTGAGATATTTCACGATCTCCGCTCCGCCGTTGCGCGTGCGCTCGACAATTTTATCGAGCGTCTCCTTCGGCATCAGCTCCGAAAGCGGAATCCCCGAAACGCTCGAAAGCCGCACCACCGGAACCATGGTGTCGCCGTGGCCGCCCAGCACCACCGCCGTCACGTTCTCCACTGAAACGTTCAGCTCCGCGGCGATAAACGTCCGGAAGCGCGCCGAATCGAGCACCCCCGCCATTCCGATCACGCGATTCTTGGCGAACTTCGAAACTTTATAGGCCACCCAGCACATCGCATCCAGCGGATTGGTCACCAGCACCAGAATGGCGTTGGGCGAATGCTCCACCACCTGCTCCGTAACGGACTTGACAACTTCATAATTCGCCAGCAGCAGATCGTCGCGGCTCATTCCCGGCTTGCGCGCCAGGCCCGCGGTGATCACCACCACGTCCGAGTTCGCCGTCGGCCCGTAATCGTTGGCGCCGGTGACGCGCACGTCGTAGCCTTCGATCGGCCCGGTTTGCAGCATGTCGAGCGCCTTTCCCACCGGCACTCCCTCCACCACGTCGACCAGAACGATGTCGGCGATTTCTTTGAAGGCGAGTGTCAGAGCGCAGCTTGCGCCGACATTCCCGCCGCCCACTACCGTGACTTTATTTCGCATAGAAGTGCGATTATAACCTACTTAGGGAGGACGGCTTGTATTTTGAAGATTACGTGCCCGGCAGCGTCGCAATTTCCCGCGGGCGCACCATCACCGAATCCGATATCGTGAACTTCGCGGGCCTTTCCGGCGACTTCGTCGAGCTGCACATGAACGAGGAGTACGCCAAAAAAGGCCCATTCGGGCGGCGCATCGCGCACGGCGCGCTCATTTTCAGCATCTCCACCGGCCTGCTGATGCAGATGACCGGCGACTGGGAGGCGGTGGTGGCCTTCTACGGCGTCGATAAGCTTCGCTTCACCGCCCCGGTGTTTATCGGCGATACCGTGCGCGTTTCGCGCCGCGTGTCCGAAAAGCAGCTCAAGAACGCCGAGCGCGGAGTGGTCGCGCTGGAAAACACGGTGCTCAATCAGCACGGCAAACCGGTGATCGTCTACACCGCGCTGATGATGGTGAAGACCCGCAGATGAGCGCTCTCGAAGGGATCACGGTGCTGGATCTGACGCGCCTGCTGCCCGGCGCCTTCGCCACCCAATGGCTGGCCGATTTCGGCGCGGAGGTGATCAAAGTCGAGCAGCCCGGCGCCGGCGATTACGCCCGCTCGGCCTTTCCGGAGGTTTTTGAATTCACCAACCGCGGCAAAAAAAGCGTCGAAATCGACCTGAAAGACGCCAAAAACCGCGAAAAGATGATGCGGCTCGCCGCGCGCGCCGACGTGCTGATCGAAGGCTTTCGTCCGGGCGTGATGGAGCGCCTCGGATTCGGCTACGAGGCTCTGCGCGCCGTCAATCCCCGCCTGATCTACGCCTCGCTGACCGGCTACGGCCGCCAGGGCGAGTTTGCACATCTGGCCGGGCACGATATCAATTATCTTGCGCTCTCCGGCGTGCTCGATCTGATCGGCGCCAAAGACGGCCCGCCGGTGCTGGCCGGGATTCAGATCGCCGATCTGGCGGGCGGCTCGATGCAGGCGGTGATCGGAATCCTGCTCGCGCTGGAGGCGCGTCACCGCACCGGCCGCGGCCAGCGCGTGGATGTTTCGATGTTCGACGGCTCGGCCGCGCTGATGGCGGTTCCGCTCTCGGTTTGGCGCGCGGCGGGCCAACCGCCAAGGCGTGGCGACGATCCGCTGAGCGGCCGCTACGCCTGCTACCAGATTTACGCCGCCGCCGGCGGATCTTACCTGGCCGTCGGCGCGCTGGAGCCGAAGTTCTGGTCGAATCTCTGCCGCGAGCTGGGCCGCGAAGATTTCATCGCCGATCAATATGCCGGCCAGGCGCGGCAATCGGAGATCAAGCGCGCGCTGGCCGAAAAATTCGCAGCCGCGACGGCCGAAGAGTGGTTCGCGCGCCTTGGCGGAAAGGATTGCTGTGTCGCTCCGGTGCGAAATCTCAAGGATGCGGTCCGCCATTATCCCGCCGCGCCGATTCCCGCCCTCAGCGACACGCCGGGCCGGAGCCAAACGCGCCCTCCCGCGCTGGGGGAGCACAACCGCATCCTGCCGTAGATCCGCCGCGCGGAGATTCGCTCGCGACGGCTCCGGGTGCGGGCCGCCGGATTATTGTGACGCTGGCCGGAGCGCCGCGTCCGCGATTACGCGTCTTTTCGGCGTCTTCACATCGCCGCCCTACTTCGCGTCGGCCTCCGGCAGATTCGCCGGCAGCTTCGACTCCGTCTCGACCACGCCCCGCAGCGCCTGATCGACGGAAACATGATAGGTCTCCAGCGTCGTTCCCAGCGTCTGATCCAGGCCGATCCGCGCCCGCGCGTAGGCGGTCCGCGCGTCGAGCTCGGCGTACTGCGCGCTGATGAGCGCGCGTCCCGCCGCGATCACCAGATCGATGGTCGAGCTGCCCAGCCGGAACTTCTGCTCTTCTTTATCGAGCAGGTCCTGTTGCAGCTCGCGCGTGGCCACGGCGTTGTGGTAGCGCAGCGCGGCCTGCCGCACGGCGATGGCGCCGTTGGAGATCGCCACCACCATATCGTTGTGATTTTTCATCTCAATCAGATCGCCCTGGCGAAGCTGGAGCTGATCGATTCCGAAGTCGGCCTGCTGCGAGCGGTTGTGGATGACGCCGCGGAAATTCGCGCCGGCATAGCGCGATTTGTAGTCGCCGCCGAACAGTTGCCCGAGCGCGGTGAGGTTTCCGCCGATCTGGCTGGGGGCGGCCGCGTACTTCGAGATGGGGCTCTGAAATCCCGCCAGGCCGCGGTTCAAGACATAGCCGTAGGAGGTCAGCGACGGCAGAATCGAGTTTTGCGTTCCCAGCGCGCTGATCTGGCTGACTTCATCGTTGATTTTATCGAGCTGGACGTCGGGCCGGTGGGCCATCGCCGTGGCCACCAGTTGGCGCAGCGGCGGCAGCTCTTCATTGGCCGGAACCTCCAGCCGGTCGAGCAGCACGATCTCGGCCGAGTCGAGTCCCGGATCGCCCAGGCCGTTGCGGCTGATGAGATTCTTCAAGGCAATCTCCTGCTGGCTGACGGTCTGCTGCGCCACCGCCAGGTCCTGCCGGCGCGTGGTCACCTCGGCTTCGGCGCGGTAAATGTCCACGCCGGCCGCCGCGCCCAGCTCGATCTGGCGCCGGGTGTCCTCATAGAACCGCTGCGCGAACTCGAGCGCGCTGTGCCGGGCGGCCAGATCCGCCTGTCCTCCGGAGAGGTCCCAATACGCGTTGACCACCGCCGCCACCAGGTTCAGCAGTTGCGAGCGGAAGGTGAGGCGCGCCCCGATGGCCTGCTTTTGCGCGATGTGGATGAAGCGCGCGTTCACCGCCACGCCGCGCCCGGAAAGCAGCGGCTGTTGCGCGAAAATATAGCCGGCCGGCAGGAACGAGGGCCGCAGCACATTGCCCGGCGAATTTTCGTTTTGATAATTGTATTGAAGCTGCGCCTGCACCGCGCCTCCCGTGAGGAAACCCTGCTGGAAGGACGGGTAAATGTTGCGGTCGTTATCGACCAGCGCCTGCACTCCGCTGATCGCCAGACTGGCCTGCGGGGTGGTGATATGGGAAAAGCGGAAGGTGTTGGCGTAAACCGTGGGATCCAGATTGGGCGTCACGGTTCCGATCTGGGTGATGGTGCCGCCGTTTTGCGAAGCGCCGCCGCCGCCGCTGGCGGTGCTCAGCCCGGCCGCGCTCAGCGCGCCGTTGACGCCCTGGCCGGATACCGTAATGCCGACGCTGCCCGGGTTCTGCGTGGAGCCGCGCAGCGGCCCGCCGCCCATTTGCCGGGTGATGTACCAATCGGCGCGCAGCGGCCCGTAGCGGTCCACCTGCAAATCCAGATTATTTTCAACCGCCGCGGCGATGGCGTCCTGAAGCGTAAGATAAAGCCGCCCGGCGCGCATCAGCCCGCGCAGCCGTCCGGAGTTGGCGGTGACCGCCGGGGAAACCTTGGGCGGCTCCAGGTTGAAAATTCCGATCACCGGCGGCTGCCGGTTTTCCACCACCGGCTGCTGGGCCTGGAGCAGAGCCCCGCCGGCCAGCAGCGCGATCAGCGGGCGGGCGGAGGTGACTTTGTGCTTCATCGCAGCCACCCCGGTTTGGCCGGATCGGGCGGCGGCGCTTCCGGCAGCTTGGACTCCCGCGCCACATGGCCGGAAACCGCTTCGGCGATGGAGACGTGATTCACCTCCAGTGTCCGGCCCAGCGCCTCGTCAAAGCTGATCTTGGCGTGCGTGTAGTTGGCCATGGCCTGAATCTCCTGGGTCTGATCGTTGATCAGGTCGCGCTGCGCCTGCACCACCGTGGCGATGGTGGATTCGCCGAACTTGAAGCGCATCTGTTCGGCCTCCAGGGTCTGTTCGGCCAGCTTGCGGGTGGCCACGGCGTTTTCATAACGCGCGCGCGCCTGCTGCAAGCTGATGATCGCGTTCTTCACCTGCACCCGGACGTCGTTGATGGTTTTTTGATATTGCAGTTCGGTCTGCCGCTCGGTCAACAGGTCGTCCACATAGTCCGCCTGCGCGACGCGGTTGCGGAAAGGGATGCTGACAGAGATGCCGGCCGAATAGTTCGGATAGTTGCGCCGGAAGATCTCGCCGAGCACTGTTCCGCCGCCGCCGACGAAGGCCGGAAGCGGCACGCAGAAGGAAATTCCGGCCGGACACAGGGCGTTGGGCTGTCCGGCCAGGCCCTGATTGTTGATATCGGCGAAGCCGGTGAGCGTGGGCCGCAGGTTGCTGCGCGTGCCCTCCGTGCTGATCTTCTGGCTTTCCAGATTGATTTTCGAGAGCTGGATCTCCGGGCGCGCGGCCAGCGCCTCCTCGATGAGCTGCGCGGCCGGCGGCAAATCCTCCTTTTCCGGAATCACGATGTGATCGAGCGGCACGATGTGCACGTCGTCCAGCCAGGAATCCACCGAATTATTGCGGCTGAGCATGTTCTTGAGCACAATTTCCTGCTGGGCGACGTTGGTTTGCGCAATCAGCAGGTCTTCCCTGGCCTGGGAAACCTGCGCTTCGGCCTGGGTCACCACGATGGCCGGCTGCTGGCCCAGTTCGACCTCGTGCTTGTTGTCCTCCAGCAGTTGCTCGGCGGTTTCCAGCGCCTTTTGCTTATTGCGCAGATCGTCGTCGAAGCTCACCAGGTCCCAGTACAGGTTCAACACGCCGGCGATGGTGGTGATCACCTGCTCTTTGAAGTTCAGGTCGTTGACCTTCATGTTGTTCTTGGCGATCCGGATGTAGCGGTTGTTGACGCCCCGGCCGAAGCCTTGCAGCAGGTTTTGGGTGATGTTGAAATCCAGCGTTCCGTAGATGTACGGATTCACCGCGTTGGCCGGGCTGTTCACCCGGCTGTGCGAACCCTGATAGTCGAACTGGATGGTGGTTCCCGGCGTGAAGGACTGGGTGTAGGCGAAGGAGAACTGCTGGGTGGAGCTCACCAGATACGGCACCAGGCTGACGATGGTCAGCGTTTCGGGAACGGTGGAGTGGGAAAATTGCGCCGACGCGGTGAACACCGGATCGAGCTGGACCGGCGTCGCGCCGATGGTCGCCACCAGTCCGCCGCCGGAGTTGACGCCGCCTCCTCCGCCCGCCAGGGTCACGCTCGCCGCGGTGATTCCCGCCGTCGAGACGCTGCTCGGCGCGCTGTAGATGGGAACGTTGAAGGCCCGCGGCGCGTTGCCTGATTCGGTGCGGCGCAGAACCTCCCGCGCCAGATACGATCCGTAGCGCTGGATGGCGATATCGAGATTGTTCTCCAGCGTGAGCGCGATCACGTCGTCCACGCTCAGGTACAAATTCCCGGCGCGGACCAGTTGCTGAAGCCGCGGAGAGTTGCTCAGCTTGGCCGGCGAGACGTAGCGGCGCTGCACGTTGAACGGGCTGAGCAGCGGCTGAATCACGGGGATGCGCTTGCGCCCTTCAATGGTGACCTCCGGCGAGCCCGCGTCCACCAGCTTTTGCGACAAACACGGCACCGCCGCGAGAAAAACAACGGTCGAGCAAAGGGTGAAGAATCTCATTTTGGCGATTCGAAGTCAGGGACCAATGGCAGCAATTCATCTTCCACTTACGAAATCCGGCGGCGCGTGGTTCCAGGAGTGTTTCCCCCCGCCGGCGGCGCCGCTCTGTCCGATTTTGTGACCGGGTGTCCGCTTTCGAGCAGCAACCTAACTCCGGATGGTCGTCCAGATCATCCCGGCCGTCAGCGCGATCATCACCAGCGCGGTGGACCAGGCCACGGCGTTCTGCCACAGGTTGTTGGTGAACTCCTGCATGATGCGCCTCCGATTGATCAGCACCAGCATGTAGAACAGCACAAAGGGCAGCAGGATGCCGTTGAGCACCTGCGAGAACAGAATCACTTTGAGCAGCGGAAGCCGCGGCGCGAGCACGAATCCGGCGCCGCAGACGATGAGCAGCGTGTACAGCCAGTAAAACAGAGGCGCTTCTGAAAAACGTTTTTCGATCCCCGATTCAAAGCCCAGCCCCTCGCAAATGTTGTAGGCGGTGGCCAGCGGAAGAATCGCGGCGGAAAGCAGCGAAGCGTTGATCAGCCCGATGGCGAACAGAAGGCTTGCGAACTGGCCCGCGAACGGGCGCAGCGCCAGCGCCGCTTCGCCGACGTCGCTGATGTCGCCGTGGCCGGTTTTATAGATCGTCGCCGCGCAGGCGACCACGATGAAAAAGGCGATCACGTCGGTGACGATGCAGCCCAGGATCACGTCCCAGCGGCTCAGGGCGTAGTGGCGCTGATCGACCCCCTTTTCGACGATCGAGGCTTGCAGGTAAAACTGCATCCACGGCGTGATGGTGGTGCCGATCAGGCCGACGATGGCCACCAGATAGCCGGGATCGCTGCTCCACTGCGGCACCAGCGTGTCGTGCAGCGCCAGCTTCCAGTCGGGTTTGGCCAGAAAGGCCGAGACCGGATAGGTGAAATAAATCAGCGAGAAGAGAATCAGCAGCCGCTCCACCGGCTTGTAGCGGCCGCGGACGACGACGATCCAGACCAGCGCGGCTCCCACCGGCACGGCGATAAATTTGCTGACGTGCAAGATGGCCATGCCGGAGGCGAGCCCGGCGAATTCGGCGGCGATGTTGCCGAAGTCCGCCAGGCTGAGGATGGCCATGGTGAAAAACGTGGCGCGCAGGCCGAACTCCTCCCGGATCAGATCGGAAAGGCCTTTTCCCGTCACCGCGCCCATGCGCGCGGCCATTTCCTGGACGACGATGAGCGCGATGGTGGTGGGGATCAGCGTCCACAGCAGCAGATAGCCGAACTTGGCGCCGGCCAGCGAATAGGTGAGGATGCCGCCCGGATCGTTATCGACGTTGGCGGTGATGAATCCCGGACCGAGCACCGCCAAAAAGGCGAGGATTTTGTAGCGGAGCGCCGACAGATTCGCCGTGCGCCGCGCCAGCGGACGCGGAATGGGGTGTTCGCCTCGCAATTTATGAGGCTACAACATCAGGCGCGAATTCGCCAAAAACCGCCCCGAACGGACGGCCGGGGCGCCGGCCATCAGTAAGCCTTGGCGATCACCACCCGCCGGTCGACCGGCTCGCCGGTGATGACGCACTTTCCGGGGCCGTCATATTCGTCCTTCAGCGGAATGTTGCGCACGGTGGCTTTAAACTCCTTGAGCCGGGCGTCGCACTGCGGATCGTCCTTGAGGTGCGCCATGACGAACTTTCCTCCGCCTCTTTCGGCGGTGGCGTCTTTGAGAATCGACTCCACCTCGGCGAGCGAGTTGGCCAGCACGGTGTTTTCCTGAAGCCGCCGCCGGGCGGCCTGGTAAAGATCGAGCTGCATCTGGGCGAGCGCCGACTGCAGGCGGCCGGGCAGCTCCTGTTGCGGGATCGTTTCCTTCGCGCCGGTGTCGCGGCGCTTCAACACGGCGTTTCCGGCGGCGACCTCGCGCGGGCCTAACTCCACAACGACGGGGACGCCGCGCCGCTCCCAGTGAAAAAACTTCGCGCCCGGGGATTGGCCTTCGCGGTCGTCGACCTTGGCCTGGCAGTCCGCCGCCAGCCGGTGCGCGGTTTCAAGCACCCGCGATTTTTCGTCTTCCCTGCGGTAGATTGGCACAATTACGCACTTTACGGGCGCCAGTTTCGGCGGGAGCACCAGCCCTTTATCGTCGGAGTGGCTCATGATCAGGCCGCCGATCAGGCGCGTGGAAACGCCCCAGCTCGTCTGCCAGACGTAATCGAGGCGGCCTTCGCTTGACTGGAACTGGACGTTGAAGGCTTTGCCGAAGTTCTGGCCCAGATCGTGGCTGGTGCCGGCCTGCAGCGCCAGGCCGTTCTGCATCATGGCTTCGATCGAGTAGCTGCGCAGCGCGCCCGCGAATTTTTCCGAGGCGGTCTTTACGCCCTTGATCACCGGCATGGCCATGACGTTTTCGGCGACGTCGGCGTAAATATCGAGGATGCGCAGAACCTCCTCGACCGCTTCCTGATGATTGGAGTGCGCGGTGTGGCCCTCCTGCCAGAGGAACTCGGTGGTGCGCAGGAACATGCGGGTGCGCAGCTCCCAGCGCATCACGTTGGCCCACTGATTCAGCAGCAGGGGAAGATCGCGATAGCTTTGAATCCAGCGCGAGAAGAAGTAGCCGATGATGGTCTCGGACGTAGGACGGATCACGTAAGGCTCTTCCAGGCGCTTGCCGCCGGCGTGGGTGACCACGGCCAGCTCCGGCGAAAACCCTTCGACGTGCTCGGCTTCCTTTTTGAGAAAACTTTCGGGAATCAGGAGCGGAAAATAGACGTTTTGATGTCCGCAGGCTTTAAAACGCTCGTCGAGCTCGCGCTGGAGCAGCTCCCAGACGGCGTAACCGTTGGCTTTGATGACCATGCAGCCCTTGACGATCTCGGCTGGTTCGGCCATATCGCCTTGCAGGACGACATCCTGATACCAGGCGGCGAAGTCCCGCGCGCGGGGAGTTATGGGGGATTCGGGCATGTTTTCTTAGGTTAACAGGGTAGCGAAAACAGGCGCACGGAAGCGGGCGCTGGTAAAAGTTCCAGGTACGCTTAGGACGGGTTTAGAACAGGGACATATTGGCAACAATCTTCGTAGTACTTAGAATGTGGCCATGGGAATTAAGGTTTTCGCCGGATTGGTTTTGTCCGTCGCGGGCCTGCCGGCGCAGACGGTGACGCCGGAAGCGGCCGGGCTGCCCGCGCTGCGCGGGGTTTATCTCCACTCGCCTGCCGGATGGCTCGGCCTGCCGGATCAACCGCTGATGCCGTTTGAGAACGGCACGGCGAAGTGGCTGCTGGGATTCGGCAAAAGCGACGCGATCGCGGATTTTCCGGGACCGCACGCCGCCGTGCAGACCTCCCAGGTGAAGCCGACGTTCTACCTGCGCGGATTCCCGCCCACCAGCGGGATCTACCTGATTCGCGAGGTGCAAAAGGCCGGGCATCGCGAAGTTCACATGCCGGTGAGCCGCGATTTCATCGAGTGGGCGCATTTAAAGTCCAGCGATCTGGTGGCCATCGAGACGCGCCATGCCGGCGATAACGTGACGGCCTTGACGCCGCGCGAAAATTTGAAGCCGGGCGAGTATGGAATCGTGACGGCGTTCGACCCCAACGTCGATCTGATCCGCGTGATTTTCGACTTCGGAGTGAATCCCTGAGCCGCGGCGGGCCTTCCGCTCGCCGCTTTTTTTGCGATCCATACGAAGAACCCGCGCCAAAGGTGCGAAAATAGGCTCGGCGTGAGGATTTTGGGCATCGAATCGTCGTGCGACGAAACGGCGGCGGCGGTGGTCGAGGACGGATCGAGCATCCTTTCCTCCATCGTTTCCTCGCAGATGGCGACACACGCGAAATACGGCGGTGTGGTGCCGGAGCTGGCTTCGCGCGAACATCTGCGCGCCATCGTGCCGGCGGTGCGGCTGGCGCTGGAAACCGCGGCGACGCGCCTCGATCAACTGGCGGCCATCGCGGTGACCCAGGGGCCCGGCCTGGTGGGCTCGCTGCTGGTCGGGATCACCTATGCCAAGGCGCTGAGCGCCGTGGAGAAGATTCCGCTCATCGCGGTGAATCATATCGAAGGGCATATTCACGCCGTGGCGAGCCAGTTCCCGGTGGAATATCCGGCGGTGGCCCTGATCGCCAGCGGCGGGCATACGCACCTGTATGAAGTGCGCGGGGGATTTCAATACCGGCTGCTCGGCAAGACGCGCGACGACGCCGCAGGCGAGGCCTTCGATAAAGTGGCGAAGCTGCTCGGCTTCGGATATCCGGGCGGGCCGGTGATCGACCGTCTGGCGCCCTACGGCGATCCGCGAGCGGTGCGCTTCACGCTGGCCAAGATGAAAGGCAACGCTCTGGATTTCAGTTTCAGCGGGATCAAAACCGCGGTCCTTCGATGGGTGGAAGAGCGCGGGATGGAGCAGGAGATCGCCGCGCGGCGGGCGCTGCTGTGCTCCCGGCAGGCGCCGTCGATCGAGGACTGGCTGAAAGTGACGCCGCCGGCGACGCTCGATCTGCTGGCGTCGTTTCAGCGGACGGTGATCGAAGAACTGCTGCGGCGCGCCGGGCGCAGCGCGGAAGAGATTGGAGCCCGGGCGCTGATTGTATCCGGCGGAGTGGCCTGCAACAGCGGTCTGCGGCGCGCGGCGGCGGAAATGCGCCTTCCCTACCCGATCTATTTTCCCAGCCCGGCGCTGTCCACCGACAACGCCGCGATGATCGCCGCGGCGGCGTTCGTGAAGCTGCGGCGCGGCGAGTTTGCGGATGCGGGCTTAAAAGCCGATGCCAATCTGCGGATCGCCTGACCCCGGCAGGACCGCGGCGCTTAAAGCTGGAGTTTGTACACGTACAGTCCCAGATCGCTGCCCGCCAGCAGGTATCCGCCAGTGGTGGCCACCATTGCCCCCAATCCGAATTGCGATTGCACCGGATACAGGATCAGATTCGAGGGCGTGCGGGCGTCGACGATCATCAGCGACGGCGGGCCGTTGTAATCGGAAACGGGCGCGTTGTTGACAATGGCGAAAACGCCGTTGTTGAAGGCCGTGGTATAGAACGTACCGTTGACTTGAAGATTGGTTTGGATGCTATTGACAATCAATGGTGTTTCCACCGCAGAAACGTTCATCGCCGTCAGCGTGAGATAGCCGGTAAAGCCGAAGTTCGGAATGCCGGGATTCCGGTTTTCGGTGGTGTTGCCACAGGCCAGTAGCGTGTTGCCGGAGATATCGAAGCTGAGCAGGATCGCGGCCGGGCTGGCCGGAACCTGCTCGACCCCGAACATCGCCGTCGGCGTGGCGATGCTCACCACATCGATCACGCCCGTGCCGCCGGTATTGCTCCCGGTCCCGGTGCTGCTGGCGATGTAGGCGAATCCGGTGGAATCGACCGCGGCGGCGTACGGTTTCAGCTCCTGATCGCTGAGAGAACTCGGCGACAGAACGGAGAGAAGCTGCGGCTGGGACGGATTGGTGAAATCGAAAGCCGCAAATTCGCCGGTCTGGCCGAAGATCGAGAAGCTGTTCGTATAGAAACTGAAATAACTGGTGGTGACAAAACCGGCGGTGCCGGAAAAGCTGAGGCTGACGATGTAAGGATAGGGCGTCGCGGCGACCGTGAGCAGCGCCGGCGATTGATTATTCGCGAGGCTGTAAACCGCGAACGCCATATTGCTGTTCAGCGCATAGGCGCCCACCACGTCCACCAGGATCGGCGGGCTGGTGTTCGGATTGATCGCGCAAATCGTCCCCTGGCCGTTCAACTGCGCGCCGCCGAACGATCCGGCGACCCTGGGCTGTGTGGGGTCGCTCACGTCGACCATGGTGATCTGGTCCGATCCGCAGACGTAAACCGTATTGTTCAGCAGTGCGGTGCCCGCTGTGTTGGCGCTGGCGAACGGCGCGAATCCGGCAAGGGCGAGCGGGCTGGTGAACGAGCCCTGACCGGAAACCGAAACCATCGCCGACGTGCTGACGATTCCCCCGATATTGATCACCAGCGGATAGTCCCCGGTGGCCAGCGCGGGGACGACAAGGTTCGCCTGGGCGAGGCCGGCGTAGCCCGGAGCCAGACCGAGAAATTGTACGCTTGCCTGGGCCGGCCCGATGGCCGCGCTATAGTTGGCGGTGGAATTGGAGAGCGGCGAGCCGGGCGCGGCGGCTCCATCGGGCACGGCATTGGTGACCGGTCCCTGGCCGGTGAAATAAATGGTCAGTACGGAGCCGGCGGGGGCGCGGTTGGCATCGCTGTTGGTGGATCCATCGCTGTTCTGGGCCACGGCGCGGTTGAGGCCGCTTTGAAAGATCGCCGGCGCCTGGGCCAGCACGGTGAAGGTAAAGGCGGCGCTGGTCCCGCCGGGAGCCTGCACGATGAGCGTGGCCGATCCGGTGGGGGTCGACGAAGGGACCTGAAAATTGATCACGCCGCTCGAGACGTAAAACAGCGGCGCCGCGACGCCTTCCACCATGACGGTGGTTCCCCCGAGCGAAGTGGGTAGCGGATAGCCGGAGGCCTGAATACTGGTGGCGGCCAGATTGGTTCCAAAAATGGTAGCGATCGAGCCGGGAGCGACGCGCGGCCCGAAAGCGGCGGCGTCGGTGACGGCTTGAACCGTGACCTGGGCGAAGGCGGGAAGCGAAAGAACAACAAACCAAGCGCGCGGCAGCAACACGAACCAGCCCTTAGCGATCCTCGAACATCTCCAACTGATCTTCTTTTTTCTTCTCGGCCTTCTTGCCGGCACGCCGGCGAAGCGGGCTTCCGATCACTCCCAGAACCTGGACGTGTTCGAGGGCCCAGCGTGGAACAAAGATTCGCTGGTTCTGAAAGGTCGGGTCGGGCGGGACCAGGCTAAAGCCGGAGGAATCGATTTGCATGAGATCGTTGGGAAGGACCCCTTCCAGGGAATCGCCGTCGCGAAAACGCAGGCGCACCCACAGACCGGCTGATTTCGGGCGGCTGGAAAAGGCGCGGTGCTGGCGCCAGGTCTCGCCGGCGGCGAAATCGCGAACAAAACAAACCACTTTGGTTTCCGAATAGGGGATTTTTACCAGTTCGCCTCCGGGCGTGAGAAGCTCAATCTGGTCGGCGGTCAATCCGCCGGGGGACTGCACGAAACCGCGCAGCGTCTCCCGGTCGAAACGGGACACCAGGACCTTTTTGTGGGCGCTTCCAGCCACTTATCACCTTTTCTTCCAGGATTTCCTTTCAAACAATTTCGCAAGTATTGTATCATTAGCTCTAATGAACGGGTTTGCCCGCGATTCGGCGCGGTTCGAATCTTTCCTGAACTTCTGCCGGGTAGAAAAGGGGTTGGCGGACAACTCGATTGCATCCTACCGGTTTGATTTAGAGAGGTTTAGCGCAGAAAGCAAAGTTCCGGCGAAAGAGGTGTCCGCCGAGCAGCTTTCCGCATATATCGATTCTTTATACCACGCGGGACTGTCGGCGCGGTCGGTTGCGCGGCACATCACGACCCTGCGGAATTTCTATCGATTTTTAGTTCGGGAGGGCGAAATCGACCGCGACCCGACCGAGTTTCTGAGCAGTCCCAGGCAGTGGTCCACGCTGCCCAAATATTTGAATCAAGAGGAAATTCATCGTCTCTTGCAGGCGCCCGGTGAGGATCGGCCAGCCGGCCTGCGCGACCGGGCGATGCTGGAGCTGCTCTATGCCGCCGGTCTGCGCGTCAGCGAGCTGTGCAGGTTGGAGCTGGCTGCGGTGGAAGCCGGCCTGGGCGTGCTGCGGGTGACCGGCAAGGGGAACAAACAGCGTCTGGTTCCTTTTGGCCAGTCGGCGCGGCGGGCGATCGAGGAATATCTCGCAAATGGCCGGCCGGCGTTGCTGAAGGGCCGGGCCAGCCGGTTTCTGTTCGTTACCGCGCGGGGCCGGGCCATAAGCCGGCAGGGATTTTGGAAACTGCTCCGGCGGCATGGACGCCGGGCGGGGATCTATCGCCATTTGACGCCGCACCTGGTGCGGCACAGTTTTGCGACGCACTTGGTGGAAGGCGGAGCCGATCTGCGCAGCGTGCAGGTCATGCTCGGGCACGCCGACATATCCACCACGCAGGTTTACACGCACGTGGCGCGGCGCCGGCTTCGGGAAACAGTCGATCAACATCATCCGCGGGCGTAGAGGGCCGGCTGGCGGTTAGGGCTGAGGACGGGATCGAATGAGCGATTACATGTTCATGCTGGAAAGCCACCTGAGTACGGAACAGTTCCGCGTGGTGGGCGAAATGCAGAAGCTCGCGGCCGGGTCGAATCTGTTTCTGACCGGCGGCGCGCTGCGCGACATGATCGGCGGCTTTCCGGTGCGGGATCTGGATTTTACGGTCGAAGCCAACCCGTTGAAGCTGGCCAAAGCGATCGAGAAGGCGGGGGCCAAAATCACCGGCGCCGACGACCTTCGAAAGTGCCTGGAGCTGGAGTTTCCGCCCGGAGTGACGGCGTCGATCGGCATGGCGCATTCGGAGAAGTTCGCCAAATCGGGCGGAAAACCACAGGTGACGCCGGCCACCATTCACGAGGATCTGCGCTCGCGGGATTTTACGATCAACGCCATCGCGTTATCGCTCAACCGGGCGTCGCTCGGGCTGCCGATCGATCCGACCAATGGCGTGGGCGATATCGAGCGGAAGGAGCTGCGGGCCATTCACAACTACGTGTTCTGGGACGATCCGTCGCGGATGCTGCGGCTGATCCGCTTCAAGGTGCGGCTGGGCTACGCCATCGACGAACGGACGCGGCTGCAATACGAAAACGCGCGGGAAGCCGGGATGCTGGCCAGGATCACGCCGGAAGCGCTGGGCGCCGAGCTCCGGCGCATCGCGGCCGAGCCGCTGATCGGGGACCTGCTCCGCGCGCTGGAGGAGGAAAAGCTGATCACGCTGTATTCGCCCGCACTGGCAGGCGGCAAGCTGAATCTGGCGACGTTCCTCAAGCTGCAAAAGGCCCGGCAGACAGCGCCGGCCGATTACCGCGTGAACGCGATGCCGCTGTTTCTGGCGATCCTGATGGAGGAGCTGAACGCGAAGGAACGGTCCGCCCTGATCAAGGCCGCCGGGCTGACCAAGGCCGAGGCGGCCGCCGGGCAGAAGCTGGAGGCGGCAGCGAAAAAGTTCGAGAAGGAGATGCGCAGCCCCAAACTGCAAAAACCGTCCCAGCTTTACCAAGTGTTGTCGAAGGCGCCGGGCGAAGTGGTCTTGTACCTGATGGTGTATTCCGAGCAGCGGCTGGTGCAGGACCGCATCCGGAACTACTTCCAGAAGTATCTGCCGGCATCGCAGGAGATCACCGATGAAATGGCCGCGGCGACGGGAGCCCAGCCGGGCACGCCGAAGTTCGCCCGCGTCAAAGAAGAGATGATTCTGACCCGGCTCGATTCGCGCCCGAAGAAAACCGCGCCCGAGCCGGAACCCGTTGCGCCGCCGCCGATGTCGAGTTTCGCCCGGGGGCCGGGACCGAGAGTGCAGCGGTAGCCGTTCCTCGACGCGCTGCTAGCCGCCGCGCAGCAGGCGCATCGTTTCGTTGATTGCCGCCGGTTCCTTGGGCGATCCGCCGGCGCTCTCTTCCACCCGGTCGCCTTCGCCGGGAGCGAGGAAAAGATTCGATTCGACCCCGTGCTGGCGCGTGTACAGATCCCAGTAGCGGCCGCCCAGGGCGTACAGCGATTCGTGCGTGCCGCGCTCGACGATGCGGCCCGCCTCCACCACCAGGATCTGATCGGCGCGGCGGATGGTGGAAAGCCGGTGCGCGATGACGAAGGTGGTGCGTCCTTTCATCAGGTACTTCAAGCCTTCCTGGATGAGCGCCTCCGACTCCGAGTCGAGACTTGAGGTGGCTTCATCCAGAATTAGAATCCGCGGATTGGCGAGGATGGCGCGGGCGATGGAGACGCGTTGACGTTGTCCTCCGGACAATTTCACGCCCCGTTCGCCGACGATGGTATCGTACTTTTTTTCGAAGTTTTCGGCAAATTCATCCACGCGGGCGATGCGGCAGGCCTCCAGAATCTCCTCTTTCGAGGCGCCCGGCCGCGCGAAGGCGATGTTTTCCTGGATCGTTCCATCGAACAGGAACGTATCCTGAAGCACCACCCCGAGCTGGGTGCGGTAACTGTCCAGGCGGACGGTGGAAAGATCGACGCCATCGACCAGAATCCGACCCTGGTTGGGCGTGTGGAAGGCGCTGATGAGGCTGATAATGGTCGATTTGCCGGAGCCCGAGGGGCCGACCAGCGCGGTGACAGTCCCCGGATCGGAGCGGAAGCTGACGTCGTAGAGGACCTGCTTGGAGGCTTCGTAGGAGAAACCCACATTTTCGAAAACCACTTCGCCGCGGATCGGCCCGATGGCCACCACGCGGCGCGGATCGCTGGTTTCGCGGCTTTCTGAAAGAACCTCGCGGGTGCGGTCCAGGCCGGCGAGCGCTTCGGTCAACTGCGTTCCGATGCTGACCACCTGGATCACGGGCGCGATCAGAAACGCCAGGAACGCGATGAAGGTCATCAGGTCGCCGAGAGTCAGGGTTCCGTTGAAGATCTGCCGCGCGCCGATGAACCACACGATCGCGCCGACGATGCCCATCAGAACCGTGGCCGAAAGGCTCATCAGGGAAGTGGCGGTGAGCGACTTCAAAACGTTTTGCAGCAGCCGCTCGACGCCGCCCGAAAAAACCTGTGCTTCGCTTTCTTCGGCGTGATATCCCTTGACCACGCGCACGCCGCCCAGCGATTCGGTGAGCCGCCCGGTGACTTCGGCGTTGATCTTTCCGCGCTCGCGGAAAATGGGGCGGATCCTGGTGAACGCCTGCTTCATGACGAAGGAAAAAATCACCACGAAAAGGAACGTGATCGCCGTCATCAGGGGGCTGATGCGGATCAGCACCACCAGCGCGAACAGCGCGGTCATCAGGCCGCCGACGAAATCCACCAGGCCGGTGCCGATCAGGTTGCGCACGCCTTCGACGTCGCTCATGATGCGCGCCACCAGCACGCCGCTTTTGTTGGCGTCGTAATAGGAGACGGGCAGAAGACCCACGTGCTGCTGCACTTTGCGGCGCAGCTCGGCGATCAGGCGCTGGCCGGTTTTCGAAAGAAGCTGGGTGAGCGAAAACGAGGTGACGCCCTGGATCATGGTGGCCAGGACGATGGCCAGAACCATCGGTCCCAGCAGGCGCTCATTATGCGCGCCGATGATGCGATCAACCATGGTCTTGGTCGAAATGGGCAGCACCAGCCCGCTCACGCGGTTGATCACCATCAGGAAAAAGCTGGCGATCAGCAGGCCGCGGCGCGGCAGAATCATTTCGCGCAGATCGGGCCAGACGCTGCGCAGGCTTTCCGAGGCCGATTTTTTCGGCTTGTCGCCCTCGCGCGCCTTGTGCGGCGTCCGCTCGGCTTGGGAACCTTTCGGGATCACTTCCTTTCAGTGTAACCTGCACCTATGGCGCGGCTTTACTGTGGAACCAGCGGATTCGCGTATCCAAGCTGGAAACCGGACTTTTATCCCGCCAAAACCGCGCCTAAAGATTTCCTGAAACATTACGCGGCGCGGCTGAACGCGGTGGAGATCAACTATACTTTCCGCCAGTTGCCTTCCGCTTCGACGCTCCAGAAGTGGGTGGAGGCAACGCCGGGCGGATTCCTTTTCGCCTGCAAGGCGCATCAGCGGATCACGCACATTTTGCGATTGAAGGAATCGGAGTTTACCGGCGCGTTCTTTAAAGCCATCGATCCGCTCCGCTCGGCGCGGCGCCTGGGGCCGGTGCTGTTCCAGCTCGCGCCGAATTTCAAATGCAACGCGCCGCTGCTGGAGGCGTTTCTCGAAAAGCTGCCGGACGATTTGCGCTATGCCTTCGAATTTCGCAATCCGTCCTGGCTGTCTGAGGAAGTGTACCGGCTGCTGGAGAAGCACCGCGTGTCGTTGTGCCTGGCCGAATCGGACAAGCTGGAGATCCCGCGCGTGATCACCGCGGATTTCGTCTATTCGCGATTGCGCAAGGGGGAATATAGCGCCGCGGAACGCGCTGAAATTCAGGAGCGCGTGGCCTCGCTGCTCGGCGGCGGGCGGGATGTGTATGTGTTTTTCAAGCATGAAGAGACCGCGGCCGGCGCGCATTACGCCGAGGAGCTGCTGAATGCGGCGCGTTGAGACCCGCCTGCGCGTCCGCTACGCGGAAACGGATCAGATGGGAATTGTTTATTACGCGAACTATCTGGTCTGGATGGAGCTGGGGCGCGCCGAATACTGCCGCGCGGCGGGAATCCGCTACCGCGACATGGAGCAGGAAGACGGGATCCTGCTGGCGGTGGCCGAGGTGAACTGCCGGTATGCGTCGCCGGCGCGGTATGACGAGGAAGTGATCGTGCGCACCTGGATCGAGCAGGCGCACCCACGCATGGTCCGCTTCGCCTACGAAATGATCGAGGCGGCGACGTCGCGCGTGCTGGCCACCGGCGAGACCAAACACGTCTTCAGCGGCCGCGATTTGAAGCCGCGGAAACTGCCGGAAAAATATCGCGCGGCGTTTGGGATCGCCTGAACCGGAGCGGTACCGCGAGCCGGCCTTCCCTCCCGCCTGGCCGCCGCGGAGACGCCAGCGGGGGCGTCAGCGGGAACGCAGCGCGTCCCTCAGATGGGCGCGGTCGGCGGCGGAAAGGCCGCTGTATTTGCGGATATCCTGCCGTGTGGCGAGTTGCCGGCGGTAACGCCCGAAATATTCGGCGATGTCGCCGCCGAATTGAAAACTGTACATAATGTCCGCGAAATTCCGGGTGTGCGCCAGACCCAGGGCGTGGCCGGATTCGTGAAGGCAGGTGAGATAAACGATCGTGTCGCGCAGCAGCCGGTCGCCGCCGCCCGGATCGACGATCCGCACATTCACCTGCGCGCCAGCCTGGCCGTGCACCTCGATCGGCACGGTTTCGCCATACAAACCTTCCTCGGGCAACGCCCAAACGATGCGGAGACGTGCGTGATCGCGGTCCGCCGCGACGAACCGGAGCCGCCCGTCCGATGCGCTCTGCCAGGCTTCCAGCGCCCAGCGGCCAAGCTCGACGTCGCCGGCGGAGCAGCCGGTTTCCTTGCGCTCGCAGGGCTCGATCCAATACGGCAGGTCAGCCGCGCCGAGCGTGAGCGCGAAGCTAACGCTCAGAAGAAATTTTTTCATCCGCCATCTTTTCCGCAAGCGCGCGCACCATGGATTCAAGCTGCGCCACGCGGTGGGAGAGCTCGTTGATCGCCTGCCCTTCCGGATCGGGCAGATTGCCGTGTTCAAGCGGCTCGGTCGCGTCTTCCTCCCCGACCACGCGGCCGGGGACGCCGACCACCGTCGAATGATCGGGAACCGGGTGCACCACCACCGACCCCGCGCCGACCTTCACATAATCGCCCACCCGGATATTGCCCAGAATTTTGGCGCCCGTTCCAATCACCACGCCGTTGCCGATGGTGGGATGGCGCTTGCCCGTATCCTTGCCGGTGCCGCCCAGGGTCACGCCCTGATACATCAAAACATCGTCGCCAATCTCCGTGGTCTCGCCGATGACGACGCCCATGCCGTGATCGATGAAGCAGCGGCGGCCGATGGTGGCCCCGGGGTGAATCTCGATGCCGGTGGCGGCGCGCGAAATCTGGGAGATCACGCGCGCCAGCGTGAACCATCCCTTTTTGTAGAGGCGGTGCGCCACGCGATGCAGCAGAATGGCGTGAAAACCGGGATAACAGAGAATAATTTCGAGAACGCTGCGCGCGGCGGGATCGCGGCGGAAGACGGTCTCGATCTGCTCGCGGATCGCGCCCATACGTATATTATCCTGATGTTGTGCGCAACACGCTGATCGCGGCAGTGCTCCTGCTGGCCGGCTGCTCCTCGCCGGATACGAACGCGGCAAAGAAAACCGGACCGCCGGAGCCGCCGGGCGCGGCAATCGCGGCGGGAAAACATCCGCTGGCGAAATATCTGGAGGTCTCCGGCTTCCGCCTGGCCGAGGAGACGCCGGGAAAACTCAAGGTGACCTTCGCCGTGGTGAACCATTCCGAGGCGGATATGGGAGACCTGGTGCTGAAGATCCGCCTGACCACCACCGCCGCCAAACCGGACGAGCCGCCGGTCACCGAATTCGAGGCGAAAATCCCCAATCTCGGCCCCCAGGAAATGAAGGAGGTCACCGCGGCCGCGCCCACCAAGCTGCGCATCTACGAACTGCCGGACTGGCAGTTCCTTCGCGCGCAGTTCGAGATCGTGTCGCCCCCGCCGCCACAATGACCGAAAGACTCTATTACAACGACTGCTATCTGCGCGAATTCGAGGCGCGCGTGGTGGAGCGCGCCGATGAGGGGCGGCGGATTTATCTCGACCGCACCGCGTTTTATCCGGCCTCCGGCGGCCAGCCCTTCGATCTGGGCACGCTGGGCGGCGTCGCGGTGAAGGAGATCGTCGATGAACAGGAGCGGGTCGCCCATCTGCTGGAAGCGCCGCTGGCCGGTACGCAGGTTCGCGGGCAGATCGACTGGCCGCGCCGCTTCGATCACATGCAGCAGCACACCGGCCAGCATCTGCTTTCGGCCGTGCTGGTGGAGCTGTACGGGATCCGCACCGTGAGTTTCCACATGGGCGCGGCCTCATCGACCATCGACGTGGAAGCGCCGGCGCTCGAATCGAAGCAGTGGGAGCGCGTCGAGGAGCGCTGTGCGGAGATCGTCGGGGAAGCCCGGCCGGTGACCATCGCCTACGAAGACTCGTCGGCGGATCTGGGCTTGCGCAAACCGGCGGCGCGCGCCGGAACGCTGCGCATCGTCTCCATCGAGGCGCTGGACCGCAGCGCCTGCGGCGGAACCCACCTCCGGTCCACCGCCGAGATCGGCCCCATCCTGCTGCGCAAGCAGGAGAAAATCCGCGGCAACACGCGTCTTGAGTTCGTGTGCGGAAGGCGCGCCCTCCGGCAGGCGCGGCGGGACTTCGGCACGCTCGCCGAAATCAGCAGGATCGTTTCGGCGCCGTTCGACGAAACGCCGGCGCTGATCCAGGCGCAGATGGACAAAGCCAGGACGCTCGAAAAGAATCTGGCGCGCGCCTTGACCGACCTGGCGCGGCGCGAAGGCCGCGAGTTGTACGAGGCCACCGCGCCGGACGCTTCCGGCCTTCGGCGCGCGACGCAGCGCGGCGCCATCGACGAAGCCATGCGGGCCCGCGCGCAGGCCTTCGCCGGCGGCGCGAAGGCGGTGTTTCTGGCGATCAGTGAAAACCCGCCGGCGGTGCTGCTGGCGGCTTCGCCGGATTCGGGCGTCAACGCCGGCGAGCGGGTGAAACGGGCGGTCAGCGCCGCGGGCGGGCGCGGCGGAGGCAATGCCGTCCTCGCTCAGGGAAGCGTGCCGCCCGCCAGCCTGGAAGCGGTGATCGCCGAACTGTCCTGAATGGGCCCCGATGCCGCGCTGTCTGCGCCGGAGACCGCTCTGCTAATCTAAAAAAAACGAATGGCCGAAAATTTCCGTTTCTTCGAAGCCGGGCCCGATCCGTTCGGCCGCACCTGGCAAGTGGAGTTCCGCTGGCTTCAGACCGCCATCTCCATCCGCCACGCCGATACCGTCGACGTGAAGTTCGTCCTCTGGACACGCGATGAGCCCAAGCAGGAAAAGGTGATCGCACTGCCGCACGCCCTGCTGCTTGAGCTCAGCGAGGAAGCCCGGCGCGAGCTTACCGACGCCTGGTGCCTGAAACTGGCGGCCAGGCATTTAACGTATATGATCGAATCGGGTGAGGATCTGGAAAAAACGCTGGTGACGCTGACCAAGGAAGAACTGGAGCGGGCCGCCGGAATCCGCGTTCCGGCGTAACCTTCGTTCCGCCGCCGTCGTGGTACATAAAATAGTGGAGCGGCGGCGCGCGGTTTGACAGCGCCCGACGGAAGGAAGGATACAGATGGTCAATTGTCCAATGTGTGACGCGGTCATCGATGTGGATGAGGAAGAACTGGATGAAGGCGACTCGCTGATTTGCGAGGAGTGCGGCGCGAATCTGAGCGTCAGCGGGGTTTCTCCGCTGGAACTTTCGGCCGAGGACGACGACGAAGAAGAGGATGAAGATTTCGAGGACGAAGATTTCGAAGACGAAGACGAGCTAGAGGACGAAGAAGAAGACGAGGAAGAGGATGAATGGAAGTAGCATCGCCGCCGGCGCTCTTTTCGCCGCCCTTGTTTTCACCTCGCCCGCTGGGGCGGCGAAGAAATCCTATTCCGAGGTCGGCGGCACCGTATTTCGCGATCCCGGTCTGGCGCTGCCCGGCGCCAAGGTGGAAATTTTCCTGGAAGGAACGGTCAAGAATAAAAAGCTCCAGGAGGCCGAAAGCAACTATCGCGGCGAGTTTCTTTTCCGGGTGCCCGGAGTCGGTTCCACTTATCTGGTCCGCGCCTCGCTGAAAGGATTCAGCCCGGCGGAAAAGGAAGCCACCGTTCATTCCGCCAATGAGCACGTGGACGTGAACCTGGTGTTGTCTCCGGTTAAAAAATGAAGTTCTTTCTCGGGCTCGCCGTCGCTTTGCTGTGCGGATTTGCGCTGGCGGCGCAGGACACGCCCAAGCCGACCAAAAAGGAGAAACGAGAAGCCGCCACGGAGCGCGTTGTTCAGGGCCGCGTCACCGATTCCGACGACAAACCGGTGAACGGCGCCATCGTTCAGTTGAAGGATATGCGCAGCTTGCAGGTGCGGTCCTTCATCACCCAGAACAACGGCGAGTATCACTTTTCGGGGCTGAAGGTGGATAACGATTATCAACTTAAAAGCGACTATAACGGCATGACCAGCGGCTGGAAAACGCTGAGCATGTTCGATACGCGGAAAGAGCCGGTGATCAATCTGAAACTCGCCAAACCGGAGAAGAAACAATGACCCGCATCGCCCTGACCGCCGTTTTCGCCGCATCGTTATTCGCCCAGCCGAAGCTGACGCCCATCGATCAGACCGCATTTCCGGAAATGATCGCGGCGCATCGCGGAAAAGTGGTGCTGGTCGATTTTTGGGCGACCTGGTGCAAGCCGTGCCGCGCGCAGACGCCGGCGCTCGCCACGCTTGCTGAGAAATTGCGGCCGCGCGGATTCGAACTGATCACGGTTTCCACCGACGAGCGATCAAACGAAGCCGCCGCGCTAAAGGTGCTCGCCGAAGATCACGTAAGCGGGACAACGTATATCAAAAAGGCCGCCGATGACGACAAGTTCTACGACTCCATCGACAAGGATTGGGGCGGCGCCGTGCCGGCCATGTTTCTGTACGACCGCCGCGGCCGGAAGGTGAAGTCGTTCATCGGAGAAACACCGTTGAAGGACATTCAGGCGGCGATCGAAAAACTTCTTTGAAGCTCGCGCTATGGCTGCTCGCGGCGGCCGTGCTGCCGGGGCAATCTCTCATTATTAAAGACGCTGTCGTGATCGATGCCAACGGCGGCAGGCCGCACCGCGCCAGCGTCGAAATCAGCCGCGGCCGCATTGCCGCCATTGCGAAAAAGATTCACGCGCGCCGCGGCGACGAAGTCATCCAGGCGAAGGGAAAATTCCTGATCCCCGGCCTGTGGGACATGCACATTCACCTCGGGCCGCCGGAAATTTTTTTCCCGCTGCTGCTCGCCAACGGGATCACCGGCGTGCGCGAGATGTTCACGGGCATCCCCATGCCGGTGATCAACGGATGGCGGTCGCGTCCCGATGTTCCGCGCATCTTCGCGCCGGGATTTCTGGACGGCCCGCCGCTGGCGTGGTCCGGTCCGCCGCCGCCCGGGGCGATCGCGGTCGCTACCGCCGAGCAGGGGCGGATGGCGGTGCGGGCGCTGGCTTCGAGCCGCGTCGATTTTCTGAAGGTTTATACCAGCCTTCCGCGCGAAGCCTATTTCGCGATCGCCCAGGAAGCGCGTGCGATCGGGATTCCGTTCGCCGGCCACGTCCCCGAGGAAGTCAGCGCGGCCGAAGCCTCCGACGCCGGACAACGCAGCCAGGAGCACCTGATCGGCATCCTCGAAGCGTGTTCGACCAACGAAGACGCGCTGCGGCGGGCGCGCGTGGCCATGATGCTTGACCGGAATCTCTCGGGCGAGGAGCGGATGCGGGAGCTGGCTTTTCCCGATCCCGCGGGACTTTTCGATACCTACAGCGAGGCCAAAGCCGCCGCGCTCTTCCAGAAATTCGTCAACAACGGAACCTGGCAAACGCCGACCCTGGCCCTGCTCAGCGGCTTTGCGCGGATGCGCGACGCCGACTTCCTCGACGATCCGCGCCGCAAGTATCTGCTTCGCCCCTGGCGCGAGCAGTGGGATCCGCGCCGCAATTTTTTCCTGCACGACCTTTCCGCCGCCGATTACGATGCGCTGAACGCCCGCATTCACGCGCTGCTCGACCGCTACGAAAAGCTGGTAGGCGATATGCACCGCGCCGGAGTCGAGTTTCTCGCCGGAACCGATGCCAACGGCATCAATCCCGTCTATCCCGGCTTCGGCTTGCACGACGAGCTGGCGCTGCTGGTCAAATCGGGCCTGTCGAATCTGGAGGCGCTACAAGCCGCCACGCGAAACGCCTCGCGATACTTCGGCGATCCCGATTTCGGGACCATCGAAGTGAATAAATCCGCCGATCTGGTCCTGCTTGACGCCGATCCGCTCGAGGATATCCGCAATACGGAAAAAATCGAGGCGGTGGTGCTCCGCGGGCGATACTTTTCGCGCGAAAATCTGGATGCGATGCTGAAGCGCGTCGAGCAGATCGCCGCGCGCTGAGACCGCGCTTCTTTCAAGGACGCGACGAAACAGAAAATCCCTCTTTTCGCCGGGCGCGCACCGCAAAAAGACCCAGAATCGCCAAAGAACCGCTGCCGAGAAGGGCCATGCTCGCCGGCTCCGGCGCATCAAACGTGGTGAACGCGTAGCCGTTGCCCGCCGGGGTCGCGAAGAACGCCGGATCTGAGGATGGGCACGAATTGCATGTGTAGGTCCCCACGATCTCGCCAAGATTATTGATCCCGAACAACTGTGTGGAACTCGAGTTGGGGTATGCGATCGAGGTGTAGATCCCATTACTGTAGATGAACCCCCATGATGTGCCGCCCAGGAAATAAAATCCCACAACCTCGCCGCTGTTGTTGATGCCCTGCACCACCGTTTGCGTCGCGCCGGGATACGCGATCGCGGTAAATACGCCCCCGTTGTCGATGAACCCCTGGCGTCCCGGGCCGCTGCTGAACGTATATCCCGAAATTACGCCCGAATCGTTGACGTCATAGAGACTGGTGAATGTGGGGGAATCGGAAACGCCGGTATTGGTGAACGTCCCCCCGCTGTAAACAAAACCGTCCCCGGCTCCCGCCGAGGTGTACCAATGCCCGACGATTTCGCCGTTGTTGTTGATCCCCTCGGCGGTGGTGCCGCCGCTATTCAGGAACGTCGACTGGTAAGCACCGGACACGCCGATCGTGGTATACGTGCCGCCGCTGTAAAGGAATCCGAAGTTGCCGGAGGTGGTCGTATAGCCGCCCACGAGCTGCCCGTTATTATTGATTCCGACCACTTCACTGTTGGTTGCGCCCGGCGGGACGATCAATGTGAAGGAGCCGCCCGCGGGATTATAGACGAAACCGGTGGAACTGGTCCCGTTGTAAATCTCTCCGACGATCAGTCCGTTGTCATTGACGTTATACGGCTGAATCGTGTCCGCCCGTGATGCCGCCTGAGCGAGGCAGAATAGGGCCAGCGCGCCCGCCGCCCGCGCCGGCACGCCCATCCGCTTATGCAATGTGTGCGCGATCATTTCAATTTCCTCCGTTGCTACTGAAATGTCACCGGGATCGACACTTGAAAGCTGGAGATGTGGATCGTGAGGTCGAAGCCGGAAATCGTTCCGAGAATGTTCGGCAGAGAATTCGTGCTGACCTGGAGGGTCCCGTTCAGCGGCGGCATCGCCAAGAGAATCGAGGACGGGATCGTGAACTGTCCGGCTGAAACCGGCGCCGCGCACTCGAAGCCAACGTAGTAAAAGCCGCTCAGCGGGCTCCCCGCGTTGGTGTAGCCCGAAATATCGACGTAGCCGTTCGAGTCGCCGCCGCTCCATGAAATCGTAAGCGGGCTGGTCCGACTCACATTGCTGCCGATCAGCGAGCCCCGGTTCATCCATTGAATCGGCTGTTGAACCGGGAAGCTGAAGTTCAAGGGGCCGACCACGGAGCCGCCCGCGCCATCGGAAAAGCCCCAGGTTCCTCCCGGAAGGGTGAAGGTCCCATTGGGCGTAAGGGCCGCGGACGCCAGGTCCGCCTGATAAAAACCGGCGGCGCCGCTCTGTTGATCGGTGAGCGTGATCGCGCTCGCCCCGGGCGGAGTTAATGTAATCGCCGGGCCCGCGTCCAACGGCGTGGGATTGAAGGGGCCGTTGGCGTCAGGATTGGCATTGATGCCCACATAGCAACTGCCGAAACTGGACTCGGCGTTGGCCCCTGGCGCTAGCGCGGCGGCCTGAGCCTGACTCACCTGAAACGTAAGAACTTCCGCCCTCCCGGATACGGTCCCTGATGCCGGCCCGCCGGCGTTGCCCGTAATATCGATGTTCTGTTTAACCGAGACGAGAAGCACCTTCCCACTGCTCAAGCCGAGGACGGAGGCCGGAACCAGTTGCGTCGGATCGGAGCAGGTGGCGCCATCGGACGCCGCCAGAGCGATGGTGGGCGCATTGCTCACGATGGGTGTCGAGCCGTTCATCGTCTGAACCACGATCGAAACATTGCAGCCCAAAGGAGCGTTGGGCGGCACCTGGAAGTTGATTTGATCGAGCCCGGGAATGGTGCCCGGAGCGCGGCCCCAATAGCTCACCGAAGGCGACGGAATGCCGCCGATGAACACCTGCGGCGCGGGACCGATGTTGCCGGCGGGCGGGCCGTTGGTGTCGTCTCCGTTCGGCGTCGGCCCCAGGCCCGTACCCCAGAGAGTCAGAATGTCGCCGGGTTTGGCTGTGTTGGTCGTGGTCACGGCTTGATAATTCGGGAAGGTCACCGACGCGGTATTCAACACTCCCACGGTGTTGCTCGCAAAGGGGATCACGTTATTCGAAATGCCAAAGCCGGTTTGTGTGACCGTAATCGGTGTGTTTCCGGTCTGGCCGTTGTAGGTCAGGGTCAAGGTCCCGCTGCCGGGCGGCGCATTGGAGGGCATCACCGCGACGACGACATCCTGGCGGGTAAAGTAGACGAGCGGAGTCACCGTCACCGTCGCGCCCGTGGACGAGGTGAGCGCAACCGTCATCGAGGTCCCGGAAAGGCCGGACGCCGGCAGCGGAAGAGACGACACCGCCAGGGCCGCCGGCCCCATGCCGCCGCCGTAGACCGCAAACAGCGATCCCTGCGCGATGGCGTAGTTCGGCATTCCCGGAGGGATGTTGCTGGCCACGTTGACCACGCCGCTGATCAAGGGCGCCGTGGTCGTATAGCTGATCTGCACGATGGGTCCGGAGTAGGCGAACGTGCCGGTCGCCGAACCGGCCGGGCCGACGACCGTCGCGACCGAGCCGCCGGGCGCGGAAAACATCATCGCATCGAGAGCCCCGCTCCCGCTGATATTCGTTTCCATCATATCGACCAACAGCGGCCCCTTCGACGCGGAGTACACGAACGGCGTCTTGAAGACGATGCTCAAATTGAAATTACAGGGCGCGCCCGCGGCGCAGCCGGGATCCTTCAAGGCGACATTGCTCGCGGAAAATACCACCGTCTTGTCCGGGCCGGCATTGCTGGCGAAGGTCGAGCTCATCAGCGTCCCGCCGCCGTTGGTGTTCGGGTAGTTCGGGCTGGTCGAAAGAGTCACGGTCAGGTTGCCGATGGTGGCGTTGACCGGGCCGGTCCCCGGGGCGGCGCGGAAGGAGATGCCGGTAATGGTAATCGGGCTCGAATGAAACTGCCCGGCTCCGAGCAGTTCCTGAAACTCCAGCGACTGCGCCGTCGTGGGAAAGGGAATCGTAGATCTTCCCTGACTGGTGAGATTGTTATTGGGAACGACCATCGTATTTCCGGCCGCCCGGGATGACAGGACGATCAATACAAGACACGGAAGTAGTGTTTCGATTTTCCTCATTTTTCTGTTTCTCCGTTGAAAGCCATCGTTTACTGGACCGCGATCAGCGCTCCGGGGAACGTCGGATAGAAGGCGTAAATACAACTCACCGGGTTGTCCCCGCTCGGCGTGCCTTTGGGAACCGTGAGATTGATCTGATAAAGTCCCGGGCTGATTAACGCGCCAACGGCCGGAGCATTGACTCCTGCTATCCAGCAGCTCAGCGACCCTCCCAAATTGCCGCTTTGCGTGGCCGATCCCTCAACGATCCCGCCGGGCACCGGGCCGAAGCCCGTTCCGTACAGCTCGATCGTCTCGCCCGCCTTGGCCGGCGTGCTGGACCCCGGATAAAGACTGGCCGGCGCCATGATGCTCCCATCCAGGTGCCGGGCCGCGATGTGGCCCTTCGTATCGAACGACAGAAACGCGGGCGAGTACCCGCTGCGGAAGGATAACGTTCTGGCGATGGGTGCGCCGTTGCTTAGTACGGTAACCGGCACCGGAGCCGCATCATTGAGGCTCAAACTCGCCGGCGCCAGCACATTGATCTGGTCGTCGGCGCAGTTCGGATTTGTCTGCGCGCTGCAATACCAGTAAATGTAGCCCGGCAGCATCCCCCCTCCGAAACCCACGCCGACCGGGCCGAGCTGCGTCGGCATCCTGCCGTTGGCGAAATCCGGAGCGTTGCTCCAATCGACTCCGGTTGCCGGAGTATCGGCCGGCACAAGATTATGGCCGTGAATCTCCAGCCAGGTGTTCAGGGCGATCTGCGGAAGCCCGTAGATCGTCTTCACCTGAGTAATTACCGGCCCGGGATTCGTGGTCATTGTGCCGACCGCGGAAAAGCCTTTGTTCGTGCTCGTCCAGGTGATCGCCCCGATGGCGTTCGCGTATTTTCCGGTCCCGCCGATCAAATTGCCGCTGAATGTATTCGGCGGGCTGATATCGGTGCTCGAAGCAGGACTATAGCTATACCCGAGAATCAGCGAATCCGTGCTGTTGAAGCTTATCATCACGGCGCCCAACACATTGGGCGTGCCGTTCGGAATGTTGGTGTTGGAATAGTAGTACTCCTTCAGCATCCCTGTTCCGTTTCCCAGGTTTCCACTGGCTGTGAGCGGGATCGCAAAATAGTCCTCCTCCCGTGTGGGCCAGCCGCAGCACCAGCCGCGAAAATTGGTCAGCGTGAGCGGCGTAGTGCTGCCTGCGGCCGTCAACGTCCCGGAGCCCGTGGTGGTCGACGTCGACCAAAGTGCACCGGCGCTGTCTTTCGTGATGGTTAAGTCGAGAGAACCGGTCGCGCCGGCGTATGCCCCCGTGCCGCCGGTGATCGTCCCGCCCGTCATTGCCACCGTCGTATGCGTCTGATCCGCGAAATTCGGATCGCTCATGGTATAGGCGATCGTGATCGTGTCGATTTCGTTAAAGGCCAGCTCGAAAGTGACCTGCACCGGACCCATGATGCCGCTACTGCCGATCGGCCCGGAGTTGCCGGTCATCACCAGCGTTGCGTTGCCCAGCGATCTTACAGAACCGGTCTGCGCCAGAATCAGCGTATTTGACCAGTTCGGGCCGCCGTTACCAAGCGTGAGATTGACGCTGAAATTCATCGAGCTTTGCGCCGGCGCGATGAGGCCTCCCAACAAAAGGCCGGAAATTGTGGAGAAGCGGCGCATAGATTCGATGCCTTTCGTCATCGCTGAGACGTTACAATAGGGCGGAGCACGCTCCGGCGTTGCCGGAGGCAAGGCCCGCGATGATCGAGCACGGCGAAGTGACACTTCTGTTGAGGCGAATTCAGGAGGGAGATCGCGCGGCTATCTCCGATCTGGCAAGCGTCGCTTTCCCGGAGCTGCGCCGCCTGGCCTCGGCTTGCCTCCGCCGGGAGGGGTCCGGCCACACCTGGTTCCCCACCGATCTGGTCGACGAATTGTGGGTGCGCCTGCTCCGGCGCGACCGCATCGAATTTCAGGATCGCTCTCATTTCCTCGGCGCGGCGGTTCATCTGATGCGCGCTCTGGTGATCGACCACGCCCGGATGCGCCGCGCCGGCAAGCGGTCGCCGCCTCACCATGAGATTCCCGCCGGTTTTCCCCAGGCGGACGCGGAGCAACTGCTCGCTTTGAACGACGCGCTCGACCGTCTGGCCACCATGAGCCCACGGCAGGCGCAAATCGTCGAGATGCGCTACTTCGCCGGCTTCACCATCGAGGAGATCGCCGGCGCCCTGGAGCTCTCGCCGAAAACCATCAAGCGTGAATGGGCCGCCGCGCGAGCCTGGCTGCACGCGGAGTTGCGCGCGCGGCCGGATGAGAAAATGTAGGCCGGATCGATTCTGCACGTCGTCTATTTGTGTAAACGAAAAGCGCGCCGCGATGGGGTCAGCTTTCGTAAGCTTTCCTGTTAGAATTCTTCGAAAGCCATGAATCCCACCGAGTGGAGGCGGATTAGCGACCTTTTCGCCCGCGCAGCCGAGTTGGACCCCGACGAACGCGCGCGCCTGCTCGAAACCGAAGAGGAAAACATCCGGCGCGAGGTGGAGCGCCTGCTCGCCGAGCATGAAGCCAGCGGCGTTCTGGATCTTCCCGCTGCCGCAGACGACCGGTGGACCGGCAGGATCCTCAACGGCCGCTATCGCATCGAGCGGTTCCTCGCCCGCGGCGGCGCCGGAGCGGTCTATCTGGCCCGCGATGAACCCATCGCCGGGCGCGCCGTGGTGATCAAATTTCTGGAGCATCGCGACGCCTGGCTCGAAAGCAAATTCCACCAGGAGATGGAGGCGCTGGCCCGGATCGATCATCCGGGCGTGGTCGGCATCCTCGACGCCGGCGCAACCGGGGATGGACTGCCTTTTCTGGTCATCGAATTCATCGACGGCGTCACCCTCCGCTACGAGATCCAGAACGGGCCAGTGCAAGCCGCGCGCGCAGCCCGGCTGATCCGCCAAATCGGCGGCGCGGTCTCGGCGGCGCACGAAAAAGGCGTGCTTCATCGCGATCTCAAGCCGGAAAACATCATGCTCGAGCGCCCGGGAACCCCGGAGGAAATCGTGCGCCTGATCGATTTCGGCATCGCCCGCTTGGATCGCCCCGAGGAGCAGGCCCCGACCCGCACCACCCGTTTCGCCGGCACCACGCCGTACATGGCGCCGGAGCAGTTGGCCGGCCGCCCGCAAGCCGCCAGCGATATCTATGCCTTGGGCGTGATCGCTTACGAAATGTTGAGCGGCCGGCGTCCGTTCGCAGCCGCCAGTCCGGTGGAGCTTTATGAGCAGCAGCGCGCCGGGATCAAGCGCGGCGCGATTCCGGGAGTCGCGCCCGCGGCCGTGCGCGCGATTTTAAAGCAGCTCTCCTTCCGCCCCGAAAATCGCGCCGCGTCCGCCCACGAAGCCGCCGAGCAGATCGCGCTGGGGCTCGAAGGCAGGCTGTCCGAAGAATGGTCCCGGCGGAAGATTGCCGCGGTCCTGGCAAGCGGCGCGGCCGTTTCCGCCGCGGGCGGCTTCTATCTCTGGCCGCGTTTCCGCCCGCTCGACTCCTCCGAGCGAGTGATCGAGGTCCTCATGGGCAGCGAAATCCTCGAGCATGGCTTCCAAAAAAGTCTGGACATCGATTCCCGTCCGCTGCAAAACGCCGACGGCACAATGATCGATTCGATCCGCGTTTCAAGCGGCGACCAGGGGGAATTTTTTCATCCCCTCAGCGCGGCGCAGGCGCGCGAAGCCCACCTTCGCGGCTGGATCCTGACCGTCGAAGCCGCCCTGGAACAGGGACGGATTTATTGGGGGCTCGATAATCCACAGGATCCACGCCAGTACTCGCCTTATCTCGAGCGGAACGCGGATAACACGGAGACCGCCGGCTGCCTTCTTCTCGTCGCGCCGTCGCACCAGGGCATCGATCGGCTTCTGCCCGGCAAAGCCGGCGCGCGCCGCCGCATGGTGATGAAGTGGACCCCATCGGCGGAAGCCGAATTCTCGGTCGATGGCGTGAAGCTGGTCTCCGGCTATACGGGCTTTAGCGGATTTCGCTACGCGCGCGGCCTGAAGTTCGGCGCGACTCGATATCGCAGCGCCCGCGCCAGCGGCGTGTTCTGGAAAATCCGCCTCGAAATCGGCTGATTACGCCGGCTGCGGACCGCCTTCGAGAATGCTGGGGACTCGTTTGCCCGTCTCCGGCTTGATCACCTGCTGCGTCCCGTCGCTCTTGGGCGGCGAGGGCGGCTGCACCGCCGACAGCGTCTTGCCTTCGATCAACTGGTTCACTTCGCTGCCATCCAGCACTTCGCGCTCCAGCAGCGCCATAGCGATCCGTTCCAGGGCATCCGCGCGCTGTTCGATAATCTGCCGCGCGCGGTTGTAGCCGTTTTCCACCAGCTTCTTCACCTGCTCATCGATGCGGATCGCCGTCGCTTCGGAATAATCGCGATGCTGCGCGATCTCGCGGCCCAAAAAGATCTGCTCCTCGCGCTTGCCGAAGCTCAGCGGGCCGAGCTCGCTCATGCCCCACTCGCAAACCATCTTGCGGGCCATCTCCGTCGCGCGCTCGATATCGTTGCCCGCGCCGGTGGTCACATGGTGCATGAAAATCTCTTCGGCGATGCGCCCGCCCATGAGAATGGCGAGCTGGGCTTCGAGATACGCCTTGTTATAGCTGTGCTTGTCGTCGATGGGGAGCTGCTGCGTCACGCCCAGAGCCATGCCGCGCGGGATGATCGTCACTTTGTGCACCGGGTCGGCTTCCGGAATCAGCGCCGCCACCAGCGCGTGGCCGGCCTCGTGATACGCCGTGTTCTTCTTTTCGTCCTCGCTGATGATCAGGCTCTTGCGCTCCACCCCCATCATCACCTTGTCCTTGGCGATCTCGAAATCGAACTGCGTCACCACTTTTCGATTTTGCCGCGCCGCGATCAGCGCCGCTTCATTTACGAGATTCGCCAGATCCGCGCCCGCAAATCCCGGCGTGCCGCGCGCGATGGTCGATAAATCGACGTCATCGGCCAGCGGCGTCTTCTTCGTGTGGACCTTCAAAATCTGCTCGCGGCCCTTCACATCCGGCCGGCCCACCACCACGCGCCGGTCAAACCGCCCCGGCCGCAGCAGCGCCGGATCGAGCACGTCCGGCCGGTTGGTCGCAGCGACTAAAATCACCCCTTCGTTCGATTCGAAGCCGTCCATCTCCACCAGCAATTGATTCAGCGTCTGTTCCCGTTCATCGTGCCCGCCGCCCAGGCCCGCGCCGCGATGCCGCCCTACGGCGTCGATTTCGTCGATGAAAATGATGCAGGGCGCGTTCTTCTTGCCCTGCTCGAACAGGTCGCGCACGCGCGAGGCGCCCACGCCGACAAACATCTCCACGAAATCCGAACCGGAAATGGAGAAGAACGGAACATTGGCTTCACCGGCGATCGCGCGCGCCAGCAGCGTTTTGCCCGTGCCCGGCGAGCCGATCAGCAGCACGCCCTTGGGAATACGCCCGCCCAGCTTCTGGAACTTCTGCGGCTCGCGCAGAAATTCGATAATCTCCTGCAATTCTTCCTTGGCTTCCTCGACGCCGGCGACATCTTTAAACGTCACCTTCTTCTGCTGTGAGGAATGCAGCCGCGCCCGCGATTTGCCGAAGCTCAGCGCCTTGTTCCCGCCCGACTGCATCTGCCGCATCATGAAGATCCAGAACCCCAGCAGCAGCACGAACGGAATCGAGTTCGCCAGCAGGGTTACCCAGCCTCCGCCGTTGTCCTTTTCCACCTTCACCGCCACGCCGTGATCCAGCAGCTCTTTGGTGAAATCGCTGTAGTTGGTCAGAACGACGGAGTGAAACTCATCGCCATTCTTGTACTTGCCGCTGATGTCGCCGGTGGTCGCGTTCAGCGTCACGCTGTCCACCTTGCCCTGCTCCACCTGCTGGACCAGATCGGAAAACTTCGGCTGCGCGCCCGGCGGCTTGCTGCCCTTGAACACGGCCCATACCAGGACCACCAGGCATAAAATGATGAGCCACAGTACGGCGTTTCTGACACTTGAATTCATGACTTCTCCAAAACAATGGCTGGACGGGAAACGTTAGACATCCGGTCCCACTTCCCAGATGCGGAGGACCGGACCGGCGCCAGGGTCCGCGGAAAACTCCTCGGCTGCGCCAAACCCGCGGGCCCACATGATCTTTCCCTCACTTTCGACAATCGGCCACGTTCGCCGCCGCCAGGAGGGTACCCGCGCGATCTGAAACATTTCCTTGATTTTTTGATCTCGGGATCGCCCCACGGGACGGTAGTGGTCACCAGGTCTCCAGGCGCGCAACTCCATCCGCGCCGCCAATTCCACCCTTAGGTTAGCACACGATGGCGATTGAGTTTCAGCGATTTCGAACCGGATTTCTCCCGCCCCGTCCGGTGTGAGGTAAGCTCCCGGAACGGCGACCGCTACCGCCTCAACGCGAAGCTCATCGCCCGGCCGATGCAGGCGAATCGAGTCGAACGACCGCGTTACCCACACGCCGGGCAGCCGGATCCGGCCGCTGCCGTCCGGACGCGACGCCAGAGCCAGGATCTGTTCAATATGATCGAACTCGATCCCGCGCAAATCCCCTTTCGCCGCCGCAATCGCTCGGCGCAGCGCGCGCCGGGCGATCGCCCGCGGCAGCGCCGCCAGCTCGCTGGCCCGAAATTCGCCCTCCGGCAAAGCCTGTTGCGACCACCACCGCTCTTCCTCAAAGGCCAGATCCGCCAGATGCGCCAGAGCCTCGCCGATTCGCGGATTCCAATCGCGCTTCAGACGCGGCAGCAGTTCGTGGCGGAGGCGATTGCGCGCAAACCGCGGCTCCCGGTTGGTGGCGTCCTCGCGCCATCCAATACCGCGCGATTTCAGATACTGTTCGACTTGCGCCCGCGTGATCTGAATCAGCGGCCGGATCCACGGGCCGTTCACCGGATGAATCCCCGCCAGCCCCGCCAATCCGGAGCCGCGCAGAATGCGGAACAATACCGTTTCCGCCTGATCGTCGCGGGTGTGCCCCAGCGCGATCCGCTCCGCTGCGCCATCCCGGATCAAGCCGCTCAAAAATTCCATACGCGCCCGGCGCCCGGCTTGTTCGATATTCCCGCGCAGCTCGCCCGAGGCGCAAAAAAACGGCAGATCCATCCGCGCGGCCAGTTCCGCCACGAACCGCTCATCCTCATCGGAGGCCGCGCCGCGCAATTTGTGATTAAAATGCGCCAAACCGCTCAAATTTGCGCCAATTTCGCGCAAAACGTGCGCTAAACAGACCGAATCCGCCCCGCCCGATACCGCCGCGATCACGCGGCAATTGGCCGGCAGCATCGCGTATCGCGCAACCGTGGCCCGGATCAGATCCAGCACTTCAAGCCAGTCAGGGCAGCTTGAACGCGATCAGGTTCTGCCCCGAAACGACCGCGATGTACTGCTTCCCCCGAAATGTGTAGCTGACCGCGGGAGCGCGGATCGGAGCGCCCGTCGCGAAATGCCACAACGTTTTTCCGGTCCTTGCGTCCAGCGCCATAAAATATCCGTCCGAATCGCCCGTGAACACCAGCCCGCCCGCCGTCGCCAGCATTCCCGATGGCGTGCTCACCAGCTCGTGCTTCCATTTCGTGACGCCGGTCGCCGGATCCACGGCCACCACCGACCCCGTCTGCGGATCCTTCGGAACGCGAAACGCATCGCCGGCCTGATACTGCTTGCCCTCGACGTATTCCTGTTTTTCAAGATCGAACAACTGGCAGCCGTCGGTGGAGGAAAAATAGTAAAGCCCTGTCTGGGGACTGTAGGCCGTCGCGTTCCAATTATGCCCGCCGCCCAGCCCCGGACAAACCAGCGTGCCTTCCGGCGTGGGCTCGCGATTGGCGATCAGAATCGGCCGGCCCTCAGCGGTCAGCCCGTCGGTCCAATTAATTTTCGTGTACGGCTTGGCGGTGATGAATTTTCCCGTCGCCCGGTCGAGCAGATAATAGAACCCGTTGCGATTGGCCTGCCCTACAGCCTTGATTCTCTTGCCGTCGACGGTCACATCCATCAGTACCGGATCGGCCACCGCATCCCAATCGTGGACGTCATGGGGGGTCATTTGAAAGTACCACTTTAATTTTCCGGTATCCGCATCAAGGGCCACGATTGCACAGGTGTAGAGGTTATCGCCCGGCCGGACGTCGCCATCCATATCCGGGCCGGGGTTGCCGATTCCCCAATAAATGAGATTCAGCTCCGGATCGTAAGTACCTGTGATCCAAGTAGATCCGCCACCTGTCTTAAAGGAATTTCCACCCCAGCTCTCAATGCCCTTCTCGCCGGGTGCGGGAACCGTATAGAATCTCCAGCGGCGCTTGCCCGTATTGGCATCGTAGGCGTCTACGTAGCCGCGGATTCCCCACTCCGCGCCCGCCGTGCCAACCACCACCATATCCTTCACCACCAGCGGCGCAATGGTGTTGGAATAACCCTTTTTGTAATCGTCGATGGGGGTTTCCCAGATCACCCTGCCGGATTTTGAGTCAAGTGCAACCAGCGTGGATTGAATGTTCACTTTGAACAGCTTGTCGCCGAGCATCGCGAATCCGCGATTCACGGTCCCGCAGCACAGACCGAGGCCCGAGGGCACGTAATCCGAATAGCTCCAGATCTTGCGGCCGGTCAGCAGATCGACCGCCCAGGCGTTATTCGACGGGCCGGTGAGATACATCATTCCGCCGACCACTAGCGGCGTGGTCTCGTTGTTGCCGGGAACGCCGGTGGGCAGAATCCAGGCCGGCGCAAGCTGCGCGACGTTGGCCGCCGTCACCTGAGCGAGCGGGCTGAAGCGCCAGCCCTGATAATTGCGGCCATAGGTGAGCCAGGTGTCCGGATCCTGCTGGGCATGAACCAGCGCGTCGCTGGTTACCTGCCCGTTTGCGGCCAACGCCGCCACGAAAATCCAGAGAAGTTTTCTCATTGCATGTTGGCCTTGCTTTGCGATTTCAAAATGTAGGCGACGATGTCGTCGATCTGCGCCGGGCTGAATTTCCTGGCGTAATCGCCCGGCATCATCGATCGCATCTCCCGCTTCACCGATCTGATTTCATCGCGCAGAAAGCTGCGCTCGTTGCCGGATGGATCAATCAGCCGCACCGAAAAATTATCGACCCACCGCTCCACGCCGGTGATCGTCTGCCCGTCGCGCGTCACCACGGTCACGACCGCAAATCCCGGAGTGATGTCCGCGTTCGGATCGACAATGGATTGCTTGATACGGTCGGCGTTGTTGCGCCGGCTGCCGCGGCTCAGATCCGGGCCCAGCCTCCCGCCGCGCGAGCCCAGGGTATGGCACTGGCCGCACTTCGCCTCGCCCCAGAACAGTTTTTCGCCCGCCGCCGGATCGCCGGTATAGGACATGCTGACCGCGGAAAGGGACCGCACAAAAGTCACCAGCCGCCAGATCTGATCCGATCCGAGCGACTGGAACGACGGCATCAGCGTCCCGCGCACGCCCTCGGAGATGACGCGGAACAGGTCGCCATCGGTGCGCCCGGCCTTGAACTGGCCGCGGGTCAGATCGGGCGGATGCATGCCCTCGGCCTGGCCCTGCGCTCCTTCGCCGGTGGCGCCGTGGCAGGGGGCGCAGGATTGCAGAAACAGCTTTTGGCCGTCCGCGATCGCTTGCGGGTTGCCGGCGAAGGGATTCGTCTGGGCGAAGGCGAGGGCGGCCAGGGCGAAAAACAAGGCGCCGGCGGGGAAAAATTTCGTCCCCGGGGGCCGCTTCGCGCCGCGCTTCGGATTGGAAAGAAACCGCGGCCGCAAGCCGGGAAGAACGAATGGGGCACGAGCGATTTGCCGCCGCATTGGTACGGGCCAAATTCTACCAAAATCCGATGCCGCGTATGAGGTACGATGCTTTACGCCTGTCGGGCGGGCGCAGGCGGGCGGCCGCCGACGCGCGGATCTCGATGCGATGCTTGCCGCCGGCGAGCTCGCCCGATTGCAGCTCGAAATCGCCCGGCTCGATTTTTTGCTTCACCGATTCCCGCCCGTCCACAAGCAGGGTAATCTCGACCGGCCCGAACGGAGCGGCGCCTTTGAGCCGCAACCGCGAGGAGCCCCGCAGCAGGAAAAACGCGTCCTCCGACGCCCATCCATCCTCATAAACGCCCGCAAATTCCAGATTCGGATTTGCCAGATCGGAGGGAAAATGTTCCACCGTGCGCGGAGCGCTGAGCGCGTTGTACTCCTCATCGGAGATGGCGGAAATATCGCGCACAAATCCGGTGATCCGCCGCCGGTCGAGCCGCACCGGCCGCCCGTAGAGTCCCATGAGGCCGGATTTGTCGTTGGGCATTTGAAACGGCTCCCGCCCCATGTCGAGCATCAAATAATCGTCCCCTTCGATCCGCTGCGGCTCGATTACCGGCGAAAAAAATCTTCCCGCGCCGCGCGCGCCGCGGGCGATCCCGATACGCTCCGATCCGATTGCCGTAATGGGCGGAATCCGGTTCTCGCCGTCGCTGTTAAGCGTCGCCGTATATTCGACCACCAGACGCGCCCGCGCCGAAGGATGCAGGATTTGAAACAGCAGATAGCGCCCGGCGGAGGCCATCATGCCCGGAAAGAAATAATCCGGCTCGGCGGAGTAGAACGCGATGTTCCCTGGCGTCCCGAACGGTCCGGAGATGGCCTCGCTTCCGCCCAACCGCGAAACGACCGCGATGAGATGATCGCGGGCCTGCCCGGCATCGGCAAAGGCGACGAAGGCGGATTGAGGATGGCGATGATTGAGCGGGCCCGCATCCGGACCGGTGGCGAGAAGGCGCGCATCGGCCTGCCGCGGGCCGCGCCAGCGGTAAAAAACGTTTTGGCTCGAACCCACAGGCCCGGTCTTCATATCGAAAACCGCCATTCCATCGCGCTCCTGCCGCGCCCGGGCCAGGCGCAGCGCGCTTTGCGCGAGGTTGGGACGAAGCCAGTTCCCCATCCGAAATTCATCCTGTTCGGGATGCAGATTCGCGGCGTGCTGAAAAAAATCGCCGGCGGGGAGATTCAGTTCCGCGGGATTGAAGTACACCGCCTCAAGGCTGGAGAGGATCACGTTATCGCTGTCGGAAATGATGGAGCGGAGCGGCTGCCGGCGCAAGAGCGCCAGTTGCTCAAGCAGACCGCGGGAAGATGCCATCGGAAGGTTGGCGAAGCTGCCCGGGGCGCCCAAGCTGCGCCGGACGTAATAAATCTGGCTGGGCAGGCCGAGGGCGGCAATCAGCAGGAAGACCGCCAGTGACAATTTACGGATGCGCGCAGAGGGCAGGCTCAGGGCGCCGGATGCCAGCGAGGCGAGCAGGAACGGTTGAATGTACATGGCCAGCTTGAACAAGCCGAAATCGCCGCCGCTGGCGTACAACTTGGCGGCAACTGCGAGCATGGCCAGCGCGATCAGCGCCGCCGGGCTCCTTTTCCATGCCCGCCACAGAATTACGCCCGCGGCGAGGAGCAGGAGCAGCCCGCCGGCGGCGATCGCGGCATTCATCATCCAGCCCGGGCCCTGCTCGCCGCCGATGGGAACGAAGCCCCACAGATTGGCGAGACCGCTGGGGACCAGATAATAGGGAAATTTGCTCGAATTGGGATCGGCGCGTTCGAAACTTCGCGCCGCCTGGCGATCGAGGAACGGCAGGATCGCCAGCAGCCAGCTCCGCAGAAAAAGCGCGACCACCGCGAACAAACCCAGGTAAGGCAGGATCAGCGAACGCAATTTTTCCATCCGCCGCGTGGAGGGTGAAGGCGAGATGAGCTCGAAGGCGTGGTAAAGCATGGCGGCGGCAATCAGGAACGGAAGAATTTCGTAATAAGCCACGATCAGCGCCGCAACGGGCACGCCCGCGTAGAAGGAAAATCGCGCGGCGCCGCCCTTGACGGGTTCCAGCAGAATGGCGGCGCAGATCGACAGCAGCGCCAGTCCAAACACCTGAGGCATTAATTGGTACATCGCGCCGAGTGTGTTTAAAGGCGACACCGCCAGCCACGCGCAGGTCACGATCGCCGCGGTTGGAAAACGATCTTCGGCGAGTACCAGCGCGCCCGCCGCCGCGATCAGGCTGAGGTGCAAGGCGATGAGCAGGGGCATGTACACTTGAAAACCGGTCAGTCTGGTCAGGCTGATCAGCCAGGCGATCAGCAGATCGCTGCCGCAGCGCGTTCCTTCGATGGCGTAGGAAAACCAGTAGCTCGCACCGAGGTCGCGGTTATTCAGCAGCGCGGCGGCATCCGGCAATTCGTAGTAGCCGTGCGAGGCGAAACGATGCGCCATCATCACGAAGCTGCACATATCGTTGTTGCCGTAGCTGATCCAGTTGAACCCGTAGAGCAGCATGGGATAGCCGGCCAGAAGCGCCGCGCAAACCAGAATCAGCGCGAACGGGGCGAGCCGGCGCGGCGAAACGCGCGGACGGCGCATCCAGAGAACCGCGGCGGCGGCGGCGCAGAGCACGATGGTCAACGGCCAGGCAAATCGTCCCACCGGAACATTCATCTGATTCAGCACAAAGACGGGCAGCACCAGCATGGCCGCGCCCAGGCCTGGCGCCATCAGCGCACCGCGCAGTGAATCCCTCCGCGGCGACAGGATCGCGGTGAAGGCCGCGCCGAGAGCGCAGAACAGCGCAAAGAGTCCGAAAGAGAGCAGTAGAGCGAGCAAGCTTTCGTATGAGACTAGCACCTTTCCGCGCTATTTCGCGTCGCGCCAGTTTTCGCCGACGCCGACATCCACCACCAGCGGCACGGCGAGCTTTTTCACCGACTCCATTTCCGACTTGACCATCTGCCGCATCTCCTCGGCTTCTTCCGGCGGCGCTTCGAAAATCAGCTCGTCATGCACCTGCAACAGCATTTTTGTCCGGCGGCCGCGCAGTTTTTCGGCGATGCGGATCATGGCCAGCTTGATCAGGTCGGCGGCGGCGCCTTGCAGCGGGGTGTTGACCGCGGTGCGCTCGGCGAATCCGCGCACGTTCGGGTTGCGGCTTTGCATGTCGGGAATGGGGCGGCGGCGGCCGAACAGATTGATCGAAACCCCGCTACGGCGGACTTCGGCGATGGTCTGATCGAGCCAGCGGCGGACGCCGGCATAGCGCTCGAAATAGGCGCGGATGTAGAGCTCGGCCTCTTTCCGCTCGATTCCAAGCGAGCTCGCCAGCCCGAAGGGAGTTTGCCCGTAGACGATGCCGAAGTTCACGGCCTTGGCGCGCCGCCGCTCCTCGGGGCCGATCATCAGCGGCGGGATGCCGAAAACCTCGGCGGCGGTCCGCGTATGAATATCCTCGCCGTTTCGAAACGCCTCCACCAGGACCGGATCGCCGGACAGATGCGCCAGCAGCCGCAGCTCGATCTGCGAGTAGTCGGCGACGATCAGCTTCCATCCCGGACGGGGGAGAAACGCGGCGCGAATTTCGCGGCCCAGTTCCGTGCGGATGGGGATATTTTGCAGGTTTGGATTGGAGGAGGAAAGCCGCCCGGTCGCCGCGCCGGCCTGATTGAACGTGGTGTGCAGGCGGCCGGTCTTCGGATCGATCAGCGCTGGAAGCGCATCGACATATGTTCCTTTTAACTTAGCGAGCTGGCGGTAATCCAGTACTTTACGTGCGATTTCGTGTTCGGCGGCGAGCGTTTCGAGGACGTCCGCCGCGGTGGAGGCGATCTTTCCCTTGCCGTATCTGAGGGGCGCGGGCAGATTCAACTCATCAAACAAAACTTTACCTAATTGCTGTGGAGAATTGATATTGAAGGTTTTGCCGGCGAGCCTGTAGATTTCGCGGCACAGTTCCGCGATCTCTTCCTCCATCCGGCGGCTGAGCGCGGCGAGCTGGGCGGGATCGACGCGCACGCCGCATTCTTCCATGGCGGCCAGGACACGCACGAGGGGCAGATCGATGGTCTGGTAAAGCTCGCCTAAACCGGCGGCTTCGATTTCCGGGAGAAGTTTTTCAAAAAGCTGAAGAACGGCGTCGGCCTGGCCGGCCGGATCGTTCTCGATGGAGGCGTCCAGATAGCGTTCGGCCAGCGAGGCGAGGTCGCAGCGGCCGGGATCGGCCGAGAGCAGGAAGCCATAAAGCATCACGTCGTGCTGGAGCGAAGGGGCGTCGCCGAAGCGGCGGATGAGGGACTTGATGTCGTGAGCGACGGCGGCCCGCGCCGGGATTTTTTGCATCGCCGCCGCCCGGGCCTGCCGCTTCATGGCCGAAAATCCGAGGACGGTTTGCTCCATCATCTGGCCCGCGGCGACGGCGACCGGCACCTCCGGCGGAAGCGCGGCCAGCCAGCCGTTGAGCGCCGCCTCGTTTTCGAGCATTTGATAATCGCGGCCGCGCGGATCCGCCGGCGCCGGTCCGAGTTCGCGCAGGAGGCTGGAGAATTCGAGTTTTTTATAGAGCTCGCGCAGCGCGGCGAGGTCCGGCTCCTGCGCCGCGACCGCCTCCAGGCGCAGCTCGATGGGGACGTCGCAATGGATCTCCGCCAGGCGTTTGCTGAGCAGGATCTGTTCGCGATGCTGCTGCAAGCTTTCGCGGTAGGTCTTGCGCTCGACTTCGGCGGCGCGTTCGAGCGCGGCTTCGACCGAGCCGAAGCGGCGGATCAGGTCCTTGGCGCCCTTGTCGCCGATGCCGGGCGCGCCGGGGATATTGTCGATGGTGTCGCCCTTGAGCGCCAGCAGATCCGCCACCTGCGACGGCTTGACGCCCATGAATTCTTCGGTGGCCTTGGCGTCGTACCAGGCGTCGTCCTTCATGGGATTGAGCATCCGGACATGATCGTTGACGAGCTGGAGCATGTCCTTGTCGCTGGAAACGATCACCACGTCGAGGCCCTGCTCAACGGCGCGGCAGGCGAGGGTGCCGATCACGTCGTCGGCTTCAAAGCCGGGATATTCGAGGATTGGAATGCGCATGGCCTGGAGCGTTTCGCGGATGAGCGGGATTTGCTGCAACAGGTCGGGCGGCGTTTCCGCGCGATTGGCTTTATAGGAAGCGAAGGCCTGGTCGCGGAAGGTGGGCCCTTCGCTTTCGAAGATCGCGGCGAGGTACTCGGGCGAGTACGCATTCCTGAGCTTTCGCACCATGTTGTGAAAGATGTACACCGCTTCGGTCTGCATGCCGGAGACAGTGCGCATCGGCGGGGCGCCGGTGCGCGCGCGGGCGTGATAGGCGCGAAAGATGAATCCGAAGGAATCGATCAGGAAGAGGCGGGGCATTTTTATCATGTTACGACCGCGCCATGGCGGCGCCCCCTGCGCCCGGCCTGCGGCGGGCTAACTGCCGGGAGCGGGCCCAATCTCCTGATCCGGCGGTTCCTGTCTTTCCCTCGCCTGGCGGCGTCGCAGGCGCTTTTCCAGCTTGACTTGCTGGCGTTCCTTGCGCTGCTGCTCCTTCTGGCGCTTCTTAAATGATTGCGGGCCACGTCCGGCCATACGGCCTCCTTGGATCGGAAGGGATTTCGCGCGCGGGGCAGCCACCGCCGCCGGCCGCGCAGAACGGGAACAACAGCGGTGTTGGCGCTTTCAGGATAGCAGACCGCGAAATTGTTTCCGCAAGACAAACTCCTTTGCCGGGCCGCCGCTGGTGGAGGATATATAATAAATGCCGCCATGCCTCGCACCGCTGTTTTTCTGACGATCGCCGCCGCGTGCTTGTGCGCGCAGCCACCCGCCTACCGGATCGCGCACCGCTATCGCCTGGGCGGCGAGGGAGGCTGGGATTACGTGGTGCCGGATCCGCCCAGCGGGAGGGTATTTCTGGCCCGTGAAAACCGGCTCATGGTGGTGGAGGAAAGCAGCGGCAAGCTGTTGGGCGAGGTGACCGGCATCGACGGCGCGCACGGCACCGCCATCGCCGCCAAGACCGGCCACGGATTCGCCACCGAGGGACACGGCCAATCCGTCGCCATGTTCGATTTGAAGACGTACCAAGTCCTCCGCCACATCCCGGCCGCCGAAGACGCCGACGCCATTTTGTACGATGCGCCCTCCAACCGGGTGTTCACGCTGAACGGCGACGCCCACTCCTCGACGGTGATCGACCCGGTGGAGGGAAAGCGCATCGCCACGGTGCCGCTCGGCGGCAAGCCCGAGTACGGCGTCTCGGCGGGCGACGGCAAGGTTTACGCAAACCTGACCGACGTCAGCGAAGTGGTGGAAATCGACGCCAAGGCGGCCACAGTGACGCGGCGCTGGCCGGCGGCGCCGTGCCGGCAGCCGGTGTCGATGGCGATCGATGCTGCGCACCACCGCCTGTTCAGCGGCTGCCGCAGCGGGTTGATGGCCGTTTCCGATTCTCAGGCCGGAAAGATCGTCGCCAGCATCCCCATCGGCGCGGGCGTTGACGGCGCCGGCTTCGATCCCGCCACCGGGGACGCCTTCGCCTCGACGGCCGACGGCAAACTCACTGTAATTCATGAGGACAGCCCGGACCGGTACCGCGTCGTCCAGGAGATCGCCACTCCGGAGCGTTCGCGAAACATGGGACTCGATCCGCGCACGCATCAGATTTTCGTTCCGTCGGCCGAATTCGGTCCGGCCGGCGGCGCGCGCCGCCCTCCGGTGCTTGCGGGAACGTTTACGCTTCTGGTCATCGAACCCGCACGCTAGCCGATGAGAGCGCGGAGGGCGGATGTTCCTCCGCACCGGCGCGCTGGACACCGCGCCGCGCAAGCCGCTACGATGTCTGAAGCGAGGTTCCCTCCGCGGTCGAACGCTCGCCAGCCCTGAATGCCCGAACCATTGAGGCGCGCGGTCATCATCGGCGCGGGTCCGGCCGGCCTGACCGCCGCGCTGGAGCTTCTGCGCCGTACCGATATTGTGCCCATCGTGCTGGAGCAGAGCTCCGCCATGGGCGGCATCTCCCGTACCGTCAACTATAAGGGCAACCGCATCGATATTGGAGGGCATCGCTTTTTCTCCAAGTCCGACCGGGTGATGAACTGGTGGCTGGAGGTGATGCCGCTGGAAGCCACTTCGGAAGCGGCCACCTTCATCACCTACCACAATCAAAGCCGCAGCATCTCCTCCAGCGGCGGGCGCGCCGCCGACGCCCGCCTGGAGGACCGGGTCATGCTGATCCGCAACCGGAAATCGCGGATCTATTTTCTGCGCAAGTTTTTTGAATATCCGATCACTCTGAGCGCGCAGACGCTGCGCAACCTGGGAATGTGGCGCACCGTGAAAATCGGAGTCAGCTACGCCCGCAGCGCCCTCCGCCAGATCCGGCCGGAAAAGACGCTGGAGGATTTTTTCATCAACCGCTTCGGCCGCCAGCTTTATCTCACGTTTTTCAAATCCTACACCGAGAAGGTGTGGGGCGTGCCCTGCAACCAGATCAGCGCCGAGTGGGGCGCGCAGCGGGTCAAGGGCCTGTCCATCACCAAGGCCGTCGTTCATTTCCTCAAAAAGCTGGGCGGCGGAGAAAAAAGCCTGCGCCAGAAAAACGTGGAGACGTCGCTGATCGAAAAATTTCTCTATCCCAAATTCGGCCCCGGCCAGCTTTGGGAGTGCGTGGCGCAAATGGTCCGGGATCGCGGCGGCGTCATCGAAACCGGCTGGTGCGTGGACCGCATCCTGACCCAGGACGGCCGGGTGACGGCAGTGGAAGCCGTGGGCCAGGATGGCGCCCGGAAACGCTTCGCCGGAGATTATTTCTTTTCCACCATGCCGGTCAAGGAGCTGATCCGCGCGCTCGGCGCCGTCGTTCCGGAAAACGTCCGGCAGGTCAGCGAAGGGCTGATCTACCGCGATTTCATCACCGTCGGCATGCTCGTCAACAAGCTCAAGATCAGCGACCGGGACGGTGCCGATTCGGCCGGCGCGCGCCTGCTCAAAGACAACTGGATCTATGTGCAGGAGCCCGACGTGCTGGTGGGACGCATCCAGATCTTCAACAACTGGAGCCCCTACATGGTCTCCGATCCGCAAAAGGTGTGGATGGGCCTGGAGTATTTCTGCAACGAAACCGACGAACTATGGCGGAAACCCGACGCGGAAATGATCGCGCTCGCCGCCGAAGAGATGGAGCGCATCGGGATCTTTTCCCGCTCCGATCTGCTGGACGCCGTGGTCATCCGGGTCCCCAAAACCTACCCCGCCTACTTCGGCACCTACGACCGTTTCCCGGAGCTGCGCGATTACGTTGACCGGTTCGAAAATCTCTATCTGATCGGCCGCAACGGCATGCACCGCTACAACAATCAGGACCATTCCATGCTCACGGCCATGACCGCCGTCGATAACATCGTCGCGGGCCGGACCGACAAATCCAACATCTGGGCGGTCAACACCGAGCAGGATTATCACGAAACGAAAACCGAGACGCCCCCGGCGCGGACCGGAGCCTGAAGCGGCCCGGATCCTTGCCCGCCTGTGCCGGGCGTTCCGCCCGCGCGGTTCCGTTAAGATATGTACGTGAAACGGACGCTTGCATTTTTCCTGCTGCTGCCCGCCTTCGCCGCGCCGCCGGCGCCGGAAAGCCACTTCGGACACAAGATCGGCGTGGATAATGAGCTGCTCGATTGGGACAAGGTCGTCAGCTATTTCCAGGCGCTTGAACAATCGAGCGACCGGATCAAACTCCAGGAGCTCGGCAAAACGGTGGAGGGCCGGCCGCAGATCGCCGCGATCCTCTCCTCGGCGGCCAATCTCAAGAATCTCGATCACTACCTCGATATCCAGCGCCGCCTCTCGGATCCGCGCCGGACCACCCCGGCCGAGGCCGCGCGCCTGGAAGCCGAAGGGAAAGCGATCGTCATGATCACCTGCTCGATCCACGCCACCGAAGTCGCCTCCACCCACACCGCGGTCGAGTTCGCCTATCGCCTGCTGACCGAGCAGAATCCGAAGTTCCGCGCGATTCTCGACAACGTGATCCTGCTTCTGGAGCCGTCGCAAAATCCCGACGGCGTCGATATCGTCACCCGCTGGTACCGGAAAACGCGCGGCACGCCCTACGACGGATCGAGCCCGCCGGAGCTTTATCATCACTACGTCGGCCACGACGATAACCGCGATTGGTACATTTTCACGCAGCCGGAAACGCGCAACACGGCTTCGCTCGAAAACCGGTGGCATCCCGAGATCGTCTACGACGTTCACCAGATGGCGCCCAACGGAGCGCGCCTGTTCGTTCCGCCATGGATGGATCCGGTGGACCCCAATATCGATCCGATCCTGGCGAGCATCTGCAACATGATCGGCACCGGCGTGGCCACCGATCTGTATGCCGCCGGAAAAACCGGCATCGCCATCAACGGCGTCTACGATTTCTGGTCCCCCGCGCGGCAGTATCAGGCCTATCACGGCGGCGCGAGAATCCTGACCGAATCGGCCAGCGCGAGGCTGGCCACGCCGATCACGATCCGGCCCCAGGATATCGCCGAAAACGCGCTGGGCTACAATCCCCGCGAAAGAAGCTGGAACTACCTGGTTCCCTGGATGGAAGGCACCTGGCATCTGCGCGACATCATCGATTATCAGGAGATCGCCTGGGAATCGGTTCTGTATCAGGCCGCCACCCGGCGCAGCGATCTGCTTCGCTACTTCTATCAGATCAACAAGGATAACGTGGAGCGCTCCAACCCCAACGCGTTCGTGATCCCCGCAGTGCAAAACGATCCCGGCGCCGCCAGGAAAATGCTCGAAACCCTGGCCTTCGGCGATATCGAAATTCAGCGCGCCGCCGATAGTTTCACCGCCGACGGAAAGCCGTTTCCCGCCGGCAGCTACGTGATCAGCATGCATCAGCCGTTTTCCGGCTGGGCGAAGACCTTGCTTGAGGTGCAAAACTATCCCGATCTGCGCCTGTATCCCGGCGGCCCGCCCAAGCGCCCCTACGACGTAACCGCGCAGACGCTGCCGCTGCTGATGGGCGTCGATGTCGCCACCGTGAAGGACAGCTTCACCGCGAATCTGAAGCCCGCGGCCCGCTTCAGCTTTGAATTGGACCATCCTAAACCGCTGGACGGCTGGCCGGCAAGCGATGTGGATTCGTGGAGGGAAGTGGCCCGCCTATGGAAGTCGGCTAAGCCGGTCTATCGCGACACCGCCACTGGCGATTTTTACCAGTCTCCGGGCAACGGCCGCAAGGAGATCCCGGCGCCGCGCATCGGGATGTATCAAAGCTACAATCCCAGCATGGACGAGGGCTGGACGCGCTGGCTCTTCGACGACTTCGGATTCGTTCACACCTCGCTGCATAACGCCGATATTCAGGCCGGCGGGCTGCGGCAGCGCTTTGATACGATCATCATTCCGGATCAGCAGCGCGGCCAGATCGTCAATGGCCATCGTCCCGGCACCATGCCCCCCGAATATTGCGGGGGAATCGGGGAAAAAGGCTCGGCCGCGCTGAAGGAATTCGTCGAGCAGGGCGGCACTCTGATTCTGCTCAATCATGCCTCCGACTACGCCACCCAGGACTTGGGCGTGAAAGCCAGAAACGTGCTGGCCGGAGTCGCCAGCCGCGACTTCTATTCGCCCGGATCGTTGCTGAACGTGAGCTTAGATCCCAAGAGCCCGCTCGCTTACGGAATGCCGGAGCGCATCACGTTGTGGAGCGAGCAAAGCCCGGCCTGGGACGCCCCGCCCGAGCAGGTCGTGGCTCGTTATCCCCCGGACCATGTGCTGGCTTCGGGTTGGCTGCTCGGAGAAAAATATCTGGCCGGCCGGGCCGCGCTGTTGGATGTGCCGGTGGGGCATGGCCGCATGATTCTTTTCGGGATGCGGCCGCAGTATCGGGGACAGAGCTACCAGAACTTCAAGCTGCTGTTCAACGCGCTGGTTTATCATTGAGCCGCCGCGATTGCGGTTCCCCCGCGAGCGGGATCACGGCGACGCCGCGCCGGCGGCGAAGCTCGGCGGCGGCTTGCCGCCGGCGGTCCGCTTCGGCCTCCTGCCGGGCGCGAATTTCATCCTCTGTCGCCAGCCGGTGCGACTTGGCGAGAATCATCTTTGCGGCAATGCGCGGCGGCGCCTCGACCAGGGCGCCGTCGCGGCTGGCCAGCCAGACATCGGCCGGCAGGCTCGCCGCGAGCGCGTGGAGATCCTGCCAGTACTTTCTAAGATCACGCATCGCCGCCGCCCCGCAACGCCCGGGCGATCTCTTCCATGGCGCGCCGCTTTTCCTCCGCGCTCATCAGCGGATGAATGTCTTCGATCTTGATGGCGTCGCGCCGGCGCCGCCCTTCCACCTCCTGCGCCACGGACCGGCGCAGCTCCTCGAGCGCCGCCGCGTCCAGCTCCCGCACCAAGGCTTTGAATTTCGCTTTCATCGTCTGTTCCTTTCGTTGTAGGCCCGTTCGATTTCGTCGGCGTTGGCGGAAATCTGGACGGCCATTTTCTTCAGGGCCGCCGCGCGGGCCAGCAGCGCGCCGGAGACGCCCCTGGAGAGATCGACCGGCAGCACCATCTCTTCGGTGACCGCCTGGCGCATCTGTCCCAGCACGCGTTCGGCGCGCTCCTGCGCGATCGATTCCAGCGCGCGGGCGCGCGACATCGCCGCGTGCGATTCGCCGCGCAAGGCCGCGATCTGCGCCTGCGGGATCAGATGCTCGACGATCTGTTCGATGGCGCGGGTCACCAGCCCGTTCTGGCTCTCCAGGGCGATCTCCGCCAGCAGCTTCTTGAAGTCGGGCTTTTCGCCGGCGCAGGCGCTGGCCACCAGCGTTTCGATGGCGATCCGCGCCGCGGCGGCGGCCTGTTCGCGCAGTTCGCGGGCCAGCCCGCTCAACACCCGCTCCGCTTTCTTCAGTTTCGACAGATGATCCTCGGCGCTTTGCTGCGCCGCGGCGGCTTCGGCCACCTCGGGCCGCTGCTCGGCGGCGGCGATCGATTCCTCCACCCGTTTCTGCAACTCCTGCGCCAGGCGTTGCTCGTCCTCGGTGGCCACCGCTTCGAGGGTCGGCGTTCTGGCCAGATCAAAACTCATGAAAATCTCCTCTGCGCGGATCTTATCCCGGCCGGCGTGCCGCAAAAGGCCGGCAAAAGCGTCAATTTGGTGAAAAAACGGCCCAAATTCGCGCGCAACACGCGCTTTGCCGGCGCAACGATCGGGGGCTTTTTGCAAGCAATCTAAGCGATTCGCCCCGTACCCTGGCCGCGCGGCTCCTGCTAGTATGTGAGCGGCGGTATGGTATGCGGCGGCTAATGCTGGTTCTGTTGCTCGGTGTTGCGGCAAGCGCGCAGTCTTTGGTCGAACACGCCGCGGCGGCGGCCGGAGGCAGCATCGGCGGGGTGGCGGGCAAGAAAGTCGGCGAGGGTCTGGCCGGCATTTTCAACAAAGTCGATGTATCCGCGGCGAAAGCCGCCAAAAGCGGGGCCTCGAAGACGCCGTTGGGGGAAGCCGCGGATGAGTTTATGGAAGTCGGACCCGGCGTGCCCAGGAGCGCGCCGTCGGTTCCCCCGCCTCCGCCTCTTCATCGCGCCGCGGTTCGCAAAGTGGCGCGGACTCCGGCGCCCGTCCCCGCTGCGCCCGCCGCGCCTGCCGCGCCTCCGCCTCCGGCGCCGCAGCCCACCCGCGACGATCTCAGAAAGGCCGAAACGGGAATGAGTCGCGACGCGCTGCTGCAAATGGGGCCGCCGGCGGTGCGCATCACCATGTTTGAGGACGGTCACCTGCTCGAAATTTACCGCTATATGGCGGAGGATACGATCGTCGGCGTGGTGCGCCTGATCGATGGAACGGTTGCGGCCGTGCAAATGCCCTAAGATGGGCGTGTGCTGATCCGCGTTCTCACGCCGGCAGACGCCGTCGCTTTTTCAAAACTGCGGCGCGAGCGGCTGGAAGACTCCCCACGCGCCTTCGCCGAATCGCTGGCCGAGCACGATTCCCTGCCCCTTTCCAAGATCGCCGAGCGTCTGTCCCGTTCTCCCGACAACTTCGTGGTCGGCGCATTTTCGCCGAAGGCGGAACTGATCGGAATGGCGGGATTCGCGCGCAATTCGCGCTTGAAAAGCCGGCATAAGGGAGTGATCTGGGGCGTCTATGTCCGGCCGGGCTGGCGCGGCGCCGGCGTGGGGCGCGCGCTGCTGACGGAGTTGATCCGCCAGGCGAAAAAGTCGTCCGGCCTGGAGCAGATTTACCTGACCGTTTCCACCACCCAGGTCGCCGCCCGGCGCCTGTATGAGTCGCTTGGCTTTGAATGCTTCGGGCACGAACGCCACGCGCTGAAAATCGGCGACGACTACGTGGATGAAGATCACATGGTGCTGTGGCTGACGCCAGACTGATTTTATTTCTCCGGCCGGATTCCGGCGGTGCGGGAAGCGGTGGTCGATCGGGCCAGAGAGTATAATCGGGATGTGCGCCAAATATTGCCGATCGCGGTGGCCGCGCTTGCGGCGGCCTGTTCCCGCGATATCCAGAATCCGGAGGCCGTTAAGCGGGGAGTGCTGCAATACTTGGACGAGAGAAAGGCGCAGACCGGCCTCGATCCGGCGCAGATGCAGATCGATATCGGCTCGGTTTCCTTTGAACGGAATGAAGCGCGCGCAGCGGTGATCTTTCGTCCGAAAAACGAGCCGGATCCGCAGCCGCTGAGCATCACCTACGTGCTGGACCGCAAGGGCAACCGATGGGTGGTGCGCCCGCATGCGGCTTCCAGCGGAAATCCACATGGGGCGGAGCTGCCGCCGGGCCATCCCGGCGCCGGCGGCGTAGACGGCCAGCCGCTGCCGCCCGGCCATCCGGCGATTCCGGAAGGCCCGCGGCCATGAAAACGGTCGCCGTGCTGGGAGGAGGACCGGCCGGTGCGTTCGCGGCCGAAAGACTGGCGCGCGCCGGCCTGCGCGTCATCGTATTCGATGAAAAACTCGCCTGGGAAAAGCCCTGCGGCGGCGGATTGACGTATAAAGCGTACAAAGAATATCCGTTTTTGATCGAAAACGACACACCCAAGCGGCTGATTACGGAGACGTCGATCGCGGCGCCGAAGGCCGGCGAAGTGAAGATGGCGCTGCGGCGCCCGCTGGTGATTTACTCGCGCTTCGATCTGAACCGCATGCTGCTGGAGCGCGCCGCGCGGGCCGGAGCCGCGGTCGAAAAGACGCGGGTGCTGGGAATCGAGCGGCGGGACCGCGGCTGGAGGCTGCGCACGCGCTCCGGCGCGGCCGAAGCCGATTTCTGCATCATCGCCACAGGAGCGCGGAATCCGCTGCGGGAGGTGGGAACCGAGTGGCGCGCCGGCGATACCATGAGCGCGCTCGGCTACTATGTCCCGGCCTCGCGGGAGCGCATCGACATTCAATTCCTGGAGCAGTTGGAAGGATACATCTGGGTGTTTCCGCGCTGCGGCCACCTTTCGGTGGGCATCTGCGGCAAGGGGGAGCCGGCGCAGTCGCTGCGCGCGCGGCTGGAGCGGTATATGGATGAGCGGGGCATTCCCTGGAAGGGATCGGCGTTCTACAGCCACATGCTGCCCTCGCTGGAAACTCCGGGATGGAAGCAGAACCGTGTGGCGGGCGACGGTTGGCTGGCGGTGGGCGACGCCGGGGGGCTGGTGGATCCGATCACCGGCGAAGGCTTGTACTACGCCATGCGTTCGGGCGATCTGGCCAGCCGCGTGGTGTTGGGGGAGACGCATTCCTTCGGCGAAAAGGCCGCCGCCTACCGCGCGCTTCTGCGCCGCGAATTCGCGCTCGATCTGGAGTTCGCGGCGATGCTTGCCAAGCGTGTCTTTCTGGGCCGTTTCATGTTCAACACGGTTCCGGCGCGCATGATCCAGTTCATCCGCCGCAGCCCGCGTTTTCGCGATCTGATGCAGGATCTGTTCGCGGGCACGCAGCCTTATCTGACGCTCAAAAGCCGGCTGCTGCGCAATTTGAACGGGACGCTTCAGGAAGTGCTGATGAATTTCTTTCTGAACCGCGTGATTCCGGAACGCTCGCCGGGCCTATGAACACCGCGCGTTCGGAGGCCTGGTTCGCGCGGGCGCAGTCGCGGATCCCGGGCGGGGTGAATTCGCCGGTGCGCGCCTTTAAGGCCGTGGGCGGCGCGCCGAGGTTTATCGCGCGCGGGCAGGGCTCGCGCCTCTTCGATATCGACGGCAACGCCTACATCGACTATGTGGGATCGTGGGGGCCGCTGATTTTAGGGCACGGCCATGCCGCGGTGAGCGAAGCGGTGCGCGCCGCGCTAGAAGACGGGACCAGCTTCGGCGCGCCCACAGAGCGCGAAGTGGAGCTGGCGGAACTGATCGCGCAGATCATGCCGTCGATGGAGATGTCGCGGCTGGTCAACTCCGGGACCGAGGCGACCATGAGCGCGCTGCGGCTGGCGCGGGGTTTCACCGGCCGCGAGCTGACCGTCAAATTCGAAGGATGCTATCACGGGCACGTCGATTCGCTGCTGGTCAAGGCGGGTTCGGGCATGGCGACTCTGGGGATCGCCGACACCGCCGGCGTGCCCGCCGGATTCGCCGCGAGCACGATCGCGCTGCCGTTCAACTCGGTCGCGGCCGCCGAGCAGGCGTTCCAGCGGCACGGCGGCAAGATCGCCTGCGTGATCGTCGAGCCGGTGGCCGGCAACATGGGCTGCGTTCCGCCGCTTCCGGGGTTTCTGGAGGCCTTGCGCGAACTGACCGCGCGCCACGGCGCGCTGCTGATTTTCGACGAGGTGATGACCGGGTTCCGCCTGGGGCTGGGCGGCGCGCAACAGCGATTCGGCATCAGGCCCGATCTGACCACGCTCGGAAAAATTATCGGCGGCGGACTGCCCCTGGCGGCATACGGGGGCCGCGCCGACGTGATGAAGCGCGTCGCGCCGCTGGGGCCGGTGTATCAGGCGGGAACGTTATCGGGCAATCCTCTGGCGGTGGCCGCCGGACTGGCGGCGCTGCGCTATCTACGGGACCATCCGGAGATCTACGGCGAGCTGGAGAGGCGCGCCGCGCAGTTATGCGCCTGTCCGCCGCCCCAAGTGACGGTGAACCGCGCCGGATCGATGTTCACGTTTTTCTTCACCGGCCGGCCGGTGACCGATTGGGAATCGGCGCGGCAGTGCGACACGGAACGGTTTGCGCGATTTTTTCATCACCTGCTGGAGCGCGGGGTGTACCTGCCGCCATCACAGTTCGAGGCGGGTTTTGTTTCGGCGGCGCACAGCGAGGAGGATATCCGGAGGACCGTGGAAGCCGCGCGGGAGTTTTTTGAAGCGGCCGCCCCTCCGCCCTCCAATCCGTGACCGCCGGGCTTTGTGAAAGCTGCGCGTTTTGCAGGCGGATCCGCTCTGACCGCGGCTCGCTCTTCTATCTGTGCGAGCGGTCCTTCCACGATCCGGCGTATCCGAAATATCCGCGCCTGCCGGTGCTGGCCTGCGGCGGCTATCAGCGCCGGGTGGAAGAAGCCGGGAGCGGCGATCCTCCGGAGTGAGGCCGGGGACGGCTGCCGTTGCCGCCGCGGATCATCGCTTGCGCGCGGCCGCGCCCGCGGCGATGGCGCGCGCGGAGTATCCCACTCCGGCGACGAACCGCAGCAGGGGCCCGTGCGCGGGCACCGCGCTTGATCCGGTAAAGTACAGTCCCGGAACCGAAGATTCCAGGTGCGCCGACAGCGCCGGGCAGTTGGTGCCCTCCTGCAGGCGCACGCGCGCCAGCAGGTCCGGCGCGAGGATTCCGGGCTTGGCGATGTCGAGCGCGTATCCGGTGGCGAGCAGGACGTGATCGGCGAAGGCGCGCGAGGAGTCGTCGAGAACCAGCGCGATCCCGCTCCCCTCGGGTTTCGCCGAGGCGACCATCCGTCCGGGGCGGAGGCGTACTCCGCCCATGCGCGGCGCCAGCCATCCGGCGGCGGCCGGACGCAGGCAGCGCTTGCTGAACTTTTCGCGCAGCGCCTGCGGCCACAAACGGACCAGTTGAGGGACCTCCACCATCCAGTCCAGCGGGAACGGCCCGACGCCGCTCGGAGCGCGCATCCAATGCGTCATGGCTTTGGCTCCCTCCCAGCCGATCCAGCGGATTTCGCCGCGCGAGATCAGCTCGACTTCCGCGCCCGCTTCAGCCAGCAGCGCGGCCGACTCCACCGCGCTCTGCCCGCGTCCGATCACCGCCACGCGGCGTCCTTTAAATTTGCCCAGATCGGTATGATCGGCGGTGTGGCTGGCCAGCTCCGGCGGCAAGCCGCGGAACACCTCCGGGATGAACTCCTGATTGAGAAGACCGGTGGCGACCACCACGTTTTCGCTTTCGAAGCGTTCGCCGTCTTGCAAAAGAATGCGGAACCGGCCGCCGGCGCCGTCGACGCGCCGCACCTTGCGGCGGTCGAGATCGGGCACGGTCTGGCGCTGGAACCACTCGCCGTAGTGGATGAAGTCCTCGATGGGGATGGGAGCGGTGCGGCGGATCGCGCCAGTGGAGGCGTACTCGTTGAGCGAGTACCGGCCGCCGGGCGCGGAAAAGTTGGATGCGTTCCAGGCCGAGCGCAGCTTCATGCCGGCGGGCATGTGGCCGCGCCAAAACGACATGGGCTCGCCGAAGACGCGGGTTTCAATGCCGGCGGCGCGCAGGTGCGCCGCTGCGGACAGGCCGGAGGGTCCGGCTCCGATGACCGTCATCCGGCAGGCGGATTTCGGCGCGCGGGCCTTGGCGCTGGCCGCGGCGGGTTTTACGGGTGTCAGGCTGGCGTTCATGGGATCTTGCTCATTCTTTGGCTGAAATGTGGGTGCTGCGGTTGCCCCTGGCCGCGCGGGGCCGAGGGTCTCGCCGGAACTCGATCAAGCAACATCATGGGCGAAGGAGACTCATGTTGAAAATCTAACGATGGTACTGTACGGCACCGAACTTCAGAACTGGAGCCGCGGCCTTGGCGGCCAAAAGGCGGATATAAAGTTCCTCCCAGCGCGAGACCACGCGCTGCTCGGAAAATCGGGCCTGAGTCCGGGCGCGGCCGGCGCCACCCATGGCCTGCCGGACGCCGGCCGGCAGATCCATCAGCCGCAACATCGCGGAGCCGAGCGCGTGCGGGTCGGCCGGGCGGACCAGATAACCGGTTTCGCCGTCTTCCACCACTTCAGCGTTGCCGCCCACATCGGTGGCGACGATGGGCAGCGACGCGGCCGAAGCTTGCAGCAGGGCCATTGGCAGGCCTTCGCTGCGCGAGGACATGACATAGGCGTCGGCAGCGGCCATCAAATCGGGAATATCCTGGCGAACTCCCATCAGGCGGACCGCTTGGTTCAAGCCTCGGGCGGCGATCTGGCGTCGGATGGCGTCCATCAACGAGCCATTCCCGCAGATGAGCAGGACCGCCTGGCGCTGGCGCGCGCAGACCCCGGCGAAGGCGTCGATCATGGTGGAGTAGTCCTTGACCGCCTCCAGGCGTCCGGCGGCGAGCCAGACGAAGCGCCCGGCAAGGTCCAGCGCGGAGCGCAGGCGCGCCCGCGTCTCCGGATCGGGGCGATAAACAGCGGTATCGACGAAATTGGGAAGCGGCAAAACCTTTCCTGCGGGCACGGATCGGTTCAGCACGCACTGCTCGGCGGCGGCGCCGCACACGGTGGTGGTCAGGTCCGCCCAGCGGTCCGTAATCCGGTGGGCGATTTCGCGCAGGCGGGGCGATCCGCGGCGCACGGCGTTCATGCGCAATCCGTGCAAAGTGCAGATCAGCACCGGAACCCGGGTGAGCGGGCGGACCGCGCGCGCCAGCAGATTGGCGTGCGTCATATGGCTGTGCAGAACATCGGGCTGGAACTGATCGGCGATTTTTTTGAGGCGAAGCACGGCGCGCGGATCGGGTACGCCGCGCTTCATCGACAGGGAACGGACGGGGATGCCCGCCGCCAGGACTTCGGGAGCGAGCTCCCCGGGCGGGAGCATGGAAACCAGCAAGGCGTTCCAGCCGCGGCGGTGCAGCGCGGCGGCGAGCTGCATCACCTGGACTTCGGCTCCGCCGTGCGTCATCAGATTGGTCGCAAGCAGCAGAACCTTGCGGCCGTGGCCGGCGCCGGCGGCGTTGCGGTGGGACATGGGAAACGATGCGGTCATCGGCTCCTCCCGCCGGCCGCCGCCACCGCCGGCGAGCTTTCCTGGCTGAAGAGCGCGGCCATTTCCGCCAGCGACTGCATGCTCAGGAACTCCAACCTGCCTTGCTCGCGAAGCCGGCTTGCCCGCTGGAGAATCTGGCGCAGGCCGCCGAGCATCTCCGCCGATTTTGGCGCCAGATCGGTGGGATGAAACCAGAGATGGAATACGCGGCCGCTGGCGGCGGCGGCCTCCAGTCCTTTCACCGCCCGCTCGACGCGCCACGCCACCGGGATGGCGCCGCGCACGCCGCGCGCCGGCGTAAACAGCATGGAGCCGGGGACCTGCCAGAGGCCATCGGGATGACGCGAAGGCATCACCACCGGCGGCGGCGCAGCGCGCAGGATGTCCCAGGCATGGCCCAGGCGGTGTTTCCAGCCGCGGCGGTTGGTCTGATGATGCCAGCTTGCGTCCTGGCAGCGGAAAATCGAGTATCCGAAGCCGGCCAGCAGGCCGGTGTGCGCGATGCGATTGCGCGGGAAGGCGAAGGATTTCAAAACCAGGCTCATCGAGCGCGCGCTGGCCTGGAGCTGGGCCAGTTCGGCGGCGGCGGCCTCCGCCGTGCACATCGGATCGGTGAAGGGCAGGTGGGTGAAGCCGTGTCCACCGATCTCCTGGGGAACCGGACAGTCGCAGATGCGGCGGAGCAGGTCGCGGGCGCACAGCTCTTGCTGAGCCAGCTCGCGGAGATCGCCGAGGCGCACGTCGTTGGAGCGCGCTCCGGTTCGCAGCAGGCGCCGCGCGGCGAGGGCCGCTTCGGGATCGAGAAAGAGCTGGCCAACCACGCACCAGGTGGCCGGAAGGCGGAACTCGCGGAACAGATCAAGGAGCCCGTCGACGATGGCCGCGCGCTCCTCGGCGCAAAGCCGGCGGAACGAGTCGCGGCCGGCGCGGTCGATGGTGCCCCAGATGAGCTCGAAATCGAGGCTGACGGTGAAAACGCCGGCCGGAAAACGGTCCAGTTCTTTTGGGATCCCGTTGGTGGCGATGTTCATTGGGGATTTTGGCTCTCCAGGTCGAAACCCAGCGATTGCCACTGGGAAAAAGTGACGCGCGCGCCGCTGGGAAGCACCCAGGCGAGCGGCGTGACGGAATAGAACAAATTATGGTTGGAGATCAGCCCCGGCTGAGTGGCGGCGTCATTCAGGCGGATGTAGCCGCGGAACGTATCGGAGGTCGGGGTGAGATAGCAGAAGGTGTTCTGCTCGATGCGCCAGGAGCCGCTGCCGCCGATCTCCACCCCCATCGCGGTGATCGCCGGGCGATCGACCAGCACCAGATTGCGCCGCGCGCAAGCGCGCGTGGCGGTATAGCCGCCGTACTGGCGCAGGGCGTTGTCGTAAAACGTATTGTTCTCCAGCAGAATGTCGAGCCGCATGCCTTCGTTCCCCAGATAGAGTCCGGCGGAGGCGTTTTCATGAATGTAATTGCCGATCACCTTGACGTCGCCGTGGAAGGTGCCGGTGATGCCCCGTCCGGCCTGGTTCTGCGCCGGATTGCCGTTGGCGTAGACATCGTTGCCCGCGATGCGGACGTCTTGAAGCGTGGTGAAGGCCGGCGTGGTGTGGCCGAGAAAGATGCCGTTGGCGGAGTTCCAGCCGGCTCCGCCGATCTGATGATGAATCGAGTTGTTGCGGATGAGGAAGCGGCGGTAGGTGTTGGCGTCGCCGTCGATGCGGATGCCGTCCCAGGAGGCGGTGGTGTCCAGCGCATTGCCGAAGATCTGGCTATCCTCGATGGCGACGTCGTTGGAGTTGTAAACCAGGATTCCAAAGGTGCGGGAGCCGCTCACGGTCACGTCGCGGATCCGGATGCTGGTTCCGCCGTAGACGTTGATGCCGGCGCCCAAGGAGTTTCTGACGGCGATCGCGGAGATCACCAGGTCGTGCAGGCCGTGGGCTTTGAGCAGCCCGTTGGAGGCCGCCGAAAGGACTCCGGTGCCATCGAGGACTGGCGCCGGATCGGCCGCATCGCCGTAGGCGCCGATGGTGACCGGAGCGAGCGGTGCGCCGGAACTCGCCAGGATCAGCGGTTCATTCCACACATCGCCGCGTTTGAGCAGGAGGGAGTCGCCCGGTTGAAGCTGCTGCGCGGCCGCGCGGGCCAGCGTCTGCCAGGGCTGATCCGGCGAGCGTCCGGAGGCCAGATCCGATCCGTTGACGCGATCGGCATAATATACGGCGGCGCTTGCCGGAGCGGCCAGGATCACCGCCAGGAGGAGAACATATTTCTTCATCGCCAAAACCGGAGTCATGGGTTGGTCAGTACGCCCCTTCGCCAGCGAGCACGGTGCGGACGGTGCGCGCCAGCAGATATATGTCGAGCCACACCGACCAGTTGCGCACGTAGTAGGCGTCCAGCTCCACGCGTTTGGAATACGACGTGGTGCTGCGCCCGGAAACCTGCCATAGTCCGGTGAGCCCGGGGGTGACGCGGCAATAGAGGCCGAAGCCGTCGCCGTATTTGATCACCTCGTCATCGACGATGGGCCGGGGTCCCACCAGGCTCATCTCCCCGCGCAGCACGTTCCAGAGCTGCGGCAGCTCGTCGAGGCTGGTTTTGCGCAGCAGCCGGCCGAGCGGGGTGATGCGCGGATCTCGTTGCAGCTTCATGTTCTCCCGCCAGTACCGATGTTCGGCGGGATGATCCCTGAAATATTGTTCGAGGATTCTGGCGCCGTCGGCATACATGGTGCGGAACTTCCACATTTTGAACTTCCGTCCGCCGCGGCCGATGCGGCGGTGGCCGAACAGCACGCCGCCGGGCGACTCCAGGCGGATCATCGCGGCGATCAGCAGCATCAGCGGGAACAGGAGAACCAGCAGCACGCCGCTCACGGCGAGATCGAAGGCGCGCTTGGCCAGGCGGCGGCTGGGGACCAGCAGATCACGCCGCAGTTCCAGGGCCACGCCGCCGGCGACGTCCCGCGTCTCGACGCCGAAGCTCGAAAATCCGTCCAGGCCGGGCATCAGGTAAATTTTGGAAAACACGTTGGCGTGCGATTCGAGCAGGCGCGGCAGGCCGTGGCCCTGGAGATCGGAGAACGCCACGATGGCCCGGCGGATCCGCAGACGGCTGGCGTAGAGCGGGGCGGAGGCGTACGTGCCCAAAACAGGAACACCCAGAATTGTTTCGGGTGCCCCCGCCTCCGCCAGAAACACCGCGGCTGGCCGCAGGCCGGCCTGCGGCTGCGCCTGCAATCCCTCGATCAACCGCCGCGCCGTTTCCCGCGTGCCGAAGACCGCCACCGGATATCCCCAGGACGGCGCGCTCGAACCGGCTTTGCGGGCCACAGCACGGGCGCAGGGAACGGCGGCCAGAGTCATCAGCCAGGCCCCCAGGAACGCCGCGCGGGAATAATCGACGCCGGCCTTGAACAGAAACAGCAGAACCGCGAACAGAACGAAAACCAGCGTGGTGGCGGCGGTGAGCCGGCGGATTTCCCGCACCGGATGATGCGCCACCGGAGAATATTGTCCGAACAGCGCGTAAGCCAGCGGGAACAGCAGCAGCGCGCCGCCGCTGCGGGCATAGAAAGCCGGATCGAAGCGGCCGCCGAGGGCGGAGCGCAGCAGCACCGCGGCCAGCAATGCCAGGGCCGCGCCGGCCAGATCGGCGAAGAGAAGATGCAGAGCGCGCAGGCCCGGCCGGAACCTCGCGGCGGACGGCGGGGCCAAGGCAAGCGCCGGGGTCATACCCGTTCCTCCGCCGGAATCTGCCGCGCGATGGCGGCGCCCAGCACGCGTTGGTAGAGATCGAAGGTTTTGGCGCAGGTCATCGAAAATGTGAAGTGGCGCTGGTAGCGCGCTCGCGCGGCGCGGCCCATTTGCACGCGAAGGCCCGGATCGGCGATCAGGCGGCGCAGGGCGGCGGCCAGCGCGCCTGCATCGCCGCGCGGGACCAGCAAACCGGTCTCCGGGGTCACCGCTTCCGCGACCCCGCCCACCTCGCTGGCTACCACCGGCAGGCCCGCGCGCATCGCCTCCAGAATGCTGCGGGGAAAACCCTCCGAACGCGAGCTCAAAACGAAAAGCTGGGCCTGGCTCAAACGCTCGGCGACATGGGCCGACGAGCCGGAAAACAGCACGCGGTTTTCCAGGCCGAGCTGAGCCGCGCGCCGCCGGGCCTGCTCCAGCAGCGGGCCGGCGCCGACAAATTCGAAGCTCCAGGGGATCCCGCGCAGCCGCGACAGGGCCTCGAGCTGCAACAGCGGATCCTTGGGAGGTTCGAACCGCGCCACGGTGATCAGGTGCGGCGGCTCGGTTTCCGGGCGCGCGCAGAGAGCGGGCGGAACGTCGTGGACGCCGTTGTGAATCAATTCGAAGCGGTCCGGGCCGGCGATGCCGCGGCGCAGGGCCAGATCCTGCTCAGCCTGGCAGACATTGACGATGCGGGCGGCCAGCGGCGCGGCGAGCCGCTCGGCCAGGGTGAAAATCAGCCCGCCGGCGCGCGAGACGCGGTCGGCGATGGACCATCCGTGCGCCGTGAACACACACGGCACGCCCGCCATTTTCGCGGCCACGCGGCCCAGCAGGCCGGCTTTGGCGGTGTGCGCCGAAACCAGATCGGGTTCAAGGCGGCGCAGCGCGGCCGCGATCCGCACGACGGCCGCCGCGTCGCGCAGCGGATGAATGCTGCGCCGCAGCGCCGGAACCACTTCGCAGGGGATGCCGTAACGCCGGAACTCCTGGTAGGCTTCGCCCGCGCCGCCGGTGAGGATAGTGGCGCGGTTTCCGCGGCGGATCCACTCGCGCGCCAGATCGCGGACATGAATGGTCGCCCCTCCCACCGCATCGCCGCGCGTGATCAGATAGACGACGTGCATCGCTACTTCCCCGCCCCCGCCGCCGCGCGGAGTTTTCGAAAACATGCTTCAAACACGGTGTCTTCCAGCGAGCGCCGGCGCGAGCGGAACTGCGATTTCAGTTCGGCCAGGCTCACCAGACGGCCGCGATATCGCCCGACATCGGCTTTGAACCGCGCGATATCTGCGGTTTGCCAGGCGTTCAGATGCAGGCAAACCGTCCAGGTGCCGGCCGGCATCCAGCGGAATCTGCCGAGCTGCTGCGGAACCCACAGCAAGCCCTGGGGATCAACGAACGGCGCAAGCGCGTAGCCGTCGCTGATGCAATCGACGCCGAGTGCGGCGAGCAGCCGGACGGTGGTTTTATCGAAGGAATGCGCGGGCGCGACCCAGGCGTCGGCGCGAACCCCCTGGGCGGCGAAGATGGCCAGCGCGTTTTCGAGCTTGCGGCGCTGCTCGGCCTCCGGCAGGCCCGCGAACTCGCTGTAGGCGTTGCGGCCGATGATACCCGCCGATGGGCTGACGTAGCGATGCTCGTAGCCGTGCAGGCCGATGGCCCAGCCGCGCCGCTGCCAGGCGCGTACGCGGCTCCAAAAATCCGGATCCGGCGCATCCACTTCCAGGTGCGGATCGCGGTTGGCCGGCACCACCGCCAGCAGCGGCCGCGCTCCCGCCTGGTCGAGAATGCGCTCGACCTGCTCCCACACGGACCAGTTCATGGCCGGGCACAGATCGTCGATGCGGAGAAGGTAGCGCGCCGCCAAGCCTATTCGCCCCCTTTCCAGCGGTGAAGCTGCACCGCCACCAGGCCCTTCATGGTCACCGCGTCGTAGGTGTTAAAAAGATCGATCACGCGGCCTCCGAAGCTTTCCTTGAACCGGTTGATCTTCAAGCGGGCCGTGTCTTCGCCGCCGGCATACCAGCCGCCCAGATCGTAGGCGGCCACGCCGAGCTCGCGCAGGGCCAGCATGTCGCGCCAGTGCAGCAGCCGGTTGGCGCGGGCGAGCTCGGCTTCCTTTTCGCTGGAGTGATCCAAGCGATAGACGCTGGCCGAGTAGAGCAGGCGCGCCCAGCCGCGGTCGCGGAAGTAGGCATGCCAGACCAGCGCGTGGCCCTCGCGGTCGTCGACGCGGCTCAGGCACAGCCGGCCCTGAGCCCGCATGGCGCCGAGGCGGGCGCGGTTGGCGCGGGGAATTTTTCTGGACCGCGCGAAGCGGTCGAAAAACGCTTCGAACTGCCCGGCCAGCACCGCGCTCGGGCGGGAATCAAAGATGGTGGCCACCGGATCGGCCGCGGCTCTGCGGACATGGCGCCGGGCCATCGCATTCATCCCGCCGAAGATCCGGTCGGGGTCCTCGGAAAGGTCGATGACGCGCGTCTGAATCGCCAAGGAAAAAGTCCCGCGCACCTTTTCCAAACGCCACTGATAGCGGATCACGTCGGCGTTGACGGCGCCGCCGGCCGGTTCGTCGTAATGCAGCTCGGCGATGCGCACGCTGGACTTGGAGTACTGAATCATGGGCGGATCCTCTTGCCGGCGAGCAGCGCTTCGTAAAGCCGCTCCCACTGGCCGGCGATCTTTTCGAGGTCGTGATGACGGGACACGTGAGCGAAGGCGTTGGCGGCCAACTGCTCCCGCTCCGGATCGGGGAGCGTCATTAAGTGGAGCATGGTGTCGGCCAGCGCTTCCGGATTGGCGGGCGGCGCGGCCAGGCCGCTGACGCCGTGCGCCAGCACACTCGCCGCCGCAGGGGCATCGGTGGCGACCAGGGGCAGACGCGCGGCGCCGGCTTCCAGCAGCACCGACGGCAGCGCCGCGGCCCGCGACGCCGAAACGCAGGCGTCGGCGGCGTTCATCAGCGCCGGCATATCGGACCGTGCGCCGAGGAAGCGAACGCGCGGCGCGAGGTTCAAGCTGGCGGCCAGCTCTTCCAGCTCGCCGCGCAGGGCGCCGTCTCCCGCCAGCAAAAGGACCGCGTCGCGGCGCTGTGCGGCGACGCGCGCGAAGGCCCGGATCAGGCCGTGATGATCCTCCGGCGGGCGCAGCGGGGCCGCCGAAAGCCAGGCAAAACAGGCGCCCAGGCCGAGCGCTTCGCGCGTGCGCCGCCGCAGTTGGCCATCCCGGCGGAAGCGGGACAGATCAATCCCGGGGCGGATCATGGCGCGCTTCCCCCCTGCCCGCATCTGCTCCGGGCCGGCGGCGATGCTTGCGTCGCTGAGCCACTCCAGCAGCCGGCAAAACGCGCCCTTGCCCGCCGGAAGCGTGGTGATGCGGACGGGAACTCTCAGCAGAGCCGCCAGGGTTCGCGGATGGAAGGCGATCTGCGGCGCATGGCAGTGCAGGATGTGCGGCCGCTCGCTCTTCAGCAGCGGGGCGGGCGGCGCGCTGGTGACGGTCACCTGCCACTGGCGCGACCGCAGCCGCTGCGCCAGGTGATAGGCGGAGCGGTCAACCTCCGGCGCGTCCGCCAGAATCAGGACGCGCCAGGGCTTGCGCGCGGCTTCGCGCGGCGCGATGAAGGGCGCAAGAGCCGGGGCCGGCGCGCTCATCGGCAGACCTCCTCGCCTTCCTCCGCCGGCGCGCCGAGCGCCTGACGGTAGAGATCCTCATAAGCCGCGACCATGCCGCGATGGTCGAAGCAGCCGCGGGCGCGTTCAGCGGCGGCGCGCCCGAACTGGCGCCGCCGGCCGGCGTGGCGCGCCAGGCCAAGCATCGATTCGGCCAGCCCCGCGGCGTCTCCGGGGGCGGCCAGCAGACCGTGCCTGCCGTCTTCGGCCAGCTCCGGAACCGCGCCTACGCGGGTGGCGGCGATGGGCAGCCCGGCGGCCATCGCCTCCATAACCGAGAGCGGATTGCCTTCCCACAGCGAGGCCAGCGCGAAGATATCGCTGGCGCCCAGGATATCGGCGATGTCGCCGCGCTGGCCGAGGAAGAACACGCGCCGCTCAAGGCCCAGCTCGCGGACCTGCCGGCGGGCGGCATCCTGCAACCGCCCGCTGCCGGCCAGCACCAGCTTCGCCGCGGGAACTTCACGCGCCAGGCGGGCGAAGGCTTCCATCAGAGTCCGGTGATCTTTCTGCGGCTCGAAGCGCGCCACGCAGGTGACCAGCAAATCCTGCATGGCGAAGCCGTGAAGGCGCCTCCACTCCGATCGGGGGACAATCGGATGCTGATACTTCTCTACCGTAATGCCGTTGCGGATGACGGGAGCGGGGCGGCCGTAGACACGCTCGAAGCTGGCCGCGCACTCCTCCGAGATGGCCACCGGCTGAACGCGCCGCCGGAAGGCGCGCCTCTGAATCCACAGGCCGAGCCGGTCCGTCTCGCGGTCGGCCAGATTGTGAACGGTGTGGATGATGGGCGGCGATCCGGCCAGCGCGGCCGCCGGCAGAACATAACGTAAAACGTAGTTGTGCGTGTGCACGATCTCGGGCTGGGTCCGGCGCAGCAGCCGCGCCAGCCGCGGGATCATCCGCGGATCGGGGCCGCGGCGCTTGTCGAGATGAAAGACGGGAACGCCCGCCTGCTGGAAATCGTCGGCCAGGCTGCCGGGCGCGTAGCCGTACAGGCTGGCGACGGCGGGCTCGAAGCGGGCGCGGTCGCCCAGCAGCGCGAGATTGGCGACAATCCGCTCCAGGCCGTAGGGCACCAGGTCGGGCAGGATGTGCAGGACGCGAATGCGCTTCATGCCAGGGCTCCTTCCGGCGGCGCCGGGCTCCAGCCCCGCGCGCCGCGCTCCAGCCGCAGGGCCACGTGCGCCACCAGGATGCCGAACAGAAACCAGGTCGGCTTCCGGTATTCCCAGGTGAGCGCGGAAACCCCCAGGCACCAGACCGCCAGAACGGTGAGCCAGAAGCACCGTTCCAGCCACGGAAGGCGAAGCGCCAGGGCGGCCATCACCAGCAGCATGGCGGCGAATAACACGAATCCCACTACGCCGGTTTCCACCAGCACCGAGAGGAAGGAATTGTGGGCGACCGGGGTGAAGCGCCACGGCTCGCCGAAGGCGGGAATCAGCGCTACCGGATACGCCCCCGCCCCGATGCCTACAAAAGGCGAATGCTGAAAAACCCGCCAGCCTTCACGCCACAGGACCCTGCGGTCGTTGAGCGTGCCCTCGGTCATCTCCGAAGCGAGCGTCAGCAGGCGTTGCCAGGACGCCGCCGGAACCAGAATCAGCGCCGCGGCCAGCGCGGCGGCGCCGCCCGCCACAAGCAAGCGGCGGCGCCACGCCGGGATCGCGGGAAGCGTCCACAGGATCAGGCTGAGCCCGGCGGCCATGGCCAGCACCCCGCCGCGCGAGGCCGTCAGCAGGATCGCGAAACAGGCCGAGGCCATGTGCAGCAGATACACCCACTGCCACTTGGCGCCGCGCCGCAGGCTGAGATAATACGCGGCCGGCAGGCTGAGCGCCAGCGTCAGGGCCAGATCGTTGGGATCGAAGCCTTCCGCCGCGAAACGCTCGTAATACGTCTGCGCGCCGCTGAGAAACCGCCCGGCGGTCTGCGCCGCGGTGAGCAGCGCGCCGAAGACATAGGCATCCAGCAAAGCGAGGCATCGTTGTTCAAAGCCGCACAGCGTCCAGATAAGCAGCGGCACCGCCAGCAGTTGCAGATTGGTGAGGAAGCGCTCCGCGGTGAACTCCGGCGCGATGCTCCAGCGGTAGCTGAGCGCGGCCCACAACACAAAGGCGAACATCAGGACGTGGGTCGCGGTGGGAACGCGGAACCGCCCTTCCAGGGCGACGGCCAGCGCGCCGCCGGCCAGAGCCAGCAGTCCGGCCAGCCGTCCGATCGTGCCCAATCCCGGAATCTCGATAGTCTTCTCGACCGGAATGGAGAACACAAAGAGCCACAGCAGCGCGAAGGCGAGCCGGGAGAAGACGCTGGAGCGCGGCTTCATCGCGGGGCCTCCAGCGCGCCGCGCAGCACCCGCCAGGATGCGGCAGCCTGCGCCACATAGGCGGCGGCCAGCGAGAGCGCGGCTCCGCACAAGCCCGCCCTCGGAATCAGCAGATAGGCGGTGGCGGCGGAGGCGGCGATGGAGGCGGCCTGAATCGGCACCTGCTCGCGGAAGCGGCGCGCGGCGGTGATCGCGTATCCGGCAAACTGCGCCGCGAATCCGATGCCGGAGGCGGCGCTGAGCAGCGCCAGCACGTTCACCTGGTCCGCGTACTCCGGCCGGAACAGGAGCAGCAGAATGCGCCGCCCCGCAATCCAGGCCAGCGCCGCGCCCCCCGCGCCCATCGCCAGGCCGAGCCCGACCAGCCGGACGGTCATCCGCCGGAACGGGATAAAATCGCCCGCCGCGAACAGTTTCGCCAGCCGCGGCGTCACCGTCTGGCCCAGCGCATTGACCACCATGCCGCCCGCCGAGGTCAACGAAGCCAGCGCCGCGAAGATTCCCAGCGCGGAGGTGCTCATCCGGTTCGCGACGAAATACCGCGGGACGTTGCTTGCCAGCGACAGCGCCATCATCACCACCCCGAGCGGCAGCGCGGTCCGCAGCAGCCGCCACTGATCGGTCCAACGCGGCTTGCCCGGCGCCGGCTCGATCATCCCGCGCACCGCGATTCCCGAATCGTAGACGGCGTACAACATCAACCGGACCAGAAAGGACGCGGCTACCGCCAGCAGCAGCTTGCGCGTGAGCCACATCACGGCCGACAGCGCCGCCAGGGCTCCGATGCCGCGAAGCATCAGGGAGACCGCGATGCGGTCCATGCGCTCGTGCAGTTGCAACCAGCCGAAGTAGATGTCGGAGGCCCATTCCGCCGATTGGACCAGGCCCATCGCGGCGATGATCCAGCCCGCCCCGCCTGAGGCGCCGGCCCAGGCGCAAACCAGCGTCGCCGCGAATCCGGCCAGAATGGAGAGAAACCGCAGGCGGCGATAATCGCGGAACTCATGAGAACCCGTAACGTCGGTAGCCAGAACGCTCCGCAGGTTGAGCTGGGCCAGCATGAACACCGGCGTGGCGACGGCCACCGCCAGCGCGTATTGCCCCACCACATCGGAGCTGGTCAGCTTTGCCAGGACGCTGAGGGTTCCCCACTGGCACGCCGCGTTGACGGCGTTGCCCGCCGCGGTCCAGCCGAAGTTGCCGCGGAGAGAGGGGGCCTTGGCGGCTCCGCAAATCGCGGGCGGCGCGGAAACGGCGCAGCTCATGACGGTTCCCCGCACTCCCCGCCGGGCGAAGTTCCGCCCGCCCCAAGCTGCGCAGCCGTGGCATGGGCCGCGCCGCCGCGCGAGGCGGTGACGATCCCGTCGGCGAACGAAGCGATCGACTGCGCGTCGCCACCGGCCAGCGCCGGGGGCAGCACGACCAGAACCACATCGAAGTCGCGGCGCAGCGCGTCAAACAGCATCCGCACGCGGGCGCGGTGGGCCAGCGCCTCACCGGGATCGGTCACCGCGCCGGCCGGCATAATGAAAAATCCGCCGCTGCCCGCCATCCAGATCGCGTTTTCGCGCAGCGCCGGATCTTTCCACCATTGCGCCCGCAGGAGATCGAAAAATCCGAAGGCGCCGCCGAGCCGCAGCGACGGCTGCGCGACCGGACTCACCCCGTCGGCGTCCACCAGCAGGGTTTTGCGGCCGGCGGCGGCCAACTGGCGCGCCAGCTCGCAGGCCGCCTCCAGCGCGCCATCGCGCGGCGAGGCGCTGCTCACGCAAATCACCTGCCCGCTTCCGTTCTGGCTGGTTCGCATCAGCCAGCGGCGGGTCTTCTCCAGCGGATCCGGCGGTCCGGTCTCCACCGCAGCGGCAGGCTCGGCGGGAAGGCTCGTCCAGGACGGCGCGGCCGCGGCGAGCGCCGGTTCCTGGATCACCGCCGGAGGGGTCTGCGGCCCGCGCGACTGCGCAAACACCAGCACCATCCCGAAGAGAAAGCCCGCGCCCAGACCGATCCCTGCAAAGAGCGGCTTGTTCGGCTTGGACGGCAGCTCGGCGGGCACCGCGCGGTCCACGATCCGCACATTGCTCGCCTCCAGCGCCGCCGCCAGATCCGCTTCCTTCAACTTTTGCAGCGCCGCATCATAAATCTGCCGGTTCCTCTCGACGTCGTGCTTGAGCGCTTCGTACCGGATCGCCTCACCGTTTTCCGACGCCACGATCCGCTCCTGCTCCTGATAGTCCTTGGCCAGCGCGTTCTCGCGAAGCTCCGCGGAACGATACTCGTTCCGCAGCCGGCCCAGAACCCCGGCGCGCTCGCGGTCGAAAGCCTGCTGTACTTCGTCGATTTCGGCCTGAAGCTGCCGGATTTTATAGTGCGCCGGCGTGAAGATTTGAATATTTTCGGCGTACTGCTGCCGCAGCTCGGTCAGCTTGACGCGGTAGGCGCGCAGCGTTTCGCTGTCGAGCTGCTGCGCCAGCAGCTCCGGCGGCGCGCTGGAAAGCATCTCGTATTTCGATTGCGCGGCGACGCGCGCATCGTGCGCCGCGCCCAGATCGGCCTGAAGCTGCTTCAGGCGAAGCTGCGCCACGCTCTCCTGATTGGCGCCCGCCGGAAGCCGGTTGGCATCGACGAAACTGCGCAGCCGCGCCTCGGACTGGTCGAGCGCGGCCTTCAGACCGGCGATCTGCGTCGCCAGCAGCGCCGCGGTCTGGCTGGCGGAGCCGTTGGCCGCGCTCAGCGAAGCCGCTTGATAAGCCTCCGCGATGGCGTTGGCCACGCGCGCCGCCAGAGCCGGATCGGAGGACTCGTAGCTAATATCGAGAATCTGGGTTTGCCCGGCCAGGCGCAGGTTGAGCTGCGCGCGCATCCTCTCGAGCAGCTCCAGATCCGTGGGCGGTTTTCCGCCGGCGTGCCGGAAGCCGAGCCGGAGGCGCACCGCCAGCGGCGGCGCGGGCTGGTACTCGGGCACGCTCGCCAGATTCAGCTCATGCGCCACCTTCAACAGCAGCGTGTCGCTCTGGATCAGCCGGAGCTGGGTTTGCAGAAACGGCTCCAGCATGATGCTGTTCAGCTCGCTCACCGGATTCAACTGGCGGCGGTTCAGGTAGTCCTCGTTGGGAACCTGGATCTCGATGGAGGCCCGCGCGCCGTAAACTTTTTCCTGGGTGAACGCGAACGCCGCCGCCAGCGCCAGACCCGCGCCCAGGCAGAGTGCGATGGTGCGCTTGCGGCGCCATAGCAGCGACACCGCGCTGCTGAAGTCCAGGTACTCCGGCGCGGCCGCCGCCGGAACCGTAGCGGCTGGCGGCGTGTTGTAGAGGAGGATCTCGGACGAGCGCTTCATGGCTGTCTCGGCTTCGGCTAGCGCCGCCAGATTACGACCCCGGTCCCCATTTGGATGGCCGCTTCGATGGCCCGCAGGCCCGCGTTCCTGGCCTGGCTGTCCGGCACGAACAGAATGTCGCCGGCCTGGAGCATCGGGTCGGCCGCTCTGCCGGCGAGCAGATCCTTGATGTTTACCGGAATCTCCTGGCGGTCCGGACCTTCCCGCACGATCTTGGCGTGCGCCGCCCCGGCCACCGGCGTCAGACCTTCGGCCAGCGAAAGGGCCTGCAACACCGGCATCGACGCGCGGTCGTGCAGAACAAACCCGCCCGCTCTTTTCACCTCGCCGACCACGTAAACCAGCTTGGCCCGCGGCACCGTCACGACATCGTCCGGCTGCAGCAGCAGATTCTCCCCCGGATGTTTGGCCTCGAGCAGATCCGGCAGGCTGAGCTCGACCACGCTGGCGCCTTCCATCTCCCGGGCGCCTTCCAGCGGGATGGCGCCGCGGCCCAGCGGGCGGCTGACGCGAACCGTATCGCCGGCGTCCGCGTCGGGCCCGCCGGCCGCCGACAAAATCTCCAACAAATGTTTTTGCCCCTGCAACTGGTACACGCCGGGAGTCTTCACCGCTCCAAGCACCGAAACCGGATGGCTGCGCGCTTCGGCCAGCTCCACCGATACGTGCGGATCGCGAATCTCACGCGCCAGCAGACTTTCGAGCTTGCGGCCGAGATCCGCCGCCGTGCCGCCGGCGGCCTTCACCCGCCCGGCCATGGGCAGATCTATGGTTCCGTCGGCCGCGATGGGGATCGGTTTATCCGGCATCTCCGGCACGTGCAACGCGCGCACCAGAATCAGATCTCCGGCGCCCAGAATATAATCCGGAAAGGCCGATGGCTGACCGCAGACGAGCAGCGATAAAGCCAGGCAAAATCCGGCCCGAGCCCCCAGCCGAGCTTTCTTTTGCATGATGTTCCTCAAATATGGAGTTCCCCGGCGAACACCGGCAATAGAGCGAATCGCGCAGTGCGTCTAGTACGGCTCGAATCGGGAGCAGGTACCGCTCCAGTACTTTTCCACAGCCAGCGGCGCCCAAGTACCGTTGACGGCGTGCCCCCCGGCATCCGAAGATCAGCCATAGATGATCGGAGCGCTGATTCTGGGCGGCGCGCACGGATCGCTCGCGGTGGTCCGCAGCCTCGGCCGGAAGGACATCCCCGTGTGGGTCGCCGTCAAGGATCATCCGATCGCCGCCCTTTCGCGCTACGCGAAAAAGAGGGTGGCCTGGCCGGGCCCGAACGATTCTTCCGCGGCGGATTTTCTGCTCGATCTGGCCCGCCGCCAGGGCCTGGAAGGCTGGGTGGTGTTTCCCGGCGGCGACGCCGAGGCGCACCTGCTTTCGCGTCATCATGCGGCGTTGTCGAAGGTCTTCCGTCTGATCACGCCTCCCTGGGAGGTGATGCGCTGGGCCGCCGACAAGCGGCTCACCTATCAACGCGCCGAACAGATCGGCATCGATTATCCGCGCACCTGCCACGCGGCGGACCGCGGCCGGCTGGCGGAGCTGGACATCCCATTGCCGGCCATCCTCAAGCCGGCGCAGCGGCTGGAATCAAATCCGCTGACCGCCGATAAGGCGTGGCGCGTGAACACACGCGCCGAGTTGATGGCGCGCTTCGACCAGGCCTCAAAACTGATGGGCGACGGCGGCGTGGTGCTTCAGGAAATGATACCCGGCGCGGGAACGGCGCAGTGGTCCTACGCCGCGGTGTGGAATGAGAACGGGCCGCTGGCTTCGCTGGTTGCCCGGCGCCTGCGTCAATATCCCATCGAGTTCGGCTATACCAGCACCTTCGTGCAATCCGCCGCGCAGGAGCGCGTGGAGGAAGCGGCCTGCCGCTTTCTCCGCTCCATCGGCTATACCGGCCTGGTCGAAGTCGAATTCAAGCACGACGCCCGCGACGATCGCTACAAAATCCTCGACGTGAACGCGCGCACCTGGGCCTGGATCTCGCTCGGCCGCGCGGCGGGCGTCGACTTTCCCTACATCATGTGGCGGGCCGCAACCGGTCTGCCGGTATCGCCAACCCGCGCGCGGCCGCAAGCCCGATGGGTGCACTTTTCGCGGGATCTTCCCGCCGCGATCGGTGAACTGCGCCGCTCTGGAATTTCCCTGCGGAGTTATCTACGCTCGTTTCGCCCGCCCGTCGAATTCGCCTGCTTTGCCGCCGACGATCCCATCCCCGGTTTGCTGGAGCTTCCCCTTCTGTTCCGCCGCCTGCAAACCCGCGGCCTCCCAGTGAGAATCAAACCGGCCGCGGCCGCAGCCGGTTAGCCCGCCATCATCCCGTTCCCGCCCAGCAGCGTCCTGGTTAAAAAGGGCCGCGGCCGCGCCGATATGCGTGGTGACGGTAAAACGATGGTGTCCACCGAAATCCCCATCGAAAGTATTTTGCGGGCACACGCCGCATGGCTGGAGGAGGCCGAAGGCGGGCGGCAGGCCGATCTGAGCGGCATGACGCTCAATGACCTGGACCTGGCCGACGCCGTGCTGCGGCGTGCGATCCTGGCCGGCACAACGCTTCTGGATGCCAATCTTTCCCGCTCCGATCTGAGCCAAGCGCAACTGGAGCGGGCCGATCTGCGCCGCGCCAATTTGGCCGGCGCGGACCTGAGCGCGGCCGTGCTGACCAATGCCGATTTCGCGGGCGCATTTCTGGCTCACGCGAATCTGAGCGAGATCCGCGCGATCGGCGCGAAGTTCCAGCAGGCCCGGCTGCCGCAGGCGCGGCTCCTTGAAGCCTCCCTGACCGATTCCAGCTTCGCCCAGGCTTCGGCGCGCGAGGCGAGTTTTCACCAGGCGCGCCTCTATGAGGTCGACTTTACCGAATGCGACCTGGCGCGCGCGGCGTTCTATCACGCGCGGATGCATCACACGCGGTTCCCGGGCGCCTCGATCGTCAACGGGAATTTCGGCGGCGCCAAGATCGATCACTGCGACTTCACCCGCGCCGGGCTGGCGGGAGTGCGGTTTGCGCGCGCCGAAATCATTCAGTGCCTGTTCCGCTACGCCGACGTTCAAGGCTGCGATTTCCGCGAGGCGCGGATGCGCGGCGGCGACTTCTCGCGGGCCGTCCTGGCCGGATCGCGTTTCGGCGGCGCGCAGTTGGCCATGGCCGATCTCCGCGGCGCGGATCTGACCGGCGCCCGCGAGCTCACCCCGGATCAACTGGCGCAGGCCATCACCGACGAATCCACCACGCTGCCGAGCGGCCGCCGCGGCCCCTATCTGCGGGGTTCGGGAGCCGAAAAACCAGAGATCCGTTAGGCTACTGCGTCCGCGCCGCCATGTAATAGCCGTCGCGCGTGCGCACGCGCAAACCCGGGCGCATCACCTCAACCCGGATGTGATGCCAGCCGCCTTCGTTCTGATTGTTGGGACTGTAGGTCAACAGATACTGGCTGTGGAGTTCCTCGCCAAGCTGTGCGATATCGTGTTCCAGACTTTTCTGGCTCTTGAAGGAAAACTGCCGGCCGCCGGTGTAGCGGGTATAAACGTCCAGCGGATCGGGAACAAAAACGCCCTTGATGGCCAGAAAAATATCCTTGAAGGCGGGAGCCCAGTTGCCAAAGTCGTTCTGTGATTGGGTGGTCGGATTGTTCACATAGCCGCGCGCGGCCATCACTCCGTCGGCTCCGGGCGGAAGGTTGCTGGGCGCGTTGGGCATGGCCTTGGAGGTGAGCGCGGCCACGAGCTGGGAAACGTCCACCGAATAGATATAAACGTTGGCGAAATCGGCCTCCGATAGTACTTCGCGCACTTTGATGTCGCTACCCTTATCGCGATTCTCGCCAATGATGATCAGGATGCGGCGCCGTTCCTTGGGCCGGGTCTTGAGCATGTTGATTCCGGCAAGGGCGGCGGTGTTGAGCTCCGCGGTGTAGCTGCCGGGGGACAATTTCGCGAACGCTTTATCGATTTGCGAATTATCCGAGGTAAAGCCGGTGAGGGTTTGGACGCGATGATCATAGGCGATCACCGCCAGCTCGCCGTCGTCGCCCATCACCAGGGTTTCAAACACGCTCGCCAGCTTTTTGATCTGCGGAAGAATCGCCGAAACGTCGTTATTGGCTTGAATGCAGACCACCGCCGATAGCGGATGCTGCGCGACGTCCTCGGTGATGCGCTGCGGCGTTTCGTTATCGAAGAGCCGGAAATCCTGCGCTGTGAGCCCCGGAACAAAATCGCCGTCGCGGTCGGTGACCGTCACCGGAGCGAGAACGAATTGGAAAGTGGAACGGAAGATCGGCTGATCGGAGCTGTTCTCCGGCTGCGGCCGCGGCGCTTTGCCGGTCTCCTGCGCGCTCAGCAGACCGGCCAGAAACAAAACCAGTGTTGTCCTCAGCATTGCGCTCCTTGACACTTAGATGCCTCGCTTAAGTTGATGGTTTCCGGGAGTGTTCGGTTCGTCCATGGAGCAAATCGACGACATGCGGAACCAGTTCCGACACCGCCTGTAACGACTCTAGCGCACCGCGGGGCGAGCCGGGGAGATTGATCACCAGAGTCCTGCCGCGGGTGACCGCGGTGCCGCGGCTGAGCGGCGCGAATTTCGTGGATTTCCGCCCTTCGGCGCGCATCAGTTCGGCGAGTCCGGGGACTTCGCGGGAGGAAAACTGGCGGGTGGCTTCCGGGGTGACATCGCGCGGAGCCACTCCGGTGCCGCCGGTCGTCAACACCACGTCGGCGCCGCTGAGATCTTCGAGCGCGACCAGGATCGCCGGAATCTCGTCGGGAACGACCCGGGATTCCACCACGCTCCAGCCGAGCTCGCGCACGGCTTGGGCAAGTCTGGCGCCGGAAACATCCTCGCGCGTTCCGGCCGCGCATCCGTCGCTGACGGTGAGAATCGCGACCCGGATCATCGCTTGAAATCCCCGCTCTTGCCGCCGGTTTTTTCAAGCAGGAACACGTCCTGAATCTCGATCGATTTATCGAGCGCCTTGGTCATGTCGTAAATCGTCAGGGCGGCGACGGCGGCCGCCGTCAGCGCCTCCATTTCGACACCGGTCGGTCCGGTGGTGGCGGCGGTGGCGCGGATGCGGACGCCGCGCGGCTCGATGGTGGCTTCCACGTCGGCATGGGTGAGCATCAGAGGATGGCACATCGGGATCAGCTCGGCGGTCCTCTTCGCCGCGCCGATGCCGGCAATCCGCGCGACTTCCAGCGGATTGCCTTTCGGGTTGCGCGGCAGCTTTTTGAGCACCGACGGCCTGATTTTCACGAACGCGTGCGCCACCGCGGTGCGGCGCGTATCGGCTTTGGCGGAGACATCCACCATCCGCGCGCGGCCGGATTCGTCGTAATGAGACAGCGGGCAGGTCATTTGAGCATCACCTGGATATCCTCGCCGGCCCGCCACGATTCGCGGTCCGCATCGGCCACCAGGAACGCGTTCGCGCGCGCCACCGCGGCCAGATCGCCGGAACCGCGCCATGGCTCCGGGGCGACCGAGGATCCGTCCCCGCTCAACCGCGCGGGCAAAAATCGCGTCAGGCCGGGCTTGTGCCGAAAATCGCAGGCGAGCTTGGCGCGCAGCAGCGGAAGCGGCGAATCAGAAGCGCCGCTCAGCCGGTCGATGGCGGCGCGGGCGAACAATTCGAACGTAATCAGAGTCGAGATCGGATTGCCCGGAAGACCGAAGAAAAATTTTCCCCGCGCCTTGCCGAACACGACTGGCTGGCCGGGCTGGATCAGAACGCGGTCGAAGAAAAACACCGCCCCCAGATCGGCGAGCACGCGCTCGACGATATCGTACTTTCCGGCGGAGACTCCGCCGCTCAACAGCAGCAGATCGGCTTCGAGGCCGCGCTCGATGTGCTGGCGCGTATCGCCGTAATTGTCGCGCGCGATGGGCAGAATCTCCGGGATTGCGCCGGCCCGCGCGGCTTGCGCGGCGATCGACCAGGCGTTGGAGTTGCGAATCTCGAAGTCGCGCGGGGTCCGGCCAGGCTCCACCAGCTCGTCGCCCGTGGGAACGATGGCCACGCGGGGCTGGCGATATACGAGGACGCGCTCGCGTCCGGTCATCGCAAGAAGGCCGATTTCCGCCGGCGTGAGCCTTCGTCCGGGATCGAGAAGCCTGGCGCCCCGCGCTGCTTCGATGCCGCGGGGATTGAAATTCTCGCCGGAATGGACCGTGCGGCCGATCTTCACGCGGGTTCCCTCGCGCCTGGTGTGCTCGACCATGGCCACCGCGTCCGCGCCCGGCGGAAGCGGCGCACCGGTCATGATTTCGACGGCTTGTCCGGGTCCCACGGCACCGGGGAAGATCTCTCCGGCGCGGACCTCGCCGATAATTTCAAGCTCGCCGGGAACATCGGCGGCGCGGATCGCGTAGCCGTCGCGAGCCGATCGGGCAAACGGCGGATAATCGCGGTCGGCCAGAATCGCTTCGGCCAGAACGCGTCCGGCGGCGGCCAGCGCCGCGACCTGTTCCGCCGCGCCAAGCTGGGTAACTTCGCTCAGAACCTTCTGGCGCGCTTGTTCGAACGTTAAGGCCATCGTCGATCGCCCGCCCTTTTACGAGCGGGCCTCAATCATGGACAGTGTAGCGCCGGATGGCGGCGGCCCGGCCGGTTTGTTCGTCGATTTCGACGATCACCGCGTGCAGCTCCGCGCCGTGTTTGGCCGCTTCCATTCGCACCGGCATCTGGGTCAGGAATTTTTGCAGCGCGATGCTCTTCTCGACGCCGATCACCGAATGATACGGACCCGTCATTCCCACATCGGTTTGATAGGCGGTGCCGTTGGGCAGAATGCGCGTATCGGCGGTCGGGATGTGCGTGTGCGTGCCGATGACGGCCGAGACGCGGCCGTCCAGATACCAGCCGAGGGCCATCTTCTCGCTGGTCAGCTCGGCGTGAAAATCGAGGAAGCGGACCCGTACGGTTTCCGGCAGTTCCGCCAGGAGTCGATCGGCCTTGCGAAACGGGCAATCGGTCTGCGGCATATAGGTCCGGCCTTGCAGATTCAGGATCGCGCAATCGACGCCGTTGCGGGCGGCCACCACCACCACACCGCGCCCCGGCAGATCCTCGACATAATTCGCCGGACGCAGCAGGCGCGGCTGGCGCGCGAAATAGTCGTAAATTTCCCGCTTATCCCAGATGTGATTGCCGCTGGTGAGGACGTCGAGTCCATAGCCGAACAGCTCATCGGCGAGCGCAGGCGTGATGCCGAATCCGCCGGCGGAATTTTCCGCGTTGGCCACCGTCAGATGGATGTTTTCCGCCGCGACGATGCTTTTCAGATGCCGCGCCACCAGGCCGCGGCCGGAAGAAGCAAATATATCGCCGATGAAAAGGATGTTGGTCAGGAGAAGCTTTCTAAGGAGCGCACCACTCCAGCCGTCCTAGCCTCCGTCATTGACCCTGAACTTCTAACAGGGGGGATCCCCCGCGCGCCTTCAGGCTTCTCCCTGGCGGCTTCCGCCGCCGGAGCTTGCACACCAGCGCGAAGATCGAGTCGGACCCCATGACATTGACTGTTGGATCAATTTATTAGAGGCCGCACACAAACCAAGCAGGAACGCTCCTTGTTGATGATAGCAGAGAAGCGGGCGGCCGCCGGATATCTTTCCGGCCTATTTGGGAAGGATGCCGCCGTACTTGGGAAGAATCACTTCCTGCGTGAATTTGTCGTGGTCGCGCATGGCCTGCACGATTCCTTTGATATCCGCCATCTTCACCGTGGCTTCGATCATGGCCACGCCTTCCCTGGCGTAAGCGGCCCGCTGTTCGGCGGTGATCGGTTTCGCGAGGCCGCCGTGCTCGCCAGGATCGCCGAAGTAGGCGCCGATGGCGCCGCTGCCGGGTCCCAGGGATTGCAATTTTTCCAGGCTCGCATCACGCGGATGATCGGGCATCACCTGCGTGACGTTCAGCGGAATATCGTCGAGCCGGCCCACCACCGAATAAGCGCCGAACAGGACCTTGTTGAAATCGGCGTGCGCCTTGCGCATCAGCGTGCCGAGCTCAATATAGAGAATTGGGTCCTTGGTTTCGTCGAAAAACTCGCGAACCAGCGGGCTGAGCGTCTGCGGCGAGGGGCCGTGGTCGGTGAGATAGATCTGGCGCCGGAAGCCCTGGCGCAAAAGCGAATGGGCGATCGCCTTGATATACGCCAGTCCCTGCTCCGGCGTCACGTAAACCGTGCCTTTGCCGACCACCGTTCCGCCGGGAAAGAAGTAGGCCAGGTAGGGAAATACCAGCCCGTCGGCTTCCTCCGCCATTTTTTCCGCGAAGGCCAGCGGGCCGACGTACTCGCAATCGGTGGGAAACGGCCCGTGCACTTCCACGTTGCCGACTGGGATAAAGATGATATCGTTCCGCTTCAGGTAATCTTCGATCTCGGTGTTGGTCAGGCTGGTGAGCAGGCGCGTTCTCATTTGCGGCGCCTGGGCCGGCGCCGCCAGCGCAAATCCAAACGCGCAAAGCGCCAGGCGAACGAATCTTTTCGACATGGGTGCAATCCCTCCAGATTGGACTTGCGTCGTAGCTTATCACGTTCCGAAGCCGCCAATCGCGCCTTTGTTAAACAGCGCCGGGGTTACGTTACGCTGAGATGTGAATGGATGTCCCTTTTCTCGACCTGGCGGCGCAGACCGCGGCAATCCGCGGCGAGGTTCTTGCCGCCATCGCCCGGGTGGTGGATTCGCAAAAATTCATTCTGGGCGAGGAAGTCCACCGCTTCGAACAACAGGCCGCCGGGTACTGCCAGACCAGCTTCGCGGTGGGCTGCGCCTCCGGCTCCGACGCGCTGCTGCTGGCGCTGAAAGCCGCCGGCGCCGGCCCCGGCGACGCCGTCCTCACCGTGCCGTTTACCTTCTTCGCGACCGCCGGAGCGGTGGCGCTGGCGGGCGCGCGGCCCGTGTTCGTCGATGTGGACCGCGACACCTTCAATCTCGACGTATCCCAGATCGAAGGCGCGCTGCAACGGCACCCCAAGATCAAGGCCATCATTGCCGTCCATCTGTTCGGCGGCTGCGCGGACATGGATCCCATCCGCGAAATCGCCCGCGCGAGAAGGATCGCGCTGATCGAAGATGCGGCGCAGGCCATCGGCGCCGAATACAAGGGCCGGCGCGCGGGCAGTCTCGGCGATATCGGCTGCTTCAGTTTCTATCCGACCAAGAACCTCGGCGCGTTCGGCGACGGCGGTTTATGCACCACCAACGACGAAGCTCTCGCCGGACGGCTGCGCGCCCTCCGCGTCCACGGCCGCACCGGCGCCTATTTTCACGAGTGGGTCGGCTTGGCTTCGCGCCTGGACGCCATTCAGGCGGCGGTGCTGGCCGTAAAATTCAAGTATCTGGATTCCTGGAGCGAGCAGCGGGCGTGCAACGCGGCGCTTTACCGGCGGCTTTTCGAGGAACAGAATCTCCCCCTGGTCCCGCCGCGGCCGGCTCCCTATCAGACCCGCCATATTTTTCACCAGTTCGTGGTGCGCTGCCCGCGCGGCCGCGATGAAGTTCAAAAACAGCTAAAATCGCACGGCATCGCCAGCGAAGTGTACTATCCCCTTCCGCTGCATGAGCAGCCCTGCTTTGCCGATTTGGGCTACAAGCGCGGCGATTTTCCAGTCAGCGAGGAACTGGCGCGGACCGTGCTGGCGCTGCCGGTTCATCCCGGTCTCAGCGAAGCGCAGATCCGGCACGTCGTCGCCACGCTGGCGCGATTGCTACCATAACAGTCGTGCGTAACGTGATTATCATTGGCTCCGGGTGCGCCGGAAACACCGCCGCCATCTACAGCGCGCGAGCCAACCTCCAGCCGCTGGTGGTGATGGGCCACGAACCGGGTGGACAGCTTTCGATTACCTCGCTGGTCGAAAATTTTCCGGGATTTCCCGAAGGCATCGACGGACCCCTGCTCGTGGAAAACATGAAAAAACAGGCGGAATCCTTTGGCGCTGAATATATTTATGGCGCCGTGGAGGAAGCCCAGCTCGCCCGCCGCCCCTTCCGGTTGAGGATCGACGAACAGTGGCACGAAGCGCGGACCTTGATCATCGCCTCCGGAGCCTCGGCGCGCTGGCTCGGACTGCCGAGCGAGCAGAAGCTGATCGGCCGCGGCGTCAGCTCCTGCGCAACCTGCGATGGCGCCTTCTATCGCGGCCGCAAGGTCATGGTGATCGGCGGCGGCGATTCGGCCATGGAAGAGGCCAATTTTCTGACGCGCTTTGCCAGCGAGGTGACGCTGGTCCACCGGCGCAAGGATTTCCGCGCGTCCAAGATCATGCTGGAGCGGGCCCGCAAGAATCCGAAGATCAAGTTTCTGCTCAGTACGGTGGTGGAGGAAGTCTACGACGTTTCCAAGAACGAAGTGACCGGCGCGCGGCTGCGCAACCTGGAAGACGGCCGCAGTTGGGATGAGCAAGTGGACGGGTTCTTCGTGGCCATCGGGCACATCCCCAACACCAAACCGTTCCGCGGCCAGATCGATCTCGATCCGGAAGGATACATCGTCAGCCACGGCGGCGCGCGCACCAATATCAGCGGCGTCTTTCACGCCGGAGACGTGCAGGATCGCGTCTACCGCCAGGCCATCACCGCGGCCGGCGCCGGATGCATGGCGGCCATCGAAGCGGAGCGCTTTTTAGAAGCCGAGGGGCATTGAACACAAGGCGGGATTTTCAGGCGGGAAAAAATAGCGGAGGGAGCGGCCAGAGTGGTCCGACCGCTCCCTCCGGAAAAAAGAACCTGGTGTTTAGCTGCCCGTGTTGGCGGCGCCGGACATGACCGACTGGATCTTCGAAAAGATCGTGCTGATGCTGGTAGCGACGTTGGGCATGATGGCGCCCGCAGCCACGGCCACAAAACCGGCCATCAGAGCGTACTCGATGAGGTCCTGACCGCGCGTGTCCTTCCAAATCTGCAACTTCAAAATCAGATTTTTCATTTCTCCTGTGAATCTCCTCTCCCTATGGTGCGCGACAGGTCTCTGTCGCTGATATGAAGTTATCATCGGGCTGCTTTGATTCAAATCAGGCTTACCGCCTAAGGAGGGATTCAAAAACTCTCAGGCCCCTGTTTTTCAAGCTATTTGTAAAACCTTAGAACTATCCCGGTACCCGGGCTGATAGTACTGAAGCGCGCGCCTTCTCCATCCGATATCGGTTTAGATTGCGGAAACGACTTCTCAAGCCCTTGCTTCTGGCCGTGCTGCTGCTTCCGGCCGCCAGGTTCGCCTGGCAGTGCCGCAGTATGCCGGAGTTCGGCTATCTCCACGACGACGGCATCCTGTTTGTCTCGGCCCGCAGCATGGCGCATGGCGACTACCGGATCGAGAGTCTGCCGGAGTCGCCGGCGCAAACGAAATATCCGCCGCTTTATCCCTTCTATCTGTCGTTTATCTGGCGGGTGGATCCGCATTTTCCGGAAAACCTGCCGGTGGCCACCGCGTTCAGTTTTGCCTTGCTTCCGGTCTTTTTTGCGCTCTGCTGGCGCTACTACCGCCGCTGGTTCTCGGAGCCGATGGCGGGCGTGCTGATGGCTCTGCTGGCAATCAATCCCTTCATCTTGCTGTTCGGATGCACGATGTTTTCCGAAGTTTTCTTCATGTGCTGGCTGCTGGCGGTATTTCTGGCGGTCGGCCGTCCGGGCGTGACCATGGCGCTGGCCGCTGGAGCGCTCGCCGGCTGCGCGTATCTGGCCCGCACGGCGGGAATCGCGCTGCTGGTGTCGGCGCCCGCGCTGCTTCTCTGGAAGCGGGAATACCGGCGCGCCGCCGCTTTTGTCTGCGCCATGCTTCCGTTCGTCGCCGGCTGGACCATCTGGACGCATCTTCGCGGCATTCATTCCAGCGACGCGACCCTAGCCTACTATACCGATTACCTGCGTTTTCAACTGCTGAACGTCGGGCCCGACAATTTCTTCAAAGTGGTCTGGCTGAATTTCGATCGCGAGCTGTGGTCCATGGGCGCTCTCATTTTCCGCGACTTTCTTCCGCTATTTGGAATGAACATTTTGACTCGGGTGACCGCGGTGGCCATGATCGCCGGCTTGGTCCGCCTGTTCCGCCGGAATGTCGCGCGGCAGTACATCGTCTTCGCCGCGGTTTCGGCGCTGATGCTGGCGGTGTGGCACTATCCGCCCACGGAACGTTTTCTGTTGCCGCTGTTCCCGCTTCTGCTGGCGGGATTGGTGACGGAGCTGCTCCATCTCGGCTCCATGATCAGAGACGGGCTTAAGCACAAGGACGCCGGACAGCGCGCCGCCGCCGGCGCTCTTGCCGCCGTTGCCGCCGGTCTTGCCCTCACCGCCGTCGCTCTCAATCTCCAGTTTGCATTTCAGGGGCTGGCTCGTTCGGCCGAGGCGAAGGCCCACAAGCTCGAGGATCTCCGCCAGGCGTACGCCTGGATCGAAAAAAATCTGCCGCCGTCGGCCACGCTGCTGTCCTATGACGATCCGCTGCTGTATCTTTATACCGGCCGCCGCGGCAACACCATCCCGATCTGGCCGCGGTGGTGGTATGCCGAAGACACAGAGTCGATGGTGGGGGCCTACAAGGACCTTCGCGGTTATTGCCGCAGGCGTGGTCTCCAGTATGTCTTGTTCACAAAGGACGACACCGGCCGCGAGCTCGGCGATCAACTTCGCGAGCGCGTGCAGGAAGAGGTCCAAGGGGAACCCGGCCTGACGCCGCTTTACCGCTCCGCCAGCGGCATCATTTATAAGGTGGATTGATCTGGCCGGAACCGCCCAATTGAGCCGTCCTTCGATCGGCTCCGCCGAAACCGGACTGCGGCGGGTTCTGGGAGCCTTCTCCATCCTCGCCGCGGCCGTGCTGGCCTGTCATCTCGCGCTGCTTTTTTGGGCGCAAAACGCCTTCTCCGGGCCGGAATCCGTCGTCGCCGGACAGTCTCTCACGCTGGCGCGCGAAGGCAAGCTCTATAACGATCTCAATCGCTACCCCTACACCGTCTGCGCTTACATGCCGCTGTTTTATTCCGGCCAAGCCGCCCTCAGCAAAACCGGACTGCCGGTGGAAACCGCCGGGCGGCTGATCAGTTTCGCCGCGCTGCTTGGAATCATCGCGCTTAGCCGGCGCGTCGTGCTTCACTACACCTCCGATCGTTATTGCGGCTGGCTCGCCGCGATTCTCGCCGGATCCACCTCGCTGCTGTCCTATTGGGGAACGATCGGCCAGGTGGACACGCTTGCCGTCTTCTTTTCGCTCGCGTCGTTTTATTTTTTCTCGCGGAGGTCGCTTGCGGCCGCCGGAATTTTCGCCGCGCTCGCATTTTTCACCAAACAAACGGCGCTCGCCGCGCCCGCGGCAATCTTCGTTCTGCTCTGGCTGGAGCGCAAGAAAACCGCGCTGCGCTTCGGATTCGCGCTCTTCGGCGCCGTTGCCGCCGCCTCCGCCGTTATCGATCTCATCACTGGCGGGCGCTTCTTGGCCGATACGATCCGCGCCAATTTAAACCCGTTCGCGCTGCAAAAATTGAAGCAGCACGCGATCCTATTGATTGGCGCGGGACAGTTGATCTTAATCGCCGCCGCCGGTTTCAAACCGGCCTGGCGCGCGGCGCGTCCCTTATTCGTCTATCTCGGATTCGCCGCGGCGGTGTTCGCATTGACCGCCGCCAAGATCGGCTCCGATACGAACTATCAGATCGAAGTTACCGTGGCGCTGATCCTGTGCGCCTGCATCGCGCTTCACGCGCTCGACTTTTTCCCGCTGAGCCTGGCCGGAAGCAAGAAATGGGTCACCCTGCTGCAAATTCCGCTGGCGATTCATCTGGTGCTCAATCTGCGCATGAGCAAAAACCTGCTGCTGGAGCGAATCGCGGTCGAGCGGCAGTTCCGCGCCGAAATTTCCGCCTTGCGTCCCTGGACCGGCGGCGGGCGGCTGCTTTCCACCGACTACAACGCATCCTTCCGTCTGCGCGGCGGGATGGAAGTCGAGCCGTTGATTTATACGATGCTGGTGCGGTCCGGCGCCATCGATCCGGAACCGCTGCGGCGCGATCTGGCCCGGCGAAACTTTTCAACCATTCTGCTGTTTGAGGATTTGAACCGCCCCGGCCCGCCGCCCGACGCGGAAACCTCCACGCTGCCTCCGGCGCAGTTGGAAGAAATCCGCCGGCACTATCGCCTGGTGGCGCGCGTCGAAAGCCCCTACCCCAGCGGGGTCTTCGTCTACAAGCCGCTTCCGTAGCCGCCCAGGCTTAAAGTCCACAGAGCGCTCAACAGCCGTGCGTTACGCGATGCTGGTCGATCTTTTCGCGCAGACGATCGCACTTTTGGCGCGCCGCGTCGGCCAAGGCGAATTGCCTGGGAAACTGGTCGCGATTGGCGTACTTCAACTCACTGACGGCGTTGGCGTAAGCCGACACTGCCTGATGATAGGCTTGCAGCAGTTGCTCCCGTTCCGGGCAGGTCATGGTAAGTTCGCTCGCTCCCGCCGCCGATCGCTCTTCTAGGCAGTGATGGGACGGGCGCATTCGTATCCTCTGGTCTGGGGCAAATCCGGCTGCCCGGCCGCTTTTTCCACAGTCTTTTGAGCGTAGGGCATGGAATGCGGTAATCCGTTCGGATATCGTTCGGTTTCACCCTGGCAACTCGAGCACTTCGTCATAGGCATCCTCTTCCGTTTTCAGGCCCGGGAGTTCCGCGAGTACCGAAACCCTGGTCAAAAGCGTTGTAGGTTTTTATCCTACCCCGGCCGCGGACTGGAGGCAAGAGAAAAAAAGCCTTCTGTGGAAAAAAAGTGGAAAAAAGTTTTATTTCTTCTCGGGCAGAAAACCGCTGCGCGCCAAAAATCCGGTATCGAGTTTTCCGGCGATGAAATCCGGGCTTGCTATGATCTTCTGATGCAACGGTATGGAAGTGTAAATTCCCTCGACGACGAACATGCCGAGGGCCCTGCTCATGCGGGCGATGGCCTCGGCTCGGTCGCTGCCGTAAGCGATCAGCTTGGCGACCAACGAGTCATAATAAGGTGGGATAACACCGTCCTGATATGCCGCGGTATCGACGCGAATGCCCGCTCCGCCGGGCAGGTTAAGCCCGGTGATGCGCCCCGGCGAAGGCGTAAATGTTTCCGGGTGTTCGGCATTGATCCGGCACTCGATCGCGTGGCCGCGCAGTTCCACCGGACCACGCAGGATGTCCGGGAGTTTTTCGCCGGCGGCGATTCGAATCTGCGCCTTCACTAAATCCACGCCCGTCACCATCTCCGTCACCGGATGCTCCACCTGAATGCGGGCGTTGACTTCGATGAAATACAGATTCCCGTCCGGCCCCATCAGAAATTCGACGGTGCCCGCGTTGGTGTAGCCGATTTCCTTCAGCGCCTTGCTCAACCGGCCTGAAATGCGCGCGCGCAGATCCTTGCTCACCGCCACGGATGGCGCTTCTTCGATCAATTTTTGATGGCGGCGCTGGATGGAGCACTCGCGTTCGCCCAAGACCTCGACATTGCCATGCTGGTCGCCGAGGATCTGAAACTCGATGTGGCGAGGATTTTCGACCAGCTTTTCCATGTACATATCGCCGCAGGAGAAGGCTGCGGAGGCTTCGGCCTGCGCCTGGGCCAGCAGAGGCGCCATCTCCTCGGCTGAGCGGACGATTCGCATTCCCCGGCCTCCTCCGCCGGCGGATGCTTTGAGCATAACGGGGTAGCCGATGGAAGCGGCAAGTTCAAGCGCCTCTTCAACACTCTTCAGCACTCCCTTGGATCCAGGAAGGATGGGAACTCCCGCCTCCTCCATCGCGGCGCGCGCGATCTGCTTTAGGCCCATGCGGCGGATGACGTCGGGTTTGGGACCGATAAAAGTTAATCCACTGGTTTCACAAACTTCCGCAAAGTCCGCGTTCTCAGAAAGAAATCCGTATCCGGGATGGACCGCATCGGCGTTGGTGATTTCGGCCGCGCTGATCACCGCCGGAATATCCAGGTAGCTGCGCGAGCTCTTGGCGGGGCCGATGCAGATGGCTTCATCGGCAAAGCGGGTATGCAGGCTGTGGCGGTCCGCCTCGGAATAGACGGCGACCGTTTTAATGCCCATCTCTTTACAGGCGCAGATCACGCGCAGCGCGATCTCGCCGCGGTTGGCAATCAGAATTTTTTCAAACATTTCGGCGGCGCATTATCTGGGCCGGATGGCGAACAGCGCCTCTCCGTATTCCACCGGACGCCCGTTTTCCACCAGCTTGGCAACGATGGTTCCGGCCACTTCCGACTCAATCTCATTCATCAGCTTCATCGATTCGATGATGCACAGCACCTGCCCGGGCTCGACCGAATCGCCGACCTTCACAAACGGCGCGGCGCCCGGCGCGGGACACTCGTAGTAAGTCCCAACAATCGGCGATTTCACCAGTACGTTTCCGGAGTCGGGCTCGGCAGGCTTGGGCGCAGCGGGAGCACTGTGCGCGGAAGCCGGCGGAGGAGATACAGATACAGGGGCCGGCGCGGGAGCGGCCGCGGCAGCCGCGGCCGGAAGGATCGGCATCGCGGCCGGAACGGTTATCTCCTGGCTGTTTGGCGCGCGGCGCAGCCGCAAGCGGTCCTCGCCGCGCTGTAACTCCATTTCGGCGATGCCGCTTGCCGTAAAAATATCCAGAAGTTCTTTTATTTCGTCTATGGTCATTTAAATTTGAACGAGTTCTTTGGGAGTGGGCGTCAGGACTTCGCATCCGTTTTGCGTCACCAGAACGGTATCTTCGATGCGAACGCCGCCAAGGCCGGCCACGTACGCTCCGGGCTCAATAGTGATGGCCATTCCGGCCTGCAACCTGGTCTGGCTCTTTTTTCCAATGCGCGGCGGCTCATGAATCTCCAGACCGAGGCCGTGGCCGGTAGAGTGGATGAATTCCCGGTCCAGGCCGTGGCGCCGGAGCACATTTCGCGCGGCGGCATCCACCCGGCCGGCCGGTGCGCCGGCGCGAACCGAATCAATCGCGGCCAGTTGCGCTTCAAGCACGGCCCGATACAAATCGCGGATGCGCCTGGGCGGCGCGCCGGTGAAGGCGACGCGCGTCATGTCGCTCGAATAACCGTCGAGGGTTGCGCCCATGTCAATTAATAATAGTTCATTTCGGCCGAGCGGTCGCGCGGTGGGGTGCGCGTGGGGCAGCGCGGAGCGATCCCCGCTGGCGACGATGGTTTCAAAAGCGGGTTTTTCGGCTCCCAGGCGCCGCATTTCGAAATCAAGTGCGGCAGCGATCTCCTGTTCCGGCGCGCCGGGTTTGATCCGCCGCAAAACCGCGGAAAATGCGCGGGAATTTGCCTTGACGCTGTTGCGGATACGCTCGATTTCCGCGGCGGACTTGATCATTCGCTGCTCTTCAAGAACGGATCCGACCGGATGAAGCGAAAAACCGGGCGGCAGACCCCGCTGGAGCTTGGAGTACTCCTCGAAACGCATCCAGGCCGATTCAAAACCCGTTTTTTTGAGCTTTTTTCGCTTCAAAACAGCGATTACAGCGTCGATTAGCGGCTTTTTTGCGACATGCACCCGGCAGGTGATTGTTTGGGAAGCCTCCAGGCCGTAGCGCGGATCCGTAAAAAAATGCGATTCGCCGCGCGCCAGCAACAGCAAGCCGTTCGAGCCGGAAAAATCGGTGAGATAGCGGACGCTGGCGGGGGAGGAGACGAGCAGCGCGTCGATTTTAAGGTCCGCCAGACGAGCCGCGGCGGTCTGGCGGCGCTGTTCGGTTTCGGTCAAATCAATATTTTAGAACATTGTTCCGAGCGGGTGTTCGAGGGCCGCGGCCGCACTTTCGAAAGGATCATTTACCGTTATGCGCGGCGGCGGGCGCCTCGCAAAAGATGAATCAGCAGCGCGATGGCGGCGAAAATGAGCAACAAGTGAATGAATCCGCCAGCCAGGTGCAGAGCCGCCCACACGATGAGCCAGGCGGCCAGCAGCACCAGGAAAAGGATCAGGAAAAGAAAGTCTCGAATCATGCGCATCTCCGGCAGGCAAGGAGCACTCAAGCGGCCAATTCACGTTTCATTTGTGCGATCCGCCGATGCTTCCGCTTACGCGGCGCGCGGGCGGTTGAGGTTGGGAAGGAACGCGGTCAGCAATCCGATCGCGGGCAAAAACGCGCAGACGCGGTAGACAAATTCGATGCTGGTGGCGTCGGCCAATTCGCCGAGCAGCGCCGCGCCGATTCCGCCCATGCCGAAGGCGAGGCCGAAGAAAAGTCCGGAGATGGCGCCCACGCGTCCGGGAACAAGGTCCTGCGCGTAGACGATGATCGCCGGAAACGCCGAGGCGAGCAGCAGGCCGATGGGGACGGTCAGAACCGCGGTCCAGAAGAGATTGGAGTAGGGCAAGGCGAGCGTGAACGGCAGCGGGCCGAGGATCGACCACCAGATGACGTGCTTGCGGCCGATGCGGTCGCCTACCGGTCCGCCAATGATGGTTCCGGCGGCGACCGCGCCCAGGAAAATGAACAGATAAATTTGCGCGTCGCGCACGGAGACGCCGAATTTGCTGATCAGGTAGAAGGTGTAGTAGCTGGTGAGGCTGACCAGATAGAAAAATTTCGAAAACACCAGCGCGATGAGGATGGCCACGGCGAAAGCGATTTTGCGATTTCCGGCGGCCGAGGCGGAGCGCGCTCCGCGCGATTTTTGCAGGATGCCGCGGTTGGCTTTGTACCAGTGGCCGATGCGGGTGAGCAGAAAGATGGCGATCAGGGCGATGGCCGAGAACCAGGCGATGCTTGGCTGGCCGAAGGGGACAACGATGAAGGCGGCCAGCAGCGGGCCGAGCGCGGTGCCCGCGTTTCCGCCGACTTGAAAAAGCGATTGCGCCAGTCCGTGCTGGCCGCCGGAGGCCATGCGCGCCACGCGCGACGACTCCGGATGAAAGACGGAGGATCCGACGCCGACCAGTCCGACGGCGGCGAGGATGGCCGGGAAGTTGGGAGCCAGGGCCAGCGCGATCAGTCCGGTGAGGGTGAAGGCCATCCCGGCGGCGAGCGAATAGGGCATTGGCCGCCGGTCGGTGTACATGCCGACGACGGGCTGAAGCAGGGAGGCGGTGAGCTGCGAAGTCGCGGTGATGAGGCCGACCTGGACGAAATCCAGATGATAGCTGCTTTTCAGAATCGGGTAGACGGCGGGCAGAAGACTTTGCAGCAGATCGTTCAACAGATGACAGACGCTGAGCGAGGCGAGAATGCGGAAGGCGGTGGATTCGGCGGCTGTGGTTGCCGTAGCGGTACTCACGGTGTGGTGGATGGTCCCCTTGTTTTTCAGTGTACCTTGGCGGCGCGGGCGCGCTTGCGAGCCGTGGAGTGGAGAGAAACGCCTCAGGCGCCGATACGGCGGCGGAGCAGATCGAGAGCGGTCTGGGCGGCGAGAGCGCGGATGCGGTTGCGGTCGCCGCCGAACTGAAATTTTCGCGCCTCGGTCCCCTCGGGCGAGGCGAGGCCGGCGAAAACGGTTCCGGGCGGGGCTGGGGTGGAGCTTTCCGGGCCTGCTTCACCGGTGATCGAAAGAGCGTAGGTCGCGCCGGTGCGGGCGCGCGCGCCTTCGGCCATCGCCCTGGCGGCGGTTTCGCTGACGGCGCTGTGCGCGGCGAGCAGCCCGGGATCGACGCCGAGCAGCGCGGTTTTCATCTGATCGTTGTAGACCAGGAAGCCGCCGAGAAAATAATCGGAGGCGCCGGGGACGCTGGTGATCCGCTGCGCGATGATCCCTCCGGTGATGCTTTCGGCGACGGCGAGCGTGGCGTGAAGCTCGCGCAGCCTCCGGCCGACCACCGCTTCGAGAAGTTCGCCGCTGCGCGAGTAAATCCGATCGCCGAGAAGCGCCTCGATTTCCGGCGCGACCTGAAGAAGAAGCGATTCGGCCTCCTCGGCGCTGGCGGCGCGGGCGCGAAGGTGAACCTGAATGTCGCCGGCGCCCGAAAGAATGGTGGTGGCGGGATTGGTCACTTTTTTGTAGACGGGCGCGATAAGCTGATCCAGGTCGGATTCGCCCATTCCGGCGACGCGATAATAGCGCGTGCGAATCACCTGCGGCGGAAGAAGTTTTTTGAGGCGCGGGACGCATTCGTCGATAAACAGCGGCTTCAGTTCGGCTGGCGGGCCGGGGAGAAGAATGACGGCGCGGCCCTGATGCTCGATCCATTGGCCGCAGGCGGTGCCGCGCGGATTCGGCAGAGGCTGGGCGCCTTCGATCAGGTACGCCTGGCGGCGGTTGTTTTCGGCCATGGGACGATGGATGCGGCGAAAGCGTTCCTGAATCCAGCCGAAAATCTCCTGGTCGAAAATGAGCCGGCGGCCGAGCGCGGCGGCGACGGCTTCGCGCGTCAGGTCGTCTTCGGTGGGGCCGAGGCCGCCGGTCAGGACGACGATCTGCATCTGAGCGACGGCCTGGCGCACGGCGGCCTCCAGCAGCGCGCGGTCGTCGCCAACGATGAGCTTGCGGCGAACCTCGATGCCCAGAGCGTTGAGCTGCTCGGTGAGAAAGAGCGAGTTGGTATCCAGGCGGTCGTGAGTGAGAAGTTCGCTGCCGACCGCGATAATTTCGGCGTCTGTCATCCCGTCGTCACGCGGTCGCGGCCGAAGCGCCGCCGCGCCTCACGGCTTGAGGCGCGGCAACAGGGAAGCGTCTTTGGCAAACGCGGCTACTTCTTGCGGTTGACCGAATCATTCGGACCGGCGACGCCGCTGATCTGAAGATTGAAGCCGTCCGGATCGAAGACGTGAAAACTGGAATAGCCGGGGATTCCGTTGCCGGTGTCGGGCCTGGCGTCTTCCTTCAGCAGGCCGCGCTTGATCAATTCGGCCTTCACCTGATCGGTATCCCAGTTGTAGATGCGATAGGCGATGTGGTCCACCAGCGCGGTTGTCGGGGGGCGATTGCCGCGTCCGCCTTGCGCGGCGGCAGGGGAAGCCGCGGCGGCCTGCGCTTCCCCGCCCCGCGGCCGGAAATGATTGCGGGCCAGCAGAACGGAGTTGCCGAATTTCAGCTCGCACTGGCGCTGGCCGTCGTCGCTGGCGACTTCCATGCCCATCAAGTCCGCGTAGAAGTCGCGCGTGACACGATAATCCTTCACCTGGAAGGAAATGTGATCCAGCTCGGCGGTTTTGAACGCTTTGAAATGGCCCAGGTCGAAAGCCTGTTTCTTCTGGCTGCCGGCTTCCTGCGCGTAAGCGGCTCCGGATCCGGCGGCGGTGGCGGCGAGGGCCAGACTTTGAATGAGCTGGCGCCGGTTCATAAATCCTCGCTCGAAATCGCCGAGCAGCTTCGCGATGATGTTCTCGATCATAAAGTCTCCTTAAGTTCCTTCGTGGTCCCCGAAACCGACCCTAGCATTATACAGCCGGGGGAGTGATATACTCGACAAAACTTAAAGCGCGAGGTTGACCATGCGTGTTTTGGGGATTTTATGCTGGTTGAGTATCTCGGCGATGGCGCAGGATGGAGTGGATCCGGAGTACGTCATCCCCAAGAAGAATCCGCACTCGACGCCGGCCGACGTGCAGGCCGGGGCGCGGTTGTTCCTGGCGCAGTGCGCGAGCTGCCACGGGCCCAGGGGCGAAGGCGGCAAAGGCGCGGTGCTGGCGCAGCCCAAGCTGCGGCACGCCCCCGACGATGAATCGCTGTTCAAAGTGATCCGCGACGGCATTAAAGGGACGGAGATGCCGGCGGGATATGCCGTCGATACCAAGGAAACCTGGCAGCTTGCGGCGTACGTTCGCAGCCTTGGACGCGCGCCGGCCGAAGCGCTGCCGGGCGATCCCAAACGCGGCGAAGAGATCTATCGCGGCAAGGGCAATTGCGCGCAATGCCATACGGTGCGGGGACAAGGCGGAGTGCTGGGCCCGGAGCTGACCGACATCGGCGCGCGGCGCAGCGCGGCGCATCTGCGCGCGGCGGTGCTCGATCCGGAGAAGTCGCTGCCGGAGGGATTTCTGCTGGTGAGGATTCGGACGAAGGACGGCCGCGCGATTCGCGGGATCCGCTTGAACGAAGATATTTTCACCATTCAGATCCGCGACCTGAACGGGGGACTGCATTCCTTCGTCAAGGGGGATTTGGCGGAGCTGGAAAGAGACACCGGAAAGACTCCGATGCCGAGTTTCCGCGCGGTTTTGTCTGCGGCGGAAACCGATGATCTGGTGGCGTATTTAGCGTCGCTGCGAGGTGCTCCATGAAGCGTTTTCTCATTTTCGCGATTGCACTGCCGCTGGCGGCGCAGGTTCCGTTCGAGCGGCTTCGCCGGGCGGATGCGGAGCCGGGCAACTGGCTGATTTATTCGGGAAATTACAGCTCGCAGCGGTATTCCGGGCTGGATCAGATTACCGCGGAAAACGTCGCCGGGCTGCGTCCGGTGTGGACCTATCAGGTGCGCACGACGGAGCGGATCGAGGCGTCGCCGCTGGTGGCCGACGGAGTGATGTATGTTTCCGAGCCGGGCGGCAGCGTCACGGCGCTGGACGCGGCCACGGGGCGGCCGCTGTGGAAGTACCGGCGCGAAATGCCCAGAGGCGTTCGCGGGTGCTGCGGCGAGGTGAATCGCGGCGTGGCGCTGCTGAACGATATGGTTTACGTCGGCACGTTCGATGCGCATCTGGTGGCGCTCGATATGAAATCGGGGATTGTGCGGTGGGACGTGGTGGTGGCCGATCCGAAGCTGGGCCATTCGATCACGGCGGCGCCGCTGGCGGTCCGCGACAAGATCGTGGTGGGAATCGCGGGAGGCGAGTACGGCATCCGCGGTTTCGTGGATGCCTACGACGCGAAAACCGGACGGCGCGCCTGGCGCTTCTGGACGGTTCCCGCGGCGGGCGAGCCGGGCAGCGAAACGTGGAAGGGCGACAGCGCGAAAACCGGCGCGGCGACCACCTGGGTCACCGGATCTTATGATCCGGAGCTGAATCTGGTCCTGTGGGGAACGGGCAATCCGGGTCCGGATTGGAACGGCGATGTGCGCGCCGGCGACAATCTCTATTCGGATTGCCTGCTGGCGCTGGATGCGGATACGGGAAAGCTGAAGTGGTATTTCCAGTTCACGCCGCACGATACCCACGACTGGGACTCGACGGAAGTTCCCGTGCTGGCCGAGGCGGTGGTGCGCGGGGAAAAGCACAAGGCGGTGCTGTTCGGGAATCGCAACGCGTTTTACTACGTGCTCGACCGGACCACCGGGAAATTTCTCGCCGGGCGCGATTACGCCAAACAAACCTGGGCGAAAGGACTGGACGATTCGGGACGGCCGATCGTGATCCCCAACACCGCGCCGACCACGGAAGGAAATAAAGTTTATCCGGACGTCGGCGGCGGAACGAACTGGTTCAGCCCGTCCTACAGCCCGGCGACGAATCTGTTTTACATTCCGGTGCGCGAGGTTGGCGGAATTTTCCTCAAAGGCGACGCCGAATATAAGCCCGGAGCGCAGTTCAACGGCGGCGGCCTGCGTCCGATCGATGGAGAGGAATCGAAGGGGGCGATTCGCGCGCTGAATCCGGGCACGGGCGAGATGAAGTGGGAATTTCAGCTCGCCTCCGAGGCGCAGGCGGGCGTGCTGACGACAGCGGGGAATCTGCTCTTTGCGGGCAGCAATGAAGGAGATTTTTTCGCCCTCGACGCGAGGACGGGGCGGGCGCTGTGGCATTATCAGACCGGCGCGGGGATTTTCGCCAACCCGATCAGTTATCTGAGCAACGGGCGGCAGCAGGTGGCGATCGCGGCGGGCAACTCGATTTTCGCGTTCGCCCTGCAACCGTAGGAGCGGTTGCAACGATCCGGCGGGTTAGAATCACGGATTCAAAGGGGAGCTCGGCGGAGACGGCGCGCACGCGTCGCCGTGCGCCGGAACGCTTCGTCGAGGCTCCCCCGGATCAGAGCGCCGGCGGACGGCGGAAGAGCGCCACAATCTGGTTCACGTCGCGGATCAGATCGCGCAGTTTCGGGTCGCCCGCGTCGCCGCAGCTCAGGTCGGGGGATTCTTCGGCGCCGAAGTCAATGTAGGTCCGCGTGCCAAACGAGGCGCTTTTGACGCAATGCGGCACAGGCAGCGCCTGAAGCGGCCGCGCGGCGTGGACATCTCTATAAAGGCGTCTGGCGAGCGCGGCCGGGATTTTCTTTTGGAGCTTTTGCGGCACGCCGCGGCGCTCTGTGTATTGCGCTTTGCCGGATTTCTCGACGGCGATTTGGAATCCCGAAGTGTTGGTCGATCCGGAGTTGACGATAGTGACCGTTTGCGCGGGCGAGGCGGCGGCGGCCGCAATCAGGGTGAGGATGAGGCGGCGGATCACAGCTACTTTTATTATCGCGGCAGCGGCCGGACAGGATCGAGAAGCGGCGCGAATTGCGTATATTGAGGGAGATGGTCCGATGGCTGGCGGGCGCGCTGTTTGCGGCGCGGCTTTTGGCGCAATCCGGCTGCGAATCAGCGGTGGAATGGTCGCCTTGCGAGCTGACTTTCGATTTGCAAAGCGGCGAGAATCCGGAGGCGGCGCGGCTGGAGGTCGAGTTTCGCTCGCCGCGGCACACGACGTACAAGATCGCCGCGTTTCACGACAACGAACATCAATTGACGGTGCGTTTTTCGCCGACCGAACCGGGGACGTGGATGTACCGCATCACCAGCAATCTTGCGCGGCTCGACGGGCGCGAATCGAGCCTGGTGGCGGCCGAATCGGATTCGCCGGGATTTGTGCAGGCCGCCAACCTGCATCATTTTCAGACGCGGGCGAACAACAAGCCGCATCTTTGGATGGCGGCGGCGATCGACCATTTCACCGCGATGCCGCGCGCGGAGTTTGACGCTAAGGTCAGCGAATTGGTCCAGAGTAAGTTCACGCACGCGCGGGTGACGATCGAGAAAGACGCGGATCTGCGCGAGGCGGCGGACCGCGTTAAGGCGATCACGGCGCGCGACCTGGTGGCGGATCTGGTGCTCGCGGCGATTCCGGCGGACCGGCAGGCGCGGGAAAGCTATATCGGCGATCTCGTGGCGCGGTTTGGCGCGATGAACATCACCTGGATGGGCGTTCCGTCGTTTGAAAACATGGAGCACGCAAAAAGCGTGCTGAAAGACGCGGGCGCGCTGATCAAAACGCTTGATACCTATGAGCATCCGCGCACCACGATGGCGGAGATTACATCCGCGCCGCTCGCCGGCGACGATTGGATGACGCTGATCGATTACGGCACGCCGGATGCGAACGTCGGGGCGGTGGAGCATCAGCTCTATCAGATTCCCGCGATCAATTCTGGCATCCGGAACGCGAACGATCTGTGGAACGCGACCATGAACGGGCAATATCCCGCTTCCGGATCGGGTGAGTACATGACGGCGTGGTTCGATTTCATGTCGGGGAACCGATATTGGGAACTGGAGCCGTATTTCGACGTGGACGGCGGGCGCGCGATCGCGCTGGAAGGCGTGGAATACATCGTTTACGTCGAAAAACCGGGACCGGTGGAGGTCACCGTGGCCAAACACGGCTACGATGTGGCGTGGATCAATCCGCTCACGGGCGAGCGAATCAAGGATAAGAAAGGATACAGCGGGGAGCATTTCACCGGCGAGCCTCCGGACGCCTCGCATCCCTGGGTGCTGCACATTTCCCGCGAGCGGACGAAAGAAGGAATGCTAAAGTCGTATAAGTTCGAATCGCGCGAGGCGCCGGTGCAGGAGATCGAGCGCGACGATTCGAAGATTCCTTTCGAGATCGCCTCGCCGGGCGATGAGGCAATCTCGATTTCCAAGCCGCCCGCTTATTCTCTCAAAGTGAAGCGCGAATCGCGGGCGACGCGGTCGCTGCTGGTGGAATGGACCGGCGAGGTTCCCACCGACGGCGAAGGCGAGCGGGTGATTGGAACGGGCCGCGAAGGGACGCTGCGGATTCCGCACTCCATCGCCAATCACTATCCGGCGGTGATGAGCGTGCGCGTCGCGCTGCTGAATGCGTACGGCAAGGCATACGTGATCGATAAAGTCTACAGGCTGGTCCAGTGATCCGCATTCTTGCGGTGGACACGACGGGAGACCACGGGAGTATCGCGCTGGCCGAAGACGCGAAGGTGGTGGAAGAGGCCGCGCTCGAATCACCGGACGGGTTCGCGCACGTGCTGTTCGGCGAAATGGAGAGAATGCTGGCGCGGCGCGGGCTCGATTGGAAATCGATCGATATTTTCGCGGCGGCGGCCGGACCGGGCGCGTTCACCGGGGTTCGCGTCGGACTGGCCGCGGTGAAGGGTTTGGCGGAAGCGGCGGGGCGCAAGGTGATGGCGGTTTCCAATTTGCAGGCGCTGGCGTGGTTCGGAACCAAGCCGCTGCGCGGCGTGGTGATCGACGCCCGGCGCGGAGACGTGTTCGGCGCGGTCTACGACGACCGTTTGCAAATCATCGGCGAGGAGGTGGTGATGCCGCTGGATCGATGGCTGGCGGCGCTGCCTCCGGGCGAGATCGAGTTCATCAGCGCGGGCGTGGCGATTCCGGCTTCGCTTCCGGTGCGGCAGGCGCCGCGGCAGATTGCGCGAGCCGTGGCGGCGATCGCGGCGTCGCGGATCGAAGCGGCGCTCGATCCGGCGGAGATCGATGCGAACTACGTCAGGCGGTCGGATGCGGAGCTGCGGTGGAAGGAATGATTGCGGACCCGGCGTGCGCGGCGCGGGCGCTCTCCTCGAGCTTTCGCAAGGCCCATGCCGCGGCGCGTTTGTGCAAATCGTCCCCGGCGGCCGACATCGCCTGAAGACGTTCCTGGCTGGGCGAATCGCCTAATCGCGCCAGTTGCAGCAGAGCCGTGACGGAAACGCGATGGTGCGGGTCCCGGGCCGCGCTTTGCAGCATCGCGGCCGCCCGGTTGCCGAGATGCCCGGCCAGTCCCTCGATCAGGTTGGAGCGGACGCGCGGATCGGGATCGCCGAGAATCGCATTCGCCCAACCGGGATTGCGGCTGGCGCGCGCCAAAAGCTTCACTGCTTTCGAACGCAGATGGGGCTGGCCGAGTCTCGCAAATTTCATCAGTGGAAGGATCAGGCGCTGGCAGTCGGAGGTCGCGTCGATCACTTGCAGGACCCGCATCATCTGCTGGCGGGGAATATCGCGGGGCCAATCGCGGGCGGCGCCGGTGACCTTTGAGAGAATTTTGTAATCCAGTCCGGTCTCGATGCGGGAGGCGGCCTGGGCGAGCTCAATCGCCTGATTCAAAGAGAGCACACCCGGATTCGAAATCGCGCTTACAACTAAGCCGTTGTGAAGGAGCGCGGCGGCCGCGGGGCAAGGGCGCGATACGGTGTCCCGCAACCATTCAAACAGCGGAGGAAGCTTCGACCCGAAGGCTTTCTCCATGGCCACACGCGCGGCCGGAGAAACCGCCTCCAGAAGGGACTTCCATTTTTCCGCGTTACCGAGCATATTTCCCTACTGGACATAACGGCAACAGGCCGGCGGCAATTGAGCCGGCGGCGGGCGAATTTGCATGCCATTACGAACGACCAGCGGAAAATACAGGCTTTCCAAGCACTTCGAATTTCGGTTCGATGCCCAGGCCGGGCCGAGGCGAAGTGGCGAGGCGGCCATTTTCGCGCCGGGGAGCGCCTTCGGCGGTGCTCACGGTGACATAGCTGTTGAAATCGGTGGTGGTGAACAGAAACTCGGGAGGAGTGCTGTGGGCGAGGTGCGCGATGGCCGCGGTGGCGATGTCGCTGCCCCAGGTATCTTCGATGGTGAGGGCGATGCCGAGCGAAACACAGAGGTCGCGGATCTGGCGCGCCGGGGTCAGGCCGCCGACCTTGGAAATTTTCAGATTGATCACGTCCATGGCGCGATCATTGGCGCCGCGCACGACCATGCCGATATCGTCGATCACTTCATCAAGAATGAACGGGCGGTTGGTGTGACGGCGAATGGCGAGACATTCTTCGTATGTTTTGCAGGGCTGCTCGATGTAAACGTCGGCGTGGCGGACTGCGTCGGCGACGCGCAAGGCCTGATGCTGGGTCCAGCCGGTGTTGGCGTCGGCGATCAGGACATCGCCCGGTTGAAGTTTTCCGGCGGCGGCGAAGATGCGGGCGATGTCGGTTTCCACGTCGCCTCCCACTTTCAACTGGAATTTGGTGTATCCCTGGGCGCGGTATGACGCGACCCTTTCCGCCATTTTTTCCGGGGAGTCCTGCGAGATAGCGCGATAGAGCGGGAAATCGGCGCCGAAGCGGCCGCCGAGCAGATCCGCCACCGGAAGATTCGCGGCTTTGCCCAGCAGGTCCCAGCAGGCGACGTCGATCGCGGACTTAACGTAAGAATGCCCGCGCATCCGCTGATTCATGAAGCGATGGAGGACGCCGGTTTGCGACGGGTCGAGTCCGATCAACTGGGGCGCGAGCTCGGCGATTCCGGCCCGCGCGCCGGCGGCATAAGCGGGAAGATAGGCGGCGCCGAGCGGGCAGACTTCGCCGAAGCCGGTGAGGCCGGCGTCGGTGGCGATGGCGACGATGGTTGAGTCGAAGACAGTGACGGCGTTTCCGCCGGACCATTGATAACTGCCCTCGTGAAGAGGCAGCTCGACGCGATAGACGTCAACGCGGGTGATTTTCATGGAAGGGACGGGGCTGGCACGCAGCCTTTGAGTATACAACTGGAGGCGGCGGGCCTTGGCGAATCCGCCCGCGGCGTCAGCGGCCGCGCAGGCGGATCACCTGATCCAACTGCTTGCGCGCCGCCGAGTCCGCCGGATCGCGGCGCAGTTCCTCGCGGAACTGGCGCTGCGCTTCCGACAGCGCGCCCATGGCGCGGGCCATTTCTCCGATGCGCGCGGGCGGGGTGTTGGCTGCGCGGGCGGCGGCCAGTTTTTCATGATCGGCCTGGCTCAACACGCGGAACGAGGCGGTTCGCGCGCCCGCCGCGGTGCGGACCTCCCACGTATATACCGCACCGCGGTCGAGCGGAACCGGCGCCAGCCATTCGGCGCCGGAAATCGGAGCGCTATGCGCAATCTCGTTGTGCGCCGCGTCGAAGAGGAAGATCTGCGCGGCCTGGCCGCCGCTGTTCCGCCATGCGAAGACGGGCTGCTGCTCCTCGATCGCTTCCGAAACCGGATAAAGCAGCGAGGTGTCCGGATTCACCGGCAGGTCGCGCAGCACTTCCGGGCGCGCCGGGGCCAGAAAGTCGCTCCAACTGGCATGCCCGGTTTGGCGCAGCGCCACCGGCGTCAGAAGGACGGCGGCCAGCGCCGCGGTGGCCATCACTGCAAACTGCGGCGTGCGGAAGAAGGCCAGCAAGCGGTCCGTCCACCGGGTTGCTTCCCGCGCCGGCGGCGGGATCCGCGCGCTCATGGCCGGGGCGTACGATTCGTAGGCACGCAACTGGCGGGCGCAGAGCTGGCAGAGCGCGGCATGGGCCATGACGAATTCGCGCTCCTCCGGGTCGAGCTGATTCTCCACCCAGGCGTCCATCTGCTCGTAGCTCAGATGATCGTTGCGGGCCGCGGCGATGGCTTCGATAAAAGCCTGGCCGGAAATGAGGGTGGCGACGGAGGCGCGGCAGTGCGGGCACCCGCTCAGGTGGCGGTCCACGGCGACGGTTTCCTCCGGCGCCAGTTGGCGGTCCCGATATTTGACCATCTGCTCGGAATTGAGATGATCCGCCATCTTCTTCCCTCCTTTTGCCAGGGCGCGAAGGAAGGCGCGAAATTAGCCGGAGGCCGGTTTATTTCCGGTCGCCAGCGCCCGGGCCAGATGATTCTTCGCAACCATCCGCAAATTAATGACTTTTTGGGCAGATTCCAGGCCCATCAGGCGCGCGATCAGGCCGTCTTCAAGCGGCAATGCGTTCCAGACGGCGGCGAAGCGAAGGCGAGGATCGGGCGAAAACGAGAGCTTGAGCTCACTGGCGAGCAGATCGTACTGCCCTTCCGAAAAACCGATGAGCGACTCGATTTCGGCGAGCGTGGCGATGCCGGAGGCGGCGAAGACCGCCACTTCCCCGCGATCGGCGGCGCCCTTGGGCCCTTTAAGCACCGGCGGATTTAACAAAAACGGCAAAATCCACCGCTTTGGCATAATTTTGATCTCCTGCCAGAGACGGCGGAGCTGCTCCAGCACGGAGAGCCGGTGGTCGATGCGCTCTTCCGGCGCGGGAGGATCCCAGGCGCGGCCGTCGCCGGCGGGAGCCAGCTCATCGAAGGCCATCTCACGCGAGCCGCTGACGCCGAACAAGACGCCGGCGATGGAGACCACCTCGTCGAGGCGGGCGGGACCGCCGAGGTAGTCGAAGACGCCGCGCAGCAGGCGATCCCACCCGGCGGCGTCGAGCCGCTCGGCCAGTTCCACTGTGGGGAGCGAGGTGCGGCGGACGCGGCGGGGCTGTTCGATCAGTTCGCTGACGCGGCTGCCAGAGGCCGGCGGTTTGCTCCGCCATTCCGCCGGTCCGCAGATCCAGCCGAGCTGCTCCTCGGATTGCCACAGGGCCCAGGCCGGCTGCTTGCGGAAGAAGCGGCTGAGGCGCCCCTTCAGATCGGCCCAGCCGGGATTGCGCAGACGCCAGTAATCGCGGCAGCTATTGCGGGCGATGGCGGCGGCGTAGCCGTCCGGATCATCGATACGCGCGGCAGCCTCGAGCGCCTTGAGAATTTTTACGGTCGCGTTTTGATAGATGTCCCAGGCGGCCTGCTGATTTTCGCCGGATCGTGCGGAATCGAGCCGCGTGCCGAAGCGTTTTTCGACGATTTCGCGCGCCTTCGCATCCATACGGGCGAAGACACCTGTCGCATCGCCGGTCCAGGCGGACTTCATCGATTTGTTTAGGATATCGCAGGCGGCGCGGAATGGAATCCCGCGCCAGGCGCGGCTATGTTCAGAAGAACCAGCCCAGCTCGGCCCAGGCGGCGAACCACTGCTCGATATGAGAGTGCAGTTTATCCGGCGGAAGGCGGCTGGTGCGGCAGCAGCTTGCCAGAGCCGCCCCGAGGGTGCGGGCGCGGCGGAGGGCCGCGAGCAGGGTGAACTCCTCAAGGCTCAGACGGCGGTAATAGATCGAAAGATCGAAGCGATGCACGGCGAGGTGGATCCGGCGTGGCTTCACCGGCGCGGCCGCACCGGTCCGCCGCCGGATTTTGTTCAAAACGAGATTGCTGGCGGTTTCGTGCCCGCCGGCGTGAAGGCCGAGGCGGAGCTTATCTACGGGATAATCGAGAGCCAGCAAACGCACGAAGGGCTGCAAACGGAGTTTCAGCTCCGGGCCGGGCTCGATCAGATCTTCCGGTCCCAGGGCTTTTTCCTCCCGGGCGTCCCAGGCTTCGATGTGGGCCCACTCCAGGCGGACCATATCGAGCGCGAGCGCCGGCCGGCGGCCGCCGTATTGCGGATGCGCGCGCAGCCAGGGCTCCAGGCGCGAGCCGAGATCGCGCAGCGTGAAGGACCGCGAGGGGCAATCGGCGAGATAGGCGCGGATCAACCGGTCAAAGACCCGCGGTCCGGTGACGGCGCGCAGTCCGGGGAAATCCTCGTACATCGAATCGATGAGGCGGCACCAGTAGCTGCGCCGGTAGATTTCCAGGCGCTGGAGCGAGGTGAGGCGCGCGTTCGGCTTGAGGAGCGCGGCGGCGGCTCGCGCGGCGGCGCGGCCACCCGGAGCGGGCGGGGCCATCAAGGCGTGCGCGAAGATTCTTTGCAGTTCGGCCAGCTTCATCGAATGGCGTGAACCGCGGCGCCGGAGGCGGCTGGAACGCCGCGCGGCGGCAGATATCTTTCGGCCTTTCGCGCTTCGGCGTGGACTTCCTCAAACGACGGGATGCGGTCGTCCCATTCCAGCAGCGTCGCCGTGGGACCGATGCGGCGGATGGCGTGCTCGTACAGTTTCCAAACCGGGTCGATCACCGGATGGTCGTGCGTGTCGAGAATGTATTTCTGAAACTTGGAATGGCCGGCGATATGGATCTGCGCGACGCGATCGGCGGGAATGCTGTTCAGATAAGCGTACGGGTCGAAATCGTGATTGCGCGAGGAGACATAAATATTGTTGACGTCGAGCAGGATGCCGCAGTCGGCGCGCTCCACCACTTCGTTTAGAAACTCCCATTCCGTCATCTCCGAGACGTGAAATTCGGCGTAACTGGAAACATTTTCGACGGCGATGGGGATCTCCAGATAATCCTGCGCCTGGCGGATCTTTTGGGCGGTGAGCCTGGCGGCTTCGAAGGTATAGGGCATCGGCAGAAGATCGTGGCTGTAGGTTCCATCGACGCTGCCCCAGCAGAGATGATCGGTGAGCCACGGCGTTTTGGTTCGCTTCACCAGCGCCTTGAGGCGCTTGAGGTGCTCGCGGTTGAGTTTTTCCGCGGAGCCGAAATAGGCCGAGACGCCGTGCTGAACGACGCGGTAATGTTCGAGGATCTGATCGAGAATCGCCAGCGGGCGCCCGCCGTCGATCATGTAATTTTCCGAAATGATCTCAAACCAGCCGACCACCGGCTTGTGTTTCAGGATGTGATCGTAGTGCGGAAGGCGCAGGCCTATACCGACGCCGTAATCGGTGAAGCCGTTGAACCGGTTGGCGGGCATGGGAGACGCCAGGCCGGAGATCGGCCGGCCCCGGCGAGAAAGGGGCGCGAATTACTTCTTATTAGAGCCGTCGGTGGCGCAGCCGCCCTTGCCTTTGCAAGAGTTCTTGCCGGCGCATCCGTTATCGCCGGTCTTGCATCCGCCCTTGCCCTTGCAGGAGTTCTGGCCGGCGCAGGCGTGTTTTTCGGCGACCGCTTTTTTCGCCTTGGCCTTGGAGGGCTGCTGGGGATTGTCCTGCGCGTGGAGGCGCGCCATGGTGCCGCTGAGCAGTCCCGTCATGGCCGCCGCCAGCACCAGCGATTTCTTGGAAATTTCCATGGTCGTAAGCTCCTTATCAGGTATCGAAACTGGACGTCCGGACCCCGCAAGCGGCGCAGGAACCCGTTCCGGTCACCCTACCATTGTAAGCGGGATGCGCGCGCTGCCGGGCGGCATTTCGAGGAACGCGGCATCGCTTGCTATGCTGAAATTTCCCATGCTTCGAGTCCGCTTCGCGCCCTCCCCGACAGGATACCTGCACATTGGCAGCGCGCGGACGTTCATCTTTAACTGGCTGTACGCGCGGCACAACGGCGGCACGATGATTCTGCGCATTGACGATACGGATCTGGAGCGCAACACGCAGGAGTCGCTCGATTCGATCTTCGATGGGCTGAAATGGCTCGATCTGGGCTGGGATGAGCTTTACCGGCAGTCCGAGCGGGTGGACAAGCACCGCGGGATGGCGATGAAGATTTTCGAACAGGGGCTGGCCTACCGCGATTTCACGCCGGCGGCGGGCGAGCGGGAAGAGAAATCGCGCGGCGGCGGGCCGTTTTTGTTTTCCCCGGAGATGCGGGAGCTTCCCCGCGCGGAAAGCGACCGCCGGGCGGCGGCGGGCGAGCCGTTCGTGCTGCGTTTCCGGGTTCCGCGCGAGCGGGAAGACAAGGTGATCTTCCACGATCTGGTGTACGGCGAGCAGCTCAAGGCGACGGCCGATATTGAAGATTTCGCGCTGCTGCGTTCGACCGGCGCGCCGACCTATCACATGGCCAGTTGCGCCGACGACGCCGATCTGCGCATCAGCCACATTATTCGCGGCCAGGATCATTTGACCAATACCTTCAAGCACGTGCTGATTTTCCGGGCGCTGGGGGTGGAGCCGCCGAAGTTTGCGCACCTGCCGCTGCTGATTGCCCCCGACGGATCGAAATTATCCAAGCGCAAGCACGGGCCGGTGGTCAGCGTGACCACTTACCGCGACGCGGGATTTTTGCCGCACGCGTTCGTGAATTTCGTGGTGCTGCTGGGATGGTCGCCTAAAGACGACCGGGAGGTGATGTCGCGGGCGGAGCTGATCGAGGCGTTTTCGCTGGAGGGCGTAAATCGCAGCAACGCGACGGTGAATTTTACGGCCGAAGATCCGTTCGATCCCAAGGCGGTGTGGCTGAACGCGGAGACCATCCGCAGGATGCCGGCCGAGGAGCTGGCCCGGGCGCTGGCGCCGTTTGCGCCCAAGCCGGACCTGTGCATGCTGCGGAAAATCGCGCCGCTGCTTCAGGAGCGGATCAAGCTGCTGCGCGAGGTGCGGGAGGCCGCGGATTTCTTCTTTGCCGACCAGCTCCCGCCGTATCCGGCCGCGGATCTGGTTCCCCAAAAAGGCACGCCGGAGCTGGCCAAGACGGTGTTGCAGGAGGCGCGCAAGATTCTGGAGACGGCGGAGTTCGAGCATGACGCGCTGGAAGCGGCGCTGAAGGCGGGAGCGGAGAAGCTGAAGATCAAGACCGGCCAGATGTACCAGCCGGTTCGCGTGGCGGTGTGCGGGCGCAAGGTGGCTCCGCCGCTGTTTGCGACGCTGGCGGCGCTGGGGCGCGAGACGGTGCTGGATCGAATCGACCGCGCCATCGCGATGCTATGAGCCGCAGCGGGCGCGCCGGCGGCGGAGCTGGATCCCCGCGCGGGATGGCCCCCGTCTTCTCCGAAATGGAATTATGAGTACGGCGAACGAGGCAGCCACTTCAAACTTCATCCGCGACCGGATCATCGAGGATCTGAAGACCAACCGGTACGGGGGACGCGTGCAGACGCGCTTTCCGCCGGAGCCGAACGGGTATCTGCACGTGGGCCATGCCAAGTCCATTTATCTGAACTTCGGCCTGGCCAAGGAGTTCGGCGGCAAGTGCAATCTGCGCTTTGACGACACCAATCCGACCAAGGAAGAGACCGAATACGTCGAGTCGATCCTGGAAGACGTCCGCTGGCTGGGCGGGGAGTGGGCCGGGGTTTACTATGCCTCGGATTATTTCGGCCAGTTGTATGAATGGGCCGTGCAGTTGATCAAGGCGGGGAAGGCGTATGTGTGCGATCTGTCGGCGGAGCAGGTGCGCGAGCAGCGCGGAACGCTGACCGAACCGGGCCGGGAGAGCCCTTACCGCAACCGCAGCGTGGAGGAAAACCTGGATCTGTTCGAGCGCATGAAGGCGGGGGAGTTTCCCGACGGCTCGCGCACGCTGCGGGCGAAGATCGACATGGCTTCGCCGAACCTGAACCTCCGGGATCCGATCATGTACCGCATCCTGCACGCCCGGCATCACCGCACCGGGGACGCCTGGTGCATTTATCCGACCTACGACTTCGCGCACGGGCAGTCGGACTCGATCGAGCGCATCACCCATTCGATCTGCACGCTGGAGTTCGAGGATCACCGGCCGTTGTATGACTGGTACATCGAGCAGTTAGGGATCTATCATCCGCAGCAGATCGAGTTCGACCGGCTCAACCTTACCTACACGGTGCTCAGCAAGCGGAAGCTGCTGCAACTGGTGCGCGAGGGGCACGTCCGCGGCTGGGACGATCCGCGCATGCCGACCATTTGCGGCATGCGCCGCCGCGGCTACACAGCGGAAGCGCTGCGGAATTTCTGCGCCCGCGCCGGCGTATCCAAGACCAACGGCACGACCCAGCTTTCGCTGCTGGAATATTTCGTGCGCGACGATCTGAACCGGCGGTCGCCGCGGGCGATGGCGGTGCTGAGGCCGCTGCGCCTGGTCATTGAAAACTATCCGGAAGGGCAGGTCGAGTGGATGGAGGCGGTGAATAATCCCGAGGACCCCAGCGCGGGAACGCGCCGGGTGCCCTTTTCGCGCGTGCTGTACATCGAGCAGGACGATTTCCGCGAGGACCCGCCGAAGCAGTATTTTCGCCTGTCGCCGGGGCGCGAAGTGCGGCTGCGCTACGGCTACCTGGTCACCTGCACGGGCGTGGTGAAGAACGAGCGCGGCGAGGTGTGCGAGGTGCGCTGCCGCTACGATCCGGCTACGCGCGGCGGAAACGCGCCCGACGGGCGCAAAGTGAAGTCGACCATCCATTGGGTTTCGGCGGCGCACGCGGTGGAGGCGGAGGTGCGGCTCTACGACACGCTGTTCACGCGCGAAGATCCGAACGAAGTGGAGGAAGGCGGCGATTTCACCGACAATCTGAATCCCAAGTCGCTGGAGGTGATTCCGGACGCCAGGATCGAGCCGGGCCTGGCGCGGGTGGCGGCGGGCGAGCGCTTTCAATTCGAGCGCCTGGGATACTTCGCGGCTGATCCGGACACGACGCCGTCCAAACCCGTCTTCAACCGCACGGTGGGATTGAAAGACACCTGGGCGAAAATCGAAAAACGTCAATGATCATACTCGGCTTGGGCGGTCTTTTGCGGGATGCCGCGAGCGCCGTTTTGAAAGACGGCGAAATCCGCGCGGCGATGGAAGAGGCGAAGCTGAACCGCGGGCACGCGCCCGGAACGCTGCCGCGGGCCTCGATTCAGGAGTGCCTGCGGCTGGCCGGGGCGCGGCCCCAGGAGGTGGACTGCGTGGCGGTGGCGCGGCCGTTCACGCGCAACGCCGAATCGCACTTTCACCTGGAGTTGCGCGACCGCTTTCCCAACAGCGAGATCGTGGTGGTGGAGCATCATCAGGCGCACGCCGCCTCAGCGTTTTACGCTTCGCCGTTTGCGGAGGCGGCGGTGTTGACGCTGGATCACTCAGGCGACTTCCGCTGCGGGGCGAAATGGCGGGCCCGCGGCAGCCAGATCGAGTTGGAAAAGGAGTGGTACTACCCGGATTCGCTGGGCCGGCTGTACCGCGCGGTGACGGAGCTGATCGGCTACCGGGCCGGAGCGGATGAGCACAAGGTGCAGTGGCTTTCGACGTCGGGCGACGAATCGCTGGCGCCGCTGTTCGCGGAAATTCTCAGGAATTCGCCCCGGCTGGACGGGTCCTATTTCGACAGCCGCGGCGGCTTCAGCCGGAAATTTTTCGATCGCGTGGGGGATGCCCAGCATCCGGCGATCGCGCGCGGCTTGCAGAAGGCAGTGGAGCAGGCGGTGCTCGATCTGGCGGGGGAAGGCGAAAATCTGTGCCTGGCCGGCGGGCTGTTTTTCAATGCGCTGCTGGTGGAGGCGCTGGAAAAATCGGGCCGGTGGAATAATGTTTTCGTGCAGCCCGCCGCGGGAAACGCGGGAACCGCGCTGGGCGCGGCCTACCACGCCTGGCACGGGCTGGGCCGGAATCCGCATGACGGGCGGCGGATGTCTCTGCTGCTGGGGCCGAGCTATGGCGCCGAAGAGATCAAGCAGGTGCTGGAAAACTGCAAACTGCGATTCCAGTATCTGCGTTCCACCGACGAGTTGCTCGCCCGGGCGGTGCGGATGCTGGGCGAGCACAAGATCGTCGCCTGGATGCACGGGCGGATGGAGTTCGGACCGCGCGCGCTCGGCAACCGCAGCATTCTGGCGTCGCCGCTTGATCCTTATTCCACCGAAAATCTGAACGTCTACATCAAGCATCGGGAGCCGTTTCGAAAATTCGCGGCTTCGGTTCCCGCGGAACTGGCGGCGGAGTACTTCGAGGCCGGGCCGAACGCGCGCCATCTGGCGACGGTGGGCCGGGTGCGTCCGGCGCATCGCAAGACGTTCGAATCGGCGATTCTCGGCGAGGATATGGTGCGCGTGCACGCCGTCTCGGAAGACGACAATCCGCTCTATCACCGGCTGCTGCACGAAGCGGGCAAGGCCACCGGCCTGCCGGTGCTCTACAACACCAGCTTCAATCTGTTCGGCGATCCGCTGGTTTCGACGCCTCGCGACGCGGTGCGGAGCTTCTATTCCTCCGGCATTGACGCGCTGTTTGCCGGGAATTTTTTGCTGGAAAAATAGGGCATGGCGAAGAAAAAAACGATAGCGTATCGCGACGCCGGCGTAAACATCGATGAAGCGGACCGCGCGGTCAAGGCGATCCGGCGTATGGCGCGGGCGACGCTGCGTCCGGAGGTGCTCACCGATATCGGCAGTTTCGGGGCGGGATTCCGGCTGCGGGGATTTCGCGATCCGGTGCTGGTGTCCTCGGCCGACGGCGTCGGCACGAAGCTGAAGCTGGCCTTCCTCACCGGCCGTCATTCGACCGTCGGCGAGGATCTGGTGAATCACTGCGTGAACGATATCGCGGTGCAGGGAGCGTCGCCGCTGTTTTTTCTGGATTATTTCGCCGTGGGAAAGCTGGACGCGAAAGTCGCCGAGCAGGTGATCTCCGGCATCGCGCGCGGCTGCCGCGCCAACGGCTGCGCGTTGATCGGGGGCGAAACGGCGGAGATGCCGGGATTTTACGCGCCCGGCGAATACGATCTGGCGGGCTTTATTGTCGGCGCGGTGGAGCGAAAGGAAATGCTGACCGGCGCCCGGATTCGCGCGGGCGACGTTTTGATCGGGCTGCCGTCCACCGGTCTGCACACCAATGGATATTCGCTCGCGCGCAAGCTTCTGTTCGACGTGGCGAAGCATACACCGGCGACCGTACTCGAAGAACTGAGGGGCAGTATCGGCGATGAGCTGCTGAAGCTGCATCGCAGTTATTTAAAGCCATTGCGCGCGCTGCACCAGGCCGGATTCCTGAAGGGCGCGGCGCACATCACCGGCGGCGGCATCACCGGCAATACGCCGCGCATCCTGCCGAAGGGTCTGGGAGTCCGCATTCGCCGGAACTCCTGGCCGGTGCCGCCGATCTTCGAGCTGCTGCGCCGCATTGGCGGCATTCCGGAGGAGGACTGGCGGCGGACGTTCAATCTCGGCATCGGGATGATCCTGGTCGTTTCGCCGCGGAAGCTGGCCGGCGCGGCCAGGATTCTCGATTCACTGCGCGAGCCCTGGCACTCGATTGGCGAAGTGATCCGCGGATCGGGCGTGACCTATCAATGAAGCGCCTGGGAATTTTGCTGTCCGGACGGGGCTCGAATTTTTGCGCCATCGCCGACGCGATCGGCGCGGGAAAGCTCGACGCGGAGATCGCCATCGCGATTTCCAACCGGCCGGAAGCGCCGGGAATCGCCGCGGCGGCCGGACGCGGGTTGAACGCGCGCGTGATCCCCTCGCGCGGCCTCGACCGCGAAGTTTACGACCGCCTGCTGATCGACGAATTGCGCGCCCACGCGGTGGATCTGGTTTGTCTGGCGGGCTACATGCGCATTCTGAGCGGGCATTTTATCCGCGAATTTTCCATGCGGATCTTAAACATTCATCCTTCGCTGCTGCCCGCTTTTCCCGGTCTCGACGCGCCGCAGCAGGCCATCGAGCACGGCGTGAAGTTTTCCGGCTGCACGGTTCATTTCGTTGACGAGGGGCTGGATTCCGGTCCCATCGTCCGGCAGGCGGTGGTTCCGGTTTTCGACTCCGACGATGCGGATTCGCTGGCGGCGCGGATTCTCGAACAGGAGCATGTGATTTATCCCGAGGCGATCGCGCTGGTGCTTTCCGGAAACTTTCGAATTGAAGGCCGCCGCGTGATCGAGCAGCGGCGGCCCTGATGGCGCTCAGGCTCCCGGGCGATTGTCGATGACGCGCCGGGCTTTTCCGGCGGCCGTCCGCTCGAGGGAGCCGGGATCGAAAACGCGCACCTCCGCCGAAATCCCGATCAGCGATTTGATCCGTTCGCGCAGCTCCTTCGCGGTCGCGTCTTTATGGCGGGCATCGCAGCCGCGGCGGAGTTCGGCGCGGACCTCCATCGCATCCAGGCGCCCTTGGCGCGAGAGAACGATCTGATAAAAGGGAGCCAGGCGCGCCTGGCCCAGCACCAACTCCTCGATCTGGGTGGGGAATACATTGACGCCGCGGACGATCAGCATATCGTCGGAGCGGCCAGTGATGCGGCCCATGCGGCGCATCGAACGGGCGGTGGGCGGAAGCAGCCGCGTCAGGTCGCGCGTGCGGTAGCGGATCACCGGCATGGCTTCCCGGGTCAGCGAGGTGAGCACCAGCTCGCCGGGCTCACCGTCGCCGAGCGCGGCGCCGGTCGCCGGATCGATGATCTCGGGGTAGAAATGATCCTCCCAGATCACCGAGCCGTCCTTGGTTTCAACACACTCGCTGGCGACGCCCGGTCCCATAACTTCGGAGAGCCCGTAGATATCGACGGCGTCCATGTTCCAGCGCGTTTCGATTTCGGCGCGCATCGACTCCGTCCAGGGCTCGGCGCCAAAGATGCCGGTTTGCAGCGAGGTTGACGTCGTGTCGATGCCCTGGCGGTCGAACTCATCGCTGATGGTCAGGAAGTAAGACGGCGTCACCATGATGACCGCCGGGCGCAGGTCGCAAATGAGCCGCACCTGCTTTTCGGTTTGTCCTCCGGACATGGGAATCACCGTGCAGCCGAGCCGTTCGGCGCCGTAATGGCAACCCAGTCCGCCGGTGAACAGGCCGTAGCCGTAAGAGATCATCACGATATCGCCGGCGCGTCCGCCCGCGGCGCGAATCGAGCGCGCGACCAGCCCGGCCCAGATATCGAGGTCGCGCCGGGTGTAGCCGACCACGGTCGGCTGTCCGGTGGTGCCGCTGGAGGCATGGATTCGCGCGACGCGCTCGCGCGGGACCGCGAACATTCCATAGGGATAATGTTTTCGCAGGTCGTCCTTGGCGGTGAAGGGAAATTTCCGCAAATCCTCGAGCGTCTTGAAGTCGTCCGGATGCACGCCCGCCGCAGCGAAGGCCTGGCGGTAATATTCGACGTTCTGATAAGCGTGGCGGAGCGACCACTGGAGCCGCTGGAGCTGCAAGGCGGCCAGCTCGTCGCGGCCGGCGCGCTCGATCGGTTCGAGATCGGCCGGATTGGGCGGATCACGCCGGCTCATGAGGTGTTTCCACGATTGTGCCGCCCACCTGGCGCGAGCGGCCGCGAAACAGGGCAATGCGCTGGCCGTTCTGATTGGTGACCACGGCGTCGTAGACGCCGCTGCGGCCGGCCCGGGCCTGCTCGGTTGCCTCCGCCGTCAGCTCGTCGCCTTCGTAGGCGGGCGCGAGAAAATCGATCAGGCATCCGGCGGCGACGGTGCGGAGATTATGGCTGTTGCAGGCGAACGCGAAGGCGCTGTCGGCGAGGGCGAAGATGAATCCGCCGTGGCAGGTGGCGTGGCCGTTGGTCATCTCCGGGCGGACGGTCATGGCGAGTTTGGCATAGCCGGGGCGGACGTCGAGGAGGCGCATGCCGAGGGATTGCGAGGCGCGGTCCTCGGAAAACATTTTCTGCGCGGCTTGTTCGGCGAGCCGTTGAGTGGAGGTGGGCATCGTTTTCTCATGCGCCGGTGAAATTCGGCGCGCGTTTTTCGAGAAACGCCGCCACGCCTTCCTGATAATCGCGGCTCCGGCCGAGCTCGCGCATGAGGTCGCGCTCCAGCTCGAGCTGCTGCTCGAAGCGATTGTTCGCCGAAGCATAAATCGCTTCCTTGATGCGCGCCAGCCCGCGTGTCGGTCCGGAGGCAAGCTGCGCCGCGATCGCTTCGACGGTTTTCGGAAACTCGGCGTCGTCGACAGCGCGCCAGATCAATCCCCACTGCGCCGCCTGCTCGGCCGGAATTTTTTCGCCGAGCATGGAGATGCCCATGGCGCGCGCGGCGCCCACCAGGCGCGGCAGAAAATAGGTGCCGCCGGTATCGGGAATCAGGCCGAGCTTGCAGAAAGGCTCAATAAAGCTCGCCGATTTCGCCGCGATCACGATGTCGCAGGCCAGCGCCACCTGAACGCCCGCGCCGGCCGCGACGCCGTTCACCGCGGCGATTACCGGCATGGGCAGCGCGCGCAGGCTGCGCACCAGAGGCGCGTAATATTTTTCGATCGATTCCCCCAGATCCACCTCGCCGCCCGGGCTGACCGCGCGGTCGCCCAGATCCTGGCCCGCGCAAAACGCCCGGCCGGCGCCGGTGATCACCAGAACGCGGGCGCTGGAATCTTCGCGCGTGGCTTCCAGCGCCTGGCGGATCTCCAGGTGCATCGCGACATTGAAGCTGTTCAGCTTATCGGGACGGTTCAGCGTCAGCCGCGCGATGCCGTTCTGAATCTCGAACACAATATTTTCGTGGGGCATCAGTTGTCCTGGTCAAAGTCCAATTTAACTTGATTGGTCAGCGGATGGCTTTGGCAAGTGAGGACGAATCCGCGCCGCACTTCCTCCGGCTCCAGCGAATAATTGACGTCCATCTCGACCTGCCCGGCGATCAGCTTCGACCGGCACGTCGCGCAAACGCCGCTTTTGCAGGAATAGCGAAGCTCGATGCCGCGCTTCAACGCCGCGTCCAGAATCGATTCGCCGCCTCGCGCCATCGTAAACGAGCGCTGCCGCCCATCGGCGGTAAGGATCACCTCGCAATCGCCGATGGCCGCCGCGGGCGCGGTGACGATCGTCTTGCGCGGAGCGGCGGCGCTGAACAGCTCGATTTTCACGCGCGATTCGGGGATGCCCATGGCGCGCAGTTTGCTCGCCAGCGCTTCCGCCATCCCCTGCGGGCCGCAGATGAAAATCGCGTCGAGACCGGCGGCGCAGCCGAGCCGGTTCAGCAGCAGCTCGCATTTTTCCGGAGTCAGTCGGCCGTTGAACAGATCGCATTCCTGATGCTCACGCGTCAGCACGTGGACCAGTTGGAAGCGGCCGAGGAATTGATCCTTCAAATCCGCCAGTTCGTCGCGGAACATAATCGATTCCGACGTCCGGTTGCCGTAGAACAGGGTGAAGCTGCTGCGCGGCTCGGCGATCAGCGTGGTTTTGAGAATGGAAAGCACCGGCGTGATCCCGCTGCCGGCGGCGAAGGCGGCATAATGCTTGCGATTTTCCGCCGCGAGCGGAACGTAGAAATGCCCGGCCGGCGGCATCACTTCAAGCGTCTGGCCGGCTTTCAGATTGGCCGCGGCCCACTGGGAAAAAACGCCGCCAGGAAGGATCTTGATGGCGACGCGCAGGGTCTCGTCCTGAACCGCGGAGCAGATCGAATAGGAGCGGCGCACCTCCTCGCCGCCGATGCGCGCGCGCAAGGTGAGATGTTGGCCCTGCGTGAAGCGGAACAGCTCGCGCCACGGCTCGGGGACATCGAACGTGACTACGATGGCCTCGGCCGTTTCCGGCTCCACGGCGCGGACCGATAAAGGATAAAAGCTGCCGCGGCCGGCCAGGCCGGTTTTCGGTTCAATGACGCTTGAAGACATCGAAAGGCTCCAGGCAGGCGCGGCATTTATAGATCGACTTGCAAGGGGTCGATCCGAAACGGCTGATCATTTCCACCGCGTGCGATCCGCACCGCGGGCACGCCACATTTTCGATTTGGATGAGACCGGATGCAGGCGGCGCGATGCCGGATTCCTGAAGGCGCCGGCGGCCGCGTTCGCTGATCCAATCCGTGGTCCAGGGCGGGGAAAGTTTTGTCTCCAGCCGGACCTTTTCGACCCCGCGCGCGAGAAGCGCCTCGCGAATATCCCGCGCGATCACTTCCGTCGCCGGGCAGCCCGAGTAGGTCGGCGTGACTGTGACCACCAGCTCGTCATCGTTCCAGCGAATATCGCGGACGATTCCCAGATCGACGACGGAAATCGCCGGAATCTCCGGATCGGCGACCTCCTCAAGCCAGCTCCAGAGCTGCGCGGCTTCCGGCCGGACCTTCACCATTTCGCCCCCGGATAGGCTCGCTGCAAGAACTGCATTTCGGCGAGAATGTAGCCCAGGTGTTCGGAATGGATGCCGCGCTTTCCTCCGCGCTGCATCCAGCTTTGTTTCGGAACCTCCAGCGTCGCTTCGCGGAAAATTCGCGAAACTTCGTTCAACCAGGGCTCATGCAGCGCGGCGAGGTCGCAGCCGACGCCGGCCTGATGCATCTCGCCTTCGAGCGCGTCCATTTCGAAAAGCTCGCCGGTGTACATCCACAGATCGTCGGCGGCCTGCTGCATCCGCGCGTGGCTTTCCCCGGTGCCGTCGCCGAGCCGCAGGATCCAGTCCGTGGCGCGATGCTTGTGATAGGCGACTTCCTTGAGCGCCTTGGCGGCGATCCCGCCGATGCGCTCGTCTTTTGACGCGCTCAGTTTTTCGAGCAGAAGACCATGCCACACATCGAAGAAGAACTGCCGCGCCATGGTGTGCGCGAAATCTCTGTTGGGCTGCTCCACCAACAGCACGTTGCGGAACTCGCCGGCGTCGCGCAGGAATGCGAGCTGGTCCTCGTCGCGGCCGGTGAGCTCGCCGGCGTATCCGAGCCACAGCCGCGCCTGCCCCAGCAGATCGAGGGCGACGTTGGTCAAGGCGATGTCCTCTTCCAGCACCGGGCCGTGGCCGCACCACTCCGCCAGCCGCTGGCTGAGAATCAGCGCGTTGTCGCCGAGCCGCAAAAGATATTCCGGTAAGCTCAAAGGTGTTTCACTTCGTCGGGAACTTCGTAGAAAGTCGGATGGCGGTAGGGTTTGCTGGCGGCGGGCTCAAACAGCGGTCCTTTTTCGCTGGGGCTTGAAGCCGTGATGTCGGCGGATTTCACCACCCAGATGCTGACCCCTTCATTGCGGCGCGTGTAGACATCGCGCGCGTTGTTGAGCGCGGTTTCGGCGTCCGGCGCGTGCAGGCTCCCGGCGTGCTGATGCGCCAGGCCGTGCTGGCTGCGGACAAAAACCTCCCATAGAGGCCATTCGTTCATGCCGCCGCCCTTTTCTCGTGCTTTTTGGCGTAGGCCAGGGCCGCCTCGCGGACCCAGGCGCCCTGTTCATGCGCCGCGATGCGGGCCCTCAGCCGGTCCCGATTGCAGGGGCCGTTGCCTTGAATCACATTCTTAAATTCATCCCAATCGATCTCCCCGAAGTCGTAATGGCCGCGCGCGGCGTTCCATCTGAGTTTCGGATCGGGAAAGGTCAGCCCCAGGTATTCGCCCTGCGGCACCGTTTGATCCACGAATTTTTGCCGCAAAGCGTCGTTGGAGACGATTTTGATCTTCCACTTGGTGGACTGCTCGGAGTGCGTCGATTCGCTGTCGTGCGGCCCGAACATCATCAGCGAGGGCCACCACCAGCGGTTCAGGGCGTCCTGCGCCATGGCTTTCTGTTCTTTGGTTCCGCGGCAGAGCGTGAGCAGAATTTCATAGCCCTGGCGCTGATGAAAACTTTCCTCCTTGCAGATGCGCACCATGGCGCGCGCGTAGGGGCCATAGGAGCAGCGGCACAGCGCGATCTGATTGATGATCGCCGCGCCGTCCACCAGCCAGCCGATGGCGCCGATGTCGGCCCAGGTCAGCGTAGGGTAGTTGAAGATGCTCGAGTATTTGGCCTTGCCGGAGTGCAGATCGGCGATCATCTGCTCGCGCGAGACCCCCAGCGTTTCGGCCGCGCTATAGAGATACAGGCCATGCCCGGCTTCGTCCTGCACCTTGGCCAGCAGGATGGCCTTGCGGCGCAGCGAGGGAGCGCGGGTGATCCAGTTGCCTTCCGGGAGCTGGCCGACCACTTCGGAGTGCGCGTGCTGCGAAATCTGCCGGATCAGGGTCTTGCGATATCCCTCCGGCATGTAATCCTTGGGTTCGATTTTGATGCCGCGGTCGATGCGGTCCTGAAAAAGTTCGTCCGGAGTCATGCAAGCGCCTCTATGATTATTGTGATACAGATTTGAACTGTCAAGAGGAATTGTGTATCACGTTCGCGGGCGGCCGGCGGCCATACTCAGTCCGCGGCGGGGAGGCGGAACAGGAACGTGGCGCCTTCTCCGGGCTTGGATTCGAGCCACATCCGGCCGCCGAGCACATCGATGGCTTTGCGGCAATAGGCCAGGCCCAAGCCCGCGCCAGGATACTCGCGGCCGTGCAGCCGCCGGAAGAAACCGAAGACGCGCTCCTGATGCGCAGGATCGATGCCGGGGCCGTTATCGCGGACCGCGACGATGCAATCGCCGTCCTGGCGGCGGGCGGAGACGGCGATGAAAACGTCGGGGCGCTGGGCGAATTTCATGGCGTTGTCAAAAAGATGCCGCATCACGTTCACCAGCAGGCCGTAGTCGCCGATGACCGCCGGCAGATTTCCCTGTGGGTGAACGTGGTCCTGGCCGGCGCGGCGGGCGGCGTCGGAAACGACGGCGTTCAGATCGACGCTGGCGGGGCGGCGTTGCTCGCCTTCGATGGTGGAGTATTCCACCACTCCGGCCATCAACGTCTGGGCACGTTCGACGGCGTCATGGATGTAGCGAAGAAACAGCGCGGCGTCCTCATCGTCGGCGTTTCCGAATCGATTCGCCAGCAGTTGGCAGTAGGAAGAGACGGTGCGCAGCGGTTCGCGGAGATCGTGGGCGATGCGCGTGGCGAATTCCTGAAAATCGGCGTTGGCGCGGCGCAGGCGTTCCTCGGCCTCCAGGCGCAGTCGTCGTTCCGTCTCTAACGAAGTATCCAGATCGGTCATCTGATGTTTGATTCGCGGGCGCGGGAAGCGTTACAGAATCCGTGAAAGAACTTTCGCGTCCGGCGGGGCGATCTGGGGGGATCCGGGCAACATCGGCCCGCCGGGCGGCGGAGGACCGCGGGAGGGGCGGTCCGGCCGATCCGCTAAAATAACCAGAGTATGGTTTCCAAACCGGCTCCGATCAGGATACTGGTGGTGGATGACGACGCGGGTGAGCGTTTGAGTCTTTCCACCATGATCGGGGCGCTCGGCTACGCGGTGGAGACGGCGGAAAACGGCGAAGAGGCGCTGGAGAAGCTGGGGCTGGGGCGGTTCGACGTGATCGTGACGGATCTGATCATGCCGAAACTGGACGGCTTCGGCCTGCTGCGCAGCCTGCTCGACCGCGGGGATCTGACGCCGGCCATCGTGCTGACCGGCTTTGGCAGCATCGACAAGGCGATTTCGATCGTGCACGACCTGCGGGCGTTCTGGTTTTTGGAGAAGCCGGCGCAACCCGGCCCGCTGACGACGCTGCTGGAGCGGGCCATCCGCTATAAGGCGCTGTTGATGGAGACGCAGCGCTTGCAGCGCCAGCTCAGCCATCGCGGGGTGCTTGCGGGACTGGTCGGCGTATCGCCTGCGATCCGGCACGTGTTCGCGATGATCGAGCAGGTGGCGCCGAGCTCAGCGCCGGTACTGATCACCGGGGAGAGCGGCACCGGCAAGGAGAAAGTGGCGGCGGCGATCCATCAGTTGAGCCCGCGCGCGGCGGGCCCGTTCGTGGCGGTGAATTGCGCGGCGCTGCCGGAAAATCTGATCGAGAGCGAGCTGTTCGGGCATGAGCGCGGGGCCTTCACCGGGGCGGTGGGGCGGCGCGCAGGATGTTTCGAACATGCCCACGGCGGGACGTTGTTTCTGGATGAGATCGCGGAGATGCCTCCGGCGATGCAAGTCAAGCTGCTGCGCGTGCTGGAGGATTCGCGGGTGCGGCGGCTGGGCGGCAAGATGGAGATTTCCGTGGATGTGCGGGTGCTGGCGGCGACCAATCGCAACCTCCACGATGCGCTCGAAAAGAAGCTGATGCGCGAAGACCTTTATTACCGGCTGAACGTTTTCCACCTGGATCTTCCGCCCCTGCGGCAGCGCAAGGAGGATATTCCGGCGCTGGTGCAGGCGCTGATCCAGGATTTAAACGAGAAGCATGAGTGCCGGGTGACGGATCTCGATCCGGAGGCGATGGCGCGCTTCCTGAATCATTCCTGGCCGGGCAATGTGCGCGAGCTGCGCAATGTGCTGGAACGGGCGGTGATCATGGCGCGCGAAGGAACCATTCTGCCGCATCATCTGCCGCCCACGTTCCACGTCCCGCAGGAGGAGCAGGCGGTGGCGGCGGGCGTGGAGGAGCGGCACGTACTGACGCTGGAAGCGGGCAAGCCGCTGCGGGAAATCGAGAAGGAATACATCCAGTTGACGCTCAAACAGACCAAGAACAACAAGCGCCGCGCGGCGGAGCTGCTCGGAATGAGCGTGCGGACGCTGCACAGCCGGCTGGCGGAGCTGGCGGCGGCCGGCGGCGGGGCGGCGCAGGCGCACAGCCACGGCAAGTAATCGCGTCCGGAAGATTTCTGCCAGGACCTCCTCCTCAAAAAAATAAATCGTGTCACGCGATACCCTCGTAGGAATCTAACCGACAAGGAGATGCGTGATGTCGCGTTACGATAAGACAGAAGCATTGCAGGAACTTTCCCCCGAGGCGATCCAAAGCGAAGTGGAGCGCATTCTTGCGAGCGAGAAGTTCGCCCGCTCCAAGCGGTTACGGAGCCTGCTGCGCTTTACGGTGGCGCAGACCCTGCAAGGCAACGCCGATATTTTAAAGGAGTATGTCATCGGGACGGAAGTTCTGAAGAAGCCGGACTCCTACGATCCGCGCAGCGATTCCCTGGTTCGTGTGCTGGCGAGCCGCCTGCGGGTAAAGCTGAAGGAATACTATAGCGACGGCGGCAGCGACGATCCGCTGGTGATCGAGTTTCCCAAGGGGAAATACGTCCCGCGGTTCCAGCGGCGCGAACAACTGCAAACCGAAGTGGAGAAGAAGCTGCGGGCGCGCAATGCGTGTTCGCAAGGGAGATTTCTGCTCACGCGGCTGAGCGAGCAGACGCTGGCGGAGGCCGCCGAACGGTTCGGGGAGGCGATCGAAGCGGATCCGTCCTGGCCGGCGGCGCACGAAGGGCTTGCCAACGTGTATGCGCTTCAGGCGGTGCTGGGCTTCCGGCGGGCGCGGGAGGCGTGGCCGCTGGCGCGGTCGCAGGCGGAGGCGACGCTGGCGCTGGACGATATGTCGGCGGAAGCGCACGTGGTTCTGGGGATGGCCTGCGCGCTGCACGAGTGGCGGTGGCGCGACGCCGAGTCCCATTTCCAGAAAGCGATCGAGCGCGACGCCTGTTCCGGCGCGGCGCGCCTGTGGCGGGCTCTGGCCTATCTGTTGCCGTTGGGCAAGACGGCGGAGGCCGTTGAAGAGATCGCGCGTGCGCGCGAGCTGGCGTCCGCGCCGCTGCTGGAGGAAGGACAGGCGCTGGCGCTGTATCTTTCGGGACGGCAGCAGGAGGCGCTGCGGCGGCTGGAGGAGAGCAATCGGGCGGCGCTGCCGGTGTGGTCGGCGAAGCTGCGCGCGCGCGTGCTGAACCGGCTGGGCCGGGCGGCGGAAGCGGTGGCGCTGCTGGAGCAGATGCGGCAGAGCGAGCCGGCGGCGCTGTTGGCGGATCTGGCGTGCTCGTGGGCGGCGGCGGGAGAGAGGGAAAAGGCGCGGGAGGCGATGAGCGAGCTGCGGGAACGGCGGGCGCCGGGGCGAGGGATCTCCGCATGCGATCTGGCGGCGGCGGAAACCGCGCTGGACAACCGCAACGAGGCGGCGATGCTGCTGCACGAGGCGCTCCGCGAGCGGGAGCCGGCGCTGGCGTATGTGGCGGCCGATCCGCGGTTTGAGGCGCTTCGGGGTACGCCGAAGTTCGCCAGCCTGCTGCGGCGGATGATGCTCGCCGAGGACGAGGAGATCCGCGCTCAAGGCGCTTAGGCGCGGCGGGATTTTCCTGCTCCGGCCGCGGAGGCTCCGCGCTATAATTCAAACGGTAGCGCATGGAAGACCTGAAGAAAAAACTCCAGGAAGAGATCAACGCGCTGGAAAACGAGCTGCGCATCGAGCTTCCCAAGGAGATCCTGAAAGCCCGCGCCCACGGGGATTTGAGCGAGAACGCCGAGTACCACGCGGCCAAGGAAAGGCAGGCCTACGTGAACGCGCGTCTGAGCCAGCTCTACGGCCGGATGCGCGACCTTTCGATGATCGATCTCTCGAAAATTCCGCGCGACCGCGTGGGTCTGGGCTCCACGGTGACGGTGCTGGACGTCGGCAAGGACGAAAAGATCCGCTACAAACTGGTAACCAGCGAGGATGTGGATGTCGCCAAGGGGATGATCTCCACCAGCTCGCCCATCGGGCGCGGGCTGCTGAACAAACAGGTGGGCGATTCGGTGAAGATCCAGATTCCGGGCGGCGTGCGGGAGCTGGAGATCATCGAGCTGGTCACCATTCACCAGGCGGCCAATTCATGACCTACACGCGGGCCATCGGGATCGTCTGCGGAAGGATCATTCACTGGATCGTGCGCGGGCTGGCGCTGTCGCGCATTCACCCCAACGTGTTGACCGCGCTCGGGCTGGTGATCAATATCGGCGCGGCGGTTCTGCTGGCCCTCGGGCAGTTCCGCTGGGCGGGGGCGGTGATCATCGGGGCGGGCCTGTTCGATATGGTCGACGGGCGAGTGGCGCGGGAAACCAACCGGGTGACGCGCTTCGGCGGATTTTTCGACTCGGTGCTGGACCGCTACTCGGATCTGGCGCTGCTGGTCGGCCTGCTGGTGTGGTACGGGTCGATCAACCGCTTCGGCTACGTGGTGCTGACGGCGATTGTGATGACCGGGTCGGTGATGGTGAGCTATGTACGCGCGCGGGCCGAGAACACCATTCCGCAATGCAAGGTGGGGTTCATGGAGCGGCCGGAGCGGATCGTGCTGCTGATCATCGGCGCGCTGTTCGACCGGATGGCGCCGGTGCTGTGGGTGATCGCGGTGCTGGCGAACCTGACGGTGATCGACCGGATGATCTTCACCTGGCAGGAGACCAAGCGGCTGGAAGAAGCGCAGCTTCGTCCGGCGGGATCCAAAGCGCCGACGCGCGCGGACTGAGGGCCTCGGCCCGCCGGCGCTTTTCACAGGCCGGCCTTACGCCGTCCGGAGCGGCTCGCATTTCCGCAACAGGTCCGCGCCGAGCACGTCGTATTGTCGATTCGCCCAGATCACCTTGAACATGCCGATGACCGGCATGGAGACTTCTCTGAGGCTGGAAACGACAGCGCCGATGGGCAGACTGACGTATTCGCGATGGCCGCCGGGGTTATGGAGCAGGGCCGGAACGGGATCCCTCACTCGGAATTTGGTCATCGGAGCGGGGATGCGCGGCCGCAATCAAACGTTACAGCGGCGGCAAAAAAATATTCCGCTCTGCGGGAACCGCTAAAGTAAAGTTATGCGTCCGGAAAGCTACACCACGCCGAGCTCGATCACGGTCAGCCGGACCGTTTCCAAAATTCCTTATGCGCGCGGGTTGGGCGCGCTGCTGCGCAAGCTGGACCGCCAGCGGGGGGTCTATTTTTCCTCCGGCTACGAATATCCCGAGCGGTATTCCCGGTGGGACTTCGCCGGAGTGGCGCCGCCGCTGGAAATCGTGGCGCGCGGCCGGGAGATGGCGTTCCGGGCGCTGAATGAGCGCGGAAAAGTTCTGAACCGGCTGCTGGAGCCGCTGCTGGCAGCGCATCCGCACTGGGAGAATTTTTCGGGCGAAGAAAGCGAGCTTCGCGGGACGCTGAAACCGCTGCCGCGGCTTTTTTCGGAAGAAGAACGCAGCAAGCAGCCGTCGGCGTTTTCGATTCTGCGGACGCTGGTGAACGAGTTCAAGCATCCCCTGGCGGGACGGCTGCCGCTGGTGGGGGCGTTCGGCTACGATCTGCTGTTTCAGTTCGATCCGATCCGCAAGAAGCTGCCGCGCGACCGGGTCAAGGACCTGCACCTGTATCTGTGCGACGACATTTACTTCATGGATCGCAAGAAGGAGCAGATCGAGCGGTTCCAGTTTGATTTTTCACGCGGCGAATGGACGACGCGCGGTTTGCCGCGAACGGCGGAAAAGCTGCCGCGGCCGAAGCGAAGCGCGCCGGGTCCGGTGATTTCCGATCACACGGCCGAGGAGTACATGGCGGGCGTGGAGAAGGTCCGGGAAGGGATGCGGCGCGGCGATTATTACGAGGTGGTGCTGCGGCAGACCTTCCGGGCTCCGTATTCAGGAAGGGTCTCAGAGCTGTTTGAACGAATCCAGCAGGCCAGCCCCAGCCCCTACGAATTCCTGCTGCAATTCGGCGAGGAGCAGTTGATCGGCGCTTCGCCGGAGATGTTCGTGCGCGTGGAGGGACGGCGAGTGGAGACGTGCCCGATCGCGGGAACGGCGCGGCGGACGGGCGATCCGCTGCGCGACGCCGACAGCATCCGCGAGCTGCTCAATTCGACCAAGGAAGAGTCGGAGCTGACCATGTGCAGCGATGTGGACCGCAACGACAAATCGCGGGTGTGCGTGCCGGGGTCGGTGAAGGTGATCGGGCGGCGGCTGATCGAATCCTACGCGGGCGTGTTTCACACCGTGGATCACGTGGAGGGAACGCTGGCCGAGGGGTTCGATTCGCTGGACGCGTTTTTGACCCACATGTGGGCGGTGACGGTGATCGGGGCGCCCAAGAAATGGGCGGCGCAGGCGATTGAGGATCTGGAGAAGGATGCGCGCGGCTGGTATGGGGGCGCCGTGGGGATGATTTCGCTCGATGGAGATATCAACACCGGGATCACAATCCGCACCGTTCATCTGCGGGACGGGATCGCCGCCTACGGGGCGGGTGCGACGCTGCTGTACGACTCGATTGCGGAGAACGAAAACCGCGAGTGCTGGCTGAAAGCAACGGGATTTTTCCGCGCAATGGAGCCCGCGCCGGCGGAGGCCCCGCCGGCGGAGACGGCCAAAGAAGGCGGCGGCGCGCGTCTGCTGCTGGTGGACAACGAGGACTGCTTCATCCACACCCTGGCCAATTACGCGCGGCAGACCGGAGCCGAAGTGCTGACCTATCGCGCGGGATTTCCGCCGGAGATGATCGACAAGCTGGCTCCGTCGCTGATCCTGGTCTCGCCGGGTCCGGGACGTCCGGCCGATTTCGGCGTGCCGGACCTGATCCGGTACGCGGCGAAGCGGGAAGTGCCGCTGTTCGGGGTGTGCCTGGGATTGCAGGGACTAGTGGAGGCGTTCGGCGGCGAGCTGGGCGTGCTCGATTATCCGATGCACGGCAAGCCCTCGCGCATCCGGCACCGGGGGGTGGGAATTTTCGCTGGCTTGCCGGAGGAGTTCCGCGTCGGCCGATATCATTCGCTGTACGCGATTCCGGAAAAGCTGCCGGCGTGCCTGGAAGTGACCGCGGAGAGCGAGGACGGCGTGATCATGGGGGTCCGCCATCGTGAGCTGCCCATGGAGGCGGTGCAGTTCCATCCGGAGTCGATCCTGACTCTGGATGGGAATTGCGGGCTGCGGCTGATGGAGAATGTGGTGCGAAGGCTGGGCCGGGCAGCGGTAACGCAGCGGTAACGCGGCGGTTAGGAAGGATTGGATTTGGCGGCGGAATTCTGATATGATTTAGGCAGATGTGGTTCCAGCCTCCGCGCCAGCGGATCTCCGGCTTGACTCCCCCACAGCCCTGTCACCTCGAATGAAGTCCAGCGTACAAATCACCCGCGGTATTGAGTCTCTGTTTGGAACTCGCGATGAAAATATCCGCCTGATCGAAGGCGGGCTGAACGTGCGCACGCGCCTGCTGAACGACCGCCTGGAGATTGAAGGCGAGGCCAGCGGAGTGGCGCGGGCGGAAAACATTTTGACGGATTATGTTTCGCTGGTGCGCGAAGGCCACGTTTTTAACAACGGCGATCTGAACAGCTTTTTGCGCGTGGTGACCACGGATTCCGAAACCAGCCTGCGCGGCCTGGTGGAGAGCGGAAAGCAGCGCAGCTTCGGCAAGAAAGTAGTGGCGCCCAAGACCATGATGCAGCGGCGCTACGTGGACGCGATCGAGCGCAACGATCTGGTGTTCGGCGTGGGACCGGCGGGCACCGGCAAAACGTATCTGGCGGTGGCGATGGCGGTTTCGGCGCTGATGTCGAAACGCGTCAGCCGCATTATTCTGACGCGTCCGGCGGTGGAAGCCGGCGAGCGGCTGGGTTTTTTGCCGGGGACCCTGCAGGAAAAAGTGGATCCCTATCTGCGGCCGCTCTACGACGCGCTGTACGACATGCTGGAGGCCGAAAAGATCGACAAGCTGCTGGAGCGCAACACCATCGAAGTGGCGCCGATCGCCTTCATGCGCGGGCGCACGCTGAACGACAGTTTCATCATCATGGACGAAGCCCAGAACAGCACGCCGGAACAGATGAAAATGATCCTGACGCGGCAGGGCTTCAACTCTAAAATGGTGGTGACCGGCGATCCCACGCAGATCGACCTGCCCGGCGGGCTGCGCAGCGGGCTGGTCGAGGTGATCGACGTGCTGCGGGGAATCGAAGGGATCAGCTTCGTGCAGTTTGACGAGCGCGACGTGGTTCGGCACAGTCTGGTGCAGAAGATCGTGAAGGCCTACGAACGCTACAACGAGATCATCGGCGCCAACCGGCAGTTGACGTTAAAGCTCTCCGATCAGGGGCTGGAAGGCACGCCCCCGCCGGGCGAAACTTCCGCGGCCTGACGGCCGGCTCGCTCATGTCCTCCGACGACATTCCGATATCGTTCCGCTCTTGGCCGCGGGGCCTGCGGAAGCGCGAACTGGGCGATTTTTTGCGGCGGATCGCGCGCGGGCGCCGGGTGGCGTGTCTGCTGTCGGACGATGGCGAGTTGCGGCGCCTGAACCGGCGCTTTCGCGGGAAAAATTGCGCGACCGACGTATTATCGTTTCCCTACGGCAACGGCGGGGAGATCGCGATTTCGCTGGAACGCGCGGCAGCACAGGCGCGCGAGCGCGGGCACACACTGGCCGATGAAGTGCGGATTCTGATGCTGCACGGGGTGCTGCATCTGAATGGATTCGATCATGAGACGGATTCGGGCGAGATGGCCCGGGCCGAGCGGCGCTGGAGAAAGCGGCTCGGCCTGCCGGACGGGCTGATTGAGCGCGCAAGGCGGGATGGAGCGCGGCGATGATGCTCACCGTCATTGCGCTGGCCCTGATCGCCGCGGCGGTGGTGACGCTGGCGACCTGCGTGCAGTTGCTGTACCTGGAGTCGCTGCGGATCCGCACGCGGGAGCGCGCGTCGCTGGAGTTTTTCAAGACCACCCTCGAAGCCAGGCTTGGCGTGGAGGCCGAGCGCGGCGCACTGACGTTTTCGCTGGTCAAGCACCTCGGCCTGGCGGTGATCGGCTGCCTGACCATGGCGGTGGCCGCGCAGGGAACGCCGCTGGGGGAAGCGCTGGCGGGAGCGTGCCTGCTGGTGGCGTTTTACACCATCATCGGGACGTTCATTATTCCGCAGATCGTGTACCGGTCCAGCAGCGGGCGCGGTTTGCTGGCGCTGGCCCCGCTGCTGCGCGCCCTGGCCTGGATGGTCCGCCCGCTGGTGTGGGCGCTCGAATTTCTGCAATCGCTGTTCGAGCTGTCCCGTTCGGCCGAAAACGCCGGGGCCACGCGGCCGGAGGAGCACATCGAGGCGCTGATCCTGGCGGGTGAGGAAGAAGGCATCATCGAGAAGGGCGACCGGCAGTTGATCCAGAGCGTGGTCGCCTTCGGGGACAAGACAGTGCGCGAGGTGATGACGCCGCGGCCGTCGATTGTGGCGATCCGGAGAGAAGCGACGCTTGAGGAGCTGCGCCAGCTTGTGATCAACGAACAATTTTCGCGGATCCCGGTTTACGAGGAGACCATCGACCAGATCGCCGGCTTCGTTCACGTGCGCGATATGTTCGAACTCAGCGAAGAGGAGCGTTCCCGCAAAAAAGTGAGCGAGATCCTGCGGCCCATCCGCGCGGTGCCGGAGACCAAGGCCGTCAACGATCTGCTGCGCGAGATGCAGGAAGAAGGCGCGCACATGGCCGTGGTGGTGGATGAGTACGGCTCGACGGCCGGCATCGTGACCATGGAGGACATGGTGGAGGAGATCGTCGGCGAAATCCACGACGAGCACGAGCCGGACCGCGATTTCCGCCAGGACCCGGACGGAAGCTACGTCGTTTCCGGCAGCTTCGACCTGGGCCGGCTGGAAGACCTGCTGGATTTTCATCCGGAGGAGCGAATCGAATCGACCACGGTCGGCGGACTGGTGACGGAGTGGCTGGGCCACGTTCCCGAGGCCGGCGAGGAGACCGAACGCGACGGCATCGCCATCAAGGTGCTGGCGGCGAATCACCTTCGCGTGGACCAGGTGCGCGTCTCGAAGGCGGCGAATGGAAAAGGATAAGCGCGCCGGCGGTGGGGCGCCGGGGCCCTACCGGGCGGGATTCGCGGCGATTCTGGGGAGACCCAACGCCGGGAAATCGACGCTGCTGAACGCGCTGACCGGCAGCAAGCTGGCAATTGTCGCCTCCAAGCCGCAGACCACGCGCACCACCATCCAGGGCGTGCTGACGACAAAAGAAGCACAAATTGTTTTCATCGACACGCCCGGGATCCACAAAGCGGCGAACTTCCTGAACAAGCGGATGATGGATGCGGTGCGCGCGGCGGCCGCCTCGCCGGATTTGGCGCTGTGGGTGGTGGATGCGCTAGCGCCGCCCCGCGGCGAGGACGCCCACGCGCTGGACCTTTTGAAGAAGACCGGCGCGCCGGCCCTCGCGGTTTTCAATAAAATCGACGCGCTGCGGGAAAAACCCAAACTGCTGGAGCTCATCGCGCGCTATCGCGCCATGCACGATTTCGCCGCCTACGTTCCGGTCTCGGCGCGGAAGGGCGACGGCCTCGAAGAGCTGAAGCGCGAAATCATGGCGCGGCTGCCGGAAGGGCCGCCGCTGTATCCGGAAGATTACCTGACCGATCAGCCGGAGCGGTTCCTGGCGGCGGAAATCCTGCGCGAGAAGATCCTGCACTTCACCAAACAGGAGGTTCCGCACGCCGCCGCGGTCGCCATCGACCAATGGAAAGAGGAGGGCCGGCTGCTGCGGATCGCGGCGACGATTTACGTCGAGCGTCCGGGGCAGAAGGCGATCGTCATCGGGGCGGGGGGCGCCGCGCTTAAGAAAATCGGCACCGAGGCGCGGCAGGAGCTGGAGCGCATTTTCGAGCGCAAGGTTTTCCTGGAAACCCTGGTGAAGGTGCAGCCGGGATGGCGCGACAGGCCGGAGTTTTTACCGCTGGCCGACTGGCGGTCTGTAAAATGAAAGATATGATCCTACGCGCGCTTTCGATGCTTTTAATCTTCGCGCTCGCCGCGCCGGTTTTCGCGCAGAACACCAGCGCCGACGACCGGATCTACGATACGGTGCGGCAGCGGCTGGCCAACGACCCCGACGTAAAGGGCGCGGATCTGGAGGTCTCCGTGAAGAACGGCGTGGTGACCATCAAGGGGACGGTGAACGACGAGCGCGCCCGCGAAAAGGCAGAGAAGATCACGAAAAAAGTGAAAGGCGTGACGCGGGTGGAAAATCAGTTGAAGGTTTTCGGAAGCTCCTAGCCGGCGTGCGCGGCGGAAACCCTGCGCGGGCGGGTCAAAGCGCGGCCTCCGCCGCCGGATCACTCCTCCCTCAGCGCTTGCAGTGGATCGATTTTCGTGGACCGGCGCGCGGGAATATAACAGGCCAGCATCGCCAAGCCCGCCAACAGCAGAGGAGCGCCGAAGATCAGACGGGCATCGCCGATGCCGATGCCGAACGCATTGCCCAAAATGCTGGTGAGCGCGCTTAAGGCGCGCGAGGCGGCAAAGGCCAGCGCCAGTCCCAAAACCGATCCGGCGGCCACCAGCGCCCCGCCTTCGCGCAGCACCAGCCGCAAGACTTGTCCCTTCCGCGCGCCGAGCGCCACGCGAATGCCGATCTCCTTGCGGCGGCGCGCCACCGAATAGGCCGTCACTCCGGCCAGGCCGATGGCTGAAAGAATCAGCCCAAAGCCGCCGATTCCGGCATAGATCATCGAAGACATGCGCAGATACGAGCTGTTCTGATCGATGTCCTGCGCGAGGGTGCGCAGATTGAAAATCGCCAGATTCGGATCGACCGCGGCGACCTGGCGGCGAATCCCCTCGGACACGCCGCCCGCCTGATTCTCATTCATCCGGACCATGATCGTCATGCCGGACGGCGGCGGCGAGGCCAGATCGGCCCGCGTGACCGGCAGATAGACCGCCGGAAGCGCCGTAATCATCTGCCCGTTGGAGCTCTGGCTCATGGGTGCGGACAGATCCTTCACCAAACCGACCACTTCATAAGATTTTCCGTTTTCGGAAACGCGCCGCCCCAGCGGATCGCCGCCGGGGAAGAGCTGCCGGGCGGCGGTTTGATTGAGGATGGCCGGCAAAGCTTGTTTGCCCGCTGCAGGATCGATCTCCTCGTCGAGCGAGTTGAACTCGCGGCCCTCGAGCAGGGGCGCGTCGATGGCCGCGAAAAAGCCGGCGCCGATGATTTCCTTCACGACTCCGCGGACCACTCGATCCGGCGCGCCGCCTTCACCCGGGGCCGTGATCACCGATGTTCCCACTTGGGGCGAGAAGGGGGTTGCCTCCGATACCACCAGCTCGCGCACCCCGGGAACGGTCTTCAGGCGCGTCCGCAGATTATCGAACAAGGCCGCGGCGCGGTCGCTTGAGTAGCCGTCGCGCACCGGGTCGACCGAAAACAGGAGCATGTGATGCGCGTCGAAGGCGACATCCACCCGATTGTTGTTCTGAAAACCGATGACCATGAAACCGGCGATCAGCAGCAGGGTCAGCGATCCCGCCACCTGGGACACCATCAGGAGATTGCGCGCTCCGAAGCGGCGGTATACGGGTAACGGGGCGGCGGCGCCCTCCTTCAACGTGGAGGCGAGATCGCTGCGCGTCGCCGCCAGCGCTGGCGCCAGGCCGAATCCGATCCCACAGCCCACCGCCAGCGCGATTGCGAGCAACAGAATGCGCCAATCCGGATGCATTTCAAAGCGAATCGGAATGGAGCCCGGCATCCGCACCTGGGACAGCCCGGCGCAGGCCCAGTAGGTAATCGCCAGGCCCGCGGCGCCGCCGGCCAGCGCCAGCAGAATGCTTTCGGTTAGAAGTTGCCGGATCAGCCGGAACCGGTTGGCTCCGACGGAAAGCCGGATGGCGATCTCCCGCCGCCGCGACGCCGCCCGCGCCAGTTGCATGTTGGCCAGATTCATGCACGCGATGGCCAGAATCAGCCCGTTCAGCAGGACCGTGAATCCCACCAAGACCGGGAACATCTGGCGCGGAATGGGCAGGATTTTTCCGCCGGGCGCCAGTTGCACGCGGCGGCCCTTGGCGTTGCGCGCCGGATCGAGCGTCTCTTCATCCAGGTGGCGCGTGAGCGAATCCAACGCCGCCTCCGCGGAATCGAGGGAAACGCCCGGAGCCAGACGGAACAGGACATTAAACGCTCTCACGTTTTTATGAACCACATCTCCGCCCAGCTCCGGGACCATGCTCGGCGGTGCGGTTTCCGGCAGGAAGATTTCGGAGGGGATGAAGGGCAGAACGCCCAAAAAACCCTCCGGGCCGATTCCCACGACCGTCGCCGTCTGGCCGTTGACGCGGATGGTGCGGCCCACCGCGCCGGGATCGGCGCCCATCCGCTCGCGCCAGAAACGGTCGCTGAGGAAGACCACCGGCGCCTGGCCCGGTTTATCGAGCGCCGGATCGAAGAGGCGTCCGCGGGCGGGAGCGACGCCGATCACCGAAAAATATTCCGGCGAAACCACCTGGCCGAACACCCGCTCCGGACCCGCAGCGTCCTGAAGTGAAACATTGAACGGCACTGCGACTTTAAACGCCGCGGCGCCGGCGAACAGATCGCGCTGATCGCGATAGTGTTCGAAATAGGGATAGGAGACACCTTGAGCAATCGCCAGCCGGTCCGCTTGGCGCGCACCCGGCAGATCCTTCAGGATCATGGAAAAGAACTGCGTTTCGGCAACGCCGGCGACACCGATGCCGAGCGCCAGCGAAATGATCCCCACCGCCGCGAAGCCGCGCGCCTTGGCCAGCGTCCGCAAAGCGTAACTCAGGTCGCGGCGAATCTCCGCCAGATATTCGATCGGCAGTCTCAGCGCGGCGTCAGCAAGCAGCGGGATCAGCCCCAAAAAGCCGTGCCGCGCCGAAATGGTCTCGATCGCTTCCTCGCCGGCCTGGATCACATCCGCGCCATAGCGCATCTGAAATTCGTGCGGAAAGGCGAGCGCCAGTCGCCGGTACACCCACAACGCGAGCGATTTCATCTATAGCGCCTCCATTCGCCGCTTGACTTGAAGAAGCCGCACCAATTCGCGCAGACGCTCGCTTTCGGCTTCAAACACGCGCCGCCCGAGCCGCGTGAGGCGATAGTACTTCCGGCGCGGATCGTCGAACTGGCGCGGGCGCTGTTCGGATTCCTCGATCAGCCCCGCCTCGATCATCCGTTTGAGCGAACCGTACAGTGTCGCCGGCCATAGACGCACTCTTCCGCCGGTTCGCTCCATCACTTCCTGCATGATGCCGTAGCCGTGCTGCTCGCCCGCGGCGAGCGACAGCAGAATATGGAACCAGTTCGTTTTGACGGGCAGGAAATCGTCCGGCTTAGGCATTAACCTATATCTATATTGATTGATATATAGTTGTCAAGAGAAACCCGCCGCGGCTGGTTCAGGCGCCCAGCGCGCCGGCCAGGAACGGCAGGCCGCGCGCGCCGTGAAATTCATGGACGCCGGAAAAAATCTCCTGCTCCGCCGCGCCGGCCGCGCCGAACACTTCGTACACCTTCTTCACCCGCGCGAAGCTCTCGCGCGCGGCTTGCGCCGGAAAAATCGGATCGCGGTCGCCTGCTTCGGAGAACAGCGCGCGGGGCGCGATGAGCCCCGCGACGTCGTACATCTCGGCCCAATTCAAGATTCCCGGGATGTAATTATCGATGCAGTGCGACATGCTCATGATGCTCGCGCGAAACGTGTTTAAATATCCGCTCACCAGCGCGGCGCGAATGCGCCCGTCCAGCGCCGCCGAAAACAGGGCGCACGTCCCTCCGCCGGAAATGCCGATGATGCCCACGCGCTTGGCATCCAACTCCGGCCGTGTTGCGATCCAATCGAGGGTTCGCATCACGTCGAAGACGCGCCAGCCGATCATCGTCTCGCCCAGCAGCAGCGCGGAGCCCGCCACCGGCTGGCAGGCGTAGGCCGCCGGGCCCTTGGCCTTGGTCCGCGCGTCACGCCGGCAGCCGAAGGCCATCGGCTCGATCGCGACCGCGGCCATCCCGTGCTCGGCGGCTTGCAGGGCGAAATCGTATTGATACGGCCCGCGCGTGGCGCGATCGTGCCCATGTTCGTCGATGCCGACAATATCATCGACGCCGCGTCCATGCCCCGGGATGCAGATGGCGGCGGGCAGCGGGCCGCCGGCGTTCCTGGGCAGGATCAAATAACCGAGCACGGCGGCCCCGGGGCGGCTCTCAAAGACGAATTTTTCGCGAATATAGCCCGGAAACTCGCGTTTTTCGAACACCTGGGAGCGCAGTTCGCCGCGCGCTTCGGGAAATCCGCCGACCAGCTCCACAATTTTCGTGCGCAGCGTTTTCTGCCAGGCGACTGCTTCCCTGCGCGTGCGCGCGCGAAACGTCAGCTTCAGCGGAGCCGAATCGTGACGGTCGAGCGTCCAGCGCACCGGATCGAACAGCTTCAGATCAACTTTGTCTTCGAATCCGTCGAGCGCGCCTACCGAACGATCGTTCTTCGCATCCTGCGCGGCGCCCGCCGCGGCCCCGGCGGCGGCGAGGGCGAGCTGGCGGCGAGTCATCCGCATCGGCATAAGATCAGTCTAGTGCAAGCGGGGGCGCTGGCGTGGCGGCGCGCCAGCCCAGGTGAAGCGCCACGGCGCCGCCGGTCATCCGCTCAAACTCGACCTTTGCGAATCCCACGCGGCGCATTTCGCCGGCGAGCTCCTCCGCGTCCGGAAATTTCCGGATCGATTCCGGCAAATATGCGTACGCCTCGCGGGACCCCGAAATCATTCCGCCCACCCACGGCAATACGCGGGTCGAAAAAAATCCGTACACCGCGCCGAAGGCGCGATTGGTCGGCTGCGAAAATTCCAGAATGGCGACCACGCCGCCGGGCTTCAGCACGCGCAGCAGCTCTTCCAGCCCCCGCCGGTAATTCGCCAGATTGCGGAAGCCGAAGGCGATGGTGATCAGGTCGAAGGAGGCGTCGCGCAAGGGCAGTTGCAGGGCGTCGGCTTCAAACAGCGGCGCGGTCACCTTGCGCCGCGCGGCGACGAGCATCGGATGGCAGAAATCGGCGCCGAAAACGTCCTCCCGCCGCTGCCTTTCGATATCGACGAGAACATCACCCGTTCCGCAGCACAGATCCAGCACGCGGGCGCCCGGACGATGCAGCATCTCCGCAATCCGCCCCACCGTTCTGCGCCGCCAGCGGCGGTCGAGATTAAACGATAACAGGTGATTGAGAAGATCGTAATGGACGGCGATGCGGCCGAACATGCCGCGGACCCAGTTCGCCGCAGCACGCTCGCCGGCCGCGCCCGGCGGAGTCGTGCCCGTCATGCCAGCGTCGCTTCGATGGATTCCAGCACCACCTTCTCGTCGATGCCGGAGACGATTCGCGCCTGGCCGATGCGCGGCGGCAGCACGAAGTGCACTCTTCCCTGCACCGTTTTCTTATCGGTTTTGAGCCGCGCCGCCAGATTCGCCGCGGAGATCCCCTCTAATGACGGGATCGGCCCATAGCGATTCACCACGCGCTCGATCGCCTCGCGCTGCTCGGCCGGCAATCCGGCCGCGCGTTCGGCCAGCCGCGCCGCCGCGCGCATCCCGAAGGCGACCGCCTCGCCGTGCAAAAATCTTTCATAGCGCGTCTCCGCTTCGAGCGCGTGGCCCACGGTATGGCCGAAATTCAGAATTCTGCGCAGATCGCCTTCGCGCTCATCGGCGGAAACGACTTCGGCCTTGATGCGCACCGCATCCGCGATGATTCGATCCACCACATCCGGCTGGCGCGCGAGCACGGCCGGCGCGCACTCATCGAACAAACCAAACAGCTCCGCGTCGCGAATGACGCCGCATTTGATGATCTCGTACAGGCCGGACCGGTACTCGCGGTCCGGAAGCGTCGCCAGCAGATCCGGATCGATCAGCACCGCCAGCGGCGGATGAAAGCTGCCGACCAAATTTTTCCCGCTTGCCAGATTCACTCCGGTCTTTCCGCCGATCGCCGCATCCACCTGCGCCAGCAGCGTGGTCGGGATCTGGATCACCGGCACGCCGCGCATAAAGATCGCGGCGAGAAAACCACCGACGTCGTTCACGATGCCGCCGCCGAAGGCGATCACGACGCTCGACCGGTCGCCGCCCGCCTCGATCATCCCTCCGGCAAGCCGTTCCACTTCCTCCATCCGCTTGCGCGCTTCGCCTCCGGCGAAAAACAGCACCTCATCGGCGCGGATCGAGCCCCCGTGCAGTTTCCAGACGTCCTCGGTCGTCACTACGAAAACTTTGCCGGCGCGCGGCGGAATCCATTCCGCATGGCGGGCGAGGCAGCCTCGCTCGACGATCGCTTCATAGCTCGCCGCCGCGGTGGCGACGCGAAAGCTGGGCATACGTTCGTTGTACCACGCGTTGTACCATTGAACTGTTGCGCTTCCCTGGCGTTTTTCCCGCGTTCCTTTTCCTGATCTTCGCGGCCGGTCCGATTCCGCATGCCGGCCCCCTGAGTCTGCTGTGGACCGCGCCGGCCATCCTGCTTTCCTCCCTGATGATCGCCTGGGGAGCGGAGTCGGCGCAGTATTTCATGGCGCAGGGGTTCGCGCTGGCGATCCTGGCGTGGATGCAGACGCTGCCCGAATTCGCCGTGGAGGCGGTGATCGCCTGGCGGCAGCAGACGCCGCTGCTGCTGGCCAATCTCACCGGCGCTCTGCGGCTGCTCACCGGGCTCGGCTGGCCGGTCATCTATTTCACCGCGGCGATGGCGCATCGCCGGCGCGGCCGCGCCGCCCTCAACTCCATCAAACTCGATGAACATCACTCGGTGGAAGTGATCGGACTCCTGATCCCGCTGATCTACATCGCGGTGGTCTGCGCCAAGGCGACCTTGACCATCTTCGACGCGGTGGTGCTGGCCGCGATTTACGGCGCGTACCTGCTGATTCTGAGCAAACTGCCGCCGGAAAGTCCGGAATCGATCGAGGATTTGGAAGCCGTCCCGCGGGCCATCGTGACCGCGCCGCGCGCGATTCGCATCGGGGCGATCGTCATCCTGTTTTTGGGCGGCGCGGCGGCGATCCGATTTTCCGCCGAGCCGTTTGTCGGCAGCTTGCTTGCGGTCGCCGGCGTGCTCGGCGTCGCCAATTTCGTCGCGGTGCAGTGGCTCGCGCCGATCGTGTCCGAATTTCCGGAGATGGCCTCCACCGTCTACTTCGCACGCACCGCCGATCGCGCGCCGATGGCGCTGATGAACATGGTTTCGAGCAACATCAATCAATGGACCCTCTTGTTCGCGATGCTGCCCGTCGTTTTCTCGATCAGCGCCGGGCACGCCGCCGCCATTCCGTTGGATCCGGAGCAGCAGTTGCAGTTGCTGATGACGCTGGGCCAGGCGCTGGTCGGGTTGATGTTTCTGATCAACATGGAACTAGCCTGGTGGGAAGCGCTGGCGCTGCTGGTGCTGTTCGCGATTCCCTTCCTGAGTCCGCTGGCGGCCAAACCCGTCACCGCGGCGTATTTTTTGTGGGCCGGATACGAGATGTACCGCCTCGCGTCGGGCCAGCGGGAACCGGTGGCGCTCATCCGCTTCGCCGAAACCTGGAACAAGCATCTGTCGGCGAAGCGCTGAGGGGGCCGGACTCACGGCTGGGCCAGGCTCTGCGCGCGAAATCTTCCCGACGTGGTCAGGATCTGCTGGGTGCGGTCCATCTCCGTCCTGGTGTGCGTCAGTTGCTCCTGCTTGATCTGCCGCAAACCCTGTTGCACCAGAAGAAACGCGACGTACCACCCGATGGCGCCCAGCGCCAGCAGAAACATCATCTCCACCAGGAAACCCTGCCGCGCGAAGACATCCGCGTCCCACAGCATGTGCAGCACCACCGGCACCAGAAACGTGCGGACGAAGGTCGGATCAAAAAGCATTTTTATGCGAAACGGATTCGCGCCCTTCACGCGCCACAGCGCGCCCGCCGCGATCGCCGTCCACACCACATGCCCGAACGGAGCGAGCCATGCCCGCAGGCTGATAATTTCGAACATCTTCGAATGAGTGAAGTTTCCGTCGAGCGTCGCGATCACCTCCTGTATCACCGCGTCGCTGTGAGTCCTCAACACGATCTCACGCGCTTTCGCCAGCATGTCCAGATGATCGAGCGCGTTCAGCGTGTATCCGTTCAGATAACCTTTGAGAAACGCATAGCCCGCGCTTTCAAAAATGGCGAAGCCCGCGCCGATCGCCGCGCCGAAAACGATTCCGTTCAGCGTGTACTTATATCGCACGCTGCGCATCACCGCCACCACGGCCAGCAGTTTGGCAATCTCCTCCACGATCCCCGCGCTGGGCGCGCCAAGCCAGCCCAAATGCGAAACTTCATAGCCGATATCGGCGAAGATCAGCGAGATGACGCCGCCCAGGCAGATCAGCATCAGCACCTGAATGAAACTGATGTTGCGCGGCGTGTTCAGCTCCCACAACAGCATCGCCGTCGAAAGCGGCACGGCCAGCGATCCGAGGATCATCAGGCCCGGGATATTGTTGGGATTTCCGAAGATATCCAGCGCCTTCGACATCAGCCAGTAGACGCCGAGAATAAAAATCAGCACGCGCATGAAGAAGAACGGCTTCGGCCATCCGGTCTGTACCTCGTCGATGGGCGGGGTGGTTTTGGACGTACCCACCACGAAGTAATCTTCAATCTCCCCCGGCTTGCGCCCCTTAAATACTTCGGAAAACATCTGCGTCAGGCTGAAGCCCTCCAGTTTTTCCGTACTGGTGAGCTTGTTCAGGCGCGACGCAAGCGAACCGAGCAGGCTGGTCAGCTCCACCGGCGCCGCGCCGACCTGCCACGTCGATGCTCCCATCTGAAACTGCTGCCCGTTGGACAGGCTTCCCTGCGTCACCGGCGCTCCGCCCACGATCAGCTTCGATCCGAAGGTGCGAAAGCGCAGTACGTTGTTCTGCCAGGACATCGCCACGTGATTTTCCGCCACGCCCGGATCGTTCTGCCCGATTCCGGATACGCGCCCAAGCGAAACCTCCGACGCGCCGATCATGTACGCCTTGCCCGCGTCGGGGCCGGAGATGCAGTGAACCTTGATCGCGTACACCGGAGTATCGACCGGAACCGGCTGCGGAGCCGGCGACGGAGCGGGCGCCAGCAGGCTCGCCAGAGCGGCCGATGCCGGGCTCCATTGCGGCCATCCCGCCTGCGCCACTTGCGTTGCGGCCGGAAGCGTGCCGGCGCGGATCATCTGAACAATTTGCGAGGCGGCAACTGGCCCGCGTGTCTGGGACCCTTCAAGGTAATACCACTGATCTGGCGGAGCCATGCGGTACAGTCTACTGTGCCGCGCGCCGCTCCGGCAACCGGCGCCGCCTATTTTTGAGCCCCGCGCTTCATCAGAAATTGCAGCAACGCCGGAGGCTCCTCGTCCTGATACATCAGCGGCAGCAACGGAGCCGCCGAGCCCGGCCATGGTGCCAGCAAGGGATCTCGCTTCAGCCGATTCCAGGAATCGCGCAGCCGAGAACTTGAGTAACAGGATGAACGACCGGCTTGCCCTGTAAGATTTGATCCAGCGCGTCGCGCAAGTCGTTCCGCGTGGGCTGATAGCGCGTCTTGCCGTAGTCGACGAAACGATCGTCCACCCGCCCGCGGTACAGCTCTTTCCCATCCGGCCCCAGAATCACCGCCTCCGGCGTGGAGCGCGCGCCGGTTTGCCGCGCCAGCGTCTGCCGCGGATCGAGCAGCGCCGGATAAGGCACTTGAAAATCGGCGTCGTGCCGGCGAACCGCCGCGGCGGTCTCCTGCGGGTCGGAATAAACATTGAAAAAGGCCACGCCGCGCGGGGAGTATTCGCGATACAGGCGCGCCAGCACCGGCGCGTAGGTGTTGGAGTTGGGACAATCGGTGGCTACGAAAACAAAAACCGTCGCCTGATGCCGGCTCAATTCGGCCTGGGTGTGGACCGTGGCGTTGCTATCCTGAAGCGCGAACTCCGGCGCTGCCGCCAGGCACGCGACGGCCAGGCAGATCGCCCCCGCGCCGCCCCGCATCGCCATTCGAGCGCTCATGCCTAATTCTAGCGCGATTTTAGCGCGCTCATTTCAAAAGCTGGCGATACAGATCGCGTTTCGAAATCCCGCGCTTTTTGGCGACCTGCTTGATCGCTTCCATCCTCGAAACGCCCTGCCGCTCCAGTTGAGCGACGGCATCACCGGCGGGCGCCGGATCCACCGCGGCTTCGCCCTTGGCGATCAGTAAAGTGATTTCTCCCTTGATCGCCGGACGGGCGGCCAAAGCCGCGCGAATCTCCGCCGCCGTGCCGCGCAGGAACTCCTCGTGGATTTTGGTCAGTTCGCGGGCGATTACCACCGGCCGCGCTCCCAGCAATTCATCGATATCCGCCAGCGTTTCTAAAATCCGATGCGGCGCTTCGTAAAAGATCAATGTGCAATCCTGATCCGCCAGATCTTCGAGCATTTTTCTTCGGGCGTTCCTTTTGGCGGGAAGAAAGCCGCCGAAGCGAAAGGCGTCCGCCCCCAGCCCCGATGCCGCAAGGGCCGCCAGCAGCGCCGACGGGCCAGGTACCGGCACCACCGGAATTCCCGCCTCGATCGCCGCCCGTACCACGCGGTAGCCGGGATCGGAGACGAGCGGCGTGCCCGCGTCCGATACCAGCGCAATCGATTCTCCCCGGCTCAGCCGTTCGATCAGTTCCGCCGCCCGCGCCGCTTCATTGTGCTGGTGATAACTGAGCACGGGCCTGGAGATGCCATAGTGATTCAGGAGCTTGCGCGTCTGCCGCGTATCCTCGCAAGCGATCGCGCCGGCCTCGCGCAGCACGCGCAGCGCGCGCAGCGTGATATCTTCCAGACCGCCGATCGGCGTGGCGACGATGTAAAGAACCCCGGCCATCGTAGTACGATGAAACGTTAGCGAAAATGGCCGCGCGGACACAAGGCGCCCCGGAGTACTTTGTTTGGGAGGTCCCGGGCAAACCTGTATCCATCCATCTTCATCTGGACGTAATCGACCGCATGCAGGCGGACGTCATCCGCGGATTCGCCGCCGTTCCACGGCGCGGCGCCGAAGTGGGAGGCATTCTTCTCGGCGTCATCGAGCCTGGCCCGGTTTCCTCCGTCCGGATCGAAGACTTCGAGGAGGTCGAGTGCGAGCACAAAAGCGGTCCTTCCTATGTTTTAAGCGACGAGGATCGAGCGCGGTTTCGCGCCGCCTGCGATCACTGGCAACCCGATGAAGCCCGCCCGATGTACGCCGTCGGATTCTATCGCAGCCACACCCGCGATAGCTTGGCACTTGCGCCGGAAGATATCGAGCTTCTCGATGAACTTCTGCCCTCGCCCGGGCACGTGGCGCTGCTCATCAAGCCTTATGGCGGCAATAAGCCGAGCCTCGCCGGATTTTTCTTTCGCGAAAACGGCGTTTTCCCGCGCATCGCCGCGCTCGAATTTCCCTTTCGCCGGCGCGAGCTGGCCGGCTCAGGAGATCCGCAGCCCGCTCTGCCCCGCCCTGCAACAACCGCCTACGCTCCGTCCGCGCGCCCGTCATTCCCGCCGCGGAACCCCGGGCTTCGCACCGGCGTCTGGATTCCGTTGTCGTCCGTTTTTCTCCTGTTCGGCATCGCTTTAGGACTGATGATCGCGCTGGCCCGCGGATCGTCCTTCACCTCGCGTAAGCCGCAGGATTTTTCTCTGGGTCTTTCGGTCAGCCGTGCCGACGATAATCTGAGCGTCCGCTGGGACCACGACGCCTCCGCGATTCACGCCGCCGGCCATGGTGTCCTGGAGATCGACGATGGAAGCTACACGAAATCGGTCGATCTGGACGCCGCGCAGCTTAAAAATGGAAGCATCATTTACCGCAACGCCTCCGCCGCCGTCCGTTTCCGCCTGAGCGTATTTCCCAATCCGCGCGTGACCGTCAGCGAAACCGCCGAGTGGCGCAAATAACCTCGCGCCGCTCCTCAGGCGTGCAGGGCCGACAGAAAGCCCGCCAGGAATCCGATCAGCCCGGCCGCCGCGTACGCCCATCTTCTCGCTCTCATGCCTCTGATTACCTCTGGCTCGAGCATAAGTTACCGGACCGCGCAAATCAGCCCGAAATCGGCCAATGACGGTCCCTGATCGGCCAACGCCCGGCAGGTTCGCGCCGGCCCCGGCAGCGGCTTGCCTGGCCCAGACGCTGGTAGTTGGCGAATTTTAACGATCCGTCCTCAGCGGCCGGGCCCCAGCGCAAAGCTAAACAGGGCATGCCCGGCGGCGACGGTGACGTACTGGACGCCATCAACGGTGTAGGTGATCGGCGAGTCGGCCACCTGCATGCCGAGGTAGCGCTTCCACAGCTCTTTGCCGGTCTTGGCGTCCAGCGCGAAGAAATAACCTTCGCGGTTGCCGGAAAACAGAAGATCGCCCGCCGTGGTGAGGATTCCGGCGTCGCTCACGTCGAGCATTTTGTACTCCCAGACTTTTTCGCCGTTCAGGGGATTGATCGCGCGGATCACGCCGTATCCCCACTCGGGTCCCCAGCGGATGATCGGTTCACGCCGCAGCGACGGGATCGGGCCGCGCGCCGACCCTCCGGTGAAGGATTTTCCAGGCTCGTACTCCTGATCCCAACTGTAGTAGCTGGTGTGATAGTTCTCCCAGGCCGTCAGATAAAACAGGCCGGTGCGCGGGCTGAAGGACGGCGCGTACCAGTTGGTGCCGCCCTGCACGCCAGGGTACAAGTCGGTTCCGGCAATGCTCGGGCTGGTGCCGGAGATTTTCATCGGCCTTCCGCTGTCGTCCAGACCCTTGGACCACGTCTGCTTGACGAACGGCTTCCCCAACAGAAATTCGCCGCTGCTGCGATCAAGCACATAAAAGAAACCATTGCGGTTGCCCCACAGCATCGCCTTGCGCTGCTTCCCGCGCCAGTTCAAATCCACCAGCACCGGAACCTGCACCGCATCGAAATCCCACTCATCGTGCGGCGTGAACTGATAGTGCCACTTCAGCTTTCCGGTATCGGCATCGAGCGCCACCACGCTATCGGTATACAGGTTGTCGCCGGGCCGGGCCGCGGGGTTCCAGTCCGGTCCGGGATTGCCGATGCCCCAGTAAACCAGATTGAGCTCCGGATCGTAGGAGCCGGTCACCCACGTCGATCCTCCGCCGGTCTTCCACGAATCGCCGGACCAGGTTTCATGGCCCGGCTCGCCCGGCTGCGGAATGGTGTGAAACTTCCAGACCTCTTTGCCGGTGCGGGTATCGTAAGCGGCCAGAAAGCCGGAGATGCCGCGCTCGCCGCCCGCCGGTCCGAGGATGACTTTGTCTTTCACCACCAGCGGCGCCACCGTAATGGAGTAGCCGTGGCTATATTCGGCGACCTTGGTCTCCCACTTCTTGCGGCCGGTGGCCCGGTCGAGAGCCACCAGATACGCGTCCAGCGTGCCCATGAAGATCGTGTCGCCCTGAACCGCCAGCCCGCGATTCACGTTGCCGCAGCAAACGTAGTTGCCCGGCGGCACCGGACGCTCGTAGCGCCAGTAAGGCCGCCCCGTGCGCGTATCGAGGGCCACCGCGGTGTTGGGCGGCTCGGTGACATACATGACGCCGTCGATCACCAGCGGCGTCGCTTCGAATTTTTCCAGCGAATCGGCCTGTGAAACCCACCGGAGCTCCAGGCCGGCGACGTTGGACGTCTTGATCTGATCGAGCCCGCTGTAATGCGTGCTCTGCGCCGTGCCGTTGTAGGTGGTCCAGTTCTGCGCCGCGGCCGCGCCGGCCAGAATCAGCGAAACCAAAAGCGTCCTCATTTGTTCTCCGCCTCCCTCGCGGCCGCCCCCAAACCGGCCAGATAGGCGACCAGATTTTGCAGATCGGCGCCGGAAATCTTATCCTTGAACGACGGCATCGGTGAGGTGCGCACGATCTCGAACCGCGTCAGATCGGCCTTCATCAGCGTGCGCAAACGCCCGCCCGGCTCGCGGATCTGGATCGAATCCATGTCTTCGTTCATCCGGATGCCGTTCACCGTCTGGCCCGACTTCATCTCCGCCCTCACCGACCAGTACGCCGCGTCGACGTCGGCATCCGGATCGACGATGGATTGCTCGATCTGCGCCAGAGTTCTCCGCGCTCCGATTTCGCTTAAATCGGGACCGTCGAACCCGCCGCTTCCCGAACCGTTGGTATGACAGCGCGCGCACCCGTTGGCCTGATAAACCTGCGCGCCCTTCGCCGCGTCACCCGGCGCCTTCGCCGCAGATCGGGCGACGTTCAGAGAACGCAGAAACGCGATCAACTGCCACACCTCGCGGCCATCCAGCGCGAACCCCGTCATCGCCGTGCCGGGCACTCCCTTGGTGATCACCGTGAACAGCGCTTCATCCGATCCGCCGTGTTTGAAGGTTCCGCTTACCAGGCTCGGCGCCACCGCGCCGCCAGAGCCGTCCAGCCCGTGGCAGGCCGCGCACTGCGAGCGGAACGACTGTTTGCCGGCGGCGACGTCACGGGGCGTGGAAAACGGCGCCTCCGCAATGCTGCCGTGCTGCGCCTCGACGGCCGCCGCGCTCGAAAACAGGAGGATGAGAGAAAACAAACGGGTCACGGTTCGCCTCATTTGGTCCTTAGCATATCACCGGAATTGCATACTCGGTCCCAAAAGTTGCACGAAACCGCACGCAGCCAGACGCCATCTGTGAACCGCCGCCCGCTCCCGGCGGCAAAGAAGAGAATCGTCAGCGGATCACCTTGCTGATCTGGATGTCGGGCCGCACATCGGTGAAATTTTTCAGATCGGCCATCAGAGTCGCGCCGGCGGCGGCCATGCCGGCCTGAAGCTGTTCGGCGGTGGGAAAATTCAGATACGCCTGGACTTGATAGCGGGCCGGCGAGCCCGGCGTCCCGCCGCCGAGGCCTTGATCGACGTTGACCTCCATCAATCCGTGGGGCTTCAATTTCTCCAGCACCAGCGCGGTGTGCTGGTTCAGGTAATAATCCATGTCGAAACGGGACCCCGGGGTGTTCGGATAGCTCACGACGACTCGAAACATAATTTTTGCCGGATTACAGTTTAACGCAATTCGTGCTATGATAGGCCTGTACAAACGATTAAGAATAGACGAGGAGTATCGATTCACGAATGGCGCTGGCGAGAGAAGCGAAGACGAAAGTAATCACGCAGTTCCGGATCCACAAATCGGACACCGGCTCGCCAGAGGTTCAGGTCGCGATTCTGAGCCGGCGCATTGCCGAGCTGAACGACCATTTCAAGGCGCATAAAAAAGACCATCATTCCCGCAGAGGTCTTCTGCAGATGGTGGCGCGCCGGCGTCGTTTGCTCGATTATTTGCGCAGCCGGAGCCCGGAGCGCTACAAAGCGCTGATTACGAGCCTTGGCATCCGCCGCTAGGAAAGTCGATTCTCGAGAGCCGGCTGACGTAAGCCGGCGCACCGCAAAAATCCTCTCTCCTCTTAATCAAAGCAGGCCGTACGCCCGGCGCGGACGGTTCTTGATTAAAGGACGTTTCCAAAATGTTGCAATCTGTTGAAGTTGACCTCGGCGGGGGGCAGATCATCACCCTCGAAACCGGGAACATGGCCAAACAGGCCAATGGAGCGGTGGTGGTCCGCTCCGGCGATTCGGTGGTGCTGGTGACCGCCGTCACGGCCCCTGAACCGAAGGCGGGCGCGAGCTTTTTCCCGCTCACCGTCGATTATCGCGAGTACACCTATTCGGCCGGGCGATTCCCCGGTGGTTTCATCAAGCGCGAGGGCCGGCCCACCGAGAAGGAGATCCTGACCAGCCGGCTGATCGACCGCCCGATCCGGCCGCTCTTCCCGGAGGGCTACTCGCACGAGACCCAGGTGATCGGCATGGTGCTCTCGGCCGATCCGGAGCGCGACCCCTCCACGCTGGCGATCGTGGGCGCCGGGGCGGCGCTGGCCATTTCCGATATTCCCTTCGGCCACGTGCTCGGCGGCGTGCGGGTGGGGATGGTGAACGGAAAACTGGTGGCCAATCCCACCTACGAGGAAACCAAGATTTCCAAAGTCAATATCGTGGTGGCTGGCACCGACGACGGCATCGTCATGGTGGAAGCCGGCGCCCTGCAGGCCAGCGAGGCCGAGGTGCTGGCGGCGATCGAGTTCGGCCACGAATGCTGCCGGAAGATCGCGGCGGGCATCGCCGAGCTGATGAAGAAAGCCGGCAAGGCGAAAAAGCAGTTTACCAGCCCGCCGGTCAACCACGAACTCTATCAGCAGATCAGCGATGCTATCCGCGCCGAGCTTCAGGACGCGCTGAACACGCAGAAATACGGCAAGCTGGAAAGCTACGCCCGCGTGGACGCCGCCCGGGCCAAGGCCGTGGAGGCGGTTCCTGAAGAGCAGCGCGAGGAGGCGGGCGATCTGTTCGACCGCCTGAAGGAACGCATCTTCCGGGATGAAATTTTGAAGGAGCGCCGGCGGCCGGACGGACGCAAGTTCGACGAGATCCGCCAGATCGATATCGAGGTCGGCGTGCTGCCGCGCACCCACGGATCGTGCCTGTTCACGCGCGGGGAGACGCAGGCGCTGGTGACCGCCACGCTCGGAACCAAGGACGATGAGCAGAGAATCGAGCTGCTGGATCCCTCGGAGACCTCCAAGCGCTTCATGCTGCACTACAATTTTCCGCCGTTCAGCGTCGGCGAGGTGGGCTTCATGCGCGGCGCCGGCCGCCGCGAGATCGGCCACGGCGCCCTGGCCGAGCGCGCGCTTTCGGCCGTAGTGCCGGATGAAAAGGCGTTCCCCTACACCATGCGCGTGGTGAGCGACATTCTGGAGTCCAACGGATCGAGCTCGATGGCTTCCGTCTGCGGCGCATCGCTTTCGCTGATGGACGCCGGCGTGCCGATCTCGGCGCCGGTGGCGGGCATCGCCATGGGCCTGGTGAAGGAAGGCGACGACTACGCCGTGCTCACCGATATCGCCGGCGCCGAGGATCATTACGGCGACATGGATTTCAAGGTCGCCGGAACAAAAGACGGGATCACCGCGCTGCAAATGGATATCAAGGTCCCCAACGTGACCGCGGCGATCATGAAACAGGCGCTCGAGCAGGCCCGCCAGGCGCGCCTGTTCATTCTTGACAAGATGAACGCCACGCTCGACAAGCCGCGCACCAGCCTTTCGCCCTACGCTCCGCGAATCTTCACCATGCAGATTCCGACCGAGAAGATCCGCGAGCTGATCGGACCGGGCGGCAAGGTGATCCGCGGAATCGTGGACGCCACCGGCTGCAAGATCGACGTCGAGGACGACGGCAGCGTGAAAATTTTCTCGGCCGACGGGGCCGCGGCGGACCGCGCCATCCAGATGGTGCAGGATATCTGCGCGGTGGCCGAGGTCGGCAAGACTTATCTGGGTAAGGTGGTCCGCATCGTCGATTTCGGCGCGTTCGTCGAGATTTTTCCCGGCACCGACGGGCTGCTGCACATCTCCGAGATTTCGGAAAACCGCATCAAGCAGGTCCGCGATGAGCTGAAGGAAGGCGATCAGATCCTGGTCAAGGTCCTGGCGCTTGAGGGCAATAAAATCAAACTGAGCCGCAAAGCGATTCTTAAGGAACAGCGCGAAAAGCTCAAAAGGGAAGAGGCAGGCAAGGCCTGACCGCCGCCTTTTTGCGGCGAATTTACTATCCTGAATGAACCATGAAATATGGGCTGGAAATTCGCGCCGAAGGCGCGCTCGACCTGGTGTCGGTGGGCGCTCTGGTGCACCGCCTCGATCCGGGAATCGTTCCCTTTCATAAGGCCGGCCACTACGCGGTTCATGTGAGCGGCGGCGAGTTCAACGTCGCCGCCAACCTCGCCGACTGCTTCAAAATGAAGACCGCCATCGCCACCGCCATGGTCGACTATCCCATCGGCGGCCTGGTGGAGGAGCGCGTGCGCGCCATGGGCGTCACGCCGTTCTACAAGCGTTTCGAACACAACGGCGTCAACGGCCCCAATATCGCGGCGGTGTACAGCGATCGCGGCTTCGGCGTGCGCGCCCCGGTGGTTTTTTACAACCGCGCCAATGAAGCCGGCGCGCGGCTCAAGCCGGGCGATTTCGATTGGGCCAAAATTTTTTCCGGCGGCGTGCGCTGGTTCCACAGCGGCGGAATTTTCGCCGCGCTTTCCGAAACCACCTCGGAAGTGATCCTGGAAGGAATGAAAGCCGCCCGCGCCGCCGGCGCCGTCGTCTCCTTCGACTTGAATTTCCGCGAAAAACTGTGGCGCATCTGGGGCGGCGAGGATCGCGCGCAGAAGGTGATCCGCCGGATCGTTGAAAACGTCGACGTGCTGGTGGGCAACGAAGAAGATCTGCAAAAAGGCCTGGGGGTGCCCGGGCCGGAGGTGGCCGCCAAATCGAAGCTCGATCCGGCGGCGTTCCTCGGCATGATCGGCCACGTGGTCGCCAGGCATCCGCAAGTCAAAATTGTCGCGACCACGCTGCGGGAAGTTCACTCCACCAACCGCCATCGCTGGAGCGCGGTGGCCTGGATCGACGGCGAAACCTTTGTCGCGCCCACCGCCGAACTCGATGTCTACGATCGCGTCGGCGGCGGCGACGGATTCGCGGCCGGTTTCTTTTATGGCTTGCTGACCGGCCAATCGCCGGAGCAGTGCGTCCGGCTGGGCTGGGCTCATGGCGCGCTGCTGACCACCTTCCCCGGCGACACCACCATGGCGACGCTCGATCAGGTGAAGAGCTTCGCCGAGGGCGGCTCAGCGCGTATCCAGCGGTAGCCCGCCCTCTACCGGCCGCGCCTCAGGCGGACTTGATCTGGGTCCACAGGCGGTCGCGCAGCTTCTGGGAAGCCGCCGTCTGCGCCGCGAACCATTCCCCGCGGGCCAAGGCCTCCTCGCCAGGATAAAGCACCGGATTTTCGCGCACCTTCGCCGGAAGCAGGCGCCGCGCCGCGGCGTTGGGGGTGGCCGTTTGCGCCGCCTGGGCGATGGAGGCGCCCACTTCAGGCCGCAGCAGATAATCGAGGAACCGGTGCGCCTCCTCCGCGCGCCGGCTCTCCCGCAGAATCGCCGCCGTATCGCAGTAACGCGCGAATCCCTCGCGCGGCAGGCAGTACGCCAGGCGATCCGGCGCGGCCGCGATGGCCTGCCCCGCGGTGACCGCCCATGCCTGCGCGGCCCAGACGTCACCGGCGATCACCTGATCGCGAACTTCGGCGTTGAGATAGGCGCGCAGCAGCGGCTTTTGCGCCAGGGCCAGCCGCGCCGCGGCACGGAGCTGGTCCGGATCGCCGGAGTTGATCGAATCGCCCAGGCGCTTCAGGCACGCCGCGAAAACCTCCGGCGGATCGTCGAGCATGGTCATTTTGCCGCGCAGGCGGGCATCCCAAAGATCCGCCCAGGATCCCGGCTCGGGCGCGATCCCGCGCCGGTAGAGAATCCCGGTGGTTCCGTCCAGATAGGGAATCGTGTACTCCAGCCGCGGATCCCAGGGAGGGTTGCGAAAAATTCCCTCGAACACGTTCAAGTGGGGCAGCCGCGAATGATCCAGTTTTTGCAGCAAACCCATCTCGATCATGGGCGGAACGATCTCCGCGGCGGGAAAGACCACGTCCCAGCCGGAGTTTCCCGTCATCACTTTCGCCAGCATCTCCGGCGCGCTCTCGTAGGTGCCGTAGCGGACGCGCAGGCCCGATTCGCGCTCGAAGTTGGGAATCGTATCCGGCGCGGCGTAGTCGGACCAGTTATAAACATTGAGCCGCGGTTTTGTTTTTCCGCAGGCCGCCGCGGCCGCGGCTCCCAGAAGAAACACGCGCCGGTTCATGACGACCTCAGCCGCTCGGAAATCAACACCATCGCGCCCAAAACCACCGCCACCATGGTCGAGATGGCGTTCAGCATCGGATTCACTCCGCGGCGAGCCATGGCGTAGATCGTCATCGGCAGCGTCTGCGAATCGATTCCCGCCACCAGGCTGGTGATGACATAGTCGTCGATGGAGACGGTGAAGGCGAGCATCGCCGCCGCCGCGACCGCCGGCCCGAGATAAGGCAGCGTGACGCGGCGGAAGGCGCCGAATTCGTCGGCGCCGAGATCGAGGGCCGCTTCCTCCAGCGCCGGATCGAAGGTTCGCAACCGCGCCATCACGACCACCACCACATACGCCACCGAAAACGCGACATGCGCCAGAATCACGGTGTGCATGCCGAGCTTCCAGTGCAAAAACCGGAAGGCCCATTGAAAGAACGCCAGCAGCGAAACCCCGGTCACGATCTCCGGAGTCACCAGCGAAAGATAGAGCGATCCGGCCAGCCATGTGGAACTTCGCTTCCAAAGCGCATAGGCGGCCAGCGTCCCTATGGTTGTCGCAAGCGCCGTCGCGCTGGCGGCGATCATGAGGCTGTTGAGGGCGGACTCGACCAGCTCCGGGTCGGCCAGCGCGGCGCGATACCAATGCAGCGAAAATCCCTCCCATAGCGTGAATTTTGATGCATTAAAGCTGAAAATTGCGAGAATCAGCAGCGGAAGATGCAAAAATGCGTACACTGCGATGGCGTAAACGGCCAGCCCGCGCTTCATACCAGCTCTTCCCCTTGCCGGCGCGCGGCCCACATCAGGGCCAGCGCGATCATCATCAAAACCACCGATAGCGCGGCGCCGAACGGCCAGTCGCGCGCGGCGGTGAACTGGTTCTGAATCACGTTTCCGATCAAAATGGTCTTGCTGCCGCCGAGCAGGTCCGAAGCCAGATAGGTTCCCAGGCACGGCACGAAGATGAGAATGGCGGCGGCGCGGATGCCGGGTGCGCACAGCGGAACGGTGACGCGGAAAAGCGCCTCCAGCGGCTTTGCCCCCAGATCCGCCGCGGCCTCCAGCAGCGTGGGATCCAGCCGCTCGAGGGTCGCATACAAGGGAAGCACCGCGAACGGGAGAAAGCCGTACACCAGGCCCAGCAGCACCGCGCCATCGTTATAGAGCAGCGGCAGCGGCTGGCGGATCAGGCCGGCGGCGCGCAGCACGGTGTTGATCAGGCCGGTGTCGCGCAGCAGAAACATCCAGGCGTAGATGCGGATCAGAAAACTCGTCCAAAAGGGCAGAATCACCAGGCTGAGATAGAGATTTTTGCGGCGGCCGGACCGGGCGATGAACAGCGCCAGGGGAAAGGCCAGCCCGATGCACAGCACGGCCGCGGCGGCGGCCATCCACAGCGAACGAAAGAAAATCCTCAGATACATCGGATCGGCCAGCAGTCTGAAATTTTCAAGCGTCCACGGCCGCTCCACGCCGCCATAGGCTCCGCGGCTGAGCAGCGAATAGGCGCAGACGATCGCCGAAGGGACCGCCAGGGTCATCAGCATCAGCAGCGCGGCCGGAGAGAGGAAGATGGCGCGAAGGCGTCCTAATCGGGGAAGCGCAGCTCGTCGCTCGAATTCCACCATACGTGAACCGTTTCGCCCTCCCGATACGCGTCGCTGCTGGCGGCCACTTGAGCCAGCACCATGTCGCCGCTTTCCAGGCGCGCTTCGACGTGCATCGAAGAGCCCAGAAACACCGACCGCGTGACGCGGCCGCGCCGCGAGCCGTTGCCGTTGGGCTGGCGCGCGATTCTGGTGCACTCCGGCCGCACTCCAACCCCGCCGATCCAGTTCATGGCTCCCAAAAACGAGGCCAAAAATCTGGTTTTGGGCCGCTGATAGATCTCCCGCGGAGTGCCCAACTGCTCCACCACCCCGGCGTTCATCACCGCCATGCGGTCGGAAAGCGAGAGCGCTTCTTCCTGATCGTGGGTGACCAGCAGAAACGTGATGCCGCTGCGCCGCTGCAAATCCTTCAATTCGGCGCGGACCTGTTTGCGAAGCTGCGGGTCGAGCGCGCTCAGCGGCTCGTCCAGCAGCAGAACCTCCGGCTCCAGCACCAGCGCGCGGGCCAGAGCCACGCGCTGCCGCTCGCCGCCGGAAAGCTCGTTCGGCTTGCGGTTTTCCTTCCCGGTCAACCGGACCTGCTCCAGCACCTTGGCCACGCGCGCCGCGCAGCCGGAGACGCGTTTCCGGCGCAGCCCGAATTCGATATTTTCCCGCACCGTGAGATGCGGAAAGAGCGCGTAGCTTTGAAACACGGTGTTGACGTTCCGCTGGTAGGGCGGCAGTGGATCGATGCGCGTTCCGTTCAGCCAGACCTCGCCGGAAGTTGGGGTTTCGAATCCGGCCACGATGCGGAGCGTGGTGGTTTTGCCGCAGCCGGAGGGTCCGAGCAGCGAGAAGAACTGCCCGCGCTCGATCGAAAGCGACACGTCGGCGACGGCGCAGTGAGCCGCGAATCGTTTGGAAATCTGTTTCAGTTCCAGCAGCGCGGGCATTTCTGCTCTCATCGTAGCGGGAAACCCGGCGGGGGCGCGGGGCTAAGTTAGAATGAGAGCGGAGGAATGGGTGAGTGGTTGAAACCGGCGGTCTTGAAAACCGTTAGCGGGGCGACCCGCTCGGGGGTTCGAATCCCTCTTCCTCCGCCATAGTTCCGCGGCTTGGCCGCCGCGGAGCTTCACAGCCGGCGGGCGACCACCACGGTAAGGTCGTCGGAGGCGGGGGCGCCTTGGGTCCAATCGCGCACGGCGGATTCGATGGCCTGGACGATTTCCCCGGCGGCGCGCCCGCGCAGCCGCGCAGCCAGTTCGCCTAACCGCTCTTCCCCGAAATCGGCGCCGTCCGGATCCGCCGCCTCGGTGACGCCGTCGCTGTAGATCACCAGGACGTCGCCTGTGCGGATTTCCAGACGCGTTTCCCGATACACGGCGGCCGGCAAAATACCCAGCATCAGGCCGCCTTCAGCCAGACGCTCCACTTCTCCGGAAGCGCGAACCAGCAGCGCGGGATTGTGCCCGGCGTTGGTGTACACCAGTTCGCCGGTCTGCGGATCGACGACCGCCAGGAAGAGCGTGATGAACCGGTTGTCGGGGCAATGCGCGCAGACGGCCTTGTTGAGACGCCCGATTTTCCGCGCCAGATCGCCGGCTTCTTCAAACAGCACGTGAACGCGCGCCTGGAGGCTGGACATCAGCAGCGACGCCGGCATGCCCTTTCCCGCCACGTCGCCGACCAGCATGGCCACGCGCCCGTCGGGGAAGGAGAGAAAATCGAAGTAATCTCCGCCGACGGTGCGGCAGGAGGTGGTTTTCCCGGCGAGATCGAGGCCGGCGACGGCGGGCGGATTCGCCGGAAGGAGGCCTTTCTGAATCTGCGCAGCCTGTTCGAGCTCCTTGGCCAGGGCGCGTTCGGCGGCTTCGATCTCGTTCAGGCGCGCGTGCTCGATGCGGATCGCCGCGACGTTGGCCATCACCGTCAGCAGATTCAAATCTTCGCGGGTGAATTCGCGGATCAGGTGCGGCGTATCCACGTAAATCAATCCGATGACGCGGTCGTTGGTTTGCAGCGGCACGGCCATCATGCCGCGGGCTTGTCCTTCGGCGATGCTCCTTTGATCGCGCCCGGACGGATCCATCCGCGCGCCGCGCACCAGCAGCGAGGCTTTTTCGCTCAGCACGCGGCGGCGGACGGCATGGGGGATGCGGAAGCCGTCGCCGCGGTGGGCGCGCAGGCGGAGTTGCCCGTCCTCGAGCGTCATCAGAACGCCGCGGCCGGCGTTCACCGCTTCCACCGACAGATCCATGATGACCTCGAACAGTTCGTTCAGCGGACGATGGCCGGCGAGCTCGCGTCCGGCGCGAATCAGCGCGCGCGTCTGCGGGCTGCCCTGCATCAGATAGGTTTTGTTAAGATCGTCGCCGGCCTGCGGACCCAGCACGCCGTCCAGGCTCGCCACCACGGTGGTCGATGCGTCCGAAATGCTTTCGGCGTTGTCGACGAACTCGACGGTCCGGCGGCCGGGGCCCGGCCCGGCGTTGACGAACTCGATGGTAAGATGCCCGGCGGAGATGCGGTCTCCGGGGCAAAAAGGCACCCGTTTCTCGATCCGCTTGCCGTTGACCAGCGTGCCGTTCTTGCTGCCCAGATCCTCGACGTGCCATTGTCCGCCGACCAGCAGCAGGGCCAAATGCTGGCGGGAAAGTCCGGCGTCGTCGGGGTAGCAGAGTTCGTTGGCGCTGGACCGTCCCACCGAGATCCGGCCGCGGTCCAGGGGAATGGTGACACTCTTGCCGTCGCTGCTGTGAATGACGATTTCGGGAACAAGCTGCGGGCCAGGCGCCACCCGATCAGCGTATCAGAAAGGAAGACGCCCGCCCGGCGAAGCGGCGAGGGACGATGCGGCCTCCGCGCGCGGGCGCCGATCCGGCTCCTTTCCGGAAGCCGCGCAATTCGCGCCGTGGTAAATTGGATTCGTGGTTCGACCGGTCGCCCGTTACACCGCCTCCCGACGCTACGTTCTGCTGGCCTTCGCCACGTTGACGGCCGCGCTGTTGACCACCTCGCTGGCGCTGCGCTGGCCGCAGGCCTGGGTTGCGGTGGCGATATTCACGCTGGCGGCAGCCGGCGTTTCTCTGCTGGCATTCCGCCCGGCGGTGGAGATTTACGAGACGCACCTGGCGGTGGGCCGGCGGGTGATCCCGTGGACGGAAATCCGCCGCGTGGATCGGACCCGATGGTCCGTGCCGCTGGCGGCTTATCTCACGCTCGCCGATCAGAGCCGCGTCCTGGTGCTGCATGCCGGCGACGCTGGTTCCTGCGCGGGCCTGCTGCGTCATTTGCGGCGGCATGCGCGGGAGGCGCTGCTGGACGGGATTGCTTATAAGCAGTTCTGGGGCGAAGCACCCGAGGCGAAGCAGCTCCCTCCGGCGCGATATCCCCTGCTTCGGCCCGAAGACGAAAGCGAAGTCGAGCGCCTGTTCCAGCGGCTGAAGTCGGTCGGCCGCCTGGATGAAAAATAGGCGGATCTGGCTGGCGGTTGCGGGCGCGCTGGCGCTGGCGGCGGCGATTTTTCATTCGGCGCTCTTGGGCGCCTGCGGCGATTTTTTGGTGAAAGCCGACCCGCCGCGCAACGCCGACTTGGCGGTTGTGCTGGCCGGTGATTTCACCGGAAGCCGCATCATCACCGCCGGCCAACTGATCCGCCAAGGCTACGCGCCCAAAGCGCTGGTGAGCGGACCCTATGGCGTTTACGGCTACTATGAATCCGAGCTGGCCATCGGATTCGCCGAAAAGCGCGGCTTTCCCGCGAGTTATTTCGACAGCTTTCCTCATCACGCACTCTCGACCCGGGAGGAAGCGGCGGCCATCGCAACCGAGCTGCGCCGCCGCGCAGCCAGGACGGTGCTGCTGGTGACCAGCAACTATCACACACGCCGCGCGGGGAAGCTGTTTCGCGCCGCCGCTCCGGAGCTGACTTTTGTGGTCATCGCCGCGCCGGACGAATATTTTTCCCCTCACGGATGGTGGCGAGGGCGCCAGGGCCGGAAGACGTTCGCGATCGAATGGATGAAAACGGTGGCGGAATGGCTGGGGATGTGAAGCGCGCCTGGAGGATCGCCGCGCGCGTTCCGGCTGGCGCCCGAGGCGGGCCACCGGCCGGCGCCGGCTTCCCGGTGCGATTCTTCCTGCTATTCTTCCATTAATATCCGCTCTCGGGAGGGTTGTCGTGGGCCGGCTTTGCGCGCTCTTTTTGTTCCTTTCGTTGTTGGCGTTTCCGCAGACCAACGGACGCCTGAACGGATCGGTGGTGGACCCTTCCGGCGCGGCCGTGCCGAAGGCCTCGATCAATCTGTTCCTGCACGGCGGCAAGCGCCCGCTGTTTACCACCGCGGCCAATCGCGACGGGGCCTTCACCTTCGAGAGCATCCGCCCGGACTCCTACGATCTGGAGATTGAGGCCGCCGGCTTTCAGACCTATCGGCTGGAAAACGTGAAGATCGATCCGAGCCGCCCCACCGATCTGCCCGCGCTTAAGCTGAGCCTGGCTTCCACCGCCTCCAGCGTCGATGTGACCGCGAACGCGGAAACGGTTCAAACCTCCAGCCCGACCATTTCCACCACCATCACCGCCGAGCAGATCCAGCGGCTGCCGGTGGGCGACCGCGATCCGCTGGCGTTTATCGCCACGCAGGCCGGTGTCGGGGCCAATCAGTTCGCGACCAATATCAACGGCCAGCGCGAATCCTTCAGCACCGTCACGCTGGACGGCGTCAACATTCAGGACAACTATCTTCGCGATAACGACCTCGACTTCACGCCCAATCTTCTGCTGCTCGATCAGGTGAAGGAAGTGACCATCACCACCGCGCTTTCCGGGGCGGAAGCAAGCGGCGGATCGCAGGTGAGCTTCGTCACTCCCTCCGGCACCAACGATTTTCACGGGAAGCTGTATTGGCAAAACCGCAACAACGATTTCGCCGCCAACGATTTTTTCGATAACCGCGACGGCAATGGCCTTCCGCGCCTGAATTTAAATCAGGCCGGCGGCGCGATCGGCGGTCCGGTGAAGCGCGACAAACTTTTCTTCTACGCCAATTATGAAGCCTACCGCCTGGTGAGCCAAACCGAGGAGGACGCGACGATACTCACGCAAACCGCGCGCAACGGGATTTTTTCCTATATCGATCCCGCCGGCCGGCTGCAACAGGCCAATATTTTGCAGATCACCGGATTACCGCCGGATCCCGCGGTGCAGGCGCTGATCAACCAGATCCCCACGCCCGATAAGATCAATAATCTTCGGGTCGGCGACAGCCAGCCGGGGCAGTTGCTCAACACTGCGGGCTATTCGTATCTGGTTCGCAACAACCGCGACCGCGATCATCTGACCGGCAAAATCGATTACAACATTTCGACCCGGCATGTTTTATCTGGCTCGTATGCCTATAACCGCGATTACGTCGATCGCCCTGACGTTGCCGTGTCTTATTCGACCGTCCCCCCGGTCAGCAACAACGATCACGTGAAGTTCGGGGCAATGAGCTGGCGCTGGAGTCCGGCTGCGGCGATTACCAACGAGCTGCGCGGCGGTTTGAATTTCGCTCCGGCGGTGTTCGATATGACCGGGCCGTTTCCCTCCTACATCATCGGCAACACCGATTTCACTTCGCCCGTCGCCGCGGCGCAGTTTTTGCCGCAGGGCCGCAACACCAGGACGCGAAGCATTCAGGACAACGCCTACTGGGCGCCCGGCAAGCACACGATTCAATTCGGATACCAGTATCAGGGCGTGCGCATCCGCAGCTACGACTACGGCGGCACGATCCCCACCTATAACATCGATATCAATTCCTCGCGCCAGCAGCACAACCTGCTGGGTTTCGCCGATCTGCCCGGCATCGGCGCCACCGAGCTGGACAACGCCAATGAGCTGCTGGCGACGCTCGCCGGCCTGCTCGACAACGACAGCGTGGTGTACAACGTGACCAGCCGCACCTCGGGATTCGTTCCCGGCGCGCCGTGGGTGCGCAATTTCATCTACGACAATCACGCTTTCTACGGCCAGGACCAATATAAGGTTCGCAAGAACATGACGGTGACGCTCGGCTTGCGCTGGGATTATTATGCGCCGGTGAATGAAGCGAACTCGCTCGAATTGCAGCCTGCGCTGGAAGGCGGCAACGCCTTTCAGTCGCTGCTTGATCCCAACAACTCGCTGGTGTTTTACGGCAACTCCGTCCATCAGCCCTTTTACCGGAAGAATCTGCGCAACTTCGCGCCGAACGGAGGCTTGGCCTGGGACGTTTTTGGCGACGGCAAGACTTCGCTGCGCGCCGGCTACGCGCTGCGCTATGTCGATGACCAGATGGTGGAGGTGACCGACGGATTCACTGCGACCAATCCGGGGCTCCAGGCCTTTCCGGCGAACTTCGATCTGAGCGGGACGGTCAGCCATCCTCCCCCGATCGCGGTTCCTCCCTTCCAGGTGCCGACTTCGTTCGCCGCGCAGTATCAGCTCGACCCCGGCGTGTATTACACGCTGATCAATCCCAAGCTGAAGCAGCCCTACGATCAGCAATTCGCCCTGGCCATCCAGCACGAGTTCAAAGGCGCGATTGTGGAGCTGCGCTACGTCGGCGATCACGCGACGGAGCTGCTGCGCGGCTTCGATCTGAATCAGGAGAACATCACGGCGAACGGATTCCTCAGCAATTTTATAATCGCGCGGAACAACGGATTTCTCGCGCTCCAGAAAAACGGCGTTTTCAATCCCGCCTATAACGCGTCGATTGCGGGCAGCCAGCCGCTGCCGGTCTTCTCGCATCTGGCCGGCGGAGGCGAGCTGCGGAATTCAACCTACGACGCGCTGATCGAGAATGGCGAAGCGGGCGAGCTGGCCTATCAATACACCATCAACGGAGAGAACGGCACGCTGAATTTTTTCCCCAATCCGAACGCGCTCAGCGCGGTCTATCTGGACAACTTCAGCAACTCCCATTACAACTCCGGCCAGGTGGAGGTGCGGCGCAGGTTCCAGCGCGGGCTGTCGTTTCAGGTGAACTATGTTTTTTCGAAGTGGCTGAGCGACGCCGCGGGTCTGGATCAGAACCGCTTCGAGCCTTTTCTGGACATCCACAACACCAAGCTCGAATACGCGCGCACGCCCACCGATTTGACGCACCAGTTCAAGGCCAACTATTCCTACGAGCTGCCGCTCGGCGCCGGCCACGCGCTGCATTTGCGCGGCGGATGGAACCGGCTGCTGGAGGGCTGGAGCACCAGCGGGATTATCTCCTGGATTTCGGGCAATCCGTTCTCCATCACCACGGCTTCGCAAACGGCGGCCGGCTGGGGCACCTTCCTGCGCGAGGATTTTTCGGGCGAAAACATGCCCGATACGGCGCTCACGCGCGGCCAGATCGAAAATCTGCTCGGCGTGCGCATGACCGGCGAAGGCCCGTATTTCATCGCCGCCTCGGCCATCGGCCCCGGCGGTTTTGGAGTTTCCGCCGCCGGAACCGCGCCATTTTCCGGACAGATTTTCAGCAATCCCGGCCCCGGTACGCTGGGCGAGTTGCAGCGCCGCCAGTTCACCGGGCCCCCGGTCTTCTCGATGGACGCGGCGGTCATCAAGGACACCAGAATCGACGAGCGCTGGCGGGTTCAGCTTCGCCTGGAAGCGCTGAACGTTTTTAATCACGTGGCCTTCGGCGTGTTCAGCAACAATATGGCGATCAACAGCGCGCAGTTCGGCCAGATCACCACGCTCGCCAACGCGCCGCGGCAGTTGCAGTTCAGTCTGGCCGTGCAATTTTAAATGGGGGCGCGCCGGTCAGGCCGGATCGAGTGCAGCCGCCAGGCGCAGCAGTTTTTTGGCGAACGCGGCGGGGTCCTCGCCGCAGGCGCGATCCAGGGTGCCCACCGTTATGTCCAGCGCGATATCGTGGGCGGCGCCGCCGTCCTGCACGGTGTAGAGGCGGGATAGCCTGCGCGTCACCTCGCGGGCCAGCGGCATGGCGCCGCCCGGCTGCGGGTCCGCGATCGCGGCCAGGCACTGCGCCGACCAGCGCCCCACCGCGCCGCCGGCGGCGTTTTGCAGGCGCGCCGCCGCTTCTTCAATGGCCCGCTCCACCAGGGCGCGCCCATGACGCGCCTGGACGCGCTGCAAATTGCGAAGATTCACGAAAAGCAGGCAGAACGGCGCGTTGCGCGCAAGAAGCTGTTCGATCTGTTGATCGATCTTCAGACGGGGCAAAATTTCCACCTCCGGCGCGGCGCGCCGCGGCGAGCCCCGCGCCTGGTGCAGCAGGCGAATCTCATCGCGCAGTTGCGCCACAGCCAGTTGGTTTTCGCGGCGCATCTGTTCCAGGCTGGCGGCGATCCGCGCCACGGCGGCGCGAATGCCCCGCCGCATCTGCTCGATCGATTCCTCCCCGGCCAGTTGCTCCAGCCGGCGCAGTTCTTCCTCGGTCCTGCGCCCGTAATCGGCGCCGCTGCCGGCGATGCCGGAGGTGAGCGTCTCCACCGCCCTGGCGGCGGCTTCCAGGTCCCGCCGCAGGCGCTCCAGCCGGGCCCCGGCGCGATCGCGATAGCCGCGCAGCTCGCCGCTGACCGAGGCGTGAATTTCGCGCATCTTTTCCGGTGAACCGGCGCCGCGCCATTCCGCTTGCAGGTGATCCACCCGCCGGCGGAACTCCGCGGTCTCGCGCGCGTCCACCTCGATCGCGTAGGCACTAATCGCGCGCAGCGCCAGCTCATAACAGGCCGCTGCCGTCTTTTGCAGCTCGCCCAGCCGCTCGATTTCATTCACCGATTTGCGGAGAGAGATCACCTAGGCCCGTCCCACGGACTTATCGGCAGCCGGAAAGAATGCTTGAAACGGTTTTCGAGCGGGGCTAATGAATCGTCCGCGTCTTGCGATTCATGTAGTCCATCAGCAGATACTGGCCCAGCGTGTAGGGCGTGGTGAAGTATGCCTTACCGCGGCAGAGCTCCGTGACCTTCTGGATGAAGTTCACCAGGCCGTAATCGCTGGCGAGCATGAAGGTGTTGATCAAAATTCCCTGGCGCTTGCAGCGGCTCACCTCTTCCAGCGTCCGGCTGATCACCAGCGGGTCCAGCCCGAAGGCGTTGCGGTAGATCCGGCCGTCGTCGAGCGTCAGCGCGCTGGGCTTGCCGTCGGTGATCATGATGATCTGCTTCATGTCCTTCTTCTCCTGCGCCAGAAGGCGCTGGGCCAGGATCAGGCCGTCGCGCGTGTTGGTGTAGTAAGGCCCCACCTGCACCCGCGCCAGCTCCTGGATCCGCAGCTCCTCGGCGGAGTCGTGGAACAGGACGCAGCGCAAAGAGTCCCCCGGATACTGCGTGCGGATCAGATGCGCCAGCGCCAGCGCGACCTTTTTCGCCGGAGTAAAGCGGTCCTCGCCATAGAGAATCATGCTGTGGCTGCAATCGAGCATCAGCACCGTGGCGCAGGAGCTTTGATACTCGGACTGATGAACGTGCAGATCCTCGTACTCCAGATTCAGCGGCAGCTTCACGCCTTCGCGCCGCAGCGCGGAAAACAACGTGGCCGGAATGTCCAGGTTCAAAGTATCGCCGAACTCATAGCGTTTGGCGGCCCCGGCGGCTTCGATCCCGGTGGCCAAATCGCGCGTGTCGTGCGCTCCAAAGCTGGCGTGGCCGAGCGACCCCAGCAGATCCTTCAGCGTCTTGAATCCGAGAAAATCGATGCTTTTATCGGTGATTTTCACCTCGATTTTCGCTTCTTTTTGGCCCGCGCCGCCCGCTTGCGGATCGGTGCTGATATAGCCCTCCTCCACCAGCTTCTCGACCAGCCGGTTCAGCAGTTGGTCGAGCTGCTCCTGGCTCATCTGCTCCATCTGCTGGCGGATCTGCCGGGCGCGCTCCGGATCGAACATCTCTCCGCGCTCCAGCGCCTGCTCGATAGCGCGCTTTAAATCCTCAAGCGAGTGCTGATTCATCTCGCTGAACTGCATGTACGGATTTTGAAAGCCGCTTTCCAGAAAAAAATCGGCCAGCGCTTTGAGTAAATCCTCGGCGCTGAGGCCGAAATCCTCGCCGGAGTATCGCGAATATCGAACCGCTTTCACTGGTACTGCCTTCTCTTGCCCTTATCCTCCGGGGGCGGCTCGCGGCGGCGCGGCTCGGCCAGGAAACCGGCTTCCTCGTTGCGGCTGATGCGCCGGTGCGCGTACAAGCCTTCCAGAATAAATTCGGCCGCCGAAGCGCGGACCGCGTCCGGTTCGCCCGCGCCCAAGCCGAGCACGGCGGTCTTTTCCAGCAAGCCTTGAATCCGGCTCAGGTCTTTCACCATCGCCGGCGAGCTCGCCGTCTCCTCCAGCTTCAACGAGCCGCCCAGCTCGAACCACTGCACCACGGGCGAGAGGTTCTCGCCGTCGAAATACTGGGTGAACACCTTGCCCACCGCCAGCCGGATCAGGTCGCGCGCCACCTGGTCGCCGCCCTTGAGCTCGCCTTCGTATTCCAGCTCCAGTTTGCCGGTGATGGAAGGAAGCGCGGCGTAGATATCGAGCACGCGCGGAACGGCCAGCGCTTCGCCGGACATCAGCGCGCGGCGTTCGGCGTTGGAGGCGACATTTTCCAGCACCGAAATCGGCAGACGCTGGCTGACGCCGCTGCGTTTGTCCACTTTTTTATCCTCGCGCGCGGAAAAAGCGAGCTGCTCGACGATCTCGCGAATGTAATCGGGCACGCGCAGCTCCACCGGAGAGGCGCGCGAGGTCCAGGATTCCTGCTCGGTGATGGCCAGCCCGTGCTCCAGCGTCGCCGGGTAGTGCGTGCGAATCTCGCTGCCAATGCGATCCTTCAAGGGCGTGATGATTTTTCCGCGCGCGGTATAGTCCTCCGGATTGGCGGTGAACACCAGCAGCAGATCGAGCGGGAGCCGCACCGGATAGCCCTTAATCTGCACGTCGCCTTCCTGCATGATGTTGAAGAGCCCCACCTGGATCTTGCCGGCGAGATCGGGCAGCTCGTTGATGGCGAAAATCCCGCGGTTGGCCCGCGGCAGCAGGCCGTAGTGCACGGTCAGCTCATCGGAGATGTTCTGGCCCTGGCGCGCGGCCTTGATCGGATCGATGTCGCCGATCATGTCCGCGATGGTCACGTCCGGCGTCGCCAGCTTCTCCACGTAACGCTCCTCGCGGGGCAGCCAGGCGATCGGCGTGCCGTCGCCTTTGGCTTGGATCAGATCGCGGCAGGCGCGGCAGATGGGGGAGAACGGATTATCCCGGATCTCGCATCCGGCCACGTAGGGCAACTGCTCGTCGAGCAGGTGGATCAGCATGCGGATCAGCTTGGTTTTCGCCTGCCCGCGCAGACCCAGAAGAATGAAGTTATGGCGCGACAGGATCGCGTTGACGATCTGCGGCACCACGGTGTCTTCATAGCCGACGATGCCGGGAAAGAGTTTTTCCTTGCGTTCCAGCTTGCAAATCAGGTTTTGGCGAAGCTCGTCCTTCACGGTGCGGCGCGCCAGCGTGGACGGATAATTTTTGTAGCCGCGAAGGGCCCCGAGAGTTTCGGGGAGAACGGAGGGGTGTTTCATTACTGCTTCCTACCGCGATTGTAGCAATTTGGTATGCTCAGTCCGTTCCCGAGATCATGAATGAACTCTCCCCAGCGGATTTTCGCCGCTTCTGGCAGCGGCTCCAGAGCATGGGATTGAACGCCTACGAAGCCCGCTCGTACCTGGTGCTGCTGGGCCATCCGCGCTTCAAGGCGCTGGAGTTGGCGGCCCGCGCGCACGTTCCGCGGCAGAAGATTTACGAAGTGCTGGACAGCCTGGTCGAAAAAGGCTTCGCGCGCATGATTCAGGAAAAGACCAAGCTGTTCTCCGCGGTGGCGCCGGATCAGGCCATCCCGAGCTTGCTTTCGCGCCGTGCCCGGCTGCTGGAGCAGGAGCTGGCCGAGCAGTCGCAGGCGGCGCAGGGCATGATCGGCGAGCTGATGACGGCGTACGCGGAAGGCCGGGGCGGGCGGGGAACGCTCGATTATCTGCGGATCGTGAACGATCCGGGCCAGGTGGCGGCGCAGTTCCGGCGGATGCTGGCGGCGGCGCGTTCCGAGTACCTGGAGTTTTCCCGGCCGCCTTACGCGGTCGATCCGCTCGACGCCGAGCTGGTGATCGACGCCTGCCGCCGCGGGGTGAAATGCCGAGTCCTGGTGGAGCACGGCACGCTCGATCCGGCGCACGAGCAGTTTTTGGAACGTTATCGCGGCGCCGGCGTCGAGGTGCGGCAGATCGAGCGTGTGCCTTTGAAGATGGCGGTGCTCGACGGGCGCGAGGGCTTGTGCGCGCTGCTCGATCCGGTGATCACCAGGCCGGCCTGGACGTCGGTGATGTTCGAGCATGAAGGAATGGCGGAGGCGATGCGCGCGCTGTTTGAGGAATACTGGCGCCGCGCGCTCTAGCCGCTGCCGCCGCGCGGCCGCCCTTGGCCGTAACCCGAATCCGCGCCGCCTCGCTATTCTGTGGAGAATGAAGGCCGCCATTGAAATTCACGCCGACTCCTCGCCCGGCGTCCTGCACGAGCTTACCGGCGTCATCGCGCGCCATTCTGGCAACATCCTCAGCGTCGCCAGTTCCGATCACGGGGGTGAAAGCCGTATCTTCTTCGAGCTGGATCTTCCCGGCGGCCCGGCTTCGCTGATCGCCGATCTGGAGCAGCTCGCCGCGGTCCGCCGCCTGGCGCAGGTGGAGACGATGGAACGGGTCTACGGCAAGCGGATTATCATCATGGGCGGCGGGGCTCAAGTCGGCCAGGTGGCTCTCGGCGCCATCACCGAAGCCGACCGCCACAACATCCGGGGCGAACACATCTCCATCGACACGATCCCGCTGGTGGGGGAGCAGAAGCTGGCGGCGGCGGTTCGCGCCAGCGCCCGTCTGCCGCGCGTCAAGGCGCTGGTTCTGGCCGGATCGCTGATGGGCGGAGAGATCGAGCACGCGGTCCGGGAAGTCCGCGCCGCGGGGCTGCTGGTGGTGAGCCTCAATATGGCCGGCAGCGTTCCGGAAGCCGCGGACCTGGTCGTCACCGATCCGGTGCAAGCCGGCGTGATGACGGTGATGGCCGTCGCCGACACCGCCAAGTTCGCCGTAGAGCGCCTGAAGCGCCGCGTCTTCTAGCGGGCCGGCGACGGGCGGGGCGTGCGAGGGCGCATCCGGCCGCACCGCCGGCGCCGGTTTGACAATGGCCGGGCAAGGATGCCATCCTGCGCAATCAGCCCATGGTCAAGTATGTTCGCTTTGAAAGCTCGCCGCATCCGGCGTTCGGGATTCTCGATGGCTCGGCGGTCCATGAGCTGGGCCCGCCGGCGGCTTGGGCGCCCATCGCCAGGACGCACCGGCTGGCCGAGCTGAAGCTGCTGGCGCCGTGCACGCCGTCGAAAATTCTGGGCGTGGGCCTGAATTACAAAAGCCATCTAGGCTCCCGCCCGGCGCCGGTCCATCCTGAAATTTTTTACAAGCCGCCTTCCTGCCTCCAGCGCCCCGGCGGGCCGATCGTGCTTCCGCGCGACGCCGCCAATGTTCACTTCGAAGGCGAACTGGTGCTGGTCATCGGCCGCCAGGTGCGTCACGTCTCGGAGGAAGAGGCCGCCGCGGCCATCTTCGGCGTCACCTGCGGCAATGACGTGAGCGAGCGGGACTGGCAGCACGGCGGCAACAAGGATCTGCAATGGTGGCGCGCCAAAGGTTCGGACACCTTCGCCCCGCTCGGTCCGGCGATCGTTGCCGGCCTCGATTACTCCGATCTTCTTTTGACGACGCGCCTCAACGGCGAAACCGTGCAGCAGCAGCGCACCTCCGATCTGTTGTTTCCCCCGGCGAGGATTGTAAGCTACGTCAGCCGCTGGGTAACGCTGGAGCCGGGCGACGTGATCTTCACCGGCACGCCCGGCAGCACCCGCAAGATGAACCCCGGCGACACGGTGGAGGTGGAGATCGAAGGCGTCGGAGTGCTGCGGAACCAGGTTGTGGCGGCATGAAAACCGGGCTGTTTCTGGCGCTGGCGGTCTTCGTCGGGGTGTATCTGGCGGTCTGGATCGCCTCCATCCGCAGATACGAATGGCCCGGCCCGCGGGAGCTTTTCGTCGGCTTTGTCACCAATTTTTTCGACACGCTCGGCATCGGATCCTACGCCCCGACCACTTCGTTTTACAAGCTTTGGGGCCTGGTGCGCGACGAGCAGATCCCGGGCACGATGACTATCGGCGATGTGCTGCCGTCCACGCTGGAAGCCTTCATCTACATCACCGTGGTGCAGGTCGATGTGATGACGCTGGCGTTGATGATCGCCGCCTCGGTGGTCGGAGCCTGGCTGGGCGCGGGAGTGGTGGCGCGCCTGCCCCGCCGCAAAGTGCAGATCGGGATGGGCATCGCCCTGATCGTCATGGCTGGATTTTTTCTGATGCGCCAACTGGAGCTGTTTCCGGGCGGCGGGGAGCGGTCCGGCCTGGCCGGCTGGCAGCTTGCCGCGGCGGTCGGGGCTAATCTGGCTCTCGGCGCGCTGATGACGCTTGGAATCGGGATGTACGCGCCGTGCATGATGATCGTGTATCTGCTGGGCATGAGCCCCAAAGCCGCCTATCCGATCATGACGGGCTCGGCCGCGTTCCTGGCGCCGGTGGCGAGCATCCGTTTTATCCGCGAAAAGAGCTACAATCTCAAAGCCGCGCTCGGCCTGGTGATCGGCGGCCTGCCGGGGGTGCTGGTGGCCGCCTTCATTGTCAAGGAAATGTCGCTTTACTGGGTGCGCTGGCTGGTGATCGCCGTGGTGGCCTACACCGCCGCGATGCTGCTCCGGTCGGCCCTGCGGGAACGTCCCGCTTCCGCCTAAACCGCCGCGGAGAAACCGCATTATGCTACGAGCAGGGCACTATGCGGTATTTGTTTTTCCTCCTGCCGGCGGCGCTGCTTCTGGCGCAATCGAAAAATCCCGGCGATCTGGCTCCCGGCAAGTTTCTGATCACCACCAGCCCGGCGCCGGATCCGATTTTCGCCGAGTCCGTCATTCTGCTGATTCGCTACGGCGCGGACGGCGCCTTCGGCCTGATGATCAACCGGCCTTCGGGCATCCCGATCGCGCGCGCCCTGCACGAGCTGCGCGGCGCGGGCGGCCACAACGAACCGGTCTTCTTCGGCGGACCGGTGCAGCTCGACGCCGTCTTCGCTCTCTCCCGCGCGCCTGCAAAGCCGGAGGGCGCCACGGAGGTGTTCGGCAGACTGTATCTGCTGGCCGCCAAGCCGGCGCTCGAAAAATCTCTCGCCCATGCCCGGAGCTCGGATGTTCGAATGTATCTTGGCTACTGCGGATGGTCGCCGCACCAATTGGAAAACGAGGTGACGCGCGGCGGCTGGTACATTCTCACCGGCGATGAGGCCCTGGTCTTCGATGGCGATCCGGAGACGCTGTGGCGGCGGCTGATTCGCAAGGCCGAATCGCAGCTTGCCCGCGCCCGGATCACGGCCCCCGCCGCGCGTTAAGATGAGGGGTTGCGGAACGAGCATCCCATGCGCCGCGCCTTGCTGTTTTTCTGCATCGCCTGCCTTGCCGGCGCGCAGCAGCCCGATATCTCCGGCAGCGTCCGGCGGCAGATTCAGATCCCGGTGATCGCCATCCCCGACTTCCGCGGCTCCGGCGAGGCCCAAAAGCTGATGCCGGCGTTCAACAGCGCGCTCGCCGACGATCTCCAGAACTCCGGCGCGCTCAAGATCGCGCCGAAGACCTTCTACCCGTTGAACACGCCGCAGCGCCCCGAAGAGTTCCGCCGCGCCGACTGGTTTTCGCCCCCGGTCAGCGCCAACTATGTGGCCTTCGGCTACGCCGCGGCCAAGGACGGAGGGCTCGTCCTGTTCGCCTGGCTCAACACGACCGCCGAGGCGCCCAACGCCAATCTGTTCGGCAAGCTCTATTTTGGATCGCTCGACGAAGCCGGCGCGAAGAAGGTGGCAAGCGAGTTTGCGACCGATATCCTGGAGCAGTTCGGCGTCAAGAGCCTGGAGGGCACGAAAATTTACTTCGTCTCCGACCGCAGCCGGTCCAAAGAGATCTGGCGCATGAACTACGACGGATCGAATCAGGAGCGGGTCACCGATCTCAAGACCATCACCCAGATGCCCGCCGTTTCCGCCGACGGGACCATGCTGGCCTATATGTCGCTCGCCAAGCGGCGCGGCGAGTCGGTTCCGGTTTACCAGATCTTCATCGCGTCCACCGAAACCGGCAGAAAACTTCCCTTCGACGATCCGCCGGCCCCCACCACCGGATGGCCCGAGTTTCTTCCCGACGGCCAGCATCTGCTGTTTGCGTCCAGCCTCACCGGATACACGCAGATTTATATGTCCAATCTGGACGGCTCCGCGCGCCGGCAGATCAGTTTTTCGAAAGCGCTGGATATCTCGCCGAAGGTCAATCCCAAAAACGGCCGCGACGTTTTGTTCATCTCCGACCGCAGCGGGAAACAGCAGCTCTGGCACATGAATCTGGACGGGGGCGACGTGGAGATGCTGACCAACGGCATCGGCGAAGTAGCCAATCCCGCCTGGAGTCCCGACGGCCGGATGATCGCCTTCGCCTGGACGCAGGGCTTCGAAATCGGGGCGTTCAACATTTTTGTGATGGACATCGCCGAACGCCGGCCGATCCAGCTTACCAAGGACTCCGGCGTGAACGAAAATCCCTGGTGGGCGCCGGACGGGCTGCACATTGTTTACAGCTCGCGCCGCGGGGACTCGACGCAGATCTTCACCATGCTCGCCGACGGCACCAACGTGCAGCAGCTCACGCGCCAGGGGAATAATTATCAGCCGGTGTGGGCGAATTCGCTCCCGCAGTGACGCCGGCCCAGGGGGGTGAATCATGAAAGTTCCCTTCGCGGCGAAGTGGCGGAAGGAGAGCGAAGCGCTGCGGCGGATCGCGCTCGGCTGCGGCCTGAGCGAAGAATGCAAGTGGGGCAAGCCGTGCTTCACGTTTCTCCAAAAGAACGTGGCGATCGTGATCCCGCTCAAGGAGTCCTGCGCCTTGTCGTTTTTTAAGGGAGCGCTGCTTGAGGATCCCCACAGCATCCTCGAAAGGATTGGCCAATCGCAGGCCGGCCGATGGATCAAATTCACCTCGCTTCGCGAAATCGCGGCCCTGCGGCCGGCCCTGAAGGACTATCTTCATGAAGCCGTCGAATTGGAAAAATCCGGCAAGCGGGTCGAACCTAAGAAAGTTTCGGAGTACCCGATTCCGGAGGAGTTGCAATCGAAGCTGAACGGCGACGCGGCTCTCCGGTCGGCCTTTGCGGCTCTCACGCCCGGACGGCGAAAGTCCCATATCTTGCACGTCTCCTCCGCCAAGCGGGCAAAAACCCGGCAGGCGCGGGCGAAACGGTGCGTACCCCTGATTCTGAGCGGGCGCGGATTCAACGAAGCGCCGGCATGAGTCAAGCGCCGGTCATTCGAAGATCCGGTTCGCCTCGGCGTAGGGGATCGCACCGCCCATCATGTTATGGAACGTGCCGCTGTCGCGCAGCTCGCGCGCGATCCGCCCCACCAGCCCCATCGCCGCGCGCATCGGCCCGGAGCCGACACTGACCCGGGCGACTCCCAAGGCCTGCATCTCCGCGATCGGCGGCGATCCGGCCACCGCCAGAATATTCAGCGGACCGCGCACCGCTTTCACCAGCCGGGCGATCGTTTCACGGTCGCGAACGCCTGGCGCGAACAGGCAATCGGCGCCCGCGGCGCGGTAAGCGTTCAGGCGATCCACCGTGCGCTCCAAGCGTGTCCGCTCTTCGCCGATTTCTTTCAGGAAAATATCGCAGCGCGCGTTGATCACCATTTCGGGAACCGCCTGGCGCACCGCGCGGATGCGCGGCGCCAGATCGATCAGCGCGCCGGCCTCACTATCTTCCAGATTCATTCCCACCGCGCCCGCCGCCCAAACCGCGCGCGCCGCCGCCGCCGCGTCGCCATATCCGGCCTCGGCGTCGGCGGTCACCGGAACCTGCACTGCGCGGGCGATTCGCGCGACCGCCTCCATCATCTCCCCGGGCGGAATCCGCTGGCCGTCCGGGTAGCCCAGCGAGAAAGCGATGCCGGCGCTGGTGGTGCCGATCGCCGCGAATCCAGCCCGCTCAAAGATGCGGGCGCTGGCCGCGTCCCAGGCATTGGGCAGCACCAGAATCTCCGGGCCCTGATGAAGCTCGCCAAACCGGCGCGCTTTTTCGTTCACGCTTCGAGCATACTCGAATCGTTAGAATAATGGGTTATGCGCGTTCTACCGGCGCTGCTGGCTTCCGCCTGCGTCCTGGCGCAGAAACCGCCGTTCGATGTGTCGGCGCTGATGCGGCTCTCACGCATCAGCGAGCCGCAGCTTTCGCCGGACGGCAGACTGGTGGCGTTCACGGTGCAGACCATCGATCTGGAAAAGAACACCAAGCCGAAGCAGGTTTTCGTCGTCGGCGTCAACGGCGGTTTCCCGCGCCAGATCACGCATGACGGCACCTTGAACGAACGCCCGCGCTGGTCTCCCGATTCGCGGCGGATTTTTTACGTCTCCAATCGTGACGGCACCTCCCAGGTCTGGCGCATGGACGCCGACGGCGGCAATGCCGCGCAGATCACCCATCTGGCGGGCGAGGCTTCCGGGATCCTGATCTCTCCGGACGGCAAAAAAATCGTTCTGCTGTCCAATGTTTATCCCGAATGCGGCGCCGACGACGCCTGCAACCGGCGCCAGATCAAAGCCGATGCGGAAAGTAAAGTGAAGGCGCGAATCTACACCTCCCTGCTTTACCGGCATTGGAACGAATGGCAAAGCCGCCGCCGGCGCCACATTCTGGCCGTGGACGTCGATGGCGCAAACGCCGTCGACCTGACGCCCGGCCTGCGCGATACGCCGCCGTTTTCGCTGGGCGGCCCGGACGATTACGCCATCTCGCCCGATTCGAGCGAAGTCGCCTTCGCCGCCAACACCGACACCAATCTCGCCACCAGCACCAACTCCGATATCTACACCGTGCCGATCACTGGCGGGGACGCCAAAAAAATCAGCGCCAGCCCCGGCGCGGACCTGACCCCGGTCTACTCCCCCGACGGAAAATACCTCGCCTTCCGCTCGCAGGCGCGCGCCGGGTATGAAAGCGACCGCTGGCGTCTGATGATTTGCGAGCGCGCGACCGGCAAAATCACCGGCCTTACCGATTCTCTCGACCGCTGGGTGGAAAACATGACCTGGTCGCCCGATTCGACTCGCTTATTCTTTACGGTTGAGGATCGCGGGCGAACCGGCTTGCAGATGATCTCCGCCGGCGGCGGCGGGATACGCAATATCATCTCGGGCGATTCCAGCCTCGACGACGTGCAGTTCAACTCCGACGGCAGTTTTTTGATCTACACCGAAGAAAGCGGATCGCGGCCCGCTGAAATTTTCCGCGCCTCCTCTGCGGGCGGAAGCGGCGTCGCCCTGACACACCTCAACGATCCGATTCTTTTGTCCAGTTCGCTTGGCCCGCTTGAGGAATTTACCGTCGAAAGCCCGGATAAGACGCGGGTTCACGCCTTTGAGCTGAAGCCGCCCGGTTTTTCGCCGTCGCGGAAATATCCGGTGCTGTTTCTGATTCATGGCGGACCGCAGGGCGCCTGGGGAGAAACCTGGAGCTATCGCTGGAACGCGCAGGTGTTCGCCTCCGCCGGATATCTGGTCGAGATGCCGAACCCGCGCGGCTCGACCGGCTACGGCCAGAAGTTCATCGACGAGATCAACGGCGATTGGGGCGGAAAAGTTTACGACGACATCATGGCCGTGGTGGATCACGTTTCCGCGCTGCCCTACGCCGATCCCGAGCGCATGGCCGCGGCCGGCGGCTCCTTCGGCGGCTACATGATCGACTGGATGCTCGGCCACACCCAGCGCTTCAAGGCGATGGTCTCGCACGATGGCGTCTACGATCTGCGCAGCATGGCCGGCGCCACCGAGGAGTTGTGGTTCCCGCTCTGGGAGTTCAAGGGGATGCCCTGGGAAAATCCCGAAATGTACGCGAAATGGTCGCCCAGCTCCTTTGCCCAAAATTTCAAAACTCCGACGCTGGTGTTTCACGGCGAGCTCGATTACCGCGTGCCGCTCGGCCAGGGATTACAACTGTTCACCGCACTGCAAATGCAGAAAGTGCCCTCCAAGCTCGTGGTGTTTCCGGACGAAGGACACTGGGTGCTGAAGCCGCAAAACAGCGTGCTGTGGTACAACCAGTTCCTGGAATGGATCGGGGAGTGGGTGAAGAAACCTTAAATGTCGATCGAATTTCGTAATGTCGATGCGGCCCCGCTGGCCGGCTTCACGGCGGTGGCTCCGGCGGGTGCGATCCTGGGCGTGATCGGAGAAAAAAACTCCGGCCTGTCGGAACTGCTCAAGCTGGCCGGCGGCGTGGCGCAGCCATCCTCGGGCGAAGTGGCCGCTCCGCCGGAGCGCCGCTATGTCGCCCTCGGCGACACGTTGAACCTGGCGCCGGCGGCGGTGGTCGCGCTCGATCAGGCCTTGGCTGCGCAGGACGCGATCGTGCGCGCCCGCACCCTGACCGCGCTCGACCGGCTGCGCCGCTCCGGCAGCACCATCCTCATCGCCTCGCACGAGGACCGGCTGCTTGAAACACTCTGCGACGAAGTCTGGTGGCTGGACCAGGGCCGGATCGCCGCCAAGGGCGATCCCCGCGAAACACTCGACCGCTACCGCCGCTTTGTCGCCGGGCGGATTCGAAGCTGGGGCGAATCGATCTCGCCCCGCCTGGTTCCCTCGGCGCGCCGCGGAGACGGCCGCGCCGAAGTGATCTCGATTGAAACCATCGGCGCCAACGGCCAGCCGACCATCGTTTTTAAGAGCGGCGAAATGATGACCGTCCGCGCCACTGTGCGCTTTCATGAGGCGGTGGACGATCCGGTGCTCGGCCTGCTGATCCGCACCCAGATCGGCTTCGAGGTCTACGGCACCAACACCGAACTGGAGCGCGTCAGGATCGGGCCGCGCCAGCCCGGCGAATCGGTCACCGTGGTTTTCCGTTTTCTGTGCGATCTCTGCCCGCATGCCTACACCATCACGCTGGCCTCGCACGATCCGGACGGCTCCTCGCACGATTGGCTGGAGGACGCCATCGCCTTCACCGTCACCGATGAGCGGCCCACCGCCGGGGTCGCCAATTTGCGGGCCAAGGTGACGGTCGAAACACCCCAGGCCGCCGCCCTGTAACGCCCCCGTCAAAACTCGAACTGCACGCCGCCGATGCCGGTGACGCCGGGCGTGCGATAGCCGCTCTCAAAATAGTTCTGGTCGAGCAGGTTCGATCCCCGGGCGAACAATCGCACCGCCCGCGATTCCGCAAGCGGGATGCGGTAACTCGCGCCCACATCGATTCTCTTCATCCCCGGAAACAGCATTGCCGCGGTGGCGAAATCGCCGAAGACTTCCCCGGCGTAGCTGCTGGCCGCAATGGCTTCCGCTGAAATCAGCAGGCGCGGGCCGATCCGCCACGCCGCGACCACCGCCGCCTGATGATGAGGCGACAGGAAGCTGCGCAGAACGTCGCCCACCACTGGTGTTCTCTCGATCGCGTTGACGTAGGTGTAGGAAGCCGTCAAGTCCAGCGAGGCCGCCGGCGAGAGCCGCGCGTTCAGCTCCACGCCGCGCGACAACCCTCCCCTGGAATTTACATAGCCGAGGAAGCGTCCGAAGGGATCGTTTTCCGGAATCGATTCGGTGAACAGGATCACGTCCTGAAGCCGCGTGTAGAAATAGGTCGCCGAAATTCGCGCGCGCTGCCTCCACCAGGACTGATCGAAGCCTCCATCCAATCCGATCGACCGCTCCGGCCGCAGCCGCGGATCGCCATACACCGTATAGCCGAAGTTTTCGTCGAAGCCCGCGCCGAACCGCTCAAACAGCGACGGCTCGCGATAGCCGCGGCCCGCATGCGCGCGGATCTTGGTTCCCGGCCGCCGGAAAAAATACGCGATCGAGCCGTCGCCGGTGTAGGCCGCCGGCGGCGAGGCGAAGGAAATGCCCTGAAACGGCGCCGATTGCGCCGGATAAAACTGCGGCGCCCGCAGCGAAAACGCCTGCGCGCGGAACGACGCCGAAATCAGCAGCCGGCCGTGCATCAGCCGCATCTGATCCTGCCCGAACGCCGAGTTGCTCGCCTCCGTCACGCTGGCCCGCGCCGTCGAAGCCGGATCAAGCGCGGCCGCCGAATAATTCCCGTAATTCTCATCCTCAAATTCATAGCCCGCCGTCAGCAAACTGAATCCGAGCTGATAGTCCGCGCGCGCGTTCACCGTGTGGATCTCTCCGTCGAAATCCGACCGCGTGCTGCCCGAAGGCTGATATCCGACGCCCGCCGGGCCGTTGCCGTAGCTCCGCGTCGTGGACAGCCCCTGGTAGGCGATGGTGTAGCCGAACCGCGCCCCCGGATGTCCCTCCAGCTTGAGCGCGCCGTCGAGAAACCGCGCCACGCGCGTGCTGTCGGGATCGTCCACCGAAGGAATAAAGTTCGCGCCGCCGATGGCCAGTTGAGAAAGCGGAACACCGGCTTCATACAGCCGGAGCTGGGAAGCCGCCAGCGGGACTGCGCTCACCAGGTCCGGGCTGGCCGTGTCGCCGATCAGTTGCGGTCCGGTCTGCACCTTGGAAAACGAATTGGCCCCATAGAAGCGCGCCACGATCTGCATCGAAGGCGCCGGATGAAACGCCACCAGCCCCTGGCCGTTCAGCGTGCGGACCGGTGAATCGTTGTCGATCCCGCGCGTGACGTCGAGCTCGCTCAGCGCGGCGCTATAGTCGATCCCTTTGAAGCTTCCGGCGGCGTTGGCCCGCCCGTGCATCTCCCCCAGGGACCCGCCTTCGGCGAGAAAGCCGCCGTGCGCGCGCCCGCCGCCCGGATCGGTGATCACGTTCACCACTCCGCCGATGGCGTTGGATCCATACAGCGACGATCCCGGCCCGCCCATCACCTCCACGCGGTCCAGCCCCGTCACCAGCATGTCTTCGAGCAACGGCGTGGCGTCGGCCTGCGTGCCGCTGGCGTCGCGGAAGCGCATGCCGTCGATGAGAACCGCGGTGTCGTACTCGGGAAGGCCGCGCATATTGATCGCCGCCTGCGCGCCGGGTCCGCCGAGCTGCTGAACCCGCACGCCCGCCAGCGGGCGCAGCGCGCTGGTGAGCTGCGCCAGGTCGAGCTGTTCGATTTCAGTGCCTGTCACCACCTGGATCGCCTTCGAAGTTTCCTCCGCGGTCTGCGGCGTGCTGGAGGCGGTCACCACAACCTGCTCCCGCGCCGCCGCGATCTGGACCGAAAGATCCAGCCGCACATTTTCGTCCTTACGAACCCGCACCGGCACGGCGGCGCGCTGGAAACCGGGCGCCTGTGCCTCAACCACGTATTCGCCGGGCGCGACGCGGTCGAACCGGTAGGAGCCGCCCGCATCGGTGGCCGTGGCTTGCCCGCCGTCGCCGTCGCGCGCCAGCAGCGAAACGGACGCCCCTGCAATCGCCTTCGCTTGCGGATCCGTCACGGTTCCCGAAATTGTCTGCGCCCGGCCGGCCCAGGCGATAAAAACAAAACTCACAAGAATGTTTCTCATGACCTCTCCCGGCACGCCGCCGCGAACCGTTCAGCAAATCCCGGACACGAGGCGAAGTGCAGATGAATGTAGCTGCCCAGCACGGAACCGGACCGGAACCCTTCCGTTCGCCCGCCCGCGCGGTAAACCCTTGGAATTTCCGGCGGCATTTCCTCGACCGCCGAGTAGCGGAATTCGTGCCCCCGGGCGCGCTCGCCGTGCGCCAGCGGCGGATCGCTCGAAAGCTGCTCGACCTCGACATAGCCGAGCGCCGCCAGGCGCCTCCCCATCCGCGCCTTCACCGGAAAAATTCCGGCCATTTCATGCTCCACGCCGTCAACGTCCACGATCGCGCGGGTCAGATACATGAACCCGCCGCACTCGGCGTAAACCGGCGATCCGCGGCGCGCAAATCGTCGAATCGCCTCCAGCATCCCGCGGTTGGCGCTCAACGCCGCCGCGTGAAGCTCCGGATAGCCGCCGCCCAGATACAAGCCGCCTAGATCGCGCGGCAGTTCGGCATCGGCGAGCGGGCTGAACTCCACCAGCTCGCAACCGTACTCGGCAAGCAGATCCAGGTTGTCCTGGTAGTAGAAGCAAAACGCGCGATCCCGGGCGACGCCCACCCGCACGGGCCCTCGCCGATCCACATTCGGCGGCGCGGCCGCTTCAACGCATAGCGCCGGCGCGCGACGCGCAAGCTCGACCAGCCGCTCCAGATCGATGTGCGCTTCCATCCAATCCGCCAGATCCCGAACGCGCTCTCCGGTGAGCCACTCCTCGGCCATCACCAGCCCCAGATGCCGGTCCGGAAAGGAAATCGCGGGATTGTCCGTCAAAAAGCCGAGGGGGCGCGCGCGGCAGTTTTGCTCGACGGCGGGACGCAGAAATTCATAATGCCCCGCGCCGGCCACGCGATTGAACAGCACTCCCTCCAGGCGCAGATCCGGATCGAACTCTTCAAACCCGCGTACCACCGCCGCGCAACTGCGGGCCATGGCCGAGGCGTCCACGATCAAAACCACCGGCGCGTCCAGCAACTTCGCCATCTCCGCCGTCGATCCCGCCTCGCTCGATGCGTCACGCCCGTCGAATAATCCCATCACGCCTTCGATGATCGCGATATCGGCGTCCCGCGAGCCGCGCGCAAAAATCCGCAAATTCCACTCGCGGGGAATCATCCAGCCGTCGAGGTTGCGTCCGATGCGGCCCGCCGCCGCGCGATGGAAGGAGGGATCGATGAAATCGGGGCCGGTCTTAAACGGCTGCACCCGCCAGCCGCGGCGCGCCAGAGCGGCCATCAGCGCCGTGGCGATGGTGGTCTTGCCTGCGCCGCTATGCGTCCCTGCCAGGACCAGACGCGGCACATCGATCCGTTGTCTCACGCGAGGTTGCGCGCCTCCACTGGCCGCGGCTCGCCATCACAATAAAAGGCGCGAGACAGAGGTCGTCCATCCACAACCCTCATCGCGAAGCGTGGCCTTGGCGAATCCGTCCCAGGCAGGTCTCCTGACTTGCAGGTCATCGCGATCCGGCGGCCTTCCCGTTTCCAGTGGCCCTGATTGCCTTCACGCTCGCTGCTTACAGTGGCGCGACCGTGCGGGATTTTCACCCGCTTCCCTTTTCACTCGCCGCTTTCAAGCGAGCACCGTGGGACAACTCAGATATAACAGACCGCCACCGAAGAGGTCAAGGAAAATCGCAACGTTTCCCGGGCGGGATGGCAATGAACGCGCCGCCGCCAGCAATATTCCGCGGAGCAACCGTTATTCGCCGGATTTGAACGGCAGCAGGCGGGGCGGCGACGCGTCCGGCTCCAGCCGCAGCGCGGTCCGGTCCGGATAATAGGCGAGGAGTTGTTGATCTTCCTGATCTCCCAGATCCCGCGCCCACACGATCCGCGAGCCGTCAATATCGGCGGAGTTATAAACCCACTCGTCCTGAAAAACATGGTTCGGCCAATAACTCACAAAAACGAGGAGTTTCCCCGGAATTCTGGCGAGCTCGCCCGCCACAGCCCGCCGGCGGTCCGCAGAGGGGCGATGAAGACCATCCCAGGTCTCGTAGGGAAGCAGTTCGGCGGCGAAGCTCCGTCCTTCAAACAGATGAAGCGTATACCAGAAGAGAAACTGCGCCGCGCAAAGCGCGAGCAGGAATCCGGGAGCTTCCCGCGCGACGGCTCCCAGCTTCTCCAGTCCCACAACGCTGAGCAGAAGGAATAAACAGGCCACCGGCGCCAGATAATGAACTTGAAACGCCGGAAAGAAATTGGTCCCGGCCGCCAGCAACAGCAAGGTTCCCGCAACCCAGACGTATGCCGGCTGGCTCAGCGCGAGCAAAAACAACGGCAGGGCGAGATACAGCGGCGCAAGAAAGAAGAACCGGTAGTAGCGCACTCGATATTCCAGGCGCAGCAAGAAAGTTCCCAGCGTTTCTTTCTGCCCGCCGCGGAAGGCGATCTGCGACTTGTATTCCATCTCCTGCTGCGCGGTGAGCGGCCGGTGCGGAAGCGGATCGCGCTCGAAAGTCAGCGCGGCGGGAACTCCGTACTGATACTGGCTGAGAGAATATGGCATCTGGGTCCAGCGTCCGGTGACCCTCTTGTTCTGCAAGAAAAGCAGCCCCATGGCAGGAACCAGGGCCAGGCTCGCCAGCGCAATCACCTCAAACAGGCGAAGCTTCGGCCGCCACCTTATGAGATAGCAGGCGGCCGCGATCGCCAAAAAGATCGACTCGTAAGGCCGTGTGAGAAAATCGATCGCCAACCCCACTCCGAGTAATGCGGGATAGATTTTTCTGGAACTGGCGCGCAACCGCGGAAGCGCGCCCAACGCCAGACACCCTCCGGAGGCCGCACACGCCCCGCCCCAATAGCTGTTCATCCAGGAGGAAAGCGGGCCGAACTCGAAAATTGCCAGGCATCCGCCGGCCAACGCCCAACGCGGGCTCGTCCATCCGCGCAGCATCCAATAACAAAGCGAGCAAAGCGCCGCGCCGGATAGCAAAACGCCGGCCCAGGGGTGACCGAAAATCATCCAGCCGGCGGCCAGGGCAATCCCCTGCCCCGGCGGATAGATCGAGCTATAACTCGGCTCCTGCAATACGAAGAACGTTTCGAAAAACCGCGAAAACGGATGCGGCGGGTTAGCCAGACGAAAATGCCTCAAGGTATCGGCGGCTAACAGATGGCCGAATTCGTCATAGATGTCCGGAACCGGCGCCGGATGGCGGCTCAAAAGAGCCAGCCGGAGCAGCACCGGCGCCGCCGCGAGGATCGTCATGCAAACCGCGGTTTGCGGCGCCAGCTTCACCGCGATCCTTTCCATCCACGGGCGCCAAAACAGAAGGACGAAGAACAGCGCCAGCGCCACTTCGATAAAATCGCCCCCCGTAAATCCGAGGAAATGATCGTTCGGCATTATTTGACGTCTTCGAACTTCAATTTAGACGGCGGATTGGAAACCGGCGCCGGCGTTTCCCTCTGGGGCATTTCATACGGCTCAAGCGCGGGCGGGCGGGCGTCCGCTTCCAACACAAACGGTTTTCGATCCGGATAGTAGCGGATCAGTTCCTGATTCGCGTCATCTCCAAGGTCGCGCGCCCAGACGACCGGAGCCGAATCGATATCAGCCGCGTTGAATACCCACTCCGTGATCGTGTGCTGGGAGCTATAGCGGACCAAAACCAACTTCTTTCCCGGTATTTTTGACAACTCCCGCTGAATGGCGAGCCGGCCGCTGGCGTCGCCGTAATTGATCGCATCCCAGGACTCATATCTCCACATCGCTTCATTCCGCCCGAAGTGAACGCCATACCACAGCGCGAAATGAGCGAAACAGAAAAAAAGAAGGAGATACGCCGCCGCCGGGCTAAACCGGCTCAGGGCCGCCAGAGACGCCACGCTCACCAGGACGAACACGCAGGCCAGCGCGGCGATATAGTGCGGGTAAAAATAGGGATAAAAATTCGTTCCGGCCGCGAACCATAGGATGGTGAGAAGCAAAGGCCAGTAACTTCTGAGCAACACAAAAGAGAAAGGCAGGGCGAGATAAATCGGAGCGGGAAAGAAAAACCGGTAGAAGCCCACTCTGCCGGCCAGCCGCGAAAACCAGCTTCGAAAAGTATCGGTCCCCGGTCCATGTACGGAGGCCTGAATCCGATAGGCGAGCTGCTGTTGCGGAGTCAGCTCGCGATGCGGAACCACTTTCGGCTGAATCGTGAACGCCGCCGGAATCCCGTACTGATAGCGGCTCAAGGCGTAGGGAAGAGTCAGGCCATCGCCGGTGACTCTTTTGTTGTGCAGATAGATCAAACCGGCGCACGCAAGCATCAGCAAAGCAGCCGCCGGAAGCGCCTTCCACGCCGCCCGGCGCCACGGGGCGGCGAGAAAAATTAAAGCCGTGATCAGAAGCACGGATTCAAAGGGGCGGGTCAGCATCTCGAGGCCGGCGCCGAGTCCCAACAGCGCGCCGTTCCAGAGGCTCGGATTTGCGCGAAGCCTCGGCAGCGCGCCGAAGGCGAGGCAACCCGCGCAGGCCGATACCGCGCCGCCCCAGTAACTGTTCATCCAGTGGCTCAGCGGCCCGAACTCGATCACGCACAGAAGGCCGCCCGCCAGAGACCATTCCGGCGTCGTCCAACCGCGCAGCATCCAATAGGCGAGCGCCGCCAGCGCGCCGGCCGAGATCGCCACTCCCGCCCACGGACAGCGGAAAATCCACTCTCCCAGCGCCAACACCAGCCCCTGCCCCAGTGGATAGATCGAGCTGTAACTCGGCTCCTGCAATACATAGAACGTCTCAAAGAACCGGTGCAGAGGATGCGGCGGATTCGCCAGCCGGAAATGCGCCAGGGTGTCTCCTAGGAGCAGATAGCTGAAATCGTCGGAAACATTCGGCGCCGGGATCGGATGCACGCCGAGCGCCAGCAGCAGACGCAGCGCAATCGGCAGCACGAATAAAATCCCCATGCACCAGGCCGGGCGCCGCGCCAGCGCGCCCGCGATTCGCGCAATCCGCGAACCGAGCAGAGCGAACAGCACCAGCGCCAGTCCCAGTCCCAGCTCGATGAAATCCACCACGCCAAAGCCGATCGGGTTGTGCAGCGGCAGAAACGACCGGAACCAGTCGAACAGGTAGAACATCGAAAGAACCATTTTCACAGATGTTCTAAAATGGTTGCGCCCCAAATGGTTGTTGAAGCTTCCTATCTCGTCGAGGATCAGCGCCGGATGAGAGAGGCCAAGAACTACTTCGCCTGGCAGGCCTCCCTGATCAAGCCGCACCTGGGCCAAAGAGTGGTGGAGGTGGGATGCGGCGCCGGCAATTTTACAAACTTCCTGCTGGACCGCGAGCTGGTCATCGCGCTCGATCCCGACGCCGAAGCGCTTGCCGCGCACCGGGAGCGGTTCGGCGCGCGGCCCAATCTGCGCCTGATCCGCGGCGGCGCCGCCGATGTGCGCGCCCTCGATCGCTTTTCGCCGGATTCCGCCGTGTACCTCAACGTATTGGAGCATGTCGCCGATGACGCGGAGGCGATCCGCGCTATGGCCTCCATCTTGCCGCGCGGCGCAACGATCGTCCTGTGGGTGCCGGCGTTGCCCGCCTTATACGGCCCCATCGACCGCAACCTGGGCCATTACCGCCGTTATCGCAAGGCGGATCTTTATGCGCTGGCGCGCGCCGCCAGCCTCACCATCGTCAGGTTGCACTATGCCAACCTGGCCGGAGCGCTGGGCTGGTGGGTGAATGCCCGCGTCTTCAAGCTCCAGGAGCAATCGCCGGCGCAGATCCGCTTTTTCGACCGCTACATCGTGCCGCCCATGGCGGTGCTGGAAAGGATCGCCGCGCCGCCCTTGGGGCAGTCGCTTTTCGCGGTGTTGGAGAAGCCGTGACAAAATCATGAAAATTTCAGCGGCGAAATTCATCCAATAGCCTAAAGATCCCGAACCAGGAGCACTCAGGCTCTGCCGAAAGGAGCGAGAATCGTGCCGGCAGGCGTTTCCCAACTTCTGCAACAGAAAGCGACGCAGCTTCGCATCGACTCGATCGAAGCCACCTCGCAAGCGGGCAGCGGCCATCCCACCAGTTGCGCCTCCGCCGCGGAGATCCTGTCCGCGTTGTTTTTCTCCGTGATGCGGTACGACCCGCGCAATCCCGCCGATCCCCGCAACGACGTCTTCATTCTGTCGAAAGGGCACGCCGCGCCGATTCTCTACGCGGCATGGGCCGAGGCTGGTTTGTTCCCGCGCGCGGAACTGCTGAAGCTGCGGACCTTCGGATCCAAGCTCGAGGGCCATCCGACGCCGCGGCTGCCCTTCGTGCCGGTGGCCACCGGATCGCTCGGCCAGGGATTGGCCGCCGGAGAGGGCATGGCGATGGCGGCGAAACTGGACGGTTCGCCGCGCCGCATCTATGTTCTGATGGGGGACGGCGAGACGGCCGAAGGCTCGGTTTGGGAGGCCGCGCATACTGCGGCCTATTATCGATTGGACAACTTATGTGCCACCGTCGATATCAACCGCCTGGGCCAGAGCGGCCCGACCATGGAGGGTCACGACATCGACGCCTACCGCCGGCGCTTTGAAGCTTTCGGCTGGAACGCCATCGCGGTGGACGGGCACGATCTGGACGCGCTGCTGGCGGCCTACCGGCTGGCGGGGGAAACGCGCGGCCGTCCCACCGTGGTCCTGGCGCGCACGCTCAAAGGCAAGGGAATCGCAGGCGAGGAGGATCAGCCCGGCTTTCACGGCCGCGCGCTCGATCCGGATCAGGAACGAAAAGTAGTGGCGCAGCTTCGCCGCGAAATTCCCAGCAACGGCGATTCGTGGCAGCCGAATCTACCCTCCGGCGCGGCGCCGGTTACGCCCAAACCCACCGCCGCCGCCGATCCGCCCTGGTCGCCGCAGTCCAGGCCCGAAGCCACCCGCAAGGCCTTCGGCGACGCGCTGGCCGCGCTCGGAAAGGCGAATCCATCGATTGTCGTCCTTGACGGCGACGTGAAGAATTCCACCTACACCGAGGAGTTTCAGCAAACCGCGCCGGAACGATTTTTCCAGATGTACATCGCCGAGCAGAATATGATTGGCGCCGCGATGGGCTTCGCCGCCGCGGGAAAAATTCCGTTCGCCTCCACCTTCGCCTGCTTTCTGACCCGCGCCTACGATTTCATCCGCATGGCCGCCATCAGCGGATCAAATATCAAGCTGGTGGGCACGCACGCCGGCGTCTCCATTGGCGAGGACGGCCCGTCGCAGATGGGGCTGGAGGATCTGGCGATGACCACCGCGCAGCCCAACTACACCGTTCTTTATCCCTCCGACGCGGTAAGCGCCTGGCGCGCGGTCCAGCTCGCGGCGGCGCACAAAGGGCCCGTGTATATCCGAACCAGCCGTCCCAAGACGCCGGTGATCTATGAACCGGACGAGCGGTTCGAGATCGGCAAGGCCAAGGTGCTGCGCCGCGGCGACCGCGCGCTGGTGATCGCCGCCGGCGTCACGCTGTTTGAAGCGCTCAAAGCGGCCGACGAAGGGAAAGACATCTGCGTGGTCGACCTGTTCAGCGTGCAGCCCATCGATCGCGACACGCTGGCGCAATGCGCGCAGGCCTGCGGCGGCCGCGTCATCACCGTCGAGGACCACTACGCGCACGGCGGAATCGGTGACACGGTCTCCGAAGCTTTAAATCTGAAGGTTCATCGCCTGGCCGTCCGCGCCATCCCGCGCAGCGGCAAACCCGAGGAGCTGCTGGACGGCTTCGGCATCTCCGCGCGGGCGATCCTCACCGCCATCGAGCGCCTGAACGCCTGATATTCTTTAAGGGTGTTCTCCTCCTCCCGGCAATCGCTTCCGGCGGCCTGCGCCGATTGCATCGAAACCACGCGTTTCGCGCAGGCGGGCCTCGCGCCGGTTCAAAACGCGATGCAGCAGTTCCGCTCCGCCGAGGGAAAAATCCGCATCGATTTCGGAACCATGTCGATCATCTCCAACCCGCTCACGCAGGTCCGGATGATCCTGGATCACCGGGCGATGGAGGCGAGAATCCTCGCCGCGCCACCGATTCCCCAGCTCCCCCACACGCCCGGCGAGCAGCTTCCGCACCTGCCGGCGCTGCCCCCCGGATTGATGCAAATCGCGGCCGCGGCGGCGATGGCCACGCAATTGGAGCAGCTCGGCAAGGCGCTGATCGAGGGTCACGAGGTCCAAGGCATGCGATACGCCTTCGGCGCCGGCGCCGCGCTCACCAGTTGGGAGGTGTGGACCAGCACCAAACTCGCCCTTCCCGTGCTGACCAAGACCACCGGCCCGTTCGGCGAGCGCGTTTGCCTGTGCCGGTGCGCCGCCGCGCAGACGCCGGCCGCCCTGTTCGAGCCGCCGCCGAACTATAAGATCATCTCCCGCTGACCGCATTTCCGGTTTGCTCCGGCTCAGCTCATGGTAAAATCGGGTTTACTCCCGCCTGGACCGCACTTTTTCGTATCGCTATGCCCAATCGCCAAATCCTGGCCGTCGTCGAGGACCTTTTCTTCACGGTGAAAATCAACGAATCCGCCAAGCGCGCCGGTATGACGGTTCAGTTTGTCAAAACCGAGCAGGACGCGCTGGCGCAAGCCGCCGCCCGGCCGGCCCTGATTATCATCGACCTGAATCTGGCGCGCATCGATCCGCTCAAGCTGATCGCGGAGTTGAAGGCGAATCCGGAGACCAAGGATATCGGCCTGCTCGGCTATCTTTCCCACGTGCAGGGCGAGCTGAAGCAGAAGGCGCAGGAGGCCGGCTGCGACCTCGTGATGGTGCGCTCAGCGTTTTCGCAAAACCTGCCGCAGATCCTGAGGCGCTATTCCGCCAGCCCGGCATCGTGACGGATCCGCCCGGTTCTGAAATGCCCGGGCGGAACAAGCGCGCAACGTTTGCAGGCGCGGGAACTTCTTACCTGGCCGGTCCCCCGTATCTGGCGTGTTTTCTTTGCGCCGCGTAATGGAGGCGAACGTGCCAGCCACACCGCAGGAGGCGATGATGATTGGGTTGCTGCTGCTGGTGGTGCTGCTGGTTCTGCTTCTCGGCGCTCTTCCGGCCTGGCCTTACAGCCGCCAATGGGGCTATTATCCGAGCGGCGGAATCGGCACCGTGCTGATTATCGTCATCATTCTTTATTTGCTCGGCTGGATCTGATCACTGGCCCGCGGGCGGGATCGAAAGGGCGTTCATCAGCATCGCCATCTGCTCGGGCGAGCCCGTAAACAGGTTCGCCGGCGGATGCCGGTAGCTGAGCATCTGCCGGTACAGGTAATCCTCCAGGCTGGCATTGATGCCCCATCCGGCCAGGTATTGCAGGCGTAGATCGCGGTCGCGGTTGATCTCGGCCCCTTCCAGCCACGCATCGAGATCGCTTTTTTGCGCCGTGTAGGCGCTCAGCAGATCGATAGCCGAGTTCACGCCGATTTCCCGCAGCGACTGCACCACCGGCGCGTAATCCGGCCGCGCCAGGCGATCGCGGACTTCATCCAGATTGACCTTCAGCGGCCCGTTCTGCCCCATGAAAACCATGTCGTAACCCTGGCCGCTGCGCGTGTTCGCCCAGATGGTCGCGTTGGGGAAAGCGTCGAAGAACGTCGCCAGCTCGCTTTTCACGGTCTTCTCGTCGCTTTCATACAAGGGAACGTAGAGCGTGAAATATCCGCCGGGATTGAGGTGCGCCTTCACCGCCTCGAAATACTCCTTGGAATAGAGCGCGGCGGTGCCTTTGACGAAAACATCCAGCGGATCGGAGGCGATGATGTCGAACTTCTCCGGCGTGGTCAGAAGGAAGTGCCGCGCGTCGTCGTAGACGATCCGCGTCTTCGGATTGTGCAGCACGTCGTAATCCTCGCGCGCGAAAAAGCGCGTGGAGGTGGGCGGGATCACCGGTTCGATCTCGCAAACGGTGATGTGCTCGACTCCGGGATAGCGGGTGAACGTTCCGGCCGAAACGCCGGCGCCGAAGCCGATTCCCAGCACCGACTTGGGATTCGGATGCAGCAGCGCCGGAAGATGCCCCACCATGCGCTGGAGCTTCATGTCGTACGGCTCGGTGGTGGCCTCCACGTGGCCGTTGACATCGACCTCCATCGCGCCGTCGTTCCACTGCGTGATGGCGACCGAAGAGTTGCGGCCCTCGGCGGTGTAGATCAGCTTGGACTGCCCGGCGTAGATGGCGACGCGGCGCCCATAGGCAATCACCTCGCCGGGAATCGGATCGACAAAGGCGACCAGAATCCCGCCGATGACCAGCGCCGCCGTTACTCCCGCCGCGACGGCCTTCGACTTCAGAAAGGGCGCCAGCACCAGCACCCCGCTGGCGATCGCCAACGCCAGCAGCACGCGCTGGGAGTCCCGCGTCCCGATCCAGGGAATCAATGCCAGGCTCACCACCAGCGCGCCCAGGATCGAACCGAAGGTGTTGGCGGCATAAATTCCGCCGACAACGCCCGCCGGATCCCCGCCGCGGACCGCGGCGAAGGCCAGCGGAAAGCTCGCGCCCCACAAAAGCGTCGGCGGAAGCAGCGCCCAAACGGCGCGCATCAGATCGATTTGAAAAGTGTACCAGGGGTTGCGCGCCAGCAGCGGATTGATCGGCCAGTAAGGCAGCGAATCGGCGATCATGAACACGCTCCAGGCGATGGCGCCAATCAACAGGACCTGGCACCATCCGAAGGCCATGCGCGCGGCGCGCTCATCCCGGAGCGACGACGCGGCCATGGAGCCCAGCCAGCTCCCGATGGCGATGCCGGTCAGGAATACGGCGAGAATGATCGAGAAGACGTAGACAGTCGCGCCCAGCAGCATGCCCATCAGCCGCGTCCACACCACTTCGCCGCCCAGCGCGCAGGCGCCGGAGATCGCGATCGCGGCGTAGATGGTCCACTGATTCGAAACCACCTCGCGCGGGCTTTCGCGCCGGACGTAAGGGGCGCGTTTGGCCAGGGCCGTGGCCAGCGCGGCGGCGGCGAGATTGATCAGGAACGCGGCAAAGGTCGCTACGTGAGTGTCGTAAATCCGCAGCAGATAGAATCCCGCCCACAGGCAGCCGAACACCGCCCCGGCGGTGTTGGCGCCATAGAGCATCCCCCACCAGGACGCGCCATCGGCGGAGGACTCCACCCACATCACGATCGCCGGCAGCGACGCGCCCATCAGGATGGTCGGCGGCAGCAGGCAGATGGCGCAGATCAGGCCGCGCAGCAGCATCCCCGGCATGCCGGCCTGGAACCCGGCGATGTAAACGCGGTCGATCAGGGGCAGCCCGGCAAGCACCAGCAGGCCGCAGGCGGCGATGCCGGCCTCCAGCCGCGCGTAAATCTTGAACGGGTGCAGCCTAGCGCGCAGGCGCGGCAGCCACAGGCTGCCCAGGCAAAGCCCGCCCATGAAGGTCGCCAAAAGAATGCCCAGCGAGATCGCGGTGGACCCGATGGCAAGTTGAAGCAACTGATACCAGACGATTTCGTAAATCAGCGCGGCGCAGCCGCTGGCGCCGGAGAGCAGGAGCAGATACGGCTTGATGTTGGTCGACTTCACGGCCCCTCAGTATGACATACGCGCCGCCGGATGTCAGAGAACCACCTGGCGGACCTCCGCCGGTTGGGCGGCGGCCGGCTGTAGGGCCGGCGAGCAGGAGAAAATCACCAGCGCGATCCACAACAAATCGGCCAGCACCAGATGCACGAGCTGCATCCATACCGGCGCGAGCAGCTCCAGATTCACCACGCCGGCGGCCCATTGCAGCGCCACCAGAATGGCCACAGCCCGGCTGCACGGCCGCCGCGCGGACAAAGCGAGAACCGCGATATAGGCGCCCGCTGCAGCGGCCACCAGCGGATGCCAGATCCGCAGCCGCACCAGCCATGGCGCCGCGCTCGAAAAATCGGCCGCGATTCCCGCCTGAAGCGACGTGGCAGGGAACAGCGTATCGCTCAGAGCCGTAATCGCGCCGGTCACCGCGATTGCCAGCGCGGCTGCCAGCGCGCCGGCCGACTTCGCATCCACGCGCATCGCGCGATGTCCCGCGCCCCACCACGCCGCCAGGGCCAGCGCCCCCAGCAGCAGCAGAGTGTTGATCAGATGCGCCGACAAATACACCGCGCGCCCGGCCGAAACATTTTCGCCGGTGTAGCGGAACAGCACCAATCCCGCGCCGAGCAGAGCTTCGCTCAAGATCAACAGCAGCGAAGCCGCCGCCGCCTTTCGCACCTTGCCGGGCGGGAACGCGCGAAAGGCCCACACCACCAACCCGATGACCGAGATCAGCGCCAGGGCGGTGGTTGCGCGATGGGTAAATTCGATGATCGTGGCGATCGCGGCCGCGCGCGGCACCATCGCGCCGTTGCAGAGCGGCCAATGGTCGCCGCATCCTTCGCCCGATCCCGAAGCCCGCACCAGCGCTCCCCAGGCGATCACCGCAAGGTTGAAGCACAGCGCCGTCCAGGCGTAGCGCGAAAATTTTTTCTCCACGGCCCCCTTCGATTATCCCACCGCGCTCGGCCGCGTAGCCGAAACGGAGCCCGCCGGCGACTATGCCATAATCTTATTGGGCACATCGCTTGGACGACCGACCTGTAGTTCTGCTCCTCAACAGGGCGCGGCGAAGGTGTTTCGCCAACCTGGTGCTCGAACAGTGCGTGCTGGCCCTGGCCATCGCCGCCGGCGGGGCGGTCGTGCTGCTTCTGGCCGGAACCCAGATCCTGGATTGGTACTGGATCGCGATTCTCGCCGCGGCGAGCTTCGGCGCGGGCGTTTACCGGCTTCGCAAAACGATTCCCTCCACCTACCGGCTGGCGCAGCAGATCGACCGCCGCCTGTCGCTGGCCGACGCGCTTTCGACGGCGACGCATTTTTCCTCGCCCGGCGCTCACGGCGATCCCGCCATCCGCCAGCGCCAGCACGAGGAGGCCGACGCCATCGCGCGCGGCATCCAGCCGGAAGTGGCCGTGCCGTTCCGCCGCCCGCGCTACGCCTATCACGCCGGCGCGCTGGCCGCCGTCGCCTTCGGAATGTTCGCCCTGCGCTACGCGGTGACCGGCAGCCTGAATCTCCAGCCGTCTTTGGTAAAGATCGCCTTCGATACCTTCTTCCCGCCGCAAAACCAGATGGCAAACACAAAGCAGCCGCGCGGCAACCGCCCGCCTCCGCTCGATCCGGGCGACCCGGATTCGGCGGCGGTCCAAAACGAGAAAGCGCCCGATACGCCGCTTGAGGCGCAGGATACCCAGCAGCAGAACGATCCCCAGTCCGCCGACGCCTCCAAGGAAAATGCCCAAAAAGGCGCCAGGCAGGAGCAGCCGCCGGATCAGGCCGCCGACAACGCCGGCAAAAAAGACGATCAGCAGCAGAACGGCAACGATGCCGACCAGCGGAATTCGCAGCAGAACTCGAAAGACGGCAAGCAGGCAGGCCAGCAGGACGCCAAGCAGGGCTCGCAGAGCGAGAGCGCCTCGCTGATCGACAAACTGAAGGACGCGATGTCCAACATGCTGAACAAAATGAAACCTCAGCCGAAGGACTCCGATCCGCAGAACGCGCAGAATCAGAAATCGCAGCAGGAAAAATCCAGCCAGACCGCCAAGCAGGACCAGCAGCAGAAACAAAATTCGTCGGCAGATGCGCAAAGCGATCAGCAGCAGGCCAACTCGGGCGACCCCAAGGACTCCTCGGAAGCCAGGAGCGGCGAAAAATCCTCGGATAAGAACGCCTCGGATGACTCCAAAAGCGGCATCGGCTCGGCCGACGGCGACAAATCGGCCAAGCTGGCTGAGCAGCTTCAGGCCATGGGCAAGATCAGCGAAATTTTAGGCAAACGGTCCCAGAACGTCACCGGAGAAGTAATGGTGGAGGTCGGCCAGAGCAAACAGCAGCTTAAGACTCCATGGGCCCAGAAGCAGGCGCAGCACACCGAGGCCGGCAGCGAAGTGCAGCGCGATGAAGTCCCGCTGATCTACCAGCAATTCGTGCAGCAATATTTCGAAGAGATCCGGAAGACGGCGCCGCCCAAGTCCTCCAAAAATTGACGCGCGGCCCGGCCTAAACGCGGAAATAATCCGGCCGCCAGTTTCGAATCGATTGTTTGATCGTCTTGGGATCGAGATTCCCGCCGAGCGTTTTTTCGACCAGTTCGGGCAGCTCCGCATCGGAGGCGAAGCGCAGCGCGATCAACTGCGCTTCGCTTAACTCCGGAATCCGCGATTTCCATGGCTCCGGCAGCAATTTTTCCATCCGCAGCCGCTCCTCCAGCCGGATCACCCGGTCCTGCACCTTCAAGGGATACACCCGGAGCTTGAACAGCGCGATATAGGCCCAGACCGCCGCCAGCACGTGCGCGCCGCTCACCCAGCCCGGGTTCCTCACCACTTCATAGATCGATCCGATCACCATCAGCGCCGCCACCGGCGAGAGAAAGAAATGATACAGCGGATCCAGCCGCGCGTGATTCTGAAAGTTCTGCGTTTTTGGTTCAGCCATGGGCTCCTCCGTAAGGACGGAAACAATCGTAACATTGTTAATCATGAAGTGGTTTCTGCTCCTGGCGGCGGGCGCCGCCTGCGCCGCCTCCTTTCCGCCGGCCGTTGAAGGCGACTACACCATACACAACTTCCGGTTTCACGACGGCGAAACGCTGGCCGAACTGCGGCTGCACTACTACACCATCGGCAATCCGTCCTCGCCGGACGCGGTGCTGATTCTGCACGGCACCGGAGGAAGCGGCAAGGGATTCCAATCGCAACAATTCGGAGGAGAATTGTTCGGAGAAGGCCAGCCCCTGGACGCCGCCAAATATTTCCTCATCATGCCGGACGCCATCGGCCACGGCGGATCGTCCAAGCCGAGCGACGGCCTGCGCGCCCATTTTCCGAAGTACTGCTACCACGATATGATTCACGCCGATTACCGGCTGCTCACCGAGCATCTCGGCGTGAAGCACCTGCGGCTGGTGATGGGCACCTCCATGGGCGCCATGCATAGCTGGCTGTGGGGCGAAATGTATCCGGACTTCATGGATGCCCTGATGCCGCTCGCCAGCGCGCCGGTGCAGATCGCCGGCCGCAACCGCCTGCTGCGCGACATGATCCTGGACGCCATCACCTCGGACCCGGAATACAACCACGGCGATTACACTCATCCCATTCACGGCCTTCGCGCCGCGCAGTACGCCCTGACCATGATGACCTCCAGCCCGCTTCAGATGCAGAAGCAGTGGCCCACGCGCGAGGCCGCCGACGCCGGCTTTCAAAGACTGATGGAGGCGGCCATGCAAAAGGATGCCAACGATATGCTGTACCAGTTCGCTTCTTCCGCCGATTACAACCCCGAACCGGATCTGGAAAAGATCCAGGCTCGTCTGATCGCGGTCAACTCCGCCGACGACGTGGTGAACCCCCCGGAACTCGGCATCCTGGAGCGGTGCATAAAAAGGGTCAAGAACGGCCGCTATATCCTGATTCCGACCAGCAGCGAGACGCGCGGCCACGGCACGCATTCGGTGGCCAAGCTTTGGAAGCAGTACGTGGCGGAGCTGCTGGCGCCGTAGCGCGAACCGTCCGGGCAAAAGCCGGTGAAAATCCGCACCCGGCCGATCCAACCTGCTCCGCGGCCGTACAGTGAGGGCGGCGATGATTAAATTGAAGCGAGTCTACGAAAACGAATCCCCCGCCGATGGGGCGCGGTTTCTCGTCGAGCGGCTCTGGCCGCGCGGGGTCAAAAAAGAGTCGCTGCGCATCGACGGCTGGCTCAAGGACGCCGGACCCAGCACGGATCTGCGGAAGTGGTTCCATCACGATCCGGCCAAATGGAGCGAGTTCCGGCGCAAATATTTTGCCGAGCTTGATCGCGCTCCCGAGGCATGGGCGCCGATCCGCGAGGCCATGCGCCGCGGAACGGTGACGCTGCTGTATAGCTCGCGCGATACCGAACACAATAACGCCGCCGCGCTTAAGGACTACCTCGAACACCACGCCTCAGCGCGGCCGCGCCGGGACCGGCACGGGCCTTAGCTCCGGCATACGGACCGCGCCGCCCAGCGTCGAATAGGCCGCCGGCAGCGATTCGCGGATCAGCCGGTTCAGCCCGTTGACCGCGGCAGCCGCGTCTTCCCAGGCCCAATCGATTTGCCGCAACTGCGCCGCCGTGGGCAAGCCGTCGTAGGAATCCATCGCATTTTCAACGTGCGCCGCCGCTGCGATGGCGCGATCAATTTCCCCCTGCGCCCGCGCGATCGGCGGAAGCGCGTTGTCCGCCGCCGAGGCTTTCGCGCTCTCCCCCTGCGCCGCGAAGTACTGCCGCAGCGCGGCCATCTGCTCGGCCAGGCTCCGCGCCATTTCCCGCGCGGGACCAAGCTGCTGCTGGAGCGAGTACGCGCTCATGATCGCCGCCTGGCGCGTCTTGCGGTCCGCCTCCGAGATCGTGAAGCGCGGGTCCGGGTCCACCGTAAACTCCTGCTTGAGCGATTCGATGGAAACAGAGTAGCGGCCCGGCAGCACCACCGGCCCGGCGCCGCGCGCTCCACGGCCTCCGCCGAAGGCGTTCGGGATCTGCCCGGAAGGCGGAATCACGGGATCCGAGGCGGGCCGTTCCACGCCCGCATCGCCGCGGCCGCCGCCGGTGGTGATGCACGTCGCCGCCGATGTCGAATTGCCGTCCGGAAGCGGCGGCTCTTGGCGCAGATCCCAGCAGGCGCGATTTAATCCCGCCTCCCCCGGACCTCGCAGGACGCGGATCGTCTTGCCGGCGGCATCGGAAATGGTGATCGTGACTCCTCCCGGCGCCGCCGCCGGCAGCATGTACGTGAATACCGCTCCGGAGGGCGGATTCGGCGCGAAAAATTCGCCGTGCCCGAACCAAAACTGCCCGTTGTAGAGAACCTTGTGATGAACCGGCGCAACCGGAAATAAAAATTTTTTCGCCGCGGCCGCCGCCGCAAGCTGGCTCAGAGGCTCAGCGTCGTCAAGCACCCAGATCCCGCGGCCGTGCGTGCCGAGAACCAGCGCATTCGACGATTCCTGAAACAGCAGATCGTAAACCGGCACCGGCGGCAGATTGGTGTTGAGCGAGGTCCAGTGCGCGCCGCGGTCGAAGCTCGCGTACACGCCCATTTCCGTGCCGGCCACCAGCAGATCGGGATTGGAGAAGTGCTCGCGGATGCGGTGCACCGACGTCTCCGGCAACCCCACCGTGATCGCGCGCCAGCTTGCGCCGAAATCCTCGCTGACGAAGACGTAAGGATGATAATCGTCGTTGAAATGGCCGTCCACGGTCAGATACACGCGGCCGGCGGCGTATTTTGACGCTACGATTCCGCTGATGTTCAGCATCGGCGGAAGGCCGTGAACATTCGCGGTCAGATTGGTCCAGTGCGCGCCGCCGTCGCGCGTCATCTGAATGGTCCCGTCGTCGGCGCCGGTGTACAAAACATTTTTGTCCAGCGGCGATTCGGCGATCGCGGTCAGCGCGCTGAAATTGGCCTGCCCGTCGTGCCGCGAAAGCGCCCGCGGCGGCACCGGACCGCCCATCATCTCCAGCTTTTCGCGGTCGATATGCGCCGTGAGATCCGGGCTGACCGGCTTCCACGTCACGCCGCGGTCCTCGGAGCGGAACAACACGTCGGCGCCTGTATAGATCGTGCGCGGATCGTGCGCGGAAACGATCAGCGGCGCGGTCCAATACCAGCGGTAGCCGGGCTGACCCGGCCGCAACTTTTCCTGAGGCTGCACCGGCCCGATCTGCTGCCGCTCCATCGTATCCAGGTCGAGCCGCCCGGTGACGCCGTTCTGCGAGCTCACCAGCAGCGTATGATCGTCGACGAACTGCGCGTGCATCCCGTCGCCGCCGCCCACGTTATAGGCGTCCTTGAAGGAAATTCCGTAGCTCATATTGGTGGCCGAAGGAGTGCACCAGCTTCCGTTATCCTGCAAGCCGCCGCACACCGTGAACGGATCGCGCTGGTTCACCGAGATGTTGTAAAACTGCCCGATCGGAAGGTTGATTCGAAACAGCCACGTGGCCCCGCGGTCGAAGGAAATGGACACGCCGCCATCGCCGCCCACCACGAGATGATTCGGACTCTGCGGATCGATCCACAAAACGTGATCTTCGCCGTGAACCTCGCTGAACACTTCGCGAAACGTGCGCGCGCCGTCGTCGGAGATGAACACGCCGCGGTTGGAACCCATCACGTACACGCGATTGCGGTCCGAGGGATCGATGTAGATCCGGCTGTAGTACATCGGCCGCGGATTGAGGCCGCTCATGTGCTCCCAGGTTTCGCCGCCGTCGCGGCTGCGGAACACGCCGCCGCGCGCGGTGATCGTATCGGGCGGTGGAGCCGGACGTGCCCCGCCGCGTCCGCCCGGCGCGGGCGTTGGATCGGCTTCGACGATCGCATAGACCAGGCGGTTATCGCCGGCGAACGTGGCCAGGCCGATGCGGCCCTTATCGCCGCGGGGCAGGCCGTTGGTCAGCTCGGTCCAGCTCGCGCCGCCGTCCATCGTCCGGTAGATTCCGCTCCCCGGCCCGCCGCCGTTGTAGCCCCAGCCTTTGCGCTGATGCTGGTACATGGCGGCGTAAAGGACGTTGGGATTCTTCGGATCCATCACCAGATCGATCGCGCCGGTGTTGTCGTTTATGTAGAGAACTTTTTGCCACGTCTTGCCGCCGTCGGCGGTCTTAAAAACTCCGCGCTCCGCGTTCGATCCCCACAGATGCCCCGCCGCCGCGACGTAGACGATATTGGCGTCGCGCGGATCGATGACGATTTTGCCGATGTGGCGCGTATCCGCCAGCCCCATCTTCCGCCACGTCGCGCCCGCGTCCATCGATTTGTAAACACCGTCGCCCCACGACGAGCTTTGCCGGTTGTCGGCCTCGCCGGTTCCGACCCACACAATAGACGGATTCGACGGCGCCACGGCGATCGCGCCCGTTGACATCATCGCGCCGGCGTGATCGAAAATCGGCGTGAAAGAGATTCCCGCGTTCACGCTCTTGAAAACTCCGCCGGTGGTGGTGGCGACGTAAATCGTGTCGGCCTGTCCCGGCGCCTTCACCACGGCGAGATCGGCGATGCGTCCTCCTGTCGCCGCCGGTCCGATGGCGCGCCACTCCAGCCCGCTTAACGCCGAGGCCGGAATCTGGGCGAAAGCGGAAAACGTGACGGCTACGGCGGTAGCGGCAAGACGCATGAAAACCTCCAATTCCTTGAAGTCTACCGAGAACCAGGATGCCGCACAAACTCTCCGACCTCGATCCCGGCGCGGATTGCCCGGACGCCGTGCGTATGATCGTCGAAATCCCCAAAAATTCCGCCAACAAGTACGAATACGACATCGGGATGGGAATCTTTCGCCTGGACCGGACACTATACTCGTCCGTGCATTATCCCGCCGATTACGGATTCATCCCGGGCACCATCGCCGAAGACGGCGATCCGATGGATATTCTCGCGCTCGCCGATGAGCCCGCCTTCTCCGGCTGCATGATTGACGTGCGCCCGGTCGGCATTCTCGAAATGGAAGACGATAAGGGCACGGATCGCAAAATTCTCGCCGTGCCCCTGCGCAATCCCCGCTACGATCAGATGCGCAGCCGCGATGACGTTCCCGCGCACGTAATTTTGGAAATCGAAAATTTTTTTTCCATCTATAAACAGCTCGAAGGAAAGTCCGTCCGGGTGCATGGATGGCGCGGGCGCGAAGCGGCCTGCGCCGCCATCCGTCAAACCCGGGAGCGCTATCTGAAAGGCGCCGCCGGCAAGCCGCGCGCCTGAAAGCTCCGGCCGGCCCGCGGCGGGATGCGCGCCTGCTATCGTAGAAACGTCCCATGAAATCGCCTCCGCCCAAAGCGCGCACCTACAGTGTCCTCACGATATTCATCACGCTCAAAGCCGCCGGGAATCTTTCGCTCGCCTGGGGAATGAAACACTTGCCACAGATCATCTCGGCCAGTCCCCTGCCCTATCTGCGGGCCATGCTCGATCCGTTTGTCGCCGGCGGCGTGGCTGCCTTGATCCTGGCGCTGCTGGCGCGGATGGCTCTGTTCAGCCTCGCCGATCTGAGCTTCGTCCTGCCGGTGACCGCGGCCGGCTACATTCTCGCCGCCATCCTGGGAAAAACGATCCTGCACGAAAATGTTTCCGCCGGGCGATGGCTCGGAACGCTGCTGATCGCCGGCGGAGCGGCGCTGGTCGGCTCCGGCGAGCATCGCACGGAGATCGAACTGGAATGAAATGGCTGCTGGTGGGAATCATGGTCGCGGCCACGGTCGCCAGCGACCTGCTGCAAAGCCGCGAGATGAAGCGCGCCGGGCACCACTCCGTGGATGCGCGCGGTCTGTGGCGGCTGCTCAAATTAATTGCGGAGCGGCGCGATCTCGCCCTGGCCATCGCCTGCATGGCCGTGTCTTTTTTCACGTTCATGGCGCTGGTCCAGGCCGAGCCGCTGAGTTTCGCCGTGCCGGCCTCGGCCGCGAGCTTCGTCTTTGAGACCGTTTCCGCGAAATTTCTGCTGCACGAGCGAATCGGCGCTCGCCGCGCCGCGGGAGCCTTGCTGGTGCTCTGCGGAGTCGTGCTGGTGGGCGGTTAGGCTTGCGGCAATCATCGACGCTCGCGCCGCAATGTTAAACTGCCATTGAATGCGCACCTTGCTCCTGGTCGCCCTGGCTTCGCTGTCTTTGGCGGCCAATAAGACGGATAAACCGGATAAAAAAGACCCCTGGATCCGCATCTTCGACGGATCGACGCTGGAAGGCTGGAAAGCCAACGAGCATCCCGAATCCTGGACCGTCAAAGACGGAGCCATCCGCGGCGACGGGCCGGCCAGTCATCTTTTCTACATGGGCGCCAAGTGCGTCAACTGCGAATTCAAGGCCGAGGTGCGTATCAATCACGGCGGCAACTCCGGCATGTATTTCCGCACCGCCTTCGGGCCCGGATTTCCGAGCGGCTACGAGGCGCAGATCGACAATACCCACACGGACCCGGTCCGCACCGGCAGCCTCTATAACTTCGTCCCCGTCTATCAGCAGTTGATCCCCGACGACACCTGGTGGACGCAGCACGTCATCGTGGACGGCAATCATATTCAGATTTTCGTGAACGACAAGATGACCGTCGATTACGTCGACGAAAAAAACACCTACACCAGCGGCTATCTCGCCTTGCAGCAGCACAATCAGGGCAGCATCGTCGAGTTCAGAAACGTCATGATGAAGGAGCTCCCGCCCCCGAAATCCCCGCTGGCCGGAACCTGGCGCCTGGACCGCGAAAAATCAAAGTTCAGCGCGGGCGAGCCGCCGGTGCAGCTTGAGATTCGCATTCTCGAAGAGCGCAACGGGCTGCGCTATCAGTCGGAAAGCACCACCTCGGACGGCCAGAAGCACGGCGCCAATTACTTCTTCCGCACCGACGGCTACGATTACCGCGTGACCGGCGCGCCCAACTACGATCACGTCTCGGTGGAGCTGACCGACGCCCATTATGTCCACACCGCGCTGCGCGAAGCGCATCTTCGTAAAAAGCGCGACGAGCATATTTATCTGGTCCAGTCCAAAATGGGCCGGCAGTTGATCGGCAAGGCCTATTACACCGTTTCGCCCGACGGCAAGACGCTCACGCGCGACGGCGAAACCACTCATCCGGACGGCCAGAAAGTGGAATATCACGAAGTCCTCCAAAAAGTGGAATAAACATGGCGCTGGCCGTTGAACAACAGAACGTGAGCAGTTCCACCAGCGTGATTACGCTGCGCGGCAAGCTGATGCTTGGCCAGGAATCGGCGCAACTGGAATCGCTGGTTCCGGAACTGCTCAGGAGCGGCCGCAAGAACCTGATTTTCGATCTCAGCGGCGTCACCCACATCGACTCCACCGGGATCGGGCGCTTCATCGATACCTACAGCCGCCTGATGCCGGTGGGCGGAGAGATGCGGCTGGCCGGCGCGAGCGGCGCGGTGCGCGATTCCTTCCGCGTGACCCGCCTGGACACGGTATTCAAGTTTTATCCCACCGTGGAAGCCGCCTGCGAAGGATTGAATTAGGGCCGCGGCTCGGCCGGCCAGTTCATTCCGACCACCAGGCCCGTGCGCGCGTCGCGGAACAGGATGCGGATGCCCGCATCCTTGATTCTTTGCGGGTCTTCGCCTTTCAGAACGTAAAAATCGTGTCCCGTAAATTGCGTCGGCTCATTGCGCACGATCGGCGCCCACTGCACGACGTTCCATCGCTGGCGATAGAACTCCATCGCCGCCTGGTGATACCACGATGTGCTGATGCGGACCGATCCGGCCGGACGGCGCGCGCTTACGCTTCGCAAGGCAAGCGCGGCATCCTTGATTCGCGACCCATCCCGCCACAGCGTGAAATACCCGCCGTGAAGCTGGGTTACGAATTGCAGCGCCACAATGCATCCCAGGGCGAGATTCGCGGCGCGCAGCTTGGGGACAAGATCCGCCGCGATCGCCCAGCCGAGCGCGAACAGCAGCACCAGGTAAAGACCGGTTCGATCCACCGGATAGAGCACCCCGAAAATTCCGTGCGCCGCCAGAGTCGCCGCCGAAGCAAGCGCCAGCGCAGCGATCGGCACAAGACGAAGCCCCTCCTTGCGGTTCTTGAACAGCGCTGACGCGGCGGCTCCGGCCATGAAGATCAGCAGCACGGGCAGCATCGCGAACTGAAACAGGTGGCGCATCGATTCGCCGCCGAGCAGCGCGCCGCGCCGCGCGGCGGCAAAGGAAGTTTCGATCAGCCGGCCGATCGAGTCGCGCAGACTCTCCAGACCCGCGTAAAAGTCGCGCGCCTCCGCGGTGCGCACCGCCCCGAAACAGATCGCCCAAAAAATGGTTTCCGCCGGCGCGGCCATCACCGCCGCGTTGCGAACCCGCTCTTGCCACGGAACCGGATTGAGCAACAGCACGGCTCCGAAGACGCCGGCGGCGGGAAACACCATCGTGAGATTCGCCGAAAGCGCCAGGCCCAGCAGAGATCCGCTCGCCAGGTAACCGCGCCGCATCGCAAAATAGATCGACCAAACCAGAAACGCCAGCGCCATTCCGTAGCCGCGCGCCGCGATCGAAAAATCCAGCAGCAGCGGATGCAGGCTCAAGGCGGTGAACGCAACCCAGCGGACGGCCGGCGAGCAGACCGCGATGCGCAGCAGCTCGAAAATTCCCACTACGAGAAAAAATCCGGCGATCAGGCTGGGCAGGCGAAGCGCGAACTCCGACAGCCCAAAGGTTTGAATCGAAAGCTTCGCCAGGATGGAGTACAAAACATGATTGTTGGCGTCGTACTTGCCATAGATCGCGCCCCAGCCGCCGCTCAGGAAGCGCTCGTACGTGTAGGCTTCGTCAATCGTGATCGACTGTTCGGCGGCGCGGTAAACGCAGAACAGCAGGCGCGCCAGCGCGAAAGCAATCGCCGCGGCGCGTTCCGTCCGGAAATTCACGCGATTTATTGCTGCTCCAGCCGGTGGATCACGCCGGCGACCACGGTGCCGACAACTTCCAGGCTCTGCGCGCTGATTTTATCCAGCGTATCGTTGTCGGTGTGCCAGGCAGGATAGTCCACGTCAATCACGTCCACCGCGGGAACGCCGAGCTTGACGAACGGGATGTGATCATCTTCCTCGGAAATCGTTCCATCGACGAAATAGGCGGCGTAGCCGAGCTGCGACGCCTCCGCCCAGATGAGTTTGCGCAGCCGCGCATCGGAGTTGGTGTCCTGCTGGATCCCGAGACTCCGGTCGCCGATCATATCCACGTTGATCAGCGCGATGACCCGGCGCAGCGTGCCGTCTTTGTTCCAGCGCTCGGCCAGATGGCGGCTGCCGTAGAGATTATCCTCGCCTTCCCACTGTTCGCGAATGGCTTCCTCGCCGTCAAAAAAGACGAGATAAACGTCGTCCTTGCGCGGCTGGCGGGCAAGCACGCGGCCGAGTTCGAGCAGCAGCCCGGTGGACGATCCGCCGTCGTTGGCGCCCACGAATCGCCGCCCCGGAAAAAGCTTGGTGTCGAAGTGGCCGGTAATGACGATCGCCCGTCCCGATTTCCCGGGGAATTTCGCAATCACGTTCTTCATGGCGATGGCGCCATTCGGCGTTTGCGCGGTGAAGGGATCTTCGCTCACTTCGCATCCGTCGAGTTTGAGCTGTGAAACGATGTAGGCTTCCAGTTTCCGATTGGCTTCCGAGCCCGGCGGGCGAGGTCCGAAGGAGACCGCGTGGCGGGCGAACTCCAGCGCCGCCGCGCCGGAAAAACTCGCGGCCGAGGCGATGAAAGGAAACAGCAGGATCGCGGCAATCGCGCGCATAATTTGAGTTTACGCTCTCATAATCGCGCCCAGCAGAGGAACCCTGGCGTGAAGCTGCGCCGGCGGTCGAGCGAATCGAACAGCGGCAGAATCAGCGCCGGCGGCACAAGGAAAATTGCCGCGATCAGAATCGCCGGCCCGGGGAAAAATTGCAGCGCGTTCAGCAGCCGCCGCGAGATCAGGCGGAAAATCCCGCCCACCGGCACGATCGAAATGTCGGAAAATCCCGCGCCGCCAAGCAGATGCTCCAGCCCGTAGCGCGTGTAGCGGAAATAATCGTGCGGCTGCTGATGCTCTTCCCATTCCAGCGGCGCCGCCAGCAGCAATCGCCCGCCGGGCTTGAGCGACCGCGCAATCTCTCCCAGCACGCGCCGCGGATCGCTGACGTGTTCGAGCGTGACGATGTTGATGCAGGCGTCGAAGCTCGCATCGGGAAACGGCAGATTTTCGAGATCCGCGATCACGTCGAGGCGCGAATAATTCCAGGCCGCGTCGCCGATGCCCAGATCCAGACCCACGTAGCGATGTTTGCCGAAATAGCGCTTATAATTCCCCTCCCCGGCGCCCGCGTCCAGGATCCGCACCCCGGGTTTCAACGACGCCGCAAACGCCTCCACCGCATCTTCGATCGACGACTCGAAGTGCTGGATATAGCGCCGCAGGGGGCGCGGCAAAACGTCCCGCAGGCGATCGTAAATCACTTTTTCTTTCGAGCTTCCACCATCACGGTGGACCCGGCGCGGCAGGCCGCCTCCAGAATCGTGAACGGCAGGCAAGACGCCACCAGCGCGGCGTAGAGCAGATCCTTCCACAACCGCCGGCCCGGCGTTTCCCGGATTTCGCGCAGGCGGCGCGCCATCGGATCCAGCAGCGGCGCCAGGCTGGTGGCCATGCCGGCCGGATTGTCGCGCAGCGAAAAGTGCTTGGTGCGCACCATTTCAAATCCGCAGTGATCGAGCAGCGTCTCGATGTCGGATAACCGGAAATCGATCAGATGGCGCGGCACGTCGATGCCGTTCCAGCGCTCGCCGAAAAGCAGAAACTGCCAGCAGGCCGCGTTGGGCACTTGCAGGATCAGCCGTCCCTCCGGCCGCAAAAGTTGATGCGCGGCATCCAGGTAGCTGGCCGGGTCGTAGAGATGCTCGAGCACGTGAAACATGGTGATCGCCGCGCAGCCGCCGGGCGCAAAGGGAGCCCGGGAAAGCGTCGCGCACACCGCCGGAACGCCGGACCGCCGCCAGGCCACGTGGGCGGCGTCCAGCGAAAAATCCAGGCCTGCCACCGGACGCCGGCAGCGCTCGCGCAGCATCTCCAGAAACAGCCCGCCGCCGCAGCCCACGTCCAAAACCAGGCCTTGCTCCTTCGCCTGGGCAAGAGCCCGCTCGACGAATCTCAGGTGATCGCGCAGCACAAATCGCCGGTACCACTGCTCCAGCCGGTCGGCCGCGGTGGCCTCCGGCGCGTACCAGTAACCGGGCGGATAATAATCGCGCAGCTCGCGCGGCGACGGCCGGGGATGCAGGCGGATCAGCCGGCATCTCCGGCATTCGACAATCTGAAACATTTTTTCGGTGGTGCGATACAGCCGGTCAGTGGCCGAAAACAGCGTGCGCGATTCGCCACATCCGCAGGCCGGGCAGTCGCCCGTCAGTTGGACTGCTCCGAAAGCTCCCGCGCCGAGATCCGGTGGCGCAGCAGCAGCTCCCGGATCTGGAGCGGCGTCAGCCGCGCCTTCGTCCGGAAGAACTGGCGGCGCTTCTTCCACATCCGGGGAATCAGCGGCACCGCCGAGAGCGTTCCCTTCAGAAACGCCATCGCCGCCCGCGGCTTCGAATAGCGGCGCAGCTCCCCGCGGTTGCGGATCGCGGCCCACGTCCCCGCTCCGATTCTTTTCAGATAGTAGGCGCCGTTTAGCCACAGCAGATTCCACGGAAACAGCTTCACCGCCAGCAGCACGCGATTCCGTTCGATCAGCGTGAGCCGGCGCGCCGAGCCCAGGCCCAGCGTAGCCCCCCGATGATGACGCACCACGGCTCCGGGCGCGTACAGGCAGCTCCACCCGGCGATCCGCCCCCGCAATCCCAGCTCCGCGTCATCGGCGTAGGCGAAAAAATCTTCGTCGAATCCGCCGATCTCATCTAGCATCGCACGCCGGTACATGGCCGCGCATCCGTCCGGCCACAGCGTCTCCTCCAGCCGGTCAAACTGCCCGCGGTCAAGCTGGCCCGACCCCCGCCCGCGGTTCTGCCCGTCCGGGTAGATCAGATGGCCGCACTTGTCGATGCGCGTGGGGTCCTCCCATACCAGGATCTTCGAGGCGGCCATGCCAATGCGGTCGCCGGATTGAATCGCCGCGGCCAGTTCGCTCAACCAGTCCGGATCGGCCTCCGCGTCGTTGTTGAGTAAGGCGATCAGCTCGGAGCGGGATACGGCGATCGCCTGATTATTGGCCGCGCAGAATCCACGGTTGGTCGAATTTTGAATCAGGCGCAGCGGAACCGGATAGGACCGCGCTAAATCTTTTACCAGCGCCGCCGATCCATCGCTAGAGCCATTGTCCACCACCACCACTTCAAAGCTCGGGTGGGTTTGCGAGGCCAACGATTTGAGACACTCGCGCAGCAAATCCCGGCGGTTCCAATTGACCACGGCGACCGTTATGGCCGGCGAAACCTTGGGCGGGACGGGCACTCCTGGCTGTTGTATTATAGTACTCCAGCCTAAAACGACTGGAACGATCCGAACTTCAAATCTTATCAGGTGAATTATGAATTCGGTTGGAGCAGTTCTGAAAACCGAGCGCGAAAGGCAAGGGCGCGATCTGGCCGAGATCGCCGGAGAGCTCTGCATCACCCAGCGCTATCTGCGGGCCATCGAACAGGACGACTTGAAGAGCTTGCCCGGAACGTTTTTCTACAAAAGTTTCGTAAGGCAGTACGCCGCCTCGCTGGGCGTCGATGAAAGCCTCCTGCAACCCGGAATCGAGTCGCTCACGGCGGTGCTGGAGCCCCTGCCGCTTCCCGGCGCCGATCCGAAATATGGAAGGCGCGCCGAACCGCCGCCCTTGCGCGACCTCGATCCCATCGTGCGCGAGGCCAACCGCCGCTATTTTCCCGATTCGCAAATCGGCTTGCCTGTCGCCGCGCTGCTCGCCATGCTGCTGGCGACTTCGGGCTTCTACGCCTGGTACAACAAGGCGTCGCAATCCGCGCCGCCGGTTCCCGCAGGTGAACGCACGGCTCGCGCGGACCATCCGGCCCCGCCGCCCGCCCAGCCCGCGGCCGCGGCGCCTGTGAAAGCGGAAACCGCCTCGCCAGCGTCGTTGAACGTGACCAGCACCACCAGCGCCGACGGCGTCAATCACGTCGTCCTGAATCTTTCGGCCACCGAGAAAACCTGGCTCTCGATCACCAGCGAGGGAAAACAGATCTTCTCCGGCATTCTGGAACCCAGCCAGACCAAGACGTTAACCGGCCTGGACGTGGCCAAGATGAAGGTCGGCAACGCGGGCGGCCTGGAGGTGATGTGGAACGGAAAACCGATCGGACCCATCGGACCCAGGGGCCAGGTGCGGATCGTGTTATTCACGCCCGATAATTTCCAGATCTTGACCCCCAATCAGACGCTTTGACCCATCGCGCGCCGGCAAGCCCTGGCGGCTCCCGCTTCCCCGCGATAAGATCAAGAGGCTATGCATCTTGTCAATCGCATGTCCCGCCTGGGAACGGAATCGGCCTTCGAAGTGCTCGCACGGGCCCGCGCGCTTGAAAAACAGGGCCGCAGCATCGTTCACCTGGAGATCGGCGAGCCGGATTTCCCGACTCCGGAACATATTCGCGAGGCCGCCAAGAAAGCCCTCGACGACGGCTGGACCAAGTACGGCCCCACGCAGGGCGACCCCGCGCTGCGGGAGTCGATCGCCAACTATATTTCCCGCACTCGCGGCATCCGCGCCCGCGCCGAAAATGTTTGCGTCACGCCCGGCGCCAAACCCATTCTCTTTTTCGTCCTCACCGCCCTGATCGAGGAAGGAGACGAGGTCATTTATCCCGATCCCGGCTTCCCCATCTACGAATCGATGATCCGTTTTCAGGGCGGCGTGGCCAAGCCCATTCCGCTGCTCGAAAAACGCGGTTTTTCGCTCGATTTGGATCAATTTCAAGCGCTTTTGACGCCAAAAACGAAGCTGGTGGTGCTCAATTCGCCGCACAATCCGACCGGCGGCGTGATTCCGCGGGAAGATGTGGCGCGCCTGGCGGAGATGCTGCGCGACCGCGACGTGATGGTGCTCAGCGACGAAATTTATTCGCGCATCTGTTTCGGCCAGGAGCCGGTTTCCATCGCCAGTTTCGAAGGAATGGCCGAAAAAACCGTGATCGTCGATGGATTCTCCAAAACCTATTCCATGACCGGCTGGCGCCTTGGTTACGGGGTGATGCCGGAGTGGCTGGCCAAAGCGGTGGTGATGCTGATGGTGAACTCCAATTCGTGCACGGCCAGTTTCGTGCAGCGCGCCGGAATCGCGGCGCTGGAAGGCCCGCAGGATTGCGTGGACGCGATGGTTGAGGAGTTTCGCCGCCGCCGCGACGCAATCACCGCGGCGCTGAATCAGATTCCGGGATTCCGCGCGCACTCCCCGGCGGGTACGTTCTACTCCTTTCCCAGCATCGCCGATACGGGAATCCGTTCCAAGGCCATGGCCGACCTGCTGATGAACGAGGCGGGCGTCGCCTGCCTGGATGGCGCCGCGTTCGGCCGCTACGGGGACGGATACGTCCGCTTCAGTTGCGCGAATTCGCTGGAGAACATCCACGAGGCGGTCCGCCGCATCCACCAAGTTTCCGAGCGGTGGGCCTCGGCGGTCAGTTCCCGCTAACTTCCGTCCCGCGCGGGCAGGAGTGGGCATGATCAAACTCGTGACGATCGAGCGCGAATACGGAAGCGGCGCGAGCGCGATCGCCAGACGAGTGGCGGACCGGCTGGGATGGGAGCTGTGGGACCAGCAGTTCACCGATGAAATCGCCCGCCGCCTGTCCTGCGACCGGCGCCACGTCGAGCGCCAGGAGGAACGCAACGATCCGCTGCGGCGCCGGTTATTGAAAGCGTTCGTTCGCGGCAGCTTCGAAGGCAACATCAACACCCCCCGCATGACCACGGCCGACGCCGAGGACATCCGGGAAACGGCCGAAGCGCTGGTGCGGGATGTCGCCGCGCGGGGCAACGCGGTCATCGTGGGGCGGGGTGCGGCCTACTATCTCTCCGGCCGGTCCGACGCCCTCCACGTTTTCATCTACGCCCCGCATCATGAGAAGGTCCGCCGCATCGCCAGCGAAGGCAAGAGCGAGGAGGAAGCCGAGGAGCTGGCGCAGAGCGTGGATCGCGACCGCACCGCTTTCATCCGGCGCCACTTCGGAATCGAATGGCCGGCGCGGCAGTATTTCCACCTGATGGTGAACTCGACCATCGGCGAGCAAGAGACGGCGGACATGATTGTCCGCGCCCTGAATATCGTCCGCTCCGGCGGATTGCGCCCGTAGCGCCGGCGGAACCGGAGCGCCGGGCTAAAACGCCTGGCTGGAGGTGATCCCGTTGGCCTGGAGGGCGACCATCATCTTTTCCAGCGCGGCCTTATGGATCTGCGAGACGCGGCTTTCATTGATCCCCAGCACGCCGCCGATCTCTTTCATGGTCATTTCGTTGCTGTAGTACAGCAGCACCACTTTCCGGTAGCGCTCCGGCAGCGTCTTCATCGCTTCCCCGAGCACATTCTTGAGCTGCTCCCGCGCGCAGATCGAATCGGGCTGCGTCTCCGGCTTGCTGGGAAAATCGGGAGCCGGCAGATCCTCGCTTTCGTTGGAGCGCGTGGAGGCGGAGATCAGCCCGACATTGCGCAGGTCGAGCATCATGCTGCGCCAGCGGTCCACATCCATGCCGAGCTTGGCCGCGACCTCCGCCTCGGTGGGGTTGCGCTGAAGCGCCGCCGCCAGATCGCGCGTGGCGGCTTCCACCTGCTTATGCCGGCGGCGCATGTCGCGCGAGGCCCAATCGAGCTGGCGCAGGCTGTCCAGGATGGCGCCCTTGATCCGGTGCTTGGCGTAGCTCGAAAAAACAACCTGTTTATCGGGATTAAACTTATTGGCCGCGTCGAAAAGACCGAGAATTCCGGCGTGAACCAGATCGTCCAGATCGACGTGCACCGGAAGATTTTCGTGAACTCGCACGGCGATGGCCTTTACCAGCGGCAGATGCTCGAGCACGATGCGGTCGCGGCGCGCGAGCTTGGCGGCCTGCTGCGCGGCGGGATTCAACGGCGGTTTCTGCTGGGCCGGCGCGTGCAGCGCCGACGCCACGCCCATAGGCTTTACCGGCGTTGGCCGGCTGCTCTTTGTGGGAAGCGCCCGGAGGACCGGTGCGGCGGCCGTCTTGCATTTCGTCATCGTCATCGTCATCATCTTGGCTCTCCTCATCTAACGTTTCTCGGGAGATGCACGCCCCGCGCCAATCGGCGAATCTGGCGGAGCTGCCGCCTTCCGCCGCAGGGAACGGGCGCCGCCTGAAGCAGGCCTTCTGCTTTGGAATCAGAGAGAAACCTTGGATTGTGAATCCCTGCTCGCCACGCTCCGGGCGCGGCCGGGCTCCATCATCGATACTCCGCTATTCCGAATTGGGACCATGTCCCACCCACTCTCTCCCAGACTGAAACGTCGGCGGCTGTTCCGGGAATGCGAACAGCACAACCACTGGTAATTAGCAGGGTAATCGGATTGCGCCGAGACGTATCTCGAAGCTTTACCTTAGATGAGATCTAATAATCTTCTCAGGCGGGATATGCCGGCCGCTTATTCCAACTGGCGCTTTAGAACGACGAGATAGGTCCGGAGCGCGAAATACCCTAGAATAATCCACGTCCCGATGCGAATTTTGCCGTCGAGGGTGAATCCAGCCAGCAGCGCGAGTCCCGCGTAGCACGCCATCGCCAGTGCAAACCTCAGATTCATAATGGTTTATTTCACCGGCATGTTATAGCCGAAGGCCATCTGGAGGCGGATCTGATCGCCCTTATACTCGGCCGGCAGCGGGGGGAAGGGATAAGATGCGCTGATGGCGGCCACCGCGGCCCGATCCAGCGAATCGGTGCCGGTGCCTTCGGCGATCACCAATTTGGGAACCCCGCCTTTACGATCGATTGCAAATTGAATCAACACGCGGCCGCGCCGACCCATTCGGGCGCTTTCCGGGATAATGGCCAGCCAGTTGCGCCGAACCGCCAGCAAAACCTGCATCATATAAGGCTTGAAATCGACCCCCTTGGCGTCGCTTAAAAGCTGCAAATTGCTGCCGATCCGTCCCGGAGCGGCATTTTGAGTATCGCTTTGCAACGTGGCGTCGCTATCGCCCAGATCGCCGACGACGGTACCGTTCGCACCGGGAATCAGGCTTTGGCGATTGAGCGAATTGGATCGCGCGCGGCCGTTCTGATTCGGCGCCAAGACCGGATCGACGGGCACCGAGGCCACGTCTTCGAACGCCAGTTTCGGCTTGGAGCGCTGCGGCGCGGGCACGGCGACGGGGGGCAGCGGCGGAGCGGTTGCAGTGGGCGGCGGAGGCGCCTGTGCGACTTCGATTTTCGGCGGCTCGATCAGCGGCGGCGGGATCTTGGGCGGCGGCGTTTGCACGGCCGGTCCGGGCGCCGGTGCGGGAGCTTTCAGGCGAGGCGCCTGGCGCTCGGGAGCCTGCCGGATGCTGTTTACGTCGAGCTCGCGGCTTATCTTGCCCCGGTTCGGCTCCCTCTGGGTCGGCTCGTAAAATCGGGGCATCACCAGGTGAACGGCTCGGTGAAAATCGTCGGCGACGATCTGGCGCTGCGGCCGCTGCTGGCCTTCTGGCGCGAGGACGAAAAAAGCGAAAATCGCGGCGTTGATGAGAATCGATCCGGCGGCGTCGCCCAAAATCCGGCCCGGGCGCAGCGGTTCCCGCCACGGCGGCAGCAGGTCCAGTTCGCTGGAATCGGCGGATGTCAGCGGCTTGGGCATGCGCGTAAGACCAACCGTAACGACGCTTTATCACCAACGAAAGTTGCTATGCCGAACGTCTTAATGAGCGGCCAGCGTTTGCGTCACAATCCGGGCGTGCTCCTCAATTTTAGCAAGAATGCCGCAGGCAACTTGTAGAGCCAAAAGCCCCTGCCGCCCGGAAGTGCGCGGCTCGCGGCGCTGCTGAATGGCGGCGAAAAACTCCTCCAGTTCGAGGCGCAGCGGCTCGTCTTTGGCGACTGGAAGCGATTCGAAACCGATTTTCATGGGAGGGTCCACTCGAAAGCGCACGGCGTCCTGGCGGCTGTAATCGAGCGAGATATATTCGTGCGGCTGGAAGAGGCGGAGCTTGCGGACGCGCTCGGTGGAGACGCGGCTGGCGGTGAGATTGGCGATGCATCCGCCGGGAAATTGCAGTCGGACATTGGCGATATCCACTTTGGGAGACAGAATCGAAATGCCGGCGGCGCGAATTTCCTCAGGCATGGCGCCGGTGAGAGCCAGAACCACGTCGATGTCGTGAATCATGAGGTCGAGCACCACGTCCACATCCAGACTGCGGGGGCTGAACTCGCTCAGACGATGAATTTCGAAAAACAGAGGCTTGGTCAAGACTTTTTCGAGCGCCAGAATTGCGGGATTAAATCGTTCGAGATGTCCGGCTTGCAGGATTTTTTTGTGATGCTCCGCGGCTTCGACCAGCCGCAGGCCGGATTGGGGCTCATCGGCGATCGGCTTTTCGACCAGGAGGTTGAGCCCCAGCTCAATCAGGCGGCAGCCGATCGGCGCGTGGGTCGTGGTGGGTGTGGCGATGACGGCGGCGTCGGAGTGTTCGGCCGCTTCTTCCAGCGAAGAGAAGATGCGGCAGTCGAAGTCGCGGGCGGCGGATTCGGCGCGCGCCGGTTCGGCATCAAGCACGCCGGAAAGCCGCGCATGCGCCGATTGGCGAATGACCCGCAGATGATTGCGCCCGAAGGCGCCGGCTCCGATAACAGCGATTCTGGGTTGGGGCACTTAGTCCATTAGAACCCTGAATCGAGGGGCCGCGCCATGGGCCGCGGCGGCCCCAGGGAAAAGCTTGGAGGTTCCCTTACTTCATCGGCGAAAAATCGCCGGCGCGGCCCACTATACTTCAATGGCTCTCTTCCGTACCCGCTCGGCGGCGCTGTTCGGCATTGACGCGCACCTGATTGACGTGGAGGTCGATATGTACCCGGGCGTTTCGCGGGACATCATCACGGTGGGACTGCCCGATGTCGCGGTGAAAGAGAGCCGGGAGCGGATCAAGTCCGCGCTGATCAACTCCGGTTTCGGGTACCCGGCCAAGAGCGTCACGATCAATCTCGCGCCGGCCAACGTTCGCAAGGAAGGCGCCGGATTCGACCTGCCGATGGCGCTGGGGATCCTGGGGGCGATGGGGATGGTGGCCAGCGCGGAGCAGCATCTGTTGGTGGGCGAGCTGTCGCTTGATGGAAGCGTGCGGGCGGTTCGCGGCGCGCTGTCCATCGCCGCCTGCGCGCGCAAGCGCGGGATCCGGAATGTGCTGGTGCCCGCCGACAACGCCGCCGAGGCGGCCGTCGCCGATGGGATTGACGTGTTTGGCATCCGTCACCTGCGCGATGCCGTCGCGTTTTTAAAGGAGCCGGCCGCCTTTCAACCGCAGCCGCGGAACACGGCGGTGGCCGCCGCGCCGGAGGCGGAGTGGCTGGATTTTAAGGACGTGCGCGGCCAGCTCAGCGCCAAGCGGGCGCTGGAGGTGGCGGCGGCCGGCGGGCACAATGTGCTGCTGATCGGGCCGCCGGGATCGGGAAAGACGATGCTGGCCAAACGGTTCGCGGACATTCTGCCGCCGCTGACCTTCGCCGAGGCGCTGGAAACCACGCAGATTCACAGCGTGGCGGGGGTGCTGCCGAAAGGGGCCGGGCTGGTCCAGAAGCGCCCGTTCCGCGCGCCGCATCATTCGGTTTCCGACGCCGGCCTGATCGGCGGCGGAGCTGGAACGCCGCGGCCCGGCGAGGTGAGCCTGGCGCACAACGGGGTGCTGTTCCTGGATGAACTGCCGGAGTTTCCGCGCAACGTGCTGGAGCAGTTGCGGCAGCCGCTTGAAGAAGGCACGGTGACCATCGCGCGGGCGCAGGTGACGCTTTCCTTTCCGGCGAACACTCTTCTGGTGGGCGCGATGAATCCCTGCCAGTGCGGATTTTTCTCGGACCCGACCCGGGAGTGCCGGTGCACCGGCGCGATGATCCAGCGGTATCTGGGCCGGATCAGCGGCCCGCTGCTGGATCGAATCGATCTGCACGTGGAGGTTCCCGCGGTGCCCTATCGCGAGCTGCGCGGCAAGGACGAAGGCGCCAGCTCCGCGGAAATTCGCGGGAGGGTGGAACGGGCGCGGGCGATCCAGCAGGCGCGCGGGTTTTACAATTCGCGGATTCCGGTGCGGGAGCTGCGCAAGTTATGCGCGCTCGACGACGCCGGGGAGCGGACGCTGGAGATGGCGGTGCGGCGCCTGGGTTTGTCGGCGCGGGCGCACGATCGGATTCTCAAAGTCGCGCGCACCATCGCGGATCTGGAGGAAGCCGGGCGGATCAACGCCAAACATCTGGCCGAGGCGGTTCAGTACCGGAGTCTCGACCGCAACTACTGGCAGTGACCGGCAGTCCCCCCCACGGCAGCCCGCCGCGGCACGGCGGACCGCGGGGCTATCCTTGGGAAGACAGTGCGGGCAGGTAGTAGCCGGCAGTCCCCCCACGGCAGCCCGCCACGGCACGGCGGACCGCGGGGCTATCCTTGGGAGGATAATGCGGGCAGGTAGTAGCTGGTCCGCACCCGGACCTTGACTTTTCCCGCGCCGACCACGGTGACGGAAATGGCGCGCTGCTCCGCGCGGTCATTCAGGCGCACCGGGCGATAGCCGATCACATAGCGGCTCCGGATATCGGCGGCGATCCGGCGGCAAGCGGCGGCGGTTTCGGAAACCTCCCTGGGAAAGAAGGCCTGGCCGCCGCTGATGCGCGCCAGATTTTTCAGCAGCCGCGGATTCTTATCGCCGTCTTCGGGGTCGAAAATTCCGACGGCATAGATGGTGGCCGGAGACTGGCGGGCGGCGGCGATGACGTCCTGAAGGTTGCGCCGGCTTGCGTTGTCGCCGCCGTCGCTGATGATCACCAAGGTTTTCCGCCCCGGGCGCGAGGATTTCAGATGCAGCAGGGATTCGTAGACGGCGTCATACAAAGCCGTCCTTCCCTCCATTCGAATATCCAGCAGGGCGGACCGCAACGCCGGGTAGTCGCTGGTGAAGGGCCGGTCGGGCGGAAGGCGGAAGTGCACGGCGTCGTTGAAATCGGCGATCGATATCTGATCCAGAGGATTGCTTTCGTGAACGAAGGCCAGGCCGCCGGTCAGCACTTCCGAGCGTTTGGGAATCATGCTGGTGCTGCTGTCGATCGCCACAACGGCGGCCACCGGCAGATCTTCGCTGGAAAACTGGGTGATGGTCTGAAGCTTGCCGTTGTCGAAGACGCGAAACTGGTCGCGGGCCAGGCCGCGGAGATTCTCGCCCCGCTCATTGCTCACGCCGACGTCCAGCAGCACCAGTTCCGAATCCGCGGTGAAGGTGTAGCCGGACGGGTTTTGTCCGGCCAGCAAGGCGGCCGCGGCGGCGATCGGGAGCAACAGGCGCATAACCACGCGGTGCCGAATCCATTGTAGCGCCCGGCGCGGGCGGCCGGATGCGGAGCCGCCGGTTTCCATAGGGCGGCGGGCGGTGTTCAAATAGAAGATTCGATGGCACCCGACCTGCTTTGCCGCGCGCGGAAGGTGCGGCTTCTGCTCATGGACGTCGATGGCGTCCTCACCGACGGGCGGCTGATCCATGTGGCCGGACCGGATGGAAGCATTTTCGAGACGAAATGTTTTGATTCGCAGGACGGCCTGGCGCTGCAATGGCTGCACGGTCACGGCATCGAGACCGGAGTGATCAGCGGGCGCGTTTCGCCCGCCACCCAGGAACGCGCCCGCCAGGTGAAGATGACGTATGTCTACCAGGGGCACCTGGAGAAGGTCCCGGTGCTGGAGGAGATACGGCAAAGAAGCGGCGTCGCCGCGGATCAGATCGCCTACGCCGGCGACGATTTGACGGACGTGGTGTGCATGCGCCGGGTGGGCCTGGCCATCGCCACCGCGAACGCGCGGGAAGAGGTGAAGCGCTGCGCCCACTACGTTACCGAAGCCGGCGGCGGGCGCGGGGCGGTACGCGAAATCTGCGAAATGATTTTACAAGCGCACGGGCACTGGCCGGAGATTTTGAAGAAGTACGAAGCCGATCCGCGCTAAGCGCTTCAGACTTCCCGGCGCCGGGTGCGGCTCAGCAGCTCCCGGGCGCGGGCGACGGCTTTTTCTTCGGCCTCCTCGCGCGTGGCTCCGGTGGTGCGGGCCAGGCCCGCGCCGGGCGAGACGTTATCGGCCCTGCAGTGGAACACCTCGCCGATCTGATAAGTGGTCAGGTTCACCGGCCAGCCGTCGATTTCCAGCCGGCGTTCGGAAAAATTCTCGACCTTCATGCGGTTTTCGCCGCCGAGGCGCCGCGCTCGACCGGTGCGCCGACCAGGTTGCCCCATTCGGTCCAGGAGCCGTCGTAGTTCTGGACGCGATCGAAGCCCAGAAGGTATTTCAGCACGAACCAGGTGTGGCTGGAACGCTCGCCGATGCGGCAGTAGGCGATCACCGGTTTGGATCCATCGACGCCTTCGGCGGCGTAGAGTGCTTTCAACTCTTCGGCGGACTTGAAGGTGCCGTCTTCGTTCACCGCCTTGCTCCAGGGGATGTTGCGCGCGTGCGGGATATGGCCGCCGCGCTGGCAGGTTTCGGGAAGGCCGGGAGGCGCCAGAATTTCGCCGGTAAACTCCTGCGGGCTGCGCACGTCGACCATGTGATGAGACCGCGCCGCCAGCGCGGCCTGCACCTGATCGAGAAAGGCCCGCAGCGAATTATCCGGTCCCACGGCGCGATAGGTGGCCGGCGCGATGGAAGGCTCGCTGGTGGAGACCTCGCGTCCTTCGGCCAGCCATTTTTTGCGCCCGCCGTTCATGATGCGGACGTCTTTGTGGCCGTACATCTTCATCTCCCAAAAGGCCCAGGCGGCGAACCAGTTATTGTTATCGCCGTACAGGACCACGGTGGTGTCGTTCGAGATTCCCGACTCGCTCATCAGTTTTTCAAACTGATGTTTGTTCAAAATATCGCGGCGAACGGTGTCGGAAAGCTGCGTGGTCCAGCTCCAGGCGATGGCGCCGGGGATGTGGCCTTCTTTATAGGCGTTGGTATCGACGTCGACTTCGACGACGCGGACGTTGGCGTCGTTGGCGTGCTGTGCGACCCAGTCGGTCGACACCAGCGCTTCCGGATGCGCGTAATCTGCCATTGGATTTACCCTCTCTGGTCCGATTATTTCACGTCTCGTTCAAAGCTGCCGGGCCGGATCTCCCGGCCGATCAGCAAAGCGCCGCCAGCGCGCGGTCGATCTCTTCTTCGGTCAGGTAAAAATGCGGGGACAGGCGAACCCAGCCGGCGCGGGAAGCCGCGCTCACGCGATTTTGCCGCAACTGCGCGACGATCGCGTCCGCTTCCACTCCGGATTTCCGGATGCTGACGATGCCCGCGCCGGTTTCCGGGTTTCGCGGGCAGGCGGTCTGGTAGCCTTTTTGCCGCGCGCCGCAGTCGATTCTGTCGGCGAGGAATTGAACTCTGGGCGCGATCCGTTCGACGCCGATCTCAAGCACGAGTTCGAGAGCGGCGCGCAGGCCGTAGCAGCCGATGGTGTTGAGCGTGCCGCACTCGTAACGGCCCGCGTCCGGCCGAAGGCTCATGTCGCGTTTGCCGTAATCCTCGAAGCCGGCGACGTTGGTCCAGCCGAATTCGACCGGATCGATACGATCCTGCAACGGGCGGGAAACATACAAAATCGCGCAGCCTTCCGGGCCAAGCAGCCATTTGTGGCCGTCGGCGGCGAGCGCGTCGATCTTCCCGGCGCGAACGTCCAGCGGGAATGCGCCGAGGCCTTGAATCGCATCGACAAAAAAGACCACGCCGCGGTCGCGGCAGATCTGCCCGATCGCGTTAAGATTCGCGCGATATCCGGTGAGGAATTGCACGAAGCTGATGGCCAGCAGCCGCGCGCCGCGGGCCGCTTCGTCGATCCGGTCAAGCGGATCGGCGGCCGAGAGCCAGCGGGTCTTCACGCCTTTGGCTTCCAGCCGCTGCCAGGCGTACTGGTTTGAGGGAAACTCCTCCTGGAAGGCAACGACCACGTCCCCAGGGCGCCAATCGAGGCCGAGGGCGATGGTGGAAATGCCCTCCGACGTATTTTTCATCAGGGCAATTTCATCGGGGCTTGCGTTAATCAGCCGGGCGGCGGCCTGGCGCGCGCCGGCATAGGCTTCATTCCACTGGTCGTAATGGAAGGAGCCGTTTTCAAGCACGTCGCGGGCGAGCGACTCCATGGCGGAGGCGGCCCGCAGCGAAAGTGGCGCCACGGCGGCATGATTCAGATAAATAAGCCTTTTGGTGACGGGAAAAAGATCCCGGTAATCCATTAAGTTTTTGAAACCCATTTCCTTGAGCATACGTAATATGGGCATGCGATTGGTCCGTCGAGCGCTGGTTTTCGCGGCCGCAATCTCGATAAGCGCATTCGCGCAGGACCCCAAGAAAGATCCGGAACAGATCGGCTCCCGGGAGGTCGCCAAGGCGAGCCCGTATCCGCCGGCGCTCAAGCGCTCCGATCCGAAATTTGCGAAATGGAGCGCGGCGGGTTTGCGCGGGCCATTAGGGGAGTATACTGTGGGAAGAAAGGAGTCCCGGCCATGTCTGTGTACAGGGGGCTGAAGCGCTATCTAGGACTCGTTGCCATCGGTTCGCTGCTCGCGCTGCCTGCATTTGCCGGCGACAATAAGGAAAAAAATCCGGACGATATCGGGAACCGGGATGTGGGCAAAGGCCTGAACTGGTACTCGATGGAGAAAGAGATCGCGCTCGGCAAGCAGATGGCGCAGGAGGTGGAGCGGCAGGCGAAGATCATCGACGATCCGGTGATTGCGGAATATGTCAACCGCGTCGGGCAGAACCTGGTGCGGAACTCCGACGCCAAGGTTCCCTTCACCATCAAGGTGATCGATACCGAGGAAGTGAACGCGTTCGCCCTGCCCGGCGGATTTTTTTTCGTCAATTCGGGCTTGATTCTGAAAGCCGATACGGAAGCGGAGCTGGCGGGCGTCATGGCGCATGAGATCGCGCACGTGGCGGCGCGGCACGGCACGCGGCAGGCGACTCGCGCCGAGGTCGCCAATCTGGCGACAATCCCGCTGATCTTCATGGGCGGCTGGGCGGGATACGGCATCCGCCAGGCGGCGAGCGTGATGATTCCGGTCGGATTTTTGCAGTTCTCGAAAGCCTTCGAGTCCGAAGCGGACATGCTGGGCCTGCAATATATGTACAAAACCGGCTACGATCCGGAGGCCTTTGTGGACTTCTTCGAGAAGATCGAATCGCTGGAGAAGAAGAAGCCGGGAACGATGGCCAAGGTTTTTTCGACCCATCCGCCCACCGAGGACCGCATCGTGGCGGCGCAGAAGAACATTCAGACGATGCTCAAGGAACGGCCGGAATATGTGGTGACCACCTCGGAGTTCAACGACGTCAAGGGCCGCCTGGCGATGCTGCACAATCGCCGCAAGGTGGATCAGCAGGATCCGAATAAGCCGCAACTGCGGCGGGCGCCGGGTTCCGGCACCACCACCGACAGTGGAACCAGCGGCGGCAGCGACGACCGGCCCACGCTGAAACGCCGTCCGGATGGAGGCGGCCAGCAGTAGCTCCATTTCTCCCTTGGTGCAGCGAAAGCCCGCGGAAGTGGAATCCGCGGGCTTTCGGGTCTTCGGGAACTGGTTTTATAATCAAACCGAATGGACGTTTACGACGAAATCGTCCGGCTCCGCAAGCTGGGCCAGAAATGCGCGCTGGCGACCATCGTTCAGGTGAACGGCTCCATCCCCAGCTATGAATCCGCCAAGATGCTGGTGCGCGAGGACGGGTCGATGATGGGGACCATCGGCGGGGGTTGCGTTGAGGCCGAAGTCTGGAACGCGGCGCGTGAAGTGATCGAAAGCGAAAAGCCGCGCCATCTGAATTTCAGCCTGGGCCAGGACGCCGCCTACGATAACGGCCTCATCTGCGGAGGACAATTGAACATTTTCGTCGAACCGGTGATCCCGCAGCCGCGGGTGTTCATTTTCGGCGGCGGGCATGTTTCGAAAGGCATCTCGAAAGCCGCCAATCTCGCCGGATTCGCCACCATTATCGTGGACGACCGCGAAGCCTTCGCCAACCGCGAGCGATTTCCCGAAGCCGAGGAAACCTACGCGGAGCCATACGAGTCGGTTTTTCCCAAGCTGCCGATCACGTCCTCAAGTTATATCGTCATCGTGACGCGCGGCCACCGCGACGACATGCGGGTGCTGCGCTGGGCTGTCTCGACGCCGGCCAAATATATCGCCATGATCGGCAGCAAGCGCAAGACCATCGCAGTGGTTCGCGAGCTGGAAAAAGAAGGCATCCCGCGCGCGGCCTTCGAAAAGATTTTCGCGCCCATGGGACTCGAAATCGGGGCGCAGTCGCCGGAGGAGATCGCCATCAGCGTCGTGGCGGAAATGATCGCGGTGCGCCGCGCGCCGGAAGCGGACTGGCGGTCGCTTTCGAAATCCGTTTTCGCGCACGAAAATCTGCGTGCGTTGTTGAAGTGACCGCCGGCATCATCCTGGCCGCCGGAGCTTCGCGCCGGATGGGGCGGCCCAAGGCGCTGCTGGAATACCGCGGCGAAACTTTCGTGGGCCGGCTGGTCCGGGTGTTGCAAAAATTCTGCGATCCGGTGATCGTGGTGCTTGGCCATCACGCCGCGGCGATCCGCGATCACGTCCGGGCCGGTATCGTCGTCAATCCGGATCCGGATCGGGGCCAGCTCAGCTCGCTGCAAACCGCGCTGGAGCGGATCGATTCCGATTTTCTTTTCATTCCGGTGGATTCGCCGACGGTCCGCGAGGAGACGGTTGAGAAGTTGATCTCGGCGGCCGGCTCTGGCATTGTCATTCCAAGGTATCAGGGCCGGCGCGGCCACCCGGTATGCGTGGCGCGCTTGCTGCGCGCCGATTTTCTGGCGCTCGAACCCACCGCGGAGACGCGCGCGGCGATCGACGCGCGGCCCGGTCTGATCACCTATGTCGACGTCGACGATCCCGGCGTGCTCGCCGATATCGACGACGCCGAAGCCTACCGGCAAATCGCGACATGAAGCGCGCGATTGTCCTGCTGCTGGCTCTGATTCTCGTCGCCGGTTTGGGGGCGCCGTATGTGGACGCCGATTTCATGCGGCCGCGGATCGAACGCGCGCTCGAACGGGGACTGGCGCGCAAAGTCGAGGTCGGCAAGGTGTATTTCAACCTTTTTACCGGCCCCGGATTCGCGGTGGAAGACGTCACCATCTACGAGGATCCGCGCGCCGGAATCGAGCCGTTCGCCTACGTGGGCCTGCTCGAAGCCCGCGTCCGCCTGACCGGGCTGCTCGCCCACCGGCTGGAGTTTTCCAGTCTGCGTCTGGACGAGGCCAGCATCAACCTGGTGAAAACCGGCGAAGGCCCGTGGAATTTCCAGTTTCTTCTTTCCAGCGCGCCGGCTGCGGAGGGCGCCATGCCGGCCATCCGCATGCGCGGCGGGCGGGTGAACTTCAAGTTCGGCGACACCAAATCCGTTTTCTATTTCAGCGACGCGGACTTCGACGTGACTCCGGAGGAAAACGGCAGCGTGGAGCTGCGTTTTTCCGGCGCTCCCAGCCGCACCGACCGCGCCGCGCAGAACTTCGGGCACTTTTTCGTGCGCGGCCAATGGGATCGGAAGGGCGGCCGGCAGGCGCTCGACATGCGCGTGGAACTGGAGCGGAGCCCGGTGGAGGAAGTCGCGCGGCTGCTCGACCAGCGCGCTTTCAACGTGCACGGCGTGGTGGCATTCCAGGCGCGGCTGGCCGGACCGCCGTCGGAGCTCGGCGTGGAGGGAGAGATCCAGCTCAGCGAAGTTCGCCGGGCCGATCTGCTGAGCGGGCGCGGCGTGGCCCTCAGCGCGCCGGTCAAGGGAACGCTCGATCTGCGCGGCGAACGGCTGGAGCTATCCCTGGCCGGCGCGGCGGACTCGCCGGTGGCGCTGAAGTTCCGGTCGTGGGATTTCCTTTCGCGCCCGCAATGGGACGCCGAGGCGTCGCTTGAAAAACTTCCGCTGGCCTCGCTCCTGACGGCAGCCCGGCAGATGGGCGCGGCGCTTCCCGAAAAGCTGCGGGCCGAAGGAACGGCCTCCGGCGCGGTCCGTTACTCGGAAGCCGAAGGCGTCTCCGGCCGGGTCGAGATTCGGAACGCCGCGCTGGCGCTCACCGATGCACCCGGCGCCGGCCGGCTTCTGGCCGAAAGCGCATCGCTGGCGATCTCCAGCGGCGCGGTGTCGCTCGAATCCACGCCGGTGCAGATTGGGGAGAATGAAAGCGCCGGGATCGAAGGAGGTTTTTCCCCCTCGGCGGGGCTCGATCTGCGCATCGCCACGCGCGGTTTGAGCGCCGCGGACCTGGGCTCTTTCGGGCTGCCTTCGATTCCGCTGCTTGAACAGACTCCGCAAGGCTCCTGGCGGGGCTTCGTGCGCTACCGCTGGATGCCGGGATCGGCGGGCGAGTGGTCCGGCGAATACGAGCTGCAAAACGCCCGCATCACGGTGCCCGGGCTGGCCGATCCGCTGCGGATCCAGAGCGCGTTGGTGGTCCTGAACGGGCCGCGGCTGGCCGTCAGCCGCTTGCGCGCGCGGGCCGGGGACATCGCCTTCACCGGCGAATACCGTTGGGATCCGGGGGCGATTCGCCCGCATAAATTCAAACTCGATATTCCGGCGGCGGCGGCGGAGGAGATTGAGCGGCTGCTCGCGCCGGCGCTGATTCGCGAGCGCGGCTTTCTGGCGCGAACGCTGCGGCTGGGCTCCGCGCCGCTGCCGGAGTGGCTCGAATCGCGCCGCGCCGACGGCGCCATTTCCATTGAGGATCTCGCCGTGGCCGGAACGCACGTCTCGATCCGCAACGCACGGCTGTTGTGGGACGGCGCCCAGGCGCGGCTGGCGCGGCTGGCCGGCCAGATCGGCGGAGCGCGCCTGAATGGGGAAGTCACCATCGACCTTTCCGGCCGCGCGCCGCGCTACCGCTTCGCCGGAAAGCTCGAAGGCCTGGCGTACAAAGGCGGCGAAATGGACCTGGAAGGAAGTCTGGAGGCCGGCGGCGCCGGCGCGGATCTGCTCCGCTCGGCGCAAGGCGAAGGCCATTTCAAAGCCACCAGCATCGCGTTCTCGCCCGGGACGGAGTTCCGCAAAGTGTCGGGATGTCTGCAACTGCTCGGCGGTTTGCGCTGGAAAATCTCAGACCTGGAGGTGGTGCAGGGCTCCGAGACGCTGTCAGGATCGGGCGCCGCGCAGCCGGATGGAAGCGTCGTGCTGGAGCTCAGCGACCGCGGCCGCCAGATCCGCTATACCAGCGGGCCGGCGCCGGCAACATCGCAGTAGGGCTAGGACAGGGCGTTCTTACAGTATTCGACGCACTTGCGAAGCTCCGTCATAGTATCGGAGCCTTCCGGAATTTTGTGCTCCATTTCGATGGTCGCCTGAAATTTGTACTTTTCCCTGGCCATGGTTTCGAGCACCTCCCGGATGGGCGTGTCGCCGTCGCCCCAGGGTACCGCGGGGCCGAGATTCTTGCCGCGATCCTTCACATGAATGTGCGTGATGCGGTCATGATATTTCATCATGAACGGAATCGGCGAGGTGTTGTTGGCGGCGACGAAATGGCCGATGTCCAGATTGATGCCGTTCCACGGGTTGTACGACATCGCGGTTTCCCAACTGCGCGGCGCGCCGAAGGCTTCCGGGCTGGTGATGTCGACGTGGCCGTGGTAGCCGATCATGAGCTTGTGCTTTTCGCCGAAAGAGCCCAGGCGCCGGGTCTGGCTGAGCGGAATTTCGCACGACAGCGCCCGTGCGCCGAGCGCTTTGGCCATCTCGAAAAAGTAATCGATCTCCTCATCCGACAGCGTATGGATCTGATCCACCTTCATGATCTGGATCTTCACGCCGGCGTCTTCATACATCTTGCGGAAGGCCCGGATCGAAGCGGTGGGGGCGGCCATCCGCCACTTCCGCAGCTCCTGTTTTTGCGCCTCCGTCAGCGTGCGCGGCGGAGCTTTTTTCTGCTGCGCGGCGCGCCCTCCGCCCGGACCGCCCGGCACCACCGGGATCAGCTCGGCAGAAACGCCCATGTACTGCTCCACTGGCTGCGACCGCAGTTCGACGGCGCTTAATCCGAGCTCCACCGTCGCCGCCAGGACTTCGTCATAGGTGTTGGCGGCGCCGTGATAGCTGTAAGGCGCGTTGATACCCACCTGCACGCCGTCCCACACCGAGTCCGGCTTCGCCAGCAGGCGCCCGGCTGGAAGCGCCGCCAGCGCAAGCCTCGAAAAATCGCGTCGCGTCAGATTCATACGTCTCCCTTTCCTCGCCCGCGCGGCTTACGCAAACCGGCCGAATTCAATCGCCGCGAAGGTTTGGCCGGCCACGGATGCCGTCGCGGCCAACTCGCGCCGGGACATTTCCGGTACGGCACCCATGAATATTTCGTGTCGCGGCGCATTTGTCAAGCCCCTACGAGCGCCGCGCCGCCCTGCGAATCCCGCGCCCCCGGACTGTTCCCGAGCGTGGTCCGCGAATCCTCACCAGCATGCTCCAGGCGGAAAGTATAATTTGATTCATGTCCTCGGCACCCACCGCCCGCGAGTTTCAGGTCGATCGCGCGCGGGTGCGGATCTGCGCCTCCGCCGGGGAGGCAGGCCGCGCCGCCGCGCAACGGGCCGCCGAGGTTATCTCCGCCGCGATCAGCCGCAAGGGCCAGGCCCGCATCATCGTGGCGACGGGAAATTCGCAAATCCCGTTGATCGATGCGCTGGCCGGATGCGCCGTCGACTGGAGCCGCGTCGACGTGTTCCACATGGACGAATATGCCGGCCTCAGCGCCAGCCACCCGGCCAGCTTCCGCCGCTGGATCCGAGAGCGCGTGGAAGAAAGAGTGCATCCGCGCCGGGTCTTTTATCTGGCCGGCGATGCCGCCGATGTGCAGGCCGAAATCGAGCGTTACTCGAAGCTCCTGCTGGAGGCCCCGGTGGACGCGGCGCTGGTCGGCTTTGGAGAGAACGGCCACATCGCCTTTAACGATCCGCCCTTCGCCGATTTTCACGATCCGGCGACGGTGAAAGAAGTGGTGCTGGACGCGGCCTCGCGCCGGCAGCAGGTCGGAGAAGGCCATTTCCCCGACCTCAATTCGGTTCCCGAAAGGGCGTTGACCATCACCTGCCCCGGCCTGTTCCGCGCCGAACACTGGATCTGCACGGTGCCGGAGCGGCGCAAGGCGGAGGCCGTGCGCAACGCCCTCACCTGGGAGATCTCTGAAAGGTGCCCGGCGACGCTGGTCCGGCTTCATCCGGACGCGCGCGTGTTTCTCGACCGCGACTCGGCGTCGTTGTTGGAACAGGCCAGTGAATTTGTGTCACACTGAAGGTGCATCCTGCGGGCGCGTAACGGTGTCTAAGAGGTATGAAGTACTGGGGCTATCTTGCGGCTAAAGTGATCGTCTGGCTGGGAATTCTCGGAGCGATCGAGCGGATGATCGCCCGCGCCTTCCCGCAGCCGCTCAATCTCTCCCGTCCGAGCGAGGTCACGACGTATCTCAACTACGAGTTGGTGATGCTGCTGTTCGGGCTGTTCGCGGTCGGGCTGGCGTGGCTGATCCTCTGGGACCAGCGCTACCGCTGCCGGACCTGCCTGCGCCGCCTGCGCATGCCGGTTCAGATGGGCTCCTGGAACCACATCCTGCTGGGCGCGCCCCGGACCGACTATATTTGTCCCTACGGACACGGCACCTTGCAGGTTCCAGATCTTCACATTCACGGCCATGAAGAGCCGGACTGGCAGCCGCACGACGATATTTGGAAGGAACTGGAAGCGTTAAGCGAAACGAAAGAGTGAAAAAATTGCTCTCTGAGGTAAGGAAGGCGTGTTCCCGAGCGCCGCTGTGAGCCCCAGTGCCTGTTAAGCTGCAAATTTCCCGCAAAGCGCTGATCGTCCGCTTTCTTGCCAGCCCCTGGGGGCGCGCGTTCCTGGCCGCCTTCCTGGTGACCGCCGGCGCGGGCCTGGGCGTGTTCACGTATTATTACCAAAAATACGCCCGCATCACCGAAGAAAAGCTCAAGGCCGGGCCATTTGCCAACACCTCGCTGCTGTATGCCTCCCCCCGGCCGGTGGCGGTGGGCGAGGAAGCCCAGATCTCCGAGATCGCCGATTATCTGCGGCGCGCCGGCTACACCGAATCGAGCAATAACCGGCTCGGCTGGTTTCACATCCGCCCCGGAGCGATCGAAATCTACCCCGGTCCGGAAGCCTACGACCCGGAAGGCGCGGTCATCAAGATCGAGCAGGGCAGAATCGTGCAGATCATCTCGCTGCGCGACCAGACCGAGCGCGCCGAATATCAGCTCGAGCCGGAGCTGATCACCAATTTGTTCGATAAAAAGCGCGAAAAGCGCCGGATTGTGCATTTCAACGATATTCCGCCGGTGATGGTGAACGCGGTGCTGGCGGCCGAGGATAAGCATTTTTTCCAGCACTCCGGCTTCGATCCGGTGGGCATTCTCCGCGCCATGCTGGTGGATCTGAGAGAGCGGCGCGAATCGCAGGGAGCCTCGACGCTGACCAATCAACTGGCGCGAACGCTGTTTCTCGGCCAGGAGCGCGGCTGGAAGCGGAAGCTGCAAGAGATCCTGATCACGCTCCACCTGGAGCAGGAGCTGACCAAGCAGCAGATCTTCGAATATTACGCCGATTCGATCGACGTGGGCCATCAGGGCAGCTTCGGCATCCGCGGATTCGCGCAGGCCGCGCAGGTCTATCTTGGAAAAGATTTAAGCCAGGTTACCATCGCGGACGCAGCTCTGCTGGCGGGCTTGGTGCAGGCGCCGATGAGCCGCAATCCGTTCCGCCATCCGGACCGGGCGCGGGCGCGGCGCAACGTGGTGCTGAAGGCGATGTACGAAGACGGCTTCATCACTCAGAAGCAATATGAAGCCGCGGCCGCCTCGCCCCTCAACGTCACGCGCGAGGAGGCCGAATCAAGCGACGCACCCTATTTCGTCGATCTGGTCAACGATACGCTGCAAACGCAGTTTGACGGGCGCGATTTCCTGAACCAGTCCTACAAGGTTTACACCACGCTCGACATGAATCTGCAGCGCGACGCGGTGGCCGCGGTCCGCGAGGGGATTCTCGAAACCGACGCGCAATGGAAGCGGCGCAATAAAAAATACGGCACCGAGGAGTTTCCAGCCGCGCAGGTGGCCCTGGTTTGCCTGGATACGGAAACCGGCGAGCTCAAGGCGCTGGTGGGCGGGCGGTCTTATGGAGCCAGCCAACTGGATCACGCGCTGGCCAAACGCCAGCCGGGATCGTCGTTCAAACCGTTCGTCTACACGGCGGCGTTTCAAAGCGCCCTGGACAACTCCGGCGGCCAGGGTCCGGTGATCACTCCGGCGACCATGATCGACGACGAGCCGACCACCTTCTGGTACGACGAAAAACCCTACGAGCCGGCGAACTTCAAGGACGAATATTACGGTACCATTCCGGCCTGGTTCGCCCTGGCGCATTCGCTGAATGTGCCGGCGGTAAAGGTGGCCGAGATGGTCGGCTATGACAAGGTTGCGGAAACGGCTCGCCGGGTGGGGTTGAACGTGGATATCAAGCCCACGCCGTCGATCGCGCTGGGCGCCTACGAGGTGACGCCGCTCGAAATCGCGCAGGCCTACACCGTCTTCGCCAACAACGGCACGCTGGTCAAGAGCCCGTTCATTAAGGCGATCCGCGACAGCCGCGGCGCGTTCATTTATCAGTCGCAGCCGGAGCGGAAACAGGCCATCGACCCCCGCGTGGCCTATCTGGTCGAAAATACGATGGAAGAAGTGCTGCGAAGCGGCACCGGCGCGGGGGTTCATTCCCGCGGCTTCAATCTTCCGGCGGCGGGGAAAACGGGGACCTCGCGCGACGGCTGGTTTGCGGGCTTCACCTCCAAGCTGCTGTGCGTGGTGTGGGTCGGCTTCGACGATAACCGTGACTTCAAACTGGAAGGCGCGCACAGCGCCCTGCCCATCTGGGTGGATTTTATGAAGCGCGCGCACCAGCACCGCGAATACCGCAACGTGCACCCCTTTGAAGCGCCGGATGGCATCGTCACGGCGGATATCGACGCCGATACCGGCCAGCTCGCCACGCCGGCCTGCCCACGGGTGCGGAATCAGGCGTTCATCGCGGGCACGCAGCCGGTGGAGGTCTGCAAGGCGCACGGCGGCGGACGCACCCAAATTTCAAGCTGGGATCCAGCGGCGGCGAAGCCCGAGCCGGCTGTGATTCCGGACAATCGCGATAAAGCTCCCGCGCTTGCCGCCGCGCCTCCGCCCAAGGCCCCGCGCAGCATTCCCATCGAACCGGCCCCCGCGCCGCCGGCGCCGCAAAAGAAAAAAGGCTTTTTCGGACGATTAAAGGATCTGTTCAAACAATAGCCGCGCGCCGGCTCATCTCACTTGTTCGGGATGTAGATTCGCGCCGAAAAAATCGTCCACCCGCCGCCAGGCGTCGCGCAGCACGTGCGCCCGCGTGAAGTAGTGAAATTCTCCGGGATACATCATGAACGTCACCAGATCGGACTTGCCCTGCTTTAACAGCTCATCGATCAGGCGGACCGATTCGAGATAGGGCACGTTCACGTCGGCGGTGCCGTGCAGGATCAGCAGCGGGCGCGCCAGCCGGTCGACGTGCGAGATCGGCGAGGCCTGCGCGTACACCCGCGGATTCTGCTCCGGCGTTCCGATACGGCTCACGGTCCAGCCGCCGTGATAGGGATCGGTGTAATACATCGCGTAATCCACAACTCCGGCGACATCCACCGCGGCGCGAAACAGAGTCGGCTGATCGGTGACGGCGATCAGCGTAAAGAATCCGCCATAGCTCAAACCCCACACCCCGATGCGGTCCGGATCGACGTACGGCAGTGTCTTGAGATAATTCCCCGCCATCCACGCGTCCTTGGCGTCCTTGCCGCCGACGTCCATATAGACGCCGTTGCGCCAGGCGCGGCCGTAGCCGATGCTGCCCCGGTAATCCGGAGCGAACACGATATATCCTTGCTGCAGCAAATATTGATGGAAGCTGTAATAGACGGCATAATTGCGCTGCACGTGCCAGCCGTCGTAGTTCTGGTTGATTCCGTCGCCGTGAATCCAAACGATGGCGGCGTGCTTTTTGCTGCGGTCGAGATTTTTGGGAACGAACAGCCAGCCGGGAACGGGTTGTCCATCGGCTCCGGGGAAATGCACGTACTCCGGCGCGACCAGCGCGTCGCGATGAATGCCGGCCGGCATCGAATCGGTGAGGCGCAGCGGATGCGCGGCCTGGCGGGCGTCGATCACGAACAGATCCGCCGAGTTTTGCGGATCGGTGTGCTGGTAGACCAGCTTGCTGTCATCCGGCGACCAGACCGGCGCCGTGTCCGTGCCCCGTCCCGAGGTCAGATAAGTGACGGCGGCGTGAGCCGGGCCGCCACTCAGATCCACAATGCCCAGATGACGATCGCCGGGGTGATCCGGCTCATTGGCGTCGAAGGCGATTTTTTTGCCGTCGTGCGACCATCGCGGCCGCCAGGCTTCGAAGCGCCCGCGGGTGAGTTGCACCGCGCCGCCGCCAGCGGCGGAAACCACATAGAGATGATCCCAGCCGTCGCGATCGCTCAGAAACGCGATCCATTTGCCGTCCGGCGAAGGCTGGCCCGCGCCGCCGGCGTTGCCCGGCATGCTCCAGAACTGCTCCTCGACATCTTCGTGAAGCGGGCGCGCCGAGCCGGCGAGATCGCTGATCAGGATCGTGCGCCGCTTGTAGTCGCCGGACTGCCGATCGTAAACCAAATGCGAATTGCCGGCCCAGCGAGCGCCCTCAAATCCGCCCCACGTTTTAAGAGACGCCGGTTTCCCGCCGCTTGACGAGATGACGAATAGCTCGCCGGGCGTGCGCTCCGTGGTCCGGTAGATAATCTTCGCGCCGGAGTATTCGGGAGCTTCATCGTGAGGGATAGACCGCGAACCGGCGGCGTAAACGATGTGCGATCCGTCGGGGGACCAGGCGACGCCGCCGATGCCCCCGTCGTCGTGAACCAAGGTGGTCTCGGCCCCATCGGCGAGCGTCCGCACCACCAGCTCGTGCCCCGGCCGGCTGGCCCGCACAAAGGCGACGCGCGATCCGTCGGGCGAGAGCACGATGTCGGTTTCCTGCGCCGGCGTGGTCCAAACCGCGCGCGGCGCGCCGCCGGACGCCTCCACGCTCCAGAGATCGCCGCCCCGGGCGAAGTAAATCGTCTTCGAATCGCGGCTCCAGAACGGCGCGCCAAGCTGCCCGTCGCGGAACGAGGTGAGCGGCGCCGGTTTCGGCTCGCGGTCGCCCGCCGCGGCGGCATCGGCGACATATAAGTTGCTGACGCCGCCCAGATCCCAGAGAAACGCAATGCGCTGGCCGTCGGGGGACCAGACCGGTTCGGAGGGATGCTTGATCTGGATCAGCTTTTCGATCGTCAGGCCGGCGCTGCCGGGCGGCGGAGCACCCACGGCAAGCGTAACGGCGAGCGTAAGCAAAATCAGGCTTCGCATGACCGTATCCTATCGCCTTCGCCTCCCCTTGCGAAATTCCCGGCAGGGAACTGCTCGCGGAAGCCTTGCGTCCGCACAAAACGGCCGAACGCGGATCGGCGCAGACCGGCATTCCGAAATTCGAGGATTCGGACCGGGCGCCGTAACGCTACATCCGGACTGGATTACTCCCCGTGTTCCGCCAGATGGTCTCGAAGTTGCCGGACGGCCTCATCCACCGCGGCACGATCCTGTTCCAGGCGATCCACGTCCAAAAGCGTTGGATTCTCGAGTTTTTCGAACTCCGTCAAGGAGTTACGCAGGCGCGCCAGCGCCAACCCGTACTTCGCTCTTAGGTCATCGCACTTACGACACGGCATATTCCTTTATCGTCAGGAGATACCGTGTCGGATAGGGCCGACAGCAGACTTCGTCTCGCTTGCAAGTATGCGTCCAGCGCCAGAGCTTCCTGGCGGCTCAATCGCATCAGTTTCACCCGTTCGCGCGGAGGGATCTGCCCGCCTTCGAACCTGCATAGTATTTCGCAACTGGTTTCGGCCAGATCCGTGTAAAGACGCAGGGCCCGGACACATTTTCGCTGAAGCACCTTCAGATGCGGCTCATTTCCTCGGACCATCGCTGTATACCTCGCGATCTGCTGGGATATAAACCAAGATTAAACGAAATTTATACGAATTCAACCGCAATCTTACAAACTTCGCAGTTTTCCCCCCGCGATCCGCTTTCCTGCGCAAGAAGAAGCCGCTACGGAAACGCCTGGCCGCTGATTCCGCGATTCCGCGTCAGTCTCGCTCTACAGTATGTGAAACTGGCGGAGCTTCCGTTTCGCGGCATGGGCGCCGTTTGAGGCCTGGCGCGTTGTCCCCCGGCTCGCCATTTCACATTAAAATAACGTAGGGTCCTATGAGAACCTGTCTGATCTTGCTCACCGCCTCGTTTGTCGTGGCCCAGCCCGATGTGGCGCGCTGGGAAAAAGAAGCTCGCAACATTACCATCACGCGCGACGATTGGGGCATCGCGCACGTCCACGGAAAGACCGACGCCGACGCCGTGTTCGGGATGATTTACGCGCAGGCCGAAGACGACTTCAACCGGGTCGAGATGAACTACGTGACCTACCTTGGCCGCGCCGCCGAAGCCGAGGGCGAATCGAAAATCTATCAGGATCTCCGCAACAAAATTTTCGTGGATCCGGTGGAGCTTGAAAAACTCTACGCGGCCAGCCCGGAGTGGCTTCGCAAGCTGATGGCCGCCTGGGCCGACGGCTTGAATTTCTACCTGTATAAGCACCCCAATGTTCATCCCAAAGTGATCACGCATTTCGAGCCGTGGATGCCGCTGGCCTTCAGCGAAGGCAGCATCGGCGGCGATACCGAGCGCGTCAATCTGAGGCAATTGGAGTCCTTCTACGGAGGCTCGCCGGGGGCGGGCGCGGCCGAGGACAACGCGGATCCGGAGCCGCGCGGCTCCAACGGCATCGCGGTGGGCCCCTCCGACACGGCGACCCATCACGCCATGCTGCTGATCAATCCGCATACGTCGTTCTTTTTCCGGTCGGAATTGCAGATGTCCAGCGAGGAAGGCCTGAATGCCTACGGCGCGGTGACCTGGGGGCAGTTCTTCGTATATCAAGGCTTTAATGACCGCGTCGGATGGATGCACACCTCCAGCGGCGTGGACGCCGTCGATGAATATCTCGAAACGGTCAGTAAAAAAGGTGGTCAATACTTCTACAAGTACGGCAGCGAAGAAAGGCCGATGCGGGCGCGTGAAATCACGGTCCGCTATAGAACGCCCAGCGGCATGGCCGAGAAGAAGTTCACCGCCTACTATTCGCATCACGGGCCGATTGTCCGCCAGCAGGACGGCAAGTGGGTGGCGTTCCGGATCATGCAGGAGCCGGTGAAAGCGCTGGAACAGTCCTTTTTGCGCACCAAAGCGCGCGACTACAAATCGTATCGGGAGACGATGGAGCTGAAGGCGAATTCGTCCAATAACACGATTTTTGCGGACGCCGACGGCGATATTGCGTATTTTCATGGCAATTTTATTCCGCGGCGCGATCCGAAATTCGATTGGACCAGGCCGGTCGACGGGTCGAATCCGGAAACGGAGTGGAAAGGGCTGCTCTCGGTGGACGAGACGCCGCACCTGCTGAATCCCAAGACCGGATGGCTGTTCAACGTGAACAACTGGCCGTGGACGGCGGCGGGTCCCGACAGCCCGAAGCGCGAAAATTACCCAAAATATGTCGAAAATGGGGGTGAATCCGCGCGCGGATTGCACGCTTTGCGCATTCTAGAGAACCAGCACAACTTCACGCTCGATTCGTTTCTGGCGGCCGCTTTCGACAGCTATCTGCCGTGGTTTGCCGAAACGGTTCCGGCGCTTGTGAAGGCGTGGGACGCCGCGCCCGCATCGGACCCGATGAAATCGGAACTGGCCGCGCAGATTGCGGTTCTCCGCCAGTGGGATTACCGCTGGTCGGCGGATTCGGTGGCGACGTCGCTCGCGGTGTTCTGGGGCGAAGAGGTCCGGCGCAGCGGAGGCCGCGGCATGCAGCAGGACCAGGTGGCGGCGCTGCCGGCGGCGAAGCTGCTTTCCTCGCTGGCCGCGGCGTCGGCGAAACTTGAGTCGGATTTTGGCACCTGGAAAACTCCGTGGGGCCAGATCAACCGCTTCCAGCGGGTGAACGACGACATCGTTCCCAGCTTCGACGACGCCAAGCCGAGCATTCCGGTGCCCTTCACCAGCTCGCAATGGGGATCGCTTGCCAGCTTTGGAGCGCGCCAGTATCCGAACACGAAGAAGTGGTATGGAACCAGCGGAAACAGCTTTGTCGCGGTGGTGGAGTTCGGCCCGAAAGTGCGGGCGCGGGCGGTGACGGCCGGCGGGGAAAGCGGCGATCCGCGCTCGCGGCATTTCAATGATGAAGCCGAGCGCTACGCCAGCGGCAATCTGCGCGACGTTTATTACTATCCCGAACAGCTCAAAGGCCACATCGAGCGCCAATATCATCCGGGCGAGTGACGCCGGAGTCCCGGATGCCGGCGGAGTTGTTTCGCCGCGGTTAAAGTGTGATAACATGCTGATTCTGCAAGCTCGCCGCGGATCTAAACACGTCTATTTAGGGAGTCCTCTTTCGTGAGAATCTACGAAACGAACGATATCCGGAACGTCGGCCTGATCGGCCATGGCAACTCCGGAAAAACTTCTCTTGCCGCCGGCCTTCTGTTCACCAGCGGCGCCACCAATCGGCTGACCCGCGTGGAGGAAGGCAATACGATCACCGATTTCGACGAGGAGGAAGTCCAGCGCAAGATCACGATTTCCAGCGCGGTCGCGGCGGTGGAGTGGAACAAGAAGAAAGTCAATCTGATCGACACGCCGGGATTCAACATTTTTATTAATGACACCAAGTCCTCGCTGGTTGCGGCCGACGCGGCGCTGGTGCTGGTCGATGGCGTCGCCGGGGTGGAGGTGCAAACCGAAAAGGTGTGGAGCTTCGCCGAGGAGTTCAAGCTGCCGCGCGCGATCCTGATCAACAAGCTCGACCGGGAGCGATCGAGTTTCGAGCGCGCGCTCGAAAGCGTGCAGCAATTTTTCGGACGCGCCGCCGTGCCGGTCCATCTGCCCATCGGGTCGGAGCGCGATTTCAAAGGCGTCATCGATCTGGTGCGGATGAAATCCTACACCTATTCGAGTGACGGCGACGGAAAGGGGAAAGAGGCCGACATTCCGGCCGAACTGGCCGATGCGGCGCAAACCGCGCATGAGGCGCTGGTGGAGATGGTGGCCGAAGGAAACGACGCGCTGATGGAGGAGTTTTTCGAAAAAGGAACTCTTCCGGCCGAGCATATTCTGGAGGGGCTGCGCGAGGCGGTCCGCGGCATGCGGATCTTTCCGGTGATGTGCGGCTCCGGGCTGCACAACGTGGCCAGCGACCTGATCCTCAACTTCATCAACGATTATTTTCCCGGACCGGCCGACCGCGGGCCCTGGAAGGGAACGCTGAACGGCAACGAAGTGGAGCGCGCGGTGAAGGACGCCGAGCCGGTTTCCGCATTCGTGTTCAAAACCGTCGCCGACCCGTTCGCGGGCCGCGTATCGTATTTCAAGGTGGTTTCCGGCGTTTTGAAAAACGACGCCAACCTGGTGAACGCGCGCAACCATGGCGCGGAGCGGCTGTCGCATATCGGCGCGTTGTTTGGCAAAACGATCCTGCCGGTCAATGAGCTTCACGCCGGCGACATCGGCGGCGTGGCCAAGCTGAAGGACACGCTGACCGGCGACACGCTGGCGGAAAAGTCCTCGCTCATCGCCTATCCGGCGGTGAATCTTCCGGAGCCTTCCATTGCCTACGCTATTGCGGCCAAGACGCGCAACGACGAAGACCGCATGGGCAACGCCATCCAGAAAATTTTGGAGGAAGACAAGTCGCTGCGCTTTTACCGCGATCCGCAGACCAAGGAGTTTCTGCTGGCGGGCAGCGGGCAGCAGCACGTCGAGATCATCGTCAGCCGCTTGAAGAAGCGCTACGGCGTGGATGTCGAGCTGCGCGCGCCGAAGATTCCCTACCGGGAGACGATCCGCGGCAAGGCCGACGTGCAGGGAAGGCACAAGAAACAAACCGGCGGGCACGGCCAGTTCGGCGATTGCTGGATCCGCATGGAGCCGCTGCCGCGCGGAGGCAAATTCGCCTTCGAAAACGAGGTGTTCGGCGGCGCGATTCCCAAGAATTTCATTCCCGCCATCGAGAAAGGAATCTTGGAGGCCGCCGAGAAGGGATATCTGGCGGGCTATCCGGTCGTGGATTTCAAAGTGGTGGTCTACGACGGCTCCTATCACGACGTGGACTCCTCGGAAATGTCCTTCAAGCTGGCGGCGCGGAAGGCTTTCAAGGCGGCGATGGAGGCGGCCAAGCCCGCGCTGCTCGAACCGATCATGAACGTCGAAGTGCAGGCGCCGGTGGAGTATGCCGGCGATCTGATGGGGGACATGAACGGCCGGCGCGGACGCATCTCCGGCATGGAGACCAAGGGCGGAACGCAGATTATCCGCGCACAGGTCCCCATGGCGGAAATGCTCAACTATCAGAACGACCTGATTTCGATGACCCAGGGCCGCGCGTCGTTCACCATGGAGTTCGACCACTACGACTTCGTTCCGCCATTGCAGGCGGAAAAGATCATCGCCGCCGCCAAGGCCGCCAAGGCCGGCGAGGAAGAGGAAGAGGACGCCGGATAGCGCTGCGGGCGGATTCGGGCTCTACACGCATGAGCGCGCGCAATCACGATCACCAACACCAAGCCGTTCCCTCTGATCCGGCTCTGCGGGTCAAGGCGCTCGAATCGCTGCTGACGGAAAAAGGCTATGTTGATCCGGCCGCCCTCGATGCGCTGATCGATCATTTCGAAACCAAGGTCGGCCCGCGCAATGGAGCCAAAGTCGTCGCGCGCGCCTGGGTGGATCCGGCGTTCAAGCGGCGCCTGCTGGCGGACGCCCCCGCCGCCATCGCCGAACTGGGCTTGATCCGCCATCAAGGCGAGCACCTGGTGGCGCTTGAGAATACGCCCTCGGTTCACAATCTGGTGGTCTGTACGTTGTGCTCCTGCTATCCGTGGCCGCTGCTGGGCCTGCCTCCGGTGTGGTACAAATCCACGGCCTACCGGTCCCGTGCCGTCATCGATCCGCGCGGCGTGCTGCGGGAGTTCGGGCTCGAGCTTGCCGGCGATGTGGAGGTGCGCGTTTGGGACAGCACCGCCGAGGTGCGCTATATCGTCATCCCCGAACGGCCCGCGGGAACCGAATCGCTCGGCGAAAACGAGCTGGCGGATCTGGTGACGCGCGACTCGATGATCGGCGCGGCCAAGGTGAGCGGACCCCGGCCATGAACGGCGTCCACGATCTGGGCGGCATGCACGGCATGGGACCGATCCCCAGGGAAGAGAATGAGCCGGTGTTTCATCACGCCTGGGAAGGCCGCGTCTATGCGCTGGACCGCTCGCTTGCGGCGCATCAACGATGGACGCTCGATGCCTGGCGTCATGACATCGAACTGCTTCCGCCGGCCGATTATCTGCGCATGAGCTACTACGAAAGATGGCTCGCCGCGATGGAGCGCCGCGTGGTCCGCTACGGTTTTCTGACGCCGGAGGAACTGAGCAGCGGCAGAGCGGCGCCGGATTCGGCCCGGGGGGCGCCGGCGCTCACCGCCGCGATGGTGCAAAACTACGGGCGCAATCTTGCTTCGGCGCACGATCCATCCATCCAGCCCCTGTTTCATCCCGGCCAGCGCGTGCGCGCGCGCAACCTTCATCCAGCCGGCCACACCCGCCTGCCGCGCTACGCGCGGGGAAAATGCGGCGACATCGCCCGCGATCACGGAGTGCACGATTTCCCCGACACCAGCGCCGCCGGGCTCGGACCGAAGCGCCAGCATCTTTATTCGGTCCGCTTCGCCGCGCGCGAGCTGTGGGGCGAAGCGGCCTCGCCGCGCGATTCCGTCTATATCGATCTGTGGGACGACTACCTTGAACCAGCCTGAAAATTTCGCCGATGCGCCAAAACTCCCGCGCGACGAAGGCGGACCCGTCTTCGCCGAGCCCTGGCAGGCGCAAGCCTTCGCGCTCGCGGTCAAGTTATCGGAACAGGGCTATTTCACCTGGAAGGAATGGTCAGCCGAGCTAGCTGCGGAACTCAAGGCCGCCGAAGCCCGCGGGGAACCGGACGACGGCACGCACTACTACGAACACTGGCTGGCCACGCTGGAGCGCCTGGTCACCAGGAAAGGCCTGACCGATCCGGCGGCGCTGCTCCAGCGCAAACAAGACTGGGCGGACGCTTATCGCCACACCCCGCACGGAAAACCGGTCGTGCTGAAGAGCCCGTCGTGCTGAAGAGCCGGAGCCCGATACAGGGCCCGATCAGGGCTTGACGGACACCTTCACTTTGGCGTTGGACCAGCAGCACTGAAAACCGCCGCCGCCTTCGCCGGTCCAATCATTGGCGGTGACATGCAGAATGTAGTCTCCCGGCTGGCTAAAGCTGGCGGTCGTAGTGGCTTTACCGGTGAAATCGGTTTTCGGGGCGGAAAATTGGGCCTTCTCCACCGGCGGGCGAACGGGTTTTATCGTCACGTCGCCGGGGCCGCGATATTTGCTCCAGGTAAGCACGACGGGCGGCGTCCGCGGCCGGTTCATTCCCGGGATGACATGGGCGTCGTCGGCGACCCACAGGGTGATGGTAAGCGGGACGCCCACGGTGGTCTCGGCGGACGACGAGGTGCCCACCGGACCATTGACGAACGGCCCGGACTCGGAAAAAGAGAGATACGGTGGCGTGTTTCCGGTTGCCTGGATGAAAGGTGACACTTCCCAATCGGTAGCCAGGCTCATCGGAATCACGGTGGGCTTTCCGTTGGCGACGATGGTCCAGGTGAGCTTTTTATCGCCGAAATCCGGAGGAACTTTGATGGTGAAAACTCCCCAGGCGCGGCCGGGAAGAAAATGGGTGGGCTGGCCATAGTCGGGGCCGCCGGGGTCGATATGATTGTCCGGCCCGACCGGGATGTCCATCGCTTCGGCGCTGTTGCGGTTGTAGTAGCCGAGCAAGAGGAAGGTGCCCTGGTCGTTTTTAAACCAGCCTTCGAAGGCGCCCGTGATGCTTTGTCCGGAGGTGTGAGGCGGCTCCATCGGAAGCTGGGCCAACAAGGCAGCCGACAGAGCCGCGAAAAGCGAAAGGCGGGCGGTCATTTACTGCACTGTATCTCCGGTGGGCATGCGCGTGGCCTTCTTGTGCGCGGCGGCCCACTCTTTGTACTCCTCATCGCTGATATTGGTGACGTTCACCCAGGCATGTGACATTTCGTCCACGGTGCGGTCGCCGAAGCCGACCCACTGATTGGGATCTGGGTTATTGCGGTTCGCTGTGGTGTTGTCGTACCAGGCGGTGATCTTGATGATGGTGCCCTTGGGCAGCACCGGGGCGGCGTCGTCGGCGTAGATGTAATTGTTCATCCAGTTAAAGTTGAATTTATCGACGTAGCTGAGCATCTCCACCGTGCCGTCGGGCAGGATCGCCTCCATCGACATGGCTTTTCCGCGCAGGTGCATATGGGGCTGGAAATTTTCAAGCCGCGCCGCGGAATGAAGCACCGTGTAGCCGGTGGTTTCGGCGATCGAGTTGGGCGGAATATCGAGTGTCCCGCGCTTGCTCATGCCGGTGAACAGCATCAGCCTGGTGCGGTACTTCGGCTCCTCGCCCTTGGGATAGAGGTAAACCGCCAGCTCGGCGTGATCGCGAATCTCTTCGCCGACCGCGTGCAGATGCAGCTCCCACCAGATTTTCGATCCGGGCAGCAGCAATTTGCCGGTATTGGGGCGGTAAATGTCGTAGTTCTTGCCGATAGCCCACTCCATCAGCAACCCGGCGTTCATGGGGGACTGGGCCAGATCGGCGTTGTTGTTCGCCTCATCCTGGATCAGGTAGGCCAGCACGTGGTGCATGATCTTGCGGCCTGCAACGGAGCCGGGACGCATCTCGACCGCGCGCACCCAGCGCGGCTCGCTGAGTTGAACGTCGGTGAGCGGCTTGAACCAGACATCCTGGCCGTGCGCGGGCATGGTGTAGGGCTCGGATTTCAGGACCAGATCGGGTTGGCCGAACTGCTTGGCGAGCACCCAGCCCTGATCGTCGGGCCACTTCTTTGGCGGCGGCATGTCGGCGGGATCGCCCTTGGGCGCGCCTTCATCCACCCACTTGACGATGGTGGCGATCTGCGCGTCGGAAAGGGAGCGGTCGTTGAGGAAATGCTGGATTCCTACCGTTTTATCCAGATGCCACGGCGGCATGTTGCGGGAAATCACGCGCTCCTTGATGGCCTTGGCCCACGGCCGCGATTCTTCGTAGGTCACCAGCGACATGGGCGCGGCGGTACCGGGTCTATGGCACTCCTGGCACTTTTCCTGGAAGATGGGCGCGACGTCCTTGGTGAAGGTTACCGGACGGACGGTAGGTTCGGCTGCCAAAAAAAGAGGCAATGCCGCCGAAATGGCGAGGACTCGAATCGACAGAGCCATTGAGCGAACTACTCCTTTCCTATTGTCGAAGTTTATACGGTTTGGATTACGGTGTCAATGGGATAGGACTGGCCGAGGGCCAGAAGGGCGGCGTTGTAACCGCACATTCCGTGCACGCCGGCTCCGGGCGGGGTCGAAGACGAACAGAGAAATACATTCTTGAGCGGAGTGCGGTAAAAACCGGGCGCCGGGCGCAGCAGAATCTGCTTCAGCGTGTGCGCGCCGCCCATGATATCGCCGCCGATGAGGTTGGCGTTGTGCTGCTCCATCTGGCGCGGGGAAAAGCTGGTTCGCTTTAAAACGACAGAGCGGAAGCCGGGGGCGAAGCGCTCGATCTGCGCCTCGATCCGCCCGCTCATATCCACTTCGCAGCCATTTGGAACGTGACAATAAGCCCAGGCGATGTGCTGGCCGGCGGGAGCGCGCGTTGGATCGAACAGGCTTGGCTGGGTGAGCAGGACCAGCGGCTTTTCAGGCGCGATGCCGCCGGCCGCTTCGCGCTCGGAGCGCTCGATCTCCTCCCAGGATCCGCCCAGGTGGAGCGTTCCGGCATAGCGGCAGGCCGGCGAGGTCCAGGGAATCGGCGCGCGCAGGGCGTAATCGAGCTTGAACACGCCGGGCCCGTAGCGGTATCTTTCCAGTTTGCGCCGGTAGGAGGCGGGCAGCCGGGCGCCGGCGATCTCCAGAAACTGTCTGGGCGTGAGATCGAGCAGAACTGGCGAAGCGTTTCCCAACTCATCGAGCGAGGCGACGCGCGCGCCGGTGACAATCTCGCCGCCGAGCGAACGAAAATACGAGGCGAGCGCGGCGGCGATGGATTGCGATCCGCCGCGAGGCAAGGGCCATCCGGCGGCGTGCGCGGCAATGATCAACGCCCATCCGAAGGCTCCCGAGGCGGGCGCATGGAGCGGCATCGCCGCATGAGCCGCGATTCCGGCAAACAGCGCCCGATTGGGCGGCGAACGGAAAAAATACCGCGCGGAAACGGCGGCCGGCGGACCGGCGAGCATCCCGAATCGCGCCAGCAACAGAGGATGCCGCGGAAGATGGATCGGGCGCAGGATGGCGCGCGAAAGGCGCGGCCAGTTGCGCACCAGCGGCGCCAGAAACCGCCGGTATCGCGGCCCGTCCGGTCCCAGATGCGCGCTGGCTTGCTCCAGATCGTGGAAAAGAATCGCCGCGGTTCCGTCGTCGAGAGGATGCGCGGCGGCAAGCGGCGGCTGAATCCATTCAAGGCCGTGCTCGCCTAGAGGAAATGAGGCGAACGCGGGCGAGCTGAGCGCCATCGGATGAATCGCGGAACAAAGATCGTTTCGAAAACCGGGAAGCGTCAACTCCAGGGTGCGTGTTCCGCCGCCGATGGTGTCCTCCGCTTCAAGCACGGTGGTGCGCAGGCCGGCGCGCGCCAGCACGATCGCCCCCGTCAACCCGTTCGGCCCGGAACCGACCACGCAGGCTTGCACCGTTTTCTCCTTCGCGCGGCTTAATCCGATTCCAGGCGCTGAAGCAGGCCCCGGAATCGCAGATCGTTCAAGGAAACGGGCGGAAAGTACTGCCCGGCATATTCCCGCTTCCACCATTGACCGGTTTCGGCGCGCTCGCGCGGGGTGGTGAAGCGGTACTCATACAATTCGGCGCGGACGAACTTCGGCGGCGCATCGGGAAACGGATTTGAACGAAGCAGCTCCAGCACGGGGCGATCGTTGCGGAGCAGTTTCCCCAGAAAACTCACGAACCAGGGATGCTGGGAATAGTCCGACAGCGCGGCGAACCACATCAGCCAGTCCAGGCGCAGATGATACGGCGCGATCTGCGGCGGCATGCGGCCGGTGGCGCCGGGCTTGCCTTTAAATTCGTACTCGCGCCAGCGGGTGGAGGGCAGCAGCACGGCTTCCTCTGTCCCTTCGACGATGACCTCGTAGCGCGGCCGGGTAATCGATCCGAAGGCTCCGTAGGTCCCCACCAGGTGCAGGCGGTTGTAAACCGTGTTCATGATCTGGTGGGGGGAAATCATGTTGCGAATCGGCTGGATGCTCAGGCAGGCGACCGCGGCGGCGAGCATCCAGAGGGCCACCCGGTAGGACAGCGGCTGGGGCTGCGTGGGCGCCGCGGACAGGCCGAGCGCTCCAAATAAAGAATCGCTCAGAGTGCTGATGGCGAGCACCATGGTCAACAGATTCAGCCAGGACAAATTTCCGCTGGCGAAGATAGCGGCCTGAAAGAGAATGGTGATCCCTCCGGCCGCGGCGGCGACCGGCTGCGGGAAAAAATATCCGAAGGGCACAATCAGCTCGGCGAAGTGATTGAACAACACGCCGCCGGTCTTGGTCCACTGCGGCGCCCAATGAAAAAACCAGCTCAGCGGATTGGGCATGGGCTGCGTTTCATAATGGTAGTTAAGGCAGGAGAGATCGCGCCAGCAGGGATCGCCGCGCAGCTTGATCAGTCCGGCGCCGAACATGACGCGGAACAGCAGCCAGCGCTCCAGCCAGAGCACCACCACCGGCGGATCCGTGTAGCGGCCGCCGAGGAAGATGGCGTAGAATCCCGCTTCAAGCAGAATCGACTCCCAGCCGAAGGAATAAAACGTTTGGCCGACGTTGACAAACGACAGATACAGCGTCCACAGCAGCGCCCAACTCAGGGCGGCGGCCCAGCCGCCGAAGGCGTCGCCGAGGCCGGCGGCGACGATGCCGGACAAGATCACGCCGGTCCAGGCGCAGACGGCCAAGGCGCGGTCGTGCGGAAAAAAGAAGAACAGGCTGGGCGACTGGCGAAAGGAAACGTGGCGGATGAACAGCCGCACCGGCAGCAGGCCGTGATCCCCCAGCAGCGCGCGGAACTGCTGGGTGGCGTTTAAAAACGCGATCAGATAGACGACGGCAAGGGCGCGCTCAAAGATCAGCCGGGTGAGCGCATAATGTTCGCCGCGGTACCAGTTCATCGAAGTGGGCAGGCGGTCCCTGCCCACATTTTGTCAAAACGCCGCGGGGCGAAGACGTCAGCGGCGGCTGCTGGTTTCGGCCTGCCGCTCCTGCGAGCTTCGCTCGTGGGAGGAGCCTGCACCGGACTGGCGTTGTGGAGAGTTCGATTGAGCGGCTTGAATCGGAATCTGCTTGCGGCCGCTGCGCTGCTGGTCGAGCGGGACGGTCACCTCCAGCACGCCGTTGCGGAACTCGGCCTTGGCGTCGTCGATCTTGGCGTACTCCGGCAGGGGGATGGCGCGGAAGAAGCTGCCATAGAAGCGCTCGGACCGGCGATAGCCTTCGCGATCCTCCTGATGTTCGCGTTTGCGTTCGCCCTGGATCACCACGGTGTTGTCTTCGGCCTCGATCTTTACATCCTTGGGATCGATGCCGGGGAGATCGGCGGAGATCAGGATTTGGTTGTCGTGCTCGCGGACTTCCACGGCGGGCTGCCACATCCGCTCCCCGCGCATGATGGGCAGGTCGCCCTCGAAGAACTGATCCATCCAGTCGGTCATGTCGCGCAGCAGCGCGAAGGGCCGCAAGACGGGTCCGGCGCCGAACGGCCGCAGCATGGTGGACTCAGGATTGCTACGCCGCATAAGTGATCGCGTTTCAGAGGCCATAATGAAAACTCCTGTACAGAGGATTTCGGAACATGGGTTAGAGCGAACCCGGCCCGCCAGGGTTTCATTCCTTTTCCCCGGGGCAGCCCGCGCCTTCCCTTGCTTCCGAAGTCTCGATATGAAGAAACAGTGATGCGCGTGGAAACGTCACGGACCCGTCGGGGGAGCGTCGCGCCGGGGCGAGATGTCGTAAGGTTGTACAGAGGGAGCAAGCTGGGATGCAACTGGGAATGATCGGCCTTGGCCGGATGGGCGCGAACATGGTACGGCGGTTGATGCGCGGCGGGCACGCCTGCGTGGTCTATGACCGCAGCGCGGCGAGCGTCGCGCAGCTTGCCGGCGAGGGCGCGGCGCCCGGATCCTCGATCGAGGATTTTATTTCGAAGCTGGCCAGGCCGCGGGCGGTGTGGCTGATGGTGCCGGCGGCGGCGGTCGATTCGACGCTGGAAGAGCTCGCGCCGCGCATGGACCAGGGCGACATCATTATTGACGGCGGCAATTCCTATTACATTGACGATATTCGCCGGGCGAAAGAGCTCACCCCGCGCGGGATCGAATACGTGGACGTCGGAACCAGCGGCGGCGTTTGGGGGCTGGAGCGCGGATATTGCCAGATGATCGGCGGGCCGCGCGCGGCGGTGGAGCGCCTCGATCCGATCTTCAAGACGCTGGCGCCGGGGCGCGGAAATATCGCGCGCACGCCGGGCCGGGAAAAGGCGCACGGCACCGCCGAAGAAGGTTATCTGCACTGCGGGCCTTCCGGTGCGGGACATTTCGTCAAGATGGTCCACAACGGGATCGAATACGGGGTCATGGCCGCCTACGCCGAGGGGCTGAACATCTTAAAGCACGCCAACGCGGGCCGCCGCGATCACGCGGTGGACGCCGAAACCACGCCGATGCGGCACCCCGAACATTATCAGTACGAATTCAATCTGGCCGACATCGCCGAGGTATGGCGGCGGGGCAGCGTGGTGGCGTCCTGGCTTCTGGATCTGACCGCGATCGCCTTGTTCGAAAATCCGCAGCTCGAGAATTTTTCCGGCCGTGTTTCCGATTCGGGTGAAGGCCGCTGGACCATCAACGCGGCGATCGACGAGGGCGCGCCGGCGCCGGTGCTCAGCGCGGCGCTCTTCGAGCGATTCACCTCGCGCGGCGAAGCAGATTTCGCCAACAAAATCCTGTCGGCGATGCGCTATCAGTTCGGCGGCCACCGGGAGCGCACCTCCGGCGACTGACGGCGCCGTGCGGGAAAACATTCATTAAATGACGCGCCGCGCGGCTTGCATTTGACAACGTTGCGGCTTCCATGCAATTATCGAGTATCGATAGTTGCGGGTGCAGGACATTCCCTTCTGTGGCGCAACGGCCTTTATTCCTCCGTGCTTGGTTCGCCCTTTGTGCGATTCCTCCATTCCCGCTTTGGGCGCAGGGACCTCCCTATCAAACCGACGATCCGGTGCCGGTGGATCTGCACCACTACGAGTTCTACATCTTCGGCAGCATGGACGGAACCACGGCGGAAATCGACGCCACCGGACCAGCCATCGAGTTCAACTGGGGCGCGATTCCCAGAGTGCAACTGCACGCGATCCTGCCTTTGGGCGTGGTTGCGCCATCCAACAATCCGATCTATTTCCCGGGCGGAACGGGACCCCTGGCCTTCGGGCTCACGGACATGGAACTGGGCGCGAAAATCGCCTTTATCAAGGAACGCAAACACATCCCGCAGATCGGTACGTTCACCATGTTCGAAATCCCGACGGGAAACTACGACAAAGGGCTGGGAGTGGGGAAGGTCTGGTACAAAATTCCGCTGTGGTTGCAAAAGAACACCGGCCGCTGGACGTTTGACGGCGGCGCCGGCTATGCAGTGGTTCCGCAAACCGGATACCGCAACTTTCCCTACACCGGGTGGCTGGTGAAACGGGAGCTGAGCGAGCGGCTGGAACTCGGCGTCGAGTTATTCGCCCACGCCCGGGAGGGTTTCGCGGCGGCGCAGACCGAGGCTTCCATCATGATCGACATCGGCGGCTACTATCACTTTAAGAATCATCCAGGCGAGCAGTTCTTGTTTTGCTATGGACACTCCATCGCGGGCCAGACGGAAAGCTACGCTTATGTGGGGATGTATTGGACTTGGGGAAAAGACGCCGCGAAGGCCTCCCAGAGCTTGGACTGGATGCACGTCCCCATTCACGACTAAGGGATTGGAATGACCGGGCGAAAATCCGCCGCAGGGGCCGCAGGGGAAGGACACAGGCAATGGAGATTTCGGAACGCGGTTTATGGACGCTGATCCACGGAATGGGATTCGGCGCGCTGTTTTTGCTGACCTGCTCCGGCGCGATCCTGGAACTTTGGTGGGGCTACGGCAAGGACTCGGCGCCGGCCGCTGCAAAACAGGAGTCCTTTTTTCGCGTCTATCTGGGGACCATGGCCGCGCTTGCCTGGCTCACGGTGTTCACCGGCGCCTACGTCATTTATCCGTGGTACCGCGCCGCGCCGCCGCCGGAAACGGCGCAGCTTACCGGATTCCCCCAATACCTGCTTCAATCGAGCCCCGGGACCAGCGCGTGGCATTCGCTTGGCATGGAGTGGAAAGAGCATGTTGCGTGGCTCGCCCCGATTTCAATGACTATGGCGTTCGCGGTTTTCCTCCAGTATGGCCGGAGCCTGCGGGGCCATCCGCAGTTGCGCAACGCGGTACTGGGATTTGTGCTGGTCTCGTTCGTTTCGGCCGGGATCGCCGGCTTTTTCGGCGCGATGATCGATAAAACTGCGCCCGTGCAAGGCGGCGCGATCTTCCGTTTGGCCGAGGGACAATCGCGATGAAGGCGGTCGAAAGCGGTCCGCCGAACGGTTCCGGCGCGGCGGCGGTTCTGGCGGCGGGCATTGGCGCATTTGCGCTTGCCGTGCTGGCGATCGCCGTCGGCAAGATCGCCTGGCTCACACAAGTTATGGTGTTCTACAAGCCAACCGGGCCGCTGTCCGGCGTGACCACCTCCGCCATTCTCATCTGGCTCGCCGCGTGGATGATCCTGAATGCGCGCTGGCGCGGCAGGAACGTCGCGGCGGCACGAGTGAGCGCAGCCGCCTTTGTTCTTCTCGGCGTGAGCTTGCTGCTGACTTTCCCGCCATTCGCCGATCTCTTTTAAAACCGGAGTCTCGCGGGATCGGGACACCGGCGATAAGTTATAGTTTTAGGCACCGGTACGGCGATGGCGATGAAACGGAAGCCGCCTGCTGAGGCGCGCAATCAGGAGCTCTATATCGGACTCGTCCGGTTGCACGTTTTGCACCACGCCGCGGAAGAGCCGATCTTCGGACTCGGCATCATCGGCGAGCTGGGACGCCACGGATATCGTCTGGGTCCAGGAACCATATATCCACTTCTTCACGGCATGGAACGGCGGGGCTGGTTGCGCGCCAACGTGCAGCATGTCGAAGGCCGGCGGCGCAAGGCTTATGCCGCGACGGCGGCGGGGCGGCGGGCTCTGAAACTGGCGCGCGAACGCGTTCGTGAACTCTATGAGGAAATGTTCCACCCTGAATCGACGAAAGCGGCGTTTTGAACCGGGGCGGACTTCATCCGGTCTCCGCCGGCGTGGCGGTCCTTCATAATCTTTCATAATAGGAGCAAGATGTGCCGGCGAATCCTCGCTTTTTTGCTGGTCGCCGCGACGGCGTTTGGCGCCACCATCCGCCTTTATCTGAAGGACGGAACATACCAGCTCGCGCGCGAATATCAGGTGCTTCAGGATCGCGTCCGTTTCTATTCGACCGAACGCAGCGAATGGGAAGAGATTCCGCTGGAGCTGATGGACCTGGATCGGACCAAAAAGGAAATCGCCGAGCACGAAGCGGAGATCCAGCAGGAAGCCAAGGAGCAGGCAGCCGAGGACGCGGCCGAAGCGGAGGCGGCGCGGGAAGTCAAGCTGGTGCCGCCCGCTCCCGGCGCCTACTACATTCACGGCGGCAAGATGGAGCCGATCAAGGCCGCCGAGCAAAAAATCGTGGGCAACAAGCGGCGCAGCGTGCTCAAGGCGCTTTCCCCGGTGCCGATGATCGCCGGAAAGGAAACGGTGGAGATCGACGGCGATTCGGCGGCGATGAAAATCTCCGAAGCGAGGCCGGAGTTTTTCCTCCGCCTTTCCGAGGAAGAGCGCTTCGGCATCATCAAGCTCACGCCGACCAGGAAAAATACGCGGATCGTCGAACAGGTGGACATTATCCCGGTAACCAAGGAGGTCCTGGAGAAACACGACGATGTCGCCACGTTCAGAAAACAGGAAGGCGATCTTTTGTTTAAAATCTGGCCGGAAGCCGATCTGGCGCCGGGCGAATACGCGCTGGTCCAGTACACCGACGGCAAGATGAACATGCAGGTGTGGGACTTTTCGGTGGTGCGCTAGAGCCGGTTTAACCGCGGCACGATGCTTTTCAGCAGCGCGGCCAGCGCGCCGCGGACGCGCTCGCCCGTTTCGAGCACTTCCCGGTGGTCGAGTTTGCGGGGCAAAATTCCCGCGGCCATGTTGGTCACGCAGGAGATGGCGAGCACTTTCATTCCCAGATGATTGGCGGCGATGGTTTCCGGAACCGTGGACATACCGACCAGGTCCGCGCCGATGATCCGCAGAAATCGAATTTCGGCGGGAGTTTCATAGCTCGGGCCGGGCATGGCCGCGTAGACGCCTTCCTGCAATTCAATTCCCTGCTCCCGTGCGGCGGCTTTGGCCAGGGCGCGGAGATCAGCGGCGTAGGCTTCGCTCATATCGGGAAAACGGGGCCCGAGGGAATCGTCGTTGGGCCCGCACAACGGATTGGCGCCGAGCAGATTGATGTGATCGGCGATCAGCACCAGATCGCCCGGACGATAACTCAGATTGATGGCGCCCGCCGCGTTGGTCAACACGACGCTGCGAACGCCGCGCCGGGCGAGCTCGCGGATTCCGAAGACGACCTGCGCCGCCGTATAGCCCTCGTAGAGATGCGCGCGGCCCGCCAGCACAACTACGGGCGTATTTTCGATGCGGCCGGTAACCAGTTTTCCGGCGTGGCCGATGGCCGTCGATGCCGGCCATCCCGGGATCTGAGCGTAAGGCGTTTCGAGGCGATCCTCCAGCGCGTCGGCGAACGCGCCCAGGCCGCTGCCCAGCACGACGCCGATCATAGGAGCATGCCGGCGATGCAGGCCGACATGAAATTGGCCATCGTCCCCGCCGCGACGGCTTTCATTCCCAATCGCGCCAGATCCGATTTGCGCGCCGGCGCCAGCGCTCCGATCCCCCCGACCTGAATGGCCACCGAGCTGAGATTGGCGAACCCGCACAGCGCATAAGTCGCGATAACGAAGGAGCGCGGATCGAGCGTCTTGCCGATCTTACCCAGATCCACGTACGCCACAAATTCATTGAGGATCAGCCGTTCGCCCAGCAGGTTGCCGACGGCGGCGCAATCCTGATATTTCACGCCGAGCAGCCAGGCGATAGGAGCAAAGATCCGGCCGAGGATCGCCTGCATCGAGGAGGGAATCCAGGCGAGATGATCGTGGCTTGCGCCCAGGATTCCGTTCACCAGCGCAATCAGTCCGATGAAGGCGATAAGCATCGCGCCGATGTTCAGCGCCAGATACAATCCGTCGGTGGCGCCGCGCGCCGCTGCGTCGATAACGTTGACGCCAGGCTTTTCCACTTCCACTTTGACGCCGCCCGCGGTGGCGGGCTTGTCCACTTCAGGAATCAGAATTTTGGCCAGCATCAGCGTCGCGGGCGCCGTCATAATGACCGCGGTGAGCAGGTGGCGAATCTCGACGCCGGCGATAATCACATACGCGGCCATCACCGCGCCGGAAACATGGGCCATGCCGCTGACCATGATGGTGAACAGCTCGCTTTCGGTCAGGCCGGCCAGAAACGGGCGGATCGTCAGCGGCGCTTCGGTCTGCCCCATGAAGATGCTGGCGGCGACGTTCAGCGATTCGGCGCCGCTGGTTCCCATCACGCGCTGCATCACCGCCGCCATCGCCTTCACCACCACCTGCATCACGCCGAGATAATAAAGCACCGCGAACAGCGACGCGATGAAGATCACGATGGGCAGCACCTGAAACGCGAATACCACTCCGAACTGATCGTTTTTGACGCCGAGCTTGTCGCCGAAGACGAAGCTGCTGCCGGCCGCGGCGTAATCGAGCAGATGATTGACGCCGTTGCTCATGACGATGAATCCGCGCTCCACGGGCGTCTTCAGAACCAGAAAGGCGAAGCCGAATTGCAGCGCCAGTCCCCAAAGGATGACGCGCGGCTGAATGCAGCGGCGATTCGTTGAAAAAAGAAAGCAGGCGGCCAGAATCGCGGCGAGGCCGAGCAGGCCTGTAAATTTGCCCATGAGGAAGTGAGTTTAACAGATTGGGCGCCGGACTACTGGTTGGCTCCCGTGATCTTGACCAGCGGCTTGCGGCGCTCCGGAACGTCGGTTTTGAGCGTCTGCGGCCCGCGGAAGAAATCGAAGTAAGAGACGTAGTGTACGCAGCTTACGGTGCAGTACGGCGCGCAGGACTTTTCGGTGAGATACTCGCGGCGGATATCCTCACGCGTGTATTGTTCGAGCGGCTTGGCCGGATAGCCGCGCTGCTGCGAACAATAATGCACCAGGCCGTCCTCACAGATATACATATAGCGCGCCCCGGCGCGGCACCGCCAGCGGTTAGGCCTGCCTTGCGCGATGGCGTCCTGGAAAAAATTCAGGCGTGCGAAGTGGCGGTTCTCCATCGCCTTCATTTCGTGATAAACCTCGCGCTCGCGCTGCCCCAGCGGCCGAAGCTGGCCGTCGCCGTCGTGAATAATTCCGACAGTCGCCGAAAATCCCAACTCGAGCGCGCGCTTTCCCACCACCAGCGCGTCCTCCGGATGATGAATCCCCCCGCCGACCACGGAGTTGATATTGACGTGAAATTCGGCGTTTGCGGCCAGAATTTGCAGCTTTTTATCGAGTACTTTGAGGCTCTTCTTGGAAACCTCGTCGGGCATCACGTTATCGATCGAAATTTGCATGTGATCGAGGCCGGCCCGGTTCAGGCGACGGACGCGGTCCGGGGTTAACAGATAACCGTTGGTGATCATGCAGGCCAGCGCTCCGCGCGCGCGCATGGCGGCAATGACCTCATCCAGTTGCGGATGCAGAAGCGGCTCGCCGCCGGAAAGCGTCAGGATGCTCGTCCCCAGGTCGGCTAACTTGTTGATTCGCGATACTAATACGTCCAGCGGGACGGGCTTTGAATAGTCGTCGTATTCGTTGCAGTAGGCGCAGGAAAGATTGCACCGCCGGATCGGAATAATATGCGCCATAATCGGGTGGCGCGTGGATAAGGCGCCCTTAGCGATCAGCCGTAACTCCCTCATTCGCCGCGTGAAAGACTTCCATCCGCGGCGCAGTCGAAAGGCGGTATCTGGCATCAGGAACTTACCTTATTTAAACACAACATGCATGATTGCCGAACCGCGTTACCGTCTGCGGCGATTTTCCCGGCCCGAACGGCTTAGATGCGTGGCTCACCGGAGAGATCGTATGGAAAGAAGAGAGTATTTCCCCCGCCGCCCCACTTAATCTTGTGTGGGCAATACTACCGATTCTTCTGATAGGAATCGCGGCCCAAGCCGAGGCCCAGGACCCGGCAATTCTTCAGATCCGGGTGCTGGAAGGCGATGATGCGGTGTATCCAATCGGCGCGCGGGCCACTCGCGGCATCACGGTCTCCGTTACCGATGAGAACGGGCGGCCGGTGGAAGGCGCAACGGTAAGCTTCCGTCTGCCGGATGAGGGTCCGGGCGGCACATTTTCGACCGGATTGCGGACCTACATCACCACGACCCGCGCCGACGGGCGCGCCGGAGTTTGGGGAATGCAGTGGAATCGCACCGCCGGGTCGTTTGAAGTCCGCATCACGGCGGCGAAGGGAAAGACGCGGGCCGGAACGGTCACCCGGCAGTTCCTGACGGATTCGCCGGGCGCGCGGAATTTGCGGGCCGGTTCCTGGCGGGGGCGCAAATGGGTGTGGATCTCGCTGGCCGCGGCGGGCGCGGCGGCGGGGGGAATCGCGGCAACGGCGCTCGCCGGCAAAGGGGGCGCGCCTCCGCCGCCGGCGTCCTTGCAGATCGGCGCGCCGACCATCACTCTGGGGAAGCCATGAAGATCCCGCTCCTGTTTTTCGGCGCGATGGCGGCGTGGGCACAGTCCGGCCTAGATCAGCCGCGGATCGGAATGATGCTCGACCGGGCCGGCGCGGTGCGGATCGTGGCGGGCCTGCCGGGAAGCGCCACGGCCGGCGATCCGGTTTTGAGCGGAGCCGTCTCGCTCGGCTGCGCGGGGTATTGCATGTTCAAGACGGACTCTTCCCTGATCGCCCCCGGGGCGACGATCCCCGCGCCCGCCGGGGCCGCTTTATTCGCATTCGACGCCGCCGGGGCGTTTGTGTATTTTTTGCGAACCCGACAACTGGCGCGATGGGAAGGCGGCGAGCTGGCGCCGGCCGATTTTCAGGTCCCCGGCGAGGTGATCTCCTTGCGGTCCGCCGGGGGGGCCGTCCAGTTCGCGGTGCGGATCGGCGGCCAGGTGCTGATCGAGGGCCCGGATGGAGCGGTGCTGGGAGCGCTGCCGCACGCGGCGCGGTTGACCATGCTGCTCGGCGGCGGCGTTTTGTTTTCGACGGCCAAGGAAGTGGTTCTGCGGCGGCCCGATGGATCGGAGATGAGCTTCGCCGTTCCGGAGGCATCGGCCTTCTTTGAAATGTCGCCCGATTACATCGAGATTCGCGCCTCAGGCGGACTCTTCGCCCTGCGGATCACGCCCGGAAAGGAACAGTTATTCCAACTGCCGGAGCCAGCGCAATGACCGGCGCGTTCAAGCCGGCTCTCGGATTGATTTTCTGCTGCCTGGCGGCGCGCGCGCAACTGGCGCTGTTCACCTTCGACGGGACGTCGGAAACGCCGGTCGGCGCGGTGTACAACTACGGCAACCTCGCCGCCGGGGCCAGCTCCACGGTTCGCTTCCGGGTTTTCAATCACGGCAACTCGCCGGTGACGGTCTACGGTCCGGTGGTGAACGGAGCGGGATTCGCGGTCACCGCGATTAACGGCACGCCGCCGGTGAACATCCCGCCGGCGACCAGCACGCTGAACTTTTTTGAATTCAGCGTGACCTTCAACAGTGATGGGCTCGGCATGGGGAACTACAGCGCCAGCCTTCAGGTATCGGGTCCGGCGATCGCCACCATCAGCGTGCTTCTGCTGGCGGCGGTGCCGGGCGTTTCTTCGGCGCCGGGCCAGCCGCCGTCGCTTTCGGCGGGGCCGGGCTGTTCGATCGCGGCCGCGGCGATCGCGTTCGCGGCCGTCAACATCGGATCGGTGGGGATGTGCAGTTTGACGCTGGCCAACCCCAACTCTTTCGGTATTACGATCTCTTCCATCGCTGTTTCCGGCGATCCGGCGTTTTCGGTGCAGGCGCCCGCGCTGCCGCTGGTGCTTGCCGCGAACGCGTCCACGCAATTCACGGTAGAGATCAAGCCGGTGTGCGGGCAAGCGGCGTACTCCGGGACGCTGGCGGTCACCTCGACGTATTACTCCAGCCAGTACGGCTTGAGCGGCAGCGGCGTCACGCCGCCGCTTCCGCCCGCCTCGTTCGTTTTCGACGCGGCGAATATTGCAAGCGCGCAGCAGCACACGGTGTCGATCGCGCTGGCGTCGCCTTCGGTATGCGGCGCCGCCGGATATATCAACCTGGCGTTCTCTCCCGCGCCGAATCTTCCCGACGACTCGACCATCGTGTTCTTGAGCGGCAGCACGCGCGAGCTGCCCTTTTCGGTCGCCGCCGGAAGCCAGCAGGCGCTGATTTCCGGCGCCGCGGCGGCGGCGTTTTCCACCGGATCAACGGCCGGCACCATCACGTTTTCCCTAAGCGGACCTGGAGTGAGCGGCACGCCGCCCTCGGCTTCCCTCACAATCGCGCCCACGCCGCTCTACATCGACACGGCCTCCGCATCGAGCCAGGTTTTGGGACAACTGAACATTACGGTGGTCGGCTACGACAACACCTATTCGGCCGGGCAGATGACGTTCACCTTTTTCGACGGCGGCGGCCGGCAGATCGCCCAGCCGGTTGCTGCGGATTTCCGCTCCAGCTTCCAGCAATTCTATGCGGGCCGGCAGATGGGCAGCACGTTTCTGATGCAGGTATCGTTTCCGGTGCGGGGAAGCTGCGTGCCGTCGGCGACGACCTCCTGCCAGTCCAACCAGGTGGTCGCGGCCGTGCAGATTACCTTCACCAATGCGGCCGGACAGACGCAGACGGGGACGCTCAGCTTCCATTAAGTTGGAAGGATGACCGTGGCGCTGACCATCGCCGGCTCGGATGCGAGCGGCGGGGCGGGCATACAGGCCGACCTGAAAACGTTTCACCGATTCCATGTCTTTGGGCAGGCCGTCATCACCCTGATCACGGTTCAGAACACTCGCGGCGTCGAGCAGGTATACACGCTTCCGCCGGAGCTGGTGGAGGCGCAGATTCGCGCGGTGATCGAGGATATCCCGCCGGGCGCGGCGAAAACCGGCGCGCTGGGCAGCGAAGAAGTCGCGGCGCGGATCGCGAAGCTGGCGGAGCGCTTCGATTTCCCCCTGGTAGTAGACCCGGTAATGAGCGCCAAAAACGGCGCAAGGCTCGGCGGCGGGCCGTTCGCGCCGTGCTTCTTGTTGACGCCGAACCTGGAGGAAGCTTCCGCGATGGCGGGTTTCGAGGTGAACGATTCCGACTCCATGCGCCGCGCGGCCCGGAAGCTTCAATCGCTGGGGGCCGCAAACGTTCTCATCAAAGGCGGCCATCTTCGCGGCGACGCGGTGGATCTGCTTTACGCGGACGGCGAGTTTCACGAATTCCGCGCGCCGCGGATCCCCACCCGCCACACCCACGGCACCGGCTGCGCGCTGTCGGCGGCGATCACCGCGGAGCTGGCGAAAGGAACTCCTCTGGTGGAGGCGGTGCGGCGGGCCAAACAGTTCGTCACCGGAGCGATCCGCAGCAATCCCGGGCTCGGCTCGGGAGCCGGGCCGCTGAACTTTTTCGCCTAACAGCCCGTGTCTAAACCCCGCGTTTTCGGGATCGGCAATGCCGCAGTTGGTTGGGTGAAGAATCGACCCGAGCCGCCCGAACCCGCTCACGGAAGCGTAGTGTGGGGGAAAGATGACACTTCTCGAGCCGCCACAAGGATCAAAAACACAACAATGAGGCCGGCAAGGCGGTCATGAGCCGCCTTGAGCTTGCCCGAGCCATGCCTCAAGCGCATCAGCAGCGCCAGATTGCACGCCGCGGCCTGAATCAGCAGTTTCTTGTGTACGTTCTGCCGGCCGCGCACCCACAGCCGATCCATCCCGCCGGTGTCGAACTGGTGCGCGAAGTTCCGCTCGATCCGCTCGTTGCCGCTGCAATTGCTTGCCGCGATGGCCTTGGATCCGCCGCCGGTTGCCATATACCGCCACCTTCGCCTCGAGCTTGCCTTGCCAGTTCCGCTCCCCCCGTTTCGGTTCGGCCACGTAGGTCCGCACCCCAGAATCCGCCAAGCCCATCAACACGTCGTTGCTGTGATAGCCCTTGTCGGCCACTACTTCCTGGACGCCGCCCTCGGCCACCGGGTAGGAGCCTTCTTCGCTCTGCACCGCAATCAACTCTGCGACCGCTATCCCTGCCTCGGCCACGGTTGACGGTGTCCCGCCCGCAGTTGAAAGTTGAGGCGGCGGTTCGCCCTTGATTCTGAATAGAATCGGGGTGATCAAACCTGGAAAAGGAGAACCGCCGTGAAACGAAGGTATCACACGATGGACAAGCAAGGGAAGCGGAACGAACGGAAGCTGGCCGAGTTTTTGGTCCGCCACGGCCAGGCGCTTCTGCCGATGCTGGAGTTGATCGAGCAGAGCCGCTTGGCGATTGACGAGCTGATTGAGGTCA